>JAESGU010000002.1_pt1 | contig 405952 bp, 351 predicted proteins | sample 9266271 | NCBI WGS metagenome assembly JAESGU01 (sample SAMN15740544, study PRJNA653495) | algae metagenome | isolation source: Scytonematopsis contorta HA4267-MV1 and co-occurring heterotrophs from mud... | place: USA: Palolo Valley Trail, Honolulu, Hawaii | collected 2009-07-25 | reverse complement strand
TTATCTGTAGTTAACGGAGGTTGTCATCACCATTACAAAAAACCAAATTGCAAACCTTATTACAATCCCTGCTGCTCTCCCAAGCCTAAACATCCTAAGTACAATTGTCACTAAGTAAGTCAAGGGTAAAACTATAAGCATTGTAAATAATAAATCATGTGCTCCCAAACTTGGGGGTGCATTTTTTGTTGTGTTGCGAAGCTATTCAAACTGCATAAGTTGATTTCACTGACACCTATTTAAATTACTGCATCTATTTAATATGACGAAAATCGTTATCTATCTAAAGACAGATATTTGTTACAAATATTTTCTTTCAATAGATTTTCATAACCAGCTATGGCAAATTTGTTCTATCCCCATATGGGTTTAACGTGAGACTGAAGTTCTCCTAATTATCGGATATTTTCCGCTTGCTCTGCATAAACCAATTCAGTTCCCCCCTAATAATTACACATAACAGAGGACACAATATATCCAATAATGACCATTTAATAACGAATACCAATAACCGCTTATGACAAAAAAATCAATGTAAATTAACAAACCGAAACATAACTTAAACGTGAGAGGGGCAAAGCATGACAGACATTCTACTGAGAGAACTGAGTAATGACGATATAGACTGGATGTTAGGAACAGGTGAAACAAAAGAAATTTCCGCAAATACTGTTATTTTTGAGCAAGGAACACCTGTTAAAGCATTTTATATTCTATTGGATGGAACTTTATCTGTTTATGCAGTTCCCATAGCAAATCGCTCATCAGATGAATGTCAACTTTTTCAGCTATCAAGTGGGGAAATGGTAGGAGAATTTCCTCTCTTAAAAAATAGTTATTCCACTACTAATGTCAAAGCCATAGAAAAATCTTCAATATTGTCAGTCCCTCTGTGGAACTTAGGAGTAAAATTACAAAAAGATATTAATTTTGCAGCCCATCTTTATCGAGCAATTGCAATATTACTTGCCGACAGACTTAATAAAATAATTAATCAATATGGTAAAACTGTTGGTCAAAATACAGCCCAGATAGCTCAATACCAACAGCGAAAAATGTTCTTTATTTTCGCAGAATTACAAGACAGCGACATCGATTGGTTCGTAGGAGCAGGAACATTAGAAAAAATTTCCGCAGGTACAGTAATCATCAACGCAGGAAGACCAGCCGATGCACTACATATTTTGCTAGATGGTAAACTTGGACTCACCGCTTGCGAAGATAATATAAACCCTTGGATGCGAGCAAAAACTCAATCACAAAACCAAGAAACCCAACCAAACACATTTGCCATCATATCAAAAGGCGATATTTTCGGTGAAACACACTTTGTAGAAGCTAGCCCCCCTTCCATAAAAATCAAAGCTTTGGTAAACTCCTTAGTATTATCAATACCCCGATGGCGACTAGCAGCAAAACTATTACATGATATTGGTTTTGCAATACGTTTCTATCGAGTTCTAGGAATCTTATTTGCAGACAAACAACAAGCAGTAATTAGCCAAATAATTAGCCACAGCGATTACAACAAACCTCAATACAACGCAAATAAATTCCTAGATGAAGACAACAACCTAGAGAACGAACTAAGTGCAGACACCTTATTACAAATGTCTCTAGCCGCAAACAGATTTGACTGGATGTTAAAAAAAATTCAACAAGGATAACCCCTGATTCACCCCTCTTCCTTCGCGTCTTTTTACTTTGCGTGAGCACCCAATATCATAATCCCCATTACCAACCAAGGAAAAACTAAAATGGTTTCGCAAAATACTAAACTTTTCAGAAAAAAAGCCCTAGCACGCTCCAACTCTCCAGAACGCTTAGACCAACTAATGCAAGTAGTCAGCCCCATGAACTGGCTACCTTTAACAGCCTTCGCTTGCTTAGTAGGAACCGTCGGTGTTTGGAGCGTTGTCGGTCGCATACCAATAACCGTTACCGGACAAGGAGTACTAGTCTACCCCAGTAACGTAATGCCTTTTCAATCCCCATCAGCAGGACAACTATCACAATTAAATGTGTCAGAAGGACAAAAAGTCAAAAAAGGACAAGTCATAGCCACCATTAGCCAAGTCGAACTCAAAAACCAATTGCAGCAGCAACGTAGCAAACTAGCACAACTACAAGCTCAAAATCAGAACGCAAACTCCTTGCAAACTTCGCGAACTCAACAGGATTTAATAAGTATTGCTCAACAACGTCAAACTTTACAAGTACGTCTCCAACAAGCTCAAAGCTTAACTCCAGTACTTAGAGACCAAGACTCAAACGCTCTTAAACAACAACGTTTAAGCTTAGAACTAACCCGTCAACAAACTGCAAGCTTAACTCCGACTCTTAAAACTAGATTAGAACGGGTTCAAAAACTTAAAGAAGAAGGTGCTATTTCTCTTGATTTACTTTTACAATCAACACAAGCTTACCAAGAAAATATCAGACAAATCTCCAATATTGACGTTCAAATAAAAGAACTGGGTGTCAAACAAGTGCAAATAGAAAAATCTTATCGAGATAATCTCAGCCAAATTAACGAAATCAACAATCAGTTACGCGAACTAGCAGCCAAAGAAAAAGGTCTCTCCGAGCAAAATTTCCAAACATCAATTAACAGACAAAACGAAATTCAAGAAGTCACCCGCAATATTCGTCAGTTAGAAGTACAGTTAAATGAAAACAGCCAAATTGTCAGTCCTTATGATGGACGTATTTTAGAACTTACCGCATCCAACGGACAAGTAGTTACTCAAGGGACTCGCATTGCTACCATCCAAGCAGAAGACAAATCCGCTAAATTAATGGGTCTGACTTTCTTCCCTGTTGGTGAGGGTAAAAAAGTTCTTCATAACATGAAAGTACAAATTACACCCTCCACAGTAGAACGAGAGCGCTTCGGAGGAATTGTTGGAAAAGTTACCGATGTTTCACGCTTCCCAATCTCCAAAGAAAGTGCGCTCAAAGTTATAGGAAATGAAGAAGTTGTCCAAAGTTTAATGGCTCAAGGACCACAAATTCAAGTTTATACTGAGCTACAACCAGACCAAGCAACCTTCAGTAAATACCGTTGGTCATCTTCTAAAGGACCCAATCAACAAGTTACCCCCGGAACCACCACCTCCGTTCAAGTCACCATCGAAGAAAGAGCACCCATTAATTTTGTCTTCCCCTTCCTCAAGTCTTTAACAGGTGTCAACTAGTACCCCTCATTAACCCACGGAGGTGGGTTTTCCTTGTGTAGCCGCGAATTCCATTCGCCGGGGTTGATTATATTGGATTATGGCGTTTTACAAGCATGTTTTCAAAATTACTACAAATTCTTCAGGGTTTCTTTAATTCCTCCTCAACACCTTCCCCATTGCAACAAATAGGGAACCAAGGTATTCTGACTAAAATTTCTAACGCGATACCGCTGTTTAAAAAAGTACAAGAATTTTTAGTTGATAGAGGCTTTCGTCCTCGTACTCCAACCCTTTTACAAATGGAAGCCGTCGAATGTGGTGCTGCGGCTTTGGGTATAATACTAAGCTACTTTAGTCGAATTGTACCACTTGCTCAATTGCGTCAGGATTGCGGAGTATCGCGAGATGGAAGTAAAGCTGCTAATATTTTGAGTGCAGGCAGAAGTTATGGATTAATCGCTAAAGGTTTAAAAGTAGAGATAGAAGCACTGCAACAAGTATCATGTCCTTATATCGTTTTTTGGAACTTTAATCACTTTTTGGTAGTAGAAGGTTTTGGTTCCAATAAAGTTTACTTAAATGACCCTGCAACCGGACCACGCTCTGTATCTTGGCAAGAATTTGACGAAGCTTATACAGGTGTGCTGCTTGTTTTCAAACCAGGCCCGGAGTTTAAAAAAGGTGGTAGCAAACCCAGCCTTATTTTGGCGTTGTGGTCAAGGTTAAAAGGGTCTTTTGGAGTACTAATTTACTGTATTGTTGCTGGATTTTTGCTGGTAATTCCGGGATTAATAACACCTGTATTTTCCCAAATTTTTGTAGATAATATTTTAGTTCAAGGTAAACAGGAGTGGTTGCGTCCGTTGGTATTGGGGATGGTATTTACTGCTATTGTGAACGGTTTTTTGACCTTAATCCAGTTGCAGTTTCTCCGACGGATGAAAATGAAGCTTTCTGTGAGCATGTCCAGTCGTTTTTTATGGCATATTTTACGTTTACCAGTTAGCTTTTATGCTCAAAGATTTTCCGGAGAAATCAGTAGCCGTATTGGACTCAATGATAAATTAGCTGCTTTGCTTTCTGGAAAAATAGCCACAACGGCAATTGCTGCGGTAATGGTAATTTTTTATGCAATTGTCATGCTGCAATATGACATGATACTAACAGGTATCGGTATTGTTTTTGTCGCCATAAATATTATTGTTTTACAATTAGTATCTAGATGGCGTGTAGATGTCAACATGAGATTAATGCAGGAACAAGGAAAAGTCAGCGGGGTGGCAATTTCTGGTCTGCAAAGTATGGAAACTTTGAAAGCATCAGGTTTAGAGTCTGATTTTTTTGCACGTTGGGCAGGTTATTATGCTAAATCTACTAATGCTCAGCAAGAAATGGATATAAGCAATCAAGCGTTGGGAGTATTACCTTTATTTTTAAATGCAATTACCACGATGTTGGTGTTAGTTATTGGTGGGATGCGGGTGATGAGTGGTAATATGACTATTGGAATGTTGGTAGCCTTCGAGAGTTTGATGAGCAGTTTTATGGAACCTGTACAGAATCTCACAAATCTTGGTAGCGACCTGCAAGAAATGGAAGGTACTCTGACTCGTTTGGATGACGTTTTGCAAAATCCTATAGATTCACAGTTAGAAGTAGAAGCAATCGACGAAACCAGTTTTAGGTCGGGAGCAAGAAGCCAAAATTTAAAAGAATTAAACTCCTCATCTTTTTCACTAGCCTCATCTTTTTCCTCTTTATCTGTTTTACACAAGCTACAGGGGTATGTGACATTAGAAAATATCACTTTTGGTTACAACAAAGTGGGTCAACCTTTGATTTCTGACTTTAATCTTCATGTGAAACCAGGACAACGGGTTGCTTTGATTGGTGGAAGTGGTTCGGGTAAGTCTACCGTAGCTAAATTAATTTGTGGGTTGTATGAACCTTGGTCGGGGGAAATTTTGTTTGATGGTAAACCTCGTTCTGCGATTCCCCGTCATATATTAATAAATTCTATTGCAATGGTGGAACAGGAAATTTTACTCTTTGCTGGTAGTATTCGAGATAATTTAACACTTTGGGATGTTACTGTTCCTGACCATGCTTTGATATCCGCTTGTCAAGATGCTGCAATTTGGGATGTTGTTCAAGCTTTACCTGGGGGATTAAATGGTAGTCTTTTAGAAGGTGCAACTAATTTAAGCGGAGGACAGCGACAACGTTTAGAAATTGCTCGTGCTTTGGTTAATAACCCTTCTATTTTGTTAATGGATGAGGCTACAAGCGCTTTGGATACTGAGACCGAAAAAATTATTGACCAAAGGCTTCGTCAGCGTGGGTGTAGCTGTATTATTGTTGCTCACCGTCTCAGTACTATCCGCGATTGCGATGAAATTATTGTTTTAGAACAAGGTCAGGTTGTACAACGAGGTACTCATGAAGAATTACTACAAGAAGAGGGACATTATTTAGAACTAATTCACAGCGAAGGAGGAGCTATAGAAGAATAATTTGTAGGTTGGTGTCGAGGAACGAGACCCAACATTAAATAAGCGTAGAGGTATAACAGTAAATTGTTGGGTTTCGTTCCTCAACCCAACCTACATTTAGGGTTATAAATTTATGTATATTCAAAATAATATTCAAAATCAAAATGTTCCAAGTGAATACTATAAATTTAAAGGAAACGAACCTTTATTACTTAATAATCCACAAGATGTTTGGTTAATAAAGTCTGGTTCAATGTCATTGTTTGCAATCACTGTAAAAAATGGTGTTCCAGAAGGTAAGCGACGCTACTTATTTAATACCGCACCAGGAGAAGCAATGTTCTCCATAGCAGCAGAACATCAGGGTGGAGTCAGACAAATTTTAGCTATTTCTTTAGAAGAAACTGAATTAATAAGATTATCTAGACAAGATTTTGAACATCTTTTAGCTACTAAAGCAGGTTATGCAGTCGAACGTTTAGAGCGTTGGGTGCATCAACTTGGTTCGACTTTAGCGCAAAAGATTCCTGCTCATAATTTTAGTGTTGCGGAACCAGGAATGCAGTTTTCGGCTTTAGCTAGTGGGGAAATATATCAACCTGACCCCGATACTGTTTCTTGGGTACGACTTCAACATGGTAATGCAAAATTAATGGGATTTTTGGAACTACTTTTGGAACCGGCTTCGGGGATGATTCCTATGAGTGGTTCGATGTGGTTGGAAGCGGAAGATATGGTTGAGTTGGAAAATCTTAGCACTTCTGATATTAGTGAACCTGATACTTTAATGGTGAGTTTGGGTCAATTACAAATAGATTTTCTCAAAGCGATTGATTTAATCAAAAAAGAAGAAAATCGTCAAGAATTACGCAGATTTGAAGAAAGGAAGCAACTCAATCGTCAGGTAATGGATGATACCTTAGGTGAGTTGACTGCGGTTGTACAACAAGGAAGACAAAGTTTTATCCCCCAAGAAGCAGCGAGCGGTTCTGAGGATAAGGCTTTGTTAATTGCTGCTGGTGCTGTGGGACGTGCTCAAGGTATCACAATTCGTCCTCCTGCAAAATCGGAAGACCTTTCCCGGTGTCAAGACCCAATCGAAGCTGTTGCTCGTGCTTCTAAGGTGCGGATGCGACGATTACAGTTAGTAGATGGTTGGTGGAAAAAAGATAGCGGCCCGTTGTTGGGGTTTACTTTGGATGATGAAAATCCGGTGGCTCTTTTACCGTTGTCGGGTAATCGTTATGAGATTTTTAATCCTTTGCTGAACATGCGTGTTCCTGTAAATAGAAGGACAGCTGCAACGCTTTCTCCCCTGGCTTACATGTTTTACCGACCTTTACCAGATAAAAAGGGCTTAAATACTTTTGATTTGCTAAAGTTTGCTATTAGGGGTCATGGTAAAGACTTAGTTATTATTTTATTAACTGGGGTTGCAGTAACTTTGTTGGGGATGGTAACACCTCAAGCTACTGCTATTTTGATGGACCACGCTATCCCCAATGGTGACCAGAGTATGTTGCTGCAAATTGCTTTAGCTTTAACTGCTACTGCTTTTGGGGAAACAATCTTCCAATTGGCTCAAGGTGTAGCCACAATGAGACTGGAAACAGTTGCCGATTCTTCCACGTCTCCTGCGGTGTGGGATAGATTATTAAGATTAAAAACATCTTTTTTCCGTAGTTATTCCATCGGTGACCTGGAATCTCGCGTATCTTCCGTCTCTGAAATTCGCGAGAAGCTTAGCGGAACAGTTCTCAAAAGCATTTTTTCCGGTCTTTTTGCTTTCCTCAATTTAGGGTTGCTAATGTATTACAACTTACCCTTGGCTGCGATCGCATTTCTTGCAGCTGGGGTAAATATATTAGTCACCTTTGTTTCCGGTGTCCTCACTTTGCGTCGGGTACGTCCGATGTTGGAAATACAAGGTGAAATATTAGGTGTAATGGTGCAGCTAATTAACGGGGTCGCAAAACTAAGAGTTGCAGGAGCGGAGGAGCGTGCTTTTGCTTATTGGGGTAAACAATACACCACTCAACTTAAATTAATGTTGAGCAGCCAAAGTATTGAAGATATGCTGACCGTTGTCAATAAAATTTTACCAACTTTAACAACTTGCTTACTATTCTTGGTTGCCACAAACTCAATGCAACAAAGTCAGCAAGCAGGAGCGACAGGTCAAGCCATATCTATAGGTACATTTCTAGCGTTTAATGCGGCTTTTGGGACTTTTATTGGTGGTGTCACCAGCTTGAGTACTACACTTGTTGAAGTTTTGGAAGTTTTACCTTTGTGGAAACGCATAACCCCAATTTTAGAAGCTGAGCCAGAATCCGATACTACTAAAGCTGACCCAGGTAGACTCCAGGGTCGAATTGCCGTCAGACATGTAAATTTCCGCTATAAAGAAGATGGCCCGTTGAACTTAAATGATGTCAGCATCAAAGCTGAACCAGGAGAATTTATTGCTTTGGTTGGAACTAGCGGAAGCGGTAAATCAACGCTGTTTCGCTTGCTACTGGGTTTTGAGACTCCAGAGTCTGGGGGGGTTTATTACGATGGACAGGAGTTAGCCAGCTTAGATGTTAATGCTGTACGCAGACAATTGGGGGTTGTTTTGCAAAATAGCCGCTTAATGTCAGCTTCTATTTTAGAAAATATATCCAGTGGTGCTTTAGTTACTACTGATGAAGCATGGGAAGCGGCCTATATGGCTGGTTTTGCTGAAGATATCGAAGGGATGCCGATGGGTATGCATACGGTGGTCAGCGAGGGAGGAGGTAATCTTTCTGGTGGACAAAGACAACGGCTGTTAATCGCTAGAGCCTTGGTATTAAAGCCTCGGGTATTGTTGTTTGATGAGGCTACTAGTGCTTTGGACAACAAAACTCAAGCTATTGTGAGCGAAAGTCTTGACCAACTCCAGGTAACGCGAATTGTTATTGCTCATAGACTCAGCACTATTCGTAATGCTGACCGTATTTATGTGCTTGATAACGGTAATGTTATACAGCAGGGTAGCTTTGCACAACTCGCTAGCCAACCGGGATTGTTTGCTCAGCTTGTTGAGAGACAGAAAGTTTAGATGGTGTTTATAAATCAAATCTTAAGCTTCATTAATGCCAAAAGCCAGGGAATAAATTCCCTGTCTGAAAGCTAAAGTCCTCTGTAAGAGGACTATAAATAAGAAAATTTTTGCTAAAACACTTATTTTGTAAAAATATATCGCGGTTCCCGTCCTAGTGAGGTATATTTTTAAAGCTGCTTATTTTATTAGAAAAGGTTAATGTGTACCTCAGTAGCCGAAGAAAGGCTATATATATTTTTAAAATATTATTTAGTCCTCTTAAGAGGACTTCAGCTTTTAGACAGGGAATTTATTCCCTGGCTCAAACTGTGCTTTTTATGAATTTTTTCATACTATTGGTGTAGACTGGTCGAAAATGAGAGGTTGGTGGGAAACTAGTAAGTATTGTGGTTATTGGTGGTCTTTGGAAGAATTAGCTATTGTCACTCCCAAACCTAAAAAAATTTATTTGGATGCAGAAGGCCGATTACACGGTGAAGGAGTCCCCGCTATTATTTATAAAGGATTTAATGTATATGCCTATCATGGTGTGATGTTTCCAGAAAGGTGCGTCTCTATCGTGCTAAATTTACTAGCCAATGGAATGAGTCATGAAGAAGCAATGCATGAATATGACCTCACGGAAGAGCAAATTGCAGCCGCACTTGCGTATGCAGCGAAACCTGTTGCAAGTGCAGAAGTCATTGACTGTAATTGAAATTTAAACACCTATTTACAAACTTCTTGCGAGTAACAGATTATAAAAGGATGTAGCGGATAGCAGAATCACGAATCCCATCGTTAATCCATCCGTTACATCCGTAGTTTTATCGGTTGCCAAAGCGAGTTAACAATTCTTCACGCGATAACTCTAGCAATAAAGGAGTAAATTCCTCTGGAGGCAATATTAACAAAGCCTCAATAACCCCTCTTAATGATTCATCTAAGAAACCAAACCTAGCTCGCAGTAAATTTTCTATAACAGCTTGACGCTCTCTTAGTCGCGTCTGCTCAACTTCAGCCAGTCTTTGCTCATAGAGCACAGTTGTTTCATCTCTCCCTTTTTGCTCTCCCTTTTGTTCAGCTTCAGCCAGTCTTTGCAAGTAAATTGGTGACAACCGCATAATTAACCCCCTATCCTCCTCGTCAATATCCTCTTTTAATTCTAAAGTAATCCTCAAACTCGATAGTACATTGAGTGCTTTCGAGCGTAAAGGATTACCGGTTGGAAGTGCTTCTAATTGGTCAATGGCTTTTCGCTGCACTTCACCTCTACCCAAAAGCCTTAACCAAAGTGTCTCCTCAGATACACTACAAAAAATGTGAAAATATAAATAAGTATTTTATATTTGGATTAAATAATACCATGTATTCACAATCATCTAAAACAGTTGAGAAAAAAATCCTTGCTATCGTTCACTCACAAAATACTAACACTGGTCGTGTTGGTCGGATAATTAAGGAAAAAGGATATAATCTTGATATCAGATGTCCTCGTCTTGGAGAAGATTTACCTACGACAATGGAAAATCATGATGCTGTAGTCATCTTCGGAGGACCGATAAGTGTAAATGATAGCAAAACTCTACCATTTATCCAAACAGAACTTGATTGGATTCCAGTATGTCTTGATGCTCAAAAACCATTCCTTGGTATCTGTCTTGGTGCTCAGTTATTAGCTCACGTATTAGGTGCAACAATATTACCACACCCTCAAAATGTAGTAGAAATTGGTTATTTTCCAATTAAACCAACAGTAATTGAACAAAATTGTTTCCAGAATCCTTTTTATGTATATCATTGGCATCGTGAGGGATTCAATCTACCAAAAAGTGCTGTTTTACTAGCAGAAGGTGAAACATTTACAAACCAAGCTTTCCGCTACGGTAAAAATTCCTATGGATTGCAGTTTCATCCAGAAGTAACGGAAGAAATTATTAATGCGTGGACTAATGGAGAACAAAAAGATTACTGGGTGAATCTTAAAGGCGCTCAATCATATCCTCATCAAATGAAAATGCACTCTCTTCATGATAAAATGATGGAAGATTGGTTCAATAATTTTTTTGATATGTGGATACAAGTTAGCTAAATTATTGAGGATTGTTCAAGTAAATCATAATTCACATGTCTATAGTGTTTACTCCACACATTACACAGATTCATGTACATTGCCTTATAGTACTTTTGAACTGCCAAGGTAGTTTATTTTTTGATATCAACACAGCTAATGCCGTTTTACTTTAACTGTGAAACATATACAAGATGTAGAGACCGTATTAATACGGTCTCTACCTAATCTACTTGTATCAGGCTTTTCGTGAAACGGTATAAGAGATTGTACAAATAACTACAATTAATTTTGCATCAACTACTATTGAAATTGGAAGTTTTAGACAAAAAACTCCACATAAAAAGTAATCTATTCTACTTCAATATAGAAATGTTTAGGTTTAATTAGCAATAGGAGACAAAAACAAAGCTGACAAGAATATGTATTTAGTAGAAATACCCCAGCAAATATTTGGTATTATTAATCGTCGAGGTATTGAAACCATTGAACCGAGAGCTTTTGGTTTAACATTTATTACAGCCTTAGCTTTTGCAATGATTCATATGTTCTCAGGGCAAATCCACAAGTTTTTACACAAGCAAGAACACAAAGTTACTTCCTTCAGTGGAGGAATGGCCATTGCTTATGTTTTTATGCACTTAATCGACAAATTGGGCAAAGCAGATAAAGTTATCGGAAAAACTAGTTTTAGTTTACTTTGTTTAATGGGTTTTCTATTATTTTATGGGTTAGAATATTTATCCTATCAAATTCTTAAAGATGAAAAATATCACAATAACTTATCGTTTAGCGTTGAGTTAGCATTTACAGGAATTTATAATTTTCTCATAATTTATGCGATTCCAAAACAATTTCAACAGTACGGTTATCCTGCATTTCTTTATATACTAGCAATGGGATTACATTTACTCAGTCATGACCTTATTTTTGCCGAAGAATATAGCACAGCGTTTCATTCTTGGGGAAGATATGTATTAGTTAGCGCTGTCGCTTGTGGTTTTTTTGTTGATGCGTTCAACCCACAATCAAATCAATATATCTCAGATGGACTGATGGCTATCCTCGCTGGGTCTTTATTATTTAATATTTTTAAAGAGGAAGTTCCCTCTCCAAAAAATTCTAATTTTCTTTGGTTTTCTGGTGGAGTTTTACTCTACACAGTTTTGATGTTCTTTCTCAATCAGAAGTGATTATGACTAAGCTTGTGGGGTGGGTATCGCAAGTGCAGTTAAGATATACTCAACAAACCCACAATCTGCTATATGAATGAATCCCCTTAACAATCAGTGATAGTTAAGGGGATTCGTACATTGTTTGAATCTTTGGTTTACTTAAATCTTCATCTTGAATTGCGATAGCTATAGATAGTTAATGTTCTCCCTTTAGCAAGTAGCTGCATTAGACTCTAAATTGCGATTGAAAGAAGAATTTTCTGAAAGACCTTCATGAATATAACTTGCTCCAATTTCTTGAGCTGCTTGAACCATCGCTTCAAAGCTCCCATCCTCGAATAGCTGCTCATAAGCCTTGTAGTAGTGTGACTGAATTGTTGTATCAGCATTAGAAGATTCGCAGTATTGCTGATGGGATTTTTTAATCTGTCCGATTAGCTCTTCTAAATTGTCTTTTCGACTGTAGTAAGGCAAATCCTCGACATAGGCAATAAAGAACAAGAATCGAAATATCCTGGGAAGAAGCCGAAAGACAAAAGCAGCCAATGCAGGTAGATGATTTGTACTCGGACTTAACTTAGGTGCAAAATTACCCATCTCAATGATGTGTCCCTCTCGTAAAGGTGTAATCATAAAGACGAGACTTGCTTGTTGTTTCGGACCAACGGTAAAGCATAGTGGTCCATTAAACCCAGCTTCAAATTCAGTCAAACCTGAGATTAACTTGACTACCATATTCACTCTTGCGGAAAACTGGTCATGTTTGACACTAACCACCTTGCCAGTTTTTGCACCAAGCAGAGTTATGCTGTGTAGGGGAATATGCTGAGGTGAGAGGGAATGCTGTAGTTGGGAAACGTAGCTTACCTTGGGGAGATAAGCCCTTGCACCAAATTGGATTTTACCCTTTGTTTTCAGGTATTCCGCAGTTTCAGTTAACACAGGAAATGTTTCCCCTAGGTCATCAAGTAATCGCTGAAAGACAAAGTTCTTAAGACTTGGCTCATTCCAAGCAACCAACTTTATGTCCTGTGCAATCTTAAATGTGTTGGTCACAATTTTGAAATGATCCATAAATTCTTAACCCAAAGTTAACCATATATAGCGTTCTCCGCAATAATGTGGTTTGACACTGGTTGTAAGCAACGTTAGAGTGATACAAAATCACTATTGCTCTAAGTATTTTCCTCAGAAATGAAAGTATAATACGTCGTTTAGTACTGCGAGAAATAGCTTTTTAGCGAGCGGATTGTTCTTTAATCATTTTCTACCCCTTGACAAAATAATCTACCTAATTTATGACCCAATAAGTCAAACACAAAGAGTAGTCAGTGAAAAAGACAATAAAATTCTTGCTAGAGTTACTTCCCAAGAAGGAATACCTAGCTCAGTATGAAATTACAAAAGAACAAATTGCAGCGGCACTTGCGTACGCTGCAGAACTTGTTGCCAATACGGAAGTAATACCTTTGGGGGCTTAAATTTTGAATTTTCTTGTTGATGAAAATATGCTTATGATGTGGTTGCAGAAGACATTTTGCTAACAAACTCTTTTACTGTAGTTGGCTTAATATTCGGATAACGACGATTATCAAGCGGCTCTAACTTTCCTTTCCTCGAAACCAAAGTATAGTGATACTGTTCTGCTAGATATTCAAAGTGAGATTTCGCAGTTGTTCTTGTCTTCTCAATCCAAATTTTCAAATCTTCGACAGTTCCCAGTTGTTGCTCAATCAGTTTTTTATTACTGACTTTTTCATAAGTAGCAAGAATTTCTTTCATTGTAATTACATCACCAGCGACCCTCATTACTTGATTTTCCATTGCTGGGTCTGCAATAGCTTCAGCTAAATACTTAGCTGTATCATCCATAGTGGTTAAATCACAAGGCGTTTCACCATCACCCCAATAGGAAAAAATGCCTTTATCAAAATCAAATAATTTACCCCAAGGTGAAAACTGGACTTCGGTGAATGCACCATTGAGTACAATTGTGTAACCAAGATTACTGTTAATTAAACGTTCTGCAAATGCTCGACGGAGGTTTAAATTATAGTTATCACCCCAAGCAATTTTGAAAATATCGACAGCATAGTCTGATGGAACAAATCGTTTAACGCCACTTTTTATAGCAGCTTCCATTAAATTACTTTGCCCACTAATGATAATTTCAGACTCATCATCATCCCGAACGCCTTTTACTCCTGAAACAACTACTTCTACTCCACTACATGCTTTTTCCAAACTTTCCGAATCAAATAAAGTCCCCTCTGTGAAACTAACACCGAGTGCAATTAAATCAGCTAGCTTTTGCTTTTTGCGCTCATCATCAAGAGTTCCTGGTCTAACAAATCCTCTTACATCCATCTCACCTTTTTGAATGATTGCCGTCGCAATTTTTTTGCCAAGTGTACCAGAGATGCCTACAACTAAAACAATTGGTTTTGTCATGAGTTTTTCTCAGATGTGTTTAAAATGTACATGCTTCGGGTTTGCATTCACCTTACATCGGTAACATCTTACCCATCAACCTTTCAAGTCCTTTTGGGTCTTCCAGTAGCTGTGCAGCCATTTGAGTTGCTTGCTCTCCAGGATAAACATCCTCAATCTCATCAATAACAGCTTGAAGCGCAGCCTTGGCAACTTCTGCAGGAGACACCTTGGGAGGGGGAAAAGCTTGACTCATTCCAGTATCAACGGTTCCCGGCATCACCCCAATCACCAGGGTTCCTTGGGCAGCCAACTCCGCTCGAATAGCCTGCGTCATTGATAGGGTTGCAGCCTTAGAAGCACAATAAGAAGCATTCATTGGGAGATTGACTTTTGCCAAAATCGTCAGCATATTCACAATCGCTCCACCTCCGTTAGCTTTTAGAATCGGAGCAAATTCACGACACATTGACAATGCACCAAAATAATTAACTTCCATTTCAGCTCTCGCACTAGATAAATCTGTAGCTGAAATAAATCCCTTTAGTAAGCCGATACCAGCATTGTTAATCAGCAAAGTCACATCAGAACATTTATTAGCTGCTGCTTTGACTGATTGTTCGTCCGTAACATCCAATTGAATAGGAATTATGCGTTGAGAATCAATTGCTACTATCTTGCTCAGTGAATCAGGATTACGTGCCCCCGCGTAAATTCTTTCTACACCTTCATTTCGCAATGCTTCCACATAGTTTTGACCAATTCCACCATTAGCACCTGTAACTAATGCAACTGCGCCTTTGATTTGCACTGGATTTCTCCTATTTGATTAGAATAATTGGGAATTACACATTTTTCAGCCTATACTCTCATTGCACTTTTGAGAAGTACTTACTTTTTTGTAAGCTTTTAAGTTTCAGATAGGAGCATTAAATGTCAGAAAGGCAAACAGAAGGAACGGAATTTGTACAAACAACATTAAAAGTTTTGGGTGGAAAATGGAAAATCTTGATTTTATGGCATCTCAAAGATGACGCAAAACGCTTCAGCGAACTTAAGCAACTAATTCCTGGAATCAGCGAAAAAATGTTGGTTCAACAACTTCGAGAGTTGGAGCGTGATGGAGTTGTTAAACGAAATGTTTACTCTCAGATACCACTGAAAGTTAGCTATTCATTTTCAGAATACGGTAGAAGCCTTCATCCTGTATTGAAAGCCCTTTGTGATTGGGGACAAGAACATTTGAATCAAAATATTGACCCTAGTCCTCATTCCTTACTATAGTCTGGTTGCCATAAGGAGCAATGGGACTTTACACACCAGTCTCACAACAATTATTCGCTGATAACAATAGCCTTGAAACCTATGTATAAATATTGAAAACTATGGGTAGTACAGGACTCGAACCTGTGACATCCTGCTTGTAAGGCAGGCGCTCTACCAACTGAGCTAACCACCCGTCTTTAATTCGCGAGAGACTGTTTTTGTCCCACAAGAAATAATATTAGCAAAGAATTTCTAATCGCGCTAGTATTTTTGAAAAATTATTTTTTCATCCTCACCACCTACCCAAAATGCCCTCAGGAAACACCCATGACCGCATTACTCTGTGGGCTTTGCCCGTCGTCACCGGAGTCACGTTTTGGCAAACCCAAAGCGGCAACCTGACTTTACTCGTTGCAGGGGGTTACTTATTTGGGGGATTGATGTTCGGTCCCGACCTAGATATTTACTCCAAGCAGTTTCAGCGTTGGGGATGGTTACGTTGGATTTGGCTTCCTTATCAAAAAAGTTTGCGACATCGTTCTTTCTTATCTCACGGCCCGATTATTGGCACAACCCTGCGAGTTATTTATTTTGGCTGTGCGATCGCAATTTTAGGAGTAGTGATTTTGGCGATTGTAGAAAAGCTGTGGAACGTGACTTTAAATTGGTATGGCTTAGGGGAAGACGTTAATAAAACAGTCACACGCTACGGAGCAGAATTCCTGGCATTATTTTTGGGACTAGAACTAGGTGCAATGAGTCACTCCCTTAGCGACTGGAGTGGTTCAGCATATAAACGCTTCAAAAAAAAAGGGATTGCCGGAATACTTAATAATGGCAAAATGAAGAAACGTAAAGTAACAAGGAAAAGTCGTCAAGTAAAACCAACGACAAAAGCAGTTAGACCCAGAAAACCCCGCTGACTTTTCATGTTATTTGGAAAAAAATACGAAGAACCTAACCCCCTAACCCCCTTCCCTATGAGGGAAGGGGGGAGAAGATTTACCATTTTTAAACTTGATACAAACCTTCATATTATCTTTTTATCTTTTATTTCCCCCCCTTCCCTCGGAGGGAAGGGGGGTAGGGGGGTTAGGTCTGCTGTAAAGTTATTTTTTAACCCCAAAGAACACACAGGGCAAAGAATTTTATGGAATCCAAGCAAATCCCGGTAAACAACGAAGCCTTAGCAGCATTACAAGAGCTAATTAACGTAGTAGCAAAATTACGTAATCCCGATGGTGGTTGTCCGTGGGATTTAGAACAAACACCACAAACCCTAACCCCATATGTAATAGAAGAAGCTTACGAAGTAGTAGACGCAATCAAGAGCGGAGACAAAAAAGCAATTTGCGAAGAACTAGGAGATTTATTGCTGCAAGTTGTTCTACAAGCACAAATAGCAGGTGAACACCAACAATTTACATTAAAAGAAGTAGCAGAAGGAATTTCCGAAAAATTAATTCGTCGTCATCCCCACGTATTTGGAGATGTATCCGTGCAGAGCGTAGACGAAGTGCGGCAAAATTGGGAGCAAATAAAAGCAGTAGAAAAAGGAGAACCAGCCCCAGAAAATCAAAAACTCACCAGCAAACTAAGTAGTTATGCACGTAAGCTACCACCACTGACAGCAGCCATGAAGATTTCTCAAAAAGCAGCAGAAGCAGGCTTTGAATGGGAAAATATAGATGGAGTCTGGGATAAAGTCCGCGAAGAACTACAGGAATTTCAACATGCGTTAGCCCACGAAACACCATCTGAACAACAAGCAGAACTAGGAGACCTATTCTTTTCCTTAATTCAAATAGCCCGTTGGTATAAGCTCGACCCCAGCGAAGGTCTACAGGGAACAAACCAGCGATTTATTCAAAGACTACAAAAAATGGAAATATTCGCAGACCGTCCCCTCAACGATTACACCTTAGATGAATTAGAACAACTCTGGCAAAAAGCAAAAACCGAATTATCCAAATAAACGCAGAATTATCATATTCAATTTCCCCCTTCCCTAGCAGGGAAGGGGGTTAGGGGGTTAGGTCTCTTAGCTATTTATTTGAGTACCAACAAGAACAAACCAAAAAGAATCATCCCACCACCAAAAACAAACGACCAGAAACGGTGATAACTATTAACAACAGTACCGTTATCACTTTCCAGTTGAATTAAATCCATCCAAGGAGCAACACCCCGACGGAACCAACCCACCGATTTAACTTCAGCACCAATTAAACTATTAACTCGTTTCATTCCAAACAAGAAATTACCAATCGGACCAAAACGAGAAGCATAGTGTAAATAAAGCATTCCACTGCGGTCTTGAATTTTCAGGTCAGAACCAAATTTATAACCAGCATCACCTCGTCCGATGAGCGTACCTTCCAGTTTTGCAGGTTGTCCACGTAGAGGACTAGCATATGGGTCAGACATTAACGTCAACACATCCGTTGCCGGAGCTTGATTATAATTGGGATACATAATAAAAGCTTTGACTATCACACCTATCCCTAAACCAACAAACGGTAAACCCATAGCCATACCTGTAGCTGCGGTATGGGAAGCAGCCAAGACGAAGCCCATCACTAAACCAGCAAAAAAGCCAATAGTTTCAGCACCATACAGCACTAAATCTAAGAAAAAGCTTCCATATAATTTACTTTTACTTAAATTCTTACCTTCACCAATAACTCTTCCCATATCGAATTCCGTTGGTAAACCCAACTGTTCCGCATAGGTACTGAGTGCCCGTACTCGTTTCCCAGTCAGAGGGTGAGTAGAATTTAACTCCATCCACCAACCCCAGGGGTTAAACATATCCCACAAAAAGACGCGACCAATTTTTTCTGGATTGGAAGCGATGCGGTAAGCAGTACCAGTTGATGCAGCAGCTTTAGGGTCATAAATACCCAAAGCGCGAGTACCTTCGATTAAACGACTGGGTTCTTGACTCCGTGAACCTTCTTCCAAAATACCGTAAGCGATTTTTACTAAAGCGCGGGAGAGTGCATTGGGGTTTCCAGTAGTTTCCGCAGCAAAATGGTCAGCGAAGTATTCCCGCGTACGAGATAAGTACAGCACCAAGTAAGTACCAACCAGGTAAAATACATAGGCAACCATTGCTGCAGATTGCGCTGCATCTTTAGCTTTGCTGCTACCACCTCCACGTCCCAACCTATTAGCTGTAGTGTAAACCAAGTAGCAAATTTGCACCAAAGTTGATGCTACAGTCATTACCGCAAAGTCCCAGTGGACGATATGTCCTAATTCATGGGCATAAACAGTAGCAATTTCCTCATCATCCAAATATGTGAAAAGTCCCTGACTGACCACTAAACGGGCTGTATTAGGTAGAGAGCCGTAAGTAAAAGCAGTAGGGTTTTCGTCGTCAATAATACCTACTTTAGGAATTTTCAGATTTTTTTGCTGACAGACCCGACGAATCACTCTGGCTGTCTCTGGACTCTTGATTTCAATCTCCGACATATCAACCCAACGGGTTTTATATAACCAGTTCTGGGTTAAGTCCATTAAAAACGGCGACAGGAAAAACATCGCAGTATTGAAAACTAGCGTAATGGCAACGGCTATAGCAAATCCATTAGTGGGAGTGTCGCTACTGCTGATAAACACCACACCCAACATCAGAACCAGGACCATGCCAAACAGCAAACTCAGAGTCACACCAGACGCCAAAACCAAGCTTCCACCCACACCCCCCATTGCTAGTTTCACACCTGCAGTAGCAGCACGACCAGTTTTTTGAATCGCGCTAGACGGGGTGGGATTTTTCGCAGCTAGTGTTTGAAGCGCTTGTTGTGCCCAGTTTCGGACTTCTTCGTTATAGCAGGAAATTAACTGGTTACACAGTTCAAAAGCTCTTTCATTTTGTCCTGTGGCTCGATACGCTTTTACCAGCCACATTTGAGCCGTTAAATAGTCAGAGGAAGTCCTATCATCACAAGTGCGGCAAAATTCTTCCAGGAATTCAACCGCATCTTGATAACGTTTTTCTTGATAGGCTTCTAATCCAGATTGCAGTGACATAAGGATGTGCCTTTGTTTTCGATTTATTATCGAGGTGTACCTGTCGATATGTACTAAATAAATTCAGCGTCCGTCACTGCTTTTTCGCAAAAATTCATATGTACATACCTAAAACTGTATGTTTGACATTTTTTTACATATCTTTATATTTCCCAACATATTTTCGTAAAATACCCAATGTAGAGACGTGACATGTCACGTCTCTTGTGGAATACACATAACATTCCACATTATTTACGAAAACTAACAGCCCATATTTTCAGAACATTTGCTTAGTTCAAACCAAGTGCGGTCACCAACTTGACCATCAGCAGTTAAACCAGAACGTGTTTGCAAAGCTTTAACAGCAGTTTCTGTTGTAGCACCGAAATCGCCATCAACTTTGCCTGTGTATACACCAGCAACTACTAGTCTTTGTTGAGCTTTTTTGACTAAATCACCTTTGCTAACTCTTTTGAGAACAGGCATATCAACAGGTGCGCCTTTGTACAGCGCTCTCCAGCTTTTATCAGCAACAATACCATCAACTAAGAGAAATACTTGGTTTTGAAAAGCCTTAACAGCAGTCTCTGTGCCTGCACCAAAATCGCCATCAGTAAACTTAGACTCTTCTCCAAATTGACCAGATAAGGAATAAGCGCCATATCTATATAAAAGTGTTTGCAATTCTTTAACAGCAGCGCCTTTAGAACCTTTTTTCAATACAGGCTTGTTGAGATTAGCAGCAGCAGATTGTATATCAATGGAGGATGTCATTTGTGTGGTTCCTTTTGTTAATTATTTTGTAACTGCGGAATAAGTTTTTGTAATTGCAGCTACAAAACTATTCCAAAGGATTTCAGACAAAATCCTCTTAATTTTGACAAGAGTACCCTTAGGGGTAATACGTGAGTAAATAATAACTAAGCAAACCACATCCTCAAACGATTTATGATAAAATTCTCAAAATGAAAAATCGACATTAGTGCTATCTCAGAGACGCGATTTATCGCGTCTCTACATATTTCTTGGCATCCTTGGCGTTCTTGGCAGTTCGTTTAATTAGATTTAACTATGCTCAGACAAATAGACAAAAACATTTGGGTAGCAGAACAACCTTTAAAATATTGGGGAATAGAAGTGGGAACGCGAATGACCATAATTCGCTTAATAACCAACCAACTAATCGTAATTTCTCCCATTCAAGTAGATAAAGCTACAATTGACCAGCTAGATGAAATTGGTAAAGTTAGTTACATCATCGCTCCCAATCTTTACCACCATCTTTTTGTCTCAGAATTCAAATCACTTTATCCACAAGCAAAACTTTGGGTTCCACCAAAATTTAACTTGAAAAAGCCCAATATACCCGCAGATAAAATAATCGTCGAAGACAAGGGTAATATTTTAGAAGAAGTTGACTATTTGTTATTTGATGGATTTAAAATTTTTGATTTAAGCGGACCATCAATACTAAACGAATTCGTCTTTTTTCATCGCGCTAGCCAGACTCTAATATTAACAGACACAGCTTTTCATTTTGACGATACATTTTCTTTCAAAACGCGGTTAGCTGCAAAATTTATGGGAGCTTACAGCAAACTCAGCCCATCTATTTTTGAAAAATTGGCAATCAATGAAAAAGAAAAAGTGAAAAAATCAGCCCAAAAGCTACTGGAGTGGAACTTTCAGCGAGTAATTATGGCTCATGGTACTATTGTTGAAAGAGATGGCAAGAAAATGCTCAAAGAAGGATATGAGCAGTTTTTGGGCACGTCTTTATAATTAAACTGAGGATTATTCATAACGTAAACCAAGGACTAAAGTCCCTGTCTAAAAGCTAAAGTCCTCTTTTAGAGGACTGATAAGAAGGTTTCTGAGTTTTAATAATTGTTTTGTAAATAACTGTTAAGATAAGTTGTTTATTTAACTACTATTTACGATGCCAACAACTGCTGAATTTTACTGTGCCTACTGCGGTGAACCAAATACAACTTTTATTGACATAAGTGCTGGTTCACAGCAATCTTACGTAGAGGATTGTCAAGTTTGCTGTCGTCCCAATATTCTTTACGTGCGTATCGATGAAGATACTCTTGATGTTGAAATAGATACTGAGTACGAAGGTTAATTTTAAGTAGATAAACTACATTGTTTTGATTGTGTAACATTTCTTCAAATATGACCCTTAGCCCTATTTTCCAAAGCTAAGATATTAAGGGCTACAACTTTACTACAAAAAAATTACAAAAACCGTATTTACGTTAGTGGTAGTTGGTTAAGTTTATATTTGAGGAAATTTTTTTATGAGTAACGCTATTAACCCTATAAAACCAAACTCATCAGGATTGTATGCTAAAACCAATGGTGAGGAGTTGGCTTTCCCCCTCAAGCATACAGATGTAAAAGCGAAAATAGCTGGAAATGTGTCACGAATAGAGGTGACACAGACTTTTGAAAATCAATTTACAAAACTTTTAGAAGCGGTTTATGTCTTCCCCTTACCAGATGAAGCAGCAGTGGATGACATGGAAATCAAAATTGGAGACCGCATTATCAAGGGAAGTGTTAAAAAAAGGGAAGAAGCACAAGAAATTTATGAACAAGCAAAAAAACAGGGACGTACAGCAGGGTTACTGGAACAAGAACGTGACAATATTTTTACCCAGTCGCTAGCAAATATTCTTCCCGGAGAGCAGATTGATGTGACAATTCGATACACCGACAGCTTGAAATTTGAGGGGGGGAATTATGAATTTGTTTTCCCTATGGTGGTAGGAACGAGGTATATTCCTGGTCAGCAAATAGATGATAGTGGGGATACAGACCAAGTTCCTGATGCTTCCCGAATTACTCCAGACGTAATTCCACCAAACATGCGCTCTGGACATGATATTAATGTGGCTGTAGAAATTGATGCTGGGTTGCCAATTAAGAGTGTTAATTCTCCCTCACATAAATTAGAAGTTGAATACGAAGGGCAAATAGTATTAGTAAAATTGAGTGATTCAGATACAATTCCTAATAAAGATTTAATTTTACGCTATCAAATTGCTGCCGATAAACCTCAATCAACAGTATTAACTCAAGCAGACTCACGCGGTGGACATTTTGCTATTTATTTAATCCCTGCTTTGGAATATAGCACAGAGGAAATTGTTCCAAAAGATGTCATATTTCTGGTAGATTCTTCTGGTTCACAAATGGGTGAACCAATCCAACAATGTCAGGAATTAATGCGACGGTTTATTAATGGATTAAATCCTAACGATACTTTTACGATTATTGATTTTTCACACAGGGTTAGGAATTTATCTTCTACACCATTAGAAAATACTTCAGAAAATCGCGCACAAGCAATTAAATATATTAATAATATCAAAGCTGGTGGTGCAACAGAAATGCTCGGTGGTATTTGTGCTGCACTAAATGTCCCAGCATCAAAAGGACGTTTGCGGAGTATTGTGTTGCTAACTGATGGTTATATTGGTAATGAAAATGAAATTTTAGCGTAAGTTCAAAAGAAATTAAAACCAGGAAATCGTCTACATAGTTTTGGTGCTGGTAGTTCGGTTAATCACTTTTTAATCAATCGTATTGCTGAAGTTGGAAGAGGTATATCTACAATAATTCGTCATGATGAGCCGACTGAGAAAGTTGTAGAAAAATTCTTTCAAAAAATTAATAATCCCGTGCTGACAAATATTGAAGTTAAATGTAAATGTGATGGGGAAGCACCTGTAATTTATCCAGGAATACTTCCAGATTTATTTGCAGAACAACCGTTAGTAATATTTGGACGTAAGCAAGATAGAAACCCAGTTGTTTTTAATATTAAAGGTGTTGCGGCTTCCAATAAACCTTATGAAAATACTTTTGAGCTAGATTTTCAAGGAGCAGGAAACCCTGGAATTGCTCAATTGTGGGGACGTGCTAAAATTAAAGACCTGATGAATCAGATGTTTAGTTATGAAACTAAAAGCGGAGTTGAAGCGGTAACGGAGACTGCATTAAACTATCAATTATTGTCGCAATATACTGCTTTTGTTGCTGTTAGCGAAGAGGTACGAGTAACTCCAGAAGGGGAAAGTATCACTGTACAAGTGCCTGTTGAAATGCCAGAAGGGGTAAGTCGTCAGGGAATTTTTGGAGAGCCTGAAGAAAAAGTACGCGGTGCTATGGGAGGGATGATGATGCTATCAGCGTTACCGTCTCCTGCTCCGCAAGCGTCTTATTTTCCGGAACGCACACGTGGGTTAGCAAAAGCGGCATCACCTCAAACGGCACCTGATTATGACGAAGATTCTTTCGACAGTCTTTGGGATGCTTTGCCCACAAAAGAGTCAGATGAACCACAGACTAGCAATTGCAACCTGAAAATTATTAGTGCTACTGGGGAGCAAGCTTTGATTGATTCCCTAACTCAATATTTACAACAGCAAAATTTCTCTTGTCAGTCTCAAGGAGAAATTGTTCTTGAACTGATTGTAAATAATGGTCCTGTGGGAAGGATAATGGTGGATGAGGATGCCTCAACTTTGAAAGATGCAACGTTGATTGATTTAATTAAGAAATATCTGATTAAATGGCCAACACCGAAATCAGCTTCTGGTAAAGTTAGTATTACTTTACAAGTGGGGTCATAAGGACTAGCAAATAAAAATCCTCAATTTAATTTTGTGGGTTAATTTATTTTGTGGGTTAATTTTGTGGGATGGGCTTCCAGCCCGTCCATTAGCAAGGACAAGGGCAAGGGCGGGCAAGGATGCCCACCCCACAAGATGTAGAAAATTTTCACTTTCAGTAAACCACAATGTTTTGGGGATAAAAGTAAAAATAAGGATTCCAGCCACCGCAAAAAGTTTTATGGATTTGTAGATTAGGAGATAATAAGTGCTTGATTTAAACAATGCTCTCAATCGAATTATGAATTGGTTACAGCAGCATAAGCCAGAATATGCAGAATCTTTTCTCCCAGGGCTAAAAGATAATCGTGCGATTGCTCCTTTAAATAAAGCTTTACATGACGATGATATAGAAGTTAGAGCAAAAGCTCTCAATTCACTATTTAATTTTAAAGTTATAGACTCTTTAATTAATGCATTAGAAGATGAGTCGGAGTACATCCGCGAACAAGCCGTGAGAGATTTAGGCGAACTTAAAGATTTATTAGCCGTTGAACCTTTATCTCGACTTTTGGAAGATTCTGCATTTATGGTTAGGGAGGCTGCTAAAAAATCTTTAGCACAACTCTCTCAATAAAAGCGAATATTCTATGATGGTATGACACCTTTAAATTATGGTGGTAAGTTGCCCTATGGTAGCATTAACTGATGCTTTAGAAAGAATTATGAATTGGCTAAGAGAAAATCAGGCAGATTATGCTAATTCCTTTGCAACAGGTTTAAAATATGACGAGATTTTCTCCTATGAAGAAGAACTAGGATTTAAGCTACCCGGAGAAATTTATGAGCTTTACCAATGGAGAAATGGAACAGAAGAAGATGCTAAAGCATTATGTTTTCCCACAATGCAGTTTTTGCCTATGAATAGAGCTATTGAATATAGTCAAGGATGTAACGAATATATTGAAAGTGGAAAAGAATCTGTAAAAGAGTTAAGTGAATGGTATGACACCAGTCCTCTGTTTGCGTTCATAGAAGATAATGGTAATTTTTGTGGTATTCCTCTTATTAATCATCAAAAAGAAAAATCGCCAGTAGTCGTCCTTGGAGAAGGGGAAATGCCCTATATTTTTTATACAAGTCTCACTGATATGATGTTTACATTAGCAGAGTGCTATGAAACAGGAGCGTACTACTTGAAGTACGAAGGATACGTTTGCTCAGATGAATACCAAGAGGCTCAAGTCTTACGTAAATATAATGCTGATATCAGTGAAAGAGCACTTTTAGCTTTTCAATCTTTGCTTGTACAGCCATTAGACTTTTCAGATAAGAAATTGCTTGAACAAGTTGCTGAACTGGCCATAGTTATTGGTAGATTCAAAGACCCAAGAGGTGTTGATTTATTATTATCATCGTCACAAAAATGGAGTAAACAAAAAGGTCTTTATAGGGATGGAGTTTATTTTTGGGTAGTAAAGGCTTTGGGTGAAATGTTTGATGTCAGGGTGTTGAAAGCATTGGATAATGCATTAAAGGATAATTCCCCTTTTGTTAGAGAAGAAGCCGAAAAAGCTTTATCGAAGATAAAAGAGTATTTATAAATAAAATATATTGTGCCCTCAATAGCTAAGCTTTATACAATAACATGATAGAAAATTTTGATTGGCAAAACCTAATAAGGCAACGAGTTATTAAAGAAATGCAATTAAGGGGTACAGAAAGTAATATAAAGTTATCTCCTGAAATTTTTCAATCAAGATATTTTAGCTATCCCTGTGCTACTGAAGAGCAAATTGTAAGTGCGGAAGCAAGATTAGGTGTGACATTTCCCTACTCATACCGGGAGTTTTTAAAAGTTACTAATGGTTTTCGTTGTCCTAACGGACTAATATTATTGTCCACAGAAGAAGTTGATTGGTTTTGTGTTAATCATCAAATGTGGATAGACATCTGGACAGAAAACATTGAAGACACACCATCTGTCTCCGATGAATTATATTTTAACTATTGGCAAGAACAAAGCTGTTGTGATTTGCGTAAAGAATACATGCAAACAGCTATCCAAATTAGCAATACCTTTGATGGCTTTATTTATTTACTTAACCCACAAGTCGTTACGAATGATGGCGAGTGGGAAGCTTGGGATTTTGGAAATAAATACCCTGGTGCTAAAAGATATAAGTCTTTTTGGGAAATGATGCGATTTGAATTATTAAAAAATAATTAATCTTAGCGGACAATAATTAATAGTGTCTAATCAACAATTATCGTAAAATCATCAAGTTGAAATTAATATATTAAAATATATTGATTTGCTTGAACAATTTCGGTAAGTCTTTATGAGTAAGCAGCAAGACAAGGATAATAATATTGCCTTTCTAGTTCAAACGCTACACAATAGTCAAGACAATAAGGCTATAAAGCTAGCTGCTTCTGATTTGGGTAATTTGGGTGCTGGTAGTTTAGATGCAATTAACGCTTTAATTTACCTAGTACGTACCACATTAGATGAACCAACGCGCTGGGTAGGAATTCAAAGCTTGGGTAAAATTGGAATCGGTAATAACGATGTTATCCAAACTTTGATTGAGCAATTAACCACTGCTCGAATGCCTACAAGTAAAGTTGCAGCCCAAAATTTAGCAAAAATAACTGTTAATCATCAGCAGACTATTATTAACTTAAGTAACTTAGCACGAGCTAATTATAATGAAGTAACCCGCCAATCGATAGCGTATATATTAGGTCGTATCGGCAAAAACGATAACGATTCTATCAATACATTAATTTATTTGATACATAATAGCTCTGATGAATACACCCGCTATCAGTCTGCTCAAAATTTGGGACGTATTGAAAATGGTAGCCAAAACATAATAGACGCGCTAACTCATCTAGTGCGAACAGGAGAAAATAATTATACAATAAATACTGCGATGACAATTTTAGAGCGTATTGCGACTGGCAATAGGCAAGCGATACAAGACCTAACTGATATTTTACAACAAAGCTACATAGACGATGATACTCGCAGGCTGATAACTTATCGCATAGGAAAAATTGACACTTCGAGTCCAGAGAATATCGAATCTTCAATTCACGAGCAAACGACAATCGAGGGCTGTTATCTCTTGTAATACCAATGTAACCGTCTTTTTCAGTGATGTCTATTGAGTGCGATCGCGATTGATATTGCGGGAAATGCCACCACCAAGAAACTAACAATCAAGTACTCGCTTCCCCATTTTTGTTATCTCCCGACTTTAATGTACTAGACCTATCCACTTTTAGAGCTTTGAGTCATATCCGAAATAAAAGCTTCAAGCTCAGCTATTGAATATTGGGTTTGCCTTTTGGAATACAAAAAGTTAGCGAAAGCAGTCGATATTTGGGCAAAATAAAATGCTGGTTTATACTGTCGCTCTAAGTCTTTCCGTTTCTTTTTGCGCTCTGCTTTCGGTAATTCATATGTAGAACTACGAAACTTTAATAATTGATACTCGTATTCTGCCTGTGATTTAACGAGAATATTTGAATCCTGCCGTAATTGCTCAACACACCTTAATTTGCTTTGAAACCATTGAGAATGCACACGCGCATCGTCACTAACAAATTCAGATAAGACATCAATAACTGCCCATCGAGTTATGTAAACCTGGCTACTTATCATCGAGTCAAGAAGTGCCCAGAAGTTTTCGGCTCCAAGCCAACCCATTTCACCAATTAGTCTAGGTAGCAGGATTGGGTCAATGTCCCGAAATTCATTAAAGGCTTGATTTAATACTGAGACACTGTTGTAACTGCAAGTCTTGCCTAATGCGTACACTACTTGCTCACGAGTAAAATGGCTTGGAGAAAAAAGAAGCTGTTCAAGAGTTTTGACAATTGAAGACTCTGAATAACCTTTTACAAACTTCTCACAATCAGGATGTCGAGAGCTAGAAAGTACCAAATCTTGAATAAAAAGACAAGTTGAACTGACTATTTCATTATCCTCTGATTGCAAAAGTTGATTGATGATATCGCATAGTTCTGTGTCAGATACCGAGTTAACAATTGTTGCTAAATAATCGACATCATGCAGGGAATCAAGGTAATGTAAGATTTTGGTTGCTATCATTTCCACGTTAAAAAATGACTATGCTCCACAATATCATTATGTTTGATGGCAGAATAATTATGAAGAAAATGCCTTAAACAATTCATTTACCCAGCATGAAGTTAGGTTGAGGGTACATTATCATGTGCCTAGAAACTAAAAGTGTAAGTTTATGTACCACATAGCCTTTTTCACTGACTATCGACCACTATTAGTAGAAAAACTAAATTCTTTTCTGAAAAATAATCTTTCTGACGTTTGGATTTGCGAGGGTCAACAAGAAAGTCGGTTACAATCTCTAGACGACTTACCAACATCAAGAGGCTATTGGTATTCTCAACCTTGGTATATACACGGTTCGCGTCTGAATAAATGTGACACTCAAAACTTCCCAAGCATTCCTGTGTATACTAATCCTCAGTACAAAACTTCATTTGAAAAAATTGATGCTGCGCTAAATTGGCTTTCAACTTATTATTCATGGTCTATTTTCCCTTGGGCTGGGCCCAAAAGATTTTTAAGCTTTGGCTTTTTATCAAGAGAGCGCAGTCTCCATGACCAGTTTATCAATGCCTCCTTTACTCCATTAAATGTGGGAGAAAAATTTAATAATGCTTACCCATATAATACGCTTGTTTCAAGTTATGAAGTAACTACTAATTTTAGTCAGTTAATCAAAGCCATACTTTTCAATGGTTACTATAAAACAGCTTGGCGACTTTGGGATATTTGTAAGTGTGATGTGACACCACCGTGGTTAATTACTGACTTATTATTTGATGATGATATATTCTCTGTCTTTTCATGGGAGGAAGCTAAATATGAATTCATTCAGTCCTTGACTTTGACTATAAAGCCAGAGCGACCATTAGGTGTTTATCAGCCACTTGATAGAAAATCTTTTGAATCTATGTGTAGGTTATCTACCCAAGAGCCAGATACATTTATTTATGTTCCTCAGGATACAAATTTAGAGAAACTAAAAACTTTACTTATAAAAACTGAAAACAACCATAGCTATTCTGACCTAGTTTATCTCCAGGAAATTCTTGGAGTTACTAAATGGTTTTACGGGTTAGACAGAGATAGAGTTGACTATGGAAATTCGATATTTGTTGCTCAAAATAACACAAAGTTGCAACAATTTAATGGAATTAATGAAGATGACGATTATTGTTTACTTGCATCTTTTTAGTAAGTCTATATTTATATTGTGAGAAAACATGCATATGGTAATTGACAGGTGACAGTTGTAGCAGCTAATAAATTAAGTTATTCTAAAGGAGCAGAAGCATTTAAAGGTTTAATGGGACAACGTATTTATAAACCATGAGTCAAAGGACTAGAAATCCACAATTACGCAGCCTCATTATAAGGTCATTAATTGTTCTTACAGTTATTGTTTGGATATCATCATTCATACAATTATCCTTTTTCAGTCAAATACTTTCATCTAAGTCACTCCAGAAGATTGGTTATCTATGGGGTGGCGGGTTGATAATAGATGTAATGAACGTGCTATATTTCACATTGCCTGGTTTAGTGACTGGAAAAACGGCTTCCCATATTCCTATTTCGTTACTGCTTTATCTTCCGTCTATCATTTTTTATGGTCAGCCATGTATTTTTCTAATGACTGGACAGCCAGTTTTTATCCAAAGTACTTTAAAAGTTATTGAATTTTGGCTAATTATGTTATTTCATCTAATTTGCTCTATCGCCTTACCTAAATATATTGAAGATTGTATTACACATCGTCGTAAGTAAATTATTGTAAGCCAACTATGAGGGGAGTAAGTAGCTGTAATGAGCTGCAAACAAGAACACTTAAAACTGTGAACAAGTAAAATTTGAAACCGCATTTTAAGTCCTGGAAAATTATGCTCAAACACGGCTGATATAATATATTAGAATTATTCGTTGTGTTCAACTATGGTATTTGTACTTTAGTTCAAGTGCAGCACAAAAGCTGTTGAGACTATTTAATAAAGCATTGTAGTAGGGGTACGCATCATCGCGTTCGTTTTGAAGATGAGCGTACAAAACTAGTTCTGGTTCGGGAGCTAGAGATACTTTCGGATATCCAAGCCAGCTGAGCGTAGACGTGTGGACGCTATTGCAATTAATAGCGACCCGACAGTATTATTTTTGCCGTTGAGAAGGTCGTCCAGTCCAGGTAAGATTAACTCCGCTCCTGGCAATTCATTTAGCTCCATTAGTCATTACTCCCCGGTATATTAGAACAACGCTCGATAAATTGGTAGTTAAATAGCTATGATAAATTGCATAAGCCACTATATATAGCAGTTCTTGTGGGGTGGGCATCCTTGCCCGCCCTTGCATACTTCACCAAAGCAGGAACCGCTACAAGTATTTTCCTCAACCCAAATAAGCCTTTCTAACTCGCTCATCAGTAATTAATTCTGAAGCCGCACCACTTAAAGTAATCGAACCCGCTTCTAAAACATATCCCCTATCAGCGATTTTTAATGCTAAATTCGCGTTTTGTTCTACCAATAAAATAGTCACCCCAGTTTCACGCAAATTTTCAATAATCATAAAAATTTCCTTCACAATTGCAGGAGCTAAACCTAAACTTGGCTCATCTAAAAGTAAAAGTTTAGGTCTACTCATCAAAGCGCGTGCAATAGCTAACATTTGTTGCTCACCACCGCTGAGGGTTCCAGCTAATTGATTGCGTCTTTCTGCTAAGCGCGGAAATAATTCAAATTGACGTTTAATATCAGCTTTTATCTGAGTTTGATTGGAGTGGATAAAAGCACCCAAAAGTAAATTATCATATATTGTTTGTCGAGCTAACACCCGTCTTCCTTCGGGAGAATGAGCAATACCCAGTTTAACGATTTCGTGAGGTTGACGACGGGTAATATTATGTCCGTGGTAGATAATGTTACCACTTTTAGAATTGACTATTTTGGAAATTGCTCGCAGGGTGGTTGTTTTTCCTGCTCCGTTTGCTCCAATTAAGGTGACTACTTCGCCGCTGTTAATATATAAGTTAATATCTTTTAGTGCTTGAATAGCACCGTAGTTGACACAAAGATTTTTGATTTCTAAAATTACGAATTCTGTTTTCATAAACTAATGCTGTTAACTGTTGACTGTTGGTTGTTGACTGTTGAGATAATTTATTCGTTACCTAGATATGCTTCGATGACTGCGGGGTTATTTTTTACTATTTCTGGTTTGTCTAAAGTTATTAATTCTCCAAAGTTTAAGACGGCTATTCTGTTACATAATCCCATGACTAATGGTACGTTATGTTCAATTAAAACTATTGTTAGGTCGAAATAATTACGGATTTTATTAATAAATTGGCTTAGTTCTTGTTTTTCACTAGGATTCATTCCTGCTGCTGGTTCGTCTAATAGTAAAATTTTGGGTTTTAGTGCTAGAGCGCGGGCAATTTCTAAGCGTCTTTGGTCACCGTATGCAAAGTTTCTTGCTTTTTCTTCAGCACGGTCAATTAAGCCAACAAGTTCTAGTAATTCTAATGCTTCTTTCTTAGTTTTCTGTTCTTCATCAGGAGCGGGAGGTATAGCGAATAATCCTTTTATCATACTGCTATTAGTATGTAAATGGCGTCCGATGATAACGTTTTCTAATGCTGATATTTCTCCAAATAAGCGAATATTTTGAAATGTACGAGCAATGCCTAAAGCTGCTATTTTATGAGATGGTTTTTGGGAAATTTCTTTGCCTTGATAAAGTAAATTTCCGCTAGATGGAGGAATAAACCCTGTAATCAAATTAAATAGGGTTGTTTTCCCTGCTCCGTTGGGACCGATAAGTCCAAATATTTCGTCTTTATATACAGTAAATGAGACATTGTTTACTGCGACTAGTCCACCAAAACGTCGAGTCAGGTTTTTTGCTTCTAGTACTATGTTTGGCTGAGAATCAGTAATATTTTCCGACATAATTCGTATAATTATTTGTAGTGCGAGCATCTTGCTCGCTATTGGGTAGTGCGAGCATCTTGCTCGCTATTGGGTAGTGCGAGCATCTTGCTCGCTATTGGATAGTGCGAGCATCTTGCTCGCTATTGGGTATTTAATCAGCAAAACGCGAGCGAGACGCTCGCACTACAATTGATAAAACTACAATTATTATTTTGCCTTATAATTTTTTTTAGAAAATTTTTTAAATAAATCAGGAGTTACTAAACCTTGAGGGAAGAAAATTGTACCGATGACTATCAGTATTCCAAAAATAATTAGTCTTCCGTCGCGCAAAAAGTTTCCTAACCAGATAGGTAAACCACCTGTGTCAGCTAAGCCTCTTAATACTTCTGGTAAAGCAGTAAAAACCATTCCTCCTACAACAGAGCCTAAAAAAGTTTTAGAACCACCAATCAGTACAAATGTCAAGTAGACTATACTAGCGTCAAAAGTACCTTGACGAGTGTTCCAAGTATTCAAAAAATGGGCACTAATAGCACCAATCATTCCTGCTAAAATTGCTCCGAGAGTAAATGCTAAAACTTTGTAATATGTTGGGTTAATCCCCATTGCTCCTGCAGCTAGTTCATCTTCGCGAATAGCTATAAATGCTCTACCGACTCGAATGCGTTCTAAGCGGTAAAACAGAACCATACTAATTATTAGTAATGGTAAAGCAATCCATAAATATCCAATAGATGTATCAAATGGTTGAGGTATACCAAAAATTCCCACTGCACCACCTGTAATTTCTAAGTTTAGGCATACAACTCTTAATACTTCTACGAAGGCAATTGTTGCGATGGCTAAATATATTCCTTTTAGTCTTAAAGCTGGTATTCCTACTGCTAGCCCTAATAAGCCAGAAATTACACCAGCTATTAACATTTCTAGTAGTAAAAAAGGGACGGGGAATGAGCCACTGCTGGAAGGAAAAACTTTGGTGGAAAGAATTGCGGCTGTATATCCACCTAATGCGTAGAAGCCGGGACTTGCTAGGGATAATTGTCCTGCCATTAATGGTAAGTATAAGGATAATCCCATTAATGCTCCTAATACCATTGCGACTATTAAAGAACCGTATGTTGCTATAAATTCATTCATTTTTTTACGAACCGCCAAGGAGCCAAGGAGCCAAGAAGGAAGAGAGAAGAGGAAGAAGGAAGTACTTTTCTTTGTTAAACTTTTTGTATGAATTTACGTCCTAGTAAACCCTGTGGTCTAACTAATAACATAATAAACAATATTCCGAAGGAAACTGCGTCTTTATATCCAGAATATTCGCTTGGTACTAATGCTTCTATTACTCCAATAACTAAACCTCCTAAAACTGCACCGGGAATACTTCCTAATCCACCTAAAACTATTACGGCTAGTCCTCTTAGTCCAAAGGCTATACCAAAATAGGGGCCTGCAATACTGACGCTGGAAGCAAGTAAACTTCCTGCCATTCCTGCTAAGAAGCTACTGATAAAAAAGGTGAGTACAATAAATTTATCAGAGTTTATTCCTAGTAAGCTGGCTGTGGTTGCGTCCTCAGCGATTGCCTGCATTGCTTTACCATATTTTGTACTATTAATAAAGTAGGTGAGTATTGCTACTACTATCATTGATATGGCAAAAATTATTAATTGTACTGTACGAATTGGTATGGGATTTTCTAGGGTTCCAAAATTAATTGCTGTAGGTAAATTGCCGTAAGTATTTGCGGGAAAGTTGTAGTTTTCTGCTCCTACTAAATATTGAATTAAATTTACAATTATTAGCCCTACACCTAAGCTAGAAACTACTGTTAGTAAAGGGTCGGAACCTTTAAGACGCAAAGGTAAAAATGCAATGCGTTCGATTATTACACCAATACATCCAGCGATGGTACTTGCTAAAATTAAGGCTATGGGAAATGGTAGTTGTACTGGTAAGGAGGCATTAGCCAGTACCCCACTAAATCCAAAGGCTCCACCCATAAGAGCATAGGTAAAATAGGCTCCTAAGGTAAAGACAGCACCGTGGGCTAAGTTAATTATTCCTAAAATTGAATACACTAAAGTGTATCCAAGGGCAAACATAGCGTAGGTGCTACCAATGGATAAACCATTAAGAATTTGTTGCAAAAATAAAGATATATTCACCTAATTTGAATCTAGAACCTACTTCACAAAAACAAATTTACCAGTACTTCCATCTTGACTCATTTTTATTTGAGCAACATAGAAATCTTTTTGTACAACTTCACCAATTGGTGTGAAAGATATTTCTCCCAAAGGTGTATCATACTTCCCTGTTAATAGCTGCTTATTTAATTCTGTTCGCAGTTGTCCTAGGGGAAGTTTATTAATTTTGCTTTTGCTATCTAAAGCTTTGAGCGCTTCTACATATACTTGTACTGCAGTAAAAGCTTGACCGCTAAATTGGGGGGGTTCTGATTTAAACTGATTTTGAAAAGCTTGACGGAACGTTTTGTTAATTTCTGATGGATGTTCGGGACTGTAAGCCTGTGCTACTAATACACCATCACATAATGCTTTACAAACTTTAAATATATTGGAAGTATTCATCCCATTTCCCCCAACAATTATACCTTTGTAACCTAGCTCCCGCAGTTGTCTAACTAGGTTTCCTCCGTCTGCAGCTAAACCGGATGTGATTATTAAGTCGGGTTTTAAGTTTAAAGCATTGGTCGCTTGAGCTTGAAAATCAGTGTCAGTAGTTTGGAATTTTTGTACTGTTACTAGTTCTAGATTTGAGTCTTTAACTGTTTTTTGGAAAATTTCTGTTTCCGATTTACTAAAGGCGTCATTTTGAGCGAAGAAAACAGCCACTTTTTTAATTTTGGGGTTTTGTTTGAGTGCTGCTTTGACTGAGTTGGGAGCTACGATAGAACTTGGTGCGGAAACACGCGCAACATAATCGCCTATTTCAGGGATTCCTTTGGCTGTGTTAGATGCACCAATCACCGGAACTTTAGCTCTTTCGGCAAAAGGATTAGCACCGAATGCTTGCTGTGATAGGGTTGGACCGACGATACCCACAACTTTATCTTTGTTAATTAATGTTTGGAAAGCGTTAATTGCTCCTGCTTCGTCTCCTCCTGTGTCTTGTAAGACTAATTTAATGGGAGTGCCGTTAATACCGCCTTTATCATTAAAGTATTTTTCGGCAATTTTGACACCAGAAATTCCGTCTTGACCTAATAAGGCTACGTTGCTTGTTTGTGCGAAAGCTATTCCAATGGGAATCGGCCCTGATACTGTCCCTGTGGAACTGTTGGATGTATCAGTCGTAGTACCATTATTTGTACTGTTTGTACCACTGTTTCCACCACCGCAGGCTGTAAGGATTACAGCGCAAGTGGTAAACAGCGCAGCTAGTATAGTTTTATTTTTTTTCATAAATAGACCAACTTAAAGTAGTAAGGTTTTCCAAAGATATTATTTTGCCATGTGCTCTCGTTGCAAGCTAAGCATATAACCTCAAAGCATAGCTGGTAAAGGTTAAGTCCGCTTGTTTTTTGGAAAATAACCTGTTACTAGATGCTTAATTGAACATGTTTACACAGATTTAAGGGATTTTTAAGAAATAAATTCTTCGGGTATTTACTTGCTTGACACAGACCTAACTTCCAATCCCTTTCACCTAGCTACAAGGAAGGGGTCTATGATTCCTTAAAAGGTTTAAATATTTTCATAAATGCAAGTAATAATGCAAGCTGATATCAGAAATTTCAATTCGGGTGTGGCAAAAATATTAAGAACTATTTTTTTGAACTGGAAACCTATGACACCTCAGGAATTTTTAGAAAATTTGGCATCAGCAAAAACAGACTCGGAAAAAATCGTGGTTTTTGCGCGATACTTAGATACTACTGCGCTGGATAATGCTACAAGTAGTAGGTGGAGAAATCTTTCTTATAGTAACGAAATTCAAATGTCACTGAATAATGTTGCTTTTCATCTGGAGGAACTTGCTGAGTCAGAAGAGTAACCCGAACCTAACGACTCCATACATTTATTAAAAATTACTAGCAAAATGGTAAGTATATCCTTTTTGCTAGAACATATGAATGCTTTAGAAATACATCAAATGCAATTACCCGACGTGCAACTTGCATTGGATTGGGCTTTGTTAGAGGGATGGAACCCTGGTATTAATGATGCGAGGGCTTTTTATGCTGCTGACAAGGCTGGATTTTTTATCGGAAAATTGAATGAAAAACCAGTAGGTTGTGTTTCAATAGTTTGTTATGATGCGACTTTTGCATTTATTGGACTGTACATTGTCAAACCAGAATACCGAGGACAAGGATATGGTACACAAATTTGGCAAAATGCTTGGCAAAAAATGAATGAAAGACTCGATTTAAATCGATGCAGTGTAGGTTTAGATGGAGTTGTTGAAAGAGAGAAAACTTATCGCGATATTGGTTTCATTCCAGCATATCGCCATATTCGCCATGTTTACGAGTCTAATGATTCTGGTGTTGTGCCAGACTCAGTAGTGCCGCTATCTACTATACCCTTTACCGAAATTTTGAGTTATGACGAACAGTTGTTTCCCACTAGTCGTCCTCAGTTTCTCGAACCTTGGATTAACGTACCAAATGGGTATGCTTATGGAGTAGTGGAATCTGGTAAGTTAAAAGGCTATGGTGTTATACGTCCTTGCTATAAGGGTTTTAAAATTGGTCCATTATTTGGTGATTCTCCTGAAATTGCGGAGTGTCTTTTTCAAGCACTAACAACCCATGCTGCACAACAGCCTGTATTTATCGATATACCCGATATTAATCCTGCAATTTCTGAGTTGACTCAGCGCTATCAATTGCAACCAGTATTCACCTGCGTGCGTATGTACTGTTACCAGACACCATCGATTGATATTAACCGTATATTTGGTGTAACAACTTTGGAGTTAGGCTAAAGAAATTAAACAGTAACCTATAAAATTGAATAATCGCAGTTTGGTGCTTCTCGATGACTAACGTGGAAATTACAGACCAGTTAAAGAAAGCTTCTGAGGACTTACTCTGGATGAGTGAGTCGGAGTACCCGTTTGAGGTTTTCTTATGGGAAGATAAAGCACCTGTAACACCTGAAAAAGTTATTATTTCTACTGGTCATTCCCCAGGTATTTTTATTCAAACTACCACGGTTGATGATTTTTTTTGCTGGGCTTGCTCTGAGGAAGATTGGCACGGAGAAGAAGAAAAAGCTACTGTCTCTAAGTTTAAAACACTGGTGGATATTATTAAGTCAAGTTTAGCCAATCTCCAGGTGTATCAGTTAGGAACTGTTGAAATTGATGTTTATATAGTGGGTACAACTCCTGAAGGTAATTTAGCTGGGTTGTCCACTAAGGCTGTGGAGACTTAAGGCATTATGCCAGAAAGCCAGCGACTAAAGTCACTGTCTGATAGCTAAAGTCCTCTAAAGAGGACTAATGATAATCTTTATGGAGTTTAGTGTTTTTTCTAAATACTCTTTTATAGGGTGTCTATAAAATAATGATTAAGTTCTAGAAACTCTATTATCAGTCCTCTTTTAGAGGACTTTAGCTTTTAGACAGCGATTTTAATCGCTGGCTTGTGGCATAAATTAAGCTTTATATTTTATTTATAAACATCCTCTGCCTCTAATATAAGTACAAACCTAAAATTCATCCGTAAATATTACGTCAGTGATTGTAAAATTTTCTTAAACAATAAGTAAATATATTGTCTTCGCAAATCGCGACTATAATACGGGCTAATAGAAGTGGACATTATCTGTGAAAACCTGAGAAAACCTGACAGATGCTAGCTTGATACTTAAATTTTAGGTAACTTTTTATGCCTTATTTTTCACACCAAATTTTTCACACCAATCAGCCTGAGAATAATATTATTACCTGCTTTCGCAACTTGATAAGTGATTAATAAATTTCGCTCATATCCATTCTCTGCTTTGGGAATGTAAACATTTACAGGTAATAGCAAACGACTTTCAGTTAGCTGTAAGGATTTGGAATCATTTTCTAAATTAAAAACTAACTTTTTTTGGTTAGCTTGGTAAGCTACACTATCATTTTTAGCTAAATACGCACGGGCATCTTTCACTAATCTATCTAATACATTTACTTGAACGCCATTAACGTTAGCTAAAGACACAGCTTGTGGTTCCCATTTACGCTGATGAGTAAATAATACAAGTTGGGAATTTGCACTCCAGTGTACAAAATAACTACCATGATTTTGGCTAGGGAAATATTGGCAATTGCGGAGTGTAGTAATAATTTTATTAGTTTTTATATCAACTAAATAATTCTCAACTTTGTCAAGGTTATCAGTTGGTTCTATTTCGCTAGAATTTCTAGTTCTACCAGGAATTCCCCATGCAATAGCATATTGTCGATTAGGAGAATTTGTATCCGACAATAGTTGATACTTGGATGATTTATTGGATGATTGTTGCTGTGAGGGTAGTGTTTGCGCGTTAGTTTTTTCTACTTTGGACGTGGACAATAAGGTAAAAGCGGAAAATGCTACGCAGGAAAAGGCGATAAAACTTCTTAATAAAACTACCGATTTTATCTTTTTATTTATTCTACGTTTAGAAATATTATGCATCACAACTTACTTCAATTTATTAAACCATAATAATTTATTTTTATTAAAATAATAAATGATGCAAACCAAAATTCAATGTTGTCACATGCAAAGTTGGTAGCGAGGTAGCAAATGATGACTGATGATTATAAATTTGATGATATTTTCGAGCGTTTGAATGAGCTAACTTTAGATGTCACTAATCTTAAAATTCAAACAAGCACTATTGGTACGACTCAATTAACTATATCTCAGTTATTAACTCTAACAACTGGGTTGACATCCGATATGAGGCAAGTGAAAGCTGATATCAGAGAATTAAAAGGTAACGCGAGGAATCAAGATGCGAGTATTGAGGAAATCTTGCGTTTACTGCGTTTAAGAAACAGTGGTGATAATTGATAAGGTTAGTAGGGAGGAGAACCAGAAATATTCGGGTTTATTCCATACAATATAGCCCCACACTTAATATTTGTCGATTAAGGGAAATTTACACTTGTAGAGACGTGACATGTCACGTCTCTACATTATTTTGGTAGTCTTTCAAACAGGTTACAACTGTTCCTTAGGGATTTCCTCACGAGACTCTATAACCAACCGCATAGTTTCAATCACTAAATCCCGTAAATCCCGATTAAAAGGAATTACCCCATTAAACCCAAACCAACGGTCAAAAATAGCAACATAACGTTTATCTTCCGCCAAAAACCCTTGCATAAAGCGGATAAGACTAAAGTTTACAGAATTAAGAAACTTGGAGTTATTCTCCGGAACCATACAAGCAATCCCTTCTCGTGTCAGGGGTCTGTCTGGAACTATTTTAAAATCGCTTGCGTTTTTAGCTGTATGCATCCACCCTTCCAAGAGAACACCATCGGAAGCAAGAGCATCAATTTTTCCCTCCTGTAGCGCTGTATATCCCTGTGCTCGGTCTCTGACATATACTATCTGCGCTTTTGGCTGCTGCTTTCTAATCGCCTTTTCATTTGTAGTTTGGCGTAATACACCCACCCTTTTACCAGCTAAAGACTCAGGAGTACCCAAATTACTGTCTTTTTTCACCAGTAGCTGAGTCCCAGTCACGTTATAACTCACAGAAAAATCTACGACTTTATCCCGTTCCCAAGTAAAACTGCTTGCGTCGCAAACAATATCCACTTCATTTTGAACAATTTTGGGTATTCGCTCTTTGGGAGCAAGTCCGACTAGCTTTAACTGAATTTTTCTACCTAGTTCCTTTTCTAGGTCACCTTTAATAAGATTCAGCATATCCACTGAATAACCCAGCAACTTGCCATTTTTGTCAGCATAGGCAAAAGGAATAGCATCTCGGCTAGTACCCGCAGTCAATACACCAGTAAGAGCAACTTTTTGCATCACCGTTTCAGCAAATGCTGCACCAGGTAAACTTGCAGCAAAAGCTAAACTCAACAAAGCGACCGCACATTTTTTATACATGTTCACTCCTCGAATCACAGGTAAACCACAAAGGTTCGTAGTTGGGCTGAAGCCCCAAGGTTCGTAGTTGGGCTTTAGCCCTCAATTTTTATCTGTCGTGGCGCTAAAGCGCAACTACAAACCTAAGAAATTTTACTCGTAAAGTATATGGCAATAGAATACAAAAAAATAGTTGGACTTTTTAGCCCAACCCACAAAACATTTCAAAAACTAACAAAGAAGAAAAAATTAACCTTTTTTCTTCTTCCTTTTTATATTGCACGAGAGAATTTTTGTTCCCGCTTAGGACTGCGGTTATCAAAAATAACAGCAATATTTCTCACCAGCAGCCTACCGATTTCGGTAATATTTATTTGTTTTGAAAATAAATTCACTAGTCCATCGGCTTCCAATAATTTCAAAGTTTGGAGTTCAGCAGAAAAATAATCATCAAAGCCGATACCGTACTTAGCTTCGATATCTTCTTTCTCAAGCCTACCACCAGCCATGATGCACATAATAACATCACGTCGAATCATGTCATCTTGGTTAAGTGTGAAACCCTTACAAATAGGTAAAATACCAGAATCAATTGCTTGATAATAATCTTTCAATTTCTTATGGTTTTGGGCATAGGCTTCTTGTAACATACTAATAGATGTTGCACCAAAACCGATAAGTTCTGCTTGAGCATTGGTTGTATAACCTTGGAAATTGCGCCATAATGTGCCATTTTGCTGAGCAATTGCTAACTCGTCATCGAATTTAGCAAAGTGGTCCATACCAATAAATAAATACTGGTTAGTGGTAAGCTCATCAATTGTCATTTGGATAATATCTAACTTTTCCTGTGGTGTAGGTAAGGTGTCTTGGGAAATATTTTTTTGCACTGGTTTTACCCAAGGAACATAAGCAAAGTTAAATACCGCAATCCTGTCTGGGTCAAGTTCTATGGTTTTTTTCACTGTCTTCTGAAAGCTATGAAGAGTTTGATACGGTAAACCATAAATAAGGTCTACATTTACACTTTCAAACTCAGCTTTTCTAATCCATTCCATCACATTAAACAACATTTCTTCAGGTTGCACCCTGTTAACTGCTGCTTGGACTTGGGGATTAAAGTCTTGAATGCCAAAACTAATGCGGTTAAATCCAATATCCCGCAAGAAAAAAATGTAATCTTTATCTACATAACGTGGATTAATTTCGATGGAAATTTCTGCATTTGAGTCTATGTTGAAATTACTAGTTATATTTTTCAACAAATGTTCTACTTGTGTTGTATTCAAGTAGTTAGGAGTTCCACCACCCCAGTGAATTTGGCTAACCTTTCTAGAAGTATCAAGCAATAAAGCTGTTTGTTTGATATCTCTGACTAAATATTCCAGATAAGGAATAGCAATATCTTTGTTATTTGAAATTACCACATTGCAGCCGCAAAAATAACAAGCACTTTGGCAAAAAGGTATATGAAAATACAAAGAAAGAGGAGATTGCCGTTCGTTGGAAGTAGAAATTGCATCCCGAAAGTCTTGTTGAGTGAAACTTTCGGATAATTCAGTAGCAGGGGGGTAGCTAGTATATCGTGGTGTCGGTGTGTCGTACTTTTTGATGAGATTTACATCAAAGTTGACACCAGGTGCTTGAAAAACCATTTAATTGCTTCCAAATGAATAAGGGTAAATGGGGAGTGGGGAATGGGGAATGGGAAATGTGTAGTTGGGGACTGCTGACTGAATATAGTGGCTTTCAGTTGAGTGAAACACAAAATCTTACTCCCCTTCCCTTATAGGGAAGGGGTTGGGGGTTAGGTCAGTCAACCTTCAAGTGTGAGCTAATTCCGTACTTCCAGGAGTTTGGGTGCTGGTTAATGCCTTAAACGTAGATTCACCGATTGATTGAATTAAGCTGCTATCTAATTCTTGAGCTGCTTGCATATTTAAACGGAAAGCATTGTTTGCTTCCGCTACTATTCTGTCTTCAGTCGCTTCGTCTATTGATACGGAGTCTAATGCTTGACGATATTTATCTTTGAATGCTTTTTTGTCTGGTATTTGCTCAAAATGATAAAAAGAAATCCCTTGATTTCCTTCTAGTTTCAAAGCTGTTTGCGCGATTTTGGCAAACATTTGTCCACCAGATAAATCACCCATGTAACGTGTGTAAGCATGTGCAATTAATAACTCTGGTGCATTGTTGGATATTTCCTGAATGCGGTAAATGTATGCTTGGGTTGCAGGTGAAGGTGTAATTAATTTTTGCCAGTCGCTACCATAGTAATATTCTAAGTCTTTTTCTAAACTGCCTTTGCGGTTGAGTTCGGAGAAATACATTTTACTCACCACGGAGTGTCCTTGATGACGTTGTAATGCAGTTTCCATTTCGCTGTAGACGAAATACAAGTTACTCAAAGCTTTTGCGAAGCTGTCTTTGGTAACGACTCCTTTAAGGAAACATTTTACAAATCCCACATTCTCTGCTGCGGTGTGGGCTTTTTGTGTTCCTGTACGCAGTTTAACGGCTAAATTGCTGCTCATTAGTTAGTCCCTAATTTTCTTACTTGTTTTTTAAGGGGTGGTTTTTTTGTTGGACTTACGCAGCATTTACAAGATTCGGCTTTAACGATAATTGCAGAACTTCCCTATTTCTATTCTAAAGACTGGTTTTCCCCTCGTTCTGCTCAGCGATGTAGATTTGCACCACAATTATTTAACTACTAATCGTAGTGTGGCTATAGCTCTATTCAAATTTCTTAACAAAGCAAGTAATATCAAGCTATTCCTATATTAAATTTTCACTTGCTTTTGTTTATTATCATACAAGGCAAATTTACTAACTTTTGATAGTATAAATATTTCATTCTTTTTAATTAAATCTCCAGTGCAAACAATAGCTAATCTTTCCGCATAAGCTAACTGTGCAAGTTGGTACTCTTCTTCACTTAGTTTTACCTGCCGATAAAAGTTGTTTATGGCTGCGTCACAAGTGGTACGCAATGGCGATTTCTAAAACTAGAAGCACAAGTCGTAACAATAGATTTCAATGATTACCCCTTACCTCCTATCGAACAAATTTTGGGGTTTTTAGTTTGGATGATAAAAGAAGGTTGATAGCGTGATAATATGGTTATCAAATTTTTATAGATAAAGCGGGGTGTTAAAAACCACGACTTTTTTCTACAAATAGCATTTTTAATAGACTTAGCAGGACTTGTGTTTCTTCTTGCTCGCTTAATTTATCGAATACTCTGATGGTATATTGTCGTAAAAAGAACGAAGGCTCTCTCTCTAATCGCATAATAACCGAACCATTAGCGTTTATCACTAAATAAGTTGGATAAAAAACAAACCCTCTCAACGTCCCAATTAATGGAATTTCTGTAAACAGGCTGCCAGCAAGTTGTTGCCAAGTATTATTCCCTTGAATCGTAAAATTTATGGTTTCGCTGTCAAAAACGTAGTAATGTGGTTTCCACAACGATTTGTTACGTTCAACTGCACCAATGGAAACCCCATTTTCATCTGTAAAATCAAAGCGTAAAGAAGAATTCGTTGCTTGCTCTGTTTTAATATAATATAGGGGTCGAGTACACGCCGTATCGGCAAAAATTATAATTGCTTCTTGGTGTTGAGCAAATTCTTGTTTAACGTAAAACTGTAAATTATCGCGATTATCAACAACAGATAATCCAGAATTTGACAAATCAAAATTTATTTGCAGAGGATAATGCATACGTTAGCATAACTAAGAGAAATCTATCTATATCATTCCCATTTGCCATACTTGGCTAACATTTCTCAAAAATTTATGCTTCAAATCTTTTAGGGTTGATATCGCAGGGACTTTGAACCGACACTTTCGACTGTATATTTAAAGAAGGTCGCAAGCACAAATAAACTAAAGGACTAAATAAAGGTACTAATTAACTTGGTAAAAATACTGTGGGTGTAGTAGCTCCAAGCTAATAAGGGAGTACTTTGACTGGATTCTTCTCCAAAGCCTTGTTATACATAGATTTCAATAAATCTATATTGCGGCGATCGCACTCCTGCAAAAATAATATATCTCAGTGAAATAACTGGGTTTGGTGAATTCAATATGTCTGTAAATAGACATTTAGCAAGAAAGGATATAGTAAAAAAAATATCAGTAATAGAAAATTTTTCTGTTAAGAGAGTAAAGTTACGGAGCATTTGTCTGATGTTTTAGGCTAAAATAATGGTTCTGATGCTAAATAATTAAATTAAGCTAAGAAAAGGGAATCTCGCCAAAAATATAAGGCGTCTTTGTATTAAATCATGCGTAAATCCTAAATTTGTTAGAGACAAAATTATTACTGATACTCGCATGGTTACCTCTGAATACACTGCACAACCTGAATTACTCAAGCCGGGTGTGAAAGCACCTGTCAAGGAAACATTATTAACACCCCGCTTTTACATTACCGACTTTGACGCTGTAGCATCCATGGATTTGTCGGCGAATGACGAAGAATTAAAAGCGATAGTGGCGGAGCTAAAAGCTGATTATAACCGTCATCATTTCGTGCGGGATGATAATTTTCAGCAGTCTTGGAAAAATTTAGATAAACAGAAGCGTCTGGTTTTTGTTGACTTTTTAGAACGTTCTTGCACTTCGGAATTTTCTGGTTTTCTATTGTTTAAAGAGTTGTCTAGAAAACTTAAAGATAGAAATCCTTTGCTTGCTGAAGCTTTTAGCTATATGGCACGAGATGAAGCACGTCACGCTGGATTTTTGAATAAAGCTATGGCGGACTTTAGTCTATCACTTGATTTGAATTTCCTAACTAAAAACCGAACTTACACGTTTTTCCCCCCAGAATGGATTATTTACACAGTTTATCTGTCGGAGAAAATTGGTTACTGGCGTTACATATTAATGTATCGTCACTTGGAAAAACACCCCGAACTGCAATTTTATCCGCTGTTCCGCTATTTCGATAGTTGGTGTCAGGACGAAAACCGACATGGTGATTTCTTTGATGCGCTACTACGTTCACAACCAGAATTATGGGATAACTGGAAAGCGCGGTTGTGGGTTCGCTTCTTTTTGTTGACGGTGTTTGTGACTCACACTTTGACGGTAATTGAACGAGGAGATTTTTATTACGCAATTGGTATTGACCCGTTTGAGTACAACACGAAAGTAATTAAAAAGACTAATGAGACTGCGGCTAAAGCTTTTCCTGTGATTTTAGATACTAATCATCCAGAATTTTTTGGACGGGTGATGAAGTGCTCTGACTCTAATCTCAAAATGGCTGCGATGGCTAATAGTAAATGCCCGAAATTCGTTAAAATGTTTCGTAGGATACCGCATTTTATTGCAATACTATGGCAAATGCTTCGGTTGTTTTTGATTCCACCCGTTGATGCGGAAATATTGCGCTCCGAAGTGCGTTAATATTTCTGATAACCCTGTAGAGACGTTACATGTAACGTCTCTTAACTGTTGAATTTTATTGAATTTTAAGATTGTGGTTCTGGTCACTATGAAAATAAGGGACTTGCAAATTTAAAAATATCCCATTATTTTTTGTAAGTCTCTAAGATAAAATTTTGACGTCAGTCTGGAAAAATAGAACATGCACAAAATCCTCTTTTGTGTCGATTACGTAATACAGTTTATGCTTTTACCCCAGTAGAATTACTATTAAAGCAGTTAGTAATTTTTTCTAAATTTGAACTAGAAATTCATAAAGAAACTCCATACCCTGTATAAGGACGCTTATAGGGTGGATGCAAACCCAAAATAATGTCTTCCTTTGCTACACCCATCTCCACCAACTATTGAGACAAATCAGCCTCAGTCTGTAATTGCTTAAGCATTAAGAAAACATTTTCCGATTTATTCTTCTTGATTTCCGAATATCGATTTCAAATCACGTCTACCACTGACAACTCTGACAATTTCGATACCATCATCGGTAATTTGATAGAAAATGATATACCCACCAAGTGGAATTCCTCGCAAGTCTGGACGGAGGTTTTCATCCTTTCGTCCTATACTGGGAAAATTAGCGAGTTGTTTGCACTTGTGGTTAAATTCTCGTAGCAAACGCTCACCAGCTTCTACATTTTCTTGTGCGAAATATTCAGAGATGTCCCGTAAATCACGGGAAGCTGGTAGTGAAATAATATATTGGCTCATTTTTGAGACTCTTTCACCTGTTGCAAATCTGTTAAGAGTTGATTCACAAAGGTCTCACCATCAATTCCTTCACCTCGCTCAAGTGATGCGATGCCTTCATCAAGCTTTTCTTTGGTTTCCTCAACCCATACTTGATACGAATAGCTCTCTTGTTCAAGCAGATGCAAAGCGGCTTGAATGACATCGCCTATAGTGTTAAATTTGCCTGTCGCAAGCAAATCTTGAACTATTTTTTCTTGCTCTGATGTTAATGTAATACTCATGTTTAGCCTAGCTTGCTCACCTTTTCTATTTTGATTTAAATCTTAACAGCCGCAGTTTGCATCCGTTATTTTTTAATCCCTTCAATAATGCTGATTGGTGATGGGGTGGGGATGATATTCGTTAATTCAAATCCCCCTTTAGCAAAGAGTTCTTGAAATTCTTCCGCTGTTCTTTCCCGTCCACCGCTAGTCATCAATAGCATTTCAATGTCTAGGAATTTGCCTATAGAGGGTTGGTTAGCACCTGGAATAACGGTCTCAATAACCAAAAGTTTGCCATTATCTATTATAGCATCAGCATTTACATTTAGAGATTTTGCTAGCTCTGATGCACTTTTGCTGCCATCTTTCAGTAAATCAGCTACTCCCACTTTCGCAGCCACATAAATTGATTGGCTTACCCAGGCACTGGTTATCATTTGCATGAGAATTTCTTGTGGAGGTAGCTGATGAGCTTGATTTGGGGGTTGGATTGCTGACATAATAATTTTTCTCAAATATCTCTATCTATACTATTTATGAATTCCTGAAGTAATTAAGTAAGAAACTGCTATTACTTATACTACGAGTGAATTTTTAGTTGACTAATGTTTTTTATTTTTTAAATATTAAAAAATAACATTTCGTAATATTTACAAAGTGCAATAATTATCGAAAAGTGAATCCTGCCAGCATCATCTGCTGCGGCAAGTTGGTTGCTAAAAATTCTTTAAGAAACTTCCAAATAAAAAAATATCCAATCACTTATTGTAGTGCGAGCATCTTGCTCGTTTGTTGTCGGTAGCGAGCCAATACTGCTCGGTTAAGAGATTTTCTAGGTTGGGTTGAGGCTTTGCGTTCGCGTAGCGTGCCGCTTCGGCATAACCCAACAAAGTCCGCTACAACTACGAAATAGCAACTGTATATATCAAGTGTTAGTGATGATGATGAATATCATGGTGATAGTGGGGATGGCTGTGAGAAATCAGAGCGTGTTTGTGAACGTGGATATGAGGTTCAACTAACAATATACCCTCATCATGTTCGTGTTGATGATGCTCGTCATGAATATGCTCGTGTTCGTGCAAAAGTGGATAATGTTCGTGTTCATGCTCGTGTGTATGTTCGTGAAGACCTGGATAAATTGTAATTTGCACTACTACCAGCAAAGCTAAACCTATCAAAGCACCATAGAAAAACTCAACTTCCGGAAAATGACTTCCCAACCAACCAGCCAAAGGGTAAGATATTACCCACCACAAATGACTCCAGGCAAAATGAGCACCGTAAACTCGTCCTTGAGCATCAGTAGGAATGCGGTCTGCTATTAAGGTTTGTGTCGGTAAGTTGACCAAATTTTGACCCATTCCCGCCAACAACCATAAAATCATTAAAACTGCTAGATTTGCGTAATTTGCAGGCAGCAAAGCAAGGGTGATAAGTCCTGCACCAAATAACACAAGAGTTGTTCGAGCAAAGCGTTGTCCAGCAGTCCCAACAACCACAGCACTCATAGTCGCCCCAATCCCAAAAGCAGCCATAACCCAACCATATTGGACATTTCCTAGTTTCAAAACCCCTTGGACGTAGCCAACAGTATTAACCAAAATCTGTGCTCCAGCTATGGATGCAACTAACTGCATAAAGAGTGCATAGCGTATGTAAACATCATTAAATAAGCTAGTTGTACCGTTTTTGATATCGCGCCAAGTTCTACCTCGCGTACTTAATGACTGTTGCTTTGATTCAACTCTTAGTTGACCAGGTAGCATAAAAATTAATACTGCCGCAATCATAAAACTCAGCGCATCCAAAAAGAAAACCTGTCTCGCACCAATTAAAGCTGCAACACTTCCAGCAATACCAGGGCCAAGAACTCCAAGTAGTTGATAGGTGGCGCTAGATAAGGCGATTGCTTGTGCGTAATCATTTTCTCCCGTCACCAAGGGAATCGTTGCTTGATAAGTTGGTGTAAAAAAGGCGTTAAAAATATTCAGCGCAAATATTAAGGTATATATTTGCCATATCTGGGTGACAAAAGGTAGCAATCCCACAATTGTCATACGGCTAAGGTGAGTTACTACCATGATTTTTTTGCGGTCAAAGCGGTCAGCAATAGCACCTGCTAGAGGTGCAAGCAACACAAACGCTGTGACACGCAAAGTTAAAGCGCCTGAAAGTACAACTGCGGAATCTTCTCCAGCCAATTCAAAAGCTACCAAAGCTAAACCCACCCAAGTTAGTGCATCACCCAAAAGACTTGTGGTTTGAGCCGTGTAAAGTCTAGCAAATACCGGGTTTCTTAAACTACGGAGCAAGGTAAAAGTATTCATTATCGGGGAGCATAGTTATTTAAGCTTTGACTAGCATAAGTTTAGCAAACAAGGGGAGAGGGGGGATACTTTTGTGACATCAAATAAGTCACCAATAAGTAATCAACTATTTTTTGCGACTTTCTGCTAGCGATTGATTATATTCGGCAGCTTCTGCAGTTTTTATGAAATCTATTTTTGATTTCTTACTTCCTATCTCTTTTTGAACTTGTCTTGCAGCTTTTTCAATTTCTTGTATCGAGGTGGCAAAAAAATGTTTGTTAACGTTGATTTTATTCCATCGCTTGCTATCTAACTTTTGGTAAAGCATCTCTGCAAATTTGGGAGCATCTTCGCAAAAAATCATTCCATGAAGGTCTGAAGGAAAAGGAACACAATCACCTTGTAGCTTACGCAATATTTCTTCTTTATTAATTTTGTATGTAACGCCAATAAAAAATTTTTTTGTACCAAAAGAACCAACATTTGACGTTATATATACATATCCTGGCCTCGTCATATTTGCATAATACTCCATTTCTTTTTCTTGATTTTTAGCAATTTTATATTGAGATTTTATTGCTTCTACTTTTTTTCTTAAAGATATTTTTGTCTCTTCACTTGTAGCTGCTTTTAATTCTAGTTTTGCTTTTTCTAAGTCTTGTTCAATTTTTTTCAATTTTTCTGGAAAATTTTTACTCTCCTTGATTTTTTCTTTGATATTATATTGGTGTTGCCTTTCATCATAATTTTGTTTCTCAAATTGGTAAATCAACTTATATTCTTTGATTCTTATTTCTAAATATTCCTTTGCAATTTTGCATTTATATGGAAATTTATCACGATGACTATTTAATATTTCGTGTATCTGTTTATAAGAGTCTCTCATAAGTTTTTCTACTTTTTTGAAATTATTATGCTTGGTTATTGCAATGGCAGCATCACAGTCACTATTGAAAGAACGAATCATTAGCTTACCAATCAATTCAATTATCCACTTTTCCTTATAAGGAGCATTCTGTGGAATATTGTAAACAATAGTATTTCTGTCATTAAACATTTTTCTTCGTTCCCTTTGGATTTTTGTTAGACTCTCTTTATATTCTTTTTTACCCTGAAAATCATGGCTAAGTTCAATTTCAAAAAAATTAGATGATTTGATAAATTCTTCGTTTTCCAGGTTATAAATATTTTTTTGGAGCTGTATTATTTTTTGAGCTTTTTCTTGTGTTTCTATTTCAAGTTCTTTTATGACCATCTCTAGCTTCTTAATCTCTTCTCTTCTACATTCAATACCTTCATATTTAATCTCCAATTCTTTTATCTGGTGTAAACTTATTTGATATGCTCTCTTTGTTTTTGACAGCTTTTGATAAAATGCAATACAACCACTTGCTAAAACAATGAAAATAGCCGCACAAATATAAAGTGTCATATTGTTATTATGAACTGATTTTCTAAAATGTTGATACTGATTTAAATATTTAATTTTTGCCCAAAAATAAAAACTATTTCGAGATAAACGAACTAACTTATCCAATATTTTACATATCTATTTTCTAGATTGACAATATTGATATACGTTATTTTTTAGCTCTCATCTGAAGGCTGATAATAACTTTTTATCCCAGCTTATCGAAAATGTCAATTGGTTAATTAGTCTAATTAATCAGCTAATTTCATCATAAATATGATGATTAAATACAGCCGAAACATTTATCATTTACAAGTAGATATTCCACTAGACAAATGTCTCGTCACATAATATTGTCCACTAGGCAAACATGACAACAGATAAGACTTTACGCTAGACAAACACAGCAATAAACAAAACTTTCCACTAGACAAACACAACAATAAACAAGACTTTACACTGGGCAAACAAGACAACAAACAGGACTTCCCACTACAATACTGCGAAGGTTTTGAGAATTTGTAGGTTGGGTTGAGGCACGTTAACGCAGCGTCCGCTTCGGATAACCCAATAAAGGCTGTAAATGCAGAGAGTTATTGCAAGCTAATTTTGATACTATTAGTGAAATTAGAAAATTCTTAGTTACTGCCAAATTAAAATCCCGAAACTATGCAGTCTATGCAGGCATTAAAGCAACTGGGCAAGAAACTTAAAAAAGAGACTTATGTTATTTATTTGGCAAGCATTGACCCCAAAACTCCTTGGTATGGAAGACTATTGGCTGCGAGTGTTGTTGCCTATGCATTTAGTCCCATCGACTTAATTCCAGATTTCATCCCAATTTTAGGTTATCTCGACGACCTAATTATAATACCGTTGGGAATTTGGTTAGTTTTCGCGGGAGAAGTAGCAGATGTTTGAGAAGCCGGACTTGTTGTGATTGGTTTTTGCGTTGCGGACTGTTCAGTATTGTTGCACCCAGCTAAAGCGAAAAGGCTGATTAAAGAAGCGATAAGCATACTTTTAGGGCTCAACATAAATACCTCAGAATATAAGAAGTTAATTAAAATAATAAGATATTGAAAGTAAAGAAATCGGGTAGAGGCAATATCTTCTTACCGACTTTTTTACCAAGATAGTTGTATCTTAAAAGTAGTATAAATTTCGGATTTTATTCAAACACTTATTTTTACTAAGTAATTCTCATGAAACGTGCTTTTCGTAAGTATCATCGTACTATAGCTATTATCATATCTTTGCCTGTAGCTTTAACCGTACTGACGGGAATGGTTGTAACTATGGTTGGAGAGTGGGGTATCAATATTGGAATATCTCGCGGTTTCCTGTTAAGTATCCACACAGGAGAAATTTTTCACCTCCAGGCAATTTACCCCATTTTAAATGGATTAGGGTTAATTGGGCTGTTAGTAACAGGGTTAAGTATGTCTGGTTTATTTACTCAAAAAAGTCAAAAACCTAAGCAGGATTAGATTTTATAGACTTTTGCGATGAAAAAACATATTATTTTATTTTGTTGCAACTTGCATTTGTAAAAGTTTTGGTATGGTCACAAAACTATAACCTTGAGCTTTGAGCTTGCTAATAATCTGTGGTAAAGCTGCAATTGTCTGAGAACGATTATTGCCACCACCGTCATGCATCAGCACAATACCTCCAGGTTTAGCTTCCCTCATTACCCGATTTACAATTACCGGAACAGAAGGATGGCTGTAATCGATAGAGTCTGCTGACCACATGACAATTGTGTAATTATGTTTTTTAGCATAGTCAGCAACACAGTTAGTCATTATTCCTCCAGGTGGTCGGAATAAAGTTGTTTTAATATTCGTAGTTTTATATATTAAATCAGCCGTAGTTTCGATTTCTTTTCCAGCGGTTTGTTCATCCATCCGATGATAAAAATGATGCCATGTATGATTACCAATTGCATGTCCTTCGTCGGCAATTAGTTTTCCCTGTTGCGGAAAATTTGCCAAAGAGTCACCAAGCATAAAAAATGTTGCTTTAACGTTATTTCGCTTGAGAATCTTTAGGATTGAGTCTGTATTTTTTCGCCAAGGCCCATCATCAAAAGAAAGAGCAATTACTTTGTTATTGGGGTCTACCTTGCCTTCTTTGATAACTGCTCCATGGTAATACATACCATCAACCACAGAAAGCCAACTCCATAACCCGCAATTATATCAGTTGGCCAGTGAACTCCTAAATATAGCCGACTAACACCAATCGCCACGATTAAAATAACTGCTAAAGTGTAAATTATTTGAGAAAACTTAGGATAAAAAGTTGCTAATAAATAAGCAACAAAACCGTATAAAACCATAGAGCCAATTGCATGACCGCTAGGAAAACTAAAAGATGTTTCAACAATCAACTGCTTCCAAAGCTGTGGACGAGTTTTAGAGAAAAATAACTTTAAACCAGTATTTAAGATGAACCCACCTAAACAAGTTAATACAAAGACCATTGCTTCTAATCTATAGCGCTGCCACCAAAGAATAGCTAAAGTTGTACCCGCAACTATTGTTACTATTGTTGGGTCACCAAGTTGAGTTACAAACAGCATTAAATTATCAAAAGTGGGATTAGCAAATTGATGCAGCCACAATAAAAATGTTTTATCAAATGTAAAAGCTTCCTTTTCTAAAACTTCTTCAGCTAGCTTACCTACAATAAACAAAATAAGCAGACAGATACCAAGTCCCGCGATACCAAGTGTGGCAATTAAGGTAATTAAGCGAGGATGTATATGACGTAACCAAAAGTGGGAAATTTTTCTGACCATAGTCAATTATCTCTTTACTCTCGGCAATGTTGAGTGAGGTACAAAGAAAAAAATGAAACTCTTGTGGGGTGGGCATCCTTGCCCGCCCTGGTATATTTAATAAAAGGGAAGAATTAGGAAACATTTATATAGTTAATTCCTTCTACCTTCTACTGCTAGTAGTAGTACTATGGCACTCACAGCAAAAATACTTCCAACAATGAAAGTTGTTTTTGGACTGATTAATACCCATAAACTACCTGCTAACAAGCTAGCAGGTAAAAGTGCTACCCCAATTGCTAAATTGATGAACCCAAAAGCAGTACCCCGCTTATTTGATGGAACTTTATCTGCTACCAACGCCAACAATACACCCTGACTCATTCCTTGGTGTAATCCATACAGTGCAAACAATCCCCAAACTTGCCAAGGTGCGGTAACAAATGCAAAGCCCAAGTATGTCAGAGCATATATCAAAAATCCTCCTACCAAAAGCCCCAAGCGTCCGATACGGTCAGACAGCAACCCTACAGGATAAGCACTGAGAGAATAGGCTACATTCATTACAAATAAAGTTAACGGTACTAGGGTCGGGGATATTCCAGTTTGCTGTGCTTGAAGCAGTAGAAATGCATCGCTGGAGTTACCTAAATTAAACAATAGCGCAATTGCAACTAGCATCCAGTAGCTCTTACCCAAACTAAGAATTTCAGACCACTGTAGTGGATTATTCTGCCTAGAACTAATTTTATTTCTGGGTTCGCGTACACCAGTTGCTAAGAGAGCTACAGCTAAAATACCAGGGAGCAACGCTAACCAAAAAACTAGACGAAAGTTCTGCCCTGAAAAATACATTAGTATAAATGCGGCGAGTGGTCCAGTGAATGCGCCAATCGTGTCTAAAGACTGACGCAAACCATAGGCAGCTCCACGATTAGCTGCGTCGGTAACATCTGCAACTATAGCATCGCGGGGAGCGACGCGAATTCCCTTACCAACACGGTCTCCAAAACGAGCTATCAAAACCCACATCGGACTAGTTGCTAATGCGAATAAAGGCTTAACCAAAGTTGATAGTCCATATCCAGCAACTGCGAGTCCCTTACGTTGTCCCAAATAATCACTCAATGCTCCTGAAAAAACTTTCAAAACGGAAGCTGTTGATTCTGCAATTCCTTCAATCCATCCTACTGTTTGCAAACTCGCTCCCAATGTTGAAACTAAGAAATTAGGCAGTACAGAATGTATCATTTCGGAACTAATGTCAGTTAACAAGCTGACAAACCCCAAAATCCAGACATTACGGGGAATGGTATTAAAAATTTTTCTTGTCACTGTTTTTGTTGCCTTGCTCGTGGTATCAGGTAATTTGCGGATGCAAGAAAGATACAGCAGATTTTAATTGAGGTAAATACAATTAGGTAAATACAATTGGGCGGGCAAGGATGCCCACCCCACAAGAGTTTGACATTAAACCTATGTACCTCATTTACCTATAAAGTGCCGTATAACTGCACTTATCATCATCACATTCGACGATAATATAAGAATCAAATTTTATTAAAAGAATCTAAATTTCTCATTCAATCTTTTTTTCCACATTTTCAGCAGCTTCTTTTGCTATGACTGCTAAGCTCTTTCCTGTTTTTACAGGTATGAAATGATATTTACTTGAGCCAATGCGTTGTGCATTATAGATACCTGCATGACCGGAAAAAATATAGCTCCCTACGCAAGCGATACTAATAAATACACCCGATTCCAAACCAAAAAGTTCAATTCCCATTAAAGTTGAGGCAATCGGTGTATTTGCAGCTCCACCAAAAACAGCAACAAATCCCATACCAGCAAGTAGTGGTGCAGGTAGCGGTAATATTAGTGACAAAGCATTACCCAATGTGGCACCAATATAAAATAGTGGGGTGACCTCCCCTCCCTTAAAACCTGCTCCCAAAGTTACAGCAGTAAAAGCCACTTTTGCCGCAAAATCCCAAGGTGGTAATTGGATTTTAAAAGCATCAACAATTGTAGGAATACCGAGTCCAATATACTTAGTAGTTCCAATTGCCCAAACAGCCAACGCGACAATTACACCACCAATTGCAGGACGTAAGGGAGGGTAGACAATTTTATTTTTAAAGATATGATTGATTTTGTGAGTCAGCTTGGCAAAAATCATTGCCACAATTCCAAAAATTGCCCCTGCAGCAAGTGCGGAAATCAGCTCGATGAAAGTAACTGTTGGTACAGCTGGTGCATGTCGATATGCTGTATGATGTAAACCCAGCATTAATGTAACGCGGTCTCCTACAATTGCTGCAACTAAACAAGGAAAAAGCGCATCATGTTGGATTATACCAATAGCTAAAACTTCCAATCCAAAAATGGTTCCAGCTAAGGGGGTTCCAAAAACTGAAGCGAATCCCCCACTTAAACCAGCCATTAACAAAATTCGTCGGTCGGCATTTTTGAAATGGAATATTTTGGTCAATCTATCAGCAAGTGAAGCCGCAATTTGCAAGGCTGTACCTTCACGACCTGCTGAACCTCCAAATAAATGAGTTAGGTCTGTCCCTAATAATACTAAAGGAGGCATCCGCAATGGAATAATTTCTTTGGGGTTATGAATTTCTTCTAATAAAAGGTTATTACCTCCTTCTACATTTCTTCCAAACCGATGATAAATCCAACCACTCAAAAATCCGGCCAAGGGTAAAAATACAATTATCCAACGATGGGATTCTCGCCAATTTGTTGACCATTCCAAAGATACTAAAAGAGCACCGGAACCTATCCCAGAAAGAATACCCACAGTAAAGGCAATTATTAACCATTTGATGAGTTGGGGTAAAGCAATTAACTGCTCTAATTGACGTAATTTTTTCATTTGATAAATCTTAATAATTTTCGTTGACTGGTATTAGTTAATTGTCACCAACTGTTCACACTAAGGAATTTCCAAAATATAAATTAGGTTCGTAGTTGCGCTTCAGCGCCTCTTCTCTTAAGAACAGAAATAAAGATTAGCGCTGAAGCGCAACTACAAGCCTCTTGATTTGTTAATCCTTTGTTGGGTTTCCCAGAACCTCAACCCAACCTACAAATATTCATCTTCAACAACAACCACGGGAACCGAGCTACATTCAATTACTGCTTGTGAAACTGAACCAAGAAGTACCTGGGAAAAAGGTTGATGTCCGCGTTTTCCCATGACAATTTCTGATACTTGATAATCAATCGCTGCTTTTATAATTTCTTCTGGGACAGAACCCGTTAAGGTGACAAACTTATATCTAATATCTGAAAGCAATTGCTCAGTTGATAAACGCAATTGTTCTACAGCTTCAGGTTGTGCAACATTTATAATGTGCAACACAATTACTTCCGCATCACTGCGACGAGCTAATGCAGCAGTTTTTGTTAATACTTGGGTAGATATAGGTGAAGTATCAACCGCAGCTAATAATATTACACGAGTAGACACTGTTACTTTCGTCGGGTCAACTTCCCCACGTTGTAATAACTTCGGAGCAAAAACAGGTATTGCCCAAGCTCCTAAAGGTGCGGTTGCTAAAATCGAAAGGGCTGCAACTGCCAAAATTGTATCTCCTCCCTCAATTCCACGAGCTAAAGGAATTGCTCCAATTGCGGCTTGTACTGTAGCTTTAGCTGAATTTCCTGGTAAGAGAAAAAGCCGTTCTCGCCAATTCCAATTACTCCCTAAAGTTGAAAGATACCAGCCTATCATCCGACCAATTAGTGTACCAACCGCTAGAATAAAAAGTCCAGGTAATAAAATATTAACTAATACTTTTAGTTGAATGCTTGCTCCTAATAATACAAACAAAAATATTTCCGCGACAATCCACAAATTATCAAATCCTAATCGCAATCTTCTGGCTAAGGGTGCATCTAATTCAATTAGGAAAAATCCCATTGCCATGACTGCTAAATACCCGGAATAATAAGCCCAGTATTGAGGTAAAATTACCAAAAATAGAGCGATACAAGCCGCAATTAATATATCTTGTACAGCGTTTTGCGTCCACTTTTGTTGTGCTAACAACCACACTAGTAAACGAGCAGCAAGGTAACCAATTACAAGCCCTAAAACAATCTCTCGCAACATTTGGATAGGTAAAAACTGCCATGCTGTTAATGTTAATCCCCCTGGTAGGATAATTTTTTGAGCATTGCCTTGTGCTAAAAAATCTACTAACAAACCGAAAACTAAAAGCAGTAGCACATCCGAAAGAGCGCTTCCAGTTAAAATAGCATCGGGAATACCTTTAGTAACTCCCCACCCCAAACTTTTTAGCCGTAACATCCCTGGAACAATCACTGCTGGAGATTCTGCCCCAATAATACAGCCAAGCAGTAAACCTGTAGTGAAATCGAATTTAAATAGCGGTATTGCAACCAATGCGATTGCGATTGCTTCAAAAGTCGCTGGCAAAAATCCTAACCTTAGCGCAACCGTCCCCTGCTGTTTGAGCTTTTCTCGGTCTAAACCCAGTCCTGCTTTCATTAAAATAATCATTACTGCTACAGTTCGCAAACTGTCGGCAGTTGCCAGAACTTCTGGATGGATAATTTTAGCCACTTGCGGTCCAAGCAATATGCCCGCTAAAATCATACCAATCAGCGGGGGAGCGCCCAAACGTCGCGCAATCTGACCGACAAAAAAGCCCGTTAATAAAATCCAAATTACACTTTCTAGCATTACACGACTCTCGAAATAACTGTTATAGAGAGACTTGGAGCAAGAGAGTCAGGTAATGCTTAGACATACTCCTACTCTCCAGCTACAAGCTGCGAAAAGTAGGAGCCATTAGCCTTTTTTTTAGCCAAGGCGGTTACGGCGAGCTCCATCGCCAATTTAACTATTTTACATCTTTACTTCAAAATATTCCCAAAATTTGATAGCTAATAGTAGCGCTGGGTTGTCCCAGTAAAAAATTTCATTCACCCCCTTGACTCTCCACTCTACTGGAGAATTCAAAATAGTATTAGTTATTAAAAAAAGGCAATTAGACATGACACTTCAACTAAAAGTGAGCAACATGGCTTGTTCTGCTTGTGGCGAAACCATTACAGAAGCGATAAAGGCTGTTGACCCTAATGCTGAGGTTCAAACTGACCCGAAAACAAAGTTAGTTAACGTTGAAACCCAAGCATCCGAAGTTGCAATTAAACAAGCAATTACTACTGCTGGTTATTCGGTTGCATGAGATTAAATTTTTCCTTCTTGAGAATTAATCTTGCGTTGCTGAATTTAGATATGCAATTGGACAATCCGTATTGTAGTGTCAGCGACGCTTTAATACTCATACACTAAGGAGCAACAAGAATGGAGAACACGACTTTAAAGCTACGTGGAATGAGTTGTGCCTCTTGTGCTAAAAGCATTGAAGAAGCAATTAGTTCTGTAAACGGTGTAAATGAGTGTATTGTCAATTTTGGTGCAGAGCTAGCAACAGTAAAATATGACTCAAGACAAACTAATGTAACCGCTATCCAAAAAGCTGTAGATGAGGCTGGTTATTCTGCTTATCTATTGCAAGAGCAAAATCCAACCGCTAAGGAGGATGAAGCCGAAAAACGCAGACAATCAAGAGAAACTAATGAATTAACCCGTAAAGTAGTTGTATCAAGTATTCTCAGTGGAATAATTGTCATAGGTTCTATACCAATGATGACAGGGTTGCCAGTACCTTTTATCCCCATGTGGTTACATAACCCTTGGCTACAACTAGTGTTAACAATCCCCATACAATTTTGGTGTGGTTTGTCTTTCTATAGCAATGCGTGGAAGGCTTTTAAACGTCATGCAGCAACTATGGATACTCTTGTCGCATTAGGAACTAGTACAGCATTTATTTATTCGCTGTTTCCCACCTTTTTTCCCAGCTTTTTTATCTCTCAGGGTTTAAGACCAGATGTATATTATGAAGCTTCCTCTGTTATTATTGCCTTGATTTTACTAGGAAAGCTTCTAGAAAGTCGTGCAAAAAAACAAACTGGAGAAGCTATTCGTAAGCTTATCGGTTTGCAAGCAAAAACTGCATGTTTAATCCGCGACGGAAAAGAAATTGATATCCCAATCGAAGAGGTGCAAATTGGAGATGTAATATTAGTTCGTCCCGGAGAGAAAATTCCTGTTGATGGTGAAGTAGTTGATGGCACATCGACTATTGATGAATCTATGGTCACAGGAGAAAGTGTACCTATCAAAAAACTGCCCGGTGATGAAGTAATTGGCGCTACTATTAACAAAACTGGGAGCTTTAAATTTAAAGCAACGCGAGTAGGAAAAGATACTGTCCTCGCGCAGATAGTCCAGCTTGTACAACAGGCTCAAGCTAGCAGAGCGCCCATTCAAAGATTGGCAGACCAAGTAACTGGCTGGTTTGTACCTGCGGTAATTGCTGCAGCACTCCTAACTTTCGTCATTTGGTTTAATGTGATGGGTAATCTGACCCTTGCTTTGATTACCACAGTGGGAGTTTTGATTATCGCTTGTCCTTGTGCGCTGGGTTTAGCAACTCCCACATCAGTAATGGTAGGAACGGGAAAAGGTGCAGAAAACGGTATTTTAATTAAAGGTGCTGATAGCTTAGAACTAGCGCACAAAATTAAAACAATTGTTCTAGATAAAACCGGAACTATTACTCAAGGAAAACCTACTGTTACTGATTTTATTACCACTGAGGGCACTGCAAACAGTAATGAAATTAAATTACTACAACTAGCTGCATCACTTGAACGCAACTCAGAACACCCCCTAGCGGAAGCAGTTGTGAGATATGCCCAAACCCAAAATGTAGAGACGTTACATGTAACGTCTCTACAGGTGAAAAATTTTGAAGCAATTGCAGGTAGTGGTGTAGAAGGTGTTGTTGATAACCGCCTAGTACAAATTGGTACACAACGCTGGATGTCTGAATTAGATTTAGAAACTCAAGCTTTGCTAAAAGAAAAAGAACGCTTAGAATACCTCGGTAAAACTGTAATTTACATCGCAGTAGACTGTAAAATTCAAGGATTAATGGGTATTTCCGATGCAGTTAAACCAACATCTACCCAAGCAATAAAAGCATTGCAAAAACTTGGCTTAGAAGTAGTAATGCTCACAGGAGATAATCAACGTACCGCAGAAACTATTGCTCGCGAAGTTGGTATAAAGCGAGTGTTAGCAGAAGTTCGTCCCAACCAAAAAGCCGATACTATTAAAACATTACAAAGCGAAGGAAAAATTGTGGCGATGGTTGGTGATGGTATCAATGATGCCCCAGCACTAGCTCAAGCTGATGTAGGAATTGCCATTGGAACGGGTACAGATGTAGCAATTGCCGCTAGTGACATTACCCTTATCTCTGGTGATTTACAAGGTGTAGTGACAGCGATTCAACTTAGCCACGCAACAATTCGCAACATTCGTCAAAATTTATTTTTCGCCTTCATTTACAACGTTGCGGGAATCCCGATTGCGGCTGGTATTCTATTTCCTATTTTCGGCTGGTTACTTAATCCAATTATCGCGGGTGGGGCAATGGCATTTAGTTCTGTTTCAGTATTAACAAATGCGCTGCGTCTACGTAATTTCCGGCCTAAGAGAATTGCATAAATAGGGGGCAAATATGTTAAGTAAAAAAGTAATTATTGGCAGTCTTGCAAGTTTAGGATTATTGTTCGGTGTCGCGACCAACAGAACAGTAGCACAAATTCCCCATGAAACCCATAATTATGTTACATCACAAACCAGCGAGTTTCGACGTATTGAGCAACCGCTATGGGTAAAAGGAGCAGTCACAGCCTCCGGTTTAGGTTTAATTGCTTTAGAAATATGGTGGTTTTTGTTCAGTAAACCACAATCTAAAAAAGCAGAGACAACTGAATTATATAGACAAAAATGACCAAAAACAATTCGCAATTTGCAATTTGCAATTCGCAGTTCGCAATTACTCTCCAGTGAACTAGAGGGTTTAAGATAAAGATAGGAAAGTATCATAGAGGTGTGTATTATGTTCCTCCAAGAAAAAACAAAACAAATAGGTACTGTTGCCAAAGAAAGTGGTGTACCAATTAAAACTATCCGTTATTACGAAGAACTAGGCTTACTCAAAGCATCGGGTAGGACTGAAGGTGGGTTCAGATTATTCGACTCTGATATTTTATCTCGCTTACACTTTATCAAACGCGCTCAAAGCCTTGGGTTAAGCTTATTAGAAATTAAGGATTTTTTGTCCGTTCATGACCAAGGTGATTTACCTTGCGACCATATAAAAGTTAGGTTGCAAGAAAAATTAATAGCAGTTGATAAGCAAATTCAAGAACTTCTAATTTTTAAGCAGGAGTTAGAAGGTCTTCTTTCAGGATGGGAAGTGGTGACAGAAAACTCCGAACAAGCTATTTGTCCAATTCTTGAAAGAGATTAATGCTATAATGGGCTTTCTTTACAGTCTTAGAGAGTGTTTATAAAGAGAACATTAAGCATCATTTATATTACAAGCCAGCCAGCCAGCCAGTGACTTTAGTCACTGTCTAAAAGCTGAAGTCCTCTAAAAGAGGACTGAATAATACATCAAAAACAAATATTTTACAAAATTTAAAATATTCCCAAAAATCTTATTTCTCATTAGTCCTCTAAAGAGGACTTTAGCTTTTAGACAGTGACTTTAGTCACTGGCTGGCTGGCTGGCTGGCTGGCTTGTGGTGTGTATAGTTTCTTAATATTTTATTTATAAACATCCTCTAAGAGGATATTGAAAAGTATTAATCTTGACTAAGAACCTAACCCCTAACCCCTTCCGAACATCGGGAAGGGGAACAAGAAAATATTTATTGATATTCAACCCAACAATCAAATGCCGAATATCGACCGTCAACGAGAGCATCAAGCTAACGAGCGTACTTTCCTTGCTTGGCTGCGTACTTCCATCGCATTAATTGGCTTTGGTTTTGCGATTGCTCGTTTTACTTCTCACGCAAAGGCGCAAAGACGCAAAGAAGAGTATTTTAAGTGTGGTCTAAATACATGAAAACTGCTGTAAGCAAAAATCACGTATAAAAAAACAATGCTGCCTATCTGAATTTGAGGGCAGCATTGTTAATTACAATTAAATAGATTTTTATAAATTTTAGTAAACATATCTATAAAAAAAGTCTTAATAAATTAGTTATACAAGTATCTCAAGGATGAGTAACTTTTTGTATAGGAAAGTTTTTTTTAGCCAATATTAGCTTAAAATCACTTGTAACTATTTGGTTCTAGTGGGGTTCAGCCACTGGAGGTAACGGGGAAAATCCGGTGTGAATCTGGTGCTGTCCCGCAGCTGTAATCAAGTGAGAAGTATTATTTTCCTTGTAAGTCAGAATGCCCGCCTATTAGTGAATTTTAATTAGTTAGTTTCTATGAACGCTCATCTACGAGGTATAGGTGAAAATGATACATAAAATATTTGCATACACTGCCTGCGCTAGTTCCAAAAGGCAAATTGGAAGAGATAATTTTGGGACAGTACGTAGTAAACATTTACAACCATTTCTTGGAAGTGTGCTAAATTGATTATTTAATTTTACGTACGTATTTGTCAAGTATTGCGTAGGATGGGTTAGGCGCACGATAATTCAGGGTTTGATGCGATAAATATAAGCGCCGTAACCCATCATTATCTCGCGATTAACTAAAAGTTGGGTATTTTTTATTCGGGAGCGGCCTAAAAAGTTGGGTTTCCCAAAGCTATTACGAAGCGTCGCGCTGCGCGTACCGCAAGGTCGTCCGAAGGACTTACAACCCAACCTACTAAACTTATAAGGATTAAGGAATGTTAAGTAATTTTATCATATCTAAACGAAAATCACGCTTAATCAATCTTGGCTTGATGGCATTTTTGAGCTTTTACTTAATTGTTGGTTCAGAGGCAAAAGCCCATGCAATGCACATCATGGAAGGGTTTTTACCTGTAGAGTGGGCAATTTTTTGGTGGGTGGTAGCATTGCCATTTTTTATATTAGGACTGCGTAGCCTTACTCGTATCACCCAGGAAAAACCAGAGTTAAAGTTATTGATTGCACTTGCAGGAGCTTTTGCTTTCGTACTTTCAGCATTGAAAATACCTTCAGTAACGGGTAGTTGCTCTCATCCAACAGGTACGGGATTAGGAGCAGTTTTATTTGGACCTTTAGCAATGTCAGTGTTAGGTGCTTTAGTATTAGTATTCCAAGCCTTACTTTTAGCTCATGGTGGTTTAACAACACTGGGAGCTAATGCATTTTCTATGGCAATTGTTGGACCACTTGTTGCTTTTTGGATATACCGATTAGTTCTACCAACAGGGAAACAAAAATTAGCAATATTCCTTGCCGCTTCTTTAGCTGATTTAATCACTTATGTTGTCACTTCGGTACAGTTAGCTTTAGCATTTCCGGCTGCGACAGGTGGAATTATGGCTTCATTTATTAAATTTGCTGGTATTTTTGCTATAACTCAGATACCCTTAGCAATCAGTGAAGGATTGCTGACTGTTTTAGTATGGAATTGGCTCTCTAGTTACGGTCGTCAAGAATTAGAGATGCTGAATTTGATTAAAACAGAAAACTAATACTCTTAATTTTTGAGTTTTTATTCCTAAGTATGTGAGTTTATAAATACTTTACTCTTAATTATTCACAAAAATCAGGAGCGAATGACAAATGGCAAACAAAAAATCTAATAATTGGTTATTAATATTAGGAGTAGTTGTATTAGCAGTGCTACCACTATTATTTGTTAAAGGTGAATATGGTGGTTCTGACGATAAAGCCAAGCAAGCGATTACAGAATTACATCCTCAATATAAACCTTGGTTTAATTCACTAATAGAATTACCAAGTGCAGAAGTTGCAAGTTTACTGTTTGCGGTTCAAGCTGGATTGGGTGCTGGTGTCATTGGTTATGTAATAGGACTATATAAGGGACGTAGCGAACAGCAGCAAAAAGATGAAAATTCAGATAGACACACTCGCATACACTAATCACTTGCGTTGGTTGCCTGCGGAATATAAATTAATATTTGCAAGCACCCTTTTTGTGATTACATTTTTTTCTCATCCACCAGTACAAATATTAATTACTGTATGGATGAGTATTTGGACTGTTATATACGCAAAAATTCCAGCTAGAACTTATTTTTCTTTAATTTATTTCGCGCTTTTTTTTTGGTTTAGTAGTTTGTTGGCTTTAGCTATCAACGGAGTTAATATTACCGATTTAAATCAGGTACAAAATGATTCTTTAACTGGTTTTAATTTAGGTAATTTTTATTTATATATCAGTCACAAAGGGGTTATTCAAGGACTAATAATTTTAGCGCGTTCTCTGGCTTCACTTTCCTGTCTATATTTTGTCATGTTTACTGTTCCCTTTACTGAGCTTTTACAAGTTTTGCGTCGTATTGGGCTACCAGAAATTTTAACTGAGCTTTTATTATTAATGTACCGCTTTATTTTTATTTTGCTTAACACTGCTGGGGAACTATTGACAGCGCAACAATCACGTTTCGGCTATCGTAATTTCAAAAGTAGTATGAAAAGTTTGGGGTTATTAGTTGGACAATTATTTCAGCGAACAATACAGAATTATCATCAACTTTCCTTAAGTGTTGAATCACGGGGCTTTAATGGACATTTTCGGGTTTGGTATCCTTCTCGACATAAACCATCTACAAGATATGCGACAGAAGCAATTGTTGGTTGCGGTATATTAATAGGGTTAGAATTATTCAATAAAATTATTTAACATAATTATTCAAAAATGCAAGAATATTTACTGGAGTTTGAAGAGGTTGACTATACCTATATTAATGCAAAAAATAAGGTTTTACATGGATTAACCCTAAGGATACCCAAAGGTAAAAAGTGCGCTTTAATTGGTCAAAATGGCTGCGGTAAAACTACTTTTTTTTTATTAAGCAATGGACTTTATAAACCACAAAGTGGTAAAATCATATGGCAAGGTAAAGCTTTAGATTATAATCGCAAATCTTTAATGCAGCTGCGTCAAAAAGTTGGTTTAATATTTCAAGACCCAGAACAGCAATTAGTCGCTTCTACTGTTGAGGAAGATATTTCTTACGGGTTATGTAACTTAGGCTTACCAGAGACAGAAATAAAAGCACGAGTTGAGCAAGCTTTGGTTGAATTTGGATTAACGGAACTGGCACAAAGACCTGTACATCATATGAGCTTGGGACAGAAAAAAAGAGTTTCTATCGCTGATGTGATGGTGCTACAACCTGAACTGCTTTTACTCGATGAGCCAACAGCTTATTTAGATAAGTTACATACTCGTAACTTAATGGCAACATTGAAAAAAATTCATGGGTCGGGGACAACTATATTAATGGCGTCCCATGACCTCGATTTAATTTATCGGTGGGCTGATTGGGTATTTGTAATGGATAGTGGAAGGCTTGTTTTAGAAGGAAAGCCACAGTTCGTATTTAATCAACGTCAACTTATGGATGAGCTACAATTAGAAATTCCTTTGATACATGATATGTTATCTACTCTTCAATTAACTGATGAGAAAGCTATTTTGGAAATCTTGAAACAGCAAATATCAAATCAATTTCAAGGCTTTTAAAATCTGTCTTCAGGTAATGATATAGCGGGTGAACCGCTGCCAGGGTATAAATTATTGGTAGTGCAAGCATCTTGCTTGCTACCTAGCAGAAGCGCATCTTGCTTGCTACCTAGCAGAAGCGCATCTTGCTTGCTACCTAGCAGAAGCGCATCTTGCTTACTACCTAGCAGAAGCGCATCTTGCTTACTACCTAGCAGAAGCGGGCAAGATGCCCGCACTACATTTTTACGTTTCGCTTCAACAAGAATGATTATATTTTTAATTATTTTATCTTATGATATTTGTTAGATAATGCAATACTTGAATACTTATTCAGATATGATATAAGATATGGAAGTAGCTTATCTAAAAAATTTCTCAAAAGTTTATGAGTAAGACACCTTCCCTAAAATCTCAGCAGTTTCAGGTCGCTGGCATGGACTGTGGAAGCTGCGCGAAGACGATTGAGGTAGGTTTACAACAGTTAAATGGGGTTGTATCTGCTTCGGTAAGCTTTACTACAGAAAAAGCTAAAGTTTCTTATGACCCAGAACAAGCAAGTGAACAAGCGATTTGCGAACGCATTAAAGCCTTGGGTTATGCTGTGGAAGCAACTCATGAACATGAACATAATCTTCCTTGTGGCTGTAACCACGACCATCACGAACAAAACTATAAGCTAGTTGAGTTCGCTGGTGCAAAAAATTTTCAAGCAAAAATTTATGGGATGGATTGCGGAAACTGTGCAAAAACCGTAGAAGTTGGTTTACGGCAACTTGTTGGTGTTTTGGATGTATCTGTCAATTTTTCAACCGAAAGACTGCAATTATCTTACAATCCATTGCTATTACAGGAAGAAGTAATTAAAGAACGTATCAAGCATTTAGGTTATACAGTCGAAGAACCGATTAAAAGTAATTCTCATACTCATCAGCATCACGAACAACATCACGAACAACAAATTCATTCAACTTCTAAACCAATACCAAAACCCGACCCCAGCAACTGGAAATTCTGGATTAACAACCGTCGTGGACAAAGCGTAATTTTGGCAGGTATTGGCTTAGTTATTGGTTTGATAGTCCAACAATTATCGTTACCTGTTTGGATAGCACGAGGATTTTATGGTGTGGGAATTATTATCGCAGGTTATCCCGTAGCGCGTGCGGGTTTGTTTGAATTGCGTATAGGTCGCGCAGACATGAATTTGTTAATGACGATTTCGGTTATCGGAGCAATTATCCTCGGTGACTGGTTTGAAGCTGCTTTAGTTGTATTTTTATTCTCCTTGGGTAGCACGCTACAGGTTTTCAGTTTTGGTCGAACCCGTAATGCTATTCGTGCCTTAATGGATTTAACTCCAGTAAATGCAACTATTAAGCGTAATGGCAAAGAAATTACTGTCTCTGTGGAAAGTGTACAAGTTGGAGAAATTTTAACTATTCGACCAGGACAGCGGATTGCATTAGATGGTGTAGTTGTTTCCGGTAGTAGTGCAGTTGACCAATCCCCAATTACCGGAGAGTCTATTCCAGAGGATAAAGAAATAGACGATACAGTTTATGCGGGGACGATGAATCAAACGGGATTTTTAGAAGTAAAAGTGACGAATCTTAGCAGTGATACAACAGTAGCTAAAATTATTAATTTGGTTGAATCTGCTCAAGAAAGCCGCGCTCCGTCACAACAATGGGTAGATAAATTTGCCGCAGTTTATACCCCAATTGTGATTTTGATTGCGCTTCTGATTGCTAGCATTCCCCCTTTGGTATTTGCCCAACCCTTAGACGTTTGGGTATATCGAGCATTGGTAATGTTGGTAATTGCTTGTCCTTGTTCGTTAGTAATTTCTACTCCAGTTTCTATTGTTAGTGCTATTGGTGCTGCAACCCGTATGGGAGTTTTATTTAAAGGTGGTCATGCTTTAGAAACAGCAGGAAAGTTACATACTTTAGCATTCGATAAAACTGGTACTATTACCCAAGGTTCTCCATTGGTACAACAAATTTATAGTTATAGTGAAACAAGCGAAACTCTTATATTACAAATAGCTGCTTCTTTAGAACAACAATCAGAACATCCTTTGGCAAAAGCAATAGTTACAACCGCTAAAAACAAAGGTATTGAGTTACAAACACCGCATAATTTTAAATCATTCCCCGGACAAGGGGTTAAGGCACATTTACATAGAAATCTAGGTGAGAAACTAAGCGAACAAACATACGTCGTTGGAAACCGTCGTTTATTTAAGCAAGTTGGTATTACTCTTTCCCATAAAGCCGAATCTTTGCTAGTGGAAATTGAATCTCATGGACAAACCCCTGTCTTGGTAGGGAGTGAAAAGGAATTTTTGGGAGTAATTGCACTAGCTGATGGGGTACGCTTGGAAGCAGGGGAAGCGGTGCGAAAACTCAAGCAAGGTGGTCTGAAGCAGTTGGTCATGCTAACAGGGGATAGAACAACAGTAGCTAAGCGAATTGCCGCAGAAGTTGGAATCGCAGAATATAAAGCAGAATTACTTCCAGAGGACAAATTAACCAAAATTCAACAACTGTGTCATGCTGGGGTTACTGGTATGGTGGGGGATGGAATAAATGATGCACCAGCTTTGGCCGCTGCGGATATTAGTTTTGCGTTAGGTACAATCGATATTGCATTGGAAACAGCAGACGTGGTGTTGGTGGGTAGCGATTTAAGAAAACTTGCTTATACTGTAGATTTGAGTCGTCGTACTGTTTCAGTAATTCAACAAAATGTTATTTTTTCACTGGTGACAAAGGGACTATTTTTGTTATTAGGTACTTTTGGTTTTGTAGGGTTAGCAGTTGCCGTTTTAGCAGACACAGGAAGTTCCCTTTTAGTAACAGCAAATGGAATGCGTTTGTTCAAAAATAGCCAGGGAATAAATTCCCTGTCTAAAAGCTGAAGTCCTCTTAAGAGGACTAAAATACTATATTAATGATAGATATTTTTAGAAAATTAGGATGTTCTCCAAAATTTTATTATTAGTCCTCTTTTAGAGGACTTTAGCTTTTAGACAGGGAATTTATTCCCTGGCTTATGGTCTACTTTTGCTTGTATTAAAATGCACCCTTTCAATGTATGTTTAATGCGTAAAAAATATTCTAACTACATTCTAACTAGGAAAAAACTGCTTAAATGTATATGCAACCGTAGCCCAAAAAGGCGTATACCAACCTTCCTTATCTACTTGCTGATAAGCTTGAGCTAAGATTTGAATTTCATCATCGCTCAATCCCTCAGTCACTTGCAAAACAGCATCAATAGCCACACGTCGCATTTCTTTGAGTTTATCGATATTAAGAGCGAGTCTTGCAATGGTAGTTTTAGCTGCTAGTTGTTTATCTAAATTATCCGTTGGTAGAATCTCCCCGAAACCAGAATATTTAAAATAATCACCACAATTAGGGTTTAAAGGTGAAATCATCAACTCTTCATCAAACCAAGCACCTTTCTTATGTCCACAATGTACAGGTTTAGTTGGTCTGACTAAATCTTCTCCTTGACAAGATGCAATCAGATTTCTGTATTCAAATGTAAGTTCTGTATAAACACTTTTTGGTCGAAAGTGTTCAATATGGCAATTTTTCCTAGTAATAGAAATCCCACAGTAACTACAAATATAACCTTGTTCTTGTAGTAGTCCTGCGTAAACATCGCTTTTGACAGATTTCGTAAACGAATTCCAATTTGGTTTTTTCTTACCCTGTGTTTTATTCCATGCAGTTAAACTACTAGGTTCTTGATTTTTGTTAATGTACTTCATTTATTTAAGATTTCCTTACGTTTAATTAGCACATCTACACGTACAAACTCAGGCTCATCCTCACCAATTGCATTCGATAAATATTGGCGTAATTCTTTTGCTTCATAAAGCTGTCCTTCCTCGATATATCTAAATAATGTTTGGAAAGCATCCTTAACTTCTTGCGGTCTTTCGGGAACATCCATCAGGTCTTCTAAAATACGATTACTATCTCTTCCAAAAGAACTTTCTGTTTGTTTAACAACGAGACCTTGCTCTTCTTTTTCTAAAATATAAATTCCTTCTGGTTGAACGTGACTAACGACTTGTGGTGAATGAGTAGAAATAATAAACTGACAATTAAGAAAAGTTTTTGTCAAAGCAGGAATAATTCTTCTTTGCCATTGCGGGTGTAAATGTAATTCAACTTCATCAATTAAAACAATACCTACCCCATGAATTGGTTCCTCAGAATCAGGATTAGCAATTGTCAAACGTCTTGCTAAATCTCCCACTATTGCTAATAAACATTTTTCTCCATCAGAAAGTTGATTAATAATTAATTCTTTCCCCTCCTTACTCACAGTCATTCGTAACGGAGAGCGACGGACTCTTAAATTATTAAACCCAGGAATTACAGAATAAATTGCTTGTCTGACAGCTTCTAATTGTGGATGAAGATAATTAGCATCATCGCGTCTCTGTTCATTTTCTAAATCTTCTAAAATTCTAAACCATTGAAAAAAGTCACTAAAGTTTATTTTAACTCCATCTAACGCTTCTTCATATGCAGATGCAGATTCAAAAATTGGCTTTCTACGAACTTTTAAAGGAATATCTATCACAGCGCGATTTACTGCGTAATAGACTATAACAGGTAAGTTTGATTCTGGATTATTTTTTAACTGATTATGAGTATCTTCAACCAGTTTTCTTAATTCTATTAAGTTACTACTGCTTTCTTTAGTACGTTTAGTCCTTACTTTAGTAAGAGACCACTTGATTTCCTCTGAATCAACTGAAATTGTAATCTCATTACTTGTCTCACTACAACCATTAGAGATATCCTCTTCCCGAAACAAACGTCCGGAAGTAGTGGGATGTTGAATGGGACTAGTAAATCGAGATAAAAGAATCGCTAAATTGTCAAGAATACTCGATTTACCAACTCCATTAATACCAATAAAAACAGTTGGTTCCGTTGGGTGAAAATCCAAAGATAAATCTCCAATTCCACGGAAAGATTTCATCACAAGATGCTTGATTTTCATGATATAAAATAAGTTAATTTTGATTGAATCCAAAAGAAACCCCGCACCCAACGTAGTAACAGATAATTACAGGATGGGGTTTTTTATGCGGATTTTAGAGGAATAATACCTTTATCAAAAACCCGATTTTTAGTATCAATACCAGTTAATTCAATTTTATCTTTGTAGACCTCATAAGTTGCAAAGCTCAAATCAGAAGTAGAATATTCAGTCCAATCATTTCTACCAACCGCACGATTACCAGCACCAGCACCACAAATTAAATAGGTAGTACCATTAATAGAGCGAGTACGTTCGTAGTGATGTTCGTGACCATTGATATAAAGTTGAACGTTGTACTTCTGAAATAAAGGAGTGAATTTTTTAATAAAATCAGGATTACTACCATAAACACCCGATGCATAAACAGGATGATGACCGAACACAATTTTCCAGGGAGCATCAGAACTACTTAATTCTTTTTCCAACCAATCTAATTGACTTTTCCAATCAGCATTAACATTCGTATCTAAGCCAAAAAATTGTACAGCATCCCGACGAAAAGTATAGTAGCGACCCTTCATATTAAAGCCAGGATATTTAAGTTGTGGCTCACCATTTGCAGTACGGATGTCATGATTCCCTAGAACAGCCTGAAACTTAACATTTTGTTTAAGTAAAGGAGCATAGGGACGTTCAAAAACAGCCTCAATTTTTTCCATCTCACCATTATTGTAAATATTATCCCCAGCCAAAATCACTAAATCATAGGGATTCTTACTATGATAATTGGTCATAGCCTTAGCGACAGAATATTGACCTTTGTCACCAGTTCCTGTATCTGCAACTGAAACGAAACGTAACAAAGATTTATTTTCGATTGGTGTTGCAGCTATATTTATATTTGCAGCTTTAACAGCCGTCTCCTGAGTATTATTACTGCTAAATTTATTAGTCAATAATCCTAAACCAATTGTGCTTAATCCACCTAGAAATAAAAATTTACGTCGTTTAATGCTCATAGCTCACCAAATATTAAATAGGTAATTCTAGCGTAAAAACTAAAAGTGATAAATTAAGTCAAGAAATAAGTACCAGTAAAAATCTATCGTATTTAAATGTTAATTGTTGCTGTATAGGTAACTTAGATGACCAAAGATAACCCAGAATCACAAAGACCTCGTAAAAATAAACGTAGAACTCAACGTTCAACTCCCCCCCCTCCTCCTCCAACTCCCCCAGCATGGTGGAAGCGCTCAATTGCTACAGTGTTGCGAGGAACAATCGGGGTATTAGAATCAACAGTAGAAAAATTAGAAACACCAACCCCACCAGGTACGGGAAGAAATTCTGGTTTTTTGAGTGGAATTTTCCGGGGAATTCGCTCGATTTTGCCTGGAAGTTGGTCAGAAAAATTATCAGATACCGCTTTAGGTGGAATTATTGCCGTAATGACGGTAGCTTTGGTCTGGACTACTTCAACACTTTTGACAAATAAATCACCCGACGTAATCGCAACAGTTCCCCCAACAACTCCCTCATCTGTAGAGAAAACAGGGGAGAAAACAACCGAGAAACCAATTCCTTCATCAGAAGAAAAAACACCTCCCACATCAGAAGAAGTTCCCACCTCAACTGAAACTCCGGAACCAGAAGATTTAACGGAAGTCACACCAACATTACCGCAAACAGAACCAGAACCTAAAGCAGAAGTCACACCAACTCCAACCTTAGAAACTACCCCATCACCAGAACCGGAAGTAGAAGTAATTCCAACACCAACTCCCACAACAACCCCAACCTTAGAACCAATCCCGGAAGCAACCCCGGAACCTGTTGTGGAATTGACACCAGAGCAAATTTTAATTGCAGCAATACAAAAGCAAGTAGGGGAAATTAGTGATAAATTTATTTCTGGATTAATAAAATCAATTCAAGCTAACTTTTCTGACAGTACTTTGACACTGATAATAAGTGACGATTGGTACAGTTTTAAAGAATCACAGCAAGATAAATTAGCCTCGCAAATACTACAACAGTCTAAAGAATTTGATTTTACTCACCTAGAAATTACTGACTCTAAAGGTAGCTTAATTGCACGTAATCCAGTTATTGGTGATGAAATGGTGATTTTTAGACGTTGACGGTTGACGGTTGACTGTTGACTGTTGATTGTTATTTTTTCTTGCAAAAATTAAACAAATATATAGTGATTTTTAATTCAATCAAATACACCTCAAAATGGTAAAGACCGAATTAATTCTGTCTCTACATACAGTTAACAGTAACCGTCAACCGTCAACCGTCAACACTAAACAGGATTATTTTATGAGCAACGAGATTAACCTTTTTACACCGCTTGCACTAGGTTCACAAACACTACAAAACCGTATTGTTATGGCACCAATGACCCGCTGTCGTGCCGACAAAGGTGGAGTTCCAAGTTCTATAAATGCCGCGTACTATGCACAAAGAGCGACTGCGGGTTTAATAGTTACCGAAGCAACACAAGTTTCCCATTTAAGTACAGCCTATGCCAATACTCCTGGTATTTTCACGCAAGAACAAATTCCTGGATGGAAATTAGTTACAGACGCAGTACATCAAAAAGGGGGGAAAATTTACTTACAATTGTGGCACGCAGGAAGAGTTGCTCATCCCCTATTGCATCCAGAAGGTGCGACTCCCGTTGCTCCTAGCGCTATTGCGGCAAAAGGTAAAGTGTATACACCATCAGGAATGCAAGCTTATGTCACACCCCATGCTTTAGATTTGGAAGAAATTCCAGAAATTGTCAATCAGTTTCGTGTAGGAGCAGAAAACGCCTTAGCTGCGGGTTTTGATGGTGTTGAACTTCATGGTGCATTTGGCTACATCATCGACCAATTTTTACAAGATAATTCCAATCAAAGAACCGACAAATATGGTGGCTCCCTAGAAAATCGCTCACGACTTCTATTAGAAATTGTTGATGCAGTCACACAAGTTTGGGGAAGTAAACGAGTAGGTATAAAACTTTCACCTAGCAATACTTACAACGATATGGCAGACTCCAACCCTGTCGAAACTTTTAGTTATGTGATAACTGCATTAAATCACTTTGACCTCGCTTATGTTCATTTAATGGAAACTACCGAAGCTGATTTACGACATGGTGGACAAAAAATTTCTACAAGTATTTTTCGTCCTCTATATAAAGGTACTTTAATAGCGAATGCAGGCTACAACAAAGAAACAGCTAACGCAGTATTAACAGAAGGAAATGCCGATTTAGTATCATTTGGTTTCTTGTTTATTGGCAATCCCGATTTACCCGAACGCTTCCGTTTAGATGCACCACTAAATCAAGCAGACACTTCCACTTTTTATGCTCCAATGTGCGACAGTCCAGCACAAAATTGTGGGTTTGAAAAAGGCTACATCGACTATCCTTTTTTAAGCATTAGTAGTTGACCCTTCACCGTTCACCGTTACTTATAGTCCTCTTACAGAGGACTTTAGCTTTTAGACAGGGATTTTAATCCCTGGCTACTGATATTATTGACTATTACCATAACTACCCACTCAAAATTAGGACTCTCCCATCCCTTTATTTAAAGCTTCAAACCTAGCTACAATCGTATCAAATTTATCATCCCATCGTTCTTGCTCGTATGTGAGAGAGACCAGTCGAGGAAATAAAGAATTTCTTCTTTGAAGTATTTCTGTTAAGATTTGCTTAGCTTTGTTGATAGTAGTTTCGCCAAAAGTTTTTTGAATATTGCGTCCAAGTAAAAAAGCAGATGCATCATCATACTTTATTACCTCCTGAGATAATTCATCAAGTAGTTCCGTAAACACACGCTCATCATCATTATATTTTTCTAGTATAAAATAAACATCTTCTAAATCCTTATTCGCTTTTCTATCATTCCAAGCAAGTAGTTTTAAAACTAAAAAGGCAGAAATATTGATGACTTTAAATTCTACCTCTTCAATTCTCCTCGATTCTGCAGTCAAAAAGGCTTCATCAAACCCAACTATGTTCATTTGATTACCATCTGACCATTGTATTTTTTGATTTGGCTGTCCAATAGCACCAAAAGGTACGATATCTACTTCTATACCAGTCGATATGTGTATAAATTTATGTGGAGTCCTGGTTGCTTGAAAACGTGAATTAACACCCTGAGTCATTTCCATACTTAAAGCTTGGAAATCTGACCAACTGTTAACTTTTACAGCAAAATCTAAATCGATTGTTTCTCGACCTGAGATTTGAAATTGGCTGTCAAAAACTAAAATTCTTGCACCTGCCCCAACTATCAACACAGATAATTGTAAGCTATCCGTAATAGTTTTCATATCCAGTAGAACTTGCTTCCTTTCATTTTCAAACTGAATCATTTTGCTGTGTATATTGTATAAATTTATTAAAAAAACGCTCTGCTGTTTCTCTTACTCTGTCGTCATTATCTAATAATAATTCCGCATGAATTAATAGTGGGTCAGCAATAGGTTCTAGCCTATTGTAACTTCCGTAATTTTGTTTACCAAATTGCTGAAGGAAAATAATTTCTCCTTGAGGACTAGGCTTTAGTTTGAGTTTTGCTGCAATCCGAGAATAACTATCATTAACATGTAACGTGCTGCTTTTCGCTATTAGATAAGGCATAGCAAGTTCTGCACCCAATTCACCACCTATTAATAAATTATCCTCTTTCGCTAACTGAATAATACTTTCTTTCATTTGTGAAAAAGTTCGTCCTAGTGCTGGTGTAAAAGTTCCAATTAACAATTTAGGACGAAGAGTCTCAACATAACCTATTTCCCAACGCTCAAAAAGTTTCATGTAGTTAGCAATCCGATAACGACCCTTTGGTTGTCGCATCAAATAGCCTAATTTGTATAAATTTTCCAGCGTATATTTTATAGTCTCTAATGTTGTTTCCGCTGCATCAGCGAGGTTTTCAAATGAAAATGTGAGAATATCCGGTTTTTTTAGTAAAATGTAGATTACTTTCAGAGTTGTAGGTGTAATTTGCCAAGAAGACAAAGATTTTGCTTTCGGACGATTTTTAGCACGGATAAGAATATATATAGGTGGATTGTTTATATATATATTGCCGAAGCTATCAATAAATTCAATATTTTCATTGATTAATTGTTCTATAGCTGAGTCGCATAGATAACGTGTAATGAGAAGAAGTTTATGTTTTAGCTTTTCTTGGAGTAGTTTAAAATAAGAAATAACAAGTTTTGCCGTATTACTAGTTACATCTAACTGAATTGTATAAGCGTAATCTGCTGAATTTTTAGGACTACAAATCGTGAGAAGTCCATCTACGTTTTGGCTACCTTCCAATAAATCCTGTGATTCTTTCACTGTTGCTTCAACTTCAGGTAATGATTGGAGATGTTTCAAACATTTTTTCAATACAGACTCTTCTTGCTTCATAATGGCTGTTGACGGTTGACTGTTGACGGTTGACGGTTGACGATTGACGGTTGACGGTTGACGGTTGACTGTTGACTGTTGACTGTAGTTTTTTCTTTAAAAATTAAACATATATATATGTATAGTAGTTTCATTTTGAAATACACCCCAAAATTGTAGAGACGCGATTTATCGCGTCTCTACAGTCAACAATCAACAGTCAACAGTCAACAATCAACAGTCAACAGTCAACAGTCAACAGTCAACAGTCAACAGATATGACACTTGCACTTGGTATGGTAGAAGTTTATGGTGTTCCCACAGCATTAGAGGTGGGAGATGCAATGTGTAAAGCTGCTCGTATAACCCTTGTTGGCTATGAAAATACCGACCTAGGTCGTTTAACAGTACTTATTCGTGGGAACGTGGGTGAAGTAAATGTCGCAGTTACAGCAGGATTAAAATCTATTGCGAAAGTAAATGGGGGAGAATTGCTTTCATATCACATTATTCCTCGTCCTCATGAAAATTTGGAATATGCTTTACCCATTCACCACTCGCAAAACGTGAATAACTTTAATTCTGATATAAATTTTCCACCACCATTGTCACCTTAACTCAAAACTTAAAACTCAAAACTCTTTTATTTCCCCCCTTCCCTAGTAGGGTAGGGGGGTAGGGGGGTAGGGGAGTTAGGTCTGTATGTTCTAATTACCTGAAAACTACTGTAAAACGGGAATCGGTTGTGCTGGTATCCACACAGTAAAAACAGACCCAACATTTACAGTCGATTCGACCTCAATTCTTCCTCGATGTAGTTCTATTAGTTGTTTAGTTAAAGCTAAACCTAACCCCGTCCCTTCATAACGACGACGATAGGGAGTATCAAGTTGATGGAATTTTTCAAACAAACGCGGTAATTGTTCTTTTAATATACCGATACCTGAATCCTCAACTTGAAAAACAGCTGTATCGTTTTCCATCCACAACCGCAGAGTGACGTTACCACCTTTTGGTGTAAATTTAACAGCGTTACTTAACAAATTCCACAAAATTTGCTGTATTCGTCTAACATCAGCTGTAAAACGGTCATGCTCACTCTTAATTTGTAAATCTAAATTTACATTTATTTCTTGAGTTTGAGCTTTTTCCAATAAAACTTTAAAACTAGTCTCAGCTATTTCTGTTAGGGAAAATTCTGTGATATTTAAAACTGCTTTACCTGCTTCTATTTGAGACAAATCGAGGATATCATTTATCATCTCTAATAAATGTTCTCCACTGTCGTGTATGGTTTGCAGGTAATCTCTTTGTCTTTCGGTTAATTCTCCAAATGACCAACGTAACAAAGTAGAAGACATGCCAATTACGTAAGTCAGAGGTGTAAGTAATTCATGGCTCATAGTGGCTAAAAACTCTGAACGTAAGCGACTTGCAGCTTCTGCAGCCATTAGTGCATCACGCAAATCCATTGTCCGTTCAATTACTCTTTGCTCTAGAGTTTGTTTTTCTTGAGTCAGGGAATGCATTAACTCGTTTTGATAAATTGCAATTGCTAGTTGTTCCCCGATAGATGTGAGCAAATTTTTTTCGTTTTCTGTCCAACTACGGGGTGTTTCGCACTGATGAGCAACTATTAAACCCCAAAGTTTATCCTCAAACATGATAGGTGCTGCTAATTTTGCTCGCACTTTAGCTTGTCTTAAAAAATCCAAAAAACAAGTTTCTAAAGCGTAAGTTTCCTCCACATCATCAACTATCAAAGTAAAACCTTGACGATATTTATCCCAATTCCGAGAATTTGGTGTAAAACAATCCGTTTCTTGATAATTTAAAACCGAAACAATCCCATCATTAGCTCGTACTTCGTAGATGACGCAGCTTTGGGGAGTTCGGAGTGGGGAGTGGGGAGTGGAGAGTGGAGAGGGGGGGAGAGGGGGAGAATTGCGAACTGCTAATTGCGAATTGCTAATTGAGAAGTCTTCTATTTTGTAAACTATTAATCTGTCTAATTCCAGAAATTCTCGGACTTGTTCGACCGCTGTTGCCATTATTAAGGACAAATCTGGTGTTTTACGGATTTGAGTCGTAACTTGATTAAAAAGTTTTTCTTGAGCAATTTGTTTTCGCAGTGCTTCTTCAGTCGTTTGCTCACGCACTATGATGTCAGCATGTGAAATATCGGAATCAGCCTTTTCTGCTGGTGCTACTTCCATTTTATCTGATTTATTTGACTGCAAAAGGCATTCCAGTAACAACAGTGTAAATTTTCCTTGAATTGTGCCATCATTTGTACGGGGAATTTGAATGTAGCGTTCGAGGTTTTGGTAAGTTGCACAATCACACACAAACAAGTCTTTCAACTGCGACATAAAATTTGCGATCGCCTCAGGGTGAAAAGTCAGTTTCGCGTTAACCAGTGCTTCCTGGTCTGCTTTCAAAAATGACTCTCCTTCCCCTAAATCCTTAGAAACTTGACTAACTGGGGGATGGAGACAACTGACTAACAAAGCACTAAAAAGGGGTGACACAAAAAGCGTGAACCTTTGGAACTCCCACTCCTGTGGTATCAAAATTCTCGCAAAAACAGCATCCGTTAGCACCAAAGCATCTTCTACTAATTCTTGCGTCTGCTGCAATAATCCCCCAAGCTGATTAAATACAGTACTAGGTAAGTTGCGATGAAAGCTCGAATCGGCAGAACTAAGCATTGTCAAGATTTGGTGAAAAAGCTGTGCAAAGGCTAAAAATTTTTGACATGTCCTAATCAAAAGCTTAAGACGGGTTATATAGGTTTATGCATCGAACAAGCACCACATCGGGAGGCTGGAATCAGTCAGGAAGCTTAGATGGAACTAACATCAGCTTAGAACAAACACCAGCACCTGTAGTCTTTTTAACATCAGCAGATACTGATATTCAAACAACAGCAGTTGCATTTTCCCAAAAATCTAACACATGGACAGAATTAAGAGTCGCCAATCTGTTGCAATTGCAGAATCAACTAAGTATTGATACTTACGCAGAACAAGTTTTAGAATTTGCTCAGGTAATTATTCTGCGTTTGTTGGGAGGGCGTTCCTACTGGTCATATGGTTTAGAAGTTGTGCAAGAGATTGTACAACGCAATGGAATAAATCTAATTGTAATACCAGGAGACGATGCTCTAGACCTAGATTTAATGTCAAATTCAACATTGCCTCAAGAAACAGCCATGAGAGTATGGCGTTACTTTAACGAAGGCGGTGTTGAAAATATAGTAAACGCCTTTAATTTTATCAGCGACCAATGCCTATCAACCACATTTAATCCCCCAGCACCCCAGGTTATTCCCCGTGTTGGGTTGTATGACTTCGGAGTGGAGAGTGGAGAGTGGGGAGTAGGGGTTCTTTTTTATCGTGCTCATTATCTTTCGGGAAACACGACTGTAATTGATGCAATTTGTCAAGCCCTGATTGAAAGAAATTTAAAGCCTGTACCAGTATTTGTATCATCCTTAAGAGAAGAGGAAGTCCAGAGGGAACTAATAGAATTTTTCCAACCCAAAGATGAGCAGCCAATATCCCTTCTACTTAATACCACCAGTTTTTCTTTAGCTCGATTAGATACAGAAAGACCTCAGTTGGAATTATGGGAAAAATTAGATGTGCCCGTTTTCCAAGTTATCCTTTCGAGTTCTGGCTTTGAGCAGTGGAAAGAGCAAAATAAAGGACTGTCACCTCGTGATATGGCAATAAATGTGGCACTTCCGGAAGTCGATGGAAGAATTATTACCCGTGCTGTATCTTTCAAAACTTCGGAAGCCAGAAATACCCAATTAGAAACCGATGTAGTCGTTTACAAACCAATCCCAGAGCGGATTCAATTTGTTGCAGATTTGGCTGCAAACTGGGTTCGTTTGCGTTCCAAAGCGCCATCCGAGCGACGTATCGCATTAATATTAGCAAATTATCCTAACCGAGATGGGCGCCTTGCCAACGGTGTAGGATTAGATACCCCCGCAAGTTGCGTAGAAATTCTCAAAGCATTGCACTTCTCTGGTTATCATTTAGAAAATTACCCCAAAAGTAGCGAAGAACTAATAGAACTTCTGACTTCAGGTATTACCAATGACCCAGAAGGAAAAAATTGGCGTCCGATTCAGCAAAGTCTTTCAGAAGAAGAGTACACCAAATACTTTATCTCCTTGCCAGAAAAAGTACAGCAGGGTATAAACGAGCGCTGGGGAAACGGATGTAAGACGGATGTAACGGATGATTGGGAGTCAAAAATCATATCCTTCTCTCAACTCTCAACTCCCCACTCCGCACTCCCCATTCCCAACTCCCAACTCCCCACTCCCAACTCCCCACTCCCAACTCCCCATTCCCCATTCCCTATTCCCGGTATTCAACTAGGTAATATTTTTGTGGGAATTCAACCAGTTAGAGGTTATGATGTAGACCCTAATTTAAATTATCATGCACCGGATTTGGAACCGACCCACGATTATTTAGCCTTTTACTACTGGGTAAAACGATGTTTTGCGGCAGACGCAGTGGTTCATGTGGGCAAACATGGTAATCTTGAATGGCTACCAGGTAAAAGCATCGCTCTTTCAAGTAATTGTTATCCAGAAGTAGCACTAGGAGCACTTCCTCACCTTTACCCGTTTATAGTTAATGACCCTGGAGAAGGTTCCCAAGCAAAGCGTCGTGCTCAAGCAGTAATTATCGACCATCTGACACCACCTTTAACCCGTGCAGAACTTTACGGAGCGCTGCAAAAATTGGAAAACCTAGTAGACGAATATTATGAAGCCGAAACTTTAGACCCCACACGTTTACCTTTAATAAGCGAGCGCATCACAGAATTAGTTCTCCAAGAAAATCTCCATCGTGACTTGGGATTAGAACTAGAACTTACCAATGCGAGTATAGAAAATCAGAGATTTCAAATCCAAAATTTTCTCAACCGAGCAGACGCTTACCTTTGTGAATTAAAAGAAGCACAAATACGTGACGGCTTACATATTTTTGGGAAATGTCCCACAGGAAGGCAACTGCGGGATTTAATAATCGCTATTGCTCGTCAACCAAACCCCAATAATCAAGGACTAACCCGCGCAATTTCCCAAGACTGGGGTTTAGACATCGACCCACTGACCGATAATTTTAGCAACTTGCTTTCCACTCAAAGCATCCAAATTTTAGCCGAAAAAACCCAAAAAACTACCCGTACCGTAGGTGATGCAGTAACCATCCTCGAAGAACATGCAATTACTCTAGTCGAAGAAATTTTAAAGCAATCCGCAATTACCGATTACCAATTACCAATTACCAATTACCAATTACCAATTACCAATTCCCTAGATTGGATAAAATTAAAACTTCTCCCAGGGCTGGAACAAACTGACCGAGAAATCATTCATTTATTACGCGGACTTGAAGGTAGATACGTAAAGAGTGCCCCTTCTGGCGCACCCACACGAGGACGCCCGGAAGTTCTGCCAACAGGTAACAACTTTTACTCTGTTGACATACGTGCCTTACCCACCGAAGTCGCTTGGGATGTAGGCAGGAAGGCGGCGGAAAATCTGATTGAATGCTATGCTCAAGAGAATGGTGAGTATCCAAAAACACTAGGATTATCTATGTGGGGAACTGCCACAATGCGGACAGGAGGAGACGATATAGCTCAGGCTTTGGCACTACTTGGGGTGCGTCCGGTCTGGGATGGAGTCGCACGGCGTGTGGTAGATTTTGAAATATTGCCAATAAGTGTACTGGGTCGTCCACGAGTGGATGTGACTTTAAGAGTCTCTGGATTTTTCCGGGATGCCTTTAAAAATTTGATAGATTTATTTGACCAAGCAGTTATAGCAGTTGCGGCACTAGACGAACATGAAGCAGATAACCCCTTAGCCGCACAAGTGTGTCAAGACACGGAATTTTATCAGCAACAAGGTTTTAGTGAAAAACAAGCCCAACAACAAGCGTGTTATCGGATTTTTAGTTCAAAAGGAGGTGCTTACGGTGCTGGACTAGGTGGGTTAATAAATTCACAAAACTGGGAGAATGATGAAGATTTAGCTCGTGCATATCTCAATTGGGGTTGTTTTGCTTACACTTCCTCAAATGAGGGAGAAGAAGAAGGAATTTTTGCCCCACTCGTATTTGAGCAGCGTTTAAAGCAAATGCAAGTGGTACTGCAAAATCAAGACAACCGCGAACATGATTTGTTAGATTCGGACGATTATTATCAATTTCAAGGTGGTTTAACATTAGCTGTACGCAGCTTGACAGGAAAAAATCCAACAACGTATTTTGGAGATAACTCTATTCCTGCAAAGCCACGAGTCCGTAAACTAAAAGAAGAAATTGCCAGAGTGTATCGCTCACGTGTAATTAATCCAAAATGGATTACTTCTTGTATGCGTCACGGTTACAAAGGTGCTTTTGAAATGGCAGCGACAGTTGACTACTTGTTCGCTTATGATGCTACTGCGAAATGTGTGGAAGACCACATGTATCAAGGAGTAGCCGAAGCGTATGTGTTTGATTCGACTGTTGCATCATTTATCGAAGAAAAAAACCCGTGGGCATTACGTGATATTGCTGAAAGGCTATTAGAATCTCATCAGCGCGGTTTATGGCAGGATGTAAATATACAAACATTGGATAACTTACGAAACTTAGTACATCAAGCCGAAGCTGCAATCGAACAAAAACAAATGGTGTAGGAAAAATCTATGGAGAATCTTGCGTATTTACATTTAGCTAGAGCCTACGAGGAGCCTTTATCGGCTGAATTACTTTCCTTGAGTAGTTTATTAAACACCTCAGGCACACCGAATTGGAAGAGGTTTTCTAGCAAAGCTTGGCGATATTTGTTACCCCTGGTTGCCACATTGGCGATTCTTAGTGTCGTTTCCAATGCCCTAGCGCTGGAAAAAGGTGACCGGGGTCCTTCTGTCCGCAGGTTACAACAGGAACTTAAAAGAGTTGGTCTTTATCAAGCTCCTATCACTCAAGTATATGATGCCACTACAGAAGCAGCCGTTCGTCGCTTCCAAAAAACTGCGGGAATGGAGGTTAATGGTGTTGCAGAAGCTGATACTGTCGAAAAATTAAGAAGCTGGAATCCCCAAAGACAAAATACCGCTAACAGAAAACCCAGCACATCAAATAGTCGCTCCGAGAATAGTATTTCAACTGCAACCAAACCTAGCAGTGAAAATACAACTACAGCACGTCGTCGAACCGAGAATAATAGTCAAACAGCGAAGAAACCAAGTGCGGAGACTACTGCTACTCGCAAAGACGATAACCCTAATGTTTTGTCTCGTGGGGATGAAGGTGAAAAAGTGAAGGTTTTGCAAGAACGATTGCGTGTTGCTGGCTTTTACTACGGTAACGCGACTGGTGTTTTTGGCCCAATTACCGAAGAAGCTGTTAAACGTTTCCAAGAAGCCTATAAGTTACGTGCTGACGGTATTGTCGGACCTGGTACAGACCGTAAATTGCCTCCTGTGGGTGTTGGATTTGGGGAAGACAGTACACCACGTCGCAGCAGTAACAATAATGCAGATAAACTCACTGTTGGTGACAGGGGTGAAGCAGTAAGACTTTTGCAGGAGCAACTAATTAAGGCCGGATATTTACAAGGAGAACCAAACGGCTATTTCGGTCCTTACACCCAAGAAGCTGTTAGACGTTTCCAAAGTGATAATTACCTTAAACCCAGTGGTATTGCGGGTCCGACCACGCGAGGTAAATTACATAGTTTAGTTAGTCCCTCATCCAAGAGCGAATTTAATGTCTTGGAAATTCAAAGACGATTACAGGAGAAAGGATTTTATAAAGGACCTCTAGATGGTACTTTAAGTGAGGAAACCAAGCGTTCTATCCGACAAGCTCAAGAGCATTATGGCATTAGCCTTAATGATGTCAGAAGCGGAAGTTTTTAGTCCTCTGCTTGGTTGAGTTGATAAATTAATTTTCTGTACGCTAAAGTCCGCATGAGCGGACTTTGTTTTGGAGATTTAGAAAATACATTGCTTCAAGATAAGCTCATAAAGGTAGTAGAGACCTTTGACATTTAGGGCAAACCGCATGAATTGTCAGTTGACAATCCAACAGGTGAAAACCTTCTTTTTGGGCAACTTTTCCACCAACTTTTAAAATGGTGTCGTTTTTAAACTCAATGGTCGAGTTACATCGGACACAAACCAAGTGATGGTGATGGTGAGGGTAAGGTTGGTTAATTTCGTAATGTTTATGCCCCTCTCCCAATTCTAATTCCCGTAAAATCCCCATACGCGCCATCAACTTTAGGGTTCGATAAATAGTTGATAGGCTGATGGCTTCCCCTTTCTCTTGCAATTGCTCGTAAAGGTCTTCGGCACTTAAGTGTTCCCCTTGCGGCAACTCCTGAAAAACGTGTAATATAACTTCTCGTTGCGGTGTTAAGCGCCAACCGCGTTCGTTCAGTTCTGCTTTTAGTGAACCAGCGGAATAGACTGTCATAGTAATTTTTCTCAACAAAGCCCGTTACTTGAGAATATAGCAAAAAAAATGACCTGTTGGCAACAACAAAAACTTATTGCGAATATTTATGAAAAAATTTGAGGAGTATCACCGAACTGAGGGGGTAAAGCCATCTAATATGCAATTCTTACGGGTACTGTATCTAAGAGAAAAAGTCTCAAAAGTTTCGCTTAAGTTAAATGCAAATTAATTGCCATAAGCGGTTGAATTCATTGGAAATAAAGGCTCGTAGTTGTTCGTTACATGTCAAAAGTCAATATGTGTTTGTTATTAAGATTACTGATGACTACTATTTATTAGCTGTTGACTGTTGGCTGTTGACTGTTGACTATAAGGCGTCAACCGTCAACCAACAACCAACAACCATTAACTGAGGGATTCTAGGTAGTCACGAATCAGGTTGCGGCGTTTTGGCTGACGCAGCTTTTGTAGGGCTTTGGATTCGATTTGACGTACTCGTTCTCGTGATAAGTCTAAAGCACGTCCAATTTCGGCTAAAGAGTACGGATGACCGTCAGCTAAACCAAAGCGCATTAAAATTACATCGCGTTCACGGGTGGTTAAATCAGATAATAAATGTTGCAAGTCGCGTTGTAACGATTCCCGCATCAGCATATCTTCTGGGGTCACACCATCGGTTTCGAGCAATTCACCTAACTCGGTGTCTTTGTCTTTACCAACTTTGGTTTCCAAAGAAACAGAACGAGGTACCCGCAATAGTACTTCCCGCACTTGTGCTGGAGTCATTTCCAACTCTACTGCTAAATCTTCCAGGGTTGGAGTCCGACCTTTTTCTTGAGCAATTTTACGCTGAGCTTTTTTGATTTTGTTCAGCTTCTCGGTAATGTGGACTGGTAGGCGAATTGTACGGCTCGAAGTTGCGATAGCGCGTGTAATACCTTGACGAATCCACCAATAAGCATAGGTACTAAAGCGATAGCCCTTAGTGGGGTCAAATTTTTCAACTGCACGTTCCAAGCCAAGAGTCCCCTCTTGAACCAAATCCAATAATTCCAAACCGCGATTTTGATACTTTTTGGCGACAGACACAACCAAACGTAGGTTAGCCTTAATCATATGTTCCTTAGATTGGAGTCCATCGCTTTGGATTTTGTCCAACTCTTCGACAGTCATTTTAGCAATCTCAGCCCAACGGCGTTTACCTTGGGAAAGAGTTTGCTTAAGTTCAAACACATCTACACCAGCATCCTTTGCCCATCTTTCCATAGAAGGGCGATGTCCTAACACAGAAGTCAAACGCTCCTGAGTTTCAACCATTCTTAAATAGGCTGCAAGTAATTCATCTTGGTCTTTTGCAGCTTTTGACAGCAGCACTCGCATCTTCAGATAGCGTTGAACTTTCTGAGCTTCCGAAACTTCCTCATCTCGTCCTAACAGACGTACCCGACCAATTTCTTGTAGGTACAAACGAACTAAATCAGTACTACGGCGGTTGGCAGTAGGAGCAAGATTAGCACGCTCTGCGGCAGCCATCCCTAGTTCTTCGATATCCTCTACAGTCAACTCGCTTTCTTCAATTTCGAGTTCTGGATCGAAGCCCTGTGATGAATGTTGGGAATCGTAGGCTGCATCTGCGTAAAAAGATGTTGCTGGCATAAAGTTGGTCTCAATGGCTCCAGGTAACAATTCGATTGCGTTCAGCTAATCAACTGATGTTAGAGTTCCCACGGTTTTGCGAAAACTAACATTTTTACAAGTTTTTTTTTGAAAAAAATGTGGATGTCTCACTTGACACTTTCTGCCATAAGTAATAGCTCTTTACTTCGCGTGAAAATACGAGCTATTAAAATCAAGTAGAATGTAAAATAGGCATAATCTTTAGCGTTTTTATCAAGAATGATGTCTTGACGCTTGCCCTGATGTCCTGGTATAAACATAGACAGGTGGAAATATGCTTATAAATTAGGATAGTCCTTTCTACATAGCTATGTAGATTATTTCCTGATGATTTTAGGAAGATTTACTAAGGCATCAAGGTGATTGTTAAGAATTGATGACTTAAATTGCTGACTGTTAATTGGTAATTGGTAATTGGTAATTGGTAATTGGTAATTGGTAATTGGTAATTGGTAATTGGTAATTGGTAATTGCTGATTCTCCATTCCCTACCTCCTACTCCCCACTCCCCATTCCCCACCCCCCACTCCCTACTCCCCATTCCCCACTCCATCAAAAATATTCCGGTTTCATATCCCGTGACATAAGTTCTTCTAATGCTTGACGGGGTGAGACTTGATTTTCTAGTAAGCGATAAATTTGTTCTGTAATTGGTACAGAAATATTTTGTTGCTGAGCACGTTGTACTAAAACTTGGGTTGTATTCACACCCTCGGCTGTTCCTTCTAGGTGAGTGAGAATTTCTGTTAGTGTTTTCCCCAAAGCCAACTGATAACCGACTTGATAATTACGACTCAAAGAACTGTTGCAAGTCGCTAGTAAATCACCCAAACCAGATAAACCATAAAAAGTTTCCATTTTTGCACCCCAATGGACTCCAACACGTACCATTTCGGTTAATCCACGGGTAACTAATGCGGCTTTGGCGTTGGTTCCAAGCTGCAAACCATCACAAACCCCAGCGGCTATTGCTATAACGTTTTTTAAGGTTCCCCCAAGTTCTACACCTAAGGGGTCATCATTAGTATAAATCCGGAAGCGATTGGATGAAAAGACTACTTGTGCTAACTGAGCAGCAGAGGCAATGTTCGAAGAGACCACGGTGGCTGCGGGTAATTGCTGTTGAATTTCTTTGGATAAATTTGGACCAGATAGTACAACTACTGGATGATTAGGAAAAATTTCTTGCCAAATTTGGGAGGGGGTACAGGTGGTTTGGGGGTCTAAACCTTTTGTTGCTGTAATAAAAATAGTTTCTTGCGAAAGGGGTAAGGATTTTATTTGGTTAACAACTTCTCTAACCCCTTTCATGGAAATCGCAGAAAGGATAATATTGGACTCTTGTAGAACTGTCGCGAGAGTTTCAGTTCCAGAACGAGACCATAAGCGTACTTGATGACCGTTTGTTGTTGCCAGGGAAGCTAGGGCTTTTCCCCACGCTCCTGCACCCAAAATACTTACATTCATCTTTTTGTCAGTTTGTAGGTTGGGTCGAGGAACGAGACCCAACAATTTTTATTAAGGACTTCCAAAATATTAATTGTTTAATAAGCAGTCCCACATTTAATTTGTATACCGAGGCGGGGCAAGGATGCCCACCCCACAAGAGTTAGACAAATTTAAATTATGTAGTTTAGATTTGGAACAGTTTATCAACGGGGTAGATATTTTGTATTTGCAAATCCCTTAATGTTGGGTTATCCGAAGCGGACGCTACGCGTTCGCGCAGCGTGCCGCTTCGGCATACGTTCCTCAACCCAACCTACATTAATTTTGAATTTTGTTCACGAAGTGGAGCGGAGCGCTTATTTTGAATTTTGAATTGTTTTAGCTCTTGGGTAGCGTTTCATTAGTTCTCGGACTTGTTCAGCATGGTAGGAGCTTCGGGTCAAGGGTGAGGAAACTACTTGTAAGAATCCGATTTCTTCTCCGTAGGCTTTCCACACTGCAAATTGGTCGGGGTGAATAAAGTCGTCTACTTTTAAGTGTTTTTGACTGGGTTGTAAGTATTGCCCAATGGTCAAAATATCACAGTCCACTTCTCGTAAGTCTCGCATGGCTTGGCGAATTTCTTCGTCTGTTTCGCCCAATCCCACCATGATACCGGATTTGGTATAAACCCAAGGTGCTCGTTCACGGGTGATTTTGAATAGTTCCATGCTGCGTTCGTAGTTACCTTGGGGACGGACGCGACGGTAGAGACGGGAGATGGTTTCGGTGTTGTGGTTGAGGACTTCGGGTTGTGCTTCTAAAATTTTTGTTAAAGCATCCCAGTTTCCACAAAGGTCAGGGATTAGTACTTCGATAGTGGTTTGGGGTGAGACTTTACGGATTTCTTCGATACAACGTCCGAATTGCGAAGCTCCCCCATCTGGTAAGTCGTCACGGTTTACGGATGTGATAACTACATGGTTTAACCGCATCCGACGTACTGCTTCCGCTAAATTTAGAGGTTCTGCTGGGTCGAGGGGTTTGGGTTTTTTCTCAAAATCTATATCGCAGTAGGGACATGCGCGGGTGCAAGCAGGCCCCATAATTAAAAAGGTGGCTGTGCCGACGTTGAAACACTCACCAATATTTGGACATGAGGCTTCTTCGCAAACGGTATTTAGTCCTAAATCCCGCAGGATTTCTTTGACGTTTCCTACGCGCTCCCACTGCGGTGCTTTTACTCGCAACCAATCTGGCTTTAAAATCACGGTCTGCTTTTACCACTATATATATAGAGTTATGGTAGCAAAGGAGGGGGAGTGGGGAGTGGGGAGTGGGGATGAGATACTTGGGAAATTCTTTATTTTACCAATTACCAATTACCAATTACCAATTACCAATTACCAATTAGCTTAAAAACAGCCCTAATTTTTGTGATATACTCGTTATGATTTACGGTTTTATGCCGGGATGTGGCGCAGCTTGGTAGCGCACTTCGTTCGGGACGAAGGGGCCGCTGGTTCGAATCCAGTCATCCCGATTCTACGATGTCGAGTCTCACATTATTTGTCGTTAGTCTCAAATTAATTTCTTAGAATCGCCTCAAGAGAACCTTCGCAAATTAGTGAATGTCGCGAAATATGTCACAACTGGTGATGTAATTTAAGGTAAAACTCCCCTCATATATGAAAACTTCAGGAGCATGATTACCCTTGAAACCCTTGAAAAATGGCTGAATGAACCCGCAGAGACAGAACGGCTAGAATTCAAAGAAGCCAAGCAACAGTACGATACAACTAAATTGTTGCGCTACTGCGTAGCGTTAGCCAATGAAGGTGGTGGATATTTGGTTTTGGGTGTAACTGATAAGCTCCCGCGTCGTGTCGTTGGTTCCCAAGCTTTTTTATCTCCAACCGACCTCAACGATATCAAATCTCGCATCGTGGACAAACTTAGATTTCGGGTAGACGCTACAGAATTGCTGCACCCTGATGGAAGAGTGCTGGTTTTTGAAGTGCCAACCCGTCCTGTCGGTCAACCATTACCGCTTGAGGGAGCCTACCTAATGAGGACTGGAGAAGATTTGATACCGATGACACCAGATGTACTCAAGAGAATTTTTGCAGAAGACAAACAAGATTGGTTTTGCCAACCTGCTCGCTCTGATGCTAGTCCTGATGATGTAATAGCTCTGCTAGATAGTCAAACATACTTTGAACTGTTAAAAATTCCCTATCCAACTACCCGTGATGCTGTCTTGGAACGATTGCAAAGCCAACATTTAATTCAACAAACAGCACATGCTTGGATAATCACAAACCTAGCTGCCATCCTTTTGGCAAAAAAACTGGATGCCTTTTCCCCTGCCTTGGCTCGTAAAGCCCCTCGTGTTGTTATCTATGAAGGTATTGATAAGCTACAAACTCATGATGACAAGACAGTAAACAAAGGATACGCTGTTGGCTTTGACGGATTAGTAGATTTTATATACTCAGCAGCGCCACAAAACCGTTTTATCGAGGAAGTTGTGCGAGAAGAAGTAAAGATGTTCCCAAAACAGGCTTTACGAGAACTTATTGCGAATGCTTTGGTACATCAGGATTTTCTCGCAACAGGTACTTCTGTAATGTTCGAGATGTATAGTGATCGCATTGAGATATCTAATCCTGGCATTCCGCCCATTAAGGTGGAGCGATTTATTGATGAATATCGCTCCCGCAATGAGCAACTTGCCGACCTCATGCGACGTTTCGGTATATGTGAAGAAAAAGGCAGTGGCATTGACAAAGTTGTAAAGGCAGTAGAAAAGTTTCAACTACCAGCACCAGATTTTCGAGTAGGTGACACACGTACTACAGCAGTGCTGTTTGCCTATCAGGATTTTGCTGACATGAGCAAAAAAGACCGAATCCGAGCTTGCTACCAGCATTGCTGCCTATTGTATGTTAACAATCAACGAATGTCTAACCAGACTTTACGGGAGAGGTTTTGTCTAAGTGAGAAAAAGACAAGACAGCTATAGCTTCTCAAATTATTGGTGATACGAAAGAAGCTGGCTGGATCAAAGCAGACGAATCTGAATCAACATCTACCCGCTATGCCCGCTATCTACCTTTTTGGGCATAAAAGTGTTTAAACGCAAATCGCTATCAGCCGCTCTCAAAACCTGAAACCCTTGTAAAACAAACAAAAAAGTGTTTAAACGCAAATCGCTATCAGTCGCTCTCAAAACCTGAAACCCTTGTAAAACAAACAAAAAAGTGTTTAAACGCAAATCGCTATCAGTCGCTCTCAAAACCTGAAACCCTTGTAAAACAAACAAAAAAGTGTTTTAACGCAAATCGCTATAAGTCGCTCTCAGAACCTGAAACCCTTGTAAAACAAACAAAAAAGTGTTTTAAGGTTAGTTCGACAGATTTTAGCTGCTAAAAGCCTTGTATATCAAGGATTATTGAAAATAAGGCTGAAAGTATCTCTCGACCTTGGAAAGTTGACAAAATACCGCGACTAATGCAGGAAAAGTTGAATGGGATTTGCAGGGCTTTGAATTGTCAACCTGGGGAATTGTTGGTATGTGAGCCAGATGATAGCGATGGTAAGGTAGTCGCTATCGTCGATGTGGTGTGATTGAGGATAGGAGAAAGTGGATTAGGATAGCTCAACTTTGGAAAAGCGATTCTGAAAGAGCTAGTTATTGCGTCACTCAAATCATCTAAAAACAAAGAAAACTGGATTCTTTATGAAACCAGTCCTCTAATCAGAAGAATTTGTTTGTGATTTGCCAGTTTTTTGTGAGTATACGTATTGTTTTTATGAATCAATGAATCATGTAGAAACGCGATATTTTCTCATAACTAAGAGTTATTTTAAGCGCGTCTCTACAATACATAGTTGTCAACAAAAACTATTCCGCGACCAGTAATTTGATGATTACTGTATCAACTGGAAGGAGTCAAAAAACTTTCTGATATCACTGACTTGAGGATTTTTATCGCTTCCAACTAAGAGCATATACAACCGTTGGTTAACAATAAAAATTCTACCCGTCAAAGTCATTCCTTCTTTTTCATCCGCAACTTAATTTCTACCCCAGGATATGAACCTACATTAATATTTTGCTGACTTAATAATTTTTTCCCATCCTTTAACATTCCTTGGACAGCAGAATCCAATAATTGATTTGAGGGAACCTGGGTCACATCATTTTTAAATTCAGCATAGCTAACCAGAAACACATTTTCTTCATGAATACTCAGATACATTTTTGTAGACTCAACACCATCATCCATCTCACTTTTATCTGGTGTTGTGTCTAAAATTTCTTCACCTGGCATGAGAATAGAGAATTTACCTTCATCTGGAGAAAATTTTTTCCATTCTGGTGCTGCTGTAATAGTATTTGATGTGGGTAATGGGGTTAGATTTAGATTTTGGCTGTTTCTTGCGTCAACTTTAGGACTATTGAATGTTGCTGCTGATACCAAAACCAAAGCTGCTAGAAGTAATTTGTTGAACTTGCTGATTGTTTGTAACATTGAATTGTTGGTTGAACTCGACAATTCAATAAAACACCAGGGATACTCGGCTTAAACCTTGAGAAGTTCGTGTAATTAACGACTTTATATTGTTTTTCTATTAACTTACTAAAAATTCTGAAAATACAGTCTATAAAGCTCGTTCCGTGGTTTTACCTCATCATTTAACAGATTTACTAAACCAAGGGCTTTTAATTTATACTTAACTGCATCGCTGAATTTTGCTGTACTGGTAGCATTGACAACTTCTTTCATTGCCGTGCCTAATTCGCTTTGTTGTGTCAAAATTAACCCCAGATGGCGCAGATGATTTCTATAAATCCCAGTTGCGGTGGGTGCGGTTTCCAGCAAATGAGTTAAGTTGACTTCCAGATGGGCTATTTTATACAAAGCTAGACGTACTAAAAAAGGATGTCCTCCTATCATTGCTTGCAATTGCTGAACTTCTATATCGCTCCATTGCAGTTGATGACGGTTTGCTAAATCTAGGACTTGTTCAGGAGTAAATTCTGGTAATTCAACTGGTAAACCCACGTTAAATGGGGATTGGTTGATGTTCATGGGTATATAAGCTTCAGTGGAATGCACTATTACCAAGCGCAGTTTTTGCCAAATTTCCTGCTGACTTCCCTCTTGATGCATAATCCGCAGAAGTCCGAAAAAGTCTTTATAAATTCCTGGGTATTCAAATAATATCTCCACCTCTTCCAGTGCCAAAGTCAAGGGTTGGTTCAGTTGGGGAAGCAGATATCGCTCGAAATAATCTTTTACAGCTACCTTAGCACCAAAGCTTTGAGCAAATTTCCAATGTGCATCTAGTTTATTTAGTAGTTCTGTACCTAAAGTTTGATTATCTTTGGACAATTCTAAAATAATGCGATCGCATAACCAGCGTAAAAATGTACTTAGGTTGCTGAAAAATTCCTTCTCCCCTAGCTCAAAGTTGATAATCACCGTTGCGTCACCTTGGTTTTTTGCTTGTTGAATAATCCTCGTTAGTAGGGAAGATTTACCCATTTTCTGGGGAGCTTTAATACAAATCAGGGAAGCGGGTTTGCGAATTTCCTCAAAACAGTACTTTTCTACAGGGGAACGTTCCACATAAAAGCTGGAAGTCAGTGCTACCAGTCCCTCTGGATATTCTAGATAGTTGGTTGGTGATGGTGGTGGAGTTGGTGAGGTGGTTAATTCCTCAAAATCGTCATTTTCTGGTTCATCTGCTTGCTTCCGGATGGGGGGAGCGGCAATACTTCGCCAATCTTCTATACCCAAAGCTGCACAAATCTTGATAAATATGGGACGGTCAACAGGTTGCATATTGATAAACTTGCTCACTGTACCTTGGGATATTTTTAACTCGTCAGCTAAATCTTGCTGACTAAGGTATTGTCCATCCAAGCGAGCTAGAATTTTGTCTTTGCATTTATTGTCGCGTATTACTACTGAGCGAGGCATGGCTAAATTATCGAAATGGCTACAAAATTTAGCTTAAAGGATAAGTGTTTCTGTAGTAAAGTCGATAACAAGTCAATGACAAGTTGATAAGTACTTGATATTCTCTGGTCTTAAATCAGGTGTCGTTGCTGTTTAATGTAACTTACTAGTACAAATCACTGTATCTTTTTTATTTTTGTGAATAAATTATGACAGCAGATTATGAGTATAAAGTTGGTGGCAGTTTACCAGAAAATGCCCCCAGTTATGTATTTAGACAAGCTGACTCGCAATTTTATCAATGGCTGAAAGCAGGGGAGTTTTGTTTTGTATTTAACTCCCGGCAAATGGGTAAAACCAGTCTGCTAAACCAAACAATGAAACGTTTGCAAGATGAAGGGTTCGCTTGTGCCAAAATTGATTTGAATGAAATCGGTAGCGATGAAAGCAACCCAGAACAATGGTATACGGGTATCGCTTATATCTTAGTGACGAAACTGAAAATTCTGGAAGCACCAGAAGAATTATTGACTTGGTGGAATGAACGCATCAATTTATCTCCTGTGCAGCGATTTGGGTTGTTTCTAGAAGAGTTAATGCTGCCAAAAGTCAATAGTAATATAATTATTTTTATTGATGAAATTGATAGTATTCTTAGTTTAAAATTCCGCTCCAATGATTTTTTTGCACTAATTAGAAGCTGCTATGAGAAGCGAACTTTAAATGCAGAATATAACCGTTTGACTTTTGCTTTGCTTGGTGTTGCTACTCCTAGCGATTTAATTGAGGATAAAAGGCGAACACCGTTTAATATTGGTCGAGCAGTTCAACTTAACGGTTTTAAAGAAGATGAAATCAAACCATTAGCAAAAGGATTGAGGGGGAAGGTAAGCAATATTCAAGAAGTGATGAAAGGGGTTTTAGGTTGGACAGGTGGGCAACCTTTTTTGACACAGAAAGTTTGTAAGTTACTGTTGCAAGAATTATCTACATATTCAGAACTTTATATCCCAGAACCTAATGCTTTAGATTGGGTGGGGAAAGTAGTGAGAGAAAAAATAATTAATAATTGGGAATCATTAGATGAACCGCCACATTTAAGAACAATACGGGAAAGGCTTGTGATTGATGATAGATTTGCTGGTAGTTTATTGGGTTTGTATCAGCAAATTTTGCAAGAGGGAGAGATTGCTGTTGATGGTAGTCCAGAAAAAATGAGGTTGCGTTTGACTGGGTTAGTGGTGGAACAGCAGGAAAAATTAAAGCTTTATAACCAAATTTATAAGAATGTTTTTGATTTAATTTGGGTTGAGACAGAGTTAGATAAATTACGTCCCTATACTGATAATTTTAATGCTTGGGAAGAGAGTGAATATGAGGATGAGTCTTGTTTATTACGAGGGGAAGATTTAGAATTTGCTCGTGTTTGGGCTGATGGGAAGAGTTTAAGCGATGCTGATTATCGGTTTTTATCTGCGAGTGTGGAAGCCGAGTTAAATCAGAAGGTTGGGGAGGCGGAAGGAAGACAAAATAAGGCTTTGGAGGAAGAGAGGAACGCGAAACAGCGCTTAACGGAGGTGGAAAGGAAGACAAATCAACGGATTAGTATTGGTTTGATTGTGCTTGCTGTCTCTATTATTGGTGCTGTTGCTGCGTTGATTTTTGCTCGCAGTGCGGAACAACAGCGAATTTTTGCAGCATCTCAATTAAATTCTACAAAGTCGGAACTAAGTTCCACAAATTTTGAACTCAGGAAAGCTAGAGAAAATATCAAGACACTAATGAAGCAAAAAGAGGAAGGACAAAAAGTACTAGAAACAGCAAATGATAAACAAAAACAGGCAGATAAATACGCTAAACAAGCGGAAAGTAAAGCTAAACAAGCAGAAAAAGTCAAAAAAGCAGCGGAAAGCCAAGCTAATCAAGCAGATGATAAATTCCGGAGAGCTAATGCTAATTTACAAACTGCAAATCAGAAAGTTGAATTCGCACAACAACAATTTCTAGCGGCAAATAAGAAGGCAAAATCAGCGGAAGAAGAAGCTAAAAATGCCAAAGGAGAACAACAAAAAGCGGAATTTTTAGCTCAAAAAGCTAGAGATGAGCTTGCATCTGCAAAAAGAAGCCTAGAAGTAGCGAAAAAACAAACGCAGGAAGCACAAAAAAAATTAGAAACAGCTAATAAAAACCTTCAACTAGCTCAAACAGCACAAGATGAAGCTCTAAAAGAATTGAAATTAGCTCAGGAAGCGACAAAACTCGAAGTGGCTGGAATCAATATTTTACGAGGATTTGAGTATCAAGAGATAGAATCCTTATTGTCATCTGTTAAGATAGGACAAAATGTTAAAAAATTATTTGGGAATCCAAAGTCATTCCAAAAATATCCAGTATTCAGTCCTTTATTATCTTTACAAAAAATAATTAATAACATTGATGAAAAAAACAAATTTGATGCAAAACAAGGTAAAGTTAAAAGTTTATCTTTGAGTCCAGATGGCAAGAAAATTGCAACAGCAGGAAGTGATGGAACAGTAAAGCTTTGGAAGGTATCTGGACATAAATTATCTGAATTCAAGGCAGATGAAGAGGGTGTTAACAGTGTTAGTTTTAGCCCAGATGGACGTAATTTGATTACAGTTGGAAAAGATAGTATTGCCAAGATTTGGGACTTGTCGGGAAAATTATTGGCTGAATTCAATCATCATCAAAAATTCATCACCAGTGTTAGTATTAGCCCAAATGAAAAGCTTCTTGCGACAGCATCAATAGATGGCACTGTAAAAATTTGGACTATTTCAGGGCAGCAATTACAAAAGTTTCATGCTCATCAATTCGTTAATTGTGTAAAATTTAGCCCAGATGGACAATCTATTGTTACAACAGGAAGTGATGATTCTAAGTTTATTTTTCGAGGGCTTTATTCAAAGATTGACAAGCGAAATTATGCGCGTTTATGGAATTTATCCGGACAAAATATAGCAGAATTCAAGGGGCATGATGATAAAATTAATAGTGTAATTTTTAGTCCAGATGGGAAAGATTTAGCAACTGCTTCAGATGATGGTACAATTAGACTATGGGATTTAGATGGCAAGGAATTAGGTAACCCTTATAAAAACGAACAAGGTGCAATTAAAGACCTCAGCTTTAGCCGAGATGGACAATATTTAGCAACAGCAGGAGAACAGGGTAGTGTAAGTATTTTAAGTATCGATAAGGATATGCCTAATCAAAGGAGGAATAATAAACCCTCGAAGGAAACTAATAATCAATCAAAAGGTGCAGTTATTGATAGGTCTTTATATTTTCATTCAGCGTTTCGACAATTAAAAAAAATTAAAGGACACAAAGGTGCTGTTAATAGTTTGAATTTTAGTCCTAAAGGAGAGCTTTTAGTCACAGCAGGAGATGATGGTACGGTAAGACTCTGGGCAATACCAAATAACAAAAAATCTCAATGGGAAAAGAACACAGCAGGAGGATATTGGGTCACTTTTAGTCCAGATGGGAAATTATTAGCGACTTCAGGTTCTGGTGGTGTTCAAATGTGGGATTTGTCGGGACGTTTATTAACTGAGTTAAAACATCAGAGTGAAATCTGGAGTGTTGTCTTTAGCCCAGATGGTAATCGTTTATTTACAGTTGGAAAAGATGGATTTATTAGGGTCTGGAATTTATCCGGGCAATTATTAGCACAATGGAAAGGTCATAAAGATAGAATTTCTTGGGTAAGTATTAGCCCAGATGGAAAGTACCTCGCAACAGCAAGCAAGGATAGTACTGCCAAACTTTGGAATTTATCAGGACAACTATTAGCTGAGTTTAATAAACACAAAGGTGGAGCATCAGCCATAATTTTTAGCCTAGATGGTAAAGGCTTAGTCACTGTAGGAGAAGATAGTTTTGTTAGAATTTGGAAATTATCTGGACAAAAGGTTTTAGAATTTAAGAGTCAACAAGGTTTCCTAACTTCGGCAAGCATTAGTCCAGATGGAAAATATATTGCAACTGCGGGAAAAGATACTCGAGTTTGGGATTTTTCTGGTCAGCAGATAGTTACGCTCGACCAGGGTTCTATTTTCAGTAACAGTTTTGTACCAGATGGACAGCGTTCTACTCAAGGAGAGGTCTTTAGCTTAAGTTTTAGTCCCGATGGACAGCTAATTGCTACAGGAGGACGTGGAATACTTCAGCTATGGCATATAAAAGGGAGACAATTAGCTGAATATACAATTCCTGGAGAACAAGGTATTAATGGCATAAGTTTCAGCCCGGATGGTAAGCTAATTACTGCTGTCGGTTCTGGTGGTACAGTTAGGGTCTGGCGCTTAGAAGGATTAGATGATTTATTAACACGCGGCTGTAACTGGTTAAAAGATTACTTCGTTACTCGCCCAGAGTTGCGTCAGGGTATTTGTCCAGAACAGATACCAGAAACACCCAAAGCATTGCACCCATAATAAATAGTTAACAAATTAACAAATATTTTGGCGATTCGCATTTTGGTTAGTTTGAGTATAGTGTGATAGTTTCAGCTTTATTTGGGTTTTAACATGGCTTAAGTTCCTAGCATCAGCCTATTTTCTCCAATAGGGCTTCATTGATAACCGTTTGATAGCCTACCCCTCGTTTTTCTGCCTCTTCTTTTGCCCAGACTATGATTTTAGGATGAAATCTGATAGAAATCGGTTCATACTTTTCCTCTTCATCCTTAGCAGGTCGTCCACGCTTTCTCGGTATAATCCCAAATTGATCCGCGATCGCATCTTTAAATTTTTGGTTTTCTTCTGGTGTAACTCGTCTTGCTCTGTCAAAAGGAAACTCAGATTCCTGACTCATATTGTTGACACTCCCTTTTTGTAGCTTTTCTCGCACTAATTATCCTTATTCGCTCACCTCGCATGGTAAAAACAACCACAACAATTGAGCCATCTTCTGCTTCACCAATTGCCCATTCTCTTTCTTCTCCCTGGGAATGGCTAGAGTCCACCGTAAACAGGAGATAGGGGTCGGCAAAAACTGTTACAGCTTCTTCGAATTGAATGCCATGTTTCAAAAAATTCGACTCAACTTTATTCTCGTCCCACTCAAAGCGCATTTATAGTATATACCAAAAATACTTGCCTTTGCTATCCTACTCATTAACCCGCATCTGTATCTGACTCAGTTCTTCCCGTACAACTCGCCGTAAAATTTCCTCTAAAGGTTCCCGACGCTGTTGTACATATTCACGCAACGCATTATTTATCAAAGTTTGATAATTTCCACCACCAGCAAGATGAACTTGTTCGCGAAACCACGTCAAAATATCATCATCCAACCGAATTGTAATCCTTGTTTTCCCTTCAGACGTTGGTTCAATTGCTCCACGTTTACCTTTACTAAAATCATACTCAGTATCCATAATTTATGTCTCTTCCTCATACTGCTGACGTTCTCTATTAGTTGCTTTACGAGCAGATATTAACCGAATACAAGTTTCGCTCCGCCACGTATAAACTACAACTATAAATCTACCTAAAGCATCCACCCCTATCGTCACAAATCGTTCTTCATCTGGGTGTTCATCCATCACAGTGATAGCAAAATCATCTGTAAATACAGACACTACATCAGCAAAGTCAATACCATGTTTTTGGCGATTGGATTGGTGTTTGATTAGTATCCCATTCATACTCCATAAACTATTATAGTATGCACAATTGTACACAGCATAATTTTTCTGTGTTTGAATAGTCAAGGTTTTGCTTTTATCTTGTTTGTCCCTTATCCCTTCTGGGAGCTTTCGCAAAGAGTAGCAATTATACTTAGGATGCTTAAATAAAAACAACTACCATTCCCGTACATTTTATGTTTACAGAATTTTTTTATTAAAGCTAAAGTTCCAGCCGTTCCAGATTGTAAAATCAAAAAATTACGCCACCAAAGCAACATCAACCAGCGTGAAAACCGACACTATCTTCTACCGCTTATTCCAAAGTTTCCCCAGCATCTTCTTTGAACTCATCAACCAACCCCCAGAAATTGCCAACACCTATCAATTTTCCTCCGTGGAAGTCAAACAACTTGCCTTCCGCATCGATGGTGTGTTTCTCCCCAAAAGTAACCTATCATCCCCTATCTACTTCGTCGAAGTCCAATTTCAACCCGATAAAAAATTCTACTCTCGTCTATTTACGGAAATCTTTCTTTACCTCGACAAAACCGAACTTACCAACAATTGGCGTGGAGTAGTCGTATATCCGAGCCGCAACATAGACATAGGGGAAACCCAAAGGTATATAGAATTACTCACATCCGGCCGAGTTACCCGCATCTACTTGGACGAATTAGACTCTACAACATCACCATCAATTGCCATTGGGACTGTTAAATTAGTAGTGGAGCCAGAATCCAGTGCTGTCAACAAAGCCAGGGAGTTAATCGACCTTGCAAAACAACAAATAGGCTCGGAAATAACCCAACGGGAATTTCTCGAATTAATAGAAACCATTATCGTCTACAAATTTCCCCAAAAAAGTCGAAAGGAGATAGAACAAATGTTTGGATTTAGCGAGTTAAAACAAACCAAAGTTTACCAAGAAGCCAAACAGGAAGGAAAAGTTGAAGGAAGACTAGAAGGGAAATTAGAAGCGGTTCCTTTAATGTTGAATTTGGGTGCAACATTAGAACAAATTGCTGAGTCTTTAGATTTGGATATTGAGTTGGTTCGGTTAGTTGCGGCAAAAGTGAATAACAACGAGGGAAAAAGGTAAGTATTAAAGTGACAGGATTTTCCTACGTACGTACTGATAGATTTATTCTAAAAAAACTAGATACTTGGTGGTTTGGTCTTGGTTTTCTGTCTGTAGGATTGTAGTAAAAGAGTTGGATGAATCTTTATGCTATTAGAGTTAAGACAATTAAGGATTCAACCGGGACAGCAACTACTACTTGAGTATGTTAGTTGGCAGCAATTTGAAAATATTTTGGAGGAATTGGGAGAACATAGGGCTGCCAGAATTTCCTTTAGTTATGGTTTTTTAGAAATTATGGTTCCCTTACCAGAACATGAAAAAGCCAAAGAAATCATTGGCGATATAGTCAAAATTTTACTCAATGAACTAAATATCAGCTATGATGCTTTAGGTTCAACCACCCTCAAAAACGAAAAAATGAGTCAGGGGGTGGAACCAGATGCCTGTTTTTACATTCAAAATCAAGCGGCAGTAATTGGTAAAAATCGCCTGGACATGAGTGTAGATCCACCTCCAGATTTAGCCATAGAAATTGATTTGACTTCTCGTACACAGTTAGATAATTACCAAGTTTTGGAAGTTCCAGAACTGTGGCGATATGGAAAACAAGGGTTACAAATTAATGTTTTAAAAAATGGAAAATATATAGAGTCAGATTTTAGTCCAACTTTTCCAGATATTCCGATAATTGAGCTAGTAAACCAATACGTCCAGCAAAGTCAAGTTGTTGGTAGCAGCCAAGCAATTCAAGCTTTGAGAAATTGGGTGCGGGATAATGTTTAATTTTGGCTTTTATTATGTAATGGGAGTCAGTTGAAGGCGTTTTCACGATTTGAGCAGCGATTTTAGAATTAGCCACAGCCATTTGTGCTTGTTGACCTAAAATTAAATCTTCTATAGCAATTCCTACTCTGGTGAGGTACACAAGGGCGGGCAGGGATGCCCACCCCACAATAATTCACTAATTTAATTATGTACCTCACTCGACTGAGAACCGCTATAATTGAGCAATTCGATTGATTAATTGCTCGTAGTTTTCCGCTGACATAATTACATAGCTAGCTTGCGATTCGCTCGTGAGGATGATTGGTTCAGTTGCAGCTTGTTCCAAAACATTGCTGTGGGGATTGTGGATATCTCCAAGGGAAAATTGGCGCATTTTACAAGCTTTCCTCAATGCTTATCAGCCTGATTATAACAAGTACACTATGCAATTATTGAATATTTTTAGCTGAGAAAAAATATTTACATTAGAGTTAAGTGTACCTTACTTAATTATGGCATAGTATATACTTTATGCTAAAGTAAATATACTATATATAATACGTAAATACAGAAGTGATTAATGATTGCGAATTTCTAGAAGGAGCCGCATTTGTACGTTTGGTTAACTGTGGACACCGAGTTACGATTACTTCCGCTTCTGAAATACATTCGTCAATATACTTAATTGAAACTGATACTCATCAGTCTGCTGTTCTCTTCAAGCATTCAAAAAAACTTAAATCACCCTGGTCTTTCACTTTTAGCAGTCAAGAGGATGATGCTTTGAAGGTTTTACATAGCAAGCACCCTAAATATTTAGTATTCATCGCTTTTATCTGCCATAAAGACGGTATATGCTGTGTATCCGAAGAACGGCTTAAGCGAGTCCTACAGTCACTAAAGGCAATGCAAGCTCAAGGTCTTCAAAAAGGTCGTCTTAATGTTCGTCGTGGTAACGGTGATAAAGGGTTGGATATGGCACGTCAAGAACCAGGGAAATGGTTTGGTTATGGTTTTGGTACAAGTAAATGGTTGACAAATGCTAAACGTGACTACCCAGATGTTCCTACACTCGTTGTGGCATATCAAAAAGGAGAGAAGAAGAAAAATTGGGATGACCAACCACTTTACTTACCAACCCTGGTTTTACCTAAAAGTAAATTTGTCTTTATGTTCAATTACTCTGATGAGATTGAAGAAACGTATAATCATGAGAATGCTGCCTAGAAAATGACCTCAACATATAGACTTTACATGTAACATTTTTACATTATTTCTTGGGTGCATTTGACATATGATATAGACAACCAAATATTAATACTCGGCAGGGAAAAATTAGCCTTGGTAGTATGTGAGCAATTTACATTTTTAATCAGCAACGCCCCATTTTAAAGATAAAATTGGAATATCGGTTAAATTTTGTGATATTTTGCATCAGGAAAAGCTGAATGGCTAAAGACCGCTTTCACGACGCAGTTAGAACGGCTCTGGAGAAAGAAGGATGGACAATTACTGCCGACCCTTATGAAATGAGCGTTGGAGATGTAGATTTTGAAATTGATTTAGCTGCAGAAATGTTAGCAGCCCAACGCGCAGAAGAAAAAATAGCAGTTGAAATCAAGGGTTTCATTGGTAGCTCAAAAGTGTCAGACTTTCACACTGCAGTTGGACAATTGATAAATTATCAATTTGCTCTTGAAGAATTTGAACCTGAGCGAAAACTTTTTCTTGCAGTACCGGAGTCTATTTATAATACTTTTTTTCAGCGTCGCTTTATAAAATCAGTGATTGAACGAACTCAAATTCAATTAGTGGTTTACGATGAAAAAAAGGAGGTTATAATCCAATGGCTGTAGAGCAATATCGTCAAATCATCCAACAGTTAATTTTAGAACGCGCTCAACGACCATTCCCAATACAAGAAATCGAAAAACAAGCAATTATCGATACTGAGCGCGACCACTATCTTTTACTACATACAGGTTGGCGCGAAAATCGTAGAACACATGGATGTAGCTTGCATATAGACATAAAAGACGGCAAAATCTGGATACAACACGACGGTACAGAAGTCGGAATTGCTACACAACTAGTCGAACTAGGTGTGCCGAAAGACGATATTGTTTTAGGGTTTCATTCTCCTTATATGCGTCAGTTTACCGAGTTTGCCACCTGCTGAGAGTAAAACAAACCTAGGGGAATCTTAAACTTTAGCCAAATTGGCAGGTCTAAAATGATTAGTACTGGTATTCTCAGTATTGTACAAAGTTTATAGACAAGTAAGCTTCTATGTTTACATCGGGTCAAGTGGTCGGCATACAAAAAATTTTGAAAGGCTTAGTATAGCAGTAGATGAATTGTTGGTTTAAAGGAAAATTTTTATGACTACTAATTTGGTAAAAAATACGACTGATAGCTTATCAACATTTAATTATTCAGTATTAGTTGAACAAAAAGAAGACGGTTATCAAGCAACAGTTTGGGGTCAACCCGATTTAGTTGTCTTTGCCCCAACACGTGAAGAAGCATTAAAAAATCTCAATGAACTTGTGAATACTCGCTTGCAAAATGTAGAAATAGTAACAGTAGTGATTGAAGCACCCAAATCAGAACATCCTTGGATGAAATTTGCTGGTATGTTTAAGGATGACCCAATGTTTGATGAGGTGCTGGCACATATAGAAGAGTATCGTCGCGAACTGGATGCAGAAACAGAAGAATACTATCGCCAAATTGATGCAAAGGAAGAAGCCAAGTGAATTTGTGGGTATTGGACACAGACCATGTCTCACTATTCCAAAATGGACATCCTAATGTGAGCAAGCGGATTAATAATACAAGTCCGGATAAAATAGCCGTCACGATTATAACATTTGAAGAGCAAGTACGTGGGAGATTTAATGTAATTAAGCAAGCTGATTCTTTAGATAAATTAGTTACAGCCTACTCTCGCCTACAAGCAACATTAAATTATTTCAACACTGTTAATGTGCTTGCTTTTACTCAGGATGCTGCTAATTGCTATGGTGAATTACTGCGTCAAAAACCTCGTGTCGGTACGCAAGATTTACGAATTGGGTCAATTGCTATCGCTAGTAATAGCATTTTAGTGACACGCAACCAGAAAGATTTTTCCCGCATACCTGGTTTACGGTTTGAGGATTGGACAATAGAGAATTAATACTCTATAACCTTTTAACCTTGAGGAATTTTAAACTTTAGCCAAATTGGCAGGTCTAAAATGATTAGTACTGGTATTCTCAGTGTTGTACAAAGTTTATAGGCAAGTAAGCTTCTATGTTTACATCGGGTCAAGTGGTCAGCATACAAAAAATTTTGAAAGGCTTTAGTATAGCAGTAGATGAATTATTGGCTTAAAGGAAAGTTTTTATGACTACTAATTTGGTAAAAAATACGACTGATAGCTTATCAACATTTAATTATTCAGTATTAGTTGAAGAAAAAGAAGACGGTTATCAAGCAACAGTTTGGGGTCAGCCAGATTTATTTGTCTCTGCCTCAACACGTGAAGAAGCGCTAAAAAACCTCAATGAACTTGTGAATACTCGCTTGCAAAATGTAGAAATAGTAACAGCAGTGATTGAAGCACCCAAATCAGAGCATCCTTGGATGAAATTTGCTGGTAAGTATAAGGATGACCCACAATTTAATGATATGTTAGCGGATATTGAGGCATATAGACGTGAACTTGATGCAGAACAAGAAGAGTATTATAGTCAGCTAGATACACAGGAAGAAAATAAGTGAGTTTGTGGATATTAGATACAGATACTCTTTCGCTTTTTCAAAGGTCATATCCGCTAGTCATTAAACGTGTGAATGCAATTTCTTCACAACATCTAGCCACTACAATTGTTACATTTGAAGAGCAGATGTATGGTAGGCTCAACCGTATAAAAAGGGCTGATTCACCAGAAGCGTTAGTATTTGCTTACACGCAATTGCGAGAAACATTAGAAGATTTTATAAGTATAAATATATTACAGTTCAATGAAGATGCAGCTAATTACTACGCTGAATTTAAGCGTCAAAAACTTCGCGTCGGTACACAGGATTTACGAATTGCGTCAATTGCTGTTGCTAATAATGCCATTTTAGTAACGCGCAACCAACGAGATTTTTCTCGCATACCTGGTTTACGGTTTGAGGATTGGACAATAGAAAATTAATACGAGATAACTTTTTAAAGAATATTACCAGCCGCGAATATTTGCTCAACAGTCAGAGATAATTCCGGAAAAGTTTGAGAAACTATTTGTTTATCACCAGTAAATTCCGTTTCTTCATACAAACCATCTTCTAATAATAAAACAGCAACTTTCGACTCTATTGGGTCTACAATCCAATATTCAGGAATCTCCAAAGCTGCATATTCAGAACGCTTATAACGATAATCTCGTTTTACTGATTCATGACTTACTACTTCTACCACCAATAAAGGAGAAGTTTGACACACTGCTGACTCATCAATTTGCTCTAAAACTTGTTGCTGAGTTAATACATACACATCTGTTAACCTTGATTTTCGCCATCCAGTTCTCACACCCGCTTCTCGGAAACATAGCCAGGGTAAACCTAAGCGTTTAATTTCTAAATCAAATTTCTGTTCAATAAATTTAGAAATCAGCAAATGTTTAAAAGTTGGTGGATTTATTAATTCTAATCTCCCATCAATCAATTCGTAACGATTATCTGTACCATCGTCGTAAGTTAAATATTCTTCAAACGTGTAAAATTTAGTACTATTCGCTGATATCATAGTAATTAAAATCTATCTTTTACTTTTATCTTAAGATACTCCCAAAAATCTTATATTTTATTAGTCCTCTTTAGAGGACTTCAGCTTTTAGACAGTGACTTTAGTCGAATGGCACTAAGAAATTATGAAACACTTGCAGGGAGAAGGGTGCAGGGGGCAGGGAGAATGGAGCAGGAGCAGGGAGAAAATTTAGATTTCACATAAATACGACTTAAAAGCTATCAAACTTTTTCTGTACTTTCTCCCTGCCTCCCCACAAGCGCTCCCTGCTCCCCGCTCCCTGCTCCCTGCTTGGTTTACAGCTTTTCTTAGTGCCATTCGACTTTAGTCACTGGCTGTGTGGCTGTGTGGCTGGGTGGCTGGCTTTGCTTTAACTGTGAAACACATACAAAATATAGAGACGACAAGAGACGACAAGAGACGACAAGAGACGCGATAAATCGCGTCTCTACATAACCTATTTGTATCAGGCTTTTACTGAAACGATTTTAGTAGCTCCGAGGTAAATCTCCCCGTGGTGGAACTTGTCCAAAATCGCTCCCTTCACCGAATCCAGCAGGCCCAGCCTCCTTAGCAAATCCGGTGTAAGCTTCCATACCGTGTTCACCGATATCCAAGCCTTCCAGTTCCTCGTGACGAGTTACTCTGATACCGAGGGTAGATTTTAACGCTATCCAAAAGATACTGCTGAGCAAAACAGTAATACCACCAACAGACATCACACCAATGAACTGGGTAATAAGCTGTCTTAAACCTCCACCAGCAAATAAACCTTTCGCAGGCCCAAGAGTTTCACCGTACCAGGAATAAACACCAGGACCGACAGCAAATAAACCGACCGCAAGAGTACCCCAAATACCACAGACTAAATGAACAGAAGTAGCTCCCACTGGGTCATCAATGCCGATTTTGTCAAAGAAAGTAACAGCGAAAACCACTATTACTCCAGCAACTAAACCGATAATAAAAGAACTAGTGATTGTTACATAGGCACAAGCTGCTGTGACTCCTACCAAACCAGCCAAGATACCGTTAATAATCATCGAAAGGTCAGGTTTGCCTAAATACAGCCAAGCTGTGATTGTCGCAGCAATTCCACCAACAGCACCCGCCATATTGGTAGTTAAGGCAATATGAGTAATTGCACCTGGGTCTGCAGCCATCACTGAACCGGGGTTAAAGCCGAACCAACCCAACCACAAAATCAAACAGCCCAAAGTTGCAATGCTCATATTGTGTCCAGGCATCGCAATGCTCTCTCCACCTTGATATTTACCAATGCGGGGGCCGAGAAATGCTGCTCCCATCAAAGCTGCCCAACCACCTGCAGAGTGAACCACTGTGGAACCTGCAAAATCCCAGAAACCTCTATCTGCAAGCCAACCAGCACCCCAAATCCAGTGTCCGGTAATTGGATAGAGAATACCTACAAGTAAGAGACTAAAGATAAGGAAGTCAACAAACTTAATCCGTTCAGCAACTGCACCAGAAACAATCGTGGCAGCAGTACCAGCAAATACCAACTGGAATAAAAATTTAGCTGCTAAGGGTACACCCGCCCAAGCCAGAGCATCAAATACCCCTTGATACGCTTTTGCTGTAGCGGGACTGTTATCTGCACCTTGGAGAAAGAACCCATTAAAGCCAATAAAGTCATTGCCATTGCCAAACATCAAGCCAAAACCAATTGCCCAAAAAGCAACGGTAGCTAGAGCAAATACAATCAAGTTTTTTGCTAAAACGTTGACAGCGTTTTTCTGGCGACAGAAGCCGGTTTCTAACATACAAAAACCAGCGTTCATAAAGAACACCAAAAAGGCAGCAACACAGACCCACAGAGTATCTAGCGCTACTTTCAGTTCCGCAGTGGTTGGGGCTGGTGCTGCGGCTGGAGTTTGTGCAACTGCGACATAACCCCAAGCCAAGACAATCAGACAAGCTAGAGGTATACAGGCTTGCCAACTTGGAGACAACTGCTTAATTAAAAGAGTTAATTGATTGACAATTGAGTTATTTTGCCTATGATTTGCAGAAGTGACAAATACTTGTTTAGTTTTTCTCTTCAATTTGTTTCTACCCATAAGTTTAAAAATCATTGTCTAAAACTTTCCTCAACAGCAGAAAAACCTCCAGCAGAAATAGGCAATATTTTTCCCCTACATTTCATCTTCCCAGACTTTACAGATATTTAATATCAAAAACCTTTAAGATATGCAACAAAGCATAAATTTATCTGGAAAAAGTTCATAATACTATCGCCTGTTGATTTATGCAGGGGAACTCACTGAGAAATTTAATAAATTGTTGATTTTTTACACAGTAAAAATCTGTAAAATTTGATACTATTTATTTTTTACGCATCAGTCAGTTGCGTTTTATGCATAGCGCTTAGCAGTCGTATAGCTTCTTAAACCTACATTTTGTGATTACAGACAAAAATTATAATAAATGATAATTTTATACAAGCAGACTCTAGCTTAATAACTTGATAACCGATGTCATCATTTACAAATAACAGTTCAACAGTAGCATTGTGAAGAAAATATAGATATCCGCAGCTATAATTTTTGGAAAAATACTGTTAGTTAAAGTAGAGTTTGTGTTTTACAATGTTTTGTTTGTTTTTTCACTCTCTTCCTCTTGGCTACCTTGGCTTCTTGGCGGTTCGTCGATAATATCTGGATAATAATAGTTATAATTTTAAAATTTAATGCCCACATACATTATTCACTTAATTGGTGGTAGATGCGTCCCAATATAAGTACTGTCCCACAGCAAAAATAATGCCTATTCATTTGCACCCTATTAACAACACCCAATTACAGCTATATTTTTGAGAGTCCCGAATCAAAAAGTCGATTATCGACTATTTCGCTGTTGCCAACCTTGCTTACGTGAAGAGCGCATTTGTTCGAGTTGAGCCTTTTGGTCGTCCGAAAGAATACCATCCATCTTGACTTTTTGTTCCTGCCTAATTAACTTAAGTTTGGCTTTCTGGTCTTCTGTCAGATTTAAGGAAGCCATGACATCCTTACGGCTTAGACGGTTTTGTCCTTGACGGCCTTGTTCCCTTGCAGCTTTTAGCTTAGCTTTTTGTTCGTCAGTAAAAACGCCTTGAACTTTTTCGCGAGTTTCCTTGTGAAGCTCACGCATTTGTTGTTTTTGCGTCTCAGAGAGGTTAAGTTTTGCCCAAGGTCCCCTATTTTTCCGAGTATTTCCCTGAGTTTGTCTTTCTCCTCTCTGTGCTAGCAACATTTGTTCGTGATTAATAGTACTAGCATTAGCAACAAACGGAACTGCGAGTACACCAACAGTAACAACGCTAGCCAATAATGGCATTAATTTTATTTTCATCATACTTAGGACGTAACTTTATTGATTATTACCCCACTAGCATAAGTATTTCCAGGAGTTAATGCCATCAGGCAAAGGTCATGGATTATACCATGACTAAAGTCATGTAAACCTTACAACTTGTGTAAGTCAGCTTGCATAAGTTGAATTTTTCGCAACTATTACATATTGGATTACATATTGAAAAAATGGCGAATGTTCTTAACCTTGTCAGACGTTCGCCATTTACTTGATACAGTTCTTTCTGAACGCGACAACGTTAGGAATTCCTTGTATTTATTACGGTACTGAACAATGCTTTGATGGACAAGGAATAGGGGATGGTGCTGACCGTTATTTACGATAAGCCATGTTTGGTGGGGAATTTGGAGCATTTATAAAGTCGGGGAGTACACTTTTTTGATGAAGATAATTGGGTGTATCAAGAACTGGCGAAAATTTTAGAAATCAGAAGAAAAAACAAAGTATTAAGTCGCGGTCGCCAATATTTACGTCCAATATCTGGAGATGGAAAAAGTTTTTCTTTACAAACAATGATTGGTGAGCAAATACGTTCTATAGTTCCTTGGTCACGTCTTTTCAGTAACAAAGAAATGCTTCTAGCAATTAATACAGACTATTATCAGCCGCAAACAGTTTGGGTAACAATTGATGACGAATTGCACAACGAAGGGGGGTTAGGTCTATCACAAAATACTTATTTTCACAGAATCATAAAAATTGTGTGTAAATCTGCCTGCGTATAAATACTTGTAGTACAATGTATTTTAATAAAAACTATTTTTATTAAAACTGTAATGACGTTAAACCCTCAGCCCCGAGGCGAAGAGTTCGCGACTAAGTTTGCCCAAGCCTGTGAGTGTTGGAATCTAGAGCAGTTGTATCAAGATTTAGCACAAGCGAAGCAGCAAGAAAGGCATTCATATCGCAAAAAATTGACTCCGGTAGAAAAAGCTTGCTTACGGGGTTTGCTATGTGGTTACAGTCCGACGGATATTGCTTACGAACTCAACCGCGAACCAAATGGATTGAGGGTCGAGCTTTCCAGGGGTTTGTATCGATATATTGAGAATTTAACGAGCGCACCCGTAAAAAATTGGAGTAATATCTCAAGACATTTAGAAAATGCGGGGTATAGAATTCACAAGAACACAATTGAAAATCTTGAAAATCTTGAGCCTACAATCCAAAATCCATTAGCGAAGCTCTCAGCAATAGCGGAGCAATCAAAAATCCAAAATCACGTTGACTGGGGAGAAGCGATTGATGTCTCAATTTTCTATGGACGTGAAGACGAACTCGCTACCCTGAGACAGTGGGTTGAACAAGATAAATGTCGCTTAATTACACTCTTAGGGATGGGTGGAATTGGCAAAACGACTTTAGCGGTGAAATTAGCTAAACAAATTCAAGGCGAATTTGATTATGTGATTTGGCGAAGTCTTCGTAATGCACCACCAATTGCAGAGCTTTTGACAGATTTGATTAATTTTTTTTATCAGCAACAGGAAAACAGTTTACCGGAAACTTTAGAAGGTAAGTTATCACGCTTAATGGAATATTTGCTCCAGAAGCGCTGCTTATTATTACTCGATAATGTGGAAACAATTATAGGTAATGGTGGTAATGGTCTGCCTTCGTCTGCGGTTAATTTTTGTCAAGAATATGAAAATTATGACCATTTATTTAGGTTAATTGGACAAACATCGCATCAAAGTTGCTTAGTTTTGACTAGTCGTGAAAAGCCTAAAGGGATTGCTATTAATGAAGGCAAAAATTTACCAGTTCGCACTTTACAAGTTAATGGTTTAACTGAGCTAGCAGCACACGAGCTTTTTGAAGATAAAGGTTTGTATGCTTCCCAAGAGCAGGAGCAATTATTAATTGAGTATTATCGAGGTCATCCTTTAGCTTTAAAGATAGTAACGACCACAACACAAGAACTATTTTATGGAGATATTTCCCAATTTATAGCAGAAGGCACGGCTATTTTTGGTGATATTTGGGAGCTTTTAGAACAACAGTTTGAGCGATTGTCTGGTTTGGAAAAGCAGATTATGTATTGGTTAGCAATTAACCGCGAGCCGACAAAGTTAGTAGAATTACGAGAAGATATTGCCCCTTTTGTATCGCAAAGAGAACTTTTGGAGGCGCTGGAGTCGTTAAAAGCTCGCTCGCTAATTGAAGTTATAAGAGATTTTAATATTAGCGCTTCTGTTTTTACACAAGCACCAGCGGTGATGGAATTTATCACAGCAAGGTTGATTGAACAAGTATACCAGGAAATTTGTAGTTTAAAATTAGAACCATTTAAATTAGAACTATTTAACTGTTGTGCTTTAATTAAGGCAACAGCAAAAGATTATACCCGTGAAGCACAAGTTCGCTTGCTTCTTCGACCAGTTATTGAAAAATTAATTCCTAGATTTAGAAATCAGGATTCACTTGTCAATCATTTTAAATCAATTCTTGCAACTTTACGCTCACAAGAGCAAGGTGGATATGCAGCGGGTAATATTATTAATTTACTGTGCGAACTCAAAGTAGATTTAAGCAACTTTGACTTTTCATCATTATTTGTTTGGCAGGCATATTTAAGAAATGTTAATTTGGCTCGTGTCAATTTTCAAAATGCTGACTTTGCCAAATCGGTTTTTACAGAAAAATTTGGTAGCGTTTTGGCTTCTTCTTTTAGTCCAAACGGTAAATTGTTAGCAACTGCTGGAGAAGGAGGTGAGATTCGTTTATGGCAAGTTGCAGATACTAAGCCAATATTGACTATCAAAGCACATATTCGTTGGGTACTTTCACTCGCTTTTAGCCCGGATGGAAAAATTTTAGCAAGCAGTAGCGATGACCGTACTGTGAAATTATGGTCAGTTGAAACAGGTGAATGTTTAAAAGTTTTTCAAGGATGTACTAATTGGATTTATACAGTCGTCTTTAGTCCAGATGGTAAAACTATTGCTGCTGTGAGTGATAACTGTACTGTAAAATTATGGGATATTAACACAGGTAAATTATTACAAAATTTGCAAGGAGACAGTCGTTACTTTGTCTCTGTAGCTTTTAGTGCAGATGGTGCAATTTTGGCAGCTGGCAGCAATGACGGAAAAATAAAACTATGGGATATCAGTACGGGTATTTGTCGTAAAACTGTACAAGCACATCAGCATACGGTTGAATCACTTGTTTTTAGTCTTGATGGTTCGATGCTTGCTAGTGGGAGTTATGACTGTACTGTGAAATTGTGGGATGTCTCAACTTTGTCCACTTTAAGAAGTTTTGAGGGGCATACACATTTAATTAGAAGAATTTCCTTAAGTCCTGATGGTACAATTATCGCCAGTTGTAGTTTTGACCGCACCGTGAAACTGTGGGATATCAAAACAGGGGTATGTGTAAGAACTCTACTTGGACATGATAGTCAAGTTTGGTCTGTGGCGTTTCATCCTCAATATCCGATGGTAGTCAGTGGTAGTGATGACCATACCGTGAAATTTTGGGATGTTACAAGCGGACAATGCTTGAAAACTTTGCAGGGTTACAATAGTTCTGTGCGTTCGCTGGCTTTTAGTGCTGTTAGCGCAGCGTCCCCGGAGGGGATTGGAAAAACCTTAGCTAGTGGTGGTGGTGACCGTACCGTAAGGTTATGGGATGTCAGTACGGGAGAGTGTCGTCAAACTTTACAGGGTGACACAAAGGTTGTGTTAGCAATTGCGTTTGGAGCAGAAGACAAAACTTTAGCTATTGGTAGTGAAACTGTTAGGCTTTGGGATGTCCGCACAGGAAAAACTATACGAACATTATCGGGACATATTAATTGGGTTTGGTCGATAGCGTTTAACCCAGAACGTAAACTTTTGGTTAGTGGTTCAGCAGACCGTACTATTAAATTATGGGATATCAGCAACGGTAAATGCTTGCAAACCTTTACAGGTCATAATAATTGGGTTTGGTCGGTGGCTTTTAGTCCGGATGATAAGACTATAGCTAGTGGAAGCGGTGATTACACAATAAAATTATGGGATGTTTTTACTGCTGGCTGTCTTTTAACTTTACAAGGACATACCAACGGGGTTTGGTCGCTGGCTTTTAGTCCAGATGGAAAAATTCTGGCTAGTGGTAGCGATGATTATACAGTTAAATTGTGGAATGTTCGCACGGGAGAATGTTTGAAAACTCTATCCGGACATAGCAACGGTGTGTGGTCTGTTGTCTTTAGTCCGGATGGGAAAACTTTAGCTACTGCTAGTGATGACTCTAGTCTGAAATTATGGGATGTTAGCACGGGAGAAGTTTTGAGAACTTTTTTGGGACATAGCGAACGTCTTTGGACTGTTGCCTTTTCTCCTGATGGTAAAATTCTTGCCAGCAGTGGTCAAGATGAAACGATAAAACTTTGGGATGTGGAAACGGGGGAGTGTTTAAAAACACTTGTGAGTGAAAGACCTTATGAAGGTATGAATATTGTTGGTGCTACGGGGTTGACTGCTGGGCAAAAAATGGCTATGAAGACACTGGGAGCGGTGACGGAAGAATAGCTGTTTTCGGTTGCATCCAATACACAGACCTAACCCCCAACCCCTTCCGAACATCGGGAAGAGAAGGGGAGTAAGATTTTGTATTGGACTCAAATGAAAACCGCTATAATTGCCGTATTTATTCCTGTTTTTTATCATTACAATTTGGCATGAAAATTAAATTGCCCTACTGCACCCTGCTAAATCAAAGGGCAATACTATTAAACATTTAGAGCAATAAACAATATTTAAAGAAGCCCAACAACACGAGCAATAATACCTGTTAATATGTTTATAAAATTGAGGATATTATTTGCCTCATCCATTTCGTTGATTGCTCTGTCTAAATTGTCAATACCTTTTTGAATTTCTGGCTCAAGCCTTTTTAACTGTGTCGCAATCTTTTCAATGAGAGCGTTTTCCAGTCTTCTGCGAGCGAGAGATAAATCAAGTACAGATTCAATAATTTTAATTTTTGTATTTTTGTCAGCACCTTCTTGCAACTTAGCTAGTACGCCAGGTGAATTAAGAAGTATTTCTAATTGGAAAATTTTTTCCACTAATTGGTCACGTCCCTGGTCAAGTAACTGAAGTTGTTCACGGACTAGTAATGACATATATTTACTCCTACTTAGTAATTACTCTTGGATTGCTTTTTTATTTTCTTCTAGAATGGCAAGGAATGAATCAATATCTTTCAGAAATTGATTTAAACTTTTTAGACTTAACTTGCCTTCAACAAAGTTTTGAAAAAGAGTTTTAAACTCTGCCATTTTCTGGCTTGCTTGTTTAATTTCTTCTGATTTTTTTCGCATGACAAGAATCTGTTTTCGCGTTTCTATCCATGAATCATCATTTGGTACTAATTCATTTTGAGTAAGAGGTATGATAACGAAACGTTCCTCACGTATTTGCTTAATAATTGCGATTTCTTTTTCTATAGAAGCACTTAAGGCTTTAAGCAATTCTTCTTGTATTGTTAGCTCAAGCATAATAGTCTGATTTCGTTTCTCAAGTTCTTCTCGAAGTAAACCACGAATTTGAGAACTTACAATTAAACTACTAATACCTGAAAACACTCCTGGATTTGTAATTAAGTCACTTTTTTGAAGTCCTTGACTAATTTTATTAATATTACCTACAATCCCTTCAACTTGTGTTTTTGCACTTTCAGGTGCTTTAGAATCTGCAAGTACAAACAGTTTCTGAAAATAAGCTTGTAACAGAAAATTATGGTTACTTATGTCTCTTAGAAGTTGTAGTCGTTTTTCATCGACTTCAGAAACTTCTTGATAGCGAGTTGCGGTGACAGTTATGTTTAATGGTTTTAATCTGCGGTCTTCTTGCAATAACTGTTCTGAACTAGCTTCAATTGTAATTTTACCAGCAGTTGTTAATAGTTCATCAACCGCTTGAGTATATTTATCACCTGTTTCTGCTAGTTTTTTATAATCATCTGTCGAACGACAACCAGTACTTACAGTAGCTACAAGTAAAAATGTTGCTACTATTCGATAAAATTTTTGATTCATATTTTGGTACTATGAAAAACTTATGTAAGTGCGTTCATTACGTTTTTAAATTCTGTTAAATCGTGACCAGTAGAAACAAAAATACGTTTCATTTTTTGGCTCCAAGTCTAAAAAATCTTAGATTTACGAACGAATTGCATCTTCGGAACTACTTGATTATTTAGTCCCGTTAAGATAAAATTTGATATTGCAATGCGCTAGCAGGGATAATTTATGCAATTATCCTCTGACTCTTTACATCTATTGACGTAAGTAACTGCGTTGGTAGATAATTAATGCCTGATGCGAATTTATAAATAAACTTTAGACAAACTACTGACCCAAAATCATCTAATAGTCATTAGTAACATCATTAGCATTTGACGTTAGTAACTCCCGTGAAGCTTTCCAGACCCCTGCGTCCAAGCAAGCTTATAGTAGTGTGTTACTCCATGACTATATAAAGTAGCTTCTCCTCCAGTTATATTTTTGGCTAAAAAGGTAATTTTTATGACTAGTTCAATTCTTAGCGTTGAAAAAGTTCCGATAGCGTAACAAAGCGATAACCTTTTCTAGAAAGTTCAGGCAGAATTGCTTCCAAAGTTAATGCTGTTCTTTCAGTCGATAAAGTTCTTCCTGGGCTTCCGTCCTCATTTCCCCGATTTTCCTTTGAGTGAGGTAATTCCACAGTATCTAGAACGTAGTAAAATCGAGGGGAGAAATAAAATCATGAAAGCGTTTCGTGCTTGGGTCGGAACAAGGATTGGAGAAATCGAAGCTCAATAAACGAAAATATATGAGTATAACTGACTCATATAATTCATAAGAACAAAAAGCAAGAAATTTAATATTAAATTTACTTTAAATATGCTCTTGGTGTTTGACCAGTCCAGCGTTTGAAAGCACGATGAAACGCACTTGGTTCAGAAAAACCTAGTAGAAACGCAACATCATGAATTGACGTATCAGGTTTTTTAAGATACCGCAGCGCTAATTCCTTACGTGTCTCATCTAAAAGCTGTTGGTATGAAGTACCTTCGGTTTGAAGTTCTCGTTGTAAATTGCGAACGCTTATAGCCAAACTACGTGCGATTTCTTCGATTGACGGTACTTCTCCCTTCAAATTATGCGTTATTTCTTTAACCACTTGGTAGCTGTAGGTATTTTCCTTATTGAGATTAGCAAGCATTTCTTGAGCATGTTGCTCAAAAGCTAAAAGCAGTGAAGAATTAGCAGTCAGGACTGACCACTCTAAACAAGCAGCATCAAAAACTAGTCGATTTTTTGATTGGGAGAAATAAACTGGTGCTTCAAAAATACGTTGATGTTCGGATATATTATCGGGACGGGGATATTGGAACCAAACTTCTCTTGGACAAAGAGGTTTACCTGTAAGTGTTTTAGCAGCAGTCAGTAAAGCCGAAAAACTTGCTTCAATTGGTTGTCGAGGTTCTTCGACTAAATAGTTTTTGAGATGATTTACAATCTCCCACTCACACAGTACTTGTCCTTGTGAAACACTATAATACATTGACACACCTTGGCTAAACAAGCACATATAGCGAGAAAGCTTGTCAAGTACCTGTCCGAACGTTTGGCAGTTGAACAATACATAGCCAACAATGCCAATAACTGACAGGTTAAATTTTTCTCCCATATGCAGACCAATATCGCCATCACCAGTCTGCTTAACAATTTCGCGCCACAAAGCTCGACTGGTTTCCCCAGAAACATAACTATCTGGCATTGTCAACAAGCTAGGGTCGATGCCAACAGCAGCACATAAGCGACTGGTATCGATACCATGTACCGCTGCTGCGTATTGTACAGAGTTACGAATCAGAGATATGGAGAAGGTTGCTTCTTTCATCTCCCGTCAAGCATTTTTCAAAATGGCACATCAAGTCAATTTTACGGCGTCGTCGGTCAACTTCTAATTAAAACAACCGAATATCTTTAAGTTATTGGAACTGCGAAAGCATCAACAACTTACACCGACAGGAGTTTTAAGAACATGACATCATATATATTAGACTCAACCAAACTTGTTTATCAATCCGGCGCAGAAGCAATTGAGAATCCAGTTACGGGAGACAGCATGATTATTTTGCAGTCAACCCACGTCATGGGTGGAAATTCTTTCACAGCTAAGTTTACCCTTCCACCAGGGTCACATGGTACACCTCTGCACTACCATAACAATCTTTTGGAAACATTTGAGGTATTGAGCGGCGCCTTGGAAATGGAATTAGGTGAAAAAGGAAATATTAAAGTTTTGCTTCCTGGAGAAGTAGTATATGTTCCTGCTGGAATGTATCACAGTTTCCGCAATAGTTCTGATTCGGAGGTAGTATTTGTATCTAGTGTACATCCGGCTGGGGAATTTGAACAATTTATTCGGGCAATGTATGGTTTAGCTATTGATGGAAAAGTTAACCCTTCTGGGATGCCAAAAAATCTCCTGCACTTTGCTTTAATAATTCAAAAAGCTGACCTTGTTATTGTTGGACTACCTGTATTTATTCAAAAAGTAATTATTGGAAGTTTAGCTGCGCTTGCTCGTTTGTTAGGAATGGAGCATTCGTTGAGTAAGTACTGGATTTAACATAATTCCAAACCATGTAGAGACGCGATTAAATCGCGTCTCCAACGACCTATTTGATGCAAAATATTAGTAAGGAAATCATGAATCGCATACAACTTTTTCGATTTACGGGAATATTATTTGTTATATTCGCAGTCTCGATTAATATTCCCTACTGGTTGTTAACTAAAAATTTTGAATACGACGATATCTTACGCCAACCTCCTGAGTACGTGCTTACTCGTTTCCATGCGGGTGGAACAGGACTTATTTTAACGTGGTTTGCTTTTGCAATATTAGCTTTACTGTTTATTCCAGCTAGTACTTTGCTGCAAAAGCTGTTGTCTCGTGAAGATACACCTTATCTGGCAACTGCAACTTTAATGGGTGTTATTTCCGGTGTGCTTCAGGCTGTTGGGTTAATGCGATGGGTATTTGTAATACCTGTGTTAGCTAAAATATATGTTAACCCAACCGCAACTGATTCGACTCGTGCTGCTGTTCTCGTTGTTTTTCAAGCTGTACATCAATATGGTGGTGTTGTAATTGGTGAACAATTAGGGCAAACGCTACTAGTTGGCTGGACAATAGGAGTAGGAATAGCAATGTTACACTCCTCCGTGTTTAAACCGTGGGTCGGGTGGATGGGTTTGGCAAGTGTTCCGCTGTGGGTTTTAGGGCAAAGTGAATTTTTTGCAACGGTTATTGAACGCGCACCAGTTTTTGAAACGACACCAATTGGGTTTATGCTGTGGGAAATTTGGCTAATTGTTGTTGGTGTTTTCTTGCTACGAACTAGCAGAGGACGCAGAGTAAGTGTAAGTTACTAGAAAATGAGAAGTTATTTCACCGACAAACTTCCACTACTCAAATTAATAGTCAAAACTTTCCCCCCAGTCCCCACCCTCACAGTCCTCCCGGAAGCATCAATCGAGGGAAGCGAAGTAATCCAAGCACCATATTTTGCCATTTCAACAATTTTCAACACCGGAACACCGATAATTTGACCCAAAGATTCAAAGTCATGTTGAAAAACTAAACGATTTTTACGATTAAGCATCATTACAGCATATTGGCTTTCAGTATTTACCCACTCATCAAACATAAGCACCTCACCCCTATCTCCCACCAGCGCATAACGAGGACCATATTTTTGAGGTAGCTTTCTTTTCCAAAGAAGCTTCCGGTTATTACTAATTACCTGAAAAAATTTCCCCTCAGCTTGAGTAGACTTCCATTTATTTAATGTAGAAATCACCAACACATAATTTTTGCTACGAGAAAAAAACTGTTGTTGCTCAGGAGGTAAAGGAATAGAATCTGTAGCTAAAGTCGCAACAAAAGATAAATCACTTATAAATTGCTCCCGAATACCAATCTTTTTTCCATCACTAAAATTATTCAGAAGTAATATCATGAACAAACCGACACCAACAATCAAACTCAAACGCATAAATTACTCCCTGACTTTTCCTCAGCATACTCAGTGACGAGTTTGGTTAGACTTTTTATTCCTATCTTTCAACTGTACACAAAGAAACAATACTCCCAAACTAATTAAACCCATTTTCATAGAAGACTCAGGAACAGAAACTACAGAATCACCCACATTAGTAGCGCGAAAAGCAAATTGGCTAGAACGGACTTGATTAATTTGAGTTAGTGTTAATTGAGACCTTCTAGTTCCATCCGGGAAAATATTATTAATAGAACTAGGTACAAGACGGTTTATTCCCGAAGTCATCAGATTTGATGGACTATTTGCATCTGTTTTAAAGTAAAAATTATTAGAATCATCAGGATGAGGTAGTCCTAGATTGTGTCCAATTTCGTGAGCCACAGTATCTATGCGATTCTGGTCAAATGTTTCACGAGCAATCGTGATTCCATTTCCACCCAAACTAGCAAGTCCATATGTAACCGTTGTTGTTGACGGGAAAACCCCATTGACAAACCACATATTCAGAACATTCTGATTCTCATACCTTCTTGTATTTAACCCAGAAATCAAAGAATTAAATTCTGAATTGCTATCAATGTTTAAAAAAGCACTGTTAAATAGTCTTCTAAAGGGTAAAAAATAAATATCTATACCAGCTTGACCCCAAATTTTATCCGTCTCAGGTTCAAAAAGCTGCGTCGGAGCACAAGTAAAACCACTATCACTACATACTTGAATAGGCTGAACAAAAACACGTCCATCAATAACCGCAGCTTCAGACTTTCCCTTATACAAACAAAAAGCAATACTAGAAAAGCTAAGGAGTAGACCCGATAAAAACCTTTTACGTTTAAGTTTCATAATAGATTTCCCTTAAGTGCTAAAAAGTACTCTAACAAAATTATTTTTTTTCGTTTTCGGATAAAAAATTTGTAGTAGCGCTTCAGTACCAAGATTCAGCTATAAAAAGCACTAAAAATAATTGAAAATTACTGAGTACAAATAACCTAAGCATAAGCATACTCATGTATAAATAAAGAATCTACAGATTAAAATAAAGCAATATATATAAATCAAAAATAGTCAAAATTATCACAGCACACTTAATGTCCAAAAATAAAAATTTTGTATAAACAGAAGCGCAAACATATTCCTCATCCCAACCAAAAGAAACCCCACCCCCAACGGTGACTCCCCGCACGCAAGGACAACAATCAAAACCGAGTAATTTGATTAACAAACACCTCAAGCTCAGTCCCAGCAGGCAAAAACCAGATACTACCCCTTGTACTCATCTCCGAAATAGCCTGTTGATTGCGGAGAGTAATTTGAGGAACCAAGCTATTTAAACCACCTTCCAAAACACCTGTCGCAATATTTGGTCTAGTATTCGTCTGGGTAATACTACTACTACCAGTAATATTAATACTGGTATCAGGACGATTAAATAATTCCGCAGCTTTACCAATTCCTCCTAACACAAATAGTCCAGCATCCATACCAGCAATAGAACGTCCTCTATCAGGATACTTATTTGCAACCAGCGGTTTACCTTGAGGAAAACGAATTTTTATCGCACCTTGTTGCAACTTGGTTTCTATTAGTTTCCCATCTTTTTGAACAATGATTGAGTTGACATCTAACTGCACCAAACCAGTATCTGTTAATCTACGTATTTGAGTTAGTAACTCTGTTCCTGGGGTTAAAACAACAGAACCATCAACAGCTTTTAATGGTTCTTTTAAACGTACAACAAACGTAGAATCATTTTTATCATTATCACTTTCAGACTTACTAGTTTCTCCAAACAAAGCTGTAGCCAAAACAGCTTTAACCGAAGTTCCCACAGCTACTGATTTATCCCTTTCCGTTTGCTCAGCAGCTTGTTGATTTCTTAGAGTAGCAAAAGGCATACTCGTCGTATCAGGTGGAGTAGTATTTAATGGACTTGCTGTTGGGTTAACTAAACTTGGTGACAAAGGATTGTTGGGAGTTGGAGTAGCTGAAGCAATGGAAGTTGGTGTAGCTGATGGTGTAGCTGTTGGTGTAGCTGTTGGTACATTAGCTCTGTTGGTTCTGGGAGAAGGAGCAGATGCAGCTTTAGATATAGGACTAGAGGTAGGTCTTGTTTGTGTTACAGTCTGTGGAACCCTAACAATACGCTCGACCGTGACAGTACGAGGGACAAAAACTGTTCTCATTTCTCCCGGTACTTTTTGAATCACAACCCTTGGTACATCTCTGGTAACAACTCGTGTTTGTATTTGTGGTTGTATTTGAGATGGGACTTGAGATATTTGAAGATTTCTATTACTTCTTGCTTGAGTAGCTATATTTGCTGGTGCAGTTTTTAATTGAAGTTGTGCATTTTTCACAGCTTTTGCTTGTTCCGCTAAAGCCAGTTTAGTTTTTAATACTTCAATTTCAGCTTCCGGTTTAAATTCATCAAGTTCCTCTACTTCTGGTTTTTTTTGCGTAACAACATTATTCTTCGGTTTCTTATTTGTTCCATTTATCATTTGCGATAAAAACGTACCAGCAACTAAAATTACTAGTAATGTGGAAGCACCAACAACAGCTACTTTAGCAAAAGGATTCGCAGACAAAGGAGCAGAAGTTTTAGCTAGATGAGGATTTTCTTCAACTAAAGTAGATTCTGTATTTTCAACAACAATTAATTCACCCCTTTCTGTTTCAGAGGTAGCAATTTCTTCTTCAAAACCAACAAGCTTAGACATCCGTTGTTCCCAATCTGGAGAGTGGGAACTAGAGTTTTCAGGTAAATTAGATGAGTTTGTCATAATATTTTATGGTTTGCTAATTGGTAACGTGTCATTGCGAGGAGGAACGACGAAGCAATCTCTTTTTTTATTAGTAATCGACAAATAGTATATATTAAACATTTTATGGGGGTTAAAGTTTTTGCGGTTGCTTTGTCGTTCCTCCTCGCAATGACAGAAAAAATCTGACTATTATCTACAAAGTTTTTGCGGTTGCTTCGTCGTTCCTCCTCGCAATGACAGAAAAAATCTGACTATTATCTACAAAGTTTTTGCGGTTGCTTCGTCGTTCCTCCTCGCAATGACAGATTAAATACATTTTTTATCTTTAATATCGCAAACATTAGAAATCTCTAATTTTGCTTCACCAAGACGAGAAACAGCAATATTTAGCGGTACTGGTGAATCAGGTAGAGAAATTCCAGACCCTTCAGTTGTTTGAATTAAAATTTGTTTATTAAACGGAACTAATTGACCATTTTGGTCAGCAGTAGTAAAAATTAAATAATGAGCAATTACTTGCACTTTCCATTTACCAGGTGCAATTTCTTCTGGTTGAGAAATTCTCCTTAAAACGAATACACTTTCGGTATTAACTATAGAAGTATTTTTTAAAGGGATTATTTGAGTAATATCAGAGATAAACTTTTGTTGGAAAGCATTAGATAAAAGTTCAGAGCCAATTTGCCAAACAGTTTCCGGAGGTTGTTTTTGTGACCAAGTAAACATTAAAGTCAATGTTTCCCCGACAAAACGACGTATTGTTTCCGGATGACGCTCTAAATATTCCTGCGAATTGACTGTTACAGTACGTCCATCCGCAAGTTGTACTAAACTTTCTGGTTGTTTACCGCTTATCTGTCGCAACATTGAAGAATGGAAAATAAGTAATAACAAAATCAAAATATTTAAAGCAAATGTTGCCACTGTAAACAGGGGTAGAATATTTCTCTGTTTTGTTTTCTGATTTAGTAACGTCATTTTTTATCCCCAACTATCTTACAAATGAGCCAGTATTTAAATTACCTCGACAGCGATTTAATTTATTTACAGAGTTATTTCCAGATTTAGTATCATAGCCATCAGTTAAACACAAATCGTGGATTTCATAAATTTCCATCTTTTGAGAACGAACACTATAAACAGCTTTTTGTAAATCCGTAATTTCTTTAGCTACAGGATGAGGAAAATTATCAACTGCTCGCACTAAAAAATCTTTATTAAAAGGAGTTAATATTTTGCGGTTATCGCTACGTCTGACTTGCACAATACTCGCAACCATTCCCACCCTCCATTTCCCCGGTGCAATTTTTTCTGGAGGATAAACCCGTTGCACAACTAAACGCGCAGTTATTACTTGACTAGAATTATTGGAATTACCCGAAAAAACTTCAGGGGGAGTAATATCCGCGATTTGTGCTAAAAAACCCTGACGAAAATCTTCCGCAAGTGCAAAACTACCGACCCAGCTAGCAGTCGGAACCTTTCTAACTAAACCTTGTGGAGTTTTGATAGATATTCCCGAATCAGCTTGAGGGTTAGTTGCTTGCTCCACAGTTTGGGGTGGAAGAGTTCCCGACCAATCAAATATGGCACCCATTGTTTTTGCCACAAACTGCCGAATTTCCTCCGGTTCTCGTTCCAACCTCTCAGAACCATCTGCCTCCCGTACATTTGTTCGCTGCACAAACGTCGGAGGTTTCCTCGTGCTAACCTGACGAATCGCAAACCCCTGGAAAATCAAGAAGAATAACGTTAGCACATGCAAACCAAAAGTCGCGATCGCAAAAATCGCAAGTAGATTCCAAGTAGATTTTTTCTTCTCTTCTAATAACCGGGTCATCCTTCCATCCTCCTAACACCAACTCCCAATTCCCCACTCCCCACTCCCAACTCCCCACTCCCCACTCCCCTCCCCCATCACACCTGCTTCCTCACCCACACAGCAGTATTGCTGATAGCATTAAATACCGCAAGTCCACCAAGAGCAGATAAAATTAGAGACATAATCGGAGCCAAAATTCCTAGAAAAATCAGGAACCATAACAAATCTGGGTCAGCATCAACATTTTGTCCTGAACCATTAACAATAACAGCAGCTGTAAAAATTGCTGCAATGTTAAAAGAAATTTTGGCAATCCCCACAGCCAAAAATCCCGTCAACCATGCAAAAATCGGCTTACCCGCAACAGGTAACAAAGAACCACCCACAGCTAAAGGTGCTAAAGCAGCAATCAGCAACATAGTTACTTCAATTAAATTTTGGAAAGCATTTTGCAAAGAAAGTAAAATATTCTTAATACTAGTTTGCACAGTCGAACCAAGAAGATAATTAAATTCCAACTCCGACACATTTCCACTAGCAACCACAATATTATTTAACTTATTTTCCAAACGGCTTATCCAAGATTGCGCTCCATATAAACTGCGATATTCTTGCCAAATAGGGTCAACTTTCTCCTTAGCTTTCAATAAACATTGAGTTTGCTGCTCACCAGTTAAAGCCTGACAAGGACGCAAAACAGCACCAGCAATTTCCTCCGCAACACTCATATTCAAAGCCTGCTGATAAGTCTTATCCACATCGGCTGTTGTGATAATTTGTTGATTAATAGTATTAATAAAATTGCGTAAACTCAAAGTCAGATTAGAAAGTAAAGTACCATTACCAGGATTAGCTAAAAGTAATACGACAATAAAAGGCCAAATTAAACCAGATAAAGGACGAGTATATTCATTATCTATTAAATCTCTTAACCATTGAGTCATAAAAACAAGTAAAGTGCCAACAGCAAAAAATATACCCAATTTCGTCAGCACACCATATATATTATTATCAGTATTATTTTGTAATAAATCTATCCACTGTTTATCCCAACCTTCAGCAATATTTTTTGCTGTAGTTGTGCCGTTATTCAGGATGTTGGTTACATCAATTTGGGCTAGGTAGTTGATTTCAAGGTTCATATTTTTAAACCTGACGCAAAGACGCAAAATAATTCAAAATTCAAAATTCAAAATTCAAAATTCAAAGTGATTACTTAATTAATTCGGTTTGAGAAGTTACTCGTAAAAGTCGTGAAACTTCTGCTGACGTATCTACTCTTTTAGCTCGATTTATTTCATCCATTTGTTGGGAAATATTAGCTAAATTTAAATTTGAATATTGCAAACTTTCATGAATCTGGGTCGTATTCCCCAGAGTTTCTCCCATAATTTTCGATTGCTCCCTTTGAATATTAATATTTTGTAACTCCAAATCAGCCAAACCTTCCCAACTCAGTTGTATAAGTTGCGATTGATTATTCATAAAAGAACTAAAAACACCAGCATCTAAAGGTACTCCACCAGTTAATTGTGATATTGGATTTGCCATAGTGATTTTTCGTTGCTGAATTTCCTTCTGAGTAGCAGCATTCCTAGCGATTACATTAATATCAAAAACAGCCTTTTGAGTATTTTGTAACTTATCCCTTAACCTATTTTGTCCATCCCGACCAAAAACACCATCAACAGAACCACGAGTAATCTGACGCTCAATTTCATTTCTGACCATCATGCTACGAACAGCAGAATTATTCTCAAACTTATCACCAAGAGAATATTGAGTCACCTGCTGCTTAATAGTACTCCCAACATTATTAGGATTAGGAACCTTAGCAGCACCAATAGAATTATTAACAGCAGTTTGCGTCTGAGACTCCAAAGGCTTCAGAGTATCAGAAGCATTATTTTTCAAATAATTCTGTAAATCATTCCCATAAAATTGAAAATTCGTCCAAACATCACCCAAATTAGCCATAGCAGGAAAAACACCCACCATAGTCAAAAAACCAGCAAACAAAACAACCCTCTTATAACCACCCAACTTATAACCAAACATAACAATCAACTCCCTCCTTCTTCCTTCTTCCCTTGGCTTTCTTGGCATCTTGGCGGTTCGTTTGAACTACCCCCCTCGTAACGAAGCAATTAACTTCCGTGCAAACCGAGAAATAGCCTCAAACTTATCCCCAAACTCCTCCATAGCCTCATTACGAGCACTCTGTTCCGAAGGATTATTAGCAACCACAGCTAACTGCTCATACCCCGGATAATACCGACAAAAAGTATAAACCCCATTATCATCCAACAACCACTGACTATAAATATCCTCCTTCTTAGGAAAAAAGCTCTCCGAAGCATTGCGGCCAATAACCTCACGAGGGTACTTTAAAATATTGACAAAACTATCAATAGCAACAGGTTGAATCCGACCAATCAAACGAGTAGTCAAATTTTGCAAAATCTTAGAAGCAGCCTTAGACTTAGCAATAGTATCCGGGTCTTGAGCCGACAAAATAACCCTAACCCCAGCCTTAGCACCATTAGCACAAAGCCTCCCAACCAAATCAGAAATTTGGTCAAACTCAAACAAAATAGGAGCCTCATCAATAAAAAATATCGAAGCAGGACTACTCAAAGCACGTCGTAAAGCAGCAGAATAAGCACTCAAAGAAAGAAGCGCAGCATCCTCACTATCAGATAAATTCCTCAGAGCAAAAACCAATAACTGTGCGTTAGTCGGGAAACTAGAAGGAGCAGAAACAGCTTGTCCTACCCGACTTTGTAACCAAAAACGCAAACGTAAATCTATCACCTCCAAAGCTTCATCAACCCTTCCCCCCACAGTTTGCAAACTCAAATGCTCTCTCGTACAAAAACTGAGAAAATCCCTCAAAGTCGGAGTCTTCTCCCAAGCTTCCGTACCAAAACCCTCACGCATAGCTACTTCATATCTTTGTTTAATACCCTCATCAGCAAAAAACGCACCCAAAGCCAAATTAATAATCGAGCGTACAGTCTGCAAAAGCAGTTGATTTTCATTGGAAGAACCCAAAACCATCGTCATCAAAGCCGATTCCAGAAACGCAGTATAATCCTGAAAACGCTCCCGTCTTTCTTCCTCACTCAACAAACGTAAATCTGGCTGTTCAAATAAATTATTCGACTCTTTAGAAATATCAAAATAAGCCCCTTGACCCTCCATGAACTCCGTATAATCAGTAAAAGTAGAAGTTCCATCAGGTTTAGGAAAATCCAAAGCAACAACAGGAATCCCCCGTGCTAAAGCTTGAGTCAAAATCCCCGAAACTAATACCGATTTACCAGCACGAGTAGTCGCAAACAAAGCTAAATTTTTATGCTGATTAAACAAATCCAAACTTACAGGAGACCCACCCTCATCAGCAACTAATTCAAAACCTTTAGTATCACCCGCTTTCGTCGTCACCAAAGGCATTAATCCCCAAACTTCCGTAGTCAAATAAAGTTGCCGACGATTAAAAGGTTTCGCTAATAAATTTTCCCAAACAATAGGCAAAGTTTGTAACCAAAGCTTCCAAGCATATTCGGTTTCTCTAATTACCCTTGCTGGACGCTGGAAACAATTTTCAATATATCTACAAGCTTCGTCTAACTTTTCGGTAGTGGGACGATGAACTAAAATTGCCATTCCCGTATAAATAGGTAAAGCACCTTCATATAATTGTTCTTGTGCAGCTACCGATTTTCTTAACTTAATTTGTGCCCCAACATCAATAGTATTACTTTTTTCTTCAGCTAATTTTGCAGTCATATTCGACTGCTTGAGTACCCGCTGCAAAGTTGTCTTCACCAACATCGGATTTGCAGGTGTTAATTCACAAAAAATTTCCGTATCTACAATTGCATCCCTAGCAATTAACTCCCACAAATAACGTAACTGAGAAGTTTTATTAGCCCATCCTCCAGGCTTTTCTAAAAAAGTCATTACCCCAACATACTGATTTTTCAGATGTACCCATCTCCGGTCAGCAACAGGTACACTAGAATCAATCAACAAAGTACTGCTATGAATATTTTCTAACAATAATTTACTACTATGTAAATCGGAATAAATTTGCTCTTTTAATCCATTTTCATCTAAATGCAATAGTTGAGGAATACTTATCGCTTCTGTAGAATTAAATCTTTTCCAAACATCTTGCCACAATTCCACCACAGTTAACGCTCTTACATCTAAACCCATTTTATTAGATAAAAGCTGCTCCCAACGACAAAAACCTTCCTTATAAGCATTGGTAATAATACTTTCAATTCGCTGATTTTCTCTTTCAGCAGCTTCACCTTTAAATTGTGACCACCAAGACTCAGCCCTACCTAAAAATTTCTCAACCCAATCATTTGCGGCAGCAGCATCAGGTTCCACTGTATATGTGACATACACCCGCAAAAATTTAGGTTTTCTCACACCCGAACGTGTTAATTGTTGAACTCTTGCACGTTCTGATGTCAATAAATATTGTATTTCTGGAGATGTCGAACCTTGAACCAAATGAGCAAGTTCTTCTTGTCGTAATTTATCGGTAGAAAAAGACCCCAAATGAAAAGTAATTCTTTCTTCACCAGGAATTTCTTTTAAACCCGCTTCAATTTGCTGACATATAGTGTTAATTTGTTCTTGGCTGAGAGTACTATGAATTCCTTTACAATCAAAACCAAAGACAAAACAAAATTTGTCTTTTTGATTACCTTTAGTTAAAATATATGCGCCAATATCTCTACTATTTAAGTTGACACGCAACATAGTAGCTAAATTTAAAGCATCTTCAAAAGGTGTTAACCTACTTTGTTGTCCTGGAACGCCTACGCTTTGTTTTCCGATTTTTGGTTTCATGATAAAATCCTAGAAAACTTTGATAACGAGCAACACCTCGCGTCCAAGTGGGAACACCGATAAATTTGCTCAAAAACCGCCAACTTCTTCCTCCTGTTAGTATCCACCAAGTTGCCATTCCCCATCCAGCAATAAGCACTGTCCACAACCATTTATCCCAGCCACTACTAAATAAACTTCCCAAAAAACCATGAATGATAAAGTAGGAAAGCAATCCTATTATCATCCAAGGAAAAATTTGGTCAGCAGGAATCGGACCGAGAGAAGGCTGAGTACCAAGAATTTGATTAACTGGACGAAATTCTTTATCGCGTTCTGAAGTCATGGAGGGGGGAGTGGGGAGTGGGGAATTGGGAGTGGGGAATTGCTTATGAGCCGATGATAAAGGATGTTAATACATCAGCAATAGTCACAGCGATAACAACTAGCAACGGAGTTCTGGCTACAACTTGCCAATCTTCATCTTGACGAACTGCGTTAATTACTCCAATTAGTGCGACTGCGACATAAAGTAAATAAAGTGCCCGCAAAACGTTAAACACTAAACCAACTGCAGCACTAGCATTATCCCCTTGAGAACCCTGAGTTAAAGTATTTTTGAAAAAGTTCTCTGCTTTCCCAAAAAATTGTGCTGCTGCTGGGTGAGCAAAATAATCTAACCAAAATAAACTTAATATTCCAGCTATCACCGTAACTTGCACGCTCATTACTGTGCTAGCGGATAAACCCATCTGCTTTCCAACTTGCTGGATGGTGACGCTAGATAAAATCCCCAACAACAGGCAAAATAAAAGTGTTGGACTTTTGACAGTGATAACACTCAAAAAAATTCCGCACGCAATTAAAAGAGGAATAAATCTCACCAAAGCTGTGCGAGAATATTCTACTGTCAATTTATAATCTGCAGATTTTTCTCTCAATTTACTGCTCAGCATTATATCCATTGTCCAGTTAATAATTTTTACAGTCGCTTGGTGTTTTCTCTGGGATTTGTTAATAAATACTTATATTCAATCTTTTGCTTGATTAGACGACAAAAGCTGTTTCTCGTCAAGCCCTGATAATACTTTTACTCCATTAGCACTTGGTAAATGTGATTTATAATACAATCATAGGTAAGATGCTATACAGTAAATTATACATCCTATAAATAATTAAGCATTGTTTAGAGTAACACATTCATTTATCTACTCTAATCCAAGGGTTTATCGCTTAGCGCGAATGATTGCCATTATCATACTGTATAAAAAAAATAGTTTTTAACATCAGTGCATTTTACAAAAGCAGTGACAAAACTTGCGTTTCCAACAAAAAAATTTTATTTGGATAAAAATGACGTGATATATGTCCTAAGTATGGTTTATTTTATTAAAACTTAAGTTAACCGGAATATAATCTTTACTTAAATTCTTATCTATACATTTTGAGATGAGGGATTTATAAACTTTATAGCCTTAAATCATTAATTGTTATAGAGGGTGCAACTCAGCAGGATTAGTAATTTAATTACCCCAATATTAAGTTAGGGAAAGCAAGCAAACAGCAGTAAAAGCTTCTTCCCTCTTCCTTCGTCTGGAAACTTACTCGCTTACAAAATCACTTTCTGAGGAGAATTTAATGTCTAAGTTGAGTCGTAGACAACTTCTGCTATTTTTTGCTGGTAGTGCTGGAGCAATTGTAGTAGACCAAATCTTAGGTGGTTTTGGTGATTTTGCTGAAGCGCAAACCGTACCTTTAAGTTTTACTCCTGTTCGTTTACCCCACCCTTTAGCAGTTTACCAACAACAAAATAGTTTTTTACCCACAGGAATTAGTACAGGAACAGTAGTCCCCAGTTCACCAGACGTAAAAATGGCTAGCTACAACGTTGTTGATGATGTTGTAGTCCCTCCAGAGTACGAACGTTACACAATTCTTGCTTGGGGTGACCGTGTTTTCCCTAGTACACAAGATTATGTAGGCTACAACTGCGACTATACAGGCTTTGTTCCCATCGCAGCTAACCAAGACGATGGTTTTCTTTGGGTGAATCACGAGTATGTTTCTTTCCCAATGACTAATACGCTTGCTGATTCAACTGATTTAGCTGCTTTTCCTACAACTTTTGAACCCGTAATTGGTAGAGCTTTACCTTCCACAGTCAATACTGAAGTGATTGGTGAGTTTCTATACAACATGGGTGGCTCTATAGTTCGTATTTCTAGCCGTAATGCTAAGCGTCGTTACAGCGTTGTCCGCGACCCTAGAAACCGACGTATTCATGGTTTATCTGGCTTAGGAATTAATAGTCAGCGTACTGATAGCTATCGAACTGTAACCTCATGGGGTACTCTTAGTTACCAACAAGGTGACCAAAACTATTTAATTGGTACTGGACCAGCAGCAACTGAAGTTTTTAGCCTCAGTTCCGATGGACTTGGTAACAAAATTATTGGTACTGCTTATAACTGTTCCGGTGGTACAACTCCTTGGGGAACTATCCTTTCTGCTGAAGAAAACTTCCAAGAAACTGTACAAGAAGCTGTCAGACCCAACGGTACTCAGACTGGTTACCTCAACTTTCCTGGTGGTTTGACTTTTGGTTTAGTTGGGGAAAAATACGGTTGGATGGTAGAAGTTGACCTCGCAGACCCCAATTGGCGTCCACGTAAGCATACCTGGTTAGGTCGTTACCGCCATGAAAACATTACCATGCGGGTGGAAGCTGGTCGTAAATTAGTTGCTTACATGGGTGACGACCGACGTGGTGGACATACTTGGAAGTTTGTGAGTAACGGAGTAGTCGCTTCACCTACTGATAAGAGCAACAGCACTTTGTTTGAAAGCGGTATTCTTTATGTTGCTCGTTTCAATCCTGATGGAACAGGTCAATGGATTCCTTTAGTTTTGAACACTCCTACTAATCCGATTGCACCTTCTGTACTTTCTTCTGTTGAATTTGCGGCTTTAGGTTCTGCACAACAAAACGGTCGCTTACCACTTCCAAGTCGGGTTATCTCAGGACAAACAACCGACGGTGGTTCCTTCAGATGCGATCGCACTAATGAAGCAACTGCATTAGCAGGTTTTCAGAACAAACGCCTATCCGATTTCTATCCTAGCCAAGGGGCAATTTTGTGCGACGCATTCCTTGCTGGTAACTTAGTTGGTGGAACTCCCACAGCACGTCCAGAAGACCTCGAAGTTCACCCCCGTACCAAAGAAGTATTTATTGCCTACACTGACGGTGCTCCTGGCGGTGACGGATACCCAGATTCCCGTATCTTCCAAGTAGCAAAATTAACTACTGCTCCTAATGCAACTCAGCAATCAGGTGGACTCTACAAAATAATTGAAGATAGCGTCGATGGTGCAGGTCTAACCTTCCGTTGGCAAAAATTAGCACAAGGTGGTGAAGCCGGTTCTGTTGGTGGTGCAGGGTTTGCTAACGTTGATAACTTAGCATTCGATTCCCAAGCAAACGTTTGGGGTGTTACCGATATGTCTACTGGTACTCACAACGGTTTTGCAACTGGCGTAAACGGAACACAAAGTACTATCAGTCACTCTGCCAGGGGGAATGTTTCCAGCTTTACTGGTGTCTTCGGTAATAACTGGTTATTTTTTATTCCCACTACAGGTCCAAACGCTGGAAGAGTAACACCCTTCGCTCAAGGGCCAGTGCGCTCGGAAATGACAGGCCCCACTTTTGTTGGAGACACGCTGATTATTGCTGTACAGCACCCTGGTGAAGATTGTCCAATTAACGACGGTACTATTTTAAGACGCAATATTGAAATGCTGGATTTGGGTGGTACTGTCTTTAACCAAGCACGCAGCGTACCTCGTGGAAGTAGCTGGCCTAGCAATATGCCCGTAGCTGATGGTGGTAAGGGTCAAGCCACAGGTGTACCTCGTCCTACGGTGATTGGTATTCGTCGTAAGAATTCTTCGGGTCGCTTTATTTAGAAGCCCCACTTAACCCCACGGAACCCCACCCCCCTTCCCCCCTCCCCGCAAGCGAGGAGGGGGGTGAAAAAATCTCTTGTTCTTAGCCCATTCCCCATTCCCCATTCCCCACTCCCTACTCCATGTAGAGGTTTGGAGAGAGGTATAATTTTTAACTTTTGTGTGAGGAGTACAAATGAAGAAGTTTGCGCTGCTGAGTTGGGTTACATTGTTATGTGTGTTTGGTTTTGCAGCTGTTCCTAGCGGTGCAAGGGCCCAAAATCCATCTGAAACAAATACAGAAACAGAAGCTACACCCGAAACAATATCTGCTGTTCAACCTCGCTTTGGCGTTCGCTACACTACCGAAGGTGCTGGTTTTGACTCTTTCTTCAATTTGGAAGGTTTTGTTCCCCTATTCCAAAACCCAGGTAAAAACGTCACTTTCTTAGAAGGACGGGTTTTGTTAGACAGCGACTCCACAATGGCTGGAAACCTGCTGTTGGGTCATAGATTTGTTAGTGAAACAGGAGACCGCATCACAGGTGGTTATGTTTCTTTCGACAGAAGAGACACAGGTAATAGCTTATTTAATCAACTTGGTGTTGGTATAGAAAGTTTGGGTAACTGGGATTTTCGTACCAATGCTTACTTACCTCTCGGTAATGCTAAAAACCAAGTTGCAGCCCCATTTTTCTCTGCAAACTCGTTATTATTACCGTTTGAGTCAGCACTCTACGGATTCGATGCAGAAGTTGGTACTAAATTAGCAAGTCTTGGTCAAGGAGATTTGCGAGGGTATGCTGGTTTATATTATTATACTGGCGACCAAATAGATTCTCTCGGTTGGAGAGCTCGTCTGGAAGCCAACCCCACCAACTTCCTCAACCTCGGTCTAACCGTACAAAATGATTCGATTTTTGATACTAGGGCTGTATTTACCGTTGGACTTAGTTTTCCTGGAAGCGGTAGCAGCGGTAGAGGTAGCTCCGAAAGAAGTCGTCTTTTAGCAAGGATGGGTGAATCAACTGACCGTCAAGTTATCATTCCTGTAGCAAATACATTTCTTGAAGCGATAAACCCAGATACAGGTGAACCTTGGAGTTTCGTCCACGTAAGTTTAGGTGGCAACAGTAACGGTACTTTTGAATCTCCCTACGCGACTATTCAACAGGGTGTAGACAATGCTAGAAATGGCGATATTGTTTACGTAAGACTGGGTAATAACGCCACAACATCTGGGTTCACTATTCCTAACAACAAGATAGTACAGATATTAACAAATGGCCCCATACAACGAATTAACACAACACAAGTCGGTCCAGTTGTACTCCCATTTTCAGGTAGGGGAGGAGCATTTGCACCAAAACTTACAGGTGTAGTAACCCTCGCAAACAACAGCATTATTTCTGGGTTTAATATTGATGGTGCTCTGGGTGGTGCTATTCAGGGAAGCAACATTAGTAACGTGACAATTCAGAATAATATTATTCAGAATTCCAATATTGACCCCAACAATACTACGAATTTAGGAAATGGTATTTTGTTAACTAATGTTACTGGCAAAGTTAATATTACCGATAACACTATTAGAAATAACACCGAAACAGCAATTTCCATTAATAACACAGCTGGTAGTGCTGAGTTAAATATTACTGGTAACACAATCAGCGACAACTTTAACTCCATCCGAGCTAATTTCTTAGGAACAGCACAAGCTACTGGTCAAATAGCAAACAACACTATTTCTAATCCAGGTATTGGTGTTGATGTAAATGTGGGTGGAAACGCCAGACTAAGCAATTTCAATATCAGCGGAAACACAATTACCGCTCCTACAGGTGGTGGGTTATTCCAAGGTATTAATTTTACCGCTGCTGAGAATGCAAATGCGACAGTTAATATCACGAATAACACTGTTTCTAATACAGAAAATACTGGTATCAACGCTGCAAGTTTCGACGATACCACAACCGTCAATCTAAATATTATAGGCAATACAGTTACCAACACTGGTGCTCAAGGTATTTATGTTGATGGTTTTAATGGAGAGAGAAACGGAAATACTGTCATTAATAAAAATACCGTCACCAGTGCTTTCAGTGAGGGTATTTACTTAGAGAATGTCAGAGGAAAGGTTGAAATTAACGATAACAAGGTTGTAAATACTCGCAACCCAGATGTTGATACTGACCTTGAATCAGGTATTTTTATTTGGAATTACAAAGGCAATATTGATTTGACAATTGCCAATAACAGAATCGAGACAAATTTTGCTGCAACCGACTACCGAGTTGACGGAATTGAATTTAACTTGTGTCGCGACGTTGACCCAATTTATCTCTCTAAACCCTGTACTTCTGCTGCAACCGCAAACGTGAACATTTTGAATAACACAATTACTCACAGTGGCAACATTGTCGGTGGTGGTGACGGTATCGACTTGAACTTAGGACAATTCGCTGACGCTAAATTTAATGTTACCGGAAACCAAATTAGCAATATTCCTGACGAAGGAATTTCTATCAATGCTGTAGCCGAATCTAAAGGACAATTTAATATCTCTAACAACACAATTAGAAACGTTGTTGATAGCGGTATCGAAGTTGACTTGTTCCTACCAGACCCGTTAATTTCCGCTGCGTCCAATTTGTTTAATCGCAGTAACACTCAGTTTACAATTACTGGCAACACCATCGATACCACCAAAAACGACGGTATCGACTTTGATATTCAAGACCAAGCTCAAAGTAAAATTACTATCGAAGGAAATACCATCAAAAATATTGGTGATGGTGAATCTGGAGACCGACCAATTCAATTAGAGACAAGTAACAGCTCTAGAATGTGTACTTCTGTTAACGGAAATACTATTTCTGGAGCAGTTAATCCTTCACGTTTGAGACCCAATGGCACTTCCACCTTGGAAGTTGTTGACTCTGCTAACCTTTCCAGCAGAAACGGTGGTGCGAATTTCGTCACAACTAGTACAACTAATCGTAATACTCCTTGTCCGTAGTTAAGGTAAAGTTACAAGAGTATATATCCTCATGATTAATCTGGAGTGGGCAATTCATTTTTTGCTCACTTTTCCATTTTTTGGGGGTCTTTGTAGGTTGGGTTGAGGAACGAAACCCAACATTTACGGTATGAAGTTGGGTTTCGTTCCTCAACCCAACCTACGAAGCCCATTTTAGAATCGCCGTATAATAATAATGGTTATCATTCCTTGAAAGAATAATTAATAAGACTGTAATCTAAACTTAAACTACTGTCGGTATGTTGTTATGTTAGTGATAGTTTCTTGGTAAACCTCAAATCTAAGGGCTTACTCCGTTTTTATTTGGTAATATTTGCGCTTTATTTTTTTAGAGGAGACTTTATCTATTTTGAATAGAGTCATTGTGCAACGTAAGGGTATCTACCGCAAATATAACTATAATAATACGTGAGTTGATTTAATTAGTGTTTGATATTTACTAATTTACCAGTCATAAAATAATTTTTGTTTATATAGCAATCCTTTAAAGGATGAGAACCCCAACCTTGTAGCAAAGACCTTTAGGTATTGATATGTCTAATGTCTACAAGGTTGTAATTTGTTAGTAACCTTTTAGAGATTGCTATTAAATCAATACTTTTTGGTTAAGGATTTAAAGCCTTTAAACTGTATCGCTTAATGTATCAACGAATGTATTGAACTTTTAATTTTTATTCGTGTGAGGAGTATTTATGAGAAGGTTGTCCGTACTGGGCTGCATTACTTTGCTATCGATAGTCGCCTTCGCTTCTACTGCAAATGCTCAAACTGAAGAAGCACCAGTTCAACAAGAAGCCCCACCTGTAGTTCAACCTCGATTTGGAGTCCGCTACACAACTGAGGGTGGAGGTTATCAACCTTTTAGCAATCTTGAAGGCTTTTTACCTATATTCCAAACCCCTGGCAACAATGTTACCTTCTTGCAAGGTAAATTGTTTTTAGACGATGATTCCAGAATGGGTGGGAACCTACTTTTAGGACATCGTTGGTACAGCGAGAAAGACAACCGTACTTTCGGTGGTTACATCTCCTACGACCAACGCAGTACAAGCGCTAAAGGGTTCAGCCAATTAGGCGTAGGTTTTGAAACTCTTGGTAACTTAGATTTTCGCGTTAATGCTTATCTCCCTCTGGCAACCAGTGAGAAGCAAATAGGAGCAAGCGCGACTGGTGTAATAATCGACCCAACAAGCAGAAATCTTTTCTTAACAGGTAGAACAAATCAGTTTCAAGTTGGTTTATCTGGTGTAGACGCAGAAGTTGGTACCAAATTAGCACAACTTGGTAGTGGTGACTTACGGGGTTATGTCGGTGGTTACTACCTCAGTGGTGGTGAATCTCGCGAAGCTTTTGGTTGGAAAACCAGATTAGAAGCTCGTCCAACTAACTTCTTAAACCTAGGTGTTTCCTTACAAGGTGATGCACTGTTTGACACCAGAGCTATTTTCACTGTTGGTTTAAGCTTCCCTGGAAGTGGTTCTACCGCAGGAAAATCTGAGCAAGGTGCTGTTTTAGCACGCATGGGTGACGGTGTAGAGCGCAACCCCATTATCCTTGTAACTAACGAAACACGAAGTGTAGCCAATGAGCCGGCTATCGACCCTGTGACAGGTTTAGCATTGAGAGTTCCCACCCCAATTGGTGCTGCTGCTCTGAATCCTACTAACTTAGCTGCTGCTCCTGCTGGCACTATTTTCTATATTAATGATGGTGGTACTAGTCCCAATTCCACTGGTTTAACTTATACCATTCCTAACGGAGTACAGTTAATATCCAGTGCTGGTTCACAGTCTGTAAATACACAACTTGGTTCATTTGCGCTTCCACTTTCCGGTACTGGAACACGTCCTACAATAACTGGTCCAGTAGCTTTCGCAGGTAGCGGTACTCTCTCTGGATTTAATATTACACCTGTAGGTAGTAGTAACAATTTAGCAGGGGTTAGCGCCAGACCATTCGGAGCTACCCAAGCTACGGTGAACATCAATAACAATACAATCACCAATAGCAACAGAGGAATTGATTTAAGCGCTATTGACAGTGCCAAGCTGACAGCGAACGTATCTGGCAACACCATTACTGGAGCAAAAGATGCTGGTATTGCGGCATTAGCATCTAATAATGGACAACTGAATCTAACTGTTGCTAATAACACAATTCAAAACACAGTCTACGACACAAGTCAACAAACAGGTGGTATTGGCGTTCGAGTAAATGCGACCGACGCATCAAAAGTACGTTTACTGCTTACTGGTAACACAATTAGAAACAACCAAAGCTTAGGAGTTTCAGTTGTAGCGTCTGGTACTTCTGATACCTCTGTTATTGCTGAATCTAATACCCTAACCAATAACAACACAATTAGCGGTGCTGAGAATCCACCTACACCCAGCGCTTTTGATGTAGCTGCTGACAGTGGTACGCCAAAAGTTTGTTTGCGCTTGAACAATAACACAGCTTCAGGCAATACATTTTCTGACTACAGCTTGTACAACGGCAATCTGAGCGGTGCAACATTCCAAGTTGAGAATACTCTGGTAACCAACACAGGTAATATTACTCAGCAAACATTTAACGGTACAAGCTTTGTCCCCGCAACTGTTGCTAGAACTGCCATCGGTTCCACAACTTTAATTAATGGTTTCTCTAGCGTAGCTAGTGGAACTTGTGCAACTCCTTAGAACTAATAATTTAAAGCTAATGTTTTCACTTCAACAATGTTTCTGCGGTTGTTTTGATAATTCAAAAATAAATCCAAGTCAGCAAAAAACACGATTGTTGTGGATAACGTTAGCTGTACTTGTGGTTTTCTTTGTGGCTGAATGGGGTATAGGTTTATGGAGTCGCAGCTTATCTTTACAAGCTGATGCTGTACATATGTTTTCAGATGTTGCGGCTATGGGTTTATCACTTATTACTAGTTGGTTAGCCCAAAGACCTGCTAAAGGTAAAGCAACATTTGGATATAACCGCGTTGAAATTTTGGCGGCTTTAATTAATGGATTAAGCTTGATTTTTATCGCTACTTTAATTAGTTGGGAAGCGATAAATAGATGGCAAAGTTCAGAACAAGGTTTAGAGCAAATTCTAGGCTTGCCAATGTTGGGTATTGCAGTGTTAGGCTTATTAATGAACTTGCTAAATATTGCTTTACTTCATCCCCACAGCCACAAAGATTTAAATTTACGGGGTGCTTTACTTCATATTATTTCCGATACTTTTAGTTCTGTGGGTGTGATTTTTGCGGCTTTAGCTATTCACTTGTGGAATTGGTTATGGGCTGATATTGCTGTCAGTCTATTGGTGGCAATTTTAACTAGTTTAAGTGCTTTACCTCTAGTCCAAGAAAGTTTAAAGATTCTTTTGGAATATGCTCCGGAATCTATTGACCCTGTGGAAGTAGAAAAATCGCTTAAATCTTATCCGGGTGTATCTGAGGTAGAAAAGCTTCACATTTGGACAATCGGTTCCCAAAAAGTGATGTTATGCGCGAATTTGGTTGTTGAGTGTGGAACCCTTGAAGAACGAGACCGTTTGTTAAGGAACTTGCAAATACATCTGAATAATTCATTTGAGATTAGCGAAGTTTCCTTACAATTAAGCAGCCGTAAATTTAAAGCGATAACCTCAATTAATCCATTATTTAACCAAAGCTTAATCTCGCTAATTTCTACCGAATCAGCTCAAACACCAGTGGATTATTCCATGTAGTATAGTACATCATCCATCAACCAAGTAATAGGAGTTAATCTGATGATGAGCTTGCTAAGAAAATACAAGAAAATACTTGTTTTATTTTTTGCGGCTTTAATGTCTGTGATATTTTTCAATACGGTTTTTGCTCAACAGCCCCAGGTAGCAAAAATTGCTTTAAATGATAACGCACCTGTAGCTATTTCTCTGCCTCACGTACGTTCAGATGATGGATTCGCAGCATCTCATTTAGAGCAGAACTTTTACCAGTAATTGGTAATTGGGAATTGGTAATTGGTAATTGGTAATTGGGAATTGGGAATTGGGAATTGGGAATTGCTTTTCTTCCATTACCCATTACCCATTACCCATTACCCATTACCCATTACCCATTACCTAATAGCTAAAACGTATTTACTCTGGAGTAATTTTGATGTTTGGATTACTAAAAAACTGCAAAAGATTTGTAGCCTTGGTGCTATCTACCCTCTTTTTTAGCTTAGGTATTTTACCAGGATGGCAACTACCTGCATATGCTGGTAACGGTGTCAACGTTATCTTAATGATTGGCGATGGTATGGGATGGGAAATGGCACGCGCTGCTGCTGTTGCCAATGGCGCTCCTATGTATACCAGTGGTAAAGGTAGTGGTTTGGCTATGCAAACCCTAACTGGCTATGGCTTGGTTACAACCTACGGTACTACTGTCAAAGGTGCTACCACATTCAGTACGGGTAACTCAGCCCTGGATGATAGTAACAGCGCAACTGGTGCAAGTCCTATTCGCAGTGGCTTTACCTTCAATCCAGCCTTTAATCCCGGTACTACTCCTAGTGGAGGTGCTACATCTGGTGGTAACTTAGTAGGCTACGACCCTACTCAAGGTGGTCTTAATCCTTGGACGCCAATTACTCCAGCTGCCGCAGGTTCCTACAACAAAGAATATATCAAGTACAGCTACCCCGACTCCGCAAATACAGCAACCACCTTGTACACAGGTGTTAAAAGCTACAACAACGCGATGGGTGTAGACATCTACGAACAGCCCGTAACAAGTATTCTGCAAAAAGCTGCCCTCGACGGTAAAGCAACAGGTCTAGTCACTTCAGTACCTATCACCCACGCTACCCCCGGAGCCGCAGTATCTTTTGTAAATAGACGTAATAAATACGACAGTAATTTGCCTATAACTGACAGTATTCTTCAGCAGGCTCTGGGCATATTTAAACCTAATGTATTGCTCGGTGGCGGTCATCCACTAGACCAGTCAAATACTACAGCAGTATCTGGTACAGCAAATTACACCTATATTCAGAATTCTACTTACACAGAACTGAAAAATAATCCCACAGGTAACCGCTACGGTTACAGATTCTTAGAGCGCGGTCCAAATGCTACTTCCACTCTATTAAGCACCGCTGCAACTCTCGACCCACAAAAAGGAGATAGACTCTTGGGTCTATATGGTGCTCGCGGTCAAGATGGTAACCTACCTGTAAGAACTGCTAATGGTGACTATGGTGATGCCACCAGCGGTACTGGTTTAGCCCAATTTTCTTTAGCGACTACTGCAAATCCTACCACCGGAATTCCTACTCCTGACATTGTTCGTCCTGTTACTTCTGGGGAAACTACCACTCAGTTCATCGCTAGAGAAAGAAATGAAAACCCTACTCTTGGTGATTTGACCCAAGCTGCACTTAACGTTTTGGGTAAAGACCCAGATGGTTTCTGGTTGATGGTTGAAGGTGGGGATGTTGACTGGGCTGCTCATGACGATAACATGGACAACCTCATCGGTAATATGCTTGCTTTTGATGAAGCTGTTCAAAGAACAATCACTTGGATTGGTAACAATGGTGGTTGGAGCAAGAACATGTTGATTATTACTGCAGACCACGACCACTATTTGACACTTAATTCAAACTTCCCCACACTTTTGGCGGCAACTGGTGCTCAAGATTTAACTTACAACAAGCACACACCCGCGACCGCAGGTTACTTCCACGGTTCTGACCCCACCGTCAAGTACGGTTGGACTAACCACTCTAACCGTCCAGTACCTGTCTACTTCCAAGGACCAGCCAATTTTATGGCTACTCTCAATGGATATGTAGGCCAGCCACATATCTATACTGATAAGCGTCCTGGTGGTCCAGTCACAAACTACAGTATTCCTGGAATTGCTGATATGGTAGACCAAAGCCAGATTTATCTGACAATGCTAAAAGCAACTACAGACCCAGCCACTGGTCCAGCTACAGGCCGTAGAACTCGATAAATCTTTCATCGAAATTCCTGTAGAGACGTGATTTTTGTAGAGACGTTACATGTAACGTCTCTACATTTTTGGAAAATTTTAGTCCTCTTTCGCTGCATCGGGTAATTACACCGTAGAATTTCCCTGTTGTTGTAAAATCATAGCTGATTCGTTGTAACAAGTCTTGCATAGGTTTTTAACGGTTCAACAAGGGGTAAAGATTATGGCGTCAATCAAAATTGGTATTATTGGTGGCAGTGGATTATACAAAATGGAGAGCCTTAAAGATATCCAGGAGGTTGTAGTAGAAACGCCATTTGGCTCTCCTTCAGATGCTATCATCACAGGTACTTTAGACGGAACAAGAGTAGCCTTTTTAGCAAGACATAATCGTAATCACACCCTCCTACCTACCGAATTACCCTTCCGTGCCAATATTTATGCAATGAAGTCTTTGGGTGTGGAATATCTGATTTCTGCTAGTGCAGTGGGTTCTTTAAAAGAAGAAGTCAAACCTTTGGATATGGTAGTCCCCGACCAATTTATCGACCGCACAAAAAATCGGGTTTCTACTTTTTTTGGGGAAGGAATAGTGGCTCACATCACTTTTGGTGACCCTGTGTGCAAAAATTTAGCTGGTGTTTTAGCGGAGTCTATTGCTAGTTTGAATCTTGCGGATGTAACGTTGCACCGTGGTGGAACTTATGTATGTATGGAAGGCCCCGCATTTTCCACCAAAGCAGAGTCAAATCTCTACCGTAGTTGGGGTGCAACGGTTATCGGTATGACAAATTTACCTGAAGCAAAGTTAGCACGGGAAGCAGAGATTGCTTATGCGACTCTAGCATTAGCAACAGATTATGACTGTTGGCATCCGGAACATGATAGCGTGACGGTAGAGATGGTGGTAAATAATTTACATCGTAATTCCGCAAATGCACAGAAAGTAATTCAAGAAGCTGTAAGACGTTTAAGCGCAAATCCACCAAGCAGTGATGCTCATTCGGCTCTGAAATATGCAATTTTGACTCCACTGGATAAGGTATCGGTGGAGACTAAGAAAAAGTTGGAATTATTGCTGAAAAAATATATTTAAAGTCTCAAGTTTTTGTGAAAGCGGGCGGGCAAGGATGCCCACCCCACAATAGAGTGTATCGGGGAAACATTGACGTGGCATATATAAGTCAATATAGTTCGTTAGCATATTAAATTATTAAGAAAAAATCAGGTGATAAAGCGTTTTTCTCAATCTGCGATATTCCCCTATTTTACTTTACTAGTATTTTTTGTTCCCTTATTGTTATTTAACGGCCAACAGCAAAGCTTAATGGCTCACGACGAAGGATACTACGCACTCCAAGCCCGTTGGATTTGGGAAAAAGGTGACTGGGTAACCGTACAATGGTGGGGGCAACCAGCTTATGACCGCACAATAGGCATTCAATGGTTAATAGCGCTGTGTTATGGGTTATTTGGCATTAACGAAACGAGCGCCAGACTACCCAGTATAATCGCTAGTATCTTTAGTATCTTCTTGACGTATAAAATTGGCTGCGTACTCACAAATCGTCGCATCGCTTGGTTAGGCTGTTTAGTATTAGCTGTAACACCTTTATGGTTGCAGTATTCACGAATGGCAGGACAAGATGCTGTGTTAGTATTTTTACAACTTTTAGGAATTTGGGCATTACTTGAAGCAGAGAACTCTCACAAATTAAACAAATTACATAGATTATTGTGGGGAATTTTAGCCGGAAGCACTTTTGGCTTAGGCTATTTAATTAAAGGATTCATGATTTTATTATTTCCCATAGCACTCCTACCCTACCTAATATCCAAACCCCACACGGTAGAGACGCGATTAATCGCGTCTCTACCCCTTACAAATCCTGGAATTTATATAGGTTTAATATTGGGAGCAATTCCCGTATTAGGCTGGTTTTGGGCTAGTTGGTTGCGTTACGGAGCTTTACCCTTTCAGCAACTTTTTGGAAAACTTTTATACTTGGGAACAGCGGACACATACAATCCGGGACCCTTATATTATTTATGGAATATTCCTGCAAATGCATTTCCTTGGCCGTTGTTTAGCTTGATTGGTGCAGCATTATTTGTTAGAAAATTAATTCAAAAATACTATAAAAAAATTAGCAATGTTAATACTTATAACCATCCTTTACTACTTTTAGGCTACCCATTAATTTTATTCTTGCTTTTAAGTATATTTAAAACCCGCACTCTCTATTATCCCTTGCAACTAATGCCCTTTATGGCACTTTTTGCGGGTTCTGCTTTAGATTGGCTAGTAAATATTTATCAACATCGTCAAAGTCGCTACCGATGGCTGGGTGCAACTTTAAGCTATAGCTTTTCTGGATTGGGTATGCTTTTAATCTTGGCTACTATTGTCATAAACTTACGAATGTTTGGTGTCAATGTGGGTGAAGATATTCGCGCTTATAGTAATATTGCACTTATTGTTGGCTCTGGTTGGTTATTACTAGGATTTTTTTGGTGGTATGGAAATAAAGGAAAGAACCTACACAAGCTTTCGCAACAATGGCTAGCTACTTGGTTAATTGTACCTTGGTTTGCCTTTGCGGGTTTAGGTTTGTGGGGATTTTTGGGAAATCGCACTCCTGGTTTCAGAACCGATTTTTCCCAACCGACAATTGCAAAAACAGTCAACGCTCATCCTATCAACTTTGTCCTCCAAGAAACCTTAAATGGAGAAGAACAAAAAACTTTGATATTACTCAGTTTCTATACACCCAAACTGGGAGGCCAATTTCAAAAACTGTCTCAATTACCCCCATCTTCCTATGTGTGGACAAGTCCAGATATTTCCCTAGATTCATCTCCAGAATACCAAATTTTAGGAACCGTCAAAGGATGGAAATTAATTCACCTAAATAATTCAAAATTCAAAATTCAAAATTCAAAAAATAACTAGCACTTAACAGTCAACCATTAACTTTAAAGAAATACAGTGAAAGACACTTATAAAGAGCAAATCCACAAATACTTTGAAAATATCGCGGAAGATTTAGATTGGTGGAGTAATAAAAATAAATACTATTATCAAGATATTGAAATACTGCATCAGTTTATTATTCATAAATGTTGTACAGTATTAGAAATTGGTTGCGGTACAGGTAATTTACTCGCAGCAATCCAACCAAGCTTAGGAGTTGGTATAGATTTTTCTAAGAATGTGATTGAAATTGCTCAATCTAAATATCCTCACTTACATTTTTTATCCTATGATGCAGAAGAATTATCCTTAGATATTTTCAAAAATACGGAAATACCAAATACCTTTGATTTCATAATTATATCGGGAGCTTTAGGATATCTTAGCGATATTCAATCTGTCTTAAATAACCTGCAAAATTTATGTAACCCCCAAACCAGAATTATTTTAGTATTTCATAACTTTTTGTGGGAGCCATTTTTAAGGATAGCCGAAAAAATTGGTCAACGTCGTCCTCAACCGCAACAAAATTGGTTGTCAATGAATGATGCAAAGAATTTATTAACTCTGACTGGATATACTCCAGTAAAAATAGGTCGTCGTTTTCTTATACCAAAAAAAATACCTATAATTTCTCAACTGATAAATCGCTATTTAATTCAACTACCAGTTATTAATCATTTAGGGCTAACAAATTATGTAGTAGCACGTCCTAATTCTTATACTCCATTAAAAAAAGAGTATAGCGTTAGTGTAATTATACCCGCACGCAACGAAGCTGGAAATATTTCTGCTGCAATAGAACGTTTACCATTGTTAGGAAAACATACCGAAGTAATTTTTATAGAAGGACATTCAACCGATAATACTTGGGAAGAAATTCAACGGATATCAGAAACTAAAAAAGCCAATTTTTCTATTAAAGCCTTCCAACAAACAGGTAAAGGAAAAGCTGATGCAGTTCGTTTAGGTTTTTCGGAAGCAACGGGAGATATTTTAATGATTTTAGATGCGGATTTAACAGTCCAACCGGAAGAACTACCACACTTTTATCAAGCAATGGCTGAGCAAAGAGGAGAATTTATTAATGGTTCTCGACTAGTATATCCCCGTTCTCTGGAAGCTATGCCTTGGTTAAATACTTTAGCGAATAAATTTTTTGCTTTAGTTTTTTCTTTTTTATTAGGACAGCAAATCAAAGATACGCTATGCGGTACAAAGGTGCTGTGGAGAAAAGATTATCAACGAATTGTTGCTAACAGAAAATACTTTGGTGATTTTGACCCCTTTGGAGATTTTGATTTACTGTTTGGTGCTGCAAAATTAAATCTACATATTGTAGAAGTACCCGTTCGTTACCAAGCACGTACTTATGGTCAATCTAATATTGCTCATTTTCGCGAAGGTTTGATTTTACTAAAAATGTGTTTGTATGCAGCACAAAAAATCAAGTTTATTTAAATTCCATTCCCTCCGGAGACACGATAAATCGTGTCTCTACCGATTACCTAATTTATACCTTAAAAACAAAAAGCTGTTTACACTACTTGATAAGCAAAGTTAAAACTTGCCCAATTTTTTACATCTAAAGCATAAATATCAGTTGAAGTGCTATTAATTTCTGTCACCCCACTAGCGTTATGCAAATCTAGTAAAACTGCTTGTACAACTTCCACTGGATTTAATAATGGTGCAATACGATGCTTCTGTGCTGCTGGATTTTTATTAATTCCCAACATCGTCAGGCTTTGGCTAAAAGGTTCGGGACTAAAAATAAGTTGCGTTTCACACCAAAGTTTTGGTGCTTGTACTATCCATTCCAAACCAGTACTAGTTTGTGGTACGACTAGATTTTCTCCTGGGGGAATTATTACATCTACTAATTTTTGTTTGCTTTCTTTACTGTTAGCTTCAATTTCCATTTGCCAAGGATAAAGAGCGCAAGCATTTTTACTACTATCTAGACATAACAACATTAAATACAGTGGACTTATGCCAGTATTTTGTACCCGGTACTGTATTTTGCTACCTATAGGAATTTGGGGAGTGGGGAGTGGGGAGTTAGGAGTGGGGAATGGAGAACTTCTTTTTGTTTCCCGTTGGAGGATGATGCGAGGTGATTTATCTTCTATTATTTCTAAAGATGCCTTTACTTTTAAGCGAGAAGAAAATTCATTTTCTGTAAGTCGCCATAATTTTGCTGCTAATAAATTTGGAAGTTTGGGTGCTAAAAGTTGTATCGCAACTTTCACGGCTTCCCCGGACGAACTTGTTGTGTTAGGAATGAGTTCGCTACTAAGGGAAAATAAACCGTAGCGAATTGGTGATGTCATTACGACTGTTCCAGAAGCAAGAGAGTTTTCTTCCCGCACTTTACCAAACAAGTAATCAGCATTTTGTTCTCCCACTATTACACTCGATACATGGGGAACCGTAGAAAATGCACTTGTCGCATCTACTCGTTCAATTCTCGCTAAACCCGTATCTATGGCAATAGTTAAATTAATATTTCGGGGTAAAACTCGTACAGACTCTTGCACAAGTTGCCCTTTTTCCAGCTTTAAAGTACCATCCAAACCATCCGAGTTCACAAATTGCGCTTTTGCCGCTAACCCAAAACGCGATCGCAAAATTATTTCGGGGAATTTGGAATCGGTAGAGACACGATTTATCGTGTCTCCAGGGGAATTAGGGGAATTAGGGGAATTAGGGGAATTAGGGGAATTAGGGGAATTAGGGGAATTAGGGGAATTAGGGAAATTGGGGACAACGGTAAATCTGGAATTAACACCCAAGTATTCCAGAACTTGCGGAGGTAGTCCCCCTAAATATAACTGTGCGGTTTTGCCTTCTTCTTCAACTAAAGTGACCGCTCCCTCAGCACTAATATTAGGTTCTGGGAGCAAATTATAACTAACCAGCGCTTTTTGTTGATTTCTCTTATCACCAGATAAAGCAGGTAGTTGTTTACCTCCTAACTGCTGTATCTTGCTACTCACACCTTCTAAACTAACTTGAATAGTAGTCGCAGGAATAACTTCCCATAAATACTGTGTTAAAGCATAGGTAAACAATCCTGCACTAAAGCCAGAAAATACAATCTCCCTTGCCATCTGACTTACATCAGAAGTAGCTGACAACACCAAATAATCTAGTGAATTACCCGTATTTAATTGCAATTGTTTTTGAAAATCAATTTCTGCCTCATCCAATATAAAACCCTCTGGCATTTTCCGAGCGCGAGTTCGCAAACCAATGGGTTGTAAATAAGAAGACATATTATAACTAGTATCTAATACCGTAACTACGCGGTCTGTTTTAAGACTCCGCAATAATAGCAATAATGTTTCTTCTAATAAATAATGAACATTTTTTTTATCTTGCGAACTACCATTTGATGGCAATAAAATATTTTGCAACGTATTAGCTGCTTCGTTCGTGATAACACTACCGTAACCGCTAAAGTGAAAAAAGACTACATCCCCAGCTTTCGTTGGCTTTACTAAATGGTCTAAAAAAGTCGTTTCAATAGCTTCTCTAGTAGCTTGTTGGTCAGTTAAAGTGAGGATATCTGACGGCTGAAAACCAAAGCGGTGAATTAATAATTCCCTTTGCAATTCCACATCCGTCAGACAACCAATTAAGGGTGTATTATATTGCGGATACTGATTAATACCCACCAGCAATGCTAATTTCCGCACATTAGTTTGTGCTAAAGCATACTGATAGCGAGCCGGAATTGTAAACAAATCAGATTCAGCAATCCCCACCGCTGCGAGAATTGAACCAATCCTTTGTAAAAAAGTTCGTCGTTTCATCCAATTCGACCCCTCACCCACAAAACAACAGCTATCAGATTAAATGGCTGAAGGCTGTTGTGTAAAGTTTTGATTTATACTGTTGTTCTGAACTTAATGTAGGTTAAGCCGTAACTGCAATACGCATTGCTTTTGCTAATTCCGCAGCGACTTCGGGACGAGAAAATTCTGGGGGTGGCAATTCACCTCGACGCAGCATTTCCCGCACTTTTGTTCCTGACAGGTGAACTCTTTCGTTAGGTTTGCTGGGACTAGTTTTGGTAGTCGCCATTTGTTCTGTACGCAAACAATAAAAAGCGTGCTCAAACATCATGGGTGTAATGCCAATTTCTTCTGGTTTAAACTCATTAAATATATATTGAGCATCATAAGTACCGTAATAGTCACCCACTCCAGCATGGTCGCGTCCCACAATAAAGTGAGTACAACCGTAGTTTTTTCTAATTAAAGCGTGGAAAATCGCCTCACGAGGACCAGCATAACGCATTGCAGCGGGGTTGATTGCTAGAATTACCCGGTCTTCGGGGTAATAATGTTCCATTAATATTTCATAACAACGCATTCGCACATCAGCAGGAATGTCATCTTCTTTTGTCGCTCCCACTAAAGGATGCAAAAACAGACCATCCACAGTTTCCAAAGCGCATTTTTGGATATATTCGTGAGCACGGTGAATAGGGTTGCGTGTTTGGAACCCGACAATAGTTCTCCAACCTTTCTCGATAAACATTTTTCGAGAAGCAGCAGGGTCTATTTGGTAAGCTGGAAAATAAGGATGCTCCGTGCGTTGTAACAACAAAACATCACCAGCCAGATTAATCGCACCCTGGTCGTACACTACCTTCACACCTGGATGTTTTTCATCGTCCGTGCGGTAGACATTAATAGCTTCGTGCTGTTTATCGTAAGAATATTTTTCTGTTAATTGCAAAACCCCAATAAATTTGCCGTCGGGGTTATCGAGACGCACTAAACTACCTTCCTTCAGAGAAGCTGCGACTTCTTCACGAACAGATAGCGTAATGGGAATAGACCACACCGTACCATTTGCAAGACGCATTTCAGTAACCACGCGATTATAATCCTGCTGATTCATAAAACCAGTCAAAGGACTAAAAGCGCCAATCGCAATCATTTGCAAATCGGACACAGCACGTTCATCCAGCTGTACACGTGGCAAAAAATCAGCTTTCGACAGAAATTCTTCACGTTGTGCGGGTGTGGCGATACGATTTATCAACTCTCCACCGTGGGGGGTGATGCCCTGTTGATTGTAACTCAAGGTAGTCCCTTTTTCCGTTAACTGCGATTTTTTAATCTTTTATTAACTTACCAGAAAATGGGGAGTGGGGAGTGGGGAATGGGGAGTGGGGAATTGGTATTCGGAGTGGGGAATTGGAGTGAGGAATGGGGAATGGGGTTCAATTACCAATCACCAATCAAGCAACACGAGTAGAAGTTTCGGTGAGAATTTGCCGTATCTGAGCATGTGTCAAATTAGGATTAGCGCTGAGCATTAAAGCTACTACACCAGCTACATGGGGTGCAGCCATTGATGTACCTGGCTTATAAGCATATTGGTTACCTGGAACAGTAGAGTAAATATTGTATCCTGGAGCCATTATGTGATTCATGCGGCTGTCAGTACCGGGTAAATTTGAGAAATCGGTAATAAAACTGTTACTATCGACAGCACCAACTGAAATTCCAAAATCGGTTGCATAACGTGCAGGATATAAAGGTAATTTGGCAAGTTCCGGGTCATCGTCTCTACTGTTCCCAGCAGCACTAACTGTAATTACGTTACGACTAGCTGCATATGCTAAAGCTTGTCGAATTTCTTCGTCTGGAGGGTAAGTTAAACTCATATTAATTACACGAGCACCGTTGTTAACAGCGTAACGTATTGCTCTTGCTAAATTTCCAGTCAGTTTATCTTGGTTATTTGATAGCCTAATAGGCATAATTTTGGCGTTGTAAGCTACTCCTGTAATTATAAATCGCAGCTTGTGTCTGAGATTACCTCAAACCTTTCTCTCGCAACAGCGTATCTACCCAAGCTACATTATCTTTAGATAGGGCAGGTACAGCCTCCTGGCTATAATTTATTACTAAATCATAGTCATAAATATCGTACACATTATTTAATAAGCCTTGTAAATCTATAAGAGGTTCTGTATCACCAGCACGTAAAGGTAGAGAAAATGCAGGAATAATATCTTGCAAATTAAAAGCATATAAATCAGCATAAGGACGATTAGAACCGCGACAAACTAAAACTCGATAATCGCTGTCAATATTATTTCCACTAAATGCCATAAGTTGACCTTTACGTAATAAATCAACTTCCACCAAATTGGTACGACTTCTTAGAACATTTTCGCGTTTTTCTTCATAAGCATCTCGTCCTTTTCCTGGACGTTTATTAGTAGGAGAAAGTATTTCTATAGTAGTAATTAATGCCTCTGTTCCTACTTCTTTAACTTCTAAATACCCTTCTCTAATGCTTATAGGCATAGGTATTTTTACTTTCAATGGTTCTGTTGAAGGTGCTGCAACAGCTATATTAGTATCCTTTGAAGAGTCCGTAGTCTGCCGACTTTTAACTATTACGTCAGGAATACCAACAAGTAAAGAATTTTCATCATTTGTTTCATACATTCGCACTTCTACAGCTACCCGGTATTTTGGACGCAGTATTGGAGATAAAAATCTAGCAATTTCACTAATTAATAAGTGGTGTAATCCAGGAAATAATTCAGGGTGTTCTAAATAAGGATTCATTCCCGGAAATGGTGTAGGCATTTTTCGACTCCTTTTTTATTTATCGAATCTGTATAGAAGGTATTAACGTAATCCTTTTTGTCGTAACAGTGTATCCAGCCAAACTACATCTTTTTCCGAAAGTTTTGATATGGGTTCTTGACTATAGTCTATAAGTAAACCATAGCCAGTTCTGTCATACAATTCATTTATCATTGTTTGTAAATCAACTACAGGCTCTAAATCTTCTTCACGTAAGGGTAGCGAAAAAGATGGAATCATATTTGGCAAATCAAAAGCATATAAATCTGCTTTAGGACGCTTATCAGTTCGACTTACTAAAATGCGATAATGACTTTGAATGTTACTATTTAAAATGGTCATTGGCTTACCATCTCGCAACAAATCAATTTCAACTAAGTTACTAAAACTACCCATTACTCGTAAACGTTTTTTTTCATAGGCTTTACGTCCTTCACCCAAACGTTTATTTTTAGGAGAAAGAATTTCAATTACTGTTATTACTTCTCGTGTGACTACATCTCGGACTTCTAAATAACTTTCCTTAATAGTTTCAGGAACAGGAACATCTACTGTCACCGCTTTTACAGGAGGTATTGCAACAGCCACATTAGTAATGTCTGGTATTGCTATATTTTGCTGACGTTGTACTGCAACATCAGGGATACCAACTAAAACCGATTCTTCATTTACAGTTTGATATACTCGGTCTTCAATATCAACTATATATTTAGGGAGCAACTGAGGAGAAAGAAAATCAGCAATAGCCACTATGAATCGCTTATGAATTTTTGACCATAATGCAGGGTTTTCTAAATAAGGATTCATTCCCGGAAATGGTGATGGCATTTCTGTAACTCCTTTTTTATTTATCTTAACCCTCCTAAAACGTAGAGACTAAACATGTTTAGTCTCTACATCTATATATTATCGGCAATTCCCAATCCCCAATTACCCAAACCTCTCAATAATCCCCCCACCCAACACCTTTTCCCCGTCATATAAAACAGCAGCTTGTCCAGGGGTAATACTAAACTGGGGTTCGTCAAATACCAACTTGACGCGCTTATTTTCCAACGGAATTACTGTCACTGGAACAGGACTAGAGCGATACCGTATTTGAACTTCTGCACGAATCGGACTTTCTGGTTCCGCTATCGAAACCCAATTTATCCTATTCACGTTACATTCAGACTTTGTTCCTTGGGTTCGGTCACCAACAATCACGCGGTTATTTGCTGCATCCAAGGCAATTACATACAAAGGTTCGGAATAAGCAACACCCAAACCTTTACGTTGTCCAATGGTGTAATGATGAACACCATCATGTTCTCCCAGGACTTTACCACTGGTATCAACAATTTCACCTTTTTTCGGAGCCAGATATTTATCTAAAAAAGCACGCATTGAGCCATTACTTTCGACTAAACATAAATCCTGACTTTCGGGCTTATCGGCAGTTTTCAAGCCATATTCTGCAGCAATACGTCTGGTATCAGTTTTATTCAATTCACCTAGGGGAAATACAGCCCCACTGAGTAAATCTTGGGATAAATCATACAAGAAATAAGACTGGTCTTTATTGCGGTCAATAGCCCGTAACAGATTGTAACGTCTAGTATCGGGATTATAATTAATGCGAGCATAGTGACCTGTCGCAATCTTATCGCAGTCAAAATTTTGACGTGCATATTGCAACATTGGACTGAACTTTACGGTAGTATTACATTGCGAGCAGGGTAACGGCGTAATGCCATCACTGTAACCAGCTACCAGGTAATCAACAATGCTTGCCTGAAAAGTTTCCCGGATATCGACAACGTGATGGGGAACACCCAGCTGTTCACAGATGTAGGCAGCATCCACCATACCCTCAGAGCAACATTGCCCTTTGCCTTTCATCAGCCAAAGGGTCAAACCAATTACTTCATAGCCCTGATGGTGGAGTATTGCTGCTGCGGCAGAACTGTCAACACCACCAGAAAGTCCAACAACGACTTTTTTCATATCCGTGTATCAAGCAAAGGCTACATACTTTTAAACTAACACTTAGTACCTACTACAACAGGTAGATAACCTATTTCGGTAGGATATTTCCCAAATCTTCTAGAAAACTTGATGATATTATGGCTAACTCAATCAAAAGTCAATCTATAATACGGAACCTTTGTACTCGTAAATCATTAATAGCATCTTGTGTATTGGCGGGATTTTTGACGCCCGTTCTTAATTATAGCTTAGTAAAAGCACAAGATAGAGGTTTCGATTTACCACCAAACGCTGAGTCGCAACCATTTCCATCACCAACTCAGGGAGGTTATTTGGGACAACCACTTCCCCAACAAAACTCCGGATATGATTTTCAAGCACCACCACAAACACAGATTTTTCAGCAAAATTATCAACAACCTCTTAGATACTCCCAGAGAAATCAAGGTTATTTTGTTTACGTTGATGGTACTTCTCGGCAATTCAGAGATATAATTGCCAGGGTAGAAAATGGGAGAATACCGACAGTAAACTACAGAGGACGTAGCGTACTTCAAGCAGGGTATTTCAGTCGGGAGCAAAATGCACGAAATCGTCAAAGGGAATTGGTACGTGCAGGTATTCCACGGGAGCGAATTATAATTTCTCTTGGGGAAAATCAAATTCCTGATAATGGTAGTGATTGGGGAGATTGGCCAGGTCAATCTAATGATGGAAGAAATCGTGATGCTTATTATGTAATTATTCCTGGTAACTCAGATAACGAATTAATCCGTATTCAACAAACAATTCGTCGTAATGCAGGGCCATCTTTAAATGGTATAGAAGTGAGAAGAAGAAATCACCCACGAGGACCTCATGTAGCTGTTGGACCATTTCCCCAAAGGCTATCAGCACAACAGTGGAATGATTATATAAGGGGGACTCTCAACCTAGGTAATGCTAGAGTTTATTACGGAAGGTAGAAAGTGGGGAGTGGGGAGTGGGGAGTGGGGAGTGGGGAGTTGGGAGTAGGAGTGGGAGATTATGTTTAATAGAGAAGAATTAATTTCTCAGGTGGTTGTTACAGCTCAGCAAATGCGTGATATTGAGGAGCGTATTTTTGCTGCTGGAATGCCTGTGGCTGCTTTAATGGAAAAGGTCGCAGGTTTAATTACAAATCGCATTCCAAAATTAATAGAACAAATACAAACATCTCCCCCCGTTTCCCACTCCCCACTCCCCACTCCCCACTCCCCACTCCCCAAACTAGGTGTTTTGGTTGGGCCGGGACATAATGGGGGTGATGCGTTAGTTGTTGCTAGGGAATTATTTTTTCGGGGATATGATGTTTGTGTTTACTCTCCTTTTTCCAAACTTAAGGAGTTAACTTCTCAGCATTTACAATATGTTCAGAGTCTGGATATCCCTTGTTATCAATCTGTCGAAGAACTACAATGCTGCGATTTATTAATTGATGGGTTATTTGGTTTTGGTTTAGAAAGAAATCTGACAGACCCTATTGCAAGTGCTATTGAGGCAATAAATCAATGGTCAAAGCCTGTTATTAGTATTGATATCCCTTCTGGTTTACACACTGATACTGGAGAAGTTTTGGGGACTGCTATCCACGCTACATATACCCTTTGTTTAGGTTTATGGAAATTGGGTCTGCTACAAGACCGTGCTTTGGAATATGTGGGGAAAGCGGAGTTAATTGATTTTGATATTCCCTTACCAGATGTGGAAGCTGTATTGGAAGGGGAAAGTAAAATTCTCCGGGTTACTAAAGCGATGGCTCTTTCCAGCCTTCCTTTACCTCGTCCAGCAGTTACCTATAAGTATAAGGAGGGACATTTACTATTAATTTGTGGTTCCCGTCGCTATGCAGGAGCTGCTATTTTAACTGGTTTAAGCGCACGTGCTTCTGGGGTCGGTATGCTTTCTATCGCTGTACCTGAGTCTATTAAACCGATAATGATTTCACATTTACCTGAAGCGTTAATTATCGGATGTCCAGAAACAGACACAGGAGCTATAAAAAATTTACAATTACCAGCCAAAACTGAACTTAACTCTTTTAGTGCAATAGCCATAGGGCCAGGTCTAACTGAGGAAGCGACACCAATTGTACAACAGGTGTTGGCTAGCAATAATCCCTTACTCCTAGATGCTGATGGGTTAAATATTTTGGCACAAATGGGAACTATCCCAACTCTGACAAAACGCTCGACTTTACAAAAAGAAAATTCCTTAACAAAGTCCCCAATAATTATTACACCCCATAGCGGTGAATTTAGACGGCTATTCCCTGGTGTACTCGACCCAGACAAAGACAGAATTAAAGCCGTACGGGAAGCTGCTGCTCAAAGTGGAGCTTTTGTATTATTAAAAGGGTCGCGTACTGCAATTGCTAATCCCCAAGGTTCAGTATGGATTATACCTGAAAGCACACCAGCATTGGCACGGGGTGGAAGTGGAGATGTATTGACTGGTTTACTAGCTGGATTATTGGCACAAGGAGCTATTAAGCAGATTCCATTAGAAAAAATAATTACCACTGCTGCTTGGTGGCACGCAGAAGCTGGAATTTTGGCAGCGCAGGAAAGAACCGAGTTAGGTGTGGATGCGTTTACTTTGACGCATTATTTAATCCGGGTAATTTCCGTTTTGCGTTAGTCGTGAGGAAATTTATTTAATACCTCACTCGTAACGCACCCAGCACCTTTAATGAAAAAACTGCCATAAAAAAACAAGGACAAGGAAGTCCTTTTTGTTGCTTTTAGGTACGGAAACGTCTTTTACGTTGTTTGTGTTTAGCAAGCGCTTTACGCTTACGTTTTTGTAAAGGAGTTTCAAAATGGCGGTGCTTTTTGAAGTCAGGGAAAATTTCCGCTTTGGATACTTCCCGTTTAAATCTACGAATGGCTGATTCAATACCTTCGTTTTCGCCTACTACGATTTGGGTCATTCTATATTCCTACTAAACTACGGTGAACTTTGTATGCAATAAAAAAGGCAGACTCCTTGTCCGCCTATTATACGACGCTTAGAGTTCGGTACTCTTATAGCAAATAAATTACTTTAGTAACGTCTGGAGGAGTATCCACCCCCACCGCTATTATTTCCTCCTCGTCTACCACCACCACCGAATGAACCACCACCGGAATCTGGTTTGGGCTTCGCTTTGTTAACTTTTAAGTTACGACCCATCCACTCAGCACCGTCAAGTGCTTCGATAGCTGCTGTTTCCTCCGCTTCCGAATCCATCTCTACAAATGCAAAACCTCTTACCCTACCAGTTTCCCGGTCTACAGGTAGTTGAACTCTTTTTACTGTGCCGTACTCATTAAAAACCCGTCTAATATCGTCCTCTTGAACTTCATAAGACAGGTTACCGACATAAATTGACATAGAACTTCTCCAAAATCAGAAAGTGTAGAGATTTCGATTCGGAGAGGTCTGTAATAGGTGTAGACAACAACAAACTTTACCAGCCGAATTCAATCATCTGTACACAACTCTAGCATAAACTGTGGCGTTTTGTGCTGAATGATAATTTATGTGTCAAATTACTGGCTTCCAATTATTATAATTTAGTCTTTTGCTCCTAGCGATTTAAATCGCATCTACACAAGTAAAATCTACCTCCATCACATTAAGATAGTGACATACAAGATACAAAAATTCTTATTCCGATTTAAATTAATCACAAGTATAAATACTAATATAAATATTATCACAGTGCGTCATAAATTGGGTAAGCTAATTGCATGGCAACATTTAATTTTGGGTTCCATCCAGAAACGATTTCCCCAAATTGTAAGTGTTTTTTTCGCAATAGCGGCTGGTAAATTTTTGGATAGTCCGCTACATCTCGTGTTATTCCCTGTGATGCTGTGATATTTCCATACTCGCAAACAATAGTAGCTTTTTGGTAGTTGCTGTTGTAAAGTTCAACATGGCAACCTGTGAGCTGTAATATCATAGCTAACTGAGTTACAGCACTTTCTAACGCTAAATGCTCATCCTTACCATTGCGGAGTTCTTCAGTTATATTTATTGCTATCTTTTCCCTATTGAGAGCCTGTTCTAATTGAACTGATTGGCTTTGAAAACGTAATTCTAATTCTTTAAGTTGACAGTGTAGTGAAGAAACCTCAAGAGATTGTTGTACTGCGATTCCCAGTTGAATTGTCAGTTGTTTTAGTAAATCACTTTCCCAGCTATGCCATTGACGTGCTTCCTGGCAATGGTGAATAATCAATAATCCCCATAAATCGGAATTAGCTAAAATTGGCACCACCATATTTGCTCGTACTTCAAATTGTGCTAATAAATCTCTATAACAGGGATGTAATCCACCTGAATAGATATCTTCCACAGCTTGGATTCGACCTTTTTTATAGGCTTCAACCTGTTTTTCACTAAAACACGAGTCTTTTACCTGACTACCCAATACTTTAGCCCAAGGTCTTGCGCTTGATTCTACTATTACTTCTCCAGACCAGTCCGCTGCAAATCTATAAATTAAAACGCGATCGCAATTCAAAAATTGTCGAACATCGTTCACAGTCTGATTCAACAAGACATCGTTGGCAGAACCCTGACGAATAGAAGTAGCAACTCTTTCCAACAGATGCTCCCTTTCCCCTTGTTTGCGGAGTGCTTCTTCCGTCTCCTTCTGCTGGTTAATGTTAGTACTGATACCAACTAAACGATAAATCCGAGATTCACTATTAAACAAAGGAGTTAAACTGGTTTTCCACCACGTCGGAACCCCTTGGAACTGCAAACACTGCTCGTAAGAAATCTTTTTACCAAAACGCACGCAATCACTATAATGCTTACGCACTTTCACCGCATCACTCAGACAAAGAATATCCTCTGGCTTTTTACCCTTAATGTCTTCAGAAAGAATACCAGTCCACTGTTCATGAGCAGGGTTAAGCGCTACATAGCAAAAGTCGCCATTTTTCAGTACATCTACAACAAATATAGACGCCTGCACCGAATCAAAAATACTGCGTAGGAATTCTTCACTACTATCATCACCCACCTCCATAACCTCTTTAAGCCTGGTTAGAGATGACTGTGCGAACTCTGTTGCGGATTCGTGTCGATTCATATTCATGCAAGACCCTGATTATGGGTATTTTAACCCTGATTGCAGTCAAAAGTATTACGAAAGCAAGGTAATCATTGCACACTAAATGCTTACTTAACTCTACCAATGGCTTTAAATACGCTCAAGCACCAACTAAAAACAGATGCCTTAGCTAATACCCATCAATTTTCTTTCTTGGAGGCAAAATACGTTAAGAAGGCATCTATGCTAGAGGCAGAGGGCAGAAGGAATCCCCATGAATAAATTTAGGGGCTTCTACTATGAAGACAAAGGGAAATTAAATTCTTACCTTCTGCCCTCTGCTAAATGCCCTCTGCCTTCTTTGGTGATTGGTGTATACCAATTTAACTTACATTTACCTTAACAAATTTTTAATAGTTTTGCATATACTTAAGTAAAAATATGTATATTAAAGTTAAAGATTACAATTTTTTATAAAGCATAGGGTAATTTTAATCTAACAACCTGTATGCATGAAAGCCAGTGAAGAAAGCGACCAGTAACCAAGTCACAGCCAAACCGAGTATTTCCGCAAAGAATATCTGAGTAATTTCATGTAAAAACATACCAATAGCAGACCCAATAGGCATTGCCACAGCCCAAACGACACAATTAACTTGTATCCACTGATACGACGAATAAGGGTATCGCTTACGAATAGCTAACCACTGTGCAAATCCAATAGCTATTCCACCCAAAGTACCTTGAATCAGGCTTTTTGAAATACGAAATAGAAAAATATCAGTACTAGGTACAACCCAACCAATAGCACCAATACCTATAACAGTAATCACAACCCAAGCGATAGGAATAGAGACCATCCACCATCCAGGAACAACACGGTATCTAAGAACAAAGGCTTGAGCAAAAGCGATAATAAATGAACCAATAGCAGCTTGTAAGATACCCACATCAGGAATTTCGCCAATTTCGATAAACGTTAAACTGAGCAGAAAAGCGCTAAAAGTGGCAAAAGTCCATGTTAATGTAAACTGCAATCGAGCGTCTAATATTTTCATGAAGCACCTTCAGTAAACAACCGACTCAAAACCCGACGACGTTTTTGTGGAGATTCCGGTGCAATATAACCCCACAAACTTTCCCAATAGAAAAAAGAGACACCGGAAAATTGGTGCTGACGTACAGTTTCCACTTGCTTTTTAATCTGTTTGATTTCCACAGGGTTACCCCACGTTCCACTAGATATTCCCACAGCGACGGGAATTTTACCCAGTGCAAATTGGACAGCAGGTTGTTGTAATTCCGTAAAAAAACTTTTAGTGTCGTCTCGATAGACCTGTAAAATCAACTCATCAACTAAACCAGTCTTCACCCAAGTATCCCAGTCTTGCAAATAATACTTATAGGCAAAATTCTGGGGATTGGGTGAAAGGGATATTTTCGCTTTGGGTTTAACAGCCTTTACTGCTCTGTTTATATCTCGCATAAAAGCAGTAATTTTATCAGAACGCCAACGCATCCACTCTGAATTATAAGGGTCATCGGGTGGAGTTTTACCTTGATGCTCTAACTGATAAAGCTTAATAGTAAAAGGGTCATAGCCAAATTGTACAGGCATTCCAAAATGGTCATCAACTTGAAAACCATTTACATTATATTTACTAACGACTTCTAAAATAAGAGATTTAATCAACTTCTGAACTTCTGGATGCAAAGGATTTAACCAAGCTTGCTTACTTATATAACGATTCCCCAAAAACTGTTTATCCAAAGCAGTTTCTTGAATAGATTTATTATTTACTCTTCCTTTTGTTAACCAATCTGGGTGTAACAAAGCCAACTCCGAATTAGGAGGAGTCATAAATCCATATTCAAACCAAGGAATAACAGTTATACCTTTTTTGGTAGAAAGTTTAATTATTTGATTTAAAACATCCTTTCCACCATGCATAAATCTTAAAAAAGGTTCACTTTCTTTACCTATCACCTTTTTTGCTACATTACTGTTGTAAAAAGTATAACCTCGATTCCAAACAACAGGATAAATAGTGTTAAAATTCAATGAGGAAAGCTGTTTTAAAGCACGTTCAATTCCCCAAGGAACAAATAACACCCCACTATTTACATTAGTTAGCCAAACGCCGCGAATTTCGTGTTTGATGGGTCTTGTAGTTTGGGATGAGACAGGAGTTGTCAAGAGTGGAAATACTGTAATACTAAGTATCAATCCCAAAAACAACAAGTATACAAAACAACGGCGTATCCAACGATTCATTTATTAGTTTAACTTATTCTTCTAGGAATATTAATAACTACAAAAATAAGTTAGTTGTCTCCGGAAGATGCCATCAAATTTTGACAAATCGAAAATAAATCATAAAACTTTAGTTAGGACTGGGCGGGCAAGGATGCCCACCCCACAAGAGTAGTGTGGAATAGTCCACAAAAATAATGTGGGGTGGGTTAATAATTAATACAGTTCTACATCTGGTGAATTTCTAGCGACTTCTATTTTTGCTCTAGCAGCTTCACCACAAGTACGAGGGGTGGGGAAAATTTTACCAGGATTGGATAAACCTTTGGGGTTAAAAACATCACGAACCCATGTCATAGTTTCTAAATCGGCTTCGCTAAACATGTCGGGCATAAAGCATTTTTTGTCAGCACCGATGCCATGTTCTCCGGAAATACTACCACCAACTTTAACACAAAGCTTAAGTATTTCTCCGCCACATTCTTCGACTTTTTCTAACGCACCAGGTAGGGAATTATCGTAAAGAATCAATGGGTGTAAATTACCATCCCCAGCATGGAAAACGTTCGCAATACGATAACCAAATTTTTCGCTTAACGCTTCAATCTCTTTCAAAACATAAGGTAACTGTGTACGTGGAATTACCCCATCCTGCACAAAATAATCCGGACTTAAATGTCCAGCAGCAGCAAAAGCAGCTTTTCTACCTTTCCATAATTTTAAACGCTGCTCTGGGTCAGAAGCAGTGGTAATATTACGAGCTCCATTTTGCTTACAAATTTCGGCAACTCGTTCTTTATTGGCTTTGACTTCAACCTCTAAACCATCAATTTCTACCAATAAAATAGAAACAGCATCGCGGGGATAACAATTCGTTTTCACAACATCTTCCACCGCATTAATACTGAGATTATCCATAATTTCCATACCACCAGGAATAATCCCCGCACTAATAATATCAGCCACACTAGCACCTGCGGCTTCAACACTATCAAAATCAGCTAAAAGTACGCAAATTGACTCAGCGGTTTTGAGAATTCGTAGCGTAATTTCTGTTGCAACACCTAAAGTTCCTTCGGAACCGACAAATAAACCAGTTAAATCATAACCGGGCATTTCTGGAATTTGCCCACCCAAATCTAAGATATCTCCTTCAGGAGTGACAATCTTGACTCCTAAAACGTGGTTAGTAGTGACCCCATATTTCAAACAATGCACCCCACCGGAATTTTCTGCCACATTGCCACCAATAGAACAGATAATTTGACTGGAAGGGTCAGGAGCATAATAAAAACCAGCCCCACTTACTGCTTGTGTTACCCAATTGTTAATTACCCCTGGTTGCACGACGACTCTTTGATTTTCTAAATCGACATTAATTATTTGCCGCATTAAAGAGGTGACAATCAAAGCGCAGTCTTCCACAGGTAAAGCACCACCCGATAAACCTGTACCGGAACCACGAGCTATAAAGGGAACATTATATTTATTAAATATTTTCACAGCTTTAGCGACTTGCTCTGTGGTTCTGGGTAACACAACTAAAGCTGGACGCTCTTTATAACTGGGTAACCCGTCACACTCATAGGTGAGCAGTTCTTCACGACGCTGGATAATGCTTTTTTTATCAAAGACTGCTTCTAATTCTTTTATTATGGGTTTCCAGTTACGCTGTTTTTTATCTTGGGTAAGCATAGGTTTTATTTATGGGTCAGCACCAGAGGCTACACAACTCTTACATATATTGTGGCACAGGGGCTGAGCAAAACTGGGAGCATAGCAACGCAAGCAGAACAATGCGCTGAATTATTAGCACAGAAATTGCGAGAAATGGGAATTGACCCAAATAGTTTGTAGATAATTTTAATTGTAGAGACGCGATAAATCGCGTCTCTACCTAATGTTCAGGTAAATATTTTCAACGAACTGGGAATTGACCCAGATAGTTTGTAGACAATTTTGATTGTAGAGACACGATTAATCGTGTCTCTACCTAATGTTCAGGTAAATATTCTCAACGAACTAGGTGATGAAAAATTAAAATAATATATAAGTATTACTGGCAAGTGGAAGAAAACTCATGATTGAGCAAGTATTGGTTGAAGATTACGATGATGATGGTTTTTATATCCCAGATGCCAACCTGCTAGTCACAGAAGATGATACACCAGTGGATAATTTTGCATCTGCCAAACAACAACGCCTGTTAGTTGCTACACTTTACAGTTCTTTACAGAATCAACTTTTTTTAGCTGAAGCCAATGTTGGTATTTATTATACAGACCTTGAGCCGCAAATTGTACCTGATTTTTTCTTGAGTTTAGATGTTCAAACACCTGAAAAATGGTGGGAGAAACAAAATCGCTGTTATATGATTTGGCGTTTTGGTAAACCCCCAGAGGTAGCAATTGAAATCGTTTCCAATAAAAAAGGAGATGAATTAGGCAAAAAGCTAGATATTTATCAGCAAATGCGAGTTAGTTATTATGTTGTATACGACCCTACTCGGCAATTGGGGGAAAAAGTATTAAACATCTATGAACTACGAGGTGCTCGTTACTTTGAAGCAACAGAAACTTGGTTAGAACAAGTCGGCTTAGGTTTAACCATTTGGTCTGGTACATTTGAAGAAAGAGACGATACTTGGTTGCGTTGGTGTGACCGGAATGGTGTAGTTTTGCCAACAGGAGATGAAAAAGCATTACAAGCAGAACAACGTGCTGATAATGCAGAACAACGGGCTGATAATGCAGAACAACGTGCTGATAATGCAGAACAACGTGCTCAATTACTAGCGGAAAGACTACGAGAAATGGGAATTGACCCAGATAGTTTGTAGGCAATTTTGATGTAGAGACGCGATAAATCGCGTCTCTACCTAATGTTCAGGTAAATATTCTCAACAAACTAGGTGATGAAAAATTAAAATAATATATAAGTATTACTGGCAAGTGGAAGAAAACTCATGATTGAGCAAGTATTGGTTGAAGATTATGATGATGATGGTTTTTATATCCCAGATGCCAACCTGCTAGTCACAGAAGATGATACACCAGTGGATAATTTTGCATCTGAAAAACAACAACGTCTCTTAGTTGGTACGCTTTACAGTTCTTTACAAAATCAACTTTTTTTAGCCGCAGCGAATGTGGGCATTTTTTATACAGACCTTGAACCGCCTATTATACCCGATGTATTCTTGAGTTTAGATGTTCAAACACCTGAAAAATGGTGGGAGAAACAAAATCGCTGTTATATGATTTGGCGTTTTGGTAAACCTCCAGAGGTCGCAATTGAAATTGTTTCCAATAAAAAAGGAGATGAATTAGGCAAAAAGCTGGATATTTATCAGCAAATGCGAGTTAGTTATTATGTTGTATACGACCCTACTCAACAATTGGGGGAAAAACAACTGCGTATTTATAAACTAAATCCGCTCCTCTATTCTGAAACTTCAGAGAACTGGTTAGAACAAGTAGGTTTAGGTTTAACTATTTGGACTGGAGAATTTGAAGGAAGGCAGGATACTTGGTTACGCTGGTGCTACGAGGATGGTACTGTTTTACCAACGGGAGACGAACGAGCATCACAAGCTGAAATCGCTACTGAGCAAGTACGTCAAGAAAAGGAAGAAGCACAGCAACGCGCTGAAGAAGCACAGCAACGCGCTGAATTATTAGCAGAAAGACTGCGAGAAATGGGAATTGACCCAGATAGTTTGTAGGCAATTTTAATTGTAGAGACGCGATAAATCGCGTCTAAACATTAGGTAGAGACGCGATTTATCGCGTCTCTACAAATTATCTATAAACTGCTGTACTCGTAACCAAACTTTTTCTAGTAAATCAGGGTTATTCACATCAAACCACTCAATTTGTGGATATGCTTTAAACCAAGTGCGCTGACGTTTGGCAAATTGTCGCGTATGCACAACTGTTAATTCTTTGGCTGTGTCTAAAGAAATTTCTCCAGCTAAATATTGCTTTATTTCTTGATACCCTAAAGTGTTCAACAAAGGTAAATCGACACCATATTTTTGGCAAAGATATTCCACTTCAGCCACCAAACCGTCAGCAATCATTTTTTCTATTCTAACTGCGATACGATTTGTTGAACTTGCGACATCGCTATCCAAACCTATTTGCAATATTGGATAACTGGGAGGATTTTCTGCTTGCAGTTCAGTAATCGGTTGACCAGTTATATAAAATACCTCTAAAGCCCTTAAAGTTCTTACCTGGTCGTTAGAATGAATTTTTTGTGTAGCTAAAGGGTCTACTGAACGCAACATATTATAAAGTTGATTTTGTCCAAGAGACTCCAACTGTGTTCTAAGTTCTAGCTGGGGAGCCACCTTGGGAATTTTCATACCCTGAACTATGGACTTTATATATAAACCTGTACCACCTACTAGGAGAGGGGGGGAGGGGGAGAGGGGGGGAGGGGGAGATAAGGGGGATGGGGGGGAGGAATAATTATTTTGAGGTTTTTTTTCGCTGTTGTTTAACAATGTTTGTGCTTGTTCTTGAAAGTCTCCCACTGTCATAGTTTCTGTTGGGTCGCAGATATCAATCAAATAATGTGTTACTAATTGTTGTTCTGTTTTTGTGGGTTTTGCTGTACCGATGTCAAATTCGCGGTACACTTGTCGGGAGTCAGCACTAATAATTCCAGTATCTAAACGCTGGGCTAACTCCAAAGCTAATCCTGATTTTCCTGTTGCTGTGGCTCCACAAATAACGATTAATTTCATTTGGTAATTGGTAATTGGTAATTGGTAATTGCCGACTCTCAACTCTCAACTCCCCACTCCCCAATTCAGAAATATACTTTCTTCCTGCCTACTAGTTGTAAATCTTTGTCATCAAAATTTTTAGATTCAATAACACGGGAAAGTAAGAATTGAGAAAATTTTAAATCTTTTATTTGAGATACTCGTTTGGAGCTATATACAGATGGAATCTCTTGAGCTAAGGTCAATAATTCCGAGCTAAAAGCTTGGAATTCCTCGGTGGTAATGAAAAAGATTACTCCTGTCTGAGACGAGAGTGTATCATTATGTGAAAATACTTTTTCTTGTCCTGCTAGCAAAGGATTTGGAGTAATGCTGTACTTTGAAAGAGCAATAGTAATTTGTCGCGCTTGTATTTCTGTAAATATATTATCAACATTTTCAGGCAACATCGGAGGTAAATTATCAATATTAATACCAACATCAGGCACAAACATAATACTAAGGGTGTGATTTAAGATAACTTCAAAAATTCCTTGATAAAGTTCAGCGACTTCAGGTTCTTCTTCCCAAGTTTGACATCTTACGGAAACGGAAAAATCATAATTTGTTGATGGTTTCATAGTGTTTAAGCTTCAAAATTAGTGAAAATAAATATAGTGGTATTTCTATAAGACGCTTTACTTCTGTACCTTTTATTTTAGCTGCTATTTTCTTCTAGCTCATAACCACCAGCATCCTGATAGCCTTGTTCCAATTTAGGTATGTCTGGAAAATATTCTTGCACCCAGGATTTACGACTGGGACTTCTACCGACTTTTAGTCCTTTGTCTTGATACAGCCCTCTCCACTCTCTAATTCCTTGAGCATGTTCTCTCAATAATTGGGTATTTGCTCCGCGTTTATGAAGCCGAAGAAATTCATCTAGACGGTTATGATATTCAGTTACAGTATTTTGCCAATTATTTAAAACACCTCCCCGGTCGCTAATGTCTTTAACTCGTCCATCGGGATACTCAATAACGCACTTGGTTGCTAGAGGTTTGTCACTAAAGCGCTCTATTAATTGTCGTACATGTCCAATTTCATGTTCTAAATCTAGAAATCTCATACCCAGACAAACATAAACTTTTTTTTCTACTTTAATAATTTCTCCTTCTGGATTTAAGACTTTTTTAACTTCCACATAAGGGTCACCATTAGTAAATTCGAGTTCAAATCCCAAATTTCTAAGCTCTGCAACAGTTTGTGCGTAGTTTGGATGGAGTTCCATTTTGACGGAACCTTCACGGATTGTATCGGGAGTGGGGTCAAGTCCTTGCTTTGCGTCTGTCTGCATCCAGCCTGCCAAAATTATAGTAAAAGTCTTTGTTTCGTTTGTGTTGCTTTCAAAGAATCGATATCAAATTCACGGTAAACTGAACAAGAATTGATGATAGCGCTAATTGCCCACTCCCCACTCCCCACTCCCCATCCCAAGTCCCGGTATAAACTTCTTTTAAAATTGCCCTACAGTCGCCGTTAAGGCTTTTGTGCTACAATTTTGGGGTGTTTTTTCTTTTTAAGCCTTCGGGCGATTTCACCCCCAATGCATCAGGAGATTCTTCATGACGAACAGTTACAGCGCTGAACAGATTCAAGTTCTGGAAGGTCTGGAACACGTCCGTAAACGACCGGGTATGTACATTGGTACAACTGGTACAAGAGGACTACATCATCTAGTTTATGAGGTAGTGGATAACTCAATTGATGAAGCTTTGGCGGGTTATTGTACTAGTGTGGAGATTGAGCTTAATCCCGATGGGTCTTGTGGGGTACAAGATAATGGTCGCGGAATTCCTGTTGATACTCATACTAAGACGGGAAAATCGGCGCTGGAAACTGTACTTACCGTGCTAGGAGCTGGTGGTAAGTTTGGTGGCGGCGGTTACAAAGTTTCTGGTGGTCTCCACGGGGTTGGTGTTTCGGTTGTTAATGCTTTGTCGGAATGGTTGGAAGTTACTGTTTGGCGTGACAAAAAAGTACATACCCAACGCTTTGAACGCGGTATTCCTCAGGCTGAATTAAAAATTCAATCTTCTAAAGAACCTGAACTTACTGGTACTGCCGTAAAATTTAAACCGGATGACCAAATTTTTAGTACTGGTACGGAATTTGATTATATTACCTTATCTGGTCGCTTACGGGAATTAGCTTATCTAAATGGCGGCGTTAAAATTACTTTTACTGATAACCGTCTAGAAGTAATTAAAAGTGAGACGCCTAAGGTTGAAACTTATGAGTACAAAGGTGGTATCCGCGAATATGTAGCCTACATGAACGTAGATAAGCAACCTCAACACGAAGAAATTATTTTCGTGCAAGGGGAACGCAGTAACGTACAGGTAGAAGTAGCGCTGCAATGGTGTAGCGATGCTTATTCTGATAACGTTTTGGGCTTTGCTAATAATATCCGTACTGTTGATGGTGGTACGCACCTCGAAGGTTTAAAGGCTGTTTTGACTCGGACGATGAATACTCTCGCCCGTAAACGAAACAAAATAAAAGAGAACGAATCTAATTTGAGTGGGGAACATGTCCGCGAGGGTTTAACTGCTGTTATTTCTGTAAAAGTTCCTGACCCTGAGTTTGAAGGACAAACTAAAACTAAGTTGGGGAATACGGAAGTAAGAGGTATCGTAGAATCCCTGGTGGGAGAAGTTCTTACTGAGTACCTGGAGTTTCATCCTGGTGTTGCTGACTCTATTTTAGATAAGGCTATTCAAGCTTTTAAAGCGGCTGAAGCTGCTCGTCACGCACGGGAGTTGGTACGACGCAAATCCGTTTTGGAATCCTCTCCTTTACCTGGTAAATTGGCTGATTGCTCTACCAGAGACCCTAGCGAATCGGAGATATATTTGGTGGAAGGGGATAGTGCTGGAGGCTGTTGTGATTTATACACGCAGATTCTACTTGCTGATGGACGTACATTAACACTCAAAGAGATTATCGAAGAGCAGGAGCAGGGAAAACAAAACTTCTGTTATACCATCAGGGAAAGCGGAAATATTGGTATAGAACCTATCCTTCATGCACGTAAAACTAAATCTAATGCAGAAGTTATCAAAGTGACGTTGGATAATGGGGAAACAATAATTTGTACCCCAGACCACCCCTTTATGTTGAGGGACGGCACTTTTAAGGCTGCTGCGTTGCTAACTCCAGAAGACTCGTTGATGCCGATACACCGCAAAGTATCTGCAAAAAATGAACGAGGTACTGGACTTGATGGCTACGAGATGGCGTGGAATCCCAAGAACGATAAGTGGATTTATACTCACTTGTTAGCGGATTTCTACAATTTGGAGCATGGTGTTTACCAAGCTGAGGATGGTAATCACAGGCATCATGTGGACTTCGATAAACGTAATAATAATCCCACCAATATCCAGCGCTTGCCTGCGGAAGCACATCTGGAATTACACCGCAAAAACGTTGAAAAAACCTTGCGTAGACCAGATGTAGTTGAAAAAATCCGTCAAGGTCATATGACTGAAGAATTTCGCGCTTTTATGAGCGAAAGGATGCGGAGAGAAGACACAAGGCAAATTCTTTCTAAGCAGGCTCAGGCACAATGGGAGGATGAAACTTACAAGGCTTACATGACGCAAAAATGGCGTGAGTTTTATGAAAATAATGAAGCTTACCGCCAAGAAAACAACGAACAGCTAAATCGTATTCAGCAAGAATATTGGAGTGATGAGGAAAATCGATTAGCGCAGTCGGAACGAGTTCGTAATTATTTTGCTAATAACCCAGAAGCACGCGAGCGGAATTCAATTCTTGCGAAAAAGCAATGGGAAGACAAGGATTTGTTAGCATGGCGAAGTGAAAAGACAAAAGAGCAATGGACTTGGGAGTTTCGTGACAAACGCCGCGAAAAACTGGAACGTACCTACTACTGGAAAACAATTGCTGCTTTGAAAGAGGTACAAATTCAAACAGGCTGGCTAGACCCTGAGGTATATGAATCCTACCGTCGGCGCTTGAAAGATAACTCCTTGTTGCGTTGGGATACCTTTTGCAAACGCTATTTTAATGACCAAGAGCTTAAAGCAAAGAAAGCTGTTACTAACTATAACCACCGAGCGGTCTCTATTGAGCGGCTAGATGGAGTGAGGGATGTTTATGACATCGAGGTGCCTAACAGCCATAATTTTGCTTTGGCAAGTGGTGTATTTATCCATAACAGCGCTAAGCAAGGACGTGACCGACGTTTTCAAGCAATTCTACCTTTGAGAGGTAAAATTCTTAACATTGAAAAGACGGACGATTCTAAAATCTATAAAAACAATGAAGTCCAATCGCTAATCACAGCACTGGGTTTGGGTGTTAAGGGTGAAGAATTTGATGTTTCTCAACTTCGGTATCATCGTATCATTATTATGACTGACGCTGACGTTGATGGGGCGCATATCCGTACGCTGTTGTTAACTTTCTTCTATCGATATCAACGAGGACTGATTGAACAAGGATATATATATATTGCTTGTCCGCCACTTTTTAAGGTGGAACGGGGTAAAAATTACCAGTATTGTTATAGCGAAAGGGAGTTAAGTCAGCATTTGGCTACCTTACCTGCGAACGCTAATTACAATATTCAACGATTCAAAGGTTTGGGTGAAATGATGCCGGAACAACTTTGGGTAACGACGATGAACCCGGAAACTCGGACACTTAAACAGGTGGAAATTGAGGATGCTGCGGAAGCTGACCGGATTTTCACGATTTTAATGGGTGATAGGGTGGCTCCTCGTCGTGAGTTTATTGAGACTTATGGGTCTAAGCTGAATCTGAATGATTTAGATATTTAAAGACGTACCAAATTAGGGAGCTAAGCTATCCCGCGTTTGAGTTGTATATTCGGGGCTTTTGAGTTGTATATTCGGGGTGGCACGGGACGTGCCACCCCACAAGATATCTGACTACTACAACAGCACTTTAATAAATCCTGCTATTTTTCGGGTTGTGTGTACGGCGTGGCTGACTTCGGAGGGGATTTCTAACTAGGGTGTATCAAACAAAATGAAAATACTAGAGGATGCTGTAATTCCAGAAGAAAAAATCACGCTTTATCTTCTAATTCCACGCATTAAAGATGATAAATCCAAATTTCTAGGTCAAGCGGGGTTTACACAAGATAACCCAGAAGAATTACTCACCGCTATCCGACAACTTGCGGCCACAGCCGAAGCTATAGAAGATAATACCAATGAGTACGGAACATTTTACATTGCAGAAGGTTATCTCCAAGGTGTAAATGGTTTTAATTTATTTGTTATAACTGTTTGGCTACAATCAAAGAATGACGGGAGTATTCGTTTTATTACTCTCAAACCTAAGAAGGAAAAATCATCATGAAATTACAATTAGAACTTTATCAATATGTTGCTCTTTGTCATGATATTCCAGAGTATAATCTCAAATTTGGAGATGTTGCTATGTTAATTGATTATGTGACACATCCTAGTGGTGGGGAAGATGGTTATGTGTTGGAAGTGTTTAATGCGGCAGGTGATTCTATCGCAGTTTTTACCGTTCCCATTTCATCTGTAGAAAAATTACCTAACGATGCCGTTCTTTCTGTGCGCTCTCTGGCAAAGATTGTATCGTAAGCTGTTACCTTTTTAAAGAGGTATAATAGATTATGCTTACAATTTTTGAGATATCAAGTTTAACTACATAAATAAATTAGTTATTTAGGCGTAATAGTGTGTTTTTAATTTACCTATGATTTATGGTAAGAACAATACAAGCACGAGAGGTTTGCCAAGGTTTGCCAGGGAATAAATTCCCTGTCTTAAAGCTAAAGTCCTCTAAAGAGGACTGGAGGAGTAAATGAATTTAATAAATATTTTTTCAAATTGGCATGAACTGTAGATGTTGAGAAATAATTATATAATACCCATGTATTCGCTGCTTAATAGTAATTATGGTGCAAACAATCCAAGCGAAGGATATTACGTTAGTAGAATTAGAAACTTTATTTGGACTACGGCTAATTCGGGATAAGCAATTTTTTAGAGAATGGCAAGATAATTTACCAGATATTACTGATTTAGAAAAACAACAATTAGACAAAGTTCAAGCTGGATATTTTAATTTACTAAGATACCCACCTATGCTTGAAAATGTGGTCAAAATGTCAGTATTAGACCCACTTTTATTTATTGGTGATTTTTATTTATCTGCGTTTTATGTGAAGTCGGAAAAATCTATAGAAATTTCCGCAGTTGATGAAGATATTCTCATCAAGGGTAGTTTGGATGCTTTGGTCTTAAAAGAACAATTCTGGGTTATGGTGATTGAATCCAAACAAGCGACTTTTTCTATAGAAGCTGGACTAGCTCAAATCATAGCTTATATGCTAGCAAACCCTTACCCAGAAAAGCCTAGTTTTGGGATGATTACCACAGGAGGAAGTTTTGTATTTCTTAAACTGGTTAAGGGAGAAACTATACAATACGCTACTTCTAAAGTTTTTGAACTCCGAAACCCTGATAACGAATTGTATGATGTTTTAAGTATTTTAAAACGCCTTAGTCTATTAGTGATTTCCTGAACTGGTTAAAAAACTAATGTGAGTTGAGATAACCTAAGTTCACTCACTCGATAAATGTAAGTACTTGGTTCTGTAAATCAAGTGGTTAATAAATTTTGTGAATAATTTTAAAGGCTGCGTTTATTATGGAGACTAAGGATAGTCATTCACTTTTGTTGAGGTGTGGAACAAAATGGATATAGGTTCATAACCCAATCAGTGAAGAAAAAATCGGAAATATTCCTATGACAGCGCTTACATTAAACCTTAATTCTCTAATTAAACTGACCAGAGAGCAGTTTTACCAATTATGTGAAGACAACCCGGATTTAAAATTAGAACGTAATGCTCAGGGAGAGTTGATTATAATGCCACCGACGGGAGGGGAAACGGGAAAAAGCAATTCTAGTATTAACGGTCAAACATGGTTATGGAACGAACAAAATCAACTAGGTGAAGTTTTTGATTCATCAACTGGATTTACTTTACCAAATGGTGCTGACCGCTCTCCAGATGTTTCGTGGGTAGAAAAATCTCGTTGGGATGCTTTGAGTAAAGAACAAAAAGAAAAATTTATTCCTTTATGTCCGGATTTTGTGATTGAGATTATGTCACCGAATGACAGTTTGACAAAAACTCAGAATAAAATGCAAGAGTATATGGAAAATGGTTGTCGTTTGGGTTGGTTGATTAACAGGAAAAAACAGGAAGTGGAAATTTATCGTCTTGGACAGGAAGTGGAAGTTTTAAAGTTACCTCAAACTATTTCTGGAGAAAATGTTTTGCCTGGTTTTGTACTTAATATGCAAAAAATTTGGGGATAACGGAGATAATTCAACTTGATAATTTTCAAATTAACCATCGCATTCATTAGCCAGAAGATGTAGGAATTTCCAACTCTCTACTCTGTGGAAATAAATTAGCTTGTTTTTCGACAATTTTATCCCAATCAATGACAGCAACCCACAGATTTTCTTCTGTAGAGTATTTAACAATTCCCTCTACTTCTAAATCTTCGCTGTAAAGTGTTAATTTTTTACCGTCATGCAACCGCAACCGTATTTTTTGATTTGCTAAATCCGTAAGGGTTCCAGTACAGTTGAGGCGTAAATGACCTTGAACGTCAGCATTATGGAAATCAACAAATACTCTTGGCTTTTCCATTTTTCTATAATTACTAAATTTATTTGACTGGATTTTTTATTGTGGGGGTTAGCAGATGACTAAAACTAACTAAAAGGTAGTATCCTAATTGTCATAAATACTGATAAATAAACTCTTTCAGTCCTCTTTCAGAGGACTTTAGCTTTAAGACAGGGAATTTATTCCCTGGCTGAATCTGGCTGAATCTGGCTGAATCTGGCTGAATTTGGCTGAATCTGGCTAAATCTGGTCAAATCTGCTTGACTCAACCCAACAAACCCGAATAGTTTTTTACTACTCATTTTACTATGGAACCTCAACCTAATGAACTGATTAACACACAAAGAGCCGCAGAAAGTAGTTCTAGCGAAGACTTATTTGTTGATATTTTTCAGGAAGCATTAGGATTCGAGCGCACCCAATTACTAATTCCTCAATATCCAGTTTCAGATATTTACAGTACAGGCAGATTTATAGACTTCGCTTTTATTTCGCGACTAGATAAATACGCATTTGAAATTGATGGAGAAGCATGGCACGCTCCTGGGGGTGCGATGGTAGACCCACAAACTTACCGCGATGAACTGTTACGTCAAAATAGCCTTGTTTATCAGGGATGGAAAGTTTACAGATGGACAGATGTTCAGCTAGCTGTAGACAAAGAGCGCATAAAAGAACAACTATTGCTTTTCCTAGAACGTGAAATTATAGAAGGAACACTCGATGGTTTTTTACCTCGTCAACAAGCAAGCGAAATTTCTCTACGCTCCCATCAAACAGACGCACTGCAACAGTTAGAAAATCTCAGAAACCAAGGCAAAACAATTGCTTTACTCACCCATGCAACAGGTACAGGTAAAACTCATATTGCCTTATCTGATGCCAAAAATATGGGACTGAGGACATTATACTTAGCTCACAGAACACCTCTTCTGTCACAAACGCAAGACAGATTTACAAAAATTTGGAGCAATGACAATTCTGCAATATATCGTCCGCGTCACCTGAAACCAAATACACAGATTGTCTTATCAACAATTCAAGCAATGGCAACATCTCTGAGCAACTTTGATAAGCGGGAGTTTGGTTATATAATTATTGATGAAGCTCATCACGCAGCAGCAGAAACTTATCGGAAAGTCATTGGTTATTTTCAAGCTAAATTTATTTTAGGACTAACTGCTACACCCGAAAGACATGATGGGCAATCTTTAACTGAGATATTTGAAAATTATGCTCATAGGCTAGATTTAGAAGATGCAATAGCTCGTGGTTTATTAGTACCAATTCGCTGTGTAAGAGTTCAGACCAACATTGATTTAACTAATATCCGTTTCAACGGAGTAGATTACCGTAGTAATGATTTAGGTAAATATCTCTTCGTTCCTAGTCGAGATGAATTAATTGCCCAGACCTATGTAAACCATGCTCTTGGAAAACAAGCAGTTTGTTTTTGTATCGATGTCGAACACTCAGAACGTATGGCTAGCGAATTTCTGCGACATGGAGTTCAAGCTGCTCATGTTTCTGGGAGAATGGGACATAACCAAAGACAAGAAATTCTTGAAGCTTATCAAACAAGAAATATTCAAGTACTGTGTGCTTGCGACATTTTAAACGAAGGTTGGGATTCCCCAGAAACAGAAGTTTTATTAATGGCACGTCCAACCCTCAGCAAAGTTGTATACGTTCAACAATTAGGACGTGGAACTCGTCCAGCTTCAGGTAAAGAATATTTATTAGTTTTTGACTTTATAGATAATACAACTCGTTATGCTCAAGCAATGAGCGCTCACCAGTTATTTGGTAAAAACAATTATCGTCCTGGTGCATTAATTGCAGCACCTCCAGAAATGATAGAACAAGAGCAACAACAAATTGCCAAAGGGGAAAAACCAGTAGTCATGCTAACCCTAAACCTCTGGGTCAATCGCTATGAACCAATTGATATTTTTCGATGGCAAGATGAAGTAAAAGAAATGTACCAAGCAAGCGAATTAGAAGCAGCATTAGGTATTGGTGAAAGTGTTGTCAGACGATGGATAGAATCCCAGCGTATCACCCCAGACCACAGTATCCAACTGGGTACACGAGTTTATCACTATTTTAAAAAGGAGCGTTTAGAAGAAATCAGAACAACCTTTAATATCGCTCCCATCACCAACGAAAACATTAAAAAACGTTTTTTTGAGTTTGTAGAACAAATGGACATGAACACATCCTACAAACCCGTTTTACTCTTAGGCTTATTAAAACTTGCTGACTCCGCAGGTCGAATCCAGATAAAAGAACTCACCACCTATTTTGGAGATTTTTACCGACAAAGACTTGAACAAGGTTTAGTACCAGAAGGTGAACGAAAACAAATGTCTCGCGTAACCGAGCTTTCAGAAAATCAAATTGAAAGCATTATGCTCGCAAAACCATTTGAAAAATTTGAGCGTCGCAAATTCGTCAACCGTCTTAAAGAAATAACCGTCCTACAATTTGAAAAATCTTTGTGGAAAAGCCTCAGTGACCAAGACAAACAACAATTGGAAAAACTAGCCTCATCAGCCTTACTAAAATACTATTCTCGTCAAAATTTTACTAAAGTTTAGCTCAAATTATCAGCCTCCAAGTTGATTCAAAAGGTAGTTAGACTTAGAACACTTAGAAAAAGTATGTGATGTGCATCTGGATTATCACTGCTTTGCGTAATGGCAGCTAATAACGAAATTGGAAATATTTACCCAATCGCAGAAGCTGGACAAATTGCGAAAAAGTATAACACCCCTTTTTTGTGTGACGCTTCCCAAGCCGTGGGGAAAATCCCTGTTAATTTTGAAGAATGGGGAATTACTTACCTAGCGATTTCTGCCCATAAATTATATGCAGCAAAAGGCTCAGGTGCGTTAATTGTAAGAAAAGGACATCACCTAAAGCCTATTTTATTTGGTGGCGGTCATCAAAAAGGGTTAAGGTCTGGAACTCTTAACGTCCCTGGTATCGTTGGTTTAGGAGAAGCTTGTCGCTTGCGGTTACTGGAAATGGAAGAAGATGAAAAAGCGATCACCAAGCTTCGAGATAAATTACAAAGCTTACTTTTCGAGAAAATTCCTGGTTTAGTAGTCAATGGTGATGTTAATTGCCGCCTAGTAGGAAATCTACATATCTCTATCCCTGATGTTCCCAACAGCGCGATTATTGCTAGAGTTCGTCACTCTCTAGCTATTTCTACGAGTTCTGCTTGCTCGTCAGGTGTCGAAACCCCTTCTCATGTTCTTACTGCAATGAATTTAACACCAGAATTAATCGAAGGAGCATTACGTATTGGTATCGGAAAATTCACAACTTTAGAAGAAATAGAATTAGCATCAGAAATTCTCTCTTCATCTGTTAGCTCAACACGCAAGGCTTTGTATTTATAAAGCAGCTATCGATATTACTTAAAAGAAAATTTAAACCTATGTAAACCATCCTCCTGGTAGACAAACTGTTTGTTTTTATATTTTATATTGATGTCGAGCACTCAGAGTGCAGGAAAAATTCCAATTTGAGTAGATACTTTGGACAGAAAGTTTGGTTATATTAGGTTAGGATTTATACAAATTGACTTTACTGATTTGTAAATTGAGCATTAAATTGAAAATATGCTCGAAAAGTTCTAAATCTATGGGTGCTGAGGATGACATTAAACAAGAACGCGAAGCTGTATTTCAGCCAGAGTTTCTAGAAGACTTAGAATATTGGGTTGACAAAGACCGAAAAATCGCACTTCGTATACTTAAAATAGTCAAAGAAACTTTACGACAACCGCTTGAAGGCATCGGTAAGCCAGAGCAGTTAAAATATGAGTATTCTGGGTGCTGGTCGCGTCGTATCAATCAAGAACATCGACTCGTTTATTTAGTTTACGATAACCGAATTGATTTTCTTAAAGCCCGATATCACTACGAATAAGATATTAAAAACTATAAAAATTAGCTGGGGATTTATTATGTCGATAAAAATTACATCAGAAGAAGCCACCAAAAATTTAGAGAGCATTTGCAATCAAGTTATTGAAAATAGCGAAGTAGTTATAATTAACCGACCAGATGGAAAAAATGTTGTATTGATTTCTGAGACGGAACTCGATAGTTTACTGGAAACCCTTTATTTACTTCGTTTTCCAGCAAATTCAACTCGCTTATTCGCAGCTTTGCAACGTGCCAAACAAAAAACTATCGAGCCTCAATCCGTTAACCAATTGTACGAAAAATTTGGCTTAGACGAGGATGATAGTGATAACGATATTGCTATTGCCAGCTAACTAAAAAAGAAGCACAATAACTTCTTCTCTTGTGGGGTGGTCTTTCTCTTGCCCCGCTCAGTTCTTAAGATGAGGAGGATTAGGGAGATGAGGGGATTAGGAAGATGAGCGAGGATGAGTGATGATGAGTGAGAATGAGTGGGATTAGGAAGATGAGTGATGATGAGTGAGGATGAGTGGGATTAGGAAGATGAGTGAGGATTAGGAAGATGAGGGGATTAGGAAGATGAGTGAGGATGAGTGATGATGAGTGAGGATGAGTGGGATTAGGAAAATGAGGGAGAAGTAATATCAAAGCTTGTGTGTAAATCGTAGCCCCCTCCCCCCCAGGGGGGAGGGGGTTGGGGGTGGGGTTTCACGTGCAGGGACGACCATACATAAACGAATATCTATTTGCTGCAAGAAATTGTGAGGGGGTTACCTTATAATCCGCAACCAGAGCAATTCTAAAAAATCTTATATCCCCATATATACTTAAGTAATAACACACAGACGGTATCAAAAATTCATAAAGATAATCAAAATCATCCCCAACCCTAGCCCAATATTTATCTAAAGAAAAAAGTAAATCCCATGATATTTATCTTATTCAATTTACGTAACCAAATAAATCTCAATCATCCAAATGTTTGCTAATAACAACCAAAAGTAATTAACTGTAAAAATCAAATTTTATCTCCACAAATCTCTATTATCCAACCGTCATTCTTCCTAAAAGAAAGACTGTAGCAACACAGATGACCAATAACAACATCCACATCAGGAGTTTTATTTAGCACATCCATAAATTTTACTTTCCCTAGAGAAAATAAAACAACATTTCGACATTTCAGACTTTCGTAAATTCACCCTCCAGAACAAATCAGAAGCACAACAACTTAGCTAAATTTACGAACCCTTCTTTAAAAGTTTCGATTTCGATTATCAATAAATTTTTTCCAAATTTTCACCAACCATCCCCCATAGATACTTTGATGGGTACAACAAAATGTAGAGACGTTACATGTAACGTCTCTACACGTCTGACAACCCACCAAAATTACCTTGGCAGACCCCCAACACCTCATGGCACAAATAAACAAACAAGGATACCATCTAAAAATAGGTAAAAAACTTGAAAGAATACTTCATTCACTTTTTACTTCTCCATATCCAGACAAATCACAAATTAATTTTCATTTTTTTATCATTTTTATGATTTACTTTAGCAAAAGTTTACTACATAGCAATATAACGAGGTTTTTTCACAGTACGTGGTCAGTATTATTTTATTCCAGTAAATAAAAAGAAGCCTATAGGACTTCATAATATAAGCTGCGAAATATCAGTTCATAATTGTAGTTAACCAACTTCAACAAAGCGATGTAACACCTTTGTTATAAAGCTTAGAAGCCCATTAGAGTATTAATTCTGATAACCATAGCCAAGAGCGAATTGTATTCTTCTCATGGATAAGTTGGGAAATTTGATTAATATTCGTTCAAATACAATGCCAAAACCTTTCTGAATTGATTAAAATATCGATGTATACAATAGAAAGAGTTTGTCAAGCTCCTTAACGGTGAAATTTCTCTACCATAAGAAACAAGTTTGGTTAGAATTAGGAAATCTCAATTAGGTTTGCGATTCCATAACCGGGCTTAATCATTTGGTCTTAAAGTATCACCCGACTGGAACTAAATGCAAACTATCGCTCACTTAATTAATTAAGTAAGTGAAAAATGTTCGTAATGTAACTTTTTAGCTTTTGAAACTGGAAATGCATTTTGTCATGGTAACCAAACACTTGTATTCGCAGCAGAAATCGGACATCTACCGATTACTTAATTGTGAAGCTAATGTGCATACCACCCCGACAGTAAAAATTTATCAGAAATTTCACTGTATGACTTCCGTTTTGCGTGTATTTTTGGTAAAACAAATTTTACCGCTCTTAAGGAATTTATGGTTACCACACAAAAAGAGTGCATTTTCTGTGAAACAGGCTACAATCGGTACAGTCTTTACTGAAACATCTCCCAAAAGCGATATTCGCAGTTTGTGGAGTAGTAAGTTTTTAAGCAAGATGAGTCTTCCTTTTGAAGACGAGTCTGTCAAAGGTTGTGTGCGAAGGCGATACCAATGGCATTGAATAAAGTAAAAAAGTTACCAGCAATTGAGGCAACTCGAAAACTCACCACTACGTGAATTTCATTGACCTATAGGAGTTTTCCGTGGGTTGACGAATTTTAGAGTCGCTATATATAAAGGAAACTCTTTTACAAAATCGACTGTCTAAGTAAATTCGCTTAACATCTACCCCGCAATGGAATGCTTGAATAGAGCAAACATACTAAATGCGGAAACATATAATCTTGGTAATTGATTCTGCAAGGAGCATGAGGAACGCGGCATGAACCAGGCTAACACCGTACTAGACAGTATTTATCAGCCTGACCTAGAGATGATTAGTGAGCCTGATATAGGTTTGGACGAACTTCTTATTCAGGAAGAAGAAGACCTACTAATCGATGATGAAGGCGAAGAAGACGAGCTTTTAGAGGCTCAGTCTGATGAGGAAGATGGCAAGTCTGGGAAGGCCGCTAAATCGCGTCGTCGAACCCAGAGCAAGAAAAAGCATTATACAGAAGATTCTATCAGGCTTTACTTGCAAGAGATAGGTCGTATTCGTTTATTGCGAGCTGACGAAGAAATTGAACTAGCACGCAAAATTGCTGACCTTCTAGAGTTAGAACGAGTACGCGAAAAACTGTCACAACAACTGTCACGAGAACCCAGAGACAGTGAATGGGCAGAGGCTGCACAAATACCTTTGCCGGCGTTCCGTTATCGTCTGCACATGGGTCGTAGGGCAAAAGACAAAATGGTTCAGTCGAACTTGCGTCTTGTAGTTTCAATTGCCAAGAAGTACATGAATCGTGGCTTGTCATTCCAAGACCTCATTCAAGAAGGTAGTCTTGGCTTGATTCGCGCTGCTGAAAAGTTTGACCACGAAAAAGGATACAAGTTCTCCACTTATGCAACTTGGTGGATTCGTCAAGCAATTACACGCGCAATTGCTGACCAATCACGCACTATCCGCCTACCGGTTCACTTGTACGAGACAATTTCTCGGATAAAGAAAACCACCAAACTATTATCTCAAGAAATGGGTCGCAAACCCACAGAAGAAGAAATCGCAACTCGCATGGAAATGACCATCGAGAAGCTGAGATTTATTGCTAAGTCTGCTCAGTTACCGATTTCTTTGGAAACTCCTATTGGTAAAGAAGAAGACTCACGATTAGGTGATTTTATTGAGTCCGATGGCGAAACACCAGAAGACCAAGTTTCCAAGAACTTATTGCGTGAAGACCTAGAAAAAGTCCTCGATAGTCTCAGTCCTCGCGAACGCGATGTATTAAGACTGCGCTATGGTTTAGACGACGGTCGGATGAAGACCCTCGAAGAAATCGGACAAATTTTCAACGTTACCCGCGAACGTATTCGTCAAATTGAAGCGAAAGCGCTCCGTAAGTTACGTCACCCCAATCGTAATAGCGTTTTGAAAGAATATATTCGTTAATCATTTTTCATTTGTCATTTGTTTAAAATTTAAAATTTTAAAAGCATTTGACAACTGACAAATAAAAAACAATACAAACAAAACCTGAAGTGGATAATAACACCTCAGGTTTTTATTTTTTTATCACTCTACGAACTAATATAAAAAATAAAACCTGAAATGTTAAATCACTTCAGGTTTCATTTTGTTTAGATTTTAAAAATTGCACTTGCTGGGGTTAGTCCAGCTTCAAAATACACTTTAACTTTTCAGCCATTTAATGCTGAACTGAATCGATAAAATAATCAACCAAGGATTAAAGAATACCCCAGAAGTGTAGGAATCCTTGACCGGAGAACAATTCAATCAAAGCAGCTGATAAAAAGCCAATCATTGCTAAACGACCGTTCCAGATTTCTGCTTGAGGTGTAAAGCCCCAACGCCAAGCGTTACGGTCTTCTACTACTGGTGTTGTTACTTTTGTTGTGCTAGAAGTCATGGTTCGCGCTCCAAACTGAATGTGTTTGCTAAGTTTTGTAACCTTATGTAAACCAATATAACAAATATTTTCAACAATGCAACACCTTTTTGTATTTTTATTAGCGCAATATCGTGTGATAACACCTACTTATGTTTACAAAAATTTAATCTAATGTTTACGGTGTGTTAAGTCTTCTCATATAGCACTGCTCGGTTACCTGTGGTAAACACAACAATGTAGAGACTAAACATGTTTAGCCTCTACTTCAATATTGTGGGGTGGGCATCCTTGCCCGCCCTTGCCCTTGCCCTTGCCCTTGCCCTTGCCCTTGCCCTTGCCCTTGCCCTTGCCCTTGCCCTTGCCCTTGCCCTTGCCCTTGCCCTTGCCCTTGCCCTTGCCCTTGCCCTTACCCTTGCCCTTGCCCTTGCCCTTGCTAGTTCTTTGCTTAAGTTCCTTGCTTATGGACGGGCTAGAAGCCCATCCCACAAGAAAAGATGGGGATTTTTTTACAATTAATAAATTTCGGAAACACTGATAATTTTCTCATCGCGGTTGAGCTTGAGAACATTAGAGCCTTTACTATCCTTATTTGAAACAGGTACTGTATCGATATTTAGGCGCATCACCCGTTCTCGATTGGTAACCAGCGCCACCTCAGCCTTTGGAGTCGCGAGTGTGATAGAAGCAACCAAGTCGGTTGGGCTATTAAATTTAATCATTTGAGCACCCAAATCACCCCGATTACCTTTTGGTAGTTGGTTGATAGGCATTTGCTTAGCGTATCCATCTTGTGTAACCAACAATAAGTTTTGATTAATCGCAGCACAAAGAGCACCAGCCATTTCTTGTTGTTTACCTAGCCGTATTCCTTGGAGACCAACTGCAGCGCGTCCCATTACGGATAATTGTTCGTCGTTTATGGTAAAACGTAACAATCGTCCACCTGATGTGGCTAAAATTAACTGTTGACCGGGTTGAGTTAATTGTGTAATCAATAATTCGTCGTCTTCTTTGAGTTTGGCTATAGTAATTCCGCGACGGGACATACCAGCAAATTCAGTTAGCGACAATCGTTTAACTCTTCCTTGCTTGCTAAGAATAATCATTTCATTGCCTTCTAAGTTTTCTGGCAATAAAAAGCGGGTTAGAATTCCTTCTTGGGTTTCTCGGGCAGCGTTGGAAAGTAAAGTAATTAATGGTGTCCCCCTGGAAGAACGTGGCGATATAACGGGAATATCCCCTATCCTTACTGGGTAAACTTTACCCCCTGTAGTTAAGACTAAGATATCTTTACCTGTGTCTGTTACTACAGTTTGATTGATAAAGTCATTATCTGGAATTCCATTGTCAACCTTAGATTTCTTGTTGGGCTGGATACGGCGTACGTATCCTCTTTGAGTAAATTCTAGTACTGCATCTTCTACGGGAGCTTCCGCTTTGGGGGTGAGAACTTTGGATTTTAATTCTTCTTCCTCTGCTCCAATTTTTGTTGCTCCTGCTCCCGTTGCTTTCTGAATGGACGTTATAGCTCCGAGAATTTTAGTCCTGCGTTCGTCACCAAATTTACGTTTTTGTGCGCGTAAATCTTTTTTGAGTACTTTGAGTAATTCTTTTCTATCGCTCAGCAAGCGTCGCAGTAGAGTAATTTGCTCGGCTAGTTCTTGGAATTCTTTTTGTAAATTTTGCTGTTCTAAGCTTGTCAAACGTCGCAACGGCATCGCTAAAATAGCATCGGCTTGCACTTCGGTTAACTCTAACTGATTTTGTAAGGTCATTTTGGCGGTGCTACCATCAGCAGAGCGACGCAAAATTTCAATCACTTGGTCTAACTGCGAGAGCGCTTTTAATAATCCTTCCAGCAAATGCGAGCGATTTTCTGCTTTGCCTAATTCGTAACTGTAACGGCGATTTAGAGTGTGTTCGCGGAAACTTAAAAATTCTAACAACAGGTTCCGCAAGCTCAACTGACGCGGTTGTCCTTCTACTATCGCGAGAAAAATTGCACCAAAGTTTGTTTGTAGTGCTGTTTGATGATAAATATTTCCTAAAACTTCTTGGGGATTAGTGTCCCGTTTCAGTTCAATTACTACTCTCATCCCCTCACGGTCACTTTCATCCCGGAGGTCAGAAATTCCTTGCAAGCGACCTTGGTTGACTAAATCAGCAACTTTTTCAATCCAAGCGGCTTTGTTTACTTGAAAGGGTAATTCCGTTATCACAATTGCAAAACGGCGTTTTGTCCCACGAGTTGGTGTTATTTCCTCTATTTGGGCAACCCCTCGCAACACAATACTACCCCGACCCGTGGTGTAGGCTTCCCGAATACCTGTGTCGCCAACTATTTCTCCCCCTGTGGGAAAATCTGGGCCTGGAATTAATTTAAATAATTCTTCGTCTGCTAAGTCTGGGTTATCGATTAAAGCAATTAACCCATCTACGACTTCCCCTAAGTTATGGGGTGGAATATTTGTTGCCATCCCCACAGCAATTCCGGCACAACCGTTAAGTAATAAAAACGGTAATTGCGCTGGTAATACTGCTGGTTCTTGCTGGGAATTGTCGAAGTTTGGGGTAAATTCCACCGTTTCTTCACCAATTTCTGACAGCATCCCCTCGTAGCTAACTGGTGAGAGCCGGGTCTCGGTATAACGCATTGCCGCTGGTGGGTCATTATCCACACTGCCAAAATTTCCATGTCCCGCTAAAAGGGGATAGCGGCTAGAAAATTCCTGTACCAATCTCACCAAAGCATCATAAACCGATTGGTCACCGTGAGGGTGATATTTACCCAATACATCCCCTACAACACGGGCGCATTTTCTGAAAGGTCTGTCGGGACTTAAGCCCAACTCATGCATCGCATAAAGAATACGCCTATGTACTGGTTTGAGACCGTCGCGCACGTCTGGTAACGCACGTCCAACAATCACACTCATGGCATATTCCAAATAAGACCTTTGCATCTCCGTGTGTAAGGCTGTTGTGATGACCTGTCCCGATGAGAGAAGGTTTAACTGTTTTGCCATGAGTTTTTTTTCCCTGAAATGTCACTACACAAAAGTGGCTGTTACTGAAGATTACAGCAATCAAAGCAAAATGAATGCAATGGTTTTCATCATAAAATACTGATGGTCAAATGATTTGCGATTTTGGATTGAGTCACTTGGATTTTTTCTATGACTTTTTTACATGGGTTTTTTCCATTTTTCTCAATTCTTTAATCTCAAATCGCTTGGTCATTCTTTCTTGGGGGGGTAGTATTATCCTTGATGACGGGGATGCACGTTGGTAAAAAAAAGGAGGCGGACCATTTTGCTAAGGTGGTATTCCCCCTTACTCCCACAAGTCAAATTCTCATGAAAACCGTTTTGATTGTAGAAGACGACCTGATTAACGCTCGCGTTTTTTCCAAAATTCTTACCAAACGCGCTGGTTTGGATGTTAAACACACTGAAAATGTGGAAGAGGTCATGCAATTTGCCCAAGCAAAAGAAGTTGACATTATTTTGATGGACGTTTCGCTCTCGCGTAGCGTTTATCAAGGGCAGTCAGTGGATGGTATCAAAATTACACAAATGTTGAAATCTGACCCACAAACTTCTTCTTTGCCTATTATTCTCGTAACAGCCCACGCTATGGAAGGCGACCGCGAGAATTTTCTTAAACAAAGTGGTGCCGATGGCTACATCTCTAAACCAGTTGTAGACCATCAACAGTTTGTTGACCAAATTGTGGCACTACTACCCAAAGATAACCCCTGATATCATTTTGGATTTTTGATTTGGGATTTTGACGAAAGAAATCTTTCTTTGTGTAAGGATTTTGCTTAATCAAATATTACACCCAAACCCAAAATGCTATGAGATTTCATAACCATCCTCAAAACCAACCCTAGGAATCATTCGCCCCTAATTAAATTTGGGCGATTGCTTCCTACACTTCCTTAGTATACAAGTACTACGAAATAGTGCTTTTAGGCAAGTAGTTTTAATGTTCCCATTAAAGATGCCACCAACATTGCCAAGTAAAGCCCCCTAATAAAAGCAATAATAAAATTCCGCAAAGCACTACTGTGTAGGCTGTTGTTGCCTTGAAGCCGGAGCTTCTGGAGTCCCTCGACGTTGCAAAGCTGATTGAATCCGAGGTTGCTGCAAGAATTTTTTAGTATCCGCTAATAGGCGATCGCCCCAGAGATTTTCTTTAAGGAAATCTAAATCAGCGTAGCGGTCATCAATACCGATTGCTTTTTCACCCAAAGCAAGACCTTGTTTTTGGTCACCCTTAGCATAAAGCGCGACAGCCAAAGCCAACATAGGTTCCGCAGCTTGTTTATCGATAGCAACAGAATCTTGCCATCTTTTAATAGCACCAGGGACATCACCTTGCTCATATAAAATTAAGCCTATGTTATTAATCGCAGGCCAGAATTTTTTATCTTGAGCAACAGCTTTATTGTATTGCGCGAGGGCTTCAGGCTTGCGACTCATCATGTAGAAAGCATTTCCCAAATCAAATAACCCCTCAGGGTCATTAGGTTTTAAGCGTAAACCAGCTTGGTAAAAAGCCGACGCTTCTTGATATTTTTTCTGATGGAAATGAGCCGAACCGAGAGCAAATTGAACGTCAGCATCCTTTGGATTGAGAGATTGTGCCTTATTTAAAGCGGTAATGGCTTTATCTAATTCTTTGGTTTGCAAATACAATCCACCCAAAAGAAACCAGACTTTATGATTTTTCGGAGCTAGTTGAGTAGCTAACCGTGCCCGTGGAACAGCTAGTTCAAACTGTTGAAACTGCCCAAGAGAAGCAGCCTCCTGTGCCAGGGTTAAGCCTTGTCTTTCCAACCGCGCAGCATCAAGTTGGAGAGTATGGGGCAAAAGTGCCTGTGCAAAAGTAGCTTTTGGGACACTCCAAAAACTAAAAGCAATTAAAAGGGATATAAAACGATTGCATTTCGGCACAATACAGCCTCTTACCACAAATCAGAGATTCTTTCAGATAGCTTAAACCATCTTTAGGTCATATGCGAACGCGGAATTTTACAGACAGGGAAATTTCTGATAAATCATCGGTTATTTGTCAAGAGTTAAATAGCTGTTGACTGAAATATTTGATATAATTTTGTATTTTTGAATGCGACCAAGGGATTGAGTAATAGCAGAGCATTATTTTTACGGGTATTAAGAAAAGCAGCACGAAATAATGAAACAACACGTGAGTAAGGGTTATCGAGTATAAAAAGGGCGGAAAACTCACCCGTTCAGGTGAAGCAAAATTACCGTTGAAAAGGCTACCATGAAAAAACATTAAATAAGTATAAGTAAATTTTTTTTAACTCTTCGGGAGTAGGGAGTGGGGAGTGGGGAATAGGGAGTGGGGAGTGGGGAGTGGGGAGTGGGGAATAAGAATTAAGTAAAAAGACGAGTTTAATTAATATTCTATTTTTCTTTCTCATCCCCTAATCTCCCTCATCCTCCTAATCTCCAGCATCTCCCACTCCCTTACTCCTCACTCCCTCACTCCCTTACTCCCCACTCCCCACTCCCTCACTCCCCTATTTATGGCTAGTTATATAAAAATTCCGGTAATTGGTAAAGTTAAAAATCCATCTCGTTGGCTAATTGGATTAATAGCTGCTGGTGTCTTGGCTGCTTCCGGCACAACAGCTTACAGAACAGTTAACCAGAGAACAAAACCAGACGATATTGCTCAGCTAACTGTCCCAGTGCAAGCCAAAAATGTCACCTTAAGAATCTCTGCTAGTGGTAAGGTAGTACCTATCCAAAGTGTTAATATTAGCCCAAAACAGCCCGGTGTCGTCACACAATTGTACGTAGAACAGGGCGATAAAGTACAACAAGGGCAAATTTTGGCACGGATGGACGCATCAGATATTGAGGCACAAATCCTACAAGCGCGTGCGAACTTAGCACAGTCTCAAGCACAATTAGCCCAAGCACGTGCGGGTAGCCGTCCCCAAGAAATAGACCAAGCTAAAGCCCGTTTAGCACAAGCACAAGAACAATTAAGAGAAGCACGGACTGGTAATCGTTCTCAAGAAATTGAACAGGCACAAGCACAGGTGGAATCAGCAAAAGCCCAACTAGACTTAGCAAGAGTGCGGGTCAAACGATTTCGGGTTACAGCAGAGCAAGGAGCTACATCACGAGACCAGTTAGACCAGTTCATCAGCGAAGAAAGAAGGGCACAAGCTGCTTTACAAGAAGCGCAAAAACGATTATCCCTTCAACAAAGTGGTAGTCGAACAGAAGATATTGCTCGACTTCAAGCAGCAGTTCAAGAAGCACAAGCGCAAGTGCGACTATTGCAAAGTGGTTCTCGTCCAGAGGAAATTGCCCAACGGGAAGCAGGGGTAAAATCTTCCCAAGCACAACTAAAATCAGCACAAATCAAACTTAACGACACAATTATTCGTGCTCCCTTTTCTGGAATTGTTACCCAAAAGTACGCGAACGCAGGGGCTTTTGTCACACCAACAACCTCCGCTTCCACCAGTGCTTCCGCAACTTCTAGCTCAATTGTCGCAGTCGCACGAGGAATAGAAATTCTGGCAAATGTCCCCGAAGCTGATATTGGTAGAGTTCGTATCGGACAACAAGTAGAAATAGTTGCCGATGCTTATCCTGACCAAATTTTTAACGGTCGTGTTCGTCTGATTGCTCCAGAAGCTGTGGTAGAACAAGGGGTAACTTCCTTTCAAATACGAATGACGATTGATACTGGCAAAGATAAATTACGGTCTGGCTTAAACGTTGATTTAACTTTCCTGGGGGATGAAGTTAATAATGCTTTGGTCGTCCCAACAGTGACAATTGTTACAGAAAAAGGTAGCACAGGAGTTTTAGTCCCAGACGCGGAAGGTAAACCGCAGTTTCGTTCTGTGACAATTGGAGCGCAAATAAAAGACCAAACTCAAATCTTAGAAGGAATAAAAGCGGGAGAAAGAATATTTATCAACCCACCCAAAGATTTTAAACGTCAGCAACAGGGTAATAATTAATATAAAAACCATTAAATAAAAAAATATGAATTTTCTCGAAAGTATACAAATGGCGGGGAAAACCCTGCTATCAAATAAATTGCGTAGTGCTCTGACAATGCTAGGAATTGTAATTGGTAATTCTTCGGTAATTGCCATGATTGGTGTTGGGGAAGGGGCACAAAATTATATCAACCAACAATTAGAATCATTGGGACCGAATGTAATATTTGTTTTACCTGGAAATCAAGAAACACAACGTATTTCTCGCGAATCACCAAAAACCCTTGTGTTGTCTGATGCTGAAGCTATCGCGACTCAAGTACCAACAGTATCGGGAGTAACTGCGGAGTTTAATAGCAGACAAGTAGTAACCTTCCGCAATCGCAACACAGATGTAAATATTATTGGGACAACACCCAGCTTTTTGGCTGTCAGAAGCTATGAAACTTCCAAAGGCAGATTTTTTACTGACATCGACATGAAGCGCAATAATCAAGTTGCGGTGTTGGGCCCAGACTTATCTGAAAAATTATTTGGTAGTACTAACCCTATTGGGCAACAATTACGGATAAAAAATAGTAGCTTTCAAGTGATTGGCATATTAGAGGGAAAAGGCTCAGGTTTGGGTGTCAACTATGATGAAGCTGCACTGATACCAATTACTACTTCCGCAAACCGCATTGTTGGGAGAACATCACCCTACGGTTTAGAATTAACCTACTTAGTTGCAGCAGCCAAAGACCCAACAACAGTTGATGCAGCAGTTTTTCAAATCTCTAATTTATTGCGCTTACGACACAAAATTATTAGCGAAGATGATTTTACTGTGCGTACGCAAAAAGACGCTCTACAAATTGTTGGTCAAATTACAGGTGCATTAACAATTTTATTAGCAGCAATAGCCGGAATATCCTTATTTGTAGGAGGTATCGGCATTATGAATATTATGCTGGTTTCCGTTACCGAACGCACCCAAGAAATCGGATTAAGAAAAGCAATAGGAGCAACAGAGCAAGATATTTTGTTACAGTTTGTAATTGAATCAGTAATTGTATCTGTCGCAGGTGGTGTAGTTGGTACAGCAGTAGGTCTTAGCGGCATCATGTTAGTAGGAGCTTTTACACCTTTACAAGCAGGAATTTCACCAGTCGCAGTTACTTTAGCCGTAAGTATTTCAGGTGCAATAGGTTTATTTTTCGGTGTCGTACCTGCACGTCGAGCAGCTAAACTCGACCCAATTGTTGCTTTGAGAAGTGCTTGAAGATGGGGAGTTGGGAGTTGGGAGTTGGGAGTGGGGAGTGGGGAGTGGGGAGTGGGGAGTGGGGACGAGAAAGACGTTTGAGCTTCTGTTGTAAGGGGTACTATCTTTATGCCATCAATAAAACAATGGTAAATATACGGAAATACTGTATAATAGCCTAATCTAGTTGTATTGAGTTTCTAAGGGTTTCCACTTGGAGGTGGGAAAAGGCAAGCAGCTGTTTTTCTTATTTGCTTTAAAATATTCCATTTTTATATCCAAACTATATCTGTTCACAAAGTTTTTTTATGCGTAGAAATTTTGAAAAACTTTTTCGTGAAGAACTTCATCAACGGAGGCAAAAGAAGAGAAAGCGTATAGTGTGGATAATTGGAGCGCTTTTGCTGATAGGGATTATTTTTAAAGGGGTTGCATATTTTTTGCACCAAAGTAATCCAAATTTTAGAATCAGCTACTTAGATTGGAGTTCAATAATACTTTTACTCAGTATTGTTGCATTGATTTGTATTTTCGGTTTAATTTTTTATCTTATTAAAAATAAGCCATCTAGAAAAAATTATGAGTCTTTGTTGCTTAAGTTACAAATACCCATATTAAGGCATATTGGAAGTATAAAGTATAAATACTTACTAGGTTACACTTTACTGTTAATAGCTATTATTTACCAAGCTAATCCACCTTTATTTACTAATCCAATTAATAATATCATAGTTAATATAATATATAAACCAAAAGCTCCTGTCTTAAATTCACCTTGGCCGTGGAAAAATAATGCAACGATTCATCCAATTATTGCCAATATGCCATCCGAGGTTGAAACGAGTATTAAATCTGTTGCGAAATATGTGGTTTCCAAGGAACCAAACCCATACTTAAGAGTTAAAGCTCTGCATGACTATGTTGTCAGTCGAACTAGTTATGATTTAGAAGTGCTAAAAACGGGAACAAGACCTGCTCAAGACGCTGAAACTGTTTTTTTTAGTCACAAAGCAGTTTGTGAGGGTTATGCAAATCTTTTCAAAGCATTGGGAAGAGCTATGGGTATTGATGTTGCTTATGTTGAAGGAACAATTCGTCGAGACTTGGTTCCTAAAGAGCTAATTTCTCAATATTTACGAGTTCTAAATTCTGATTATGATTGGACTCTCCATGCTTGGAATGCAGTTAAAATCTACGATAATTGGCAATTAGTTGATACGACTTGGGATGATGGAGATTCTTCTTATAGTGCAGATTATTTTTTGCCTCCTGCAAAGGTAATGATTATGAGTCATTTTCCTCACCAAGAGGTTTGGCAACTTTTAGACCATCCTAAAAGCAAAAATAATTTTGAAGAAAATCCAATTTTAACACCACAATTTTTTATCGAAGATTTAACACTAATTTCACCAAATAAATATCAAACAACTGTTCGGAAAACTGCTTCCATTAAAATTCAAAGTCCTCAAGGTTACAACAAAGATATTTTAGCGGCTTTTACCAAAATAAAAGAAGATAAACCTTCATTTTGGAAATTACCAGAAGCGAGTAAAGTCTCCCAAGATAAATTGCAGAAGTGCGAAAGTAAAAGAAATTTATCTGGGGAAACGCAAATTTTTTGTCAGTTCCCTAAACCAGGTAATTATCAAGTTATTGTAGTCAGTCGTGGACAAAAAGTTGACTTTATTGGTCAGCTTAAGTTTCATGCTGTTTAGGTGCTAATGATTTAATTAATAATAATGCATGTAGAAATTTTAGCAGCTCCATTAAAAGATAAACCGCTGATTCAGCAGATGATGGAGCTTTATCAATATGACATGTCGGAATTTGAAAGAAGCGACCTCAACGAGCATGGTTTGTTTGGATACCTGTACCTTGATTATTATTGGGTTGAAAAAGACCGTCATCCCTTCATTGTGCGTGTTGATGGAAAGTTAGCTGGATTTGTTTTGGTAAATCGGTACGTATACATACCGGGAAATCAATATTCAATAGGTGAGTTCTTTATTTTGCGAAAATATCGACAAAAGGGAATTGGTAAAAAGGTAGCCTTTCACGTCTTTGATTTATTCTACGGAAAATGGGAAGTACAGCAAATAATCACTAATACTACTGCTCAAAAATTCTGGAGAAGTGTGATTAGAGAATATACAGCAGGCAAATTTCAAGAAATAGTCGAGGATAATGACATATGGAAAGGAACAACTCAGTGTTTCAACAACACCGATAAAATAAAATAACCTCCAGAGGAAGGATAAATGGACTCAAAACATGTCTCATTAATCTGGAAAACCTTTTCAATCAAAGGCTTTCCACTTGCAATCGGTTGATGTTATGTTTTGAAAAATGTATTTTAAACAACAAAATTTATCAAGATATTCTCATTTTTTCCAATCTTATCCGGAATTAAAACATTGTGTAATGTATCTAAAAACTACAGCATTTATGCTGGTATCTGAATTTTTTATAGAGAGGTAAATCAAGATGGAATTACTAGCTTTATTCCTGTTGATGATGGTATTCTTCATCCACTCTCCAAAACAAGAAGAGAAGGGAGAAGAGAACAAAAAATCCGATGACGAGTATGAATTGGTAGTCGTCAAGAAGAAAAAAGAAAGCAAATAAGATAACTCCAAAAGAGAATCAACAGTAGTCCAACTACATAAGATTCTCAACAATTTCAAATGCAAAAGTCAATATACCAAGTTTGTTAGCCGATTTTTCCCTATTTAATGACTTGTTTATCAAACCTAAGTGAGTTGTGTATTTTCGCAGGTTGGGTTAAATTAGATATTTTTCACAACCTCCACCAACTCCTGTGGTTCGTGGATTAAAAAGTCAGGCTTCTCCTTAGCTAAAGCTTCTTGGGAATTAAAACCCCAAGTCACAGCAACGACTTTGATATTTGCTTTTTTAGAAGATTCGATATCTCTAGTCTCATCACCAACATAAATAACTTCTTGAGTTTTAAGTTGTTTCTGCCGTAACAAATTATTAATTATTGTAGTCTTACCAAAAATAGTTACCCCTGAATGGATAAACTCAAACAAATTATCCAATTCATTAACCTGCAAAAATTCCGTAACATTTTCTTTAGAGTTAGAAGTAATAATCCCTAACCTGTGACCATCATCTTTCAGTGCTATCAAAGCCTCTCTAATATCAGGGATTGGCTTTAAATCTTTAATTTTATTTTTTAATTCTGATTTCACCCTCTTGACTAAAAAAGGCACTTTGAAAGCCGAAATACCAGAATATTTTAAAATCTCCCGAGATGTTAAATTTCTTAATATCGATAATTCGTCACGGGAAATAGGTATATAACCAAACTGTTTGGCTAAACTATTCGTAATACTAACAAGAGCATCAACTGTATCAGCAATAGTGCCGTCAAAATCAAAAATAATTACTTTCTGGGTCATTCTTCTCTCTGGAATGCTTCAAGGTTAGCACGGGCATTCCGTCGCAACATTTCAGGCTTTATTCGCCGTAACGCCGATGCCGGAAATCTTTTATCCCACTCCTTGTCTGGCAATTGCGATAATTCTACCAGCTTGGGAGCCAGATTCTGTGGATAAGGATGAAACTCGGACACATCCGTAGCGCAGGCAAAACGTTGGTTCCACGGACAGACATCTTGACAAATATCACAACCTGCGACCCAACCTTCTAAATGGTTTGCGATATCTGAAGGTAATTTTTCTGCTCGATTTTCGATAGTGTGGTAAGCAATACAGCGGTTTGCATCAACTACAAAAGGCTGAGTAATAGCACTCGTAGGACATGCTTCTAGACAACGGGTACATGTTCCACAATGTTGTGCATGGGGTTTATCAGGTGCTAACTGTAAATTAGTCAAGACTTCACCCAAAAATACCCAAGAGCCGTACTCTCGTGTAATCACATTACCATTTTTAGCAACCCAACCAATCCCCGCTTCTTGCGCCCAAACCTTGTCTTGTACTGGTCCAGTATCTGCATAGTAACGCGCTTGGATGCTCTCTGAACTGTTATGTTTTTGGGTTTGCAACCAAGAACATAAAGCTTTAAGTTTTTTATGCATCACTTTGTGGTAATCCCTTCCCCAGGCATAACGAGAAATTTTGGCATATTCTTTGCCAGACGGACGCTGATAGGCTGTATAATAATTAAGGGCGACACAAATTATACTTCGCACCTCTGGCATCACTAGGCGAATATCTTGGCGCTTGGGGGAAGCCATCCATTCCATATCCGCATGATAACCGAGTGCTAGCCAAGCTTCCAATTGCTGTTTTTTCACTTGCATTTCTCCATCTACAGCAGCAATCCCTACCTTGTGGAACCCCAATTCTAAAGCCTTTTCCTTAATTTTGCTGCTGTTAACCAAGGTCAACTTATCCATTAATTTTAATATATTATCTCAATTTTGCCTAAAAATTGGCTTCACTATTATACATTACATAGTCAATCCCAATATTTTTACATGGTGTTTTCGTAGAAACGCGATTAATTCTTTACTTGGATAAAGATATTTAATGTAGTTCAAGTTTTCAGGAATACTTAATTAGAATGATTTAAGTTTTAAAAAATCCTCCGTCCGCAGTAAGCTTTCTATCGCTTTTTTATTTAATCTAAATTTTGTACCTAAATTTTTATGCAAAATTTTTAAAAGAGCCTCTAATTACCGCTATGTCAACCGTTAATGCTACTGTCACAGATGCTCCTCAAGAAAAAGTTACGATTGAGGGCATAAATGAAGAAAATATATTACGTTATTTTGAAACCTTAAATTCCGGTAATTTTTCAGCCACAGCAAAATTGTTTGCCGATGACGGTGTGATGCATCCACCTTTTGAATCCCATGTTGTTGGAGAAGACGCTATTGTCGCTTACTTACAAAAAGAAGCCCAAGGTATAAAAGCTTTTCCCCAACGAGGAATTATTAGTACGAAAGAATTTGACCAAATCCAAGTTGAAGTAACAGGTAAAGCAGAAACTTCTTGGTGTGGTGTTAATGTTATGTGGCTGTTTACACTTAACTCACAAAAGCAAATAGTCTACACAAGAGTTAAACTCTTAGCGTCTCCCAAAGAATTACTAAACTTGCGTAAACAGTAATTATTAGGTAATAAACTTAGCTGAGAATCTAAATGTAGAACTCATTCCCAGCCTAAGCCGGGAAAGAGGGAACACTCAACACTCAACAGTCAACAGTCAACACTAATTTTTAGATTCGGGTAATTTTGCTTCTAATTTAAGACAATTACCCCCATCAACTTGTAGCTGATATTCAACATTATCCATCAAACGTTTCATAATCAGCCAACCGTAACCACCTTCTTGTTTTTCCGTTGGTTCAGGGGGAAAATAATCAGAGATATCGTAACCATCACCGTAGTCCCAAATTTCGATAGCAAGGTCGCGGTCTTTTAGTTCTAAGCGTAATAAAACTGGCAAATTTGGTTGTTCTTTGTGGGCGTGACGTACCACATTAGAGTAGGCTTCCACTAAAGCTAAGCGTAAGCGACTTGACTGTCGTGCCCAATCAACTGATTTTTTTAGCTCTACTTCTAAACATCCTAGCAACCAGCCTTCTACTATCGCTAAAAACTTCAAGTCACTTGGTACATGAAGCTCACTTTTCATTATCTACAAAACCTCCAGTGAAAGTATAGTTTGGTCGTCTTCTTGTACTTGGCCGTCAGCCTGGATGCGAGCTAATAAACGAGTCAGAGAGAGTGGCTGTATCTCAGTTTGTAGGAGCCGCCAAAGACCGTCTTGATTCAGCATAGGATGATTAATATCCTTAGCGCCTCCCTCGGATTTAACGCAACTAGGTGTGCTATCAAAGACCTTAGCTTCAGTAATTCCATCACTGGTGATTAACAAAATATCTCCAGAATTGAGGCTTAAGCTTTCCGATTTTGCTTGCCACTGAGGCAAAATACCCAGGGGAACGCCACGTACTTTCAGATAATTAGGAATTGTTTGCGTAACCGCTGTTTTTGACCACAATAGGGGGTAAATGTGACCAGCGTTAGCGTAAACGAATTCCTTAGTGCTCGGTGTATATTTTGCTAAAACGAGGGTAATAAAGCAGTTGTTACTAACTAAGTCATCGCTAAGAGCATGGTTAAGATTTTTCATGACTATGTTCGGTTCGGCCGGAGTTTCTAAAGATAATTCCCGACGTAAAACTGAAATTGCACTAGCCATAAATAACGCGGCTGGAACTCCTTTTCCAGAAACGTCACCCACCGCTAACCACAAATCGCCTTTGGGATGGACAAAAACTTCAAAAAAGTCCCCCCCTACTTCCCGAGCAGGAAAGCAGCAAGCTTGTACCCTAGCACCTTGAACATCTGGTAAGCTTTGACGCAAGAGGTTGTTTTGGATTTGACGAGCAACTTCCAATTCCGCGTGGATTTGCTCTTGCTTTTCTTGTAAACTTTGATAAAGTTTTGCTTGCGAAAGAGCTAAGGCTGCTTGTTCGGCCACTCCTGTAATTAGCTCAATGTCCTCCGAGTCCCAAGGATGCTCGCGTCCGCGTTGATAAAGCGCAAGAACTGCTTGCAATTTTTGCTGGTACGTCAGTGGAACTACCAATTCGCAATAAGGTTTATAGTCTTCTATACCTTGATTGAGTTGACATTCCCGAGTTTCTAAGACTGCTTGAATTAGCACCGTTGGGTCAAAACAATAACTGCTTAGATTCGCGTTTGCATCTTCGTAAGAAAAATGGTCTAATGTCAACTTATCCCCTTCCACAGGTCGCAGTAAGCAGCAAGTAGCTTCAAAGCTTTCGCCAATTTTTGCTACTATTTTTTGCAGCATACTGTTGTAGTCTAATGATTCACGGATTGCAGTAGTCACAGCATTAAACAAAGATTCTCGCCGTAAAGCACGACGTAACTCTAAAGTGCGCTTTTTTAGCACTTGATAAGTATCTGCGGCTTGTTCGACGATTGCCTTAAGACGGTCAGGCTTCCAAGGTTTGGTAATATACTTAAAAACTTGACCAGAGTTAATTGCATCGACTAAATCTTCAACATCCGTAAAACCTGTGAGTAGGATACGTATAGTATCTGGGAAACGCTCAACTGTCAGACTGAGAAATTCTGTACCATTCATCTCAGGCATTCGTTGGTCAGTAATAATTACTGCCATCTCACCTGCTTGGTCTAAAATTTCCAATGCACCACGAGCATCACTCGCCTTAAATACTTGAAAATCTCTCCTAAAAGTGCGGTAGAGTAAATCTAGGTTATCAGCCTCGTCATCTACCACCATTAGTTTTAGTTTACTAGCCTCACTCTCAGTCATATTGGACTTTGCTTTTTCAATACTTTATATGACGAGATGAAGACAGGCTCATCTCACCCAACAATCAACAAATCATAGCGACACAAAATCAAACAGCAACAAGTCATCAAAATGCATTAAATTAATGCATTTTGTGAGTGCTGTTTAAAGTCGCTATACCTTTTTAGGTCAGGTTATCCCACCAAACCGGAACGCAAAGCGCGAACTGCTGCTTGGGTACGGTCATCGGCACATAGTTTGTTTAAGATATTTCGCACATGAGTCTTAACTGTTCCGACTGTTATATACAATCTTTCTGCTATGACAGCATTGCTACAACCTTCTACTATCAACTGTAATACTTCTAATTCCCTCTCTGTCAAGGTATAAGGGTCAATTGCCTCCTGATTTTCACTGGTCTCCTTAGCAATTTGCACTACAGCTTTATCCACAGCTTGGTTTGAGTCCGGCTGTGATGGATTAGCTTTTGCCTGCTGTAGTACAATTCGTGCGATAGAAGGGTCTATCCAAGCGTAGCCATTGTAAGTCACTCGAACCGCTTCCAGCAAATTTTCAAATGTATCATCTTTCATGCAGTAAGAGTCTGCCCCAGCTGCAAAAGCAGCTAAGACGGCTTCTTTATTATCCTGCAATGTCAGTATCAATACTTTAGTACTGGAATTATTGCCAACTTCAGATGACTTTAACTCTTTAGTGAGTTCGATGCCGTCTTTATCGGGTAAACCAATATCTACAATCGCAATATCTGGATGTGATGCCTTTAACATTTTTAACCCATCAGCGGCATTGGCAGCTTCTCCCACTACCTCGAATTCGGACTTTTGCATTAAAGCAGTCCGAATACCCACACGGGTTAAATCATGGTCTTCAATCAGAGCCACGCGAATTTTACTCATGGTTAACTTCCACCCGTTGCACTCAATGATTGTAAAATTGAGTTTACTAAAAACTTTTGAAATATGCTGTTTCCTGAGTTGGAAACGATTTGGTGAACCATTTGCTTATGAAGGCATTTTAATTGCTGGTTTTACTTAAAACTAGCATGTAGGAGGAGTAGTTGTGCCCAAAACAAGTTCGACTCCCTGAAAAGAATTACATTACATCAAATTTAGGCTTTTTTGTACCTTTGAGCGTAACAATTTTGGAAAATTATCAGGAAACTGCTATCTCTAGACAGAATAAGGTATAAGCCTGGTCACAACTATTGATATAATTGGATGGTAATAAAAAATACTGTTGGTTAACAAAAATATAATACAAGTAGATACTATTATTTTTAAGTAGGTATGGGACCATATAAGTCTGTGTGATTGATTCTCTAAGGTAAATTTACTGAATTTTGTTAAGTTTGGGAGTTAATCTTGGGTTTTGCTAACAGCGAGACAGACAATATATGGAACTAATTTGATAAACTATCGGTCTGGACGTTTGGTGTGAGGCGAAAGTAAAATTGGCTATGTCTATAGACAAGCAAGCGTTTTCGGTATTAAGTATGCCAGTTCATGTTGTATCTAACTATGGGGACTGGCTGCTAGAGCAACTGCAAGAGGGTAAAGGGACTCATGTGGTAACCCTAAATGCAGAAATGACGATGCAAGCGGAACAGAATGACTCTTTAGCCCAGGTAATTCAAGGTGCTGAACTAGTAGTGCCAGATGGAGCAGGGGTGGTGTTATATTTACAACTTCTGTTGCGGCAAAAAGTGCAACGTTGTCCGGGTATTGAACTAGCAGAAACACTGTTGCAAGAAATTGGGCGACGTGCAGAGGGTATAAAAGTATTTTTCTATGGGGGAGCACCCGGAGTAGCGCAAAAAGCAGCTGATTATTGGTGTTCCCAACTTCCAGGTTTGGAAGTTAGCGGTGTTCATTCTGGCTTCCACTCTCCAGAACAAGAAGAAGAATTGCGACAAACTCTAGCTCAAAGCAACCCACAAGTGATTTTTGTTGGCTTAGGAGTACCACGTCAAGAATTATGGATTGCCCAAAACCGCCATTTATGTCCCCAAGCGATTTGGGTTGGTGTCGGTGGTAGTTTTGATATTTGGTCTGGAAATAAAACTCGTGCCCCACAATGGTTGGCAAATAATAATTTGGAATGGTTATACCGATTATATAAAGAACCTTGGCGCTGGCGAAGAATGTTGTCCTTACCTGAGTTTGCAATTAAATCCTTAGTTTATCGGGGGAAGGCAGCGGGCAGAAGGCAGAAGGCACAAGGAAGCATGTAACGTCTCGATATGTAACGTCTCGATATGTAACGTCTCTACAGGGGTTTCACGCTTCGCAATTTACAAAACCGGAGCAGTATTGCAATTGGATAAGGATTGAAAAAATACAAGTAAAGTCATAAATAAAAAAATTAACTTTTATGTGAGATTCCTAAGTTTTCTTGGGAATCATTAATTTTGTATGGACTTTTTTAAACTTCACCCATTCCTAACAATTTTGCAATGCCTGTATTAACACCTAAAGAATCAGCGTCAAATAAAGTTTATATTAATGAGAGTAAAACTCAAGAAGCAAGTGGTACTAATGCCATAGTGCAATTACGTTCTGTAACAAAAAGTTACCCAAACGGTTGTCATGCATTGTTGGATATCAATTTAGAACTGACAAAAGGAGAGTTTTTATTTATCACAGGTCCCAGTGGTTCTGGAAAGTCTACTCTGCTGAAACTAATTTATGGTGAGGAGTTAGCAACTCAGGGAGAAGTTATTGTTGATGGGTATAACCTAAACACCACTAAAGGTGACCATCTATCGAAATTACGAAGACGTATTGGGATAGTATTCCAAGACTACAAACTCATTCCTCAGCGGACGGTAGCCGAAAACGTCAGTTTGGTGTTGCAAGCACAAGGTTATACCCGTAAGGAAATTCAACGACGATTAGAACCAGCTTTAAAATTGGTCGGGTTAGTAAACAAAGCCAACAGCTTTCCAGATAAACTTTCCGGGGGAGAGCAACAGCGAGTAAGTATTGCAAGAGCCATAGTCGGAACTCCACCGCTAATTTTAGCAGATGAGCCAACAGGTAACTTAGACCCAGATAATTCTTGGCAGGTAATTGACATTTTGCAAAAGTTAAACTCATTCGGAGCAACAGTAATCGTAACCACCCACGACGAAAATTTAGTCCGAAGATGTAACCAAAAAGTGCTGCAAATTCATTCGGGGAGGTGGGTAAAATAATTCGCAATTGCGAATTGCGAATTGCGAATTGCGAATTGTTAATAGACCCGTTCCTTAACTCTTGTTGGTAATGGTGCTAGGGGTATACCCGTATTAGATAGTGGTTTTTGCTCTACTTCGTACAGTTCCTCTAACATCTGTAGAGTATCGAAAGCTGCATCTCTAACAGCTTGTTCATCTTCACGACACAGTAGTAGTTTTAAACATTCGGCTACGCTGTGTTGTGCAGAATCCTCGATAGATTTGCGGCTGACTAATTTACTAATTTGACGTAAAGCAATTAATCGCTTAAGAGGGTCTTCTTCGGTCAAATTGACCAATAATTCATCTAATTGATTCTCTTGTTGGTTCTTGTAAAAGCTAACCATCTGCCAAACTAACAGAGCTAAGGTCATTAAAGTTCCAAAACCCTGTAATATCGCACCAGCAGCTATCCAATGGCTGTTAGAGTCAACCCAAATAGCAGCAGCCGTGTAAGTACTGACGGTGGCAATACCTCCGCTAATAACCGCTACAGCGAATCTACTGTTTGGACTATTGAAAAAATTATGAATTTCAGACCAACGTACCCGAACATCCCATTTGTACATTGAGTAAACTGATACCATCGCCCCAATGCCGACGCTACTTGCCAATAGCAGTTTCCAATTCCACAACAGCATAGCAATAACTATTGTCAGAAACCCTAAAGCGCTTCCCGGTTCTTGAAAACGCTTCAGACTCCGCTTTATTGTTTTACTGCTCTTTGACTTGGTTTGCGTCCAATTGGAAAGCTCGCTTTTTATTTGCTGCCAAGAAGACGAAGCCTTAACCACAGTGGTTTACCTAATAAATTACTAAAGTGAATAATTTATCTCTCAACAGTCAACACTCAACAGTCAACCTTTGATAAAAATTCCCTTACTAGGATAACTGGGTATTGGCAAAAAAAAACGATTTACTAGGATAACTTCTAACTTAAGACGAAAGTAAAATCATCCAGTGTGAACTGACCATCAAAAGCGCAGAAGGTAACGCTATGAATATTATTGGCTCTGACTGTTAATAATTTATTGGGAGGTATAGCAGAGTCTGTGTTAGCCAGATTAGCTCCCGGTAATATTTCTTGGGTAAGTAATTGACGATTGCCGTCGTAAGCGGAAAGCACTAAACGTTGAGAACTAGTTACATAGGTACTCACCGAGTGAACGGGACGTACAAAACTCGCTTCCAAAAATCCACTTTTGGGAGCTCCCATCAATACCATAAGCCCTGAATGACTTGGAAAAGCTGGATTAGAAGGCTGTATAGCTATACAATTGTGAAAAATTACGCCAAACTTCTCATACTGGTTTTTAACAGATTCAAAACACTTTAAATCTTCTAAGTTTAGACATACACAGGATAAAGCCTCCATGCTGGGAGGATTTTTTATCACAGATACGTCTTCTAATGCAGCTGAAATTACAGCTTGCTTTTGTATATTAAAATCACTAAAAACAAATTTAGTTTCTTCAGAAGCTTGTAATTTAATTTTATGAGATTGGAGACTAGCTTGCTCTGCCATCATACCCCGTTTTACCCTTTTATAAAGAAAAATAAATTTACAAATAAATTGGGAACTGTCTTTGAAGCATTAGAACAAAAGTTCTAATATTGTCTACATAAACTTTCCCAGAGATGGTAGTGTTAACAATAATAAGTAAGACTTCTGATAGACTATCACAAAATACAACTCGAATACCTCTGCCTTCAGTAATAGCCGTAATTGTCAAAACCCCCGTAGACTAAGGAAATATCAGCATTTTTACTATTAAAATTCGCAACAAAAATCACTATATCTTCATAATAATCCCAGTAGTTTCACATCTACTTAACCTAAGCCCTACTATAGGCAATGGGGCTAGTAGCTCTTCAATACAAAGGTTGTTACAGATGTTTGACTAAGCAGCCCCTTAAATTAAGCTCTTTTAGCTAAAAATTAAAAAATACTATTCTCTTAAAAAGTGAAACTCAAACTTTAATTGGCATATAGATGTTTTAATTTATACTAATTCTTTTCGCTGTCTGTAGGTAGGGTTGTAAGTCCAGAGGACGACCTTGCGGTTATGCATGGACTACTCCCACTCCCTACTCCACTCTCTACTCCCCACTCCCTACTCCCTACTCCCCACCAACGCTGATGTGAATTTGCGTGGATTGGTGACAACTAGTTCAAATTCCCAGCCAGGAAGTTGCTCAACTAATTTACTAATGCGAAGTAAATCCTCCGAACCATTTAACGAAAGTGTCTCCCGTGTACGGACTTTCGCTGCAACAACTTCACTTCCGTTCTCAGCGATTAAATCAAGAGATAATCCTGCTAATTTTGGGGGTAATTTCTCTGAAGAAGGGTAGATACTAACTGAATAACCCTTACGAAGATACTCATTAGCAAGCTGCAGTAGTCTACGGTGTTCTAGTAAAGAATTTGTATTATTCTGGAAGTTCATGATTATTAAGGTGTTCAACTATAACTGTTGACTTTTGACTGTTGACTGTTGACTGTTAACTGTTGACTGCCAAGCACTAATAATCAACAACCATAACTAAATTATGGATAAGAATACAGAGTCTAATTTTGGAAATTATAGATTGTTAATCTTTAAATTAAGGAAAAATATTGCCTGGTGAGAAAATTAATAATTGTCGCTAGCAGCATTATTATTTGCTAATCGGCCCTGTCTTCTAACTTATTTTATTAGCATAAGTGAATCCTCGTAGTATCCCACTATACCTTATATTTCTACTTTTTAAAACAAATTTTCTGGGTCTGGTGCTGCTTCAATTTTAATGTGCAAAAATTCTTCCCCCTTAGTAAAACCTTCAGCTAAAGCGGGAGTTAATCCTTTTATTCTAAAAGAAGCATTCAAATTACGCCGACGACTGATAAAATCAGTAATTTGATAGTCATCAACATAAATTAAACCATTCAATGCATCTCTAACGGGCTTTACAATATTGTCACTATCGGGGACTGATGACTCATCACCAGGTATTGCATCATAATAATGTGTAATTACAACTGTTATCAAATCGCCAATAGGTAATTTCCCTTGCCAATAAGCCTCAGCAGTCTTACGAACTTTTTCTTTCCAATCTTTCAGACGCTTGCGGTCTTTAGCTTGGTGGGAAATTGGTTTACCAATGACAACAAATTCAAATGGTATCATTTAGCAAGTTCCAAATATAAATTTTACTGGATAATTTTTAGATTAATTACTTACAGTCAAAATACTTAAAATAATCAAGAACCTTTTGATTAGAACTAAATTATGGCTTTTATCCCAGTTTTTGCATCCCTGCTTACTTTGCACCACTGAGATTTTTGTTTAAAATACTACAAACATAATTCTTTACACCTACACGCTAACATATATAACTAGAAAGCATCAACTTTTGTAAGTTTTTAGGTTTAAATTGTAAGTCGAAACACTTATCTTATAGCTATAGGTATAACAATGTAGAGAGGTTACATGTAACGTCTCTACAAGGGAAAATTTAGATTAAACAAGTGGTAAGATAATTTTAAATTCAGTACCTTTAGTAAGTTCTGAAAATAAATGAAATTCGCCTCCGTGTCTTGCAGTAATAATACGATAGCTAACTGCTAAACTTGTCTCTTTATCTGCTCTTTTTTCTACAGAAAAAGACTCTATAATTTGTTGGAGTAATTCTTGAGACATACCTGGTCCATTATCCACAAAGCGAATAACTACCCAACGGGAATCTGAAACATCTGGATTGGTAGCTTCTCGGGAAATTACTTCTGTTGTAATTTTAATTTGAGGTTTTTTACGCTTTTGTGTAGATTCTTGATTAAACTGTTGTCGTACAGCTTCGTTAATCAAAGTATCTACAGCTTGGCTTAAGATATTCATAAAGACCTGATTCAGCTGACCAAGATAGCAATGAACAGGTGGAAGTTTACCATAATTTTTGACTATTTCTATTTCACCTTTTATTCTACTATTCATTAATAAAACAATACTATCCAGACAAGCATGTAAATCTACAGGTTTACTATAAACTTCATCGATATAACAAAAATTTTGTAAACTAGAAACAAGTTTTTTTAATCTTTCTGCTCCGTTACGGATACTTAAAAGGGATTTTTTTAAATCATCTTCTAAAAATTCAAATTCCATCTCTTCTTTAAGATTTTCAATTTCTGGAAAATTTTCAGGTAAACGTCGAGAATAAGCTGCTATCAAACGAAGCAAGTCTTGACTGTATGTGGAGACATAGCTTAAGTTACCCCAGATAAAACCTACTGGGTCTAAAATCTCGTGAGCAAGTCCGTCTACCAAACGTCCTAGACTTGCCATTTTATCATTTTGAATTATTTGGGCTTGACTACGTTCGTAGCGTACTTGGGTTTCTATCCCCCGAATTTGCCAAGAAGCAATACTTAATTCTTGTACATCTAACAATCTATAGATATCCGGTGCAACTTTTACTACTATTGGTTCTCCCAAGAGTTCATGTTCTCGTCTCAATACTATTTGCATCGCGTTCAAAATTGGAGTTGTTTCAGCAAGTTCCAAAATTGGGGTACGTGCGTAACTATAAAGTACTGCTAAGGGTTGGTTGAAAAATAACTCTTGTCCGTATGGACGTATTAAAAATTCCAGCAACCGTCTTCGGGAAATCATGCCGATGTACTTTCCAGACTCCAGCAAAATAACTCCTGGCAAAATAGGGTATTTTTCCAAAACTTTGGCTAAATCCCCACCTGTATGCACTTTATGCTCTTTCTCCCCTATTTCCATAGAGAAGTTATACAAAGGCAATTCTTTAAGGGTAGAATCTAGCTCTAGGTCGCTATTGCTACCTTCTGGAAAACTTGCCTGTAAAATATCCGGACTGATTTCTTGTATCACGGGACACCCTGGACTCGAAATATATAAGTAAGGTATCCACTAACCTAACATCTCTACTCCCCATTAGCCAATTGGCAATATTATTTGAAATTCACTACCGATATTTGGTTGGGAAAATACTTGCATTTTTCCCCCATGTTTTTTTGTGACTATTTCATAGCTTATTGCTAAACCTAAACCTGTACCTTTACCCACGGGTTTAGTGGTAAAGAAATCTTCAAAAATATTTTTTTGAATTTCAGTTGGTATACCTGTACCGTTATCAGCTATTTTTATAATTATACTTTGTTCGTTTTCTTCTTCTATGAGTTGTGTGGTAATTTCAATCCAAGGTTGCCAATCTTGTGAGTTGACTTTACTTTCTATTAAGGCATCAATCGCATTACTTAAAAGGTTCATAAATACTTGGCTTAGTTGACCTGGGTAACATTTTATTTTTGGCAATTGACCATAATTTTTAATTACTTTAATACCTCGCTTTATCTGACTAGATAAAATTAGTAATGTACTGTCGATGCATTCATGTATATCTACTTTCTGACGTTTTTTGTCATCAATTCTAGAAAAATTTCGTAAACTTGTGGTTACTTGGGTTAGTCTATTGGAACTGACATTAATACTTTCTAAAATTTTCGCTAAATCTTGGATTAAAAAATCAAATTCTATTCTTTCCTTTATTTCTGTTATTTTTTCTGAAGGGTCTATACATTCTTCACCATATGCGACTATCAACTCTAATAAATTTTTAAAATAATTTGAGAGAAAATTAAAATTACCAGCAATACAGTTAACTGGATTTTTGATTTCATGAGCAACCCCTGTTACCATCTTACCCAGGCTTGTCATTTTTTCTGTTTGTATTAACAAAGACTGCGTTTTCTCTCGCAATAATTTTGTTGCTAATTCATGAATTTTATTTTGGGCAACTAGTAATCTATATACATCTAATACATAGTATTTGTTAGATTTAGATTTGACAATTATTGGTTCATAGCGCTCTTCTTGAGGACGGCTTAAAACTTTTTGGACTGCAGTAACAATTAAAGTTTCTTCTGGTAGTATGAAATTCTCTGGTTGTATGTCACTGTAAAGATTTTTAATTGATTGATTATCATAGGTATGATATTTTTTATGACTACTCATAAATTCAAAAAATCTTCTTCGCGATATCATACCTACAAACTCATCTTTTTCTATCAGTGTTATACCAGGTATTAGAGGGTTAGATTCAAATTTAGTGGCTAACAAAGAAGTTGAACAGCAAGTTTTTATTTGCATCTCACACAGTGGTAAGTCTTGAAGCCTTGCTTCTAAACTTAGACTGGGACTACAAACTTCCAGTTCTTGCGGAGAGGATAAGTCGCAACAGTCTGGATTTCCCATAATCTTCCTTGCTAAGTATAATGACTCAAAAAATATCTCATTTTTGAGAAATTGATAATAACAATATTACATAATTATTTTAATAATAAGTACAAATATTTGTACAAGTAGTTACATTAATAATAGAGATTTTATTAATTAACTAATAATTAAGAATAAATTAACATCTCTAGTTGTAGGTTGGGTTGAGGAACGTTCGCGTAGCGTCCGCTTCGGATAAACCAACATTTGCAGCTTTTGTTGGGTTTCGTTCCTCAACCCAACCTACGAATCTTTAGTCAAAAAAACCTGCTTTTACAAAAAAGCAGGTGTTAGTAAATATGGTTATTTAATGTTTATCGCAGAAAATTAGTCTAAATTCTAAGAGCTAAATGCTGCTGTTCTTACGTCATTTCTTGCCAGAACTTCTTGGAGTTCTTCGGCATCTACGGTTTCTTTTTCAACTAGCATGTCGGCTAATTGGTCGAGAATGTGTTTGTTTTCTTCCAGTACTTTTTTAGCACGGTCATAAGCTGTATCTACCAGTTTACGAACTTCTTCATCAATGGTAGAAGCGGTTTCTTCTGAGAAGTCACGCTCTGACATAATGTCGCGTCCGAGGAACATGTTACCTTGTTGGCGACCAAGGGCTACTGGTCCGAGTTTTTCACTCATACCAAATCTTGTCACCATTTGACGAGCAACACGTGCAACCTGTTGCAAGTCTCCAGATGCACCGGTGGTTACTTCTTCTTCGCCGAAGATTATTTCTTCTGCGATGCGTCCACCTAATGCTACAGACATTTGGTTTTCTAAATACGCACGGCTGTACAAACCACTGTCCATACGGTCTTCGCTGGGGGTAAACCAAGTTAAACCACCTGCTCTACCGCGAGGAATAATGCTAATTTTTTGTACTGGGTCGTAGTCAGGCATTAATGCTCCAACTAAGGCGTGACCCGCTTCGTGGTAAGCTACCAACTGTTTGCGTTTTTCGCTCATTACGCGGTCTTTCTTCTCTGGACCAGCCAACACGCGGTCGATAGCGTCGTTGATTTCATCCATCGAAATTTCAGTCAAATTCCGTCGTGCTGCCAAAATAGCTGCTTCGTTTAACAGGTTAGATAAATCCGCACCTGTGAATCCTGGTGTACGACGAGCAATTCTTTCTAAGTCCACGTCTTTGGATAATGTTTTGCCACGAGCGTGTACTGTCAGAATTTCTACACGTCCACCGTAGTCGGGACGGTCTACGACAATTTGACGGTCGAAACGACCAGGACGCAATAATGCTGCATCTAACACGTCAGGACGGTTGGTAGCGGCGATAATAATAATACCTGTGTTACCTTCAAAACCGTCCATTTCGGTAAGCAACTGGTTCAAGGTTTGTTCACGTTCGTCGTTACCACCGCCTAAACCAGCTCCACGTTGACGACCCACTGCGTCGATTTCATCGATGAATACGATACAAGGAGCGTTGGTTTTTGCTTGTTCAAATAAGTCGCGAACGCGGGAAGCACCCACACCGACAAACATTTCCACAAACTCAGAACCAGAGATGGAGAAGAATGGTACACCTGCTTCACCTGCAACTGCACGCGCTAGTAGGGTTTTACCTGTTCCAGGAGGTCCAACTAATAATACGCCTTTGGGAATTTTTGCTCCGACTGCTGTGAAACGGTCGGCGTTTTTCAGGAAGTCTACAACTTCGTTAAGTTCTAATTTGGCTTGGTCAATACCCGCAACGTCACCGAAGGTAACTTGGGTTTGAGGTTCCATTTGAACTCTCGCTTTTGATTTGCCAAAGTTCATCGCTTGACTACCCGGTCCATTTTGGGCACGACGTAGCAAGAAGAACAAACCTACGAGTAATAAGACTGGGAAGAATAGGCTGCTAACTGCCTTTACCCAAAATCCTTCGTCGGTTTGTGGCAAAACACTAATATCAACACCTTTTTTAGTTAGTGTATTAATTAATTCTGGGTCATTAACCAAGGTGACAACTTTTCTGCTGGGGTCGTCTTTGGGTTGAATAACTGCAGTTGAGCGGTCTGCACTCAAGCTGACTTTTTCTACATTACCTTTTTCAACTTCTTGAATAAATTGGCTATATCGCCATGTTTCTCTACTTGGGGGTTGTTTATCAAAAAATGCTGTCCCTAAAGCGATGACAACAATAAACAGTAGCGCGTATAGTCCCGCATTTCTCCATCTCTTATTCACCGATGCCATTCCTCCTACTTTTTTTCCCTATGCGCTTTCACGCAGTGTGCCCTTTTTTTGGGCATCGCGTCTCTAGATGAGATAGGCGTATTTAAGAATTATGTTAACTTATCTTAAGATATATCAAATTGCTACGCTTGTGGTAGTCGAAAAAACCGCCTTATTTGCTCAAAGCTACTGTGGCAGGGATTATATTCTAGCGTTTCATTAGAGTCTATGACGGTATGGATAGGAATAATTTCCACCACGCAATTACTATAGCCGAGCGCGTCAAAACTCTTGACTAGTTCTGGTGTCCAGGCTTTTTCTTGCACTTGTTGCTCTTGTAATTTTAAGTAGTTGATGAGTTGGTTTCTGATTATCCCTGGTAGTATTTTTGCTTCTATTGCTGGTGTATACCAACAACCATTACTCCATCCCCAAAGGTTACCAGTGCTTGTTTCTAACCAATTTGAGTTGGTGTCTACCAAAATTGCTTCTTCTGCTTTTATTTCAACTGTTGAATTTATAGCTCTATTCCTTGCTAACCAAGGACTTAGGTAATTTCCTGTTTTATGTTCTGGTAAACTACGAAATATTTTTTGGTGTGAAGTAGCCGATATTATTCCATTAATTTGTTTTTCTGTCAAGCTTGGCGGCAAAAATCTACCCGTTATCCATTCTCGACCATCCGGAAAAATGGTAATTCTGAGAATTGGGTAATGTTTTATGAGAATGGACGCTCCCTGACGCAGGCTTTCCCAGTTTGGTAATTGCCAGCCAAAAGTTTCTAAGCTAAAACGCAGGCGATCGCAATGTGGTTGGAAGTGAGTTAAGGGTGTGTCAAGGGAGTTGCCATAAACGCGGAGGGTAGTAAAAACAGTAGCTCCGTAGAGTAACCCTGGTTCGTCTATCGGTAATTTCAGGGTTTGGGATTGAATTAATTCACCGTTGTACCAGTATATGGGGTCGGTTTGGTTATACAAATTCTCTAACAGGCGTAGTTCATAATGAGTTATGACATTAATAAGAATACATCAAAAAAACTGATGCAAATTTCTACCAGCGAAACTTCAGATTTAATTGTTGCGGGTTTCCATGCTCTTTCTGAGCCATTACGGATTAGCGTACTAGAACTGTTGCGACAGAAGGAACTGTGTGTTTGTGACTTGTGTAATACTTTAGGAGTGAATCAGTCGAAACTGTCTTTTCATCTGAAAACCTTAAAAGAGGCTGGTTTAGTACATTCCCGTCAAGAAGGACGTTGGATTTACTATAGCCTGAATCAAGCTCAGTTTACTGTCTTAGAGCAGTATCTAGCAGAATTTCGCCACTTTGCTCCAATATTACCAGCTTCTGCTTGTGAAAATATGTAATAGTTGTTGACAAATTAATCTTTCGGCGGAAATTTAATTTGATTACCTTTTGGAGTACTAATTACTTCTCCTCCCAAAGCTTTAATTGCATCAATTGCTCTTTTTTGGGTTTTCTCGTCAACTCGATTATTTAAAACCATTGCCCAAGTAGAAATTTGAGCATATTTACTGTCAGGATTTTGAGCGAGAAAGTTAGCAGTTTGCTGGGATATACTAGCCACGGCTTTACTTTCTTCATCAGAATGATTGCTTGCCCAATCAGCAGCTTTTGCAAATGATTTTTTCGCAGCCTGAGAATCACCTAAAAACAATAGTTCATCTGTTCCTTTGTATCGCCATATATAATAAGACCTTTCAGGAACCCAAGGATTTACAGATTTCAGTCCTTGCTCAATTATTTTTATAGACCTTTCAGGCTTCCCGGCAAACAAAGACGTGCTGCTAGAAAGAGAAAAATATGCAGTTAAAAAGCGCGGGTCTTTTGTCAAAATTATCTCAAAATAGTCAGGACTAATGTGGAAACCAGTTTTGACTCTAGCTTCGTCGTCTCCAAAATATTGTAAAAAACTTAGATATGTCCAATTGGATATGATATTATCGTAGCCAAAACCCGGTATTTTTTTAAGTAATTTTAAACGAGCTTGTTCAGCTTGAACGTCTTTTTCTAAAGTTTCCTTGGTTACTGTTTGGTTGGTTCTTAAAACTGTTTGTAGTCGAGGGAATTGCAGCAAACCAATTCCTGATACACATAACAATATGAATAAAAGTTTTATCAGCGTTGGAAAAGACGCAGAGACTATTTTCGGAATCCCATTTTCTTTGGATTCCAGTATTTGTTCACTCATTTTCACCCTTGCTTGCGAAAGAACTAAGTAATGATGGTAATCAAGTTAACCAATACCGTAACTTAACTTCACAGCAAGTGGCAATTGTTTATACAAAGCGGGCTAGGTCACAAGCGAGCCAGACAATAGCCAGACAATAGCCAGACAATAGCCAGACAATAGCCAGACAATAGCCAGGGAATAAATTCCCTGTCTAAAAGCTCAAGTCCTCTGGAAGAGGACTAAAAAATACACCAAAAAAAGATATTTTTACAAAATTTAGAATATTCCCAAAAATCTCCTTTTTTATAGTCCTCTTCAGAGGACTTGAGCTTTTAGACAGGGAATTTATTCCCTGGCTTGTGTGACTTGTGTGACTTGTGTGACTTGTGTGACTTGTGTGGCTTGTGTGGCTTGTGTGGCTTGTGTGACTTGTATGACTTGTGTGGCTTGTGTGGCTTGTGTGACTTGTGTGGCTTGTGTGACTTGTGTGACTTGTGTGACTTGTGTGACTTGTGTGACTTGTTTAGCTCGTGTGGCTTGTGTAACTTGTGTAGCTCGTGTGACTTGTGTGACTTGTGTGACTTGTGTGACTTGTGTGACTTGTGTGCCTCGTGTGACTTGTGTGCCTCGTGTGACTTGTTTGACTTGTGTGGCTCGTGTGGCTTGTGTAGCTCGTGTGGCTTATGTAGCTTGTGTAGCTTGTGTGGCTTATCTACTAATGTTGCAACAACCTCCAACACTCACAACCAATAGCCCAATCTTCCTGAGTATGTATCACCAACACCCGCACCTTAGAATCAGGAGTAGCAATATCCATATCCACAGGTTTGCGAATATTTTTTTCTAAATCTAATTTCAACCCTAAAAAAGCAAAACTTTCACAAGCAGCTTGACGAATTTCCGCAGAATTTTCACCCACACCAGCAGTAAAAACCAAAGCATCCAAACCACCCAGACTAGCAAGCATAGCCCCAATATAAGAACGCAAACGATGTACATAAATATCCCAAGCCAACTGAGCGCGTTCTTTACCTTGAGAAATAGCCTGCATCACCCCACGAACATCCCCAGATTCTCCAGATATACCTAATAATCCAGACTCTTTATTAAGCAAATTATCCAATTTCTCTACTGTATAACCAGGTTGACGCAACAAATGTATTAATATGCCAGGGTCAACCGCACCGGAACGACTACCCATCATCAGCCCATCCAAAGGCGTAAATCCCATCGTAGTATCAATACTATGACCATTTTGAATAGCCGCTAACGAACAGCCATTACCTAAATGACAGGTAATTAATCGTACCTCATTTAAATCTTTACCCAATATACTAGCTGCACGTTGAGCACAATATTGGTGACTAATACCGTGAAATCCGTAGCGACGAATACCCTGTTCCACCCAATCATATGAACCGGGATAAATAGCAGCAGCATCAGGAATTTGCGAATGAAACGCAGTATCAAAAACTGCGACTTGTTTAACCGAACCTAAAACTTGCTCAATCGCTTCAATTCCTTCCAAATTTGCAGGATTATGAGCCGGAGCGAGACTACTTAACTGAGAAATTGCCTGTTTTACTTCCTCAGTAATTATGACACTTTGACGATAATCTCTTCCACCATGAACAATTCGATGTCCCACCACGTCTATTTCAGAGAAATCATTAATAACTTTGGTGGAACCTTGAGTCAACGTATCAAGTAAATCACTGATAACAGCAGAACGAGAGGAAGCAGAAACTTCTTTTTGCAGCATTCCACCTGCAACAGTTTTTACCTCAATCTCCGCGAAACCTTGATGATGCGTCCAATCGACCTTAGCGAACCAAAGAGCTTGAGGTGCAATAGAAGGAATAGTTTCACCCGTAATCTCGTACAAACAACTTTTCTGACTGCTAGAACCGGCATTAAGTACAAGTATTTTCATAATTTTTTCCTATGAATTTGCAGAAATATACGATTTTCGATTTTTGATTTTGTATTTAATATGGGGGAGGTAAACGGGAAAACCGGGGATAATCTGGAAAAACCGAGCGCAAGTTTAACAATTTCGCGGAATGCTTAAAATTGTAATTATCCAAACAAAAAAGTGAAAAATATTCAGAAAGTATCTTTAATAGTTATATTGCTGTTTGCCTTAGCTTGTCCTATACCTTTTTCATTAGCAGAAACAATTGATAATCCCACCAATAACGCTCTGAATGAAAAAAGTCCCAAAACACTAGCTCCAAGTCAAACCAGTGAAACCGAAGGAATTTTACTCGCTCAAAGAGAAAAACCAAAAGCACGTCGTTCCAGAAGAGGATTCTTTAACTTTTTCCGACGACGGGACAGAAAAACACAAACCCGCAAAAACACCAACAGACGTGGCATTATTCGCGGGTTTAGATTCAGACAACGTTCTAATAAGCGACCCGGCTTTTTTCAAAGACTTCGCTTAAGACGACAACAACGACAAACTCAGGGAAACTTACGTCGGTAAATTGTTTCTTGTTCTACCAATGAAAACACTATTCTCTTGTGGGGTGGGCATCCTTGCCCGCCCTCGTTCAACAGAGGGGCTGGGAACCGCCCTTGTTCTGTGGACGGGCTGGAAGCCTGCCCTTCTGCAACGGACGGGCTGGAAGCCTGCCCTTCTGCAACGGACGGGCTGGAAGCCTGCCCTTCTGCAACGGACGGGCTGGAAGCCTGCCCTTCTGCAACGGACGGGCTGGAAGCCCATCCCACAAGAAGTAATTAGAGCTTTTTTTCATTTGCAGGTCTTTAACATCTCTACTTTTATGCAGCAGAAACAGCTCCCAAAGTAGCCAATCGCTCAGCCAATAATTTCTCCAGGTCTTCTAAAGCTTTAGTAAAGCCTTTAATACCCTCATCTAATTTTTCAGATGCCATACGGTCTTCAGTGTGCATCTTATCGTAGGTAGCTTTATCCATTGTGATTTTTTCAATAGACATTGTTGCAGCTTTCGCAGCATCAAGTTTGCGAGGTAGTTCCCCAGTACCAGCTTGCAATTCTGATAACAAGGAAGGAGCGATAGTCAACAAATCACTACCAGCAAGTTCAGTAATTTCGCCTAGATTACGGAAGCTAGCACCCATAACTTCAGTCTTATAACCAAACTTTTTGTAGTAGTTATAAATTTTAGTTACAGAAAATACACCAGGGTCTTCCGCACTGGGGTAGCTATCGCGTCCGGTTTCCTTTTTGTACCAGTCAAGAATCCGTCCAACGAAGGGAGAAATTAAAGTCGCTCCTGCTTCAGCACAAGCAATAGCTTGGTGAAGACCGAATAACAAAGTCAAGTTACAGTGAATACCTTCTTTTTCCAGTATTTCTGCTGCACGAATACCTTCCCAAGTAGAAGCGATTTTAATTAAAATACGTTCCTTGGAAATACCAGCCTTATCATACTGGGAAATAATTTGCCGTGCTTTAGCAACAGTTGCTTCTGTATCGTAGGAAAGACGAGCATCAACTTCTGTAGAGACTCGACCGGGGATGATTTCCAAAATTTTCAAACCAAAGGAAACCGCTAAACGGTCGAAAGCTAAAGAAAGAATTTCTTTTTCTGATGCACCAGCACCTAAATCTTTTCTTGCTGTTAACAAAGTTTCATCTACAATGCCTTGATATTCAGGCATTTTTGCCGCAGCAGTAATCAAACTGGGGTTAGTTGTCGCGTCACGTGGCTTGTACTTGCCGATTGCTTGAATATCTCCTGTATCCGCAACTACAACGGTCATTTCTCGTAGTTGTTCAAGTAAATTTTTAGACATATAACACCTCGTTAAGATTCTTTTCGCAGGACTTATGTAACTTGCGTCGAATCCTTCTCCAACTTGAATTCACGATAATTGGTGAGAGGTTGCTAAATATCTTGAAATAGCAGCTAAAAGTACCTATTCCCAATTATACGTCGCCTATAAAACAAAAAGTCCTGTTTTTCGGTCTCAGCCCTATTCTAGGAGGCAAAAACCGAAATTGGCTGTGTGTTCCTATGCACTTTTGTTAAATCATTTCGTATTTTTTAAGGTTGCTAATGGGTAATTGGTAATTGGGGATTGGTAATTGGGGATTGGTAATTGGGGATTGGTAATTGGGGATTGGTAATTGGGGATTGGTTTTCTTCCATTACCCATTACCCATTACCCATTACCCATTACCCATTACCCATTACCCATTCCCAATTCTTAAATTCCGTCTTTTTGTGCCATAGATAACATTAGGTCAACTACACGGTTTGAGTAGCCCCATTCGTTATCGTACCAAGCTACTACTTTGAAGAAGTTGGAATTTAGCTCGATTCCAGCACCTGCATCAAAAATACTAGAGCTACAATCGCCTTGAAAATCTGTGGAAACTACTTCTTCATCTGTGTAACTTAAAACACCTTTAAGTGCGCTTTCACTTGCAGCTTTCATAGCAGCACAAATTTCTTTGTAACTAGTTGCTTTAGCCGTTTTAAATGTTAAATCAACCACGGAAACATCTGGGGTGGGGACGCGAAATGCCATCCCGGTTAGTTTTCCTTTTAATTCTGGCAGTACTAATGCTACTGCTTTGGCTGCACCAGTTGAGGAGGGAATTATATTTTGGGCTGCACCGCGACCACCGCGCCAATCTTTTTTGCTGGGTCCGTCTACTGTGGGTTGGGTGGCTGTCATCGCGTGAACGGTTGTCATTAATCCTTCTGTTAGACCAAAGTTGTCGTTAATTACTTTAGCTATGGGAGCAAGACAATTTGTGGTACAGCTCGCATTGGAAACAACGACATCTTTTGCTGGGTCAAAAATGTCATGGTTAACACCAACTAATAGAGTTTTTACTCTTTCTGGCTCTTTTGTTGGAGCGGAGATTATTACACGCTTTGCACCTGCTTTGATGTGATTTGCGGCTCCATCAAAATCTGTGAATAAACCAGTGGATTCAACTACATAATCTGCACCTAATTTACCCCAAGGTAATTCAGCTGGGTTGCGTACGGAAACACAAGGAATGAAGCGTCCATCAACGACGATACCATCTGGTTTAGCTTCTACAGTTCCAGAATATTTACCGTGAGTTGAATCGAATTTGAGAAGGTAGGCTAGGTTGTCTGGGGGTACAAGGTCGTTAATGCCCACAAATTCAATGTTGGGATTTTTGATGCCGGCACGAAATACTAAGCGTCCGATGCGACCAAAACCGTTAATGCCTACTTTAAGCTTAGCCAAGGTTATCCTCCTGTGTAGGGAGTGGGGAGTGGGGAATGGGGAGTGGGGAGGTGTGATTGAGTGAGGTTTTCACGCTCTTGCACTCTCCAAAATTTATTCTGACGTATTACATCGTGACAGGTTGAGCAAGGTAACACTAATTTACTTGGGTTATTTTAATAATTAGCGTGGTGAGGTTAGTTGCTAGCAAGTAAATATACTTGGTTTAGCTAAATGAGATACCAAATTTTCTTGCTATGATAAAAGCCATTGAGCATATGAGATAATTTGATAATCATGTTGCCATCACCTAATCCTGAAACCACTCTTGAACTTAAAATAAGTAAAGAACACAAAGAAAGGTTGGAAAAAGCGGCTGCAATTACAGGACTGAGTTTAAATAATTACGTTATTCATCAAGCCCTAAATGCAGCTATAGAGCATATTGAATCCTACGGGAAAATGGTATTGAGCGAACGCGATAGTGAAATATTTCTTGCAGCTTTGGAAAATCCTCCATTACCAAATGAAGCGTTGAAAGCTGCGATAAAAGAACACTGTGAAGAATATGGAAAGCTATAAGTTGAAAAATGGATGTGAAATGGATTTTTTGCCCAATAGATGGGAGTTTCATCAAAGAAAATTTTGACTGCGGTATTCCTGAGTTAAATGATTACCTTAAAAAATATGCTAGACAGAATGATAAAAAAGGCATAACAAAAACCTTTGTAGTAATCCCAGAGTCCGGTGACAAAGTTGTTGCTGGTTATTACTCAATTAGAATGAATAAAATAGAATTTGAAGTTATACCAGAGAAGTACAAAAAAGGATTACCACGTTATCCCCATAGGATGGTAAATTATGAGTCAGGGTGTTGCAGAAGAGCAAATAAAAAATTGGGATAATTTTTGTCAATATCATGTTAACTGTGATTGGTATGGTACTTGGAATACCTATGCACCTGATGGTCAGTTAATCAATTCTTTTAAATGCATCCGCAGTTTTCATCTCAACCAAGAGGGTAGTGAAATTTACCATACAAATTCTTATACTTATAGCGATGGAAAAACTGAGACAAAAAATTTTGGTCCCTACAAAAAGCCAGAAACGAGGAGTTTGTTTTTAGATAGTTGTTTTTCTTGGGGTTCTGAGAGGGTTGAAATAGGTGCTTCTTTTGCTTTTGAAACAGGCTTTAGATATGAAGAAAAGCGTTTAAGTGTGCCTGTAGTTTATGATAATGAAGGTTTTTTACAAAAAATTTTAGTGATTTCGGAAAAACTCGGTAGTTACCCAGAAGAAAGTAATGAAAAATTAAATTTACAAGCTCATTATTCGAGTGATGGCTGGCAAGGACTTGGTAAAATAATGACGCCTTATTGGATGGTATCTTCATTACAAGAAACATCTTGGGATAAAATAAAAAATTTCAGCGAAGATTATCAGCAATTAAGTTTTCCTGAGGGTGTGGTCGTAACTTGTCCGCAAAAATTGGAATCGGAAAAAGATTTTATTGCTGCGGTAGATTGGCTGATTAATCCTCACCTTTTACATCGTTGTACCCGTGTTTATGATTCGTCGCTTTTGCAAGGTGTGAGTTTAGAAATATTCAACAAGGTTGCATAATAAACAGCAGCAAAATTAAATGACTGATACCAAAAAAATCGATATTGTTATTAGTGCAAATCTATATGAGACATATCCGCTTGAGCATAAAAACTATGGCACTCGCTTAGTAGAGGAAAACACTTACAATTATTACCTATTTACAAAGTAAAATCATGTTTAGATAATGTATAATAGAGTAATCCTTATAATAATATATTGTTATGCAATATCCTCTACACACTATTTCAAAACCTGTTGTAGGACGGGAAGCTGAACATTTGGCTCGTGTTCTTCAATCAGGTGGTTATGTCGCAAACGAAGCAGCAATTGCAACAGCCAAAAGAATAGCCGCTCGTCGAAACAAGATTGCTGATGCCACAAAGCGCTAAGTTTGCTGGGGTTGATAAGCATTGGATGCGATTTCGTAAATTAGACGGAGCCAATCACCATTGTTTACAAGTATGGAAAACAGATAATACTTGGCATGATGACATTAGAGTCAAAGCTGCATTATTTTTACAAGCAAGGGATGATAAACACTGGATGAGATTTAAATATATGAAAAATGAAAAATATGACACCTTCTACGTTTGGAATGTTAAGGATATTTGGTATCACAGCCTGAGAGTTGGTGCAGCAAATAAATTAAGAGATTAAAATACAAATAATTGGGCAATATTTACGACCAAAATAAAGCAAAAAGAAGATTATGATTTAAGGGGTATAAGGAAGGGCAAGGGCGGGCAAGGATGCCCACCCCACAACAGGTTACTTACAGGAATTTTCAGGTGAATGCACCACACTTATGGTCTCTTTTTAAACTTAATACAAGCAAAATCTTATCTTTTATTTCCCCCCTTCCCTCGCAGGGAAGGGGGGTAGGGGGGTTAGGTCTGTGTAATGTTGTAATTTAATAGTGCCACTTCCAATCCCTAATTTCCGGCATATCTTCCCCGCGTTCCTCAATGTAACACTTGTGTTCAATTAACTTATCTTGCATTTTTTGTTTAACGTATGCCGCGCCATACGATGTTAGTTTTGGCACACGGTCAATCACGTCCATAACTAGATGAAAGCGGTCTAAGTCGTTCAACACCACCATATCAAAAGGAGTCGTCGTCGTTCCTTCTTCCTTATAACCCCGGACATGAAGATTATGGTGATTAGTGCGACGATAGGTGAGACGGTGTATCAACCAAGGGTAGCCATGATAAGCAAAAATAACTGGCTTGTCGGTAGTGAATATGGTGTCAAAATCTTTGTCAGACAAACCATGAGGATGTTCGCTTTGTGGCTGTAGTTTCATTAAATTCACCACATTTACCACCCGCACTTTTAACTCTGGAAATTCTTGACGCAATATATCAACCGCAGCCAAAGTTTCTAAAGTAGGAACATCTCCAGCACAAACCATAACCACATCAGGTTCTCTACCTTGGTCATTGCTAGCCCATTCCCAAATACCAATACCTTTGGTACAGTGCTTAACAGCCGCATCCATATCTAAGTATTGTAAAGCGGGCTGTTTTCCTGCAACAATCACATTAATATATTGACGACTTCTCAAACAATGGTCTGTCACTGATAACAAAGTATTCGCATCTGGTGGTAAATATACCCGAATTATCTCAGGTTTTTTATTCATTACATGGTCAATAAAACCTGGGTCTTGGTGGCTAAAACCGTTGTGGTCTTGTCGCCAAACGTGAGAAGTTAATAAGTAATTCAACGATGCAATTTGCCTACGCCAAGGAATGTGACGTGTCGTTTTTAACCATTTTGCATGTTGGTTAAACATCGAGTCCACAATATGGATAAATGCTTCATAGCAGGAAAAGAACCCGTGACGACCTGTGAGCAAATATCCCTCTAACCAACCTTGACAATTGGTTTCGCTCAGCATCTCCATAATTCGTCCATTGGGAGATAAATTTTCATCTTCTGGACGTATATCATCTATCCAAACTTTATCGGTTGCTTGCAGTACATCACCCAAACGATTAGAAGCGGTTTCATCGGGACCAAAAAGCCGGAAGTTCTTGCTTTCCAAATTCATTTTCATTATATCCCGCAGAAACTCTCCCATCTCCCGTGTTGCTTCTGCCATTACATCACCAGGTTTGGGAACAACTACCGCATAGTCCCTAAAATCTGGCATTTTTAAATCGCGCAACAATAAACCACCATTTGCGTGGGGACTGTCACCCATGCGTCGCTGACCTTTTGGTGCAAGTTCTGCTAATTCTGGAATTAATTTGCCATTTGCGTCGAAGAGTTCTTCTGGTTTATAACTCTTCATCCACTGTTCCAAAAGTTTTAAATGTTCTGGTTTTGTTGCTAACTCCCCAAAAGGTACTTGGTGACTACGCCAAAAATCCTCTGTTTTCTTACCATCAACTTCTTTTGGTCCCGTCCAACCTTTAGGACTTCTAAGGATAATCATCGGCCATTGGGGACGACTTTTAAAGCCATGTACCCGCGCTTCCCTTTGAATACTTTTAATCTCTTCAATTACAGTATCCAATGTACCAGCCATTAACTGGTGCATAATTTCCGGTTCTGAACCTTCGACAAAGTAAGGCTTGTAACCGTAACCGACAAATAAATATTCCAGTTCGTGACGACTCAGACGAGCTAATACTGTTGGGTTAGCAATTTTATAGCCGTTAAGATGCAAAACTGGCAGCACCGCACCATCATTGACAGGGTTGAGGAACTTGTTAGAATGCCAAGCTGTTGCTAATGCACCTGTTTCTGCTTCTCCGTCACCAACAACACAAGCAACTATTAAATCTGGGTTATCGAATGCAGCACCGTAAGCATGAGATACTGCATATCCCAATTCACCTCCTTCATGGATGGAACCAGGAGTTTCTGGTGCTACGTGACTGGGGATTCCACCAGGGAAAGAAAACTGTTTAAATAAGTTTTTCATCCCCATTTCGTCTTGGGAAATATTAGGGTAATATTCGCTGTATGTCCCTTCTAGATAAGTATTAGCAACTAGCGCAGGACCACCATGACCCGGACCTGCGATATAAATCATGTCTTGCTCGTATTTTTTTATTACCCGGTTGAGGTGAATATATAAAAAATTTAGACCGGGTGTTGTTCCCCAGTGACCTAAAAGTCTTGGTTTAACATGTTCTATTTTTAAAGGTTCTTTTAAAAGTGGATTGTCGAGTAAGTAAATTTGTCCTACGCTTAGGTAATTTGCAGCACGCCAATAGGCATTGATTTGACTCAGTTCGTTATCGGTTAGCGGGTTGGTTTGGGGAGAAACTGCTAACGTCATATTTTAGACTCCTTGAGTTTAAGGTTTACGGGAATAACCTGCTGGGATGTTTTACAGAAGTACTGATTAAAAGGTCATCTGAGCTTTTTGATATGTTTAGTTTCTAGCTAATGTCAATCTGAAATAATTACAAAAGATGACCTGTTGCTACGTTAGCAAACGATTTTTCTTACTGGGTATTCTTTAAGGATGATTTTTTTAGGTAAGAAGACAGAGATTTTAGCTACAAACCGCCATAACCCGGAGGTTTTCCCGCAGGGTAGGAGCCAAGTTAGCCAAGGGAAGAAAGAATTACGACGGATTAAACTTCAGGAATGCGTTGCCGAGTACAGGTGTAATGATAGGTTTTTTCAAGATTAATTGGTAAATAAAGTCCACCTTTTAAGAAGAGGGGTAAGATAGGTAGGCTATCTCCGAGTCCAAATGCTTCCTGCCATAAATCGAGGTGAGGGGTTCTATTTTTTTGAGCAATTTGATAGGCAACTGCGTACAGTCCTGCATCTAATTGGTCGATTGATAAATTCAAGCGATTCATCAACTCGTTGTGTAAGTTCGCATTCATTGTTGTGACAATATCTACAATAATTAGCCCTATTCCTTGTTGTAGATAAGTTTGACATTTAGAAGTAAACGCCGAGCGCTGCGCTGGACGGTCTTTATTGCTAGGGCTAATTAACTCTATGGCTCCTACGAGCGTCGGTCCTGCTTGAGTACTGAAGATTTGAACTTCAACGACATCTGTAGTAATTTGAATCGGCAGGGTTGCGGTAGGCGATTTCGGCGTCCATTCTACCTGTTCTGCTGTTTGTTGCTTTGAATTAACCGGAATTCGTTCGCTGAAGGCTGCTACATCGATTTCAATTCCAAATTGGGCGTTTGGTTCAGCAAAGTAGCCCTCTGGAAGAAACTGGTTCAGGTCATCAGCAAGATATGTTGACCACGCATTGTGAAAACTGTGCCAGTGGCGTCTGCTGCTTAGGGGAGGGCGAAAGTGGTCTCGAAGTCCCATTTCTTAGGCTCTGCTCGCGTTCCTTTACTAATGCAAGTGTATCATAGTTATTCGTAGCATATAATTAAGCTTTCTCAACATTTCCAGATGGAAACGGACTGTAAGTTAAGTCCAGCAATAGTTTTAAGTTTATTTTTCGATAATTTTAGCACGCGCTTTGTACGCAAGAGCCAATTATTGTTATTTTGTTGAGGGAATAATTTTTACGTCAAATCTTCGGGATTAACTCCCAACTCCCGCAATCTTTCGGTTAAAAGTTGAATTTTTCTTCTTTCTTGCTCTAAAGCTGCTTCTGCTTGTTCTGCACGCTTCCGTTCTTGTTCTAAAAGTTGAGAAATTTCAACATAAGAAAAAAACCTAGTTCCATCTGGACGATAAATTTTTAACTCATCTTCAGACAAATCAAAACGAATTCCCAATCTTGGACTGACCCAGTTTGCGATTGATGCAATTACATCTAATCCAACTTCTCCTCTTAACCAAATTCGCAGTTGATTTTTTTCTGGATTATAAATATAGTATTCTTCAACTCCATAACGGTCATAAAATAACAGCTTTTTATCCATTTCATCTTGGGAATTACTAGGAGAGAGGATTTCAAACACTACTTGTGGTGCAACTCCGGACTCTTCCCACTGTTTATATGAACCACGTTTAGCTTTTGGTCTTCCGAATACCACCATCACATCAGGAGCATAAAAAATAGTATTACGATTTTCTACCGGATACCAGAATAAATCTCCTGCAACAAAAACATTTGGGTCATTTGCATATAACCAATCCAAGTTTTGCTGAATTACCAAAATCCAACGAAACTGCTCTGTATTATTTGCCATTGGTTGTCCGTCACTATCTGGGTAGATAATTTCTTGTTGATTTAAAGGCTCAGTTTGAGAAATCATATTTTTACTGCTCTTACTCCAGGGAGGTCAAGTCTCTCTATTGTAATAAATCTGCCATTTCCCCACCCCTATTTATTTATTGTCATAATCATAACTATATTGACTTAAGTACGGTCACCTCTTTCCACGACAGCCAGGGAATAAATTCCCTGTCTAAAAGCTAAAGTCCTCTGTACACGAAGTGTTCCCGAAGGGTAGAGGACTAAAAATAGCATTTTATTTTAAGTAAAAATATTAAAAATTTTATATTTATATTAGTTTTTTATACGTAAGCTGCAAGATATCAGGTAACCCATCATGCAATTATATTTAGGTTTCTCGAAAGGTACGCATGAGTATCAACTTTCGCGCTTTTTTAACGTTTAAATTAACTGTATAATTAAACTTTCTCAACATTTCGATATGGAAACTGTAAATACAAATGAAATACTAGTAGAGTATGGTAATGAGAAGCTCCATACAATAAAACAAAATTATAGTTCTTAAACTTGTTAGCGAAACTGACCCCTCAGATGATGTAAAGCAACAAGCAAGCCAAATGTTACAAATTTATAATATTGAAGGAGAAAATAGACTATTAAAAGTTTAAGGATAACTACAATAAATTATTAATAAATAGTTGTACCCTCTTGTGGGGTGGGCATCCTTGCCCGCCCTTGTATAATCAACTGCTGTGTCTACTAATTAACTGCTAGTGGTCTAACATTTAATATCCCTAACTATTAACCTCCAACAACCCCGGAGGAGGAGTAATTTCCACACGACGATTTTCCAAATCCACCACCGGAACAATTTCTTTCACAAAAGGAATCAAAAGATTTTTTTCTTTCTTTTGTTTATTTTTTTTCTTGTTATTAATTTCCTGCTTCTCCTCCCAGGGATGCAATTTCACCTCCAACAAATCATGACCAGCAGGAATCAGGTTAACCACTGTACCGACAAACTCCCCAGACTCCTGCACAAAAACCTCCAACCCCACCAAATCCACAATATGATATTCATCCTCACCCAACTCAGGGCGATCGCTTTCCAAAACCAACAATTTACAACCGCGTAACTCCTCAGCTTGGTCGCGACTTTTCACCCCAGCCAAAGTAACAATGCACAAATTTTTACCATCAACATATCTACCACTCAGTAGCTCAACCTGCTTAGGCTGACTATAACCAGTACGTAGCAGCCAACGCATCCCAGGAACCTCAAACCGCTCCGGGAAATCGGTCTCAGGATATACCCTCAACTCCCCATGTATACCCTGAGCAGCAACAATCGTACCAATTTCTAACCAGCCTTCGGGGATGGGGGGTGGGGAGTTGAGAGTGGGGAGTGGGGATTGAGGAGATTTAGGGGAAAGATTTTCTTGTTGCTTTCCTTGTTTTCCTAGCCTTTCCTCTCTTGGTTGACTTCTTTCTTCCTTCCCCTTCATCATACTTAATACCTTCGCGTCCTTCGCATCTTCGTGGTTAAATAATTAAATCATCAAACAGCAGCAACCACCTTACTATAAACCTCAGACACCACCATAGCTAACCGACCCATAGCCTTAACAATTTCCTCATCACTTCCCGTCAAACTAATCCGCAGACATTGGGTCTTATGCTCCCAATTATCCCTCAATCCAGGGAAAAAAGTACTACCAGGGACAACAATCACACCCACCTGCTTCAGCTGCTGATAAAACTCCCAATCGTTCATCGGCAAATCCTTCAACCACAACCAAGCGAAAATAGCCCCCTCACCCCGATGCAAAAACCAAGGTAAATCCTTCGGCATAAAATCATCCAAAGCCGACTCCAACACAGTAAACTTACTTTGATAAAAAGGACGAATCACCTGCTCAGAAATATCCACCAAAGCACCAGAACTAATAGCCCTTGCAGTAATAGCTTGTCCATAACGGGAAGCATGAATACAAGCATTAGTCTGAAACGACTCCAAAACCTGAATTATCTTCTCATCCCCAATCGCAATTCCAATGCGTTCTCCCGGTAAACCAGCCTTCGACAAACTCATACAATGAACAATATTTTTCCCAAACATAGGCGTCATCTCAGTAAAATTTAACGCCGGAAAAGGACAAGCATAAGCCGAATCAATTAAGACTGGAACATTATAAACCCCAGCCATATCAGTTATTTTCCTAACCTCATCATCACTCAAAACATTGCCAGTAGGATTACAAGGACGCGAGAAAATAACACAACCAGTATTTTCGCTAATCGACAACTGACTAAAATCAGGACGATATTTAAACCGATGGTTACTAGCATCAATATCCAACGTCGGCTTATAAGCAATCAAAGCTTCTGGAACTAAAGTAACCCCACCATAACCAGTGTAATCAGGACTAAGAGGTAGAACAATTTGCCTTAACTCCCCACTATCGGTATATCCGCCAAAAGCATTTGCTGCGTAAAAATATAGAGACTGACTCCCCGGAGTAATTAAAACATTCCGCTCAGTCAGACTTAACCCGTAGCGCTGATTAAAATCATTTACAATAGCCGTAATTAACGGTGCATAACCTTGAGAAGAACCATAGCGACAAACAACCTCACCGTATTCCGCACTCTCTAACAACTCCGCAGTGCAATCGCGCCATAATTGTTCTACTTCTGGCAAAATTAAAGGATTACCCGCACTCAAATTAATAAAATCCTGTCCTGCACCAGCGCGTAAAGTTTCGATAACATCCTTCATAATTGCTCTGACACCAGTCAGACTAGACATTTGAGCGCCAATTTGGGATAGAAGAGGATTCATAATTTCTATAAAGTGCAGATGTTCAGAAAATATGAAGATAACAAAAAATATAGATAATTTACACAACAATTATAAAAAGTTATCCGGACCATTTGTTGCTATGGATGAGCCGTTTGTTATACATGGGCGGGCAAGGATGCCCACCCCACAAGAGTTAACATCTAGTTAACTGTAGACCAATAAAATGGGGGCATTTATGAAAGTTAAAGCCGCAATCGCTTACGAAGCTGGTAAACCTTTAATAATCGATACCGTTGAACTGGGAACACCTCAAGCTGGGGAAGTCCTAGTAGAAATCAAAGCCAGTGGAATTTGCCACACAGATGCTTACACCCTTTCCGGAAAAGACCCGGAAGGATTATTTCCAGCTATTTTAGGACATGAAGGCGCTGGTATCGTCGTCGAAGTAGGAAAAGATGTCAAAAGTCTCAAACCAGGAGACCATGTAATACCCTTATACACTCCCGAATGTCGCGAGTGTGAATATTGTTTAAATCCGAAAACTAACCTTTGTCAAGCAATACGAACAACTCAAGGACAAGGTTTAATGCCAGACGGAACAAGTCGCTTCTCCGTTAACGGTAAAAAAATTCATCATTATATGGGCACATCCACATTCAGTAACTTTACAGTAGTACCAGAAATAGCCCTAGCGAAAATCCGTGAAGACGCACCCTTCGACAAAGTTTGTTATATTGGTTGCGGCGTTACAACTGGTATCGGAGCAGTCATAAATACTGCAAAAGTAGAACCAGGAGCCAAAGTAATTGTGTTTGGTTTAGGGGGTATCGGTCTAAACGTCATCCAAGGAGCGCGGATGGTAGGTGCGGATATGATTGTAGGAGTTGATATTAACCCCAACAGAAAACCCCTCGCAGAAAAATTTGGCATGACCCATTTTGTCAATCCTCATGAAATTGAAGGAGATATTGTAAAGTACTTAGTAGATTTAACTAAGGGAGGTGCTGACTACACCTTTGAATGTATCGGGAATGTAAATATAATGCGTCAAGCCTTAGAATCTTGCCACAAAGGTTGGGGGGTAAGCGTAATTATTGGAGTTGCCGGAGCAGGAGAAGAAATAAGAACTCGTCCATTTCAATTAGTTACAGGTCGAATTTGGAAAGGAACAGCATTTGGTGGAGCAAGAGGACGAACTGATGTACCAAAAATTGTAGATTGGTATATGCAAGGAAAAATAAATATCGACGATTTAATAACCCATGTAATGCCAATTGAAAAAATTAATGACGCTTTCGGTTTAATGCATAAAGGAGAGTCGATTCGCTCTGTAGTACAGTTTTGAATTAGGGAGTGGTAGTGCGAGCATCTTGCTCGCTAACTGTAAGCGAAAACGAGTATGTAAGCGAAAGCGAGCATGTAAGCGAAAACGAGCATGTAAGCGAAAACGAGCATGTAAGCGAAAGCGAGCATGTAAGCGAAAACGAGCATGTAAGCGAAAACGAGCATGTAAGCGAAAGCGAGCATGTAAGCGAAAGCGAGCATGTAAGCGAAAGCGAGCATGTAAGCGAAAACGAGCATGTAAGCGAAAGCGAGCATGTAAGCGAAAACGAGCATGTAAGCGAAAACGAGCATGTAAGCGAAAACGAGCATGTAAGCGAAAACGAGCATGTAAGCGAAAACGAGCATGTAAGCGAAAACGAGCAAGATGCTCGCACAACAGCTGCTCCCAATGACCCATTACCGATTCCCCCAAATATGATTGACCCATTTCCCAATTTAGAAACGCAAAATTTAATATTAAGGAGAATAAATATATCAGACGCAGATGATGTGTTTGAGTTTTTTTCTGATAACGAGGTTTTGAAATATCATGATATTGAACCATTCACAACAGTTGAACGCACAGAAAAATTGATAAGAAATTGGCACGACAGATTTAAAAATAAACAAGGTATTCGCTGGGGTATTGCGACAAAAAGTGAGAATATTATTATAGGTACTTGTGGTTATCGCTTTTGGGGTAAACCATATTTTTGTGCAGAAGTAGGTTATGAATTAGCAAAACCCTATTGGCGACAAGGTATAATGACCGAGGTATTAAAATATATTATTCCATATGGATTTGAAAATTTGCAATTAAATAGAGTTGAAGCCACAGTAATGCTGGAAAATATTGCTTCCATGAATTTACTGACAAGCTTAGGCTTTCAAGAAGAAGGTATTTTAAGAGAATTTGGTTTTTGGAAGGGCGAATTTCATGATTTAAAAATATTTTCTATTTTGAGAAAAGATTGTCAAGAAAATACCAATTGTAAGATTTCATTTCGACAATCAGAAAGTTTTATTTAATTTTATTTAGTTTTATCAAAAATGACTAACATAAATCTTCTTTCAGAATATAAATGTTTTGGTGGAAAACTGAGTTTCTACTCCCACCCATCAGCCACCTGTAATGGGGAAATGCGTTTCGCTGTTTATCAGCCACCACAAGCACTTTCGGAACCTTTATCAAAAACTTTAGCAGAACCCTTACCCGTACTGTATTTTCTTTCTGGTCTGACCTGTACCGAAGAAAATTTCATGGTTAAAGCAGGAGCGCTGCAATATGCTGCTAAATATGGCTTTATTTTGGTGACCCCAGATACTAGCCCTAGAAATACTGGCATACCTGGTGAAAATGATGATTGGGATTTTGGTACAGGTGCTGGTTTTTATGTGGATGCAACTCAAGAACCTTGGCAAACCCACTATCGGATGTACAGTTATATAGTTGAGGAATTACCAGATTTAATTGCCCAAAATTTTCCGATAAATCCTGAAAAACAAGGCATTTTTGGTCATTCGATGGGGGGACATGGTGCGCTTGTTTGTGCAATGCGAAACCCACAAAAATATAAATCGGTTTCGGCATTTGCTCCTATTGTCGCACCAAATAATTGTCCTTGGGGGCAAAAAGCTTTTAGCGGCTACTTGGGAGAAAATAAAGAAACTTGGAGTCTTTATGACGCAACAGAATTAGTTAAACAAGTGGGATTTGGTGGTAGTCCAATCCTGATTGACCAAGGTACAGCAGATAAATTTCTCGTAAATCAATTAAAGCCAGAACTATTCGAGCAAGCTTGTAAAGAAGTAAATCAACCCTTAACCCTACGTTACCAAGAAGGCTACGACCACAGCTATTACTTTATCACCTCTTTTATCGAAGACCATTTTCGTCATCACGCAAAAGAATTGGGAGGGATATGAAAATGTGTGTAAAGATGGTTATTTGGCAAGCAGACTTTTACAAGCGTCCGCAAAAGGATGAAACAGGGCAAACATTATGGGGACTATCTATCTGTGACACAACTGGTAACTTCCAGTTTGAAGCCATCTGTCCCCAGTCAGAAGTAAATTCTAATTGGATTGCCAATAAAATCCAACAAGCAGCTGGTGGAAAATTCCCAGACAAAATTCAAGTATTTCGTTCCCAGTCCTTAAGTCTAATAGAACAAGCTGGACGCAATTTAGGGATAAAAGTAGAAGCTACCCGTCGTACTTCAGCATTAAAGCAATGGTTACAGCAGAAACAATATCCCATCGCTGTAGATAAAGCACCACCAATGCCTTTACCCGAAAAACTTTGGGGACAAGAATGGCGATTTGCGACCTTAGCAGCAGGTGATATTGCGGATGTATTTAGCGAACGTCCTATTCCCATCCTAGAAATGCCAGAAATTCTCTTACCTATAAACCTCGGTCTAGCGTCAACTACTGCTGTCCCTGGTGTGATAATTTATGGGGGAAGACAATCGATGCGTCTAGCACGGTGGTTGCAAGAAGCTGTATCTGTAGCGTTAAACTATGTTCCAGGACCACCTGATGGGTTGGTGTTAGAAGCTGGCTTAGCAGATAGATGGGTTGTTGTCACCTTTGAAGATAAAGAAGTGACAGATGCTGCTAGGTTATTTGAACAACGCAAGCAGCAAAGTCAGGGTTTACATTTTTTACTAGTGCAACCAGATGATTCTGGAATGACCTATAGTGGCTTTTGGTTGTTAAAATCAGAAGACTAATCTGTTGGCAAACAACCTACTCCTTAGATTTTTGGCGTACCTGTTTTAGCATCGCAACCAAAGTATGATGAGCATCTTCCGCATTTTCTAAAACATGGTCAAATTTAATACGGACTGGTACAGCCTTATCTTGAACCTGTGCGTCTAAATTCATACCCTCTGCGTCGATTGCCAGCATCTTGGCTGCTGACGCATCTGTCAAACCAGCATAAGCTTGAGCGTACAACAAAACAGCTTCTGCATGGTCGTCATTCATGTGGCTGCAAATACGGTCGCTCACTTGGGTGGAAAATTCATCTGACATAATAAAATCCTAATTTATCGTTTAAAACACTTACTTTTGTGAATTGTAATCTAGCTTGGTTTAACTACCTCGCTCATATCCAGAAATTTATTTTCCCAGTTATGTGTAATTACTGGTGCAGTCTTTATATAAATTACATCAATTACTGAGGATATTCTCAAGGTTAAATCCCACGCAATCTGTAAATATATTGATATCTTAGGATTAATGCTTTGCCATAAACTAAAAGTGGCAAAGTCTTATTAATTTCATAAGCTTAGCTAATTATTACCTTTATTTTCAAACAGGAAGTAGTTTATACTGAACCGACTGTAACAAAAATTTTAAGCAAAGATTATTTTAACCAAAAAACTGATGAACGAAGCTAAAGCACGCCGAATTATAATCGGGGATGTGCATGGACATTATGACGGATTAATGACATTGCTGGAGACCATTGCTCCCAGCAGTGAAGACCAAATTTATTTTTTAGGAGATTTAATTGACCGAGGTCCCCAAAGTTCTCAAGTAGTCAATTTTGTCAAAGACAGCTCCTACCCCTGTTTGTTGGGTAACCACGAACAGATGTTATTCAGTATTATTACAGAAAAAGATAATATCCCCGCATCCACTGTACAAGCGTGGTTGTATAGCGGGGGACAAGCGACATTAGCTAGTTATAAAAAAGCAACAATTCCTCACGACCATGTGGAATGGTTTGAGAGTTTGCCTACTTACCTTGATTTGGAAGATATTTGGTTAGTTCACGCTGGTGTTGACCCAGCATTACCTGTTGCAGAACAAACCGCAGACCAACTTTGCTGGGTACGCGATGAATTCCACATGATTACCGAGCCAATTTTTCCCGATAAGTTGATTATTATTGGTCATACAATTACATTTACTTTACCCGGTCTAACACCAGGAAAAATAGCACGAGGTGCTGGTTGGTTAGGTATAGATACAGGTGCTTATCACCCAAAAAGTGGTTGGTTGACGGGACTTGATGTTACCAATAGCGTAGTCTACCAAGCCAACGTTAACACATCCGAGGTTCGCGTTCTATCTTTAGAAGAAGCCACAGTTGATGTTGACTTCAACAAAATTAGGGGAGTTAGTACTAGAAGACGTAGATAAGTGGGAGTGGGGAATAAAGAGTGGGCAATTACCAATTACCAATTACCAATTACCTGCGAAGTAAAGGTTGGAGACTGGTGCGATATGTGGTATCGTCTATTCCATCACGCCTGTTGCTGGGTTGGGAATTAACCATGCTTTGTAGTCTAGTAACTCGGTCTCCTGTTGCTGGGTGGGTACTCAAAAATGCTGGAGCGGAAGACCTGCCACTTTTTGCTTGCAGTTTTTTCATAAAGGCTACCATTTCTTCCTGAGAATATCCTGCTCGTGATATTGTTCTAAACCCTCGACGGTCAGCATCAAACTCATCTTCTCGACTACGGGGACGATTTCTAAATAAATCTATACCCAATTGCACTGCCGCAGAACGGTCTAAACCGGCTACTGATAATAGACCATTTTGGACTGCTTGACGCTGCATATGCTTCAGCATATGTTTTCCGCCATTATGACCGATTTCATGGGCAATGACACTAGCTAGTTGTGCTTCATTGTCTGCTGTTTTTATTAGACCCGTATTTAAATATATAAATCCTCCCATTGTAGTAAAAGCATTAACACTTTCATCATCAACAATCTGAAAGGTATAAGGCAAATCAGGACGGTCGCTAACTGCTGCAACACGCTGACCAATTTGTTGTATATAGCTATTAACTTGAGGATTGCGGAAAAGACGAACTTCTCTGCTGGTGAGTTGTTGATTAATTTGTCCACCAAGTTCAACTTCTTGACGTTGAGACATATTAGAAAGTTGTATCACCTGGACACCCCGTAAAAGTAGAGGTAACCAGTCTATAGCACGGGATGGTAAGGCTGTTGTCAGACAAAGAGTTAAAGCGACCACCACCGAAACCATTGGATAAAACCAACGACGTCGGAAAGCTCGCAAATTTTTGCTAAAAAAGCTGCTAAAAAAGCTGCCAAAAAAGCTTTTCCAATTCATAATCGTCCGGTTTAAGGGGGCTAGTAAAGGAACTTAAGACTATTGGACGAATATCGTCCTTCCTAAGTTGCATTCTAATCTGCTTCTCTCGAAAGGCGCATATAAGTATAAGAAGTGTAAAATATCACCGTTATTTTATGCCAAGTTGTAATAAATCACAGGGACGAAAAGCAGCAGTCGTGCTAAACTGCTCGCAAAAAGTAATCTTAAATCAATTACTCTGTTTTGTTTGGGAATAATTTTCATGGCTATTTTAGATTCAAAAGGTCGCTTGTTCGGTAAATTAAATCTCCTAGATTTTGGAGCAGCAATGGTAATTCTGCTCGTGATAATTGGTATATTCTTTTTTCCTGGAGCAACAGGTTCGGTTGCTCAAGTCGGAGCTACGTCAGTACCTATCGAGGTTGACTTAGTTGTGCGTGGCTTGAACGTACGCGACATTAAGCAGATGGAAGAGCAAGGGTTTAAAACAGGTGGAAAGACAAAAGTGATTATCCGCAATCAACCCTATGGTGAGATTGGGATTAAAGATGTTAAGTCATTATCTAGAACTTTAATGGTTCCTCAACCTGATGGTTCGGTAAAAGAATTGCCAGATACCAGAAAAAATAGTTTTAGTACAGATTTACTCTTGACCTTAGAAGGTAAAGCCCAAAAGACCGAGGATGGGTTTGTTTTGGGTAATAATAAAGTAAAAATTGGTATGCCGATTGAATTAGACGGTTTTAATTATAATTTTAATGCCACCACTATCGATATCAGAATGCAAGAAAAGAAAGACAAGTAATCCGTAAATTAAAAAAATGCCGACAGCAAAAGCCCGCTTTTCTGCAAAAAAGCGGGTTTACATATTTATATTACCCATTACTAATTATCAATTACCAATTACTAATTACCCATTATGAGAGGCACGAGCAAACCACTCTTGGTATTTTGTTTTGTGTTCCTCATCTTCTACAAGAACAGTTACTCGTACTTTTTGGCATCCATGTTTTTTTTCTAGAGCAATAGCATTTAAAATTAAACTAGCTATTTTTGGAGAATCAAACTCACCACTAACACTTAAATTACTATCAAAACTATCAAAAGAATTTATATTATCCCCAGCTAATTCGGTTCTAGGTGTTTCGACTTCCCCTAAATCTATTTCTGCTAGTTGTTTATTTCCAGATGCTTCATCTCCTAAAACAACTTGTTCTACAATTAACTTTTCTCTGCGGACAGGAACTTGTACCATCCGAGTTTCAATTTCCTTGCGAAGGATTATTTCACCAACTTTACGTTTGGTGTTATTAACAACTAATCTTTCACCCAGCAAGCTAATTATATGTTGTTCAACAGTATTTTGAATATCTTGGTAATCAGTCAAATCTTGTGTATTATTCGGTGCATCATGAATATTGACATCTTGATTGAGAGATATTTCTGAAGCAGTAGGAGTACTACTATTATTTTGTGTAGCAGATGGTGAGTATTCTGACATATTTTCCATTGTAGATTTGTCCAAATCTAAGATAAATGATTTGTTGAATTCATCTATTTTTTTGATATGGTTACTAAGAAGTAAAAAACTATTCTTTTTTTCATCCTCAATAACTTCGTCAATAATAATAGATGCACCTACGTTTGACTCCAAGTCTGTCTTATAAACTAGAAAACTTAGTCTACTACTTGCATCTAAAATAACGTCTCTTACCACACCAATTAAAGAGCCATGTTTATCAAAAACGTTAAAGTTATGTACTTTATTTCTTAATTTTTCTAACAAACCATGAATACGAACTTGTCGATTAGCAGCTTTGTTATTTTCGCTTATATACGCAGTATTCATATTAAATAAAGGGAGAATAAGAGGAAAAACGGGAAGAAAGGAAAACAAGAATAAAAAAACGGCAAGAGAGGAAGAAGATAAGAATAAATAATATCCTTACTTCTTCCTCTTCCTTTATTTATTAACGTTCTTCAATGGGAAGACCAGGAGCATTTACATCCAGTTCTTCACGACGAATTGTTTCTTGACTTTCCACGGTTTCATGGTCTACAACTTTTGAAACTCTGACTTCTTCACGTACAAAAGTTTCTTTACGAATATCAGGAGTTTCTTCGTAGATTTCCACACGTGCGACTTCACCTTCACGGAAAGCAACTTCATTAGAGCTAACTGCTTGACCAACATTTGTTGGAGTGACTCTTTCAATAACTACCCGTTCTTTTTCTACAGGTACTGCAACTCGTGCGGTTTCTGTTTCTACGTGCTTACCAACAGCAACTTCACCAGTTTTGCGACGTTGTTTGTTTGCTACTAGTCTTTCTTCGTATAGTTTCAGCGTTTGGTGGTCACGCTCATTCATTTCATACAAAGAAGGTTCTTCAGCATAATTATAAGTATCGCGATTGTAGCTTGGAGTTGCGACAGGTGCTGCAGGTTCTAAAGTCGCAGATGTTTCATAAGCGTTAGTTGTAGGCTGGTAGTAAGATGCATCTGCACCTGTTCTTGCTTCCAAAGGAGCTGAAGCATCTAAAGAAGTCGATGCATCTAAATTTCCACCACGATATACACCACGTACTCGCTCTTCGTAATCATAATCAGCTACATCCCGTTCGCTAAACTCAGGTAAATCTTCAGCTTGCTGACGAGTCATACCAATAGCATATACGCGGTCAGAATTGTAATCGATACGAGCACGACCTACTGGCAACAATACTTTCTTTCCAAAAATCCAAAAACCTAGGTCTACAACCATATAACGGAAGCGACCTTCTTCATCTACTAAAACATCGCTGATGGAACCAACTTTTTCGTCACTTCCTTCTACATAAACACTCATTCCTTTAATATCGTTACCATCAAAAGCGTTACGATAATCTGTATCAAAGTCTTCTAATTTGTAAAGAGCCATAATATTTACCTACAAGGTGTTTTTGTTTATTACTTATAGATAATGTAATTAATTATTTGATGACTTTGCTCTCCCTGATGAATGAATTGTTTAAAAACAAGGGCTTTCTTAAGATAGATTTACCATCTCAGAAAATCTAAAGGTCGTATATATTACGGTCTCTAATTGATAATATATTTCCAATCGCCCATTATTAATTACCAATTACCCATTAGCAATTAGCCTATATTATGTCCTCATCTCCTTGGTTATCCTTGTTACAACAACACCGTTTCATCCCCGTTATTCGCACTTCAAACAGGTTGCGAGGATTAAAAATGGCTCATGCTGTAGCAATTGGGGGAATGCAATTCATTGAAATTACTTGGAATAGCGATGGAGCGGGGGAGTTAATTACTAAACTGCGCTCGGAATTACCTCAATGTACTATCGGTTGCGGAACTGTGTTGAATTTACTACAGATGCAACAAGCAATAGACGCTGGAGTGCAGTTTATTTTTACCCCCCATGTAGAAGCCCAAATGATTCAGACTGCAGTTAATTCAAATATTCCTATCGTTCCTGGAGCGCTAACTCCTACCGAAATCGTTACCGCATGGGGACTCGGTGCTAGCTGCGTAAAAGTTTTTCCCGTACAAGCGGTCGGAGGAGTAAACTATATTAAAAGTTTACAGGGTCCTCTAGGTCATATTCCTTTAATACCCACCGGTGGGGTGACTATAGAAAATGCTCAAGATTTTTTACAAGCCGGAGCTATCGCTGTAGGGTTAAGTAGCGATTTATTCCCCAAGCATTCTCTGGACAGTGAAAACTGGGATGTGATTACCCAAAAAGCAAAAGCTCTTCAAAAAACTTTACTTTTGACCAAAGGATAATCCGATAGTTAGGATAGAAAAATTCCAAGAAATAAAAATACTAAAATTCTATTTATTGGGAGATATCTGGGAATTATAAAAATATAGTTGAATAAATAGAAGAATCTTAGAGAAATGTAACAATGTTAACTATTAGTTAAGTCCTTAACTTCCTTATAAACTGCCAACAAACATATTAAATAGCTATTATACCATATGTTTAGTTCATCACTGTACTTAAAAAATAACTACCCCTATCATGCTTGCTTGGAAACATCTCAGGCTGAAAAAAATAAAGAAGAAATGTTTCAAAGTATGCTTGCTAATCTTCCGGGTGTAGTCTACCGATGTCGGTGTGATGAAAATTGGACAACTGAGTATATTAGTGAGGGTATTGAAGAACTTGTTGGTTATCCCGCTAGTGACTTTTTCCTAAACCGGATTCGTTCGTTTGCTAGTATTATTCATCCCGATGACCAACAACTTGTTAGCCAGATTATTGAAATAGGGATAAGGAAAAAGCAACCTTATGTTGTTGATTATCGAATTTGTCACGCAGATGGAACTATAAGATGGGTTAATGAAAGAGGGCAAGGGGTTTTTGACGAAAACGGAAATATACTCTATTTAGATGGAGTTATTTTAGATATTAATGAACGCAAACAAAGCGAAAAAAAATTTTCTCAACAGACCCAATTTTTGCAAAGCATTTGGGATGGTTTAGACTACGGCATTATGCTGCTAGATGTTTTGGATGATGGTGCAGATTTTCGTTACGTTGCTTTCAACCCTACATTAGCAAAAATTAGTCCATTACCTGTAGATACTCTTGTAGGTAAAACTATCTTAGAAAATTTAAATAAAGTATTGGAACCTCATCGAAGACGCTATAAAGAATCTGTTAATAAAGATAAAACTATTTATTTTGAAGAACAATTGCTTTTTGAGAGTAAAATTACTTGGTGGCAACAGACAATAACTCCTCTCAAGGACAACACAGGGAAAATTTCTCAGCTAGTGGTCACAATAACCGATATTACCTCCCGCAAAAATGCTGATGATATCTTACAACAAGGAAGAAATCAATTAAAGCAAAAAGCGCAAGATTTAGAAAATGCTTTAGCTGAATTACAACGTATGCAAGTGCAGCTAATTCAAAGCGAAAAAATGTCCTCTCTCGGTCAACTCGTCGCTGGAGTCGCTCACGAAATCAATAATCCAGTTAGCTTTATTCATGGTAATTTAGCTCATGCAAAAGATTATATTTATGATTTGTTTGCTTTAATCGAAAAGTATCAAAAACATTATCCTCATCCAAATTCCGAAATTCAAGAAGCAATAGAAATTATAGACTTAGATTTCGTGATGCAAGATTTACCAAAATTATTATCTTCAATGAAAGTTGGTACAGAGCGTATCAAAAAAATTGTTCTTGAACTCCGCAACTTTTCTCGTATGGATGAGTCTGAATCCAAAAAGGTAAATATTCACGAGGGAATAGACAGTACTTTAATGATTTTGCAAAATCGACTCAAAGCTGCTGTAAATTATCCTGTTATCGAGGTGATTAAGGAATATGGAAATCTTTCCTTGGTAGAGTGTTATCCGGGACAACTAAATCAAGTCTTTCTGAATATTTTAAGCAATGCTATCGAGGCTTTACGGGAGTCAACAGCAAACACCCTTGGATTAATTACAAATCCCCAAATTTCTATCCGTACTGAAATGCTTTCTTACGACCGTGTAATAATCCGCATTGCTGACAACGGATTGGGAATGCCTGAAGCTCTGAGAAAAAGAGTATTTGACCCCTTTTTCACCACTAAAGCACCCGGTAAGGGTACTGGCATGGGTTTGTCTATTTGTTACCAAATTGTAACTAAACTTCATGTTGGCAACTTTCAGTGTATTTCCTCTCCTGGGAATGGTGCGGAGTTTGTCATCGAAATTCCCATAAAAATAAGCGCATCTACTGGAGTTTAAATCTATAACTAACTACTCAACAAGTTATATAAAATTTTATCTTTTGGCAGAAAAATTGTGATTATTATAATTTTTTAAAGTCCTCTACAACTGAAGTAAAAGCTAGATGCGTATTACAGACAGTAAGACATTCAGTTGGGATATTAGCTCAGGTACAAGAGGATTAAATGGTAGGAGCAGTTAATTTATAATTATTTTATATCAAAAGCATTCCCAAAAATTTTGTTTTATAGGTAATATCCTACTTTTAGTAGTGAAATGTTTCAGGTTATACTTAGGGATGTATTTAGAATTACTTCCACCTGATTGATTTAATCGGTTGGAAAATTTGTCATTGTTTAAATTTTTTTGAGAAAAAACTCAATTGGTGAGGAGTGTATCTGCAATGAAAAACATGATTTTCCCAATGGTGGTTCCGAATTGGACGCGGCATTTAAAAGTTTTGTTTACAGTAGCTGCATTAACCTTGGGTGCTGTGACTATGGATACAAATCAAGTCTCAGCACAATCAAGAAGTCCAAGAACTCGGAGATATATCGAACAACTAAAAGAATCTAAGCAACGCTGGATTCAAGTTGACCTTTCCGACCAAAGACTAGTTGCTTGGGAAGGAAAAACACCTATTTTAAGATTCAGGGTTTCTACAGGTAAAAGAGCGACACCAACACCGACTGGCATTTATCGGATTCAAACCAAGTTGAGAAAAACTCGGATGCAAGGTCCTGGTTATAACATGGCTAATGTGCCGCATACCATGTACTACGACGGGGATTTTGGGATTCACGGAGCATACTGGCATAACCGATTTGGCACTCCTGTTAGCCGTGGTTGTGTAAATTTACGCCCAGATAACGCTAGAAGGTTGTACAGTTGGGCTGGAGTTGGTACATCAGTTGTGATTCATCGGTAGGAGAGTGGGGAGTGGGGAGTAGGGAGTGGGGAGTAGGGAGTAGGGAGTGGTGGAATAAGGGAATGAGGGAAATAAGGGGATGAGGGAAATAAGGGGGATAAGTATGATAAAGAATTTCTCTTTCCACTCCCCACTCCCCACTCCCCACTCCCCACTCCCCACTCCCCACTCCCCACTCCCCACTCCCCATTCCCCACTCCCCACTCCCCTAACTCAACTGCGCTACTAATTGATTTTCCATCAGGGTTTGGTTTGTAAGCAAATCTTCTACTGTTATTCTTAAAAGTCTTTGTTCATCTACTTGAAAGAAAATTTTTACTCTATCGCTTCCGGGATATCCTAGAGGTGATAATTTAGCTATGCTTCTTGCTCCTTCTGAGTCGTTTAGGGGTTTGACGCTGGTAGCTCCTTCTCCTAAGCGACGAGTAATTAATCTGTCTCCATCAAAATAAACTTCGGTTCCTCTGGTTTCGTCTCCAAGTTCACCCATAATTAGTTCTATACTTGGTTGGTTTTCCACGGAAGCACCTAAAAATAGTTCTACTCCTTGGGTCATTGGGTAAGGTTGTCCTGCTCGTATGATAGGATGCCAACTATGGCGATTGTTGCGTTTGTCCCAATAACGAATGCCGTAACTATGGTAAAGAAAATCTTTAATTTGTGTACCTTGAGTTAGCTGTAGCGCACCTCTAGCAATTGCTTCAAAGGGACGCTCTAAGCGTATTTTATTTTCATCAAAATATTGTCTTACCCATTTTTGCACTGCTGGAAGTTGTACTGTTCCACCTACTAGTAATACTGCGTTAATGTCGTTAACTTCAATTCCTTGACGTCGTGCTTGAATAAGTAAACTCGTCATCGAGTCATCAAGCCTTTCAAAAAAACCATGCTCTGTAAGGATTTGTTCAAAAGTATCTCGTTTTAATTCCAACTCGTAACTTTCAAAGGTTTCGTCGTTAAAATAAACTTCTCCTGCGCTTTGCTGGGTTGATAGTTGAATTTTTACCTTTTCTGCTAATCGCATTGTTAGGGGACTGACTACTAAACCCTGATTCTTAGCAAAATAATCAACTACCCAGCTATCAATATCTGTACCACCTAAATTTTGCCCAGCTTTTGCCAAAACTCTCGCGGTTTTGACTTTTTGCTTTGATTCTTCTCCTAAAGACTTATTTCCCCACTTCAATAAAAACCCTGTGGGCTTTTTGTTGGCTTGTACACTTTTATCCAACCGCACCAAAGATAAATCTAAAGTTCCACCACCAAAGTCTATTACTAATAAAATATCACTATCCGCTAATCCATAACCCAACGCTGCGGCTGTCGGTTCATCCAACATCTTCACCACATCTACTGGTAAAACTTCGCAAACTTTTCCCAACCAATGACGATACGCTTCAAAACTATCCACTGGTACTGTTAATACTAAGGAGTCTAAACCCCCTTGCATTGGTGCTAGCTGCTCAATAACAGTCCTCAGAAACCATTCCCCTACTTGCTCAAAAGTAACTGTTTGCCCATCCAACTCTGGCAAAAAACCCTGAATATCTGCACCAATACCCCGCTTAAAACTACGGAAAAATCTCTGCTCCCCCACCAAATCCAAACCGCGATCGCGAACAGCTTGTCCGACTAAAACATTCCCAAGAGCGGCATTTTCCACATAAACCAAACTGGGAATTAGAGGTGGATTCAAACTCTGCTGTACTGACAAACCTGGAATACTCACCGTTTCTGGTTCTTCTTTTGCCGCATTCCAACGTGCAATGACTGTGTTGCTAGTACCAAAATCTATTGCTATTGCCATAAATTATCAATAGTTTTGTGCCAAAACTCTAAGAATCTATTGTGTAAAATTATTTCTTACTAGCAATATTAGCGTTAATGGATGTTTTTTACTAGCCTTGCTGTGAAGGAGTTCTAAATAAGAAAACAACCGCAGTGCTATTTTTTTGACAAACTATCATCAGTAAATAGTATCAGATATAACAAATTAGCTCAAAATGCACCTTAAGATAGTGTCACTATAACTGAGGGATGTATTTCATGACGCTTTTGTCAAGTTGTTAAAATATTTATTAATATAAAGAGATATTGCTATAAAAGTAATTTCAAAATCAAGGGTCGCTATTTGTCAGGGACGAATAGGGTATTTTCGTAATTTTTTATGGAAATCTTTAATTTACCAAGGGAGAAAATTTAATGAGTAGCCCACAGCCTTCTAATTCAAAGGCATTTATCGGGAATCTCAGAAACGGTATATGGCTTTTTGGCGTTTCGTCTTGGGTATTCGGTATTACCGACAGAAGTATTGCATGTTTATCGGATGGCTATTTGTCAGCGTTAGATTTGACGCAATTATTTACAGCAGGGACATTTTTTGCCGCATGGTTGTTTCTGAAGCCAAAATCAAGAATTTAGAAAAAAATAGCTCGTACCAACCAAAGAACCCCACCCCCAACCCCCTCCCCGCACGCGGGGAGGGGGCTACGACAAATTGACAAATTAGACAGAAATAATTAATAGCATCAATTTTTAATTTTTGAGAATCTTTATGATTAATCGTAGCCCCCTCCCCGTTTACGGGGAGGGGGTTGGGGGTGGGGTTTATTGGAGGTTGGGGGTGGGGTTTATTGGGGGTTGGGGGTGAGTTTTCTTTTATTAGTACGTAACAAATGTGTAAGTTTTGTAAAATCTATATGAAAATGCGTCGAAGTTAACTTTATTAGCAGGGCAAAACCGTTGTAATTATGTAAAAGGATAATTAATGCCTAAGAGCTATTAACTTTATGGGAATGGGAATCATTTACCTAGTTGGAGAACGTATGAGTACATTTATATTATCTGCCAATTATTTAGGTAGAAATAACTATATGAGGTTAGTAGCTGATGGCTGGTGGTTGATGCCTGATAGCCTGTGATTGCTAAAAAATGTGCAAGAGTAAAGAACAATCAGAGTATTTTATATATCTTTAATTACACCTACTTGTTTTTGATCCCCATTTCGATAGAATGGCTTGACATAAACTAAATCACACAAAGTTACCCCGCTGTTAACGGCGACCCCCATGAATCAACTGAACAACGGCTTCACCATATTTCTGAGTTTGTTGGTTGAAGCGATACCTTTTTTACTGCTAGGTGTTTTATTCTCCAGTCTGCTGCTGTTCTTTGTGGACGAGCGCAAACTGGTAAAAAGAATGCCAAGAAACCCTCTTTTGGGTGCTTTCGTTGGTAGTCTGGTTGGTTTTATATTTCCAGTGTGCGAGTGTGGTAACGTACCAGTAGCAAGAAGAATGCTAATGCAGGGCTTACCGACGCCTGTAGCCATAGGTTTTTTGTTGGCAGCACCAACAATTAACCCAATAGTCATATGGTCAACATGGACAGCATTTCGTGACCAACCAGAAATAGTGGTATTGCGGGTTGTATTTTCCCTATTAATTGCCACAATAATCGGTTTTGTTTTTAGCTTTCAAAAAGATTTAACACCAATAGTACAACCGACAATAGCCCGATATATAAAATTTAACTCAGCATCTAAGCAGGACACAAAAGTGAGTGTCTCAACTCCATTAGAGAAAAAATCATTAGGCTTGTTAAAATCAGGGACTTATTTTTTGGGAGGAAAGACAGCGACCTCAAAAGTAGTAAATGCCGATGCAATGCTAGAAAGCATGACAGCACCAATAGCGAAAAAACCATTAGGCGATAGACTGCAACTAATGCTAGATAATATCGTCCAAGAAACGCGGGAATTAGGAGCCGTAATGGTGATTGGTAGTGCAATAGCAGCAGCAATCCAAGTGCTAGCACCTCGTGAGTTAATTCTCAGTTTAGGTGCAGGACCTGTAACCTCGATTTTAGGAATGTTAGTATTAGCAACCGTAGTATCAATTTGTTCTACTGTTGACTCATTCTTTGCCCTATCCTTTGCATCAGCCTTTACAAGCGGTTCATTACTAGCATTTTTAGTATTTGGTCCGATGGTTGATATTAAAGGCATTGGTTTAATGTTATCAATTTTTAAGCCAAAGGCATTAATTTATTTATTCGCGATAGCAGCGCAATTAACGTTTTTGTTTACATTATTCTTGAATTTGTACGTAATTTGAAAAATTGTTGGCTGTTGACTGCTAATTACTGACTGTTTACTGTTGACAATTTATAACTGAATTTTGGGCGATTAAATAATAATGACTGCAATAAGAAAACCAAAAAAAACTTTTGTTCCAAGAAAGTATTTACCGTGGCTAGATGTTATAGCCATTGCGACTTGGGGCATTTTAATGCTGAAATACTGTATCACTGGCAAAATATATTTATTAATTCACCGAGATTATTTTTGGTTAGTCATTTTTGGTGGTGTTAGTTTATCGCTTATAGCTTTTTTTAAGACAAAGCAACTGTTGCAGCGTCGTCGTCAACCAGAAACTTCTGATGCTGAACACATGAATGTTTTTCCTCCTGGTGTTGGTAGCTTAATACTACTAATGACTGCAATGATGGGTTTAATGATTACACCCCAAGTGTTCGCAAGTGACAAAGCGATGACACGCAGTATCACAGAATTATTAGGCCCAACACGTTCTCAACCTCAATCATTCAAGTCTTCACGTCGTCCAGAAGAACGTACCTTATTAGATTGGGTACGTACACTAAGCGTTTATCCGGAACCAGACTCATATAAAGGTCAAAAAGCAAAGATACAAGGCTTTGTAGTTCATCAATCAGAACTAAACAAAGACTTTATAATGCTATCTCAATTTGTAATTACCTGTTGTGCAGCCGATGCATATCCTATAGGTTTGCCAGTAAAAATAAAAGAAAGTCGGGACAACTACCCACCAGATACTTGGTTAGAAGTAGAAGGAAAAATGATGACGGAAACTATAGCAGGAAAACGTCATTTAGCAGTAGAAGCCACTTCCATCAAGAAAATATCACAACCGAAAAATCCTTATAGTTATTAATCGGAGTGGGAGTAGGGAGTGGGGAGGGAGGAGTTGGTAGTAGGGATTATAAATTAAGAAGTTTTGTAGTGTTTGTATTTTCCATTCCCCATTCCCCATTCCCCATTCCCCACTCCCCATTCCCAACTCCCCATTCCCCACTCCCTATTTCTGATGACCACTAAAAACTTTCCCGCTCTAAAACTAAACCAACCACTCGACCGTGTTGCAATTCTATTGATGTTAGTACTAGCTGTATTAATGGGGATATTAGTTTTCCAAGGAGATGCAGTTAAGGCTAGTGTCAGAAATTTTAGCTGGCAAAATGAAAAAATTGGGGCTGATAACAATTCTTTTAGTATGACTTTTAGCCGTCCAATGAATCCAAAAAGTGTTGAGGAAAATTTGAAAATAGACCCACCACTGGCAGGTAAAATGAGTTGGTCGGGAAGACGGATGGTTTATACATTATTAACACCAGCACCTTACGGCGAAAAATATCAAGTAAAGCTGGAAAATGCACGAGACAAATTTTCTGAGAAAGAAGGCAAAAGCCGAGCAATACAACCTTTTAAAGGCTCATTTACCACACGTGACCGAGTTCTTTTATATATCGGAGTCAACCCCGAAGACCAAGGGCAATTAATTCTTTATAATTTAAGCCAACAACAAAAAAAAGTACTGACCCCAAAAGACTTAGTAGTAATGGATTTTAAACCATATCCGAATGGGGAAAGAATTTTATTTTCAGCCAGACCAAAAAATAATACCAGCCCACTTGAGGGACAATTATATACAGTACTCACTGGTGTATCTAGCGACACTGTTAAACCGGAGGAAGATTCATCGGGTCGAATGGCTCTGATTTTGGACAACAAAGATTACCAAAACCTGAAATTTGATTTATCTCCTGATGGAGAAACTATTGTTGTCCAACGAGGCAAACGGGATAACCCCGGTGATTTTGGACTGTGGTTTATGCCAGCAAAAACAATTGATGGCTCAAAACCCACTCCTCAACGTATAAAGAGCCAACCACCAGGTGAGTTTATTATTACTCCAGATAGTAAACAAGTAGCTGTGGCTCAAGGACAAGGTGCAGCCATTTTACCTATTCAAGAAGACGGTACAAAGCCTCTGGATTTTCTGCCACAATATGGTTTGGTTCAAGCTTTTGCTAAAGATGGCTCCCAAGCCGCAATGGTAAGATTTAATACTGACTTCACACGGGAATTATTTTTAGTCTCTAACCAAGGGCCACAAAAATCACTTTTACGTACACAAGGGTCGATTCTAGATTGTCAGTTTGACCCAGCTTCCCCCACGCTTTACTGTATAGTGACGCAAGTTATTCCGGGTCAAGCATACCAAGAACAACCATATTTAGTTGCAATAGACATTAAAACAGCACAACAAAAACCTCTGTTAATGCTCCCTGCTTTACAACGAAGCGTAAAAATGAGTTTAGCACCTGATGGTCTAGCGTTGTTATTTGACCAAGTAGTACCTCTTGACCCAAATGTACCCCCACAAGGAAACGCGCTGACTACTGAAGATGGACAACCTATTACTAATAGTAGTTTGTGGTTGATGCCATTGTTGCCTGCTGACCCACAAACAACTTCAGAAAATAAACCCGAACAACTTCCTTTTGTGGGCTTTTCTCCCCTATGGCTTCCTTGAGTTAGGGAGTGGGGAGTGGGGAGTGGGAATTAGATAGTATTAGCGAGCTATCTAATTAAAGCGAGCGATAAAATTGGAGCGTAGCTATAAAATTAAAGCGAGCTATAAAATTGGGGCGTAGTTATAAAATTAAAGCTAGCTATGAAATTGGAGCGTAGCTATAAAATTAAAGCGAGCTATGAAATTGGAGCGTAGCTATAAAATTAAAGCGAGCTATAAAATTAAAGCGTAGCTATAAAATTAAAGCCAGCAAGATGCTCGCACTACTTCCGCTAAATTTTATTAACTACTCCCCACTCCCCACTCCCCACTCCCCACTCCCCACTCCCCACCCCCCACTCCCCAAATAGGTAAAACTAATTAATAAAGTATGAGTAACATATAGGCTAAATCGGTTTTCTGTTGATAAAGTAGACTTTATTAATAAACGATTTTTTTAAAACTAGTGATAATTACTTACTACTTTTTAGTTGACAAACTGGTGGGAGAAGAGTGATGCGTGAAGCCGAAAAGCCTAATAATGAAGTATTTGAGGAATCTATGAATTTGAATGATTCGCCACAAGCACAGTCGGCGAATTGTCCTTTTTATCTGGTTTCGCCTCAAAAAAGTGCAGAAGTAGGCAAAATGCCGATTTTGTTACCTGCAAGCGTTGATGAAAATGAACAAAATACTCCTTTGCAACAGTTAATTGGCGAACAACAAGCTATTTTCGACTCCCAGCAACAGCAGCAAGTATTAAGTAATATTAATGTAAATCATATTAACGAAGAACAAAATAAAACCTCATCTGATTGGGTTGCGGAACCTGATAGCCCCAAAGAATCCTTGGTTGACTCTGAATTTGAGAAGTTATTGAGTCTAAATCAAGAATTACGTTCCGCTAACAATGATTTGTATGAGCAAGTTGACCGACTAACAGCTGCGTTATCTGAGTCTGATACGGCTTTGCAATGGCAGAAAAAACGCGCTAGCGTTACAGAATCGATGCTCAACCAGCAAAATCAAGAACTGGTTGCAGCGAATTCCCAAATTCATTCACTTTTCCAACAGTTAGAAGCTGCTCTTTGCACTGTTCAAAGCCAAGAAATTTCTATCGAAAATTATAAAGGTCAGTTAGAAATTAACCAACAACGCTTAGCTCAGCTGGAACGTCAATGCTCTTTACTACAAACAAACTATAACGAGCAGTCGCATCAAGTATTGCAAGCAGAAAATACCACCAGAGAGTTACGCACCAGACTTTTGCGGCAACAACGTCAAACTTTACAATTTAAAGCGGCTTTAGAAAAATGTCTAGAGTCTCCGGTTGTAGCCAACTTTGATAATCAAAATAGCCCTACAGATAACTTAAGCGAAATAGAGATAAAAGTACGCAAGCACTCAAAAAAAGTCTGGGACGCATTTACCAAAGCAGAACCAATTCAACCTTGGTCTGTACAACCACAATTTCCAACAGAAAATCTCAGCCACCTTTTGGACGAACAATATACAATATCTTCTCCAACTCCACAAGGAGATAAATTATCTCAGCAATCAACACCTGAAGTGGCTTTTACTTCAGAAATTACTCCAGAAATTATTCCAGAAATTACTCCAGAAGTAAATTTAGAAACTAACCACAAAATTACTTCAGAAATAAATCAAGAAATCAACCCAGAAATCAATCCAGAAATCAACCCAGAAATCAACCCAGAAATCAATCCAGAAATAAATTCAGAAATAAATTCAAAAATTATTTCAGAAATTATTGCAGAAATAAATCTAGAAATTGCTCCGGAAATTGCTCCGGAAATTATTCCAGAAATTATTCCAGAAATTCATAATGAAGAAACGACTACACCCCAAATCTTTCCTCATGATTTGCAAGGACTGGATGAACAATTGGATAAAGTCATTCAGATGTTCTTTGCAGCACAACCTGCAACCACACCATCACCATCACCAAATCAAGCAAATAACCAAACAAATATAGAGGATAATCACTCTGCTCAACCAATTTGGGAAACTTTTGCAACCCATGTGGTAGATGATGAGACCCCGGAAATAAGGAAACCCACGGTAATTGATACCAATAGACAAGTAACAGAAGATTTGTGGTCAAATGAAATCTCATCAGTACCAACAGTTCAACCTTCAAAAACAGCTCAGCCAATAAATCCTTTGGATAGCTACCCAAATGATGCAAGTTCACCTTCACCTGTGGTAAATCCCAAACATCCACCCAAAAAACGAAAATCTTTGGCTTCTGTTGAACTTCCCAATTTTGGACGAAATAATTAATTCGGTTGACTGTTGGCTGTTGGCTGTCAACAGTCAACCGTCAACTAAACCGCTTCCGGTTTCTGAATTATCGCTTCTTGGGGGACATTTTCATCTTTGTCTGGCTTGCGGGGTTTGCCGATAGTAATGGCATAATTAATCACCAACAGTCGCAGCCACAATGCGGGAAAGCGTGGTTCTAACCAAGGTTGGATTCGTGGAAGAAGACGAGGGAACCATCCACCCAGAAAAGCACAAACAAGAGTATGACGAGTGAAGTTGACATAATTTCCCGTCCAGCGTAACAAGTCTTTAGTTCCGGCTAATTCCCAAATCCATATTAGTAGTGCGGGTGTTTGACGAGCAGCTTTGAGTGCTAAGCGGTTAAAAGTGAATAAATCAAATCTATCTTTGATAAAATTATCGGCAACGCATAAAGGCTCATCAGCTAACAACCCAAAGAAGTTGTTTAGCATCATGTTAATTCGTTGGGGTGGTAAAAACTTTCCTGTTGGTACCATCATTCCTTTGGAAAACATCCAAGTAACAGAGACATTACTCTGATAAGCGCGAATTCGATTTAAATCTTTAAAACTCAATAAGTCGTGTTTCAAAGCTGTATGCAAAAGTGTGGTTAACCGTTCCAAGTTGCGAACCAAGGAGCCAAAACCTGTAAACACCAAAGGAGATTGAAGAGAAGCAGCATCACCAATAGCAATTAAACGCTCAACAGCAACAGTTCTATCACTACTTCCCACGCTAAAATGCCCTGGTATGTAGCCAAAGGTAGGCTTTTTCCAAACCAATTTGTCCATATCGCACCTGCGATACTCTGGCAAAATTGTGAAAAAGTCCTCATACATTTCTAATAAAGAACCTGGATTTTTTGAATTCACTTGGTGGTAATGAAATAAATAAATGGTTAATTCTTCTCCAGAACCAGGAAATAATTCCCAAATTAATTGCCGTCCCCGTGAAATGTCCCCATGACTATAGAGAACATCTCCATAATCTGAGTCCCATACCCCTGGTTCAAATCCATGTTCTACTACTGCTCCGACAGTGGGACAAACACTATCAAAAGTACGACCACCATTTAACTGCCAAGCTATGGGGGAAGCTGTTCCCATCGCATCAACCAGCAACCTCCCTGCAACTTGTTTTTCTTCTTGGGTGGTTAAATCCTTGACTGTAATTACAATATGTGAATCGTAAATATCAGCTTTGATAAACTCTGTCTTGTCCCAAATTTCGCCGTCCTTCTCACGTAACTTTTGCCCACACATTTGCAGCCATTTATCTGATTCTAAGGCGACATTTAATACTGTGGGGGTATGTAAGATTGGCGCCCGTAGTTTGTCAGGATTATTGGCATCAAAAAACTTGTTAAACCCGTCTTTATACTCACGAGCAATAATCGATTCCACCTCAGTCCATGTTACCAAACCCAGATTAATCAAACTTTGGATTTCATCACGGGAAATATTCCATTCTCGGTTCATCCGTCCAAAGGGTAAACGCTCTATGAGCAATACTTTATACCCCAATCGCGCCATCACCGCCGCGTGGATAGAACCTAATGCCCCACCAATGTAAATTAAGTCGTATTGGGGAAGTGGGGAGTGGGGAGTGGGGAGTGGGGAGTGGGGAGTAAACACTACCTGTTTGGGTTTTGTTGGATTTCTTACACTCTCGCGCCAACGTTGTTCCCACCAATACGCACGCTTGAGGTCATATTCCCCGTTGGGCATTTTCTGGAAATATTTAACTGTTAGAGGGTAATGGGGTGCTAAAGCTTCAAAAATTGATTCTTTGGATAAATCAATTGCTGGTGGTTCCGGATATTTATGGGGAAAACTGTTTCTGATACTAGTGGTTAAGTTTTGTAAAATTTGTTTCTCTTGGGGAAAAGCTTTTTCTCCCCAGCGAAACACTTTAAGGTATGTAGTTCTTTGTACCGCCCAAACAAATACGGACAGTTCTGTTAGTTCCGTAATTGGCTTGTCGGAAATCGCTACTTCCCCTTGTGTAGTTTTACTCGTCGATTGTGGTAACCTTAGTCGAAAGCCTTCTGGCGTAAGTAATTTTTCTCCCTCCACTGGTTTAAAATCTACTTGCAGCCAGTTACGTACTGCCGCTGTATCCGGTGTGGGAATTTCCAAGTAAAGAATTTCTCTCATTTTTTCTGATAACTCCGCTCAATCTACCCATTAAGACAGATTTAATAACTGCGTAAAGTGCGGTAAACTCCGCCCTATTAGTTGATTAAAGATTCAGTAAAGAAACTTTAAGGCTTAATCAAATTTAATTTTCATCCTATATTTTTGTAAACTCACGTTATGAATTATCCCATCCCAGACAACCCTCAGGAAATGATTGCTCTTCGGCAAAAACCAGTTGATGAAGAACTAGTAGCTGCTGCAATTGCTGGAGTTGTGAAAATTGTCCGCTCTCAGGGTCAATCTTTGGAAGATTTAACCGCCCAAGTTTTAGCCGATGACTGTGTGCTAGATAAGCAGCAACGTCGATGGCTAAGTCAATTAGTGACTCAAGCTTGGGATAGTATTGGCTGACTGCTGACTGCTGACTGTTCACTGCTGACTGTTAACTTAAGGGTTGCTAATTGCAATTTGGAATTGTTAAGTTTTAAGTCAGATAATTAAGCCAAACAGTTAAGCCAGATAACCAACAAACCGACTTACCAATAGACTTACCCATCTTACCAACGCTTTTTTTTTGGTGTGAGCTTCAATATTATTTGTCCGGAGTATGCGTCTGGGATTATGATGGGAATAAATTGTGTCAAATTTGACAAGTTAATTAGAGAGTAATACTGCTGATTATTTTTGGAAATCTAACAGCAGACCATATTCTAAGCCTTCAACTACAGCTTGATAAGAAGCTTCCAATATATTGCTGGAAACACCTAGGGTTGTCCAACGTTGTTGACGACTATTACGCGATTGCACCATAGCACGAGTTTTTGCTGATGTGCCAGTGTGTCCATCGAGAATTCGCACTTTGTAATCCGACAACTCAAAATCGTTTATTTGAGGATAAGAGTTTGATAGCGCTTTGCGTAAAGCCGCGTCAAGTGCTGCAACTGGACCGTTACCCTCAGCCGCTTCTAAAATATCTTCACCCCCTACAGCAACTTTAATTGTAGCTAGAGCTTTTTTACATTCTTCCCCTTGTGCTAGGTCACAATGAACTTGAAAGCCTTTTACTTCAAAAAACACCTGACGATTTCCTAAAGCTCGTCGGATTAATAGTTCAAAACTCGCTTCTGCTCCTTCAAATTGATATCCTTCACTTTCTAGCTTTTTGAGATTTTGCAAAATTTGTCCTGTTGCTGGGTGATTTTTGTCCAAGTCGATACCAAAACACCGTGCTTTGGCAATTACATTACTAATACCAGCTTGTTCGGATATTACGATACGACGACGATTTCCTACTTTTTCTGGTGAGATATGCTCGTACGTGAGGGGATTGCGTTCTACTGCAGAAACATGTATACCTCCTTTGTGGGCAAAAGCAGAACGTCCAACAAAGGCAGAATGCTCGTCCGGTGCTAAATTTACTACTTCGCTAACAAAACGACTCGTTTCAGTGATTTGGGGTAGTTTGTCATTTTCGATGCATTGATAGCCTAGCTTTAACTGCAAATTGGGAATTACCGAGCAAAGATTAGCATTGCCACAGCGCTCTCCATAGCCATTTATTGTCCCTTGTACCATCTTTACCCCAACTGTGACTGCGACGAGGGCATTGGCTACTGCGGTATCCGCATCGTTATGAGTATGAATACCAATTTGAGTATTAATCGGCATCGCTTGGATTACATCACCAACAACCTGACTAATTTCGTGGGGTAAAGTGCCACCATTGGTATCGCAGAGTACTAGCCATTCTGCACCTGCTTGTTGAGCTGCTTTTAGAGTTTGTAGTGCGTAATTAGGATTATTTTTGTAGCCATCAAACCAGTGTTCCGCATCGTAAATCACTCGGCGACCCTGTAGACGGAGATACTCTATCGTATCCTGGATCATCTCCAAGTTTTCTGTTAAAGTGGTCTTAATACCTTCGGTGACGTGTAAATCCCAAGACTTACCAAAAATTGTCACCCAGTTGGTTTCTGCGGCAAGAATCGCCTGAAACATTGGCTCTGAAGCCGCTTTTGCATTAGGGCGTCTAGTCGAACAAAATGCTACAGCTTCCGCATGTTTGAGGGGTTCTTTTTGCAAATGCCAAAAAAATTGTACATCTTTGGGATTTGCTCCTGGCCAGCCACCTTCGATAAAGGGGATTCCCAGTCGGTCGAGTCTACGAGCAATACGTAGTTTATCTTCTATCGACACCGACAATCCCTCACGCTGAGTTCCATCCCGTAAGGTAGTGTCGTAGATCCAAATTTCGGGTGATGAATTTGCGCTCATATGGCTGGTTATAGTGAGACAACTTGCAAAGTAATGTGTAAATATACTACAGAAACTTTGTTTAATAATTTACTTTCTACTTATTGGGGAAAATAACTTAATGGAAGTTATTGCTCAAGGTAAAAGAATTAAATGTCAACATGGAGATAATCTACGCAATATTTTGTTACAAAATGGTATTGACCTTTACAACGGCAATGCTAAGGTAATAAACTGCCGGGGAATAGGCACTTGTGGAACTTGTGCTGTCGAAATAGATGGCGAAGTTTCTGAAGTGAATTGGCGCGATAAAACTCGTCGTTCCCTACCACCCCATTCTCCTACATCTAAACTACGTTTGGCTTGCCAGACTAAAGTTTTAGGTGATGTGAGAGTAACAAAATATGACGGATTTTGGGGACAAGGTTCCCAAATAGTGTGGACACCAGAAAGATAATAAGGAGAAAAATACTATGGGTAGATGGACACCGTTAATTCTTATGGCTGGAGGCTTAGCGATTTTGCTAGGTACATTGCTAGGTATTAGCTTCCCTATGGGGGGTTCACAAAACGCTAACTTGATTGGTGGCAGAAATTCCAAAGTTTTGCCCGCTAATCTTGAAAATCCTGGTGGTGGCAACAGAAATACAGCCTCCACAAATGCAGGCTCTAATAATGTTGCTCAGGGTACAGGAGAAGCATCAACAGGTAATCCTGACACTACTGCACAAAACACTGCACCTGCAGCTGGTAGCAATGATGGTGCTAACGAGCCAATTCGTGCTTTGTGGTAAAAACTAGAGTTTTCTAATTCTAAACTTCACACTTTTAAACTAGCAGACTTTGGACTGCTATTTATTAACAAACTCTGTTTTTTACAGGGTTTGTTTTTTAGTGAATTAAAAAGAACCCCACCCAATACTGCGTAGGTTTTGGATTTTTGTAAGTTGGGTTGTTCGCTGTGAATGACGAAGCGTCACGCACAGCGAACGCGAGTGCGTGTGGTTTCGGGGTAACCCAACCTACAAACTAAGTACCAACTGTGGAATTTGCATGTGTTTGTGTTATTAAATCGATAATCGCTTGTGGGGATTTATCTTCGATTACTGCTAATAAATTTATCGCTTTTGCTAATAAGCGCTCGCTATCTTCAAAAGTATTTTGACTGGGTAATATAAGCTGGATGGGATTTCCTTCATCGTCAGCAGAACCTTGAAATACTAATAAAGGCGGGTTGGGATGAGTTACTGTTTGCCAACCGTTTTGCTGGAGGTAGGCTACGACATCGGTTATTTCGAGATTATGGATTTGTAATTGTTCCGGGAAAATTTGTTTTGTCATCACCAATCCCCTGTTTTTACCTTCTCTATCAAATCTAGCAATGACTCTGGAGTTGCGAATAGTAATTTCATCAAAGTTACCGTCTACTCCATAATCGTATTCGCGGATAGAAAGATTTAAGCATGCTTTACCTGCGATAGCTCTAATATAGGCTCGACTTAACGATTCAAGAATATGTGGCTCGGTCTGCACAAGGTTATAACAGATGACGGTAATTTAGCATAATTACTCATTTTAAGACACTTCCCACCTGATTGTATATGCCAATAATATTGTCGCAATGTTGGGTTTCCGTTATTCCTAAACCCAACCGACAATTTTAACACTTCCCAGGTAGGGGACTGGGGACATATCAATAAGTCGTAAGTATAGGCTATTGTTTGTTAGTTATGAGTTAATAGTTATCTACATTATTAATGACTAGTGACTGTTAAAACTAATGGCTAACGACGTGCTGATTATAGGTGGCGGTGTTATCGGCTTAGCTGTCGCCATCGAGTTAAAATTACGGGGTGCTTCTGTAGCTATCGTCAGTCGCGACTTCCAAGAAGCTGCGGTTGTTGCTGCTGCTGGAATGATAGCACCTGATGCCGAAAAAATCCCACCCGGAGCGATGCAAGATTTGTGCTTTCGTTCTCGAACTTTATATTCTGAGTGGACGCGCAAGCTGGAAGAATTAAGTGGTATTAATACAGGATATTGGTGCTGCGGTATTTTGTCACCAGTTTATCAAGACTATGAAAAGAATGATACAGGTTCGGCTTCCTGGTTAGATAGAGAAACTATACATCAAATTCAATCCCAATTGGGAGAAGAAGTTGTAGGCGGTTGGTGGTATCCTGAAGATGCCCAGGTAGATAATCGTGCTTTATTTCGCTCGCTTAAAGCTACTGCTACTTCCTTAGGGGTTGAACTTAAAGAAGGTGTAAAAGTAGAAGGTATTCGTCAGCATCAACAACTTGTTGTCGGTGTTCAAACCAGCACCGGAATGATGACCGCTCAACATTATGTTTTAGCTGGTGGTGCTTGGTCAAGTGAGTTATTTCCTTTACCCATACGTCCTAAAAAAGGGCAAATTCTAAGCGTGCGGGTTCCAGAGTTTTTACCAGAATTACCCTTAACACGGGTGTTGTTTGGTGAAGATATTTACATCGTACCCAGACGCGACCGACGTATTATTATTGGTGCAACCGTTGAAGATGTTGGTTTTACACCCCACAATACCCCAGCAGGTATTCAAAATTTATTAAAAGCTGCAATCCGCTTATATCCCCAGTTAGAAAATTATCCCATTGAAGAATTCTGGTGGGGATTTAGACCCGCAACACCTGATGAATTACCTATTCTTGGTGATAGTCACTGTGAAAATTTAACTTTTGCAACCGGACATTACCGTAATGGTATTCTCCTTGCTCCTATCACTGCTGCTTTACTTACAGATTTAATTTGCGATAAAATATCTGACCCATTACTAGAACATTTCCATTTTTCTCGTTTCCACAACAAGTCATCTACTTTTGTAAAGTCATCTACTCCAATGCTCACACACTCTGCTAATTTTTCTTACAACTTTATTACTCAGGATAAACGAGATGTTTGTCCTGGGGAACACAACAATATTCAAGATACACCGTTGACAATTGCAGGTAAAACCTTCACTTCTCGATTGATGACGGGAACTGGCAAATACCGCAGTACTGAAGAAATGCAGCAAAGCGTTATTGAAAGTCATTGCCAAATTGTCACTGTAGCGGTACGACGGGTACAGACCAATGCTCCTGGACACGAAGGTTTAGCACAGGCACTTGACTGGAGTAAAATTTGGATGTTGCCCAATACTGCTGGTTGTAAAACTGCTGACGAAGCGATTCGGGTGGCACGCTTGGGACGAGAAATGGCAAAAATATTAGGACAGGAAGATAATAATTTCGTTAAGTTAGAAGTAATACCCGACCCTAAGTATTTACTCCCTGACCCTATTGGTACATTGCAAGCCGCTGAACAATTAGTAAAAGAGGGTTTTGCGGTGTTGCCCTATATTAATGCTGACCCTATGCTCGCTAAGCATTTAGAAGACGTTGGTTGTGCAACAGTTATGCCTTTAGCCTCACCAATTGGTTCTGGACAAGGGCTGCAAACAACAGCCAATATCAAAATTATTATTGAGAATTCAAAAATACCTGTAGTCGTTGATGCTGGTATTGGTGCCCCTTCGGAAGCTGCACAAGCAATGGAAATGGGAGCAGACGCATTACTCATAAATAGTGCGATCGCACTTGCTCGGAACCCGGCAACAATGGCACGGGCAATGAATTTGGCAGCCATAGCCGGACGTTTGGCATATCTTGCTGGTAGGATGCCTCTAAAAGATTATGCCAGTGCTTCGTCTCCTTTAAGTGGAACGATTACGAGTTAGAGGATATTTATAAAGTCGATATTACTACATGAGTGATGGGTTAAGGCGCTTTATGTAACTAAAGAGTCTCCAACTGAGTGCTACAAATGCGCCTAACCCATCCTACGTTTTTGGTTTTTGAGTTTTGATTTAAGAACAATGTAACGTTTTATCTCGGATTGTAAGAGCGTAGCTATTGTTTATGTAACATAAAAGCAACGAAATTTATAAAAGTATAAGGAATTTATAGATGCCCTATACAACAGAAGAAGGCGGACGTTTGAACAATTTCGCTCGTGAACCAAAAGTTTATCAAGCGGAGCCTTTGAGTCCAGAGCAAAAACGCAATAATATTATCTTGGCGTCTGCTGGTACAGTTTTGGTTGGCGGTTTAATAGTTGTAGCGTACGCAATTTCTCATTCTGGTTGATAAGCAAAATTTTTTGACAAAAGTTTATATTTACCAATTTCAGGTTCCCAATAAATGCGGAGCCTGCTTTTTATTTTTACTTTTAAAAATATAATATTTATTTTCTGAACATCTGTCGAAGCCCGATTAATTATGCGTAGGAACTGTATAAAATTCGTCTTTGCTGAGGTTATAACTGATACGTAATTAATTCCTAAAGATATGACTATGTTTAGAAGAGAGATTTATCCTGAGGGGAACGATGATGGATGGAAAAACATACTTATAGTCAAAACTACAGACTATATGCATCAACCCCGTAAGGGAATGTACACTGCATTTTGGCATTAATGCCGTCATGAGCATAAATGATACTCGACACCCGGATAACTCAGCTAGGAACAGACAAGTATATCATCGTTTAAAGCAAGCTCTCACGCTTGGTTTAAGACGACAAATTTTTATAGCAGTTTGTGACGATTTAAACTTAAGGAATAAGTTGGTAAGGCACTTACATGAGACTCTAGCGTATCCGCTAGGGCAAGTATTACATCAATCAAACGATGTACCATTTGATAGCACACCAGCTTACCCACGATTAGTCACCTTACGTTTAAATTTAAGTGACCCAAATCCAATAGCCCAAATCAACCAGTGGCTAAGTAATTATCCACCACCAAAAGTTGCACGAGTAAAAGACGCTCCACCACGTCCTTTACCAATTCCATCATTCCAAATAGTAGGAGCAGAGCAGCTAACAAAGCAGCCAGTTGCCGTACAGCGGTTATTTTTACATTATTTGCGATTAACCGAGCAGCATTTGAACAAAGCTGAATCGGACAGATTTTTAGACTCTAGCTTATTGATTTGGGTTCCCCGTCCCTGGCTACATGCAATCCAACAGTCTGCACCACAATTTTGGCGCAGTCGTACAGGTGTATTTATTTTTGCTGGGGAACCGACACCGACAGCACAAACCAAAACATCACCAGAAAGTTTTTCAGGTAATAGAGGTTTTGCCCCAGGTAATATAGATAGTAATATTGACGGTAGCCTAGACCAATCAATTTTTGATGAAGTAGTTACACCCAGAGAATTAGCTGAGGTTGAGACTACTGGGGATTTTAAATTTGTTGTTGAAGATTTTGATTTTCAGACAGAAGGAAAAGGGAATTTTCCACCAATACAGAGTGAAACTTCGACCTCAAAATCAGAATTAGTTAAAAATCAGCCAACAACCGATGAACCTAATAACAGGTCTAACAGACTTGAGACAAAATCCTTACCCAGTTTGCAACATGTTAATAAAGAACTCACAGAACTTGTACTAGAAACAATTAACACAGCGATTTCTACAGGTGCTATAGAAAATCAGGAAGCACAGCAAATACTTTTAGAAATTGAAAAATTACACGCACAAGCCGCTGAGTCAGAATATATAGGAGCAGCGTATCAAAAACTAGGAAATTTTTATAGACTTCAGATTGAATCCGGACAAGCGACTCTAGAAAACTTGATGGTAGCTATTTTGGCATACCAGGAAGCGATAGCGCACAATGAAATTTCCCCAGATGTACCGGATATTTTGAATGATTTGGGAACCCTTTACTGGATGCTGTACCGGACTCCACCAAATTCAGAGGAAGGTCAATCTTATATAGAACAAGGGATATCATTTTATCAGTTAGCGTTGAAATTAATTTCACCTGAAACCAACTCAGAAACCTATGCACGGGTACAAAATAATTTAGGGACAGCTTATGGTGATTTAGCTAGATTTGGTGACCCGGCAGAAAATTGGCAACAAGCGGTAGTAGCTTATAGCGAAACTTTACGTTTTAGAACCGCGCAAATGGATGCTATTAAATATGCTGCGACCCAAAATAACTTAGGTACAGCATACTGGCATTTAGCGCAACATAGTCAACCTGTTGTACATTTAAAAAAAGCAATAGCAGCTTATAAATTTGCTCTTGTTCACTATGTACCGAGTCAAGAACCACTCAAGTATGGGATGATTCAAAATAATATAGGCACAGCTTATTGGAATCTTGCTCAACACGAAAATGGTGAAGAAAATTTATTATTAGCTATCGAAGTTTATAACGAAGCATTAAAATACCGTACAGCGGCTAATGCTCCTACAGCCTGTGCTGCTACACAAAATAATTTAGGCACAGCTTATTGGCACTTGGCAAATTTACCTCAAACCACAAAAGAATTACGGCAAAAATATTTAAAATTGTGTATGGAAGCTTATGATGAGGCTCTTGCGCTTGCTCATTCTTTAACTAGTACAACTCTAAGTTTTGATGTATTTGCGACTCATAATAATTTAGGTCTTGCTCATTATCAGTTAGGAACAGACCAATATTTTCTTGTAGATAAAAAAGTTCGTTCGCAACATTTAGAAAAAGCTTTAGATAACCATTTACAAGCTTTAAATGGTGTTGCGACACAAACAGAAGCTTATCAAAATACTTTTAATTACTTGGTGAAAACAGTTCGGGCTTTCCATAGCGAGTTGGGAATACAAGGACAAAATTTAGCTTTATCTAAGCTTCCTGGTTATTTGCTACCGGATATTTTGCCTAAGTTGTAAAGAAATCCCACACCCCTCCCCAAAGAACCCCACCCCCAACCCCCTCCCCGCACGCGGGGAGGGGGCTACGATAAATGGAAACTTTTGTTGATTGATTAAACAGCAATCTCTCGCTCCCCCGTTGTTTTGTTCCCACACTCAGTGTGGGAAGGTGGAAATCGTAGCCCCCTCCCCGTTTACGGGTTGGGGGTTGGGGGTGGGGTTCTGGGGTTTGCTACTTTTACTCATCCGTTTTAATTGCTGCAAAAAGAGCAGAATAATCATCATTCGCAAACCCCCAATTCATGGCAATTTTCAAGAGAGTTCGCACCCCTTCCACACTGCTAACATTTAGACCTAAGGATTCAGCTTCTGAGAGGAACAAATCGGTGTCTTTAAATAAATATTTCGTGGGGAAATTTGGATTTTCGTAGTCATTATCCAGCATTCGCTGTAATTTCTTGTCAAAAGTCGGTGCGTAGAGAGAACTATCGCGTAAAATTTTCATAAATAGTTCTACGTCTACCCCTTGACGCTGAACAAAAGCAAGACTCATACCAAAAGCTGTTGTCAGGGAAGCAATTAATTGATTTAGTGCTAATTTTAAAGCGGCAGCACTTCCGACAGGGCCTATAAGTAGAGGCTCCGGACTAAAATATCGCAATAAGCGTAAGTTTTTACTATACTGATTAGGTTCTCCACCAACCATCACAATTAAATTACCTGTTTCAGCTTCGGGAATACTTCCCAAAACAGGAGCCTCAATATATTCTCCACCTGCCGTAATCACAGTTTCCTGAATTTCTTGGCTTTCGCTGGGAGTGATTGTTCCCATTTGGATGACAGTGCGTCCTTTGAGATAACGTAGCGAAGCATCTGATAGCAATACATTATAAATTGCTACTGTATTCGTCAACATAAGGATTACACAATCTGCAGCGCGAATTGCTTCGTAGGGTTTTGTCGCGATTTCCGCACCTAACAATTGTAATGGTTTCAACTTTTCTGGGGTGCGGTTGTAAGCAATCAGTGGTACATTTGCCTGTAACAAACGCTGCGCCATTGGTAGTCCCATTAATCCTGTCCCCAGAAATGCTACCTTCATGGTTTTCAAGTTCCCTTTTTTTGAGTTTTGAGTTAGAAATCCAAGCTTATAAATTATGAGTTATGAGTTTAAGGTTATAAGTTTTGAATTTTTAATTTTGAGTTAAGAGTTACAAATTGTAAATTTAACAATTCACACTCAAAACTCAAAACTCAAAACTCTAAATTATTAATTCTAAATTTATTAACCTCCCGCAGCAAATGTAACCATAATAATTACAGAAAATAAAATACCGGGAGTAAGTAATAGAACCAGCATCAACAATTCATGGGGAGTCATAATTATTACCTATGTAATGTCTCTGTTATAAATGTAATCATTGCTATGTGAAATTAGCGATTAAAATTGGCAATATTTATCAAGTTTTAAGGTTTCACATCTCTATTTAGCATCTACATTCCTTCTGGAACAGCAAATCCTTTCAGGGTTTGAGCTTTTTCTACCGGAGAGAGTCCTTTGCTTTGAGCTAAAACACCAAAGTTACCCAGTCCCAAGGGGTCTATTAGTTGCTGGAGTGCGTCTCGGCGTTTTAATAATTGGGGAAGGGGTAGGTTTTGGTAAGATATACCCGCGATTCGGTCACCCAAACCTAATGCCATTAAAAATAATCCTTGTTGAGTAAAACTAATTTTATCTAAACCACAGGTCTCTCCCCATCGTTCTAAAGCGGTAAAGTTTACGTGAGTTGTGATATCTTGCTGTCCAATATTGATGTAAGGGTTATTGTGACGATGATGCTGGTAGTAGCATTGTAGGGTTCCTTCGTTTCTCCTGGGGTTGTAGTAACGAGTTGCAGGATAACCGTAATCAATGGTTAACACATACCCACGTTGTAATTTGTTTGCTACGACACTTAGCCATTTAAAAGCGGTTAAGTTAATTTCACTACGATAATTGTCTGGATATTGATTTAAATCAATTTCTATTAGCTGGAAATATTCAGCGAACTGAGGTGTGGATGGTTCGGCTAAAACTTCGATAAAACCTGAGTTTTCTTGGGAGGTTAGGTCATTATTTGTTATATAAACTTCTTGGAGTTTTCCCTCTTTTATAATAAATTGATTGACTGGAAAAGCATCTACAAGTTCGTTAGAAAAAAAACAACCTGTAATAGAATTATCTAATATTTCTTCTAAGTCACACCAGGTTACAGATAAATCTTGTAGGTGTTTCTGCTGTTCCTGTTTTAAACCTAAGGATTTTTCTACAATTATATATTTTAACGCGGCATAAAAATCAGAGTATTTCTGCTGGATATACTTCAAAATATCAACTGCCAAATATCCTTGACCTGCTCCCATTTCTACAATAGAAAAAGATGTTGGTTTTTCTAAAATTTCCCATATTTCTAGAAACTGCTCGGCTAATAATTCACCAAAGTCGCAACCTAGGTGAACTGAAGTAAAAAAGTCTCCTTGTTTGCCGATATTTAACGCTTTTGTTGAATAATAGCCGTATTGACGATGATATAAGGCTATATCCATATATTCGGCAAAATTGATGCGTTTTTGGGGACTTGTTGCTATGTTACTATTAATAATTTCGATTAGGGTTTTTGAGGAATCCATAGTGTTTCGTGCTATATCCAAAAGCTACTAACAAACAAGCGAGCAAGATGCTCGCACTACATACATCCGGAAGCGAGCAAGATGCTCGCACTACATACATCTGGAAGCGAGCAAGATGCTCGCACTACATACATCTGGAAGCGAGCAAGATGCTCGCACTACATGCATCTGGAAGCGAGCAAGATGCTCGCACTACATACATCTGGAAGCGAGCAAGATGCTCGCACTACATGCATCTGGAAGCGAGCAAGATGCTCGCACTACATACATCTGGAAGCGAGCAAGATGCTCGCACTACATACATCTGGAAGCGAGCAAGATGCTCGCACTACGACGACTGTATAAAAATACAGCTGCTCTTTTATTAGGGAGCATCCCAAATGTGTAAATTTATCAAAGGTGGTGCGTAGCATTGTAGTGCGAGCATCTTGCTTGCTCGCTCGCATGTAAATGTTAGTGTTCGCTTGCATGTAAATGGTAGTGCGAGCATCTTGCTCGCTTATCGCTTGCATGTAAATGGTAGTGCGAGCATCTTGCTCGCTTATCGCTTGCATGTAAATGGTAGTGCGAGCATCTTGCTCGCTTATCGCTTGCATGTAAATGGTAGTGCGAGCATCTTGCCCACTTATCGCTTGCATGTAAATGGTAGTGCGAGCATCTTGCCCACTTATCGCTTGCATGTAAATGGTAGTGCGAGCATCTTGCTCGCTTATCACTTGCATGTAAATGGTAGTGTGAGCATCTTGCTCGCTTATCACTTGCATGTAAATGGTAGTGCGAGCATCTTGCCCACTTTTACGTAATGGTAAGCGGGACGCTCGCACTACTTTTGCAAAATTGGGATGCTTCCTTTGGTTATACCTGTAGATAAAAATATGATTTATTTATCTGTCTACAGAACCCATAATTACGTCAATGCTACCCAAGATTACTACTACGTCTGCTACTTTCATACCACGCAGTAAGCTAGGTAAAATTTGCAGGTTGTTGTAATCTGCAGGACGAATTTTAAAACGCCAAGGGAATACGTTGTCGTCACCAACCATGTAAATTCCTAATTCGCCTTTACCGCTTTCTACACGAGCGTAAAGTTCGCCTTTGGGAATTTTGAAGGAAGGAGAAACTTTTTTAGCAACAAATTGGTAGTCAAAGCCATTCCATTCGGATTTAGCTCCTTCCATCATCCGCTTAGCTTCTAAGTTTTCGTAAGGGCCACCAGGAAGTCCTTTAATTGCTTGACGAAGAATTTTTACTGATTCGCGCATTTCTCGCATCCGCACAGTATAACGGGCTAAGCAGTCTCCTGCGGTTTCCCATTGTACGTCCCAGTCGAAGTCGTCGTAACATTCGTAGTGGTCTACTTTCCGCAAGTCCCATTTAACGCCGGAAGCCCGTAACATAGGTCCAGAAAGTCCCCAGTTAATTGCTTCTTCTTTAGTGATAACGCCGATTCCTTCGATACGACGACGGAAAATAGGGTTATTGGTAACTAATTTTTCGTATTCGTCGATTTTAGGTAAGAAGTAGTCGCAGAAGTCTAGACACTTGTCTATCCAACCGTAAGGGAGGTCTGCTGCGACACCACCGACGCGCCAGTAGTTATTATTTACCATGCGGTAACCTGTTGCTGCTTCCCACAGGTCATAAATCAATTCACGTTCGCGGAATTGATAGAAGAAGGGTGTTTGTGCCCCAACGTCAGCCAGAAATGGACCAAACCACAGCAAGTGATTGGCGATGCGGTTCAACTCCAGCATGATAACGCGGATGTAGCTAGCACGTTTGGGTACGCTAACATTTGCCAATCTTTCGGGAGCGTTTACTGTGACTGCTTCGTTAAACATTCCTGCTGCGTAGTCCCAACGGCTAACATAGGGAACGTACATTACTGTGCTGCGGTTTTCCGCAATTTTTTCCATTCCCCGGTGCAGGTAACCAATTACTGGTTCACAATCAACCACATCTTCGCCATCGAGGGTGACAATTAACCGCAAAACCCCGTGCATTGATGGGTGGTGGGGTCCCATGTTTAGCACCATTGGTTCGGTGCGGGTTTCGATTCTTGCCATAATGTTCAGTGTTCTCCCGTTTGTGACGATGTAAAAATTGAACCGCGTAGATGCTGACCAGATTTCTTTTATCGGGTCTGCCAAAAACAAAGAATATCAGTTTATAGATTAATTACCTGTAATTAGGTAATTTGGAGAGTAGAGTTGGCAGGAGATGGTTTAGATGGTGATGTTTATTTTTATTGCACTTCTCTATTAATTATATGGATTTGGAGATACAGGGAATGGAGGCGCAGGAATTTTTTCATGTGCCCGTATTGAGTCGAGAGGTAATTTCTGGGTTAATATTGCGTCCTGGTGGGCATTATTTGGATGCTACTGTTGGGGGCGGTGGTCACAGTAGTTTGATTCTGGAAGCCTATCCAGATATACGCTTGACCGCTATTGACCAGGATGAAGTTGCCTTAGCTGCTGCACAAAAACGATTGGCATCTTATGGTGAACGTATCAAATTTCTTTATAGTAATTTTGCGGCTTACGAGTTCCCAGCAAAGGAATACGATGGAATTCTTGCGGACTTGGGTGTGAGTTCCCACCATTTAGACTCACCAGAGCGCGGTTTTAGTTTTCGTCACACAGCCAGTTTGGATATGCGGATGGATAAGGGACAGTCTTTAACAGCGGCTGAGATAATTAATCACTGGGATGAAGTGGAATTAGCAGATATTTTCTTTAAGTACGGAGAGGAACGCTTATCCAGACGTATTGCCAGACGTATTGTAGAAAAACGTCCGTTTAATACGACAACAGAATTAGCAGAAGCAATTGCTTATTCGGTTCCTCGTAAATATCGCTATGGGAGAATACATCCAGCTACTCGTGTTTTTCAAGCTTTGCGGATTGTGGTGAATGACGAGTTAAGGGCTTTGGAAACTTTACTAGCAAAAGCACCAGAATCTTTAGTTGATGGTGGCAGAATTGCGATTATCAGTTTCCACAGTTTAGAAGACCGATTGGTAAAAAATGCTTTTAGAAATTCTCCGATTTTAAAAATAGTCACAAAGAAACCTCTTGAAGCACAGGACGACGAAATAGTCAATAATCCGCGCGCTCGCTCAGCAAAGTTGAGAATAGCGGAGAGGATGGGGAGTAGGGAGTAGGGAGTGGGGAGTGGGGGTGGATTTGTTCTTGAAGAGGGAGGGCGTTTTTAAATAAAACATTAAATATTATTCATCCCAATACTTGTCGGTTAAGCCCAAAAACATGAAAATGCGTAGGTTGGGTTGAGGAACGAAACCCAACATTTGCGGTAGTTTGTTGGGTTTCCGTTATTCCTCAACCCAACCTACAAAAATCCTTAACCGAGCAGTATTGTTATTCATCCCACCCATAAGCCAGGGAATAAATTCCCTGTCTAAAAGCTAAAGTCCTCTGAAGAGGACTAATAAGAAACAAAATTGTTAGCAGAATATTAAACTTTTTTTTAATATTTTTTTGATGTATTGTTTAGTCCTCTTTTAGAGGACTTCAGCTTTTAGACAGGGAATTTATTCCCTGGCTTGTGGATTGTGTGTGGCTTGTGGTACGAATGACGCTTCGCTTAATATTCTCTTTATAAACATTCTCTGACCCATGAACGAAAAGCTTTCATCGCAGTATTTCGTCCTACCGTTTTACTCATTTGCAGGTACTTTGGAATTGCTTGTGCAATAGGCAATTGTGGGAAGATACGGCTGTCATCAGATTTCACATATTTACCATTAACCAACACACTAATTTCCAATTTATCCCCATTCCAGCGCCATAATTCGGGAACTCCCAGTGCTTGGTAGTTATCAAGCGGAGTACGTGAAGTGATATCTATTTCAATCGCAAGTTCGGGACTTGGGTCAACATTCAAATCGATGCGCTTTTTTCCCCGAACAGCTGCTTCGTTTTCGATATAAAAACAGTCGTCAGCTTCAACACCTGCAGACATCTGAGCATTTTTAAATGTTGTCGAAGCCAAACTAAGAAATTCGGTATCAAGTTCTTCGAGAAGAGCTTTTATGAAGTCACCGATAACTACTTTATCGTTTTCATGTTCGGGTAAAGGTGTCATTATTTCTAAAGTTCCCTGGCTGTAATTCACTCGTGAAGCGCGACGTTCTCCTAATTCTTCTAGAATGCGCTCGTACATCTGCCAGGTGACATTTTTTAATAACAACTGCTGTCCGGGAGGAACAATTATTTGCTCTAACTCTAGCAGCATAAGTAACTCCAATTAAATTTTAATAATTTGATATGCGTAAATCAGTATTACCAATATTTTACCGCTTTATTACGAATTACGAATTGATTTAATCACTCGTGGAATTTCCACACAAAAAGTAGAACCTTTACCCAACTCACTCTTAACACTTATAGTTCCCTGCATTAATTGCACCAAAGACTTAGCAATCGCAAGTCCCAAACCGATACCACCGTATTTCCGTGTGGTTGTTTGGTCTACCTGACGAAATTGCTCAAAAATCATATCCAAATCTGACTCCGAGATACCTATACCAGTATCTGTAAGCGCAATGGCAATTCTATCACTATTAACTTCCCAAACTTTTACTTCCACGCTACCAGTTTCTGTAAACTTCAAAGCATTTAGTAACAATTTAAGCAGAACTTCTTTCAGACGCACACTATCATTAACTACCAAAGGATTTTTCAGATTAACTTCTACTTGTAAATTCAAACTCTTTTCATCAGCCAATGATAAATGCTCAGTGACAGTCTTAAAAACTAAATTTCTTAAATTAAATTCTTGAATATTAAAAGATAAACGGTCTGTTTCGTTTTGAACAAAATAAAGCATATCCTCAATAATAGTCAGCAAGTGGTTGCCGTTGCTGAGAATGCGTTGTACCATCTCTGTTTGCGGTTCCGACAAACCAGAAGTACGTTGACGTAGAAGTACCTGCGACAACCCCATAATTACATTAAGAGGTGTACGAAGTTCGTGAGAAGTAGTGGATAAAAATTGTGATTTTATTTTTGCTGCTTGTAAAAGTTCTAAGTGCTGTATTTGTACTTGATGACGGGTTTTTTCCAATTCTTGATTTTGTTCTTTTAATTCTTGATTTTGTTCTTTTAATTCTTGCTTTTGTTCTTTTAATTCTTGATTTTGTTCTTTTAATTCTTTGAAATGTTTAGCATTGTTAATTGCAACTGCTGCCACATCCGTAACTGAATTTAAAAAAGTTTGTTCCAATTCATTGAATGCATAGCGATTATTCCAGCTACCGACTGCTAGCACTCCTAAACATCCAGTTGTCTCTGATTCAATTACAGTCGCGTATATTAAAGAAGAAATTCTGGAGTCTTGACTCCCAAAAAGCTGATTAACTCCTGTGAGAAAAACTATTTCTAGTAAACCATTAATAGTATTATTTTCAGAATTATTTATTTTAAATAATGAAAGACCTTCAGATGTAATACCAAAAGTAGTCTTGAGTTCTAGCTGCTGAGTTTGAGGATTTTGTAATGCAATCAGACAAAAATCAGCACCTTCGATGGCTATACAAACCTCTTCTACAATTAAGTTTAATAAATTAGGTAAATCTGTTAGTTGTTTATGAAAAAGGGACGTTAGCCTTTGGAGTTCCCTAAGTTGTTGAGGCAAAAGCGATACATTTACCTTTTGCTCTAGACTAGGTTTTTGTTGTTCGTGTAAAATGTTCATTACTTGAAGGTGATGTTCTCCTGTATCATTGCTCCGCAATTGCTCGCACCCAATTTCTACATTTTCTTTCTTACACATCCAAGAAAAAGCTCTACTTTGGGAAACTTTAGTACTGTCTTGTACACCCAATAATTTTGTAGATTCTATTGTAAATTCCACATTTTTAGCATAGTCAATAGTACTTTCTATTAGCGGACTAGCTCCTAGAGAGTAGTATTCACTGTGACAATCTTCAATAAGTTCACGATTACCTGATGGTGCATTTAGTTCGAGGAGGTTAGCACCCTTCAAATTAGAAGAAACTAGCCATTGTGTATATAAGTGGCTATTTTCGCTAACATTCGTCAACTCATTTGTTAATAAATTAGCCCAAGGCAATTTACACAAATGAAACACTTGTCTAATTTCTACCTCAAAAATACTACCGAAGTCTGCTATCTGGGATACTATCAGCAAGGGTATTGAATTTTCTTGCTTAATAATATGGTTTTCGGCGTTTTTTAGAAAAACAAATGGAGTTAAAAAAACATATTCCTGTTCTTCGATTTTGTAGATGTAGCCAAAGATAGGATTTTCTCTGTTGCTCGTGTACTCAGTTGGTAGTGTCCCCGAATTGAATTTATTTACAGCATCTCCAGCTAAAGATAGTTGATTTCTTTGTGGATATGCTATTGCTGTTATTTGATGATTAGTATTTCTCTGAGGTAGTAGCTGCAATGCCGCAATTGCTTCTTCCCAGAATAAGGCTTGGGATGATTGTAATACTAAGCCTACACTGTTAAATTGCCCTATTCTCCAATTTTTGTCTATTTCATTTGACTCCAGCAAATAAATTTTGAATATTTCTACCATTGCCGTCATTTGATTTTTTACATACTCTCATTTTTTACAGATTTTCACGCAAATTTAATACGTAATTATACCGAACTTTTATTTTTATCTTTTTGGGATTTTTCTACCCGAAAAAATATATGTAATATTTTTGTCTTTTGGCAACGGTATATTTTCGTATATAGGGTTAAGCTATGCAGATAGAAGCACGCCATTATTAAAATCGCGGATACCCAAGCAAAATCCATTAAGCTGAGTTTAATGAATTAGTGAACTATAACAATACACAAATTTAAAAATACATATTAATAGGAAATAGGTTAGATTTAACAGCTAACAATTTTCCTAACAGCGACCAAATTTAGTAACATAAAAATCACACGAATAGAACAAATAAAGCCTATTTCCCCTGATTATTCTCTGCTCACCTGATTTTACTAGCCTATTTAATAGTCAATTTTCTTAAGCCTTGTAATGTTGTGATGACTTATAATATATCTCAGAGAAAAAGATTATCATTTCTTAAGTCAAGTAAATATTTGATTTTATCGACTGAATTAATATTGTTATCTTACATCAACATTTGTAATTTTATACTTCACAACATGAGATTTATGCATAATTAGAATGCGTTTAATACATGTGTTCGACTATACTTTTGTAACTGTGCATTCCTCGTACGCATAATCCCCCATATCAATTCGCAATTATTTAAATAATTGCGAATTGGGAACTGCGAATTGCTAATTGTTTTCCCCACTCCCCACTTTTTTCATTCGTTCTGGACTACCTGTGGGAATCGACGCAATTAGTCTTTGGGTATATTCTTGTTTGGGTTGACGGTAAATATCTTCTGCTGTACCTTCTTCCACAATTTGACCCCGATTCATTACCAAAATTCTGTCGCTCATAAATTTGACGACACTTAAATCATGGGAAATAAAAATGTAAGTTAAGCCAAATTCGTCTTGCAGTTCTTTCAATAAGTTCAGCACTTGCGCTTGTACAGAAACATCCAATGCTGAAACAGATTCATCACAGATAATAAATTTAGGATTTAATGCTAAGGAACGAGCAATACAAACTCGTTGTCGTTGTCCTCCGGAAAATTGGTGTGGATAGCGATTGATTGCGTCTGCACTTAATCCCACTCGTTCCAAGAGATATGCAGCGCGTTCTTTTTGTTCTTGCTTATTTTTGCCAATGCTATGAATTATCAGTGGTTCCATAATTGCGTCTCCCACTTTCATACGTGGGTCAAGAGCGCTAAAAGGATTTTGAAAGACGATTTGCATTTCGCGACGGAGTTTTTGCAAAGCTTCTCCTTTGATGGTTGTGATATCTTTGCCCTCAAAGAAAATTTGACCACTCATTGGTTCAATCAAACGTAACAAGGTTCTACCAAGAGTGGTTTTCCCACAACCAGATTCCCCCACCAATCCCAAAGTTTCCCCTGGTTTAACATCAAAAGATACGCCATTTACCCCCATGTAATAACGTTTTGTTCTACCAAACATATTTTTGATGGGGAACCCAACCTTAAGGTCATGAACTCGTAGTAAGGGTAGCTGAGCATTGAGGCTTATTAATCTATTAACTATTGTGTCGCTGCTCACTTCTAATGGTGTTGCAGGTTGTTTTGCCTGAATTAGTAAATTACCAGTTGCTGTTTCCTCCACATTCATATAGTCGGAAACTGTAAGCAATTTTTGGGGACGACGGTTAAGACTGGGACGACAAGCGACCAAACCCTTTGTATAGGGATGTTGGGGATTATCAAAAATTTGTCGTGCATCCCCGAATTCAACTATTTTCCCTCGATACATGACCGCGACTTTATCAGCAATTTCCGAAATTAATCCTAAATCGTGGGTGATAAAAATCATTCCCATGTCGCGACGTAACTGCAATTCTCGCATCAATTCAATTATTGTTGCTTGCACGGTTACATCTAATGCGGTGGTGGGTTCATCTGCTATTAGTAACGATGGGTTACAAGAAATTGCCATCGCAATCATTACCCGTTGTAATTGTCCCCCAGAAAGTTGGTGCGGATAACGTTCTAAATAATTTTCTTTATGTTCGTTCACCAGCTTAGCTATTTTGTGTCCGTCTGGAGGTTCTTTGGAAGTTTGTTTCCAAGTTTCCAAATATTGTTCCTGTAACTGTTGGTCACTAGGAAGAAGTTTAACTTCTTGCAAACCAGCAATTGCCTTTTGACGTGCTTCCGCTTCAGTAATTTGTTGGTGGCGTAAAATTGCTTCAGTGATTTGAAAACCAATACTGTAAACCGGATTTAGGGAACTCATTGGTTCCTGGAAAATCATCGCAATATCCCCACCCCGGTACAACAGCATTTCAGATGGTGACAATCCCAGTAGACTTATTTGCCTAGCACCTTCCTGGGGACGAAACAAAATTTCTCCCTGACTTACTCTTCCTGGTGATTGCACCAAACCCATCACAGCCAAAGAAGTGACAGATTTTCCACTTCCCGACTCTCCCACTATCCCTATGGTTTCACCACGATGCAACTCAAAAGATATACCATCAACTGCTTTCACGAATTTGCCATCACCAGGAAATTCTACTTGTAAATTACGAACCTCTAGGACAGTTTCTCTCATAGGATTTTATGTGTGGGTTTTTACTTATAAATAAACTGAATTTTAACAAAACATAATTTTGTGTATGTAAATATAACACAAGAGACCTAACCCCCCTACCCCCCTTCCCTGCTAGGGAAGGGGGGAATTTAAGGTTTAAAATTACTACAAATTCACGGATTATTTTTTCGGACGTAAAATCTATTCGTTACATCTGTTAATAATCCATTACTCACTTGCAAGCTTAAGTATACAAAGGTACTAACTAATTTAGAATGGTATCTCGTCATCCTCATAATCATCACTTGCATCACTCTGTGAATTGGCTGGTGGTGGTGCAGGTTGACTAAATTTTTCTTGCGAGCGAGTATTTGTATTATTTGCTACTGGCTTATTCGCAGGACGAGATGGTTCGTAGTTAGTTTCTTCAGACCCGCTGTAAGAAGTGGGAGCATAATTTGAAGTTTGGGGTGCAGGTTGCTGATAGTTTTCTTTAGGAGCGACCCCATACTCATTATTATTTGCTGAATATCCAGTGTTTCGTTGTTGTTCGTAATTATTATTGGAATTATTGGAAAAATTATTATCGTAGGACGATACCCCAGAGTTACCTTGATATGCTGTAGCTGCTGCAGGTGTTCCCATTGAAGGTGCAGCACTAAAATCGTAACTTGTCACCAAGGGATAAATTCTTTGAAGGTTCAGTTCTGCTTGTTTTTCCTTAAAGCCTTCACGACGCTGGATAGTGTTCATACCCAAACGTCCTTCTAAAATTACCTTATCGCCCTTGTGATAATTTTGCTTAATTTCTCCTGCAATTCTTCCCCAGCCTACAACTTTTAACATGAAAGGAGGCTCCTCTTCTCGTGCTGATGGAAATTGCACCATCATTTCGGCTAGCTCCATCCCGTCTGGAGTGTAACGCTGTGTGGGTTCGTCGTAAATTTCTGCCATCAAAATGCAATTGTTCATTTCATTTGTCTCCTGGTTGGGGAATTGGGAATGGGGAATTGGGGAATGGGAGTGGGGAGTGGGGAGTGGGGAGTGGGGAATTGGGAGTGGGGAATTGGGAGTGGGGAATTGGGAGTGGGGAATGGGGAATGGGGAATGGGGAATGGGGAGTTTTTTTATCTTTAAATTTTGTTTGTGGGTTCTGATTTTTAATACATTATTTTTTATTTTGGGATAAAAACACTGCAAGGTAATCTTTATTAATGATGCTTTATGACTATTTCTACGTTGTATACAATAATCTTTAATAAATCTTAATAATCATTTAAGTAAATCCATGTTAGCAATATAAAGCTTAAGTCAGTTTTAACATAAAAAACCAAGCGATGGTCGTGAATAACGGACGCTTGCTACTTACGCCGTCGCCTGATATGTCAAAGGTTGTGTTCTGCAATCAGCAGTACAATAGTACCACGTAAATAATATTTATTCAAAATATTTTTTTGAGGCAGCTAGTTTAAAGTAAAGCTATTTGCTTTTTTATCCCTAAAGCATGTTTTTTGACTTTCCGCAAAAACCTCGACCGTGTATTATAAGCCCACTCCACATATTTATAATTTGAAGCTTAACAGTCAACAGTCAACAGTCAACAGTCAACAGCTATTACTAGAAAAACTCGTGGCCCAGGTTGCTTTAGAAAACGTCTACAAAAGTTATCCCCCTCGTAAAGGGGAAAGTACTGCTTCGTCAAGTCAGTCCTCTGCCAAAACTGGTAGTAAAACTGATTCAACTAATCATCGTTCGGATGCCGTAAATGTTTTGCGACGAATCAACCTCACTATCGCAGATGGTGAATTTATGGTTTTGGTGGGTCCCTCTGGTTGTGGGAAAAGTACTTTGCTACGGTTAATCGCTGGTTTGGAGCAATTAACGGGGGGTCAAATCTTGGTCGGTGAACGTTTAGTTAATGACTTACCCCCCAAAGAACGTGATATCGCGATGGTGTTTCAAAATTACGCTCTTTATCCTCATATGACTGTCTACGACAACATAGCATTTGGATTGAGACGTCGTTCTTTAGAAGACAGAGGAAAAAACAATTCCTCATTTCCTAACTGGGCAGAAAATATGTTGGTGGAAGCCAGCCGAAAATTGCCGAAAGGTTTGCGTTATATTTCCGACCGCGAAAAAACAGTATATGAAAGAGTACATAACGTCTCGCAGCTTTTGCAAATTGAACCACTATTAAATCGTTTACCCAAACAATTGTCGGGTGGACAACGACAACGGGTAGCTCTCGGTAGGGCTATTGCCAGAAAACCACAAGTGTTTTTGATGGATGAGCCACTTTCCAACTTAGATGCAAAACTTCGTGCCGAAACCCGTGCTCAAATAGTCAAATTACAACGTCAATTAGGGACAACTACAATTTACGTCACCCACGACCAAACGGAAGCGATGACAATGGGTGACAGAATAGCGATTATGAACTTAGGGCAAATCCAACAAGTTGCTGCACCTTTGGAACTTTATAACCGTCCTGCAAACCGTTTTGTCGCGGAGTTTATTGGTTCACCACCAATGAATTTTATTTCCGTAGAGTTTCACGCACCCTTATTGATAACTAATTCTCAATTTCGTTTCACCCTGCCAGAAATTTGGGGGAAAACGCTACAAAATTACGATGGACGAAAGCTAATTTTAGGAATTCGACCAGAACATTTAAGCGTAGGCGTTCCAGCCACAAAAAATTTTCCAGTACAAGTGGAACTAGTCGAAAACCTCGGTAACGATAGTTATATTTCCGTTCAAATAACTGATACCAATTTTCAACAAATTTCCTTTGCTTCCAACACCATCCAAGTGCGAGTGCCACCAGAAAGACAAGTGCGAGTTGGGGAACAACTGTGGTTATCCTTAACACCAGATAAACTACACTTTTTCGACCCAGAAACCGAAGAAGCAATATACCCTAAAAATCCATCGATAAATTTGCCATTTCAAAACTAAATGAACTGACCTAACCCCCAACCCCTTCCCTTACAGGGAAGGGGAGTAAGATTTTGTATTTACACTCAAACTAAAACTGTTATATCAATGGCAGTAAAAAAAGACCCCTCTCCAAACCTCTCTCGTTGTTCTTAGGTGCGTCTTAATTTCCCCCTTCCCTACAAGGGAAGGGGGGTAGGGGGGTTAGGTTTGTGTGTGAATTAAACCTCCACCACAACCGCTTCCTGTTCTCTTTCAACAAAAGATTGGACACGAGCGCGGTATTGTCTTAAGGAGTCGTCCACCCATTCGCGGTCGTTGCTGTTTGCATATAAATGTACTAATGGTTCGCTAGCGTCTGGGAGGACTAAAATCCAACTGTCGTCATAGGGTTGGCAAATTTTCACTCCATCGATTAGTTCCAGATTTTGAGCCGGATGGGTTTCTACTAAGTGTCGCATTAGGGCACCTTTTACTGTCCAGGGACAACGGACTGTATAAGTTTTGTGAATCACCCTCGGTAATTCCGAACGGACAGAGGCAATAGACCGCTCTTGGATGGTGAGCATTTCAATTAGTTTGGCTATGCAGTACATAGCATCAAATCCTGGATGTAATTGGGGAAAGATAAAACCAACATCACCGCTTCCACCTAGCACCACATTGGGATTTTTCTGACAAGCTTCCATCAACGCGGTGGGGTTAGCTTTGGTACGAATTACCTTACCATCGTGACGACGGGCTATTTGTTCCACTGCGGAAGAAGCGTGAACTGGTACTACTACTGTTCCTCTGGGATTTGAGGTTAGTATCATTTCTACCATAAGGGCCGTTAACATTTCCCCACGGATGGGAATACCTGATTCATCAACTAAAATTAGCTGTTCCCCGTTGGCAGAAACCTGAATACCAAAGTTTGCTTTTACCGCTTCGACTACATGACCTAATTGGGTCAAAAGTCCTTCTCGGTTGGTTGGGGTCATTGATGTTTTATTCAAGCTCGCATTCAACACCACTACATCCGCACCAAAATTATCTAACATTTGGGGCAACACAGCACCGGACACAGCATAAACGTAGTCAATCACGACTTTAGCGCGACTGTTACGAATTGTAGAAATATGTAGTAATTTCTCAAAAGCTGTGCAATATAGGTCTGATACTTGACTGGGGTAGGAGACATCACCCACTTCATGAAGTTGGGAACGACGCATATCTTCTTTAAAATAAGCCCCTTCAATTTTTTTCTCTAGGGCTTTAGATATATTGATTCCCTTACCATCCATGAACTCAATCAAAATATAATCGGGTCGGTCGGGGTGTACTCTTACGTGAATACCACCAGCTACACCCATTGTGGGAATGACGGTACGAGCGATGGGTATTGCTGTTGCATCGAGGTTTTGAATATCTACACCTACCGACATCAGACCAGCTATTAACGAACGAGTGACCATACGAGAAATGTTGCGTTGGTCGCGGGAAACGGTTACTTTTGAACTTGGTTTCAATGTTGAACCGTAAGCTGCTCCCAATTTGACGGCAAACTCTGGAGTAATGTCAATATTGGCTAGACCTTGGACACCTCGTTGTCCAAATAAATTTCTTTGGGCTGTATTACCCCAAATTAAATTAATGTTTAAAATCGCACCAGATTCAATTTTTTTGCTCGGCCAAACTCTTACTCCTGGGCTGATTTGAGCTTCTTCTCCCACTGTCGAAAGCGAACCAACTACAGCAGCTTCTAATACATGGGCACGGCGGTCTACACGGGTGCCACGAGAAATTACACAAGCCGACAGATTGGCTTCTTCACCGATTATTGCACCGTTCCAAAGAATTGGACGCTTGAGGTTGGCATCAGAACCAACGGTGACATTATCACCAATGACAGTACCGGATTCTAAGTGTACCCGTGCCCCAATACGGCAATTATCACCAATCACTACTTGTGGCTCAATTTTGGCAGTGGGGTCGATGTAAGTATTTTGACCAACCCAAATATTGGGGGAAGTTTCTTTATAAGCAAATTCTAGTTTTACTTTTCTTTCAAGGGCATCATACTGAGCTTCACGATAAGCATCGAGGTGTCCGACATCGCACCAATAACCATCGGCAACATAGCCGTACATTGGGTCATTTTTCGCTAGGAGTAAAGGAAATAAATCTTTAGAAAAGTCACATTCAGTATTTGCTGGTAAGTATTCTAGAACTTCTGGCTCCAAAATATAAGTACCAGTGTTGACTGTATCAGAAAAAATTTCGCTGGTAGAAGGTTTTTCTAGAAAACGGTTGATTCGACCTTCTTCGTCAGTGATGACCACCCCAAATTCAATTGGGTTGGGGACACGGGTCAAAATCAAAGTTGCTTTTGATTTTTTTCGTTTGTGAAATTCAATTGCGGCACTCAGGTCAAAATCGGTTATACTGTCCCCGCTAATAACTAAAAATGTCTCATCCAATAGCTCAGCTATATTTTTTACACAGCCCGCTGTTCCTAGAGGTTGGTCTTCTTCCACGGCATAAGTCATTTGTACGCCAAAATCGCTACCGTCCTGAAAATAGTCCCGTAAAGAGTCGGGTAAATAATGTAACGTGGCAACGACTTCGGTAATGTTATGTCGTCTGAGAAGATTGATAATATGTTCAGCAATTGGGCGATTGAGAATCGGCACCATTGGTTTTGGCAAGTCACAAGTTAAGGGACGAAGTCGCGTTCCCGAACCACCTGCCATTAGTACTGCACGCATAAATCCTCCTGAGCGGTTTGCTTGACTTCCTCGATGCTGCTAGACCCAAAAAAACAATTTGTAATTGTTCTTTATCTTTAGTGTCCTACGGAATGTGAACCTTACACACATCCGTAAGAAGCATCTCGCTAGAGAAAATAAAGTCTCAATGCGGCCACACTAACCCGTTTGTCGTCAGAAAATCAACCACGAAGATACGTTCGCGCAGCGTGCCGCTTCGGCATAGGACACGAAGAGGGAAGAGGGGAGAGGGAACATAGTTTTTTCCTAGCCAGCATAGGGGAAGCTACCTTAAACTGTAGTGGGAGGAGGTATATAAACCTTCCTGACGAAGTTACGATATTTTTTGCTCTCTGTTTCGGAGATAGTGAGCTTGTATTTTGTAGTATTTATTAACCCTATTTCAGTCAGTCACTTGCGGAGTCACTCGGAATGTCTGAATTACTCTTTGTCGGATTATTTATTGGTTATGTTTACGGAGCTTGGAAATTCTGGAAGGGGTTTGAGCGGACGACTTATAGCCGTAGTCTACCCTATCGTTTAGGTTTATCAATATTGTGGCCTGCGTTGTTGATTACTAGTAAGTCCTATCGACGAAATTTTACTAAAGCGTTGAAAGGTTCTAGGTAGTTTACGGTATCGCGTTACAAATTATGTAGAGACCGAATTAATCGCGTCTCTACAATTATTATAATTTTTTCGGTAAATTACTATTGTTTAAAATATTTACAAAAAATATACAAAGTAGTTTATTAAAAATAAATATGTGTTTAAGTATTTTTGTTGACGACAAGGATTTGGATGTATTTTATTGTTGATTTATAGATTAAATCTTTTTGAAAAACAACTTCTAGCAGCAAGTAAATAAACATCATGAATGCAAATCGTTTTCAAAAATCCACTTTTAAGTTAATTGCAGGAATTGCTTTATCTTCTTCTTTAGTTATCTTCACTTCTCAGGTAGCTAGAGCTGATAGACGTAACTTTAGAGTTATTAATAGAACCAGTGAACCAATTGTTAATTTACATGTTTCGCGTACTAATACAAATGACTGGGAAGAAGATGTCTTAGGTAGTGACGTATTAAATGCTGGTGAATCTCAAATGATAACTTTTAGTGGTTTTGGTCAGAATGAATGTTACTTTGACATTCAAGCTAAATTTGAAGATGGTGACGTTGTAGAAGAGCGTAAAGTCAATCTTTGCGAGACGGATTCTTATACATTTACGGAAAACTGAGACCATTTCACGAAACGCCTGATATAAATAAAATCTGTAGAGACGCGATTTATCGCGTCTTTATCGCCTCTTTATCGCGTCCGCCTCTTTATCGCGTCTTTATCGCCTCTTTATCGCCTCTCTGTATTTAAACTTTAGCCGCAAAATATTCATATAAAGCTATATGAGAAAATGAATAAATACCTTGTCCACGCTCTACTATTAAGCCATCTTCAACCAAAATAGATTTGAAAATTGCTTCACTATTGATTTGTGGTATATCTACTTTGTCAGAATAAGAAGGGAGATTGCTAATACAAAAATTAATTTGTTCTTTAACAAATTTTTTTGTGAACAAATATTTACCTAATTCTAATACACCTATCGCAATAAAACCTAGCAGGTATTCTTTTTGCTCTCTTGTCAATTTTGAGTAAATAGTTTTACGTTGAATACCTCGTTGTAAGTCCCATTTCCTAAAAAATATATTTGCTACTTTTTGATAAAAATCATAATTGTTTCTTTTAAAGTACCCTATATCTTCAAATTTTAAACATAGTAATACAAGTAAAAGTGGTGTTTTCGCGAATTCTTTTATTTGTGCATCGCTTTCCAGAGATTTTATAAAAATATTTGATTTACCAGATGCATTTTTAAACCAATTATCTGCAAAAATGGAAATTTGTTCATCATCAAAATCTGCTAATTCTACTTCTGTAAATTTCTCAAATAGATATTCTTGGGCTGCGAAACGAGATGTAATTATAAATTTATTCGTTGGAAAGTATTCAGAAAAATGTTGAATTTCTTTGAGAATACGAATGTTATCATCGATAGGAATTTCATCCAAACTATCGAGGAAAATAAAAAATTTTCCCTGATTTAGCAAAAGCTCAGTTACATTTGTTTTGTCTTCTCGTGGATAGTAAGATTTTTCTATAATTTTAACCACGTATTCTAATAGTCCCGGTTTATTAGTAGTCTCTGCAAATTCCCTTAAGGATATAAAAATAGGAGCAAGATGAGAATAAAAGTTATTCTCTACACATTGAAGTGCTAGATATTTCAAAAAAGTCGTTTTACCACCCCCAGCTTTACCGAAAATTATTAACTTTGAATATCTATTAACAACTTCTATTCCTGGAAAGCTTTCTGTTGACAAAAATGCGAAATTATCATATTTTTCATAGTCTTTTATAAGTTGCTCAATATCTAAACAGCGTTTAGCTGAAATTTTCTCCGAAATATAAACCGGAGTATAAATTTTATTTAACTCCATAGGCTTACTCATATCTAAAACCCGCATTGTGCTACATCGCTCTTGGATGCTGGGTTTTATTTTTTCTCTCATTTCTTTCACTAAACTGTCAATCGGCATAATATTTGCTGCATCTTCCGTATCTGTAAGCCAGAATGATGCGACAATTTCATTCCAATCTAGGTCTAGTTGCTCACAAATATCAAAAAAAATGTAGCGTTCAATAGGTTTCCCTTGAAAAAACTTATTAACGGGTTGACGACTAATTCCTAAGTCTGACGCTAACTGCTGTTGTGTGAGTGAGTGACTAATCAGTGCAGCCTTTGCTTTTGCGATACCCTCTGGTGAGACTTGGAGCGAGCGTTTGGTTTTCATATTTGACAATAAATCATACACAAGTCATACATATATTATACATAAATCACTTCTAACTCCATCCGGAAAACATACGTCTGCCTGTGAAACTAGAATTAGTTGGACATCTCTTACAGTAGTTCATCTGAATTCAATAATTTAGTTTGATAATATACTTTCTCGTTTATCCCTAAAGGTCAGATTATGGCTGCAATCACTCTCACGTCAGACGCTCCTCGGGTAAAGCCCATAACTAAAACAATCAATGGTGCTTCGGCAAAACCTGTAACTCAAAGGAGATTAGAATTAATAGCACAAGCAGTAGAAGCTCTTTATAACTTACCCGCTGAGCAAATTGAACACTTAGTCGAGCATATTCAAATGACTCCAAAGATTTCTCAAGCTCAAAGAGACTTGGCTGCTTCTTTAGGCGTTGAACCAATTAGTGAAGAAGAAAAATATAAATTAGAATCTACATCCCTAGAAAATTTTTTTGAATGGAGAAAAAAAATATTAGATGACTCACTAACTGCGCCTGAAGTAGCAAAACTAATAAATGCAAAAAGTCGTCAGACACCCCACGATAGATTTAAAAGAAATGACCTAGTTGCAGTAAAAGATGCTGGTGTCTTAAAGTTTCCACGCTGGCAATTTGACCCACAAGCGGCAGACGGGGTAATTGATGGATTGCCTGATGTACTGAAAGCGTTAAAAGTGCCTGATTTTTCCAAAATTAGTTGGTTAACCAGACCAAATCCTGCATTGGATGGATTTACACCTATAGATGCCTTAAAGCGAGGTAACAAAGATGAAGTAATTTCTCTAGCAAAAATTGTAGGAGTTCTTTAAGTACATAGTACATAAATATTATTACAATTTCATCAATTGATTATGAATCCAGTTTCTATAAGAAGCCGGGTTCTTATTTTTTTGCGAACAAAAAAGCATCAGAAATTTTACTGATTTTTTTGGATTGTTTCCGTAAAAACATCAGGATGATTTGTATCTTTAACGAAAGAAGTATTAAATACGACTTGAAACTTAGTCAGACAGGTGCATCAAGTTTTTTTTACATCCTGTCAATCAATTGAGGAGCAATATAAGGTGGTTCCAATCATCCATCCGCCACTTTCTTCTAGCGATGACCGTGCGAATCCAATATTTTACACTTTAAAAAAAGGTACAAAGCTTTTTAGAATTTACCGTTGTACCTCAGAATATTGTCCCAGTCCTCTGGATTTTCGCTATTACGGCCCTTTGAATCGCTTTGACCATCATCGAGGTGAGCCTCCTTACCTTACATATAAGGTACAGGAATCTAAACCTAGCAAAGATTCACAGCGTGGTATATCTTACTTTGGTAAAGAATTTTCCTGCTGCCTAGTAGAAGTGTTTGGAAACACAGCAGATGCTGCGTATATTACAGAAGAGTATTCCCTAGTAATTCTTAAAGCTAAAAAAGATTTAAATTTGTTGGACATACGTAATAACGGAGCAATGCGAGCTGGTGCGAACGAAGCAAGTTTGTCAAAAGTGGGTAAATATGAAGTCAGTCAAGCTTGGTCACGCTATTTTTATAACCAAACAAAGATTTATACAGAAATCCAAGGAATTATTTACTGCAATGCTCATAATAATGAAGAGTCTATTGCGCTTTACGACCGTGCAGAAAATTTATTACACTTACCCGAAGCTATTCATTTACTAACTTATGAAGAATTAAAAGTTCATATTATAAAAGTAGGAAAAAAGAATAATATAAACTTTATTTTTCCTAATGACTATAAATTAATAAATTAATATTTTTATTTTAAAGGGTTGTCTCTAAAATGCAAAATACAGAAGATAAAAATAAACAAAACAGTCAGTTAGATACAAAATCCGAGAGCAGCCAAATTAGCAAGGAAGCTATAGATTGGTTGCTTAGTCGCATCGTCGAACTTCCAAAATACTGGTTAATAATTAGTAGTCTTTTGATTGTTCTCAGTACCTGTGAAGTTAATTTAGGTAAAGAATTTTCTTTTAAATTTAAAGTCACTAATACAACAGCAGTTTTTTTAGCACTAATTTGGCTGCCATCAACACTGAAAGTTTTTGCTCTTAGTGGTGGAGCAGTGAAAACCCCAGCAGGAGAAATTAATGGTTCGGGGATGATGCCGATGTTGCAATCGATGACAGGTGATTCCCTGGGATTTTTAATTGAGCAAACTAAGCTCGCAGAAGAAGTTGCTCCACCACAACAGCAATTGGAAATGCGGCAAATACGGCATGAATGGCAAAAGGTTTATGCTTCGAGCATTCCTTTGTCAGAAACACAAAAGCAAATGGAGCGTTTGGCTGAGCGTTACAAAGAAATCAGAAATTCTATGCCATCTTCCGCACAGCGAACATTTGAGATGGAGTCAATTACTGGTAGAATGCGTGCGCTTGCTTCGGAAGTAAAGTTTTCTGTAAAGGAAATTCAAGATTTGTTACAATCTAACGACCAAGGTAAGCGATTGCTAGGACTTTCTATTGCAGAAAAGTCGGAAGACATCATTTATTTTGATTTGGTCTTAAATCTTATCAATAATTCCGAAACAGCTTTTGAGCAAACTTGTGCTTTGCGAGGGATGGAAAAAATGGTTTCTCAGCTGGATGCTCAGAAAAAAGAAGTTTTACGTTTAGTTTTACTCAAGCAACGCGATTATAATGCCGATGAAAAACGTTGGATACAACTTGGTTCTAACCGTTGGTTAATTAGCGGACGCTTATTGTCGGCATTACAGGAAAAGACGTAGGTTGGGTTGAGGAACGAAACCCAACATTTCCCCAACATTTCCCCAACATTTCCCCAACATTTCCCCAACATTTCCCCAACATTTACCTAAAACGCCTGAATCCACTCTTTTATTGCGTATTCAGTCCAAACTTGGTTTTGCCAGTACGGGTCATTTTCTACTAGCTGACGAACAGTTTCTTCGTCTGGTGCTTCATAGATGCCAAAAACTTTGGTGACATCCTTAGTCGGACCAATAGTAATTAAAACACCAGATTCTTTTTGTTTTGCGAGTCCATCAAGATGTGCTTGACGATAAGGAGCGCGTTTTTCTAGAACGTCCTCGCAATATGAACCCCACATTATGTATTTTGGCATGGTTGATTGGTAGTTGCTAATTGTTAATTGGCGATTGCTCATTTTCCCCCAACCCCAAAGAGAACCCCACCCCCAACCCCAAAGAGAACCCCACCCCCAACCCCAAAGAGAACCCCACCCCCCAACCCCCTCCCCGCAAGCGAGGAGGGGGCTACAATTCATCATACTCGCGAAAAGTAAAAATCAACTATTTCTGTCTAGGTGTTAACTCTTTTTCGTAGCCCCCTCCCCGCGTGCGGGGAGGGGGTTGGGGGTGGGGTTTTCTTTGGAGTTAGGTCAACTTCTAAGTGTCACACCAAATTTTTCGATAAGGGTATCACGAACTTTTTGATGTACTGGTTCGACTTCTGCGTCGGTGAGTGTCCGTTCACTAGCGCGGTAAATTAAGCGAAATGCTAAACTCCGTTGTCCGTCTGGGACATTTTCACCTCTATATTCGTCAAATAATTCCACGGATTCTAGTAGACCTTTTCCTGCTTTGTTTATTGCTTTTTCAATTTCGCTGACTGTTAATTTTGTCGGTGCGAAGAAAGCAATATCTCTATCTGAAGCGGGGTATGTAGAGTATGCTTTGAATTGGGGAATTAAGATATCATCTTTGTCCATCGCCTCTATAAGCACATCTAGACTAAGTTGAAATACATAGATTGATTCTGGTAAACCTCGCTCTTGCCTTAGTTGCGGATGCAATTGACCGAAGCTGCCTAGCCTCTCCCCTCCTATCCATAATGAGGCTGTACGCCCTGGATGCAAGCGCTCATCTCTTTGGTCTGGTTGATATTCTACTTGCAGACCCATGTGATTAAATACACCCTCTAAGATTCCTTTGGCTTCATACCAGGTCATCGCTTCTTCTCGTCCACTGGTTGACCACTTACTCACGGTGCGATCGCCTCCCAAAATACCGGCAACGGCATCGGCTTCTTGAAGTCCGTCTTCTTCTTGCCAAAAAATTCGCCCAACTTCAAAGCCGTTGAGAGAACCGTTTCCTTGTTCTAAGTTGTATTGAAAGGCGTCTATTAATCCAGTGATTAAATCACTTCTAAGGGCAGAATATTCTGAGAACAAAGGGTTCACTAATACTACTTTTCGGTCATCACCTGGTTTGACCAAGGAATAGTGTATTAGTTCTGTTAAACCTTCCCCTCGCAAACTACTTCTTAACTTACGGAGCATTTGCACTTCAAATGGTAAGTAACCAGGCTCTACCATTTCTTGTTCGGGTAAGGTATCGCAAAAATTATCGTAACCGTAGAGACGGGCGACTTCTTCTATTAAATCTATTTCCCGTTCTAAATCGCGATAACGGTAAGGGGGGACTTTCACCAGCCAAGTTCCCTCACCTGAAAGTGTTAATTCACATCCCAAGGCAGTCAAAGTACGTTCAACATCGATAGCTTTTAGCTCTTCCTCGTTTTCATCTACCAGAACGAATCCTAAAATTTCATTAACTCGCTCTAAACGTAACTCAATGGAACGACTCCAAGTTGATGGGTCAGGACGACGGTCGTTAATTGCTTGATTTACAATAGTACCACCAGCCAACTCAACCATCATCGATAAAGCTCGACGACAAGCGACTTCCAGAGTTGCCAAGTTTACCCCTCGCTCATATCTGGTAGAAGCTTCACTTCTTAAACCCACAGCACGGGAAGAACGGCGAACAGCGATACTATCAAACAACGCAGCTTCGAGTAAAAGATTTTGCGTACTGTCATTAACTTCGGTTTCTTCCCCACCCATAACACCCGCAAGCGCAACAGGTTTACCATTAGCGGTAATTAATAAATTTTGTGTAGAGAGATTGCGGGTTTGCCCATCCAATGTTTTGAGTGTTTCTCCAGCATCAGCGAAACGTACACCAACAGCTAAATTTTCGCTTCCAGCAACAGAAACAAGACGCTCGCGGTCAAAAGCGTGTAATGGTTGTCCCCATTCCAACAATACATAGTTAGTAATATCCACTATATTATTGATGGAGCGTGTACCAGCAGCCCTTAAACGTTGCTGTAACCATTCTGGAGATGGGCCAATTTTGACATTTTCCACCACCGTACCGAAATAAGCAGGACTTGCCTGAGTGTCATCAACTTTGATAGCTAAATTACCTTTACCTTGAGGAATTGATATTTCACCGGGTTCAGGAATGCTGAGCTTGCCACCCGTCAAGGCTGCAACTTCTCGTGCAAGACCGACCATACTTAATGCATCAGCACGGTTTGCGGTTGAGCTAACATCTAAAATGACATCATCCAAACCCAATAACGGGCGCACATCACCACCTAGAGTAATATCATTCTCCGTAAAAATATGGATGCCATCTATGTCGCTAGTTAAACCTAATTCTGACAAAGAACAAATCATCCCATTAGAAGGAACACCCCTTAATTTAGCGGGTTTAATCTTTAAATCTTTGTTTGGTAAATAAGTACCCACAGTCGCAATAGGTACAAATATATCTGCTTTGACATTAGAAGCGCCACAGACGATATTTAAAATTTCACCAGTACCGATATCGACTTGGCAAACACTTAATTTATCAGTGTTGGGGTGTTGCTCGCGTTGCAAAACTTTGCCGACCACAACGCCATCAGCCCAAGTGCGACGGTCTTCAATATCTTCTACTTCAAACCCACCTATCGTCAGGATTTTAGCTAATTCTTCTGGGCTTAATTTTATTTCTACAAGTTCCTGTAGCCATTTAAGAGAAATACGCATAAAAAGTCTTACTTGTTCTATCGGTCGTCTGAATGTTCGTATCTTTAAGGTATGGCCTTTGATGGGCAACCACCAACCTGAACATTCTACCTTTTTTGAACAGACGATACGACCCGATGGATAAGACCCGATGGATAAGACCCAGCGATTAGAAATCGCCGGGCGTAATAAATTACCAATTATCAATTACCGTTTACCAACCACCAATTATTGAATTTCTCCAGGGTGAAACATTCCCGGAGCATAGCGAAATAAAATACAACCTTTTAGCAAACCTGCTTGATATGCAAAATATTTTAACCACCAATTTAAAGTTGTTTTGTCGCGTATTTTAAAAGTAATAAGATGTAATAAAAACTTGACAGGTGCTTTAATCCATGTTGTCCAGTAAATCATTTGAGGTAAACCAAAAGGTCGGTGTCTCTTATAGAAAAGTGGCTCATACATACCCCAACGATGTTCGCGACGTAATACCCCTTTGATATCTGGACGTAAGCGAATCTGGATGATTGCGTTTGGTTCTTCTACTAGCTTTACTCCTGTACGCTGAACTTTCCAACAGTAATCACAATCTTCGTGGAATACAAGAGTTTCATCAAAACCATCTACTGCTAGATGAATTGAACGCTTTATAGCCATATTCCCACCACCTTTATATGGCAAATATGGATGGTCGAAAGTCACTCCATCACCATTCTCGACACCATAATTTTTTACCAACCAAGGTTCATTCAGCTTCAAGTATTCATTACGACCACCGACAAAATCATGACGGGAGAGTGCTTCACCCATTGCTGCAACCCAGCCTGGTTCAACTATATCATCAGCATCACAAAAAGCTAATGCTTCGGACTTTGCTGCATTCGCTCCTACATTACGAGCATGAGATGGACCTTTTTTCTTTGATGCGTCAACAATGCGTAAGTTCGGCAGATTTTTTTTATAGTTTTCTACTATATTTATTGTTTCGTCGGTGCAACCGTTGTCAGCAATAATAAGTTCCCAAGGTTCTAACCAGTTTTGATTTGCAAATGCGTCTAATTGCTCCAGAATTGTTTCAGCCGCATTGAAGCAAGGTATTATTACACTCAATTTCATAATTCTTTTTACACCGAGCTAAAAATTATCATTAAGTAGACTAGAGATAAAAATCAAAAAACAATTACCTGCAAATACCCTGATTTTTGTTTGTAGTTGCGCTTTAGCGCTAATATCATCAACAAACTCATTAATATTTCTTATGCCTAACTACTTAGTCTTAGATGTTTATATTGTATTACAATAAAAGACCAAAATCTTATATTTAAAATGAACTTTGAATAGGTTTATAAAGCAAACTTTATAAATAATTGTTGCTCATTTTTAATGTTTATTTTTTTGTCAATATTACATAGAAATTCTAAATAGATTGTAAAACTTGTGTCAATGTAGAGACGCGATATATCAGACGCGATAAATCGCGTCTCTACAACAACTGAAGAACCTAGTTATTAAACCACTTCTCTAACTGCTGGGCAAATTCTTCTCCGCTCCAGTCGTGAACGTGATAGCGAGGAAGTAGAAAACCGTTGCTACCTTTCCAGACTAAACCTTCTACCGTAGAACAAGCGCAGTCTAGTCCAGCTTGTTCTAATAGGCTAACTGTTTCGGTTGTATAGCTTCCGTATGGATAGGCAAAGCTAGTCACTGGACGGTTAAGAAGTGTTTCTAAATAAGCTTTGCTTTCCTGAATTTCTTTTAATTGAAACTCTGCTGGATGTTCTTTGAGGGATGGGTGAGTTACTGTATGAGCACCTATTTCTGTTAGCTCTCTATTTCCTAAAGCACATAATTCTTCTGGTAAAAGAGAACGGTCGTCTGGGTCTGTTACGACTTCAGAACCAACCCAAGCTTTTATTTGTTCTATAACCGGAAGTTGCGCTTCTTTGGGAAAACATTGAATTGTCTGCCAAACTGAATAGTAAAAACCAAGTCGAGATGATGGGTCACTTTCGTAAGCTCTTCTACCTTTATCGCGTTGGTAGTCATCTTGGCTGTAATTAGCGACAGTTCCTAAATCCCAGGTATGGACAGCACCATCTACTTCAATTGTCAGTTTTTCCGGTAGTTTACCTGGTTGCAAGAATAACTTTTGTAGCTCGTCCCACCAAAATCCCCGTTCTTGACCTATATGACCTGTGGCTATAAAGAAGGTCGCGGGTATGTCATAACGTTCTAATATTGGTTTGGCATTGTACAGGTTATCGGCATAACCATCATCAAAGGTGACAACAACAGAACGTCTTGGAACTTTACCCTTTTGTTGAGCTTGAGCTAATTCTCTTAGGCTGATTGGATTTGCGTATTTTCGCAATATTTCCATTTGTTCTTGAAAATTCTTTCGTGTTACATGCAGTGACCAGGGGTCCAAATCTGGTTCACCAACACGATGATACATTAAGATGACCCCTGTGGGAATAAATGGTTTTACGGCTCGACGTACTACTTGGCGTAATTTTGGATTGCTGAGTATGCTCATTCTGAAATATCTCTTATTTCGTAAAATAAAATATTTTTGTTTGATTGGCGATATTTTATGATAATAATTGATTGCAGTAAAAAAATGTCATTTCTCAAAAATAAGAAAAAACTATAATTTATATGTAATTAAGTTATTTTAAGTTGTGGAGTGTATGACTTTCACTTCTTACGTTAACCGCTTTAGGTATGATGCAATCACATTATTGAAAAATACAGACTGAATAATTTAGACTGTATGTTTATCACGATTATATAGTAGTTACCACAGTTATCAATATAGATTTTGTAAAGATTATGAAGACTTTGTATAGTTGAGGAAGAGGCTTGCTTCTTGCTTGTAGCTTCTTCCTTTTGCTTGTTTTATTCTTGCTTACAAAACAACCGATTTAACAGCCCTGATTAAGTCTTGCTTGGTGAAAGGCTTAGTTAAATAAACATCTGCCCCTTGTCGCAATCCCCAAATGCGGTCAATATCTTTATTTTTAGAGCTACAAATAATAATAGGTACTTTTTGTGTTTCTGAATTTCTCTTCAGCATACGGCAAAATTCAAATCCACTCATTCCAGGCATTACTACATCAGTTATTATGGCGTCTGGCTGATGAGTAACTACGAGATTAAATGCGTCTTTCGCATCAGAAGATTTGATAACTGTATACCCAGCATCTTGCAAAAAACTATTAATTAATTCCAGCTGAGAAGCTGTATCGTCAACTACTAAAACTGTCGTCATGTTTTTAATCCTCACCATCCTTATTTATTAAGTATGATTGTGTTTTATGGAAAATAAAAGTCTATTTAGCGTAACTTTCTTTTTTCGGCGTCGAGCATCTAGATTTGTAGTATTTTTCTGGCAAAATGTTACACGCACACACTGTAAAGACGCGATATATCGCGTCTTTACAATAATAATATGTTGTAATTTGGTAGACGCGATATATTAGACGCGATAAATCGCGTCTCTACAATAATAAGATGTTGTGAATTTGGTAGTATTTGACTCTTGACTAGCGATTAATAACTTTATAGTCATCATGCAGCTAAATGCATAAACACGGTCTTTAGTAATTCTGTGCGGTCAAATGGTTTGGTTAAATACCCTGAGGCGCCTACTAGTTTGGCTCTGACTTTATCTACTAGTCCTTTATTCCCTGTGACCATGACGATTGGGGTCTTTTTGAACATGGAGTTATTTTTGACTAACCGACATAATTCATAGCCGTCGATTCCTTCCATGTTCAAATCTAACAAAATCAAATCTGGTTTTTCTCTAATAATAGACATTACCGCTTTCAGGGGTTCGCTGATTGTCACTACAGAAAAATTTTCATCTTCTAGGAAATGACTGATTTCTTTGAGGATGGTAGGACTATCATCGACGGAAAGAATTTTGTAGAGCTTTTTCGGGGTTGCTGACGAATTAGCTGTTTTTTCTTTTGTGGTGGTAGTGCTACTCGATGTGGAAATTGTTTGAACTTTTTCTCTAACAGGAGTAGACACTCGTGATGACCTGACGGGGGTCGTTGCTGATTCAGTGTAATTACTCAACGGTTTAAGGGTGGTAGTGCTGTTTACTGTTACCACTTTATTACGTGATTCTCTAGATGCCAATTCTTTGGAGTAAGTGGGAATTTGTGTAAAGTTTTCAAATGTTCTGGGTAGTTTATCGAATGGTGGGTCTGGTTCATGTAACAAAATCGTTCCGTTGATAACGTACGGATATAAAGTTCTTGCTAGCTGTAATTCGTCTTGGTTCATGATTACGGCAAGATGACGTAAACTAAAACCTTTCATCCAGATAGCAAGATTTTCTTCTATCCCAGGTAGATTTATTCTCTGTGTTGTTGTTTTCATCCATACATATGGACGCTGAAATGGAGAGGAAAATTGTGGTGCTAGATATTTCCAAGCTTCTAATCTTTCTTGACAGTATACTAATGTTTTTTCTGTATCTAGCCGACAAATTTTTGGGAGCGTATTAGTGCCGTTTTTTAGCTCATAAGTCCCTTTGTTGATTAATAAGAATGATTCGACTACTTCTTTTACTACTTCCTGAATCAATACTGCTGTTTCGTCTGGGTTCAAGTGTTGCTCATTCACTAACCAGCATATTGCTTGATAGTCTACTGGTACTGAAAAAGTGTTTGGTTCTGGATGCAAGCTTGCTTGATTTTGCGTAGTTAAGTCATTATCAAACGTCAAGCGTAGTTGTACGCGAATTTCATTGGTGATGCTCGGAAACTGGTGGCTGAGACGGCGTAAATGTCGCTCTAGCCTATCAAAGGGTTCTACTGAATTTGTTGCATAAGTAATTTTCCCATGTTCTAAGTAAATTTTCCAGCTTACAGAATTGTTTAATACTTCTACGCAAGTAGTGTCGTGACTACTTGATAAGTGTTTTAGTAAGCTTATGGGACGCAACTGCGTAAATGTACCGTTATTCATTTATTTGGAATCTTCCTGATTGTTAGACTTAAAGTTGGTGAATGATAAATAGAAGCAAATCCTGAAATTTTTTATTTATTTTTTCTCTGAGAAAATTATTTGAAATCATGATGTATACATCTTAACAGCTAAAATTTTTACCGCAAACTGTTTGGGTAACATTTTTTTCCAGATTGTTTACTAGATTTTTAGAGAGAATTTTTCAGGCTATTTATTGTGATTTTACTAAACATTTTTGGAGATATTATTGTTAATAATTTAGATGAAATTTATGTTATTTTCCAGCATTTCTACATCAAATCTTTAAATATTTCTTGGACAAAATGTAATGTTTTGATGTATCGTAGATAATCAAAGTATAAATATTTGTATAAGCTGAGCTATATAGAGCACGCTTACTTGGGTATACCCAGTCGAGTGCTTGTGATGTCTTAAGGATAATTTTAGTAAAGCTTTATGGTTTTAGGAGGCAAAATTTTGTAACAGTTAATATTAAATTCTAATTGCTCAAACACAATTGCTATAGTCCATACGTCCTTTGAGGCTATATACTTTGAAGAAAAGGAAATAAAATTTTGGATTTTAACATAACGCAAAAAGTTATGCTTGATACATTAAAACTTGATGAAGTAGTAGAGTTCGCCGAAAATCCTGAACCTCGTTGTCCATGTGTCCTATTACTCGATACTTCTGGTTCGATGGAAGGAACGGCAATTGAAGCTTTAAATCAGGGTTTACTAAGTTTTAAAGATGAGTTAGTTAAAAACTCTTTAGCTTCACGGCGAGTTGAAGTAGCAATAGTCACATTTGATAGTACAATTAATATAGTACAGGATTTTGTAACTGCAGACCAATTTAACCCACCAATATTGACAGCTCAAGGACTGACTAATATGGGTGGGGGAATTCATAAAGCTTTGGATATGATTGCCGAGCGTAAGTCTCAGTATCGCTCAAATGGTATCGCCTATTATCGCCCCTGGGTGTTTTTAATTACCGATGGTGAACCACAAGGCGAGTTAGACCATATTGTAGAACAGGCTGCACAAAGGATACAAACTGACGAAGCGAATAAGCGTGTAGCATTCTTTACTGTTGGTGTGGAAAATGCTAACATAACTCGCCTAAGTAAAATTTCGGTACGTACTCCTTTAAAGTTGAAGGGACTAAATTTCGTTGAGATGTTTGTTTGGCTGTCCGCTAGTATGTCGGCTATTTCACATTCTCAGGTGGACGAACAGGTCGCATTACCACCCATTGGTTGGGGTTCTGTTTAGTTGTTGACTGTTGACGGTTGACGGTTAACGGTACACACTCGGTGTGAAATTCCTGTGTGAAATTATTTTATGGAACAATCAATAGTAATGCCTTATTGGCAGGTGTTAGCTGCTTCGGTATGTGGCACTAGCCATGTGAAAAATAATCTTTTGTGCCAAGATGCCCACCGCTTCTCGATATTACCTGATAATGTTTTAGTGGCTGTGGTTGCTGATGGTGCTGGGAGCGCCAGCCAAGGAAAAGTCGGTGCTATGTTAGCTACAGAAGCTGTGGTGGAACATATTTCCCTTGCTGAGATTACTTTTTCGACTTTTCGCGACGATAAATTAATTTGCTCGGTGTTGGCTGACGCGATGTTAGCTGCTCTTAAAGCTCTGGAGTCGGAAGCGTCTGCCGCTAGCTTACCTGTTTCTGATTTTGCGACAACTTTAATTATTGTAGTTGCTTCTCCCAATGTTGTGGCTGTAGCTCAGATAGGTGATGGTGCTGCTGTGGCTAAAAATAGTCAGGGTGATTTGATTGCCCTGACTTTGCCTGATATTGGCGAATATATGAATGAGACCACTTTTTTAACTTCATTTGGAGCTTTGGATACAGCCCAGGTACGGGTATGGCGTGAGGATATAGTCAATGTTGCTGTTTTTACCGACGGGCTGCAATTGTTGGCTATGAATATGGCAATTTCTGAACCACACAAGCCGTTCTTTCAACCGTTATTTGATTTTGTCACAAATGCGGAAGATAAAATGGTAGCAAGCGAGCAATTAGTGGGGTTTTTACGTTCCGATAGAATTACACAACGTACAGATGATGATTTGACCCTAATACTGGCGGCGTTACGCGGGTAGTAGGCTGTTCGTAAACTGTTCGTAAACATTATATATAGATAATTTTATCATGCAGGTACTACGTTGTCTTACCAACAAAGAAGCAACTCCCATAAATCTTACAGTCAGTTTAGGACGTGGTGGTGAAGCATGTATCTATACGATGCCTGGTGATGCCAATTTAGTGGCAAAAGTCTATCACCAGCCTTCTTTAGAACATGCCCGCAAGCTAGAAGTAATGCTAGCTCATCCTCCAGAAAATCCAACAGTAACTTTAGGGCATATTTCCATTGCTTGGCCAATGGAATTATTGCGAGCAGAAGATGGAAGTGGGAATGTAATTGGATTTTTGATGCCGCGCATTCGGGGGATGCGTCCGGTTATCGATTTTTATAATCCTAGAACTCGTCGTCAACATTGTCCATTATTTAATTATCAATATTTGGTGCGTACCGCTCGCAATTTGGCAGCAGCTTTTGCCTCTTTACATGCGAGTGGATATTGCGTTGGGGATGTAAACGAATCAAATATTTTGGTGAGCGACACAGCGTTGGTAACAATAGTAGATACCGACTCGTTTCAAGTTCGTGACCCTGAAAATCAAGCAGTTTACCGATGTCCAGTAGGCAAACCGGAGTTTACTCCCCCAGAATTACAAAATAAAATATTTGCTCAATGTGATAGAACAGTTTCCCATGACCTGTTTGGTTTAGCGGTGCTAATTTTTCAATTATTAATGGAAGGCACGCACCCATTTTCAGGGATTTATCAAGGTGCGGGGGAACCACCTACTTATGAAGCGCGAATTGCAGCGGGTCATTTTACCTACAGTCAAAAGCGGAAGGTTCCGTATATTCCTACCCCTATAGCACCACCTTGGGAAGTTTTGCATCCTTCTTTACAAAATTTATTTCTGCAGTGTTTTGAAGTCGGTCACACTAATCCCGAACAGCGTCCCAGTGCCCAAACTTGGTTGCTAGCACTGTCGGAAGCGGAAGAAGCTTTAATGAATTGCAAAGTAAACCCACAGCATCGGTATGGCAATCATCAAGAAAGTTGTCCTTGGTGCGAGCGGAGTACACGCTTAGGTGGACGCGACCCATTTCCAACACCTGAAGCAGTAGAGGCGAAAGAACATTTAAAACAAAGAGTACCAGCAAAAAGGCGTTATCGGTCTACCCGTTCACTACGACGAGTAGCCCAAACAACTCAGGGAAATAATAGACATGTTAATAATTGGCAAGCAGGAGCATTACCAAGAGTTGCGTACTATAAACCTCCCAAAAAGCCAAAAATTTATCCAGTGATTTTGTGTGTACTGGGATTTGCATTTTTGGGGTATTTGGATTTAATGGTTAAATTAACAAATCGTCCCTATACAAATGCCGAAAGCGCTTACACTCAACAAAGCTTTCTTGAGCGTAAGAAAAGTCCAGATAAAGGAACTTACGAAGAATTCTATGCACAAGGTCATGCAGCTTATACCGTACGCGACTATGAGCGAGCAATTGATAGTTTTGGTAAAGCGATACAAAAAAAACCTGAAAATGCTAGGGCTTATGTAAATCGTGCTAACGCTCGTTTTAATATTAAAGATTATGAAGGAGCGCTTGCGGATTTCAACAAAGCAATACAAATCAATCCTTCGGAAACAAAAGCATATGTAAACCGAGGGAATGTTCGCTATATGCTCGCAGAATATAGTAGCGACCCAGAACGAGAGTATCGTTTAGCAATCGAGGACTTTGATGATGCAATACGTCTCAACCCTGATGAGGTCGAAGCCTTTATCAGACGAGGTGTTGTGCGTGCCCAAATTGCTAAGTTTAGCGGTGACTCGCAACAAAATTATAAGCGAGCGATTGAGGACTTTAATTTAGCATTAAATGTTAGCCCGTCGCGAGCAGAAGCACTTTTTCAACGGGGATTAGTGCGATATCAGATTGCTCAATACAGTAGCGAGTTTGAGGCAGAGTACAGGAAGGCGATTGAGGACTTTAATAAGGCATTGCGCGTTAACTCTCAATTAGCAAAAGTATATCTGAAACGTGGTATTATCCGCTATGAACTTGCACAGTATGGCGGAAATCAATCTAAGCAATTTCATCAACAAGCCGTTGAGGATTTAAAGCAAGCCGCTAAAATATCTTTGAAGCAAGATGATATGGATAATTATCAACAGGCATTAAATAGTATTTGTATTGTTGTGGAAACTAAATGCGATACTTTATTGCCTAATTATAATTATCTGAAAAAGGGTGGCTCGTAGATTAAACCCTACTCCCAAAGAAACCTACTCCTAAAGAAACCCTACCCCCAACCCCCTCCCCGCACGCGGGGAGGGGGCTACGACTATATATACAACGGATTTCAAGTTAGCTAAGTACAATCGGGCGGGCAAGGATGCCCACCCCACAAGAGTTTTAGTCTTTAGTTGGCGTACCTCATTTATCTGCAAAATGCTGTATGTAAGCCTTTGACGACATATTACTGCAATGATAAATCAACTATTTTTGTTCTATAGTTCTATGTTCTATGTTCTGTATTCTGTGCTCTATTCTTATGATTTTGTCGTAGCCCCCTCCCCGTTAACGGGGAGTCACCGTTGGGGGTGGGTTTTCTTCGAGGGTTGGGGGTGGGGTTTCTTGGTCGGTACGTAAATCTCCCCAAATGTGTAATTAGCTCAAATTTATCATTGCAAAAATACCAAACTATTTTAAGATAATCAAAGTATCTAAATAAATCCTTAATTAGTACAAAATTATGGCAAATAATTGTATTGTAAATTACAAATAACTGCATCTAAATTTCTAGGCTTTTACTTCCCAATAGCTTTTCTAGTTTTAATTACCTAATATAAAAATCAATAAGCAACAATAGATGAGAAAAAAATAATAAGTAGATTATAAGTAATAGATGCGACAATTATACTTTAAGTAAGCAAAATTTTTGTTCTCGGTAATAATGGGGAAGACAATTGTTATATTTCCATAAAGTTTTATAAATATATTGCTATTTTTGTAATTTCCCAATGTTAAGAGAGCATGTTAACAGCTTTTTCGTTTTTTTACACGGCCAACAAATTTATTTACATCGTCTTCATACTTGCTGGTAAAAATACGGTTAACTTGTTTACTATGGAAATCTATAAAAGTATTTTCGCTTGTTGGTCATTTCTGAATTTCAGAGTAAACCAAGTATTCATCTACTAGAAATATTAAGAGGAAACTATTACATGAAAGCAGTGATTTTGGCTGGAGGACTGGGTACGCGCCTAAGTGAGGAAACAAGCGTCAGACCTAAACCAATGGTCGAAATTGGTGGCAAACCGATACTGTGGCACATAATGAAAATTTATGCATCTCACGGCATTAATGAGTTTATTATTTGTTGTGGCTATAAAGGTTATGTGATTAAAGAATACTTTGCCAATTACTTTTTACACATGTCAGATGTAACATTTGATATGCGGTTTAATCAAATGAGCGTGCATTGCGGTTATGCGGAACCTTGGCGCGTCACGTTGGTTGATACTGGTGATAATACACTGACTGGCGGACGATTAAAACGGGTAAAAGAACACGTCGGTAATGATACTTTTTGTTTCACTTATGGTGATGGTGTCAGCGATGTGAATATAACCGAGTTAATTAAATTTCATAAAGAAAGCAAAACATTAGCAACACTGACTGCAGTACAACCACCAGGACGATTTGGTGCAATTGTATTAGGACAGGAGCAAACAAAAATTTCCAGTTTCCGAGAAAAACAAGATGGTGATGGAGCTTGGATAAACGGAGGTTATTTCGTACTAGAACCATCAGTAATTGATTTTATTCAAGACGATTCAACAGTATGGGAAAAAGAACCATTAGAAAAGCTAGCGACAATGGGAGAATTGTCAGCTTACAAACATAGTGGTTTTTGGCAACCAATGGATACCTTAAGAGATAGAAAATATCTCGAAGAAATGTGGAGCGAGAACAAAGCTCCTTGGAAATCTTGGTAAAAGCAATTCGCAATTCGCAATTCGCAATTACCGTTTCCCATATCTTAGTTTCCATCGTAGTCCACAGTTAACATCTCGCAATTAGTTAAATAATTACCCAATTGCTAATTAATTGCGAATTGCGAACTGCGTTCGCGCAGCGTGCCGCTTCGGCTTACTGCGAATTGTTTTGTTACAGGGTAAAAAAGAATGTACGATTTTGCAATTATTGGTGGTGGAATTGTTGGACTCTCTACAGGGATGACTTTAGCTAAACGTTATCCTAATGCACGAATTGTTGTGCTGGAAAAAGAGAGTAAATTAGCATTTCACCAAACAGGAAACAATAGTGGTGTAATTCACTCCGGGGTTTACTATAAACCTGGGAGTTTTAAAGCAAAATTTTGCCGTGACGGTTGTCAGTCAATGGTAGATTTTTGTCAAGAACATGGTATTGACCACGAAGTTTGTGGTAAGGTTATTGTTGCTACAAAAGAAGAAGAATTACCTCGTCTAGAAAATCTTTACCAACGTGGTTTAGAAAATGGCATCCAAGTAAAAAAAATTAGTGCCGAGGAAGTCAAAGAATTTGAACCTTATGTTAAATCTGTAGGGGGAATTCGAGTTTATTCTACGGGTATTGCTAATTACAAACAGGTTTCGCAAAAATACGCTGAATTAATTCAAAAGCAAGGTGGAGAAATAAAACTCAATACTAAAGTTGAGAAAATACTTTCCAGCGGCAAAAATTATGTGTTAGAAACTAATAATGGCACATATGAAACTCGTTTCTTAATCAACTGTGCTGGATTATTCAGCGATAGAATAGCTAAGCTCGCTAATGTGAATCCTCAAGCGAAAATTGTACCGTTTCGAGGAGAATATTACGAACTTGTACCAGAAAAACGCTATTTGGTAAAAGGTTTAATTTACCCTGTTCCAAATCCACAATTTCCTTTTCTTGGCGTCCACTTTACCCGTATGATAGACACTAGCGTTCATGCTGGTCCAAATGCGGTTTTAAGTTTGAAGCGTGAAGGTTACAAGAAAACAGATTTTGACTTGCGTGATTTTGTTGAGGTAATGACCTATCCAGCTTTTTGGAAATTGGCTGCAAAACATGCAGATGAAGGAATTAAAGAAATTATTCGCTCTTTTAGCAAAGCGGCTTTTGTTAAAAGTTTGCAAGAATTGATTCCGGAAGTTACAGCATCTGATGTTGTACCAACTCATGCTGGTGTAAGGGCACAAGCTTTGATGGATAATGGCTCATTGGTGGATGATTTTTTAATTATTCATGCTGAAAATGCTGTTCACGTATGTAACGCACCTTCTCCTGCTGCCACTTCATCAATTGAAATCGGTAAGGCAATTGTTGCGGAAATTCCTGAACAATCTCATTTATTAACAACAATTAATTCATAAGGTTTAACGACAATGAAAGTATTGGTAACTGGAACAGAAGGGTATTTAGGTTCGTTATTACCTCCTCTATTATTAGAACGGGGACATGAAGTTACCGGTGTTGATACAGGTTTTTATAAAGTGGGTTGGTTGTACAACGGCACGGACTTTACTGCTAAAACCCTAAACAAAGATATCCGCAACATTACTGTGGAAGATTTGCAAGGTATCGAAGCAATTGTTCACATGGCGGAACTTTCTAACGACCCAACTGGACAACTTTCACCTAATATTACATACGATATTAATCATAAAGGCTCGCTACGTCTTGCCAAACTGGCAAAAGAAGCAGGAGTTCGTCGATTTGTTTATATGTCTTCGTGCAGTGTTTATGGTGTTGCAACCGATGGTGAGGTTACAGAAAAAACACCTGTGAACCCCCAAACAGCCTATGCGGAATGTAAAACATTTGTAGAAAGAGATGTTACCCCCCTAGCGGATGACGATTTTTCTCCTACTTTTATGCGGAACGCGACAGCTTTCGGAGCTTCTCCTCGGATGCGTTTCGATATTGTATTAAATAACTTAGCTGGGTTAGCTTGGACAACCAAAGAAATTAAAATGACCAGCGATGGTTCTCCTTGGCGTCCTTTAGTTCATGCTTTGGATATTTGCAAAGCAATCGTTTGCGCTTTGGAAGCACCTCGCGACATTGTTCACAACCAAATATTCAATGTTGGGGACACAGCTAATAACTATCGCGTCAAAGAAATTGCTGAGATTGTTGCAGAGGTCTTTCCTGGCTGTAAGCTAAGCTTTGGTGAGCAAGGTTCAGATAATCGCAGCTACAAGGTATCTTTCGAGAAAATAAATACCTTATTACCTGGCTTTAAGTCAGATTGGAACGCTGAACGTGGTGCTAAACAACTGTATGATGTGTTTAGTCAAATTGATATGACCGAAGATGTGTTTCAGGCTCGTGGTTTTACTCGTCTCAAACAGCTGGAATATCTCATTCGTACTCAGCAAATAGATAAAGATTTCTTCTGGGCAAAGAAAGGGTGATTGGTAATGGGTAATGGGTAATGGGTAATGGGTAATGGGTAATGGGTAATGGGTAAAGAGCAATTCGCAAAGAGCAATTCTCAATTCCCAATTCCCAATTCCCAATTCCCAATTCCCAATTCCCAATTAATTTTTTCATTAGGAGAATATAGCCATCATGGGTCAAGCGAAGTGTCGTTTTAGCGGTCAGCCTTTGCAGCATACTTTTGCTGATTTAGGTATGTCACCTTTAGCAAATGCTTATTTACGAGCAGAACAGTTAAATCAGGCAGAAAAGTTTTATCCTTTACATGCGTATGTTTCAGAAGAAACTTTATTAGTTCAACTAGAACAGTTTGAAACTCCTGATAATATTTTTAGTGATTACGCTTATTTCTCTTCATATTCGGAAAGTTGGCTGAAACATGCTAAAGAATACACCGATATGATTGTTGACAGGTTTGGCTTTAATGGTAGTAGCCAAGTAATTGAAATTGCTAGCAATGATGGCTATTTATTACAAAACTTTGTAACAAAGGGTATTCCAGTTTTGGGAATTGAGCCTGCTGCTAACATTGCTCAGTTTGCTCAAGAAAAAGGTATTCCTTCTTTGGTAAGGTTTTTTGGGGTACAAACTGCGAAAGAGTTAGTTTTACAAGGTACACAAGCGGACTTGTTAATTGGTAATAATGTTTTAGCGCATGTACCGGAATTAAATGATTTTATCGCTGGGTTGAAAATTATCCTCAAGCCATCTGGTATTTTGACGATGGAGTTTCCCCACATTTTGCAACTAATTGAACATAACCAATTCGATACGATTTATCACGAGCATTTCTCTTACTTCTCTTTCCTTACTGTCGAAAAGATTTTTGCCGCACATAATTTAACGTTGTTTGATGTAGAAGAGTTGCCAACACACGGTGGTTCTTTAAGAATCTACGCTAAACATGACGATGCAGAATCTCCAAAGATTAGTGAGAGAGTTGCCCAACTAAAAGCTAAAGAAGTTGCAGCGGGATTAGACCGGATTGAAACTTATGTAACTTTTGGCGAAAAAGTTAAGGAAACGAAGCGTAAGCTTTTAAGCTTTATGTTGGCTGCAAAATCGGAAGGTAAATCTATTGTTGGTTATGGTGCTCCTGCTAAAGGTAATACTTTACTCAATTACTGTGGTATCGGTACAGATTTTCTTGACTACACAGTAGACCGTAACCCTCACAAGCAAACCCTATTTTTACCTGGGACACATATTCCCATTCTTCATCCCGATAAAATTCTTGAGACCAAGCCGGATTATGTATTAATCCTACCTTGGAACTTAAAAGAAGAAATTATGGAACAAATGTCTTTTATTGGTGAATGGGGTGGGCAATTTGTAGTCCCAGTACCTGAAGTGCGAATTTATCCTGCTCCCGTTCGTGAGTTAGCACTAAAAGTTTCCTAACTGGGTATAATTTAAAGCAGCGGTGAGTTTTATTTCCGTTGCTTTCCTTGCATAATATCAATCAATTAGGATAGCATTTTATTAATTTATTTACTAGTAATTTTACAATAAAATCATCAAAAACTCTTGTAATTAAAAATCACGTTTTGTTTACTATACAGTTAGACGAATTGCTTCTGGCTACTATATATTTATATATAACTGTTAAGCTTCAGTAATATAATTTTATTTTATGAGTGAATTACTTACAATTGCTATACCAACATATAATCGAGCTGCATTGCTTGACAAGCAATTAGCTTGGTTAGCTAAAGCCATAAAAGGCTTTGAGTCAGAATGTAAAATCTTAGTATCTGATAATTGTTCTACTGACAATACTCAGGAAATCATCCAAAAGTGGCAAAATATTTTGCATGAGGTAAGCTTCGCAAATAATAAAAATAGTGAAAATATAGGTGTGATGAGAAATGTCGCATATTGTATTGAAGCGGCTGATACTAATTTTTTATGGATGATTGGTGATGATGATAAAGTTGAAGATAAGGCAGTCCCTTATGTATTCCAAAATTTGCACGAACATCCTGAGCTATCGTTGCTAACACTTAATTTTTCTTGTCGCTATGAACCGACAAACGAAATATTGTACGAGCGTGTATTTAATATTGAAAATGAAGAAGTTAATCCTGATGGTAAAGCTGTTTTCCAACGTTGCTTAAAAGAAAATCACTCTGGGATTGGTTTCTTAACTGCTCAAGTATACCGTACTGAAATAGTTCAAAAAGCGATTAGAAACTGGGAACCTTGTTTGAATAATCTCGAAGGACAAGTATATTGGGTGGGGTATTGCGCTGCTCGTGGAAGTGTAAAAATCAGCAAAGAAACCTATGTGGAAAGTGTTTTTGGCCTTAGTTACTGGATGCGCGAACCTAAAATACTCCTGAGAATGCAATACATAGATTTACCCAGTATTTACGCCAAATTAGAAGAGATTGGTTATCCCAAAAAATATTGCAGTGACTTAATTTTAAATCACTTCAGAACCAATAACTGGAAAGTATTTTTCGGTAGTTTAAGGCGTTGGCCTCTACTGACGATTAATACGATTATCCCATACCTCAATTTAGTCAGAGCATCGGTTTTGCAAATAATTTTTCCACGTCAAACTACAGAGAATACTTTGTAGTGTAAAAAATTCTCAGGTAAATAACTTGGGGATAAACTTTACATGTACAATTATCATAAGAGTATCTTTAAGTGTTTTGAAAAGAGGACTGTTATAAATTTTCCTCTGTTTTAATCATAAATCAAAACTTTTAGCGATTTTTAAGCCGGGTGCAATAATTTATACTGGGTTGATGTTGGGTTTTCTTACTCACCCAAACTGACTTATCAGGTGAAATCTCTACCTTTCAAAAAATAAAATGCAAGTTTTACAACTGAATTTGAGTGATTATTCCCTAACTGGGGGAACAGGGATTACAATGCATCGACTCCATGCAGGTATTAATAAAAAAGGCATTGAATCGAAAATATTTTGCGCTCGTAATCAATCGTCAGATAATAGTATTGCTGTTCAAAAGCGTTGTTATACAGTTAGAGCCGTCGAAGCAGTACTCAGGAAATTAGAAGTTGAATTTGGCTTAAACGATATCAGTCGAGTTATCAGTTCTCTGAATATTAGAAAACACGAAGCCTATCGCACAACGGATATCATCAATTTGCATTGTATACATGACGAATTTATTAGCTATCTTGCGCTTCCTTGGTTAACTAAAAAGCCTACAGTTTTTACTATTCATGACATGTGGGCTTTTACTGGACATTGTACTTCTAGCTATGAGTGTGAGCGTTGGAGAAGCGGTTGTGGTGAATGTCCACATTTAGAGACTCCTCCTAAAGTTAAGAAAGATAATACCCGTTTAGAATGGAATTTGAAAAATTGGGCTTATAGTCGTTCTCTATTACATGTTGTTACTCCTAGTCAATGGATTTACGATTTAGCACAAAAAAGTATGCTTCGTCGTTTTCCAATTCATTATATCCCCCACGGTCTCGATACAGAAGTTTACTATCCACACAACAAAGAACACTGTCGTTCAGTCCTAGGAATACCTTCCGGAAAAAAAGTTTTAATGTTTGGTACAACTAGTGTCAAAGATTATCGAAAAGGTGGTGATTTACTAATAAAAGCTTTACAAATGATTCCAGCATCTTTAAAATCCGAAACCGTGGTAATAACTATTGGTCACGGCAAAGTAAAATCAGAAGATATCGGGATGCCATGTTTTAATTTTGGCTATGTTGATAGCGACTCTTTTAAAGCAATCATCTATGCCGCTGCTGATATATTTATCTATCCAACTCGTAGTGATTCTTTTGGTTTAGTGTCGATGGAGAGCTTAGCTTGTGGTACACCTGTAGTCACATTTAGAGTTGGAGGGCTTACTGACACTGTTCGTCCCAACATTACAGGGCTTTTGGCAGAACCAGAAAATATTACACAGTTTCGTGATTGCATCGTCCAATTATTAGAAGATGAAAATCTGCGGGCTACGATGAGCGAAAAATGTCGTCAAATTGCTGTTAAAGAATATTCTTTGGAATTATATGCCCAAAGATATATTGATTTATATCATCAGATTTTAAAATTTTCTACTGATAAGAATCAAGTAAAATCCAACACAAATAATTAATTGTTAAAAAAATTAAGTTTTGTATGAAACTTAGGTAAAGAATGCAATTAAGTATTTCGTAATTCCAGAGAACGTTTATAAAATAAAACATCCATTCATCTTGTAATCGTAATTGTACCAGTGTAATTGTACGAGTTTCCCAAAATTACTTATGGTCATCAGTCAAAAGTCATCGGTCAACAGTAACCAGTCAACAACCAACAAATTGAGGTATTAACCTAGCCATGAAATTTACGGAAACAAAGCTAAAAGATGCATTTATCATCGATATTGAAGAAAAACACGACCATCGGGGTTTTTTCGCTCGTACTTTTTGTGCTCAAGAATTTGAAGCATATGGGTTAAAACCGGTAGTTTCTCAATGTAACTTGTCTTATAACTACAAAAAAGGTACGTTGCGAGGAATGCATTATCAAATCCCCCCAGCTGCGGAAAGTAAATTTATTCGGTGTATAAAAGGAGCAATCTACGATGTGATTATTGATATGCGTCCAGAGTCTCCAAGCTTTTTATCTCATATTGGAGTGGAACTTTCCGCAGAAAATCATCGTGGATTATATGTCCCTGAAATGTTTGCTCACGGTTATCAAGCACTCACTGATGACACAGAAATTCTGTACATGGTAGGTGAGTTTTATACTCCTGGGTATGAAAGAGGTCTGCGCTACAGCGACCCGTTTTTCAATATCGAGTGGCCTCTGGAAGTTTCAGAAATATCTGAAAAAGATTTAAATTGGCCTTTGTTTAAAAACATTCCAGTTGGTGGTGCTTACCCCTGCTAACTAGAATCATAGATTTGTAGAGACGCGATTAATCGCGTCTCTACATACCTGTGAACCTGTCCATACCTGTGAACCTGTCCATACCTGTGAACCTGTCCATACCTGTGAACCTGTCCATACCTGTGAACCTGTCCAAGATAATTTATATTTTTGCCAGACTAGCATCTTATAGTCTGAGTCATAATCAACAAACTATCTATAAAAAATGAAACAAGCAGCAAGCACTTTTTATTGTTAAATTATCATCAGCATCTTTTACTCTCTAATTATCTGATTTAACCCCCTTTCTTGATTGAAATGGGGGAAATTCAAAAACTTTATTTTCCAAATATTTCTCAGGGTATTTTTCAACCAGTAATTCCGCACCTAGGAATTATAACTAGTAAATAGTAAGCTTATATTCTCGGAGTTAAACCAATGATTATTGTAGACCGTGCATTGCAAGCTCGTGCTGAAGCTGGCAACCCTATTAAAGTCGGGATGATTGGTGCTGGTTTTATGGGTCGAGGAATAGCCAATCAAATCATTAATTCTCTTCCTGGTATGGAATTGGTGGCAATTTCCAATCGTAATATTGATTCTGCTAAACGTGCTTATGCCGAAGCTGGTATCGAAAATTACGCTGTAGCCGATTCTATCACTGAACTAGAAACTGCGATCGCAAATGGCAAATATGTAGTTACAGAAGATGCGATGCTGCTGTGTCGAGCAGATGGAATAGACGCTTTAGTGGAAGTAACGGGAGCAGTAGAGTTTGGTGCTCATGTGGTAATGGAAGCAATTGCCAATAAAAAGCACGTAATTATGATGAACGCGGAACTAGACGGTACAGTTGGTTCAATCCTAAAAGTGTATGCCGACAAAGCGGGAGTGGTTCTATCAGCGTGTGATGGAGACCAACCAGGAGTAGAGATGAATCTTTACCGATTTGTTAAAAGTATTGGCTTAACTCCATTACTGTGTGGGAACATAAAAGGACTACAAGACCCTTACCGCAACCCCACTACCCAAGAAGGTTTTGCCAAACGTTGGGGTCAAAACCCGATGATGGTAACCAGCTTTGCTGACGGGACAAAAATTTCCTTTGAACAAGCAATAGTAGCCAACGCAACAGGTCTTCGTGTTGCCAAACGAGGAATGCTAGGTTACGACTTTAACGGTCATGTTGACGAAATGACCAAAATGTATGACGTAGACCAACTCAAAGAATGGGGAGGGATTGTTGATTACGTAGTCGGGACAAAACCCGGCCCAGGGGTATTTGTGTTTGCAACTCACGACGACCCCAAACAAAGACATTACCTCAACTTATATAAATTAGGTGAAGGTCCTCTATATAGTTTTTACACACCTTATCACCTGTGTCACTTTGAAGTACCATTATCCGTAGCCCGCGCTGTCCTATTTAAAGATTACGTCCTAAGTCCCTTAGGCGCTCCCTTAGTAGATGTAGTCACCACTGCCAAAATTGACTTGAAAGCAGGAGAGACATTAGACGGGATAGGTTGTTACATGACTTACGGACAATGCGAAAACTCGGAAATCGCCCAAGAGCAAAACCTGCTACCAATGGGATTAGCCGAAGGATGCCGTCTCAAACGTGATGTTTCCAAAGACCAAGTTTTAACTTACGACGACGTAGAATTACCTACAGGTAGACTCTGTGACAAACTGCGTGCAGAACAAAATGCCTACTTCGCGTCATCAAAAACCTTAGCGGTAGCCAAGTAAAAAAAACCACGCTATAAAGCGCGTCTTCGATAAATCGCGTCTTCGATACGTAGAGACGCGATTTATCGCGTCTTTGATTTATCGCGTCTTTGATTTATCTTTGATTTATGGCGTCTTTGATTTATCGCGTCTTTGATTTATGGCGTCTTTGATTTATCGCGTCTTTGATTTATGGCGTCTTTGATTTATCGCGTCTTTGATACGTGGAGACGCGATAAATCGCGTCTCCACATGTTTCTTCTTAGTTATTTTTACTGAATCTTCATAAAGTAGGTTATGTTATAAATGAATTTTTCATATTGCCATCTGCACAAATACTAGTGAGGACTTAGGCAAAAACTTAAAAACCTGCTTCCCTGTATCCTGTAATACCATGCTTTTGAAACTGAATCGAAGCTCCGCAATGTCAGTGTTATATATATCACGTCTGCTGTGGCGTTATCATCTAAGTAGTCTTGCCGTCATATTATTAATAATTCATAAAGAATTCCAGTCATTCTTCCCAAGCCATTGAAAACACTGCTTTTGACAGGACTTTTAGGTTTGTAGAATTACCTACGTAAACCTAATTATTGTTCATTCCTACATAATAGCGATTAAATATGTAAAGCTTATGATAAAAAACATTTAAACTGTAGAAAATTTTAGTTATTAATACTAATATTGTTGGCAAAACAACAATGTGCTTTTAAGAAACTTTATCCAAGCTTTAAAAAAAATGATGAAAATGATTTAATTTCATAATTACTTTACACAGATGTAAGTTTTTGTCAGTAATTCTCCAAGACGTTGAAAAATTGTACGTACCCCATGAAAAATGTTCCACACCTCCCACTCCCCACCTCCCATTCCCCACTCCCCACTCCCCAATAATATTTAAATAGTTACATTAATAATGTCTATTTATATTTGTTCATAAAATTATCTGATTAACTGAGCTACTTTTGTATCTATTAAACCTTGAATTTTCCATTCTAAACGATAAATAATTAACAATTTCATACTGGGACTAAATCTACTAAATATACCTATTATGTCATCATGTCTAAAATCAGAGTTGCTACAGGCGCCATACTTCGGGACTTCAAACACCAAATACTTTTTAACTGGATTTTAAGGTTCAAAAGTCAACCGCTAGCAGTTAGTAATAAAAAAGCCATCGTGTTTGCTCCCCACCAAGATGACGAAACCTTTGGTTGCGGGGGTACGATTGCTCTTAAACATTCGCAAGGAGTGCCAGTAAAGGTTGTATTTTTGACTGATGGACATTTAGGTAGACCGGAATGGGTCAAACCGGAAGAAATAATTCAATTGCGACAACAGGAAGCCACGAACGCACTATCCAATTTGGGCATTGAACCATCAGCAATAAGGTTTGTGGGGGAAATAGATGGCTCATTGTCACAGCTAGAAAACGTACCACGGCAAAAATTGATAGCTAAATTGATTGAAATATTACAATCTTTTAAACCAGAGGAGATTTATGTTCCCCATAACAAAGACGGTCATCCAGACCATGAAGCTACCTATGAATTAGTGAGGAGTGCAATTGAACAAGCTAGGATTGAGGCTGAATTGTTACAATATCCAATTTGGGCATTTTGGCGAAAACCTTCGGATTCGACTCTTAAAAAACAAGATATAGCAAATGCTTACAAAGTATTTATCGGCTCCGTAAGACAACAAAAAAAACAAGCTATAGAAAATTATAAATCTCAAATTCGTGGTTTACCAGGAGTTTTAATTGATTCTTGTACCTGCGAGTATGAAATTTTCTTTAAAAGTTGAATCAATTTTAATAATTTTTGGCAAGATATAAAGCAAAACAAGTAAAAACTTTTCTTATCATCAACAGCTTCCTGAGGGTGTATCGCTAAAGCAAAAAAATAATATATTGCTCTAGAAAGATACTTACATCAAATTCTACTTATAACTGTAATAAGCATCAGTAAACTTAAAGGATGGGACATGAGAATAGCTTTAGTCCATGATTATTTAACACAAAAAGGCGGTGCAGAGCGCGTATTTGAAATACTTTGCAAACGATTTCCGACAGCGGATGTATATACTTCTTTATATGATGCAGAAAAAACTATTGATTTGGGTGAGAGATTAGTTAGAACAACTTACTTACAAAATATACCCGGTGCTAAGAAATATTTCCGGCTGATGGCGCCTTTTTATTTCCCGGCTTTCAGAGCCTTAGACCTTTCTGGGTATGATTTAATCATCAGTAGTAGTACAAGCTTTGCGAAGGCGGTAAGAAAAAAACCATCGGCACGCCACATTTGCTTTTGTCATAATATAACTCGTTTTTTGTGGGATACGGAAACCTATTTACGGGAGTACGGCGATTATAGGTACTTTGCTTCTTTAATAGAACAAGTCTTCCAATTTATGAGGAAGATAGATTTACTATACGCGCAAGAACCTGACCTTTACATTGCTAACTCCAGTATTGTTGCACGTCGTATCAAACAGACTTATCATAAACAAGCAATCGTTATAAACTACCCAATTGATACAGGTAAATTTATTTTTTCCGAAAATAAAGATGACTATTTTTTGGCATCGGCTCGAATGATAAGTTATAAACGTCTTGATATAATAATCGAAGCTTTTAATTGGTTGGGATGGCCTTTGTTGATATCAGGTGACGGACCAGAACGTGAGCGTCTACAGTCTAATGCGTTAGAAAATGTTGAGTTTGTGGGTCATGTGTCTGATTCAAAACGTACCCAGTTGTTTTCTAAAGCCAAATTTGTTATTGTGGCAGCCTTAGAAGACTACGGGTTAGTTCCGGTGGAGGCTAACGCCAGTGGAACACCTGTCATCGCTTTTGGAGCGGGAGGGGTGTTAGACACTCAAATACCTGGTAAAACCGGTGTATTCTTTAAAAGGCAAACACCAGACTCCTTGCAAGCTGCACTACTAGAAGCCAGGGAAATCTATTGGGATTATAAAAGTATCCGCAATCATGCGGTGGACAATTTTTCGGAAGAAGCGTTCTTTAACAAAGTTGAACAAGTTATTGACCAAACTTCTAGCCGAACATTATCAAACCTTCATTCGATTTGTTAGCTGAGGGATAGTAAAAGTGATTCAGACTAGTTTAAATCCCAGTTTCAATCCGGTAGTTGCTGAACCAGAACCTGGTTACGGACAACTATTCGGAATTTTATTACGCAGACTTCCTTGGTTGATAGGAGTATTAGTTCTTTCAGTTGCGGTAGCGGGGTTGATTACTCAAAGAGCAAAACCCATTTATCGAAGCTCGATGCAGTTGCTGGTAGAGCCGAACTATCAAGTTAGGAAAGATGGAGCCGCACAAACAGAACAACAACAGTTTACTGACTACACAGTAGAAATAGACACAGCAACTCAACTAAACCTGATGCTGAGTTCAAAGCTACTGCAACAGGCAGTTGATAAACTTAAATTAAATCCGAAGTATAAGAATATCACTGTTGAAGAAATTAAACAATCTTTAGTAGTAACTCAAGTTAAGGTCAAAGACGATAATAATCTACGTACAAAAATATTTAGTGTTGATTATACTTCTTCTGACCCCAAGCAGACTCAAGAAATTCTTCGGGCAATCCGGGAAGTCTATATTGATTACAATAAAACACAACAGGATGACCGCTTGAAAAAGGGTCTAAGAGTTATTAGAGAACAACTAAGAAAAGTTAGTGATGAAGTAAACACAGCTGATTCTAACTTACTAAGATTCCGTAAAGTTAATAACTTAACTGACCCTGATGCTCAGGTAAAAGAACTGGAACAACAGTTAAGTGCAGTTGTTCAAGAGCGACGTGCAACTCGTGCTCAATATGAAGAAGCTGTAGCTCGTTATAAATCTTTACAACAACAATTAAAAAGTACACCTCAAAACGCTCTAGTTGAAGCTCGCCTCAGTCAAAATACTCGTTACCAAGGACTGCTGAACGAAATTCAAAAAACCGAATTAGCATTGGCTCAAGAGCGATTGCGGTTTACAGATGAAACACCTAGTGTGAAAAAGCTATTAGAGCAACTTACTAGCCAGAAGGATTTACTACAACAAGAACAAAGAAGAACTTTAGGAGGAGAAGCAGCAAACACTAGTTCTGAACAGACCTTACAACAAGGACAAAAGAGCCAAATTGACCTGACTCTTTCCAGCCAACTGGTAGAAACACAAACAAACATTCTTGCTTTTGCTGCTCGTGACCAAGTTTTGGCTCAAAAGGAAACCGAAGCACGAACAGACCTGAAAAGATTTCCGGCTTTATTAGCAGAATATAGCCGTTTACAGCCACAAGTACAACTCACTCGTGACAGGTTGCAGCAATTATTGAAAGCGGAAGTTGTGTTGCGACAAGAACTTTCCAAAGGTGGTTTTGAATGGCAAATTGTGGAAGACCCACAATTGGGAACCTTTATGGGTCCCCACATGAAGAATAATATGTTGTTGGGAGCTGTAGTTGGTTTAATGTTGGGTGGTATCGCAGCCTTTGTGCGGGAAGCTTCTGATGATGCTGTTCGCACCACAGCCGAATTGGAGAAGCAAGTTGCTTTACCACTTTTAGGAACAACGCCAAAATTGCCTCACAGCAGGTCTAAAGATTCTGCCATCAAGTTACCATTTGGAAAGCCAGAAGTTTTGGCTCCTTGGACAGTTCAAGTGATGCAGTCTTCTCCCCGTTGGGAGTCGCTGGATTTGATATTTAAAAATATCGAACTGCTGAATAATGTTGGTAATTTAAAATCTTTGATGATTACCTCAGCGTTACCCGATGACAGTAAATCATCTTTGGCTTTGGGTTTGGCAATGAGTGCTGCTCGTTTACACAAGCGAGTGCTATTAATTGATGCGAACCTTCGTGAACCAGCTTTACACAGACAACTAAATTTACCTAACGAACAGGGACTCTCGACTCTGCTTGCAGGTGATGCTCCTCTACCGAACCAAATTAGCGTTCAGTCTTCCAGTTCCTCTTATATTGATATTTTGACTGCTGGACCACAACCTTCTGACCCTGCAAACCTGTTGAGTTCTCCACGTATGGAGCAGTTAATGGCTGGATTTGAAGAAAACTACGATTTGGTGATTTTAGACGCACCACCAGTTTTGGGTATGGTAGATGCCATGCTAGCTGCATCATCTTGTCGTAGTGTGGTGATGCTAGCCAGCATTCATAAAGTTACTCGTACTCAATTATCTCAGGCTACAGCGATGATGAGCAAATTAAATTTAATTGGGGTTGTCGCAAACGGAGTTTCTAACTCTGAAAGTACTTATATCCCATATGCACGACAACAAAGGCTTGCTTTACAAGAAGCTGTAGATAAGTAGCCCCATCGTGATATCCTTTGGTCTTACGTACAGTAGAGACGCGATTAATCAGTAGAGACGCGATTAATCAGTAGAGACGCGATTAATCGCGTCTCTACATTTTTTACTGGGTTAGCAAGAAAACAGAAAATTAAATTTTTCTTACGCTAGCATTAAATTGTGCAAGCGACATGTGAAATAATATAACAAGTTTAGAGCTATTTCTACGTATCAATATTGTTCTAAGTGATATAGCTTTAGCAACTAAGTACAGTAAAGTCAATGAAAAATATTGCCATTCCTTTACTTATTTTTCGCTCTAACTTATAGTTTTTATGTAGGTTGGTGACAGATGCGACTGATTATTTTATGACAAGTTGTAAATTTTAACAGGTAGTAAATAGAACTTATTTACTTTTTACTTTCTTCAGGGATAATACGGGAGTAAGAGCCACCTTTATATACATGAAGAAGAATTGTTATATAGTAATATTGCCCAAAAGCTTTGGCAAGGAAATACCTTACATTTCCAAACTATTTCAAACAAATTTTCTTGAGAGTCAAACTTTTATTTTCCGTATTTATAGTTAATTTAGCTTTTAATAATTGTAAAACTTAGGTAAGTTATGATTATTGATGAGTACTATTAGATAAAGGTTCTGCGTACTAACACTCTAAGGAAAATTCATCAGAACTTAACAAAGTACGAAAAATGGCGCTGGCTATTTAAAGAGTGAATAAAGAATCTGCCGAAATAGGTGCTATTGCCGAAGATTCTTATATTCTATTATATAGATAGCCTTTAACGATAGAAAAATACAATATATTTCCTAAGCTTTCTTGGATTTTATTGCATCAGCTTCATTGTTACAAATTCGATGTTATTTCTTATGAATTTCACTCTTCTTTTGGTATTAGATAAAAATATTAAAAGTCGAAAGTGAACCTTTTTATATCAAAGCGGTAATCAGCCACTGTATTAGAATGAAATAAATATGACTACATCAATAATTCCAAATTTAGAGAAAAGCCATACAGCTAAAGAGCCAAACCAAGAATCTCGGTCTTCATACTGCACTCTACATTGGCGAAGAGGGCAGCTTTTAGTTTTGCTCCCTGGGTTACAACAACAGCCGCTGATGCCTTTACTGGAGCAAAAACAATCTTTAACAGAGTGTTTAAAAAAAACACAAGCGACAAGAGTGCGTGTTGACCCAAAGTTAGGAACTGCTAAACTTTTACTTTGGGCTGATGCTTGTGAAGCAGCTTCAAAGCCAATGTTTTTACGCATACCTTCAGCTAACAAAAACCAAAAAATTGGTGTTCCACTTTTTTACTACCTGAAACGGTTAACTGAGTGGTTAGCGGCAATTGTTCTTTTCTTTTTGTTGAGTCCCTTGATGCTGACCTTAGCATTTCTACTGCGTCTCACTTCAGATAAGCCAATCTTTGTTCATCAGTGGCATGTCGGGGAACGTGGTAAAGTTTTTCGGGTTCTCAAATTCCGCACAAGCAATGTCGTTAACGATACATTTACTACAGGGCCAAGTGAGGTATCCTCTGAGGAAAATATTATAGACTCAGGACATTGGATACGTAAGTATGGTTTGCATAACCTTCCTTCCTTATGGAATGTTATTCGAGGTGAGATGAGTTTAACAGGTTCTCGTTGCTGGAGCTTAGAAGAATCTTTAACTCTAAGCTCAGAAGCACAACGACAGCTCAACAAGCTCCCAGGAGTTATGGGTTCTTGGCAAGTAGAAACCGAACCTAGCTTGCTACATCTAGATAGCCAAACCTTGTAATTTACTAGCGAGAGCGGTAATCTACCGAAGTACTAAGTCCTACTTGTATGAATTTGTTATAAATTGTATTAAATTTATCCTAAATGCATCGCTAGTAATAAAATCTAGGTATTAAAGTTAAATATAATACATTGCTTTTACTAAGTCGTTATCGCTGATGAATTTATGCTCTGGTTTTTAGTGTTATCTCGCGGTCTAAGATTTGGAAATAGTTAGAAATGACGAAGAATTTTAGATTTTAGATTTTGGATTTTAGATTTTAGATTTTGGATTAAAATAAGCCCAGGAAAGCCGCGTCCTGGGACAATCCAAAAGATGAAATCTAAAATCCAAAATTGTTTGATTCCATATAATATTTATTCAATCAGTGTAAAGTCCTCATGCTTCTTAAACGTAATAAAGAAATTTCGCATCTGCTAAAACAATTTTTTAAAGGTACAGGGTTTTGGCAAGATAATTATTTGATATTGCAAGAAATTAAAAAATTTAAAAAATATGCTGTACTAGCTTTCGTTTTTTCATCTTTTGCTTCTATTTTTGAAGGCATAACTATTGGATTTTTGCTATCTTTTTTACAAAATTTAACTACCCCCAATGCTGCTCCTGTTCACACGGGTATTGAATGGTTCGATATTTTGTTTTTAGGGGTAAATGCATCGGTAATTAATCGCCTTTACCGAGTGTGTATATTAATTTTATTAAGCATTTGGGTTACTGCTGGTTTTAATTATTTCGGTTCTGTCAACACAGAACTTGTTCAACTAAATCTTGCAGACCGATTACAAAAGCGAATTTTTGAGCAACTCCAGTCTTTACCACTGAGCTTTTTTGCGAAAAGTCGTTCGGGAGAGCTACTAAACACAATTACTACGGAAATAGAAAAACTCAAGCAGTGGTTTAGTGGTGTTTCTTTCTTGTTTACCAGAGGGTTGACAACAGTTGTTTACTTTTCCTGGATGTTTACGCTCTCTTGGCAATTGACTATTATTTCATTTATGCTGTTCGCGCTTTTAGCAGTGGGTTTGTCAACTTTAAACGCACGAACAAGAGAAGGAAGCTTTAACGTTTCCACCGCAAATGCTAATTTTACCTCAGTTGCAATAGAATTTATCAACGGAATTCGTACCGTCCAAGCATTTACAACTCAAGACTTTGAGCGTAAACGCTTTTACAAAGCCGCTAATGAACTGCTTAATTCTGCCGCTAAAGTCTCATTAATTTGGAATATGGTGAGACCTTTGGCACAAGGGTTAGCCTCTACGGTTCTTATTAGTATGCTGGCTTTGTCGTTTACTATTTTTTCTGCTAGCGGAAACTTACAAGTTGCTAGTTTGCTGACATATTTCTTTGTTCTGTTTCGCGTTGTGCCCATGATGCAGGACATCAACGGTACCAGAGCTTATCTCAGCACCTTGTATGGAGCGGCTGAAAATATTAAGAAGCTCGTGAGTACTGACGATAAGCATTATCCCACAAACGGGACTAAGAAATTTTACGGTTTAAATCGCTCTATCCAACTGGTCTCAGTCGATTTTGGCTACGAACCCAAGAATTTAGTATTAGAAAATGTGACCCTCAGCATTGAGCGAGGTAAAACAACAGCCTTAGTTGGACAGTCAGGTGCAGGTAAATCAACTTTGGTAGATTTGATTCCTCGTTTTTACGATGTCACCGATGGTCATCTTTTGATTGATGGCATTAATGTTCGCGAGTTTGATATGAACTCGTTGCGTCAGAAAATGGCTATCGTTAGTCAGGATACCTTTATTTTCAACACTTCAGTTTGGAATAATATTGCTTACGGCTCCACAAATGCAAGCGAAGCAGAAATTCGAGAAGCCGCTCGACTGGCAAATGCGCTAAACTTTGTTGAGGAAATGCCTGAAGGCTTTGATACTGTTTTAGGTGACCGTGGGGTACGGTTATCTGGAGGACAAAGGCAAAGGATTGCCATAGCTCGTGCGTTGTTGCGTGACCCAGAAATTTTGATTTTGGATGAAGCAACTAGTGCATTGGATTCGGTATCGGAAAGATTAATTCAGGAATCCATCGAAAAATTGTCTGTAGGTAGAACTGTAATTGCCATCGCTCACCGTCTTTCTACCATAGCTAAAGCCGACAAAGTCGTAGTTTTAGAAGCAGGAAGAGTTATCGAACAAGGTAATTATCAAGAACTACTAGAGCAAGAGGGTGCGCTCTGGAAATATCATCAAATGCAACATCAGGTTGGAACAACATAATTCGTAATTAGTAATTAGTAATTCGTCATTTGTTGCCACCGGACTTGTACTCCTACAGAGTGAAAAGTAAGGTAGTGAACATTCTGATTTACAATTATTAATTACGAATTACTAATTATTAATTACTGACTTAATTATGTTAAATACTGAAAACCCACAATCACAGTCAAGTCGAAATTTATCTGTAAGTAATCCAGAATCAATCACGGTAAAAAAATCTTCAGAAATAGTTTCTTTTTCAGAAATATTTGACAAAGAATCGGTATACCACTGCTCTGAGTTAGGTCTAAGTGGTGGAGGAATTGAAACTTATGTAGCTTCATTACTGAGCCACGGACAACAGGGTGTCAGTTCTCAAGTAATTAAATCGCTTAATAATATTGACCAAAGACAATTTAAGTTACTCCACGTCCACAGTCCAGAAATACTTCTACAGTTAAAAGGAGAATGTCCAGCAATCTTCACTGTACATAATCACTCAATTTATTGTCCCAGTGGAACACAGTATTTATCAGCACAAAATAAAATTTGCGAGCGTAGTTACTCTGTTTTCGGATGTATTTGGGGTAAAGCTGTAGATGGCTGTGGTAGTCGCCGACCAGTACGAGTATATAACGAATTATCAGGTGCTTATTTTCTACAACAAACTTTAAAATCAATACCAATCACCGTCATTGCTAATAGTGAATATGTACGGCAACAGTTAATGAAACATGGCATACCAGCCGAGAAAACCGTAACCCTGCGCTACGGAACCTTAGCAACCCGAACAAAAGCAGCACCTCTCACCCAAGAAGTACACAATAATAATAGAATTTTATTTGCTGGGAGAATTGTACCAGATAAAGGTTTAGAATGGTTGTTGAAAACTTTATTGCAGGTGGATAAGCATGTTCAACTTGATATAGCTGGAGAGGGTTGGGACAAACCCCGTCTAGAAAAATTGGCTAACGAATTGGGATTAACTAACCGTATTGTTTGGCACGGTTGGTGTGATACTGATAAAATGAATAAACTTTATGAGCAGTGCTTTGCTGTTATTTTCCCCAGTGTTTGGCCGGAGCCTGCTGGTTTAATAACCTTGGAAGCCTATGCTCGTTATCGTCCTGTAATCGCAAGCGCAGTTGGTGGAATCCCTGAACATGTACGCGATGGTGAAACAGGTATTCTTGTAGCAGGCAACCATATTAAACAACTAGCTGATGCCATAAATGAATTACACTCCAATTTTCATAAAAGTAAATTGATGGGTGAGAAAGGTCATAATTTTTTGACGCAAGAATTTACTATGGATGCTCATGTCAAAAAGTTAGAAATAATCTATGAACAAACTATCGATAGTTTCCATAGAATAAATAATAAATAAAAATATCAATTATTATAGAAAATAGGTTATAATTGATATTATCAAAATTAATTCTATCGGAATTAAAAACTTATTTTTTTAATTAAAAATATTTTCAGACTTTCATCTTTGCTGTCAGTCACCCGGTCTATTATAGAACCGGGTTTTTTTTCTAATAAATATTATTTTTAATGTCAAGATAAAGTAAAAACTAAAAAAATGACATAAACATTGTAGAGACGCGATTAATCGCGTCTCTACCTATTACTTCTGTAAAGACGCGATTAATCGCGTCTCTACCTATTACCCTCTGTAAAGACGCGATTAATCGCGTCTCTACCTATTACCCTCTGTAAAGACGCGATTAATCGCGTCTCTACCTATTACCTCTGTAAAGACGCGATTAATCGCGTCTCTACCTATTACCTCTGTAAAGACGCGATATATCGCGTCTCTACGTGTTTTTTTGTGCGTATACTTAATTTTTACATAGCTCTACTTTTGACTCTTGGCCATTTGATAATTAAATTTTCTGTAAAATATATGCAAAAAATTGATGAAAAAACAATATCAATATATTCTTGTCAACTAGTTGAAAGCATAATATAACAATAGCAAATTAAGTCCTGACCCTAAATCTGGCTTTTAGGGGAGAGGGATTTAAGAGCTAGAGTCAAAAAATTGGGTGTTATTTTACGTAAAAATCAATAGATTAATTTAAAAATGTTACAAAATCAGGAATATCAGCAGCCTTTAGTCAGTGTTATTACTCCCACCTATAATCGGGTAGAGTATCTCACAGAAGCTTTGGCAAGTGCGGTTAAACAAACTTATAAAAATATTGAAATAATTGTCTCTGATAATTGTAGTACAGATAATACAGAAGAGATTGTTGCATCCTTCACCGACCCACGAATTCGGTATTGGAAGCAGCCGCAAAATATGGGCATGTTTATCAATCAGATGCACGCTTTTAAAATGGCGCGTGGTAAATATGTAGCGAGCTTACATGATGATGATATTTGGAACGAGAATTTTTTAGAAAAGCTTGTTCCACCTTTAGAAGAAAATTCCGATTTGGTTTTAGCTTTTTGTGACCATTACATTATAAATCCCCAAAGTCAAATCGATAATGACGCAACTCAAATAAATACACAGGCTTATAAACGTGACCAATATACTCCTGGGGAACATAAGCCTTTTTATGAAATCGGGTTAGTAAATAAATCGATAGGAACTGCTTGTGCAGCGGTAATTAGAAATAATCCTGAATATTGGGATAAAATGCCGCAAGAAGTTGGTGGTATGTGGGATTTATTTTTAACTTATTTATGTTCTATCACAGGTGGTGGAGCTTACTATTGTCCCGATAAATTAACCAGATATCGCGAACATCCTCAAACTGATACAATGCAAAGCGGTAGTCGTAATGTTGAGGCAAAAATCCGCAAAGCTAAAAGTGAAATATTTTGCTACCACAAATTTATGGAAGATGAACGTCTCAAGCAATGGAAACCCCACTTTAAAGAAAAATGGTTAGAAGCCAATACAACCTTAGGTATTGGTTTGCTGCGAAACGAACAAACTGCACAAGCACGTCCATATCTTTGGCAAGCACTGAGCGAACAAAAATTTAATTTGCGAACTCTTACAGCCTTGACAGTTAGTTTTGCTCCCCACACCATAGCGAATAAATTATTAGGAGTAGCTAGGTAAGAGTCTCGCGTAAAGTCGCGAAGACGCAAAGTTAGACATCGTTGTCTTAAGCGCTTTTTTCTTGTTTTTTCTTCTTTCTTCGCGTTCTTCGTTCCTTCGTGGTTTATTAATTATTTAGGATAGGTATTAAGTGAAACTTTGTATAGTAACTCATAGAATTAAAAAAGGTGACGGTCAAGGAAGGGTGAATTACGAAGTAGCCCTAGAAGCATTGCGTCGAGGTCACGAATTAACTTTAGTCGCCTCAGAAATATCACCAGAACTAGAAAAAAATAGCTTAGTTAACTGGATTTCCATACCAGTAAACAACCTTCCTAGCGAATTTTTACGTAACTTTGTTTTTGCTTTAAAAAGTGCTAACTGGTTGCGTAAATATCGCTCACAAGTAGATGTAGTAAAAGTCAACGGTGCAATTACAATAGCCGCGAGCGATGTAAATGCAGTTCATTTTGTTCATACTTCCTGGCTCAGTTCATCAGTTCATATTTCCCGCACACGTCGAGATTTGTATGGTTTCTATCAGTGGCTATATACCGCGATAAATTCCTACTCAGAAAAACAGGCATTTAAAAAAGCGAAAGTCGTTATCGCTGTATCAGAAAAAGTTGCTCGAGAATTAGTTAACCTAGGAGTACCTTGTTCTCAAATTCGGGTAATTTTAAATGGGGTAGACCTGCAAGAGTTTTATCCTGATGTTGCACCAGATGTTTCACAACGGCAAAAATTAGGTCTTCCTGAAGATGTCACCTTAGGGTTATTTGCTGGGGACATTCGCACATCTCGGAAAAACCTGGACACAGTGCTTCATGCTCTGGTGAAAGCTCCCAACCTACACTTAATAGTTGTGGGAAATCCTGAGGGTAGCCCCTTTCCTCAATTAGCAAAATCATTGGGTTTAAGTGACCGGGTGCATTTTGTCGGATATCGTCGTGATATTGCTGACATTATGAGAGCGGTGGATTTATTTGTTTTTCCTTCTCGTTATGAAGCTTGTACCTTAGTATTGCTGGAAGCTTTATCTTCTGGACTGCCTGTTATTACTGCTCAGGCTACGGGAGGTGCAGAACTAGTAACATCAGAATGTGGTTTTGTTTTAAATGATACAGATGACTCCGAAGCATTAGCAACCGCTCTCAACACTTTAAGTAATGACGCTAAATTGAGACAACAAATGGGTCAAGCAGCACGAAATATTGCTCTTCAGCACAGTTGGGCAACTATGGCAGCAAGTTACATAGATTTATTTGAGGACTTGAGTAAAAATAAACTTACAAAAACTCATATCAATTCAAAATTCAAAATACCCTACGGGAAGACCCCGGTTTACAAAATTCAAAATTAAAGAAAACCAAATTCAATTTTTAATTGTTTAAGTTATCTTTATTAGTACTAAATAAAACATGCAATTAACCGTTATAATACCTACCTATCATCGCCCTCAAGACTTAGCACGTTGTTTGGGGGCACTTGCTCAGCAGTCTCGTCAACCTAACCAAATAATCGTAGTTGTAAGAGATACTGACACCCAGACTTGGAATTTTCTTGAGAGCTTCAACTCTGGTAGTTTGTCATTACAGACAGCTACAGTCAGAACACCTGGTGTAATTGCTGCAATGAATACAGGTCTTGATACTGCTACTGGGGATATTATCGCTTTTACTGATGACGACGCTGAACCGCGTACTGATTGGTTGGAACGTATAGAAAATTGCTTCTTGACTGATAATCGTATCGGTGCTGTTGGTGGTCGTGATTGGGTTTATGAAAATAACCAGCTTTTAGATGGAGCAAAAGAGGTAGTTGGAAAATTACAGTGGTGTGGGCGTGTAATTGGTAACCATCACTTAGGAGTTGGTCTAGCCCGTGAAGTCGATGTTCTTAAGGGAGTAAATGTCAGTTATCGACGTGATGCGATTGGGTCTAGTTTACGTTTTGATGAACGGATGCTGGGAACAGGAGCGCAGGTACACTTTGAGATAGCATTTTGTCTGGCTCTAAAACGAGCTGGTTGGAAGTTAATTTATGACCCACAAATAGCAGTTAATCACTACCCAGCAGTACGTTTTGATGAAGACCAGCGCTACCAATTTAATGAAATAGCGTTTATAAATGCGGTACACAACGAAACTCTAGGGTTATTAGAACATTTAAACGCATTACGAAGAATGGTGTTTATCCTTTGGGCAATATTAATAGGAACAAGAGAAGCATTAGGTTTTGTGCAATGGCTGCGTCTTTTACCTTCCCAGGGAACATTGGCTTCTAAGAAATGGCTGGCTTCAATACGCGGACGTTTTATGGGCTTGCGTACATGGCAACAATCAAGTTTGTAGGATTTTCGCGTCGAAGTGCAAATAATATTAAAGACGGGAGAGAGGCTGAGTGACTACAAAACAAATTTATTTTGATTATTCTGGTGGTTCCGGTGCTACACCAACAAAGCCTGCAACTCTTGGTTGGGCTGCTATTATAGGACTTATTTTATTTACACTTGCTTTTTATTTTGGTGGTGCAGGTGTTTTATTACGTATAGCTTTTCCAGTGGTTTCTACATTGGTTGGCTTATTTTTGTATTTTCGATACCCTCTGCTTTACCTGGGTTTTGCCTGGTGGATGTGGTTCTTAATTGCAATTCTCCGGCGTTTTATTGATTATCGCTACGGTTGGGAACCACAAGGTATAATTCTCACAGCATCTTACTTAGTATCATTAATCTCTATAATATCGTTTATTCGTTACTTACCTCAGTCAATACGCTCAGGTGGATTGCCATTTGTTGTGGCGATTTTGAGTGTCATATATGGTTTCTTTATCGGGTTAATTAATTTTCCGCCAATCGTCGTAGCCCGTACCATGCTCGATTGGTTTTCCCCAGTCGTTTTTGCTTTTCACTTATTTATCAATTGGCGAGATTACCCCCACTATCGCCGTGTTATTAAATCAGTATTCGTTTGGACTGTATTGATAACTGGGGCTTATGGTATTTTTCAATACTTGGTAGCACCTGAGTGGGACAAATTTTGGTTAGTTAGCACAAACATGACCTCCTTTGGCAATCCCAGACCACTGGAAATTCGTGTTTGGAGTACAATGCATTCTCCGGGACCCTTTGCTTTGGTAATGATGGCTGGTTTGCTGTTATTGTTTAGCAGTCAAAGTCCTATGGTTTTACCAGCTTCGATTGTTGGCTACTTATCATTTTTGCTTTCTTTAGCACGAGCTGCTTGGGGGGGTTGGGCTATAGGACTCCTAAGTATGCTAAGCAATTTAAAACCCAAGATACAAATGCGTTTGGTGATTACTGTCTTGGTGATGGTTTTGTGTGTTGTGCCATTAACAACTATCGAACCATTTTCTAAGATTATTACCGAACGCTTCGATAGTTTCAGTAATTTGGAAAATGACCAAAGCTTTCTCGACCGTTCAAATAATTACGACAGAAACCTAGCCATTGCTCTTTCCAGTGTTTTTGGAAACGGTATTGGTGGTACTTGGATAATTGATAAGGATGGTAGGCTTTTACCAATAGTCCTTGATAGTGGTATTTTAGATTCATTTTTTACTCTTGGTTGGTTTGGAGGAATATTTTATCTTGGTGCTGCGGTTATACTTTTGTATTCAGTGTTTCAAGGTTCTGAAGGACAGAGTGATTCTTTTGCTAATGCTTGTCGCTCGATTTCTTTAGCGATATTTTTCCAATTAATTTTTAGCAGCTTAATGCTTGGTCTGGCTGGGATGATTTTTTGGGGATTTTTAGCTATGGCAATGGCTGGGAAAAAATATAATCAGCACCAAAATGCTCTTATGCAACAAAGTTTCTATTATTACGGGGGTAATTTAAATAATTTGAGTCCACCTCAATCGTAAAAAAAACTCACCCCAAAAAACCACTCCCAAGCGCAAAAGAACCCCACCCCCAACCCCCTCCCCGCACGCGAGGAGGGGGCTACGATTTGATGCTCGCATTTTTCAAATTGTATTTTTTAAATGGCATTTTTCAAGCTATCGGTAATTAACTGTATCCGGGCTTGAAGTATCTGTAATTAACTATTTTGATGTACTTATTATCGTAGCCCCCTCCCCGTGTACGGGGAGGGGGTTGGGGGTGGGGTTTCATGTGCAGGAACGACTAGCTTATTTGCCAATTTTCGCTGGTAGGCTATAAACAATTACTTTGCCTTTCCAATCTTCCTCCGCGAAAACTATATATTCCCCATTTTTGCGACGAAAAGCGCGAATTCCGTAAGGTATATCAATCCAACCGCTTTCGTTAGCAACTTCTGGCCCAGGTTTAAACTGTTTTACTAAATCTCCCGTTGCCGCGTTGTAAACATAAACTTCTGCTGATTTGACTAAGATTGTGAATATGTAATTCCCAGCAGCGCTCATTGATGCCATTAAGCTTGGTGGGTCGGCTTTTGTGTCATAAGGAACTGTTATTCTAAAGCGTTCTTTCCGGTTACCTTTACTCCAATTGTCGTAGCGTGCTATTTCTGAACCAAATTTTTTACCCTCATCTTCACTCTGCGGGTTTTCGGCTGTGAAACCTGATATATACATTGTGTCGGTTTCAGAGATATACTCTAATCGCCGCATATCCGTAAAGGTTTTAGGATTTTCTTGCTTATCCATTCCTTTGTAGTTGTAAATGGGGTTACCATTCCCATCCAAACCTTGTACAGCAAAACGTCGGATACCTTTTTCTGTCCTTAAAGTTTTCCACACGTTGCCTTTGCTATCTACCCACCATCCTCCAACATAAGGATAATCTTTGCTCGTTTCATACTCGTCTTTGTCAAAGGCTCCATTTCCATTTTTGTCACGCCATATCCATTCCCCTTTTTCTGGTTGATAACGAGGCCAGTTTTCTGTAAAGTATTTTCCGTCTTCTTTTGTGTTTACAAACATTGCTGATGGAATCGCAATATAACCATCGCTACGAAGGTCAAAGCGATAAATTTGCAAAAAGCTATTATACATATCCGTCAAGAACATGAAGGGTTTGCCTTCGATACGACGGAAAAAAACCGATGTCGGTGACGTATGTAACCTTGGGTCATCAGGATACTTAAACGGGTTAACTGTGTAAGCCTTATAATTCCATTTCTTTCCAGCTGGCTTACTGTAGTCCATTTGGTAATATTCATGTTTCCCATACACAGACACCCCATCACTATTGGGGTCTGTATCGGCATTATCTACAAAATGCAAGCCCATCAATTGCCATTGTAGTTTTCCCTGAGGTGAAAATTTCCTCAAATCTGTACCACAGTTATTAAAACCATTGTTATTAACATAGATGTTTCCCTGGGAATCTGTACCGATACCGCTTATCCCGTAAAGCCTTAAATCTCCGATTTCCCCAGCTTTCCCCGCAAAAATACCACCTTTAACTCCAAATGTACCGACAATTGTTGGTTTGTTTTTCACCTCGTAGATTAATACTTGCTGGTTCGGTCCGTTTTCTCCCACCAACAATCTGCCACGATTATCCACTGCGATCGCACTTGGTTGGACGACATTAGTAACTTGCTGGGGTAACTGTTTTCCTTGTTTGGAATAATGAAAAATCTTCTGACCCTGAGGAGCGCTATCTTTTTTAGCTTGAAGAATCCATAAATTCCCCTGACGGTCAAAAACTATCTGTCCAGGTCTGGAAACAGAAAAGCTGCGTAGCTTTTTCATCGTCTGGGTATTATAAACATGAACTTGGTTAGCAGCTTCCTCACTGACATATAATTCTTTACCCCAAGTTGCTAAGCCTAAAACAGGATTTTTTTCGCTGACAATCAGCATACTCTTATCCCAACCACGTCCACCAGGAAAAGGTGCAGGCTTACCAGATAAATCGTAGCGTCTAATACAATACCATTCCTCTTTACCACGGGGATAATCCTGGTCTTTCCGGTCAACCGCACCTTGAAACATGGCAACATAAAGGTATTTACTATCAGCAGTAACGGCTTTACCACCAAGACGATTCCAACCGTGAAGGTCATCAGCTTTCGCTACCACATCACCATTTTTATATATACCAGCTTCCCTGCCACCTTCATCCCAAGTACTATTAGTATAAATTGTGCCATCAGATGAAACATACATCGCTTCAATGTAGTTTTGCACCCACTTTTCACCACCACCAAAACTATTACCTATCCATGAAGTTTTGTAAGCGCTCGCAGCATTTCCATTACCAGCAAAGTAAACTCCTATACCCCAACAAGCGAGTATTGCGGCGAACATGCATAATAAAAAGCGAAATCCTTTACGATGAAAATTTCTCATGCTAGATTATCTTGTTATAAATAATACCATATATTAGAGACGCGACATGTCACGTCTCTAAGAACAATGGTGTAGACAGCGCATAATTTATTTCTAATCTTATGTCTAGTTCTGCCTACGATATGCCGTTTACATAAACTTTATTAAAAATTGTCCAAATTTTAAATTGGGTCTAAGTATATTACAAATGCAAATGATAATAACAGTAATGTTAATTAAAAGAATGCAGGTTGTTAAGTGATTTGTTGACTGTTTACTGTTGACTGGTGGGATTGAATCTAATTCTCAACCTCTACCGTCAACACAAGCAATCCACTTTCCGTTTGGCATTAAATGAGCGTCAATATTATGCATTCCCGCACCATTCCAACCGCTACCTGTTGGTTGTAATACTAAATTTTTTTCTAAATTTTGTTCTTTATAAGTTGTAGTCGTTAATTCGGTAATTTCAAATGCTTTCACATTCGTACCATAATCAGGCACACAACCTTGAGTAAAGCGAATAATTTTATCATCCATCACTAAAACTCTACCCCCCGGTCGAGCAATTTCGGGATTTCCGCTGATAATAGGACTTTTCGGGTGTTCTTCCCAAGTGCCCAATAATTCATCAGCATAAAAAAGTCGGAGAGTTTCAGATTTATTATCAAGACTAGAGTCTGTAAATAACCACCATTTGTCCTGATAACGAAAAATAGATGAATCAATAAACAACCCATCGCTGATGATATTACCAACAAAATCCCACTGCGTGGGAAAATTAGATGCTTTGTACAACCTAATTGCATTAGCCTGATATGTCTCTGGAATCATATAATACTCATTCATCCATTCAAAAACGTATGGATAAGATAAATGAAATGGTTCCGCTAATATAATTTGTTCATATTTCCAATCAATAGCATCCTCACTTGTGGCTACAGCAATTTCACCTCGACCTGTCTTTTGATTTAACAATTCAAAAAACATATACCAACTTTGCCCAACCCTAAGCATAAAGGGGTCAGCAACAAACTCCGTTGGTACATCAGATATATCTCGACGACTCAATATAGGGTTTTTTATACTTGTAGGTGTAGCTAATCCATAAAGTGAATCACCAACATAAATACCAATCGACCATCTTGATTTTTTTGTTAAGCCACCAAAAGGTAATTTATTCGCCAAAGGTGCTGGTAAAGTATTGACTATTGCGTAGCGCAGCCCTTTAATAGTTTTCTTCAGCAACATACTGGTAATTTAGATTACATCCTAGATAAATTTAAAGTATTTATTGAATACAAAGTAACATTATTCCATACTCGCAAATTTAGGTACAGCTTCATCCCTAGCAGAAGAACAAGCAAACTCACGGTAAACCCTGATTGTATCTCGGTGAACACGATGAAGACTGAGCCATTCTAAATTGCTAGACGCTTGCTTTTTCCACCATTGTAGTTTTTCAGGATTATTCAACAACTCTTTCATAGTTATAGCCAAAACTTGACTATTTTTGGGTGGCACAAGGATACCTGCTTGACCACCATTTAAAGTTTCTGGGATACCACCAACATTAGAAGCAATTATCGCACTATCTCCAACTGTTCGCGCTTCCGCAATGGCTAAACCAAAAGACTCACTATAAGAAGCCATAACAAATATATCCGTAGATAGTAAATACTTTTGAGGTTCTCGCTGAAAACCTTCAAAATGAATTCGTTCAGCAAAAGCCGTCAAACTAGCTTGCTCCTGTAAAGATTCCAGTTCTGGTCCATCCCCAACTAAATATAAATGAGCATCCGGGAAATCTCCCGCAATAGCTGCAAAAGCTTCAATAAGTTCTCCAACACCCTTACGTCGATACATTCCCGACACAGTAACAATTGATGGATGTTTAAGATTTTCAGCTGTCCAATCTTTTTTGTGGCAATTACGAGGACTATCCAACACTCCATTAGGTACTACTCGTATTTTCTCCGTTGAGATTCCCCACTTAGAGATGGAATTTGCGACTGCTTGGCTAACTGCTATTACTCGGTCAGCTAAACCCATAATTATGGAACTACGTTGAAATTCGTTGTGTAGTGTCGAAACAACCGAATATTCATTACCAAATCTGAGACTTAAAGCTAGCACCGCTCCAGTCATCATATGTACATGAACAATATCTGGCTGAAATTTTTGCAATATCAGTCGGTAATCGACTGCTGCTTTCAGAATATTCAACGGTGTTCTTTTCTGATTCAGATGGAAGTGCTTCACCCCATAGCCAGCAAGTAATACCTCATACTCTCCACCAGCAGAAGCGAAAGCCACATCATGACCATCTTTTGCTTGCAAACAAGCTAAATCGACAGCTACGTTGATGATACCGTTTCCTATTTCTTGGACATCATTAGTGATATGTAAAATTTTCATTTGTTTTACTTAAAAAAATTACACGTGGCTGATTAAGTTAAAGACCTCGATATAGACCCAGGTATATACCTGAGAAAATACCTTTCTTTTTATTAAAGAAAATAGCTCAAAGTAAATTAAATAAAAATAGTTATCCTACTTTACCACAGTCTTATAATTAAGCAAAAATCATTTTAAAAAGCTATTTTTATGCTTTTAAATAAATTTCATTAATAGTGAATGTTGCTGCTAATTCTTTTTTGTGAAAAATATTTAAACTGCTATTAAAAGCTAAATGCACAAAAGAAAAACGTAAATTATTTTATATTTTATATAAAATAATTTGCTAGTCACTACCTATTTAAACTTACCAATAAAGGCTGCTACTTCACACTAACAATTGCTTTTTCTATAATCATTGAGTTCAAAGTATTACTTTCTGAATTGATTGTAAAGCCTCATGTATATATTTTTACAGTCATAATCTTATGATTATTATAGTAAAAACTCTATGACTAAATCAAATATTAACTGTAGTTTAAAAGCACAACTGATAGTAAAAAGATTGAATTAAGCCTTAAATAGTAAAGGTTAAGTTAATGTTCTGAATCTAAATTAAAATGTCGTATGGTTAATTTATGGTTAAGCTTAATAAATATAATCTCAATGATTTATGTTATTGCAATAGTATTGAGGTACTAAGACACCAGAATAAATTGTATAATTTCTTACATGAAGATAGTAATATTATCTAATTATAAAAAATATCATATATTGGAAGCTAATTATTTATAATTTTATAGGTACTTCTATCAACAAAATTCTATTTACAGAAACTTTATTAGAAGTTACCCATATTTTCAATTAATTTTAAGTATCTTAAGAAGGCAAATTAAAATCATTTATTGTCTCTATAGTATTGAAAAACTCAAAAATGTTAATTACTATACTAGTTTGCGTTAATATTCAGCTAGTCAAGGAGGAAAATGAGTGAACAACGAACAAACAAATTATACTTCAGATTCAAAATCTATCCTTTGTTTAGGAATAGGCTGGTTTCCCAAAACACCCGGAGGTTTAGAACGATACGTATATGAACTGACCCAAAGATTAGCACTTAATCACAAAGACAAAGTAGAATTATGTGGAGTGGGATTACCAGACTCGGCAACAGATTTACCCATAAAATTAACGAACTTAGCAGAACCAGATAGCCGAATTTGGAACAGATTGCCGGCTATTAAGAAAAAGTTTCAAAAAACCAGAGTAGAAAAACTAGATGCAATTAATTTACATTTTGCGTTATACAGTTTACCCATATTAGATATTTTACCAAAAGACGTACCAATAACCTTCAATTTTCATGGCCCTTGGGCTTCGGAAAGTCAGTCCGAGGGAATCAGTAGCTTCGTCGCTTATCTGAAAAAAACATTCATAGAAAAAAAAGTTTATAATAGATGCCAACGCTTCATAGTTCTGAGTAAAGCATTCGGAAAAATCTTACATGAAGAGTATCAAGTTCCTTGGGAAAAAATTCATATAATTCCTGGTGGGGTTGATATTGATTGGTTTAAACCAGCTATTACAAAACAAGACGCGAGAAGCAAGCTCAACTGGTCTTTGGAGCGTCCGACACTTTTCACATCACGACGTTTAGTTAATAGAGTTGGACTAGATAAATTACTCACAGCTATAGCAAAAATTAAACCACGCATTCCTGATATAATGCTGGCAATTGCGGGACGCGGACCACTGGAAGCAGCATTAAAGCAACAAGCAGAAGAATTAGAGCTGAGTAACCACGTAAAATTCTTAGGTTTTTTACCAGATGAACTATTACCCATAGCTTATCAAGCTGCGGACTTCTCTGTTATGCCCACTCAATCGTTTGAAGGATTTGGATTAGCAGTTGTCGAGTCTCTTGCTTGTGGAACTCCTATTATATGTACCCCCATTGGTGGGATGCCAGAAATTTTAGAACCCTTTTCTCCCGATTTACTTACTTCTTCCACTACAGCCACAGCTATTGCGGAGAAAATAGAACAAGCGTTTTCACAACAAATAGCCGTACCTTCAAGTGATGAATGTCGTCAGTACGCTACGCAAAATTACGACTGGGATAAAATAGCTCAACAAGTGCGACAAGTTTTGCTTGGGGAGTAGGGAGTGGGAAAAACAATTCGCAATCCGCAATCCGCAATTCGCAATTAATTTTGCAATTGGGCAATTTAAGTAATTGCGACATCTTCCTCGCTTTTGGCACTTAAAACATCAATTCCTGAAAGCATAAATGAAAATTCTTTTTTTAGACCAAAGTGGTAAACCGGGTGGTGCGGAACTCTGTTTAATAGATATCGCTAAACCCTATCGCGATTCCTGTTTGGTAGGATTATTTGCAGACGGAGCTTTTAAAAATTTACTGGAACAAAATCAAATTCCCGTACAAATCCTGACAACACAAGCAATTCAAGTTCGTAAAGAAAGCTCTTTAGCTCAGGGTTTAGGAAGTTTAGGTCAACTAATTCCTTTGATTTCTAAAGTCACTAAAATTGCCCGTGACTATGATTTTATCTACGCTAACACGCAAAAAGCCTTAGTCGTTGGTGCTCTTGCAAGTTTTTTAGCACGTCGTCCTTTAGTGTATCATTTGCATGATATTCTCTCTCCAGAGCATTTTAGTAAAACGAACCGTCGGATAGCTGTTACTTTAGCCAATAGATTTGCATCATTAGTAATTGCAAATTCTCAAGCTAGTCAAGTTGCTTTTATCGAGGCTGGAGGAAAGGCTGAAATAACAGAAGTTGTTTACAACGGCTTTGATTCCCAAGCATATCAAGTTCCGGAATCTGAAGTAGAAAAAATTAGAGAAAATCTGGAATTAGATGGTCAATTTGTTGTTGGACATTTTAGCCGTCTTGCTCCTTGGAAGGGACAACATATATTAATTGAAGCATTAGCTAATACTCCGGAAAATGTGACAGCGATTCTAGTTGGTGATGCGTTATTTGGAGAACAAAATTATGTTAAAAGTTTACATGAACAAGTTGCGAATCTTAAATTAGAAAAACGGGTTAAATTTTTAGGTTTTCGCTCGGATATTCCTCAATTAATGACAGCATGTAATTTGGTTGCTCATACTTCTACCGCAGCAGAGCCTTTTGGTCGAGTCATTGTTGAAGCTATGCTTTGCGGAACACCTGTTGTGGCTACGAAAGCTGGTGGTGCGATGGAGTTAGTTGAACCAGATGTTAATGGTTTTTTAGTGACTCCATCTGAACCCCAAGAGTTAGCAGAAGTAATTAATTCTTGTTTTTTACAACCAGAAAATTGTCATGCTTTAGCTAAGAATGCAAGAGTTAGTGCTAGTCAGCGCTTTGATGTGAGTGTTATTAATCAGCAAATTTACCATCTTCTTAAATGATTTAATCGCAAACCGCCAAGAAGCCAAGAACGCCAAGATTAATAAAATTACACACTCTTTCTTATCTTGGCTAACTTGGACTCTTGGCGGTTCGTTTATTATGCTACGCAGCTTCCCGCAATTGTGATTTCTCAGTGTTAAATTCTGGTAACGGTAGCGAAAGTTGCTCCACTTGAGCTTCCCTAGCTTGCTCTAAAACCTTAACTTCAATATTTACGCTGACCAAATAATTGCCATCATCCGCTCCCACAACTTCCGCAATTAATTTAGCTATATCTGGACGTTTTGCAGTTAGGGGGTCGCGTACAATATATTTATCCCATTCATGCTTCGCAGTGGGATTTAAACTGAGAATATAGTGCTTAATCATAGAACTCACCTTGAGTAAATATACTTGTGACTCGTCTATCAAACAATCCTTTGCGCCACACTTAACTTTGTAGACGCTACTTTTATATTTTAGTATATATATACTATATCACATAGTTTATAGTAGGCGATGACACTTCTAGATTTGCATCTCAAATGCTTGCTGTAAGCCTTGTTCACAAAAAAATATGTACTGAAACAACAATGTGATGATTTTGTCTAGTAAAAAATTAATCATTTAGGAATAGTTGAAAATACTGGTAGCAAATATCAATTTAGGAAGAAGAAGCCAGGATAACGTTGACAATACGAGTTTTAAAAGTCAAGCTAGTGCGAAGAACCACTGACTAGGAATGTGAACTTAATATGGCTCACTTTGCCAGTTATGGATTACCCTAGAAAAGTGCGTGAGGATTTTTCCATAGATTCTTCTTCGCCAAAACTAACTACATAAAGGAACAGTTTAATGACTGCAACATCTCCCCGATTAAAGCACGAGGTTAAAGACCTCGCATTAGCTCCTCTGGGAAGACAGCGCATTGAATGGGCTGGACGTGAAATGCCAGTTCTCAAACAAATTCGCGACCGTTTTGCCCAAGAAAAGCCTTTTGCTGGTATACGTTTAGTAGCTTGTTGCCACGTAACCACCGAAACTGCTCACTTAGCGATTGCATTCAAAGCTGGTGGTGCAGATGCAATCTTGATTGCTAGTAACCCTCTGTCTACTCAAGATGACACAGCCGCTAGTTTAGTTGCTGACTATGATATTCCTGTCTTTGCTATTAAGGGTGAAGATAACGACACTTATCACAGACACGTTCAAATAGCTTTAGACCACCGTCCAAACCTGATTATTGATGACGGTTGTGACGTAGTTGCGACTCTGATACAGCAACGTCAGCACCAAATCGCTGACATCATCGGTACCACAGAAGAAACCACAACGGGTATCGTGCGGTTACGCGCTATGTTGAGAGATGGCGTGTTGAAATTCCCCGCGATGAACGTTAACGATGCCGACACCAAGCATTTCTTTGATAACCGTTACGGTACTGGTCAATCCACCCTCGATGGTGTTATCCGTGCTACCAACGTTTTGTTAGCGGGTAAAACTGTTGTTGTTGCTGGTTATGGCTGGTGCGGTAAAGGTACTGCAAGTCGCGCTCGTGGACTCGGTGCTAACGTAATCGTTACCGAAATTGACCCCATCAAAGGTATTGAAGCTGTGATGGATGGTTTCCGCGTTCTGCCTATGTCTGAAGCAGCTCCTTTAGGCGACTTGTTTATTACTGTAACCGGTAGCAAGCACGTTATTCGTGGCGAACACTTCGACGTAATGAAAGACGGTGCGCTTGTTTGTAACTCCGGTCACTTTGATATCGAAATTGACCTCGTTGCTTTGGGAGACCGTGCAAAAGAAGTTAATACGGTTCGTCCTTTCACTCAAGAGTATCGTTTAAAGAATGGTAAGTCCGTTGTAGTTTTAGGCGAAGGACGTTTGATTAACCTCGCTGCTGCAGAAGGACACCCCAGTGCGGTAATGGATATGAGCTTTGCTAACCAAGCTTTGGCTGCTGAATACCTGGTGAAAAATAAAGGTAAGTTGGCTCCTGGTATCCACTCTATCCCAACCGAAGTAGACCAAAATATCGCTGAACTTAAGTTGAAAGCGATGGGAATTGAAATTGACAGCTTGACTGCTGACCAAATTAACTACAACAATTCCTGGACTACTGGAACCTAACCCCCCAACCCCCCTTCCCTGCAAGGGAAGGGGGGCTAAAACTGTATACTAAAATTTTTTAATTGATGTTTATAAATACCCGTTGTTAACCCATTAATACTAATTAATAATATTAAATATTAAATATTAAGTTGTTTTGCATATAAAAATGGATAGCTAGTAAGAATCGGGCGGGCAAGGATGCCCACCCTACAAGAAGAGAAAAAGAGAAAAAAATATTTCGTATTTTTTCGTAGCCCCCCTTCCCTCGCAGGGAAGGGGGGTTGGGGGGTTAGGTCTTTTATCCCGCAGCCACGAGTTGTTTTTTCTTGTCTTCAATCGGAGCAGAAAGCGCTTCTTCTAATTCCGCACAACCCAGCTTTTCTTCCAAAATTTTCATTACTTCTCGGCCAAAATCGTTGGGATTTCGTTGCCAAGCTTGCAAGCAAACTTCACCAAAGAAGGAGCCTAAAGGTTCGGGATTCCACAGTAATTTTTTAGCTGTCCAAGGCATCAAGCTCATGGGATTATACCCTGGTTTGAGGATATTTTCTTTGAAGGCGTATTCTTCTAAGTGAGTATGGGGTTGCAATCCAATAAAGAAAATTGCTGGTTCAACTTTATCTGCACCAAAAATACGTTCTAGTTCGCGGTGGTAAGCGATGGTTTGACGAATTGTGTCAAAGGTTTCGTCAATCACGTTAAAGGAATAATTGACGGAAACTAAGTCATTGAAACCAGCAGCTTTTAAATCACGGCAGTTTTGCAACACATTACGCAGGTTATAACCCATCCGCATTTTCCGCACTAGCTCCTGGGAACCACTGGTAATACCGATTTCAAAATAATTCATCCCTGTTTTTGCCATCAAGTCGCATAACTCTGGGGTCAAATTATCTGCACGGATATATGCTGCCCAGTTGATATCCGTCATTCCAGAATCAACTATTTTTTGTAGCAATTCCACCGCATCATCAATAAATTTTCGCGCTGGAATAAATTGGGCGTCGGTAAACCAGAATTTTCTAATCCCTCTATTATATAGTTGTCGCATTTCCGCAACGACTTCATCGGAGGGGTTAATACGTACTTGTTTCCCTTCTACTACGGTGTAAACACAATAACAACAGTTATGGGGACAACCGCGCTTAGTTTGGACACCGATGTAAAAGTCTCCCTCTTCGATGTAATAATTAAATTCCGGCCAAATGCTCTCTATATAGTCGTAGTCACAAGCAGCTTTTTCCAGTGGTGTGGGCTGTTCGTGAATCAAACGTTGACGTGGTTTACTTTCTCCCGCTACATAGCAGCGTTCATCACTAATATCTTTGCCACTTAACAATTTTTCTAGCAGGGTTTCGCCTTCGCCTATGGAAACAATTGTTCCCTGAGGTAAACTTTTGCCCAGTTGTTCGTAAAATACGCTAACAGCACCACCACCAACCACCACACGGGCATTAGAATTATAGCGACGAGCGCGGTACAAACCTCGTTTGATTAATCCTATGTTGCGCCATAATTCCACGTAGTAAGCGATGAATATTTTTAAACCACCTAATCCTCCGCGTAGTTTAATTAAGGGATTTTTCGCGTAGTAAAATTCAAAAGCATTTTGTAAAGGGTTCCCACCACGTCCACCCACTGGAGCGTAAATTTGAATATCCCGCCAAGAAAAAACTATTAATGTCGGTTTAAATTCGTCAATACAGTTATCTAGGGCGGATGCGTAATCTAAAGGTGGTACAGTCCCTAAGTCAAATATTTTTTGCTCGATGTCGGGAAATTGCTTGTGTACGTGGTCTGACAGGTAAACAACCCCAATCGGAAAAATTGGGTTACATGGGAGACGAACGTAAAGGATTTTACTTTCCATTTTCATAAATTCTTCCTTCCCTCAGACTTCTTCCCTTTAACTTTTCGTTATATAATGCTTTATGAAGAAAACTCTATATATCTTAACAATAACACCGATTTTGCTGAGAATATCAGTTTAAAAGGGTTATTCGCTAAATATAGTCAAAACTCAAGCCTGTATTCATGTTCAAGGCTAAGTATTATCGATTAAACTTTACCTTTTCTTAATCTAAGATAGTTGTCAAAGTTTTTAGAGAACAAGCAGGGGACAGTAAGGATTGTGTCCATGCAAAACAAATTGCAAAATCAGCATGAAATATTACGAAATTGTCATAATGAAAACATTACTTTAGATAGAAATATGGGAAAATATCTCAACTTGGTAGTCGCAGTTACAGCAAGTGGGGATCAGGCGATGTTAGCTTGGCGAGTGTAATGTAAAATTGTGGCGTCCAGCTCCTCCGGCAGTTATGGCTCAAATTTTAGACTCTCTACCACCTGAGCAATCTGGCAAGATTCTCTGCTGCTACGTAAATGCCACGAGCAAAATACAGGTGGCTCGCATCTCCAATGTTCCTAATTGGTATTTTGAACGGGTGGTTTTCCCTGGTCAAAGACTAGTTTTCGAGGCTCCGAGAGAATCTCTAATGGAGATTCACACGGGTATGATGGCAAGCGCTATTATTTCGGATACAATTCCGTGCGATAGGCTTGCAATCAACGAACATGGAACTTATGAACAAGTTGAGTCCAACTCAACCCAAGAAGACCCAATCAATAACATACCTATTGTTCAGGCAATTAATACAAATATCAGAGATACCACTAAACCAATTCAAATTGCTGGTTTAATGTCCAATTGATAAAAAACAAATTTATTGGTGACGGGGTAGCTGATTTGTCGGCCACCCCGTTTTGTTAATAGTAGAGACGCTATTAATCGCGTCTTTACAAGCTGAGTGTAGAGCTGTTTTTGCTTCTTCACTACCATGCCATGCCCAATGCCAAGGTTCATACATAATTCCTTGAGGATTATTTGGCGGAAATGACATTTGGAAACCATATGTTTCTGCATTCCTTTGTAGCCAAGCAAATTCTTTTGTCTTAGCGAATGATTGCTTCAACGAATTAATATCTATTGCGTATCCTGTGTGATGTTGGCTATGACCAGGGGGAGCGCTTACTTTTGCTCTTTGTGCTAAAGTTTGCTTTCGTTGTTTAGCGACGCCATAAAATAAATATTGTTGCTGACTTCTAGAGCGAAATCCTGAAACTGGTTTTAAGATAACTCCTGAACTTCTCGCTGCTTTTTGCATTTCTCCGAAGGCTTGTGCTGCTTGCATATGGAGTTTTTGCTTGTTTCCTATTAGTACTAATTGACTGCTTGATGCTTCTTGATATGGATAGTGGTTAAAACTTGTTGGTAATCCTGCACATTGCTGTTGGTCGGGGATTTGTAGGTTTGGAGTTTCTGGCTTTGGTAATTGTAAGTCTGGATTTTCTAAGTTTGGAAGTTGTAAATCTGGGAGTTGTAAGTCGGGTGTTTGTGGGTTAGATATTTGTGGGTTAGATATTTGTGGGTTAGATATTTCTGGTGTAAAATCAGCCGCTTTAACTTGGGAGTGGCTAAATATTATTACTAGAGAGCAGCTTATCAAAAAATAAATTATGCCTTGTTTTCTCATGCATTTCTCTGTTTGGCAGGTTTAATTGAAAAATAATTTTAGTTTGGTTTTATTGTTGTAACTCGATTACTTTTGTGCTATCCACAGTGGTTGCACTTATCATTAAAAAATAAGTAAATCCCCAGATTGTAAGCAGCAAAAAGCTTTGAGTTTATGAAAACTTAAAATTGCCATGAAAAAATACCTAGCGATTGATAATAAATTCGCAAGGGTGTATGTTAAAACTTATTTTTAGTAAGTGTAATACTTTTTGTGTATTATTTTTTAAACAAATGTATGTAAATATATTTAACAATTATGAGAGAAGCTTGACCTGACGTTTCTGGCAGTCTGATGAAATACATAGGGCGGTCTGGTGAAATACATAGGGCGGTCTGGTGAAGTAGACAGGACAGGGTCTGATGAAGTAGACAGGACAGGGTCTGATGAAGTAGACAGGACAGGGTCTGATGAAGTAGACAGGACAGGGCGGGCAAGGATGCCCACCCCACAAGATTTTTACTAATTTAAGTAGTACGTAAGTTAACTGAAAAATGCTATGAGCAATTAATTGTTAATTTGAAAATATTTTAATACGGTGCATCCTGTTCATAGGGAGGAGTACTTATTGGGAAAATACGATTAAATAGTGGATACAACTGACGAATATCTCTGTCTGTTCGTCGTAGCAGTACTCTATTAATTCTTTGTTCTTCTTCTAAAGCAGCATAAACGCCATATATTTCAGAATATATAACCAAATACTGACCTAAACGACGTGTAGCATTGTATCTATCACCATTTCTAGCAGCTTCTAAGAACAATTGCCAAGCTTCGTTTGAGTTACGAACTCGGCTAGGTCTGTCAATTATTCCTCTACGAATAGCTCGTTCCCAATTATTGCGATATGAGTTTCTGCCTTGATTCTCTGGTCGCAAATACTCACGATGTGATGGATTTAAAGGAATTGCATTAGCGCTCGAATTAGAGGCTAAAACAGGAACAACAGATACCAACAAGGTCAAGCAAGCGGTAGAAAGTTTATTCATAGTTGTAAGTTCTCATTACTCCAATATAAGAAGCCAAACCTTTTTCAATGAACACAAAATCAATTGATAATCGGAATGTAGAGCAACCTTTTTTCTTCACTACCATGCAATGCCATACCTACCAAATGCCAAGGTTAATATAAATACCTTGAGCTTATATAGGAGTAAATGACATTTCCAAACTGTGCATTTATACGTTATTTGCAACCAAGTAAATGCTTTTGTTTTTTCTATTTCGCAACTATATCAAATGAATTTTTCTACTGACAAGGGTGAAAAATCCCTGAACTAAGTTTCAACTTATCTGCATCTATTCTAACTGTTATTTAATATTATTTAGAGACGTTGTAAGTTTTCAATATAAAGTTTTGATTATTTTCAGCTAAGAATTACGTCACACGAATTTTAAACCAACGCTAACATATAATTAAACATTTATAGATTAAGCAAGAAGCCGTGACTGTAACTGAAAGCAATACCCCAGACTCACTATTTCGTCTTTCACCTTTAATTCGCATCACACTATTGTGTCTTTACATAGCTCTTACTGTACCGCTACCTTTTTTATCTGAGGTTACTAATTCCCCTGTCCCATCCTCGTTGCTTTGGGTTGGAATCGGTTTCGGTTTTGTGGCTCTTTATGCGGCATTATCAGAAAGAGTTATTTTAGATGATGAAGGAATTAAAGTAACTTATCCCAATTGGGTTCCGCGATTTTTCCGCAAAGGTTGGACGCTACCTTGGTCGCAAGTGAAGGAATTAAAACCCAGAACTACGGGTCAAGGTGGTTTGGTTTATTACTTTCTCAGTCAGGAAGGGAAGGCTTATTTGTTACCGATGCGTGTAGCGGGATTTGCACGTTTGGTTAGAGAAGTTCAGCAAAAAACGGGTATCGATACTAAGGATGTGTATCCTTTGGCGCAACCGTGGATGTATTTTACTTTACTATTGTTCAGTTTTCTGCTTTTACTGGTGGATGCTTGGACTATTACTACTGCTTTGGGTCAATTAGGTTAAAGAAAAAGCCTCACGCTAAGACGCTAAGAACGCTAAGAAGAAAAAAATAACCTATGCTTCGGCTAGAACAAGTTAATCTATTTACCAAGCTGGGTGTCCAAAACAAAGATAGTTTGCCGGGACACCCCATACTGCAGGATATTTCTTTTGAAGTATTAAGCGGTGAAACTGTTGCTATCGTTGGAGTGTCGGGTGCTGGTAAAACTCATTTATTTCGTTTACTTAACCGTCTAAGCGAACCCACTAGCGGTAAAATTTATTTGGAAAATCGGGAATATCGCCAAATTCCTGTTTTACAGCTACGTCAACAGGTAACATTACTTTCCCAGGAACCTAAACTTTTAGGAATGACTGTTAGAGACAGTTTAGCCTACGGGTTGGTTTTACGAGGTTTGCCAAAACAAGAAATTGCTAAGAGAACCACCAGTTGGATAGAACAACTACGAATACCCGACGATTGGTTAGGACGCACAGAGGTACAACTTTCATTCGGACAGCGACAACTCGTCTCTATTGCTCGTGCGTTAGTCATCGAACCTAAAGTTTTATTATTAGATGAACCGACCTCAGCATTAGACTTGGGTACAGCAGAAAGACTAATCAAAGTCCTGACCCAAATCGCTTCCAGTCAGCAAACAACAATTTTCATGATAAATAACAATTTGGAATTGCAACAGCAGTTTGCTACACGACTACTGCAACTCCACCAAGGACGACTGATGTTAAATCAAACAACAAATCAAACAACATCTTCCGTTAACTGGGAAAATTTGCGCGAAAGCCTCAAACAAGCAGAAGCAGAAGATGATGGGGAGTGGGGAATGGGGAGTAGGGAGTAGGAACGAATTATGTAGAGACGTTACATGTAACGTCTCTACATTTTTAGACGGAAATATCTAAATTAACTTGCTGTATTTTGAACGCACCCCACCCCCAATTCTCCATTCCCCATTCCCCACTCCCCATTCTCTACCCCGAAACCGTCCTCTGAGTCAGAGGAGAGCGATGATTATGAAATTTGTGGTTTGTGACTTTAACTTGTGACTGTTGTTGATGATTATTATTATTCACATTCAAAAGTTCAATGTTAAATCGGTAGCCAACATTACGGATAGTTTGAATTAAACTGGGTTGCCGTGGGTCTAATTCAACTTTTTTTCTGAGTGATAAAACGTGGGTGTCAATTGTACGCGGATTATCTATGGCATCGGGCCAAGCGCGACGTAATAATTCTGACCGAGATAGAGCTGTTCCCCCGGCTTGCGCTAAAACATATAACAAACTAAATTCCTGGGGAGTCAAATCAATAAACTCTCCTTGGAAACGAACGCGACGCTGAACTAAATCAATTTGCAGCGAGCCATAATCCAAATAAGCAGGTGCAACAGGTGTGCGCTTACGACGAATTAACGCTTCTGTTCGCGCTAAAAACTCTTGCATCCCAAAAGGCTTACTCAGATAATCATCAGCTCCTGCTTTCAACCCTGCAACTACATCAGCTTCGTTACTTCGAGCGGATAGCATTAAAATTAATGGCTGTTGCTGACGATGTAACCAACGACAAAATTCAATACCATCACCATCTGGTAAGTCAGCATCAAGAATCACTAACGTCGGTTGATGGCTAATGAATACTTCTCTAGCTTGATAAATGCTAGCAGCTTGATGTACCCGGTACTCCAGTTGTTGTAAGTGCCAGCCTAACAACGACCTGAGATGCGGATTTCCCTCAACGATTTCAATACAGACCGAACCCACAATGACAAGACCCCTTTGCGTCTATGAACTTCAAAGTATCAAAGCCTATGTCTTTGGTTTTGTAACCGTTGTTACCTCCATTGTTATTATATGAATAATTTTTCATAAAAATGAAGGTAATTTGTTGTGCTAATGGCTTGCTAGGTGCGGCATTGGTAATATTGTTAAATTTTTATTACAATTATGTAAAGAGACTAGTATTGTGTATTTGAAGCACAAGGTATCGGGAAGATTTAAAATTAAAACAAAATTCAAAATTGTTTGACAAATGTCTGATATTATATCTCGGATGGAGCCTATACAGTCGCCAATTATTCCGATTGTTGGGGAATTAATCCAAAAAAATCCTGGAACAATTTCTCTGGGACAAGGTGTTGTGTCTTACCCCCCACCTCAGGAAGCTATCGAAATTTTGCCAAAATTTTTAGCTGAACCAACAAATAATTTATATAAAGCAGTTGAAGGAATTCCCCCATTATTAGCAGCAATTACATTTAAATTACAAAATTTTAACAAGATAGAAATTACTGATAAAAATTGTATTGTTGTGACCGCAGGTAGTAATATGGCATTTAACAATGCTGTACTTGCTATTACCACAGTAGGGGACGAAATAATTTTAAACACACCCTATTATTTCAATCATGAAATGGCAATAAAAATGGCAGGGTGTCATCCAGTTTTAGTAGCAACAGATGAAAATTACCAACTACGTCCAGAAGCAATTTCTCAAGCAATTACAGAAAAAACTAGGGCTATAGTGACAATATCACCCAATAACCCAACAGGGGTAGTATATTCAAAAGAATCATTGTTTCATATTAATCAAATTTGCCGGGAAAGAGGAATTTATCATATTAGCGATGAAGCTTATGAATATTTTACCTACGACGGAGTAAAACATACCTCACCAGGTTCATTTGCAGACAGCAGCGAGTATACTATTTCCATATATAGCCTTTCTAAAGCTTATGGTTTTGCTAGTTGGCGTATTGGTTATATGGTAATACCAAAAAAACTACTAGTTTCTGTGAGAAAAATTCAAGATACAATTTTGATTTGTCCACCTGTAGTTTCTCAATATGCAGCGTTGGGAGCATTACAGTCCGACCCAGAATATATTAATCAAAATATTGCAGCTATTTCTCAAGTACGAGAATTAGTATTGGAATCTTTGAAAAATATAGGAGATTTTTGTACAATTGCACCCACCGCAGGAGCTTTTTACTTTTTCCTGAGAATACATACAAACATGGATACTTTTGAATTAGTCACAAAACTTATCCAAGAACATCAAGTTGCGGTCATTCCTGGTACAACATTTGGGATGGAAGATGGATGTTATTTGCGTGTTGCTTATGGAGCTTTACAACAAGAAACCGCAAAAGAAGGAATAGAAAGATTAATCAAAGGTCTAAAACGAATATTTGGAGATATGGAGACCTAACCCCCTACCCCCCTTCCCTATAAGGAAAGGGGGGGAAAGAGAAGAGAAGAATGTTCCAGTTTACATCCTTTCGGGAGCTACAAATATGGAAATTGTAAACAAAATACTAGAAATCGAAACAGAACCAGGGATAAATATTTATAATATAACTCCACAAATTGAAGAATTAATTATATCAACCTCTATTGAAAATGGTCATGTCTTAATTTTTTCGCGACACACAACAACAGCTTTAGCAATAAATGAATATGAAGTAAGATTATTAGAAGATATTAAAACTTTTTTACGTAAAATAGCACCAGAGTCAGACAAGTATTTACATAACGATTTACATCTCAGAAAAGATATTCCACCAGATGAGCCAATGAATGCTCACTCCCATCTGATGGCAATGATGCTTAATAATAGTGAGACAGTTCCCATTGTGGATAGTAAATTAGCCTTGGGAACATATCAATCAATTTTATTTTTTGAATTAGATGGACCTCGTAAGCGAACAGTTTATTGTCAGATTTATTATTGTTGACTGTTGACCGTTAACTGAATTCCTCAAAGGGAGCTTGTCCAAATAACATATTTTTATCGACAGCTGACAAAACTTTATTGTTAGCTTTTTCCCAGTCCAAACATCGACAAACTTGTTGTGCGACATCAGCACGATGAATGCTACCAACAACACTTGTATCTTCGGTTAATACCCCATTTCCGGTTGCGGCTTCCGATTTTAATCCACCAGGACGCACAATCGTATAATTAAGTCCACTTTGCATTAAATATTGTTCAGCTTTGTCTTTTTCTATCAAAACTGGTTTAAGAGTTTCTAGAGCTTGGGGTGGTAAAGCATCAACGCTATTTCCAGTACCAATCGAAGTGACCAGTATAAATTTTTTGACTCCTGCTTTGACCGCTGCGTCAATAAGATTTTTATTACCCAAGTAATCCGGTCTTACACTTTCACCAGGTAAACCACCAATTGTACTAATTACAGCATCGATAGGTTCAGCAGTTGACATCGCACTTTCGATATCAGCAGAATTCAACGCATCTCCCGAAACAACCTGCGCTCCCATCCCCTCGATATCAGCACGAGCGGTATCTGTTCTCAGAAGTGCTGTTACCTTAGTATTTTGTGCTGTGAGAAATTTTGCGATTTCCTTACCAACACCACGACTAGCACCCACTAAAAAAATGTGATTACTCATTAGCCCTTGATGATATAAATACTCATTTGATTTTATATGGAAAGTTGGGGAATAGGGAGTGGGGAGTGGGGAGTGGGTAAAATCAATTACCAATTACCAATTACCCATTACCAATTACCAATTACCAATTACCAATTACCAATTACCAATTACCAATTACCCATTACCAATTACCCATTACCAATTACCAATTACCAATTAGCCCAATAAGTATATTTTCCTAATTCTAAAGTAAGAGGCACTTTTGCTAATACTCATGTCAAAGTATTTGAATAGCCCCTTAAGAAATAAAAATGAGAAATAAAAATCATGGGTAAAAAATCACAACAAAATTTTGAACAACCAAAAGACCCTCGTGTAGCAGCGACCTCAAATATTTGGGGACTTACGGTTGCAATAATGGCAATTAGTATACCGCTTACAGGTATCACCAGAAGCCCACTTATCCCTTTAGCTGCACTGGGTGGTGCTGCTGTGGGTACAGTCGCTGTTTGGCGTTCTGATAATAAAAAATACCAGTATTCACTTCCGCAACAGCAGCAAATAGAGCTACTGGAGGAGAGAATTGCTAACCTGGAAATTATAGCTAGCGGTAATAGTGAATCAGATTTACTGATGAAAATTAAACGATTGGAAGCTAATAATCATAATGATAGTAAAAATAATAACCAGTAATTCTTATTAATCTGTATATTTTGTAGCTATTAGATGTAGTTATTGCGTATTGTTGGATTTAGTTCCTCAACCCAACCTACATTTACAGGTATGAAAAATTACTAAATGTTTATTGTATTCAGATGATTTTAAAAATTACTCAGAAATAGCTTACCTTAAGTATACAAAAGTGTGCTATAGGTATGCACATGGATTGGATTAGCTTACTCAAAGCTCAACAGGCTGATTTTATTCAGCGGGTCAAAAAAACAAGAACCTATGACTTGTCTTTACTAGAAAGTCAAGCTAGAGGTTGTCACAGTGAGATTATCGCATTTTGGGGTGATTCATTACTCCAAATGTCGGAAATTGCTCATCAGCAAGCGAAAATTGTTGCGAAAAATCCACCCCCGATTCCATCGGATTACCCTGATGATGCTGAATGGGATACACCTTTTTGCGACTATTTTCTACAGCAAGCGGAGGTTTATTTGTTTCGTGAGCAAGTTGTTGAGCGTGTAATGTCGGAACGTCTGGGTAAATTAGTAAAAAAAATCCCAGTTGATGCTGTTAGTAATATGGTTTTAGATGATGAGGGTAATTTACGAGGAGAAAGTAAATTTCCTTACTTGCTGACACTCGGTTCCAAGCTGAAAATTAAAGTTATTGTCGCAGATAGTGAAAGTTTTAATGGCATTAGAAAAGAGAGAATTAAATGGTCTGTAAATCAAGAAGACTTGAACAGTTGCCAAGTATTAATTTTTTTATGTTTGTTTTATCCTTTTACAGGTAGTCGTGGTTACGAAAAACAAGCTGTAATTGCGGGTTTTCTCCCCAGTAATCAAATTGAGCTTAATGAGCCAAAGGTTGATATTACACCAAGTAATTTGTTATATGCTGGGGGATTAAATTGGTATTTAGAATCATTAATTGCTAAAAAAGAACTACAACCTGCGCTGGATGAAGTATTAATTCCCAATAACATTGAAACTTTAGCCACAAATCATTCACTAAAAAATTTTATTGGTGATTGGGAATGTGTTCAAACCCTAAATGGTCATACTCGTGGAATTAATTGTTTGACTTTTAGTAAATGCAGAAGTGAAGGTAAAATATTATCTTTGGTAGCAAGTGGTAGTAGGGGTGAAACCAAGATATGGGATTTGACTCAGGGGGAATTAATCGGTACTTTTTCTGAATATCCTTGGATTACATCGGGACAAGTGGATGAAATAAATTCCCTTGCATTTAGTTCCGATGGACAAACTTTGGTTAGCGGTGGAGCAGATTCAACAATTAAAATTTGGCATGTGGGAGCTAACGATTTAATTGATATTTTGCACAAGCATAATGGAATGGTAAGATGCGTTGCTTTTACACCAGATGGAAGAATATTTGCAACGGGTGGTGATGACAGAAAAATTTTATTTTGGGATTTAACACAGCGTCAAGTTGTCAATACTTTATCTTTGGAAGATACAGCCGCTCATTCTCTCCTTTTTAGTCAAGATGGAAAAACTTTAGTTACAGGTAGTTATCGCAAAATTAAAGTCTGGCGTCTTTTACGTCGGTCACGTAATATAGACATAACTAATTTAGAGGGTAGTTTGCAGCATACCTTTACAGGTCACTCTCATATTGTTCGCGCTTTAGCAATGAGTGCTGATGCTAAAATTCTTGTAAGTGGTAGCCGCGATAAAACTATTAAAGTTTGGCAGTTGGAAACAGGAGAGCTAATTCATACTCTACAGGGACATAGAGACGGAGTTTATGCTGTTGCTCTGAGTCCAGATAATCAGATTATTGCCAGTGGTAGTGCTGATAAAACAGTTAAATTATGGCATCTAGAAAGCGGAGAATTACTTGGTACTTTTGCAGGTCATGCAAACACTGTGACCGCTGTTAATTTTTGTCAATCGGGTCAGACCTTGGTCAGTGCCAGTTTAGATAAAACAATCAAAATTTGGCAAAAGAAAAATTAACCACAACTTGTGTAGAGACGCGATTCATCGCGTCTGGCTACATTCCCAAATGTAGAGACGTTACATGTAACGTCTCTACACATTTAATATGAAAAACTGCCCCTATATATATAAGAGCAGTTTGACAATTGCAATTAAGGATGAAACCCAAAATCTAAAAATCTTAAGTCTCTGACTACATTACACCAAAACACTACGCGAAAGCTGTTTGTTTTAGAACCATATCCACAGGCAACTTACCACTGCGTAACCATTCTTGCATCTCAGTAGGTGCTTCAGCGGCCTTCAGGCTACCACGCAGTTCTTCTCCTTCCAGGATTTCTTTTTGTAAAAGTTCCTGTGCCATAGACTGTAACAAGTCGCGGTTTTTATCCAGAATAGACAAGGCTATATGATGAGCATTATCAACTATTTCCTTGACTTCACGGTCAATTTCTTCAGCGACTAATGGACTTATAGCACGACGGGAATTGCCATAACCTTCGATAAACTGTGATTGGCTTTTTTCAAATGCTACTGGACCAAGTTTATCGCTCATCCCATAAACAGTTACGAAACGTTCTGCTAATTCGGTTACCTTTTGGATATCGTCGCTTGCACCTGTAGAAATTTTACCAAAGATGATTTCTTCCGCAGAACGTCCACCCAACAATGTTGCAATACGTCCACGAATTTCGTCTTCTACCATCAAAAATCTATCTTCTTCGGGCATTTGTAACGTATAACCCAAAGCTCCAACCCCACGAGGTACTATCGATATTTTTTCTACTTTACCAGCTCCAGGCATCAAAGCTCCGATAATCGCGTGACCGACTTCGTGATAAGCTACGGTCTTTTTCTCAATTTCGTTGAGTACACGAGAGCGTTTTTCTAAACCTGCTATAAGTCGCTCAATCGCTTCGTTAAAATCCGCTGTTATCACAAATTCCCGGTTGTTACGTGCTGCAAGTAGTGCCGCTTCGTTAACGAGATTGGCTAAATCGGCACCTGCAAAACCTGGTGTTTTGATAGCGATAGTAGCTAATTCTACATCCGAAGACAATTTGACGTTGCGAGCGTGAACTTTGAGAATTGCTTCTCGACCAATTTTGTCTGGACGGTCTACCACAATTTGACGGTCAAAGCGTCCGGGACGACGTAATGCTTGGTCGAGAACTTCGGGACGGTTGGTTGCTGCGATAATAATTACACCAGTATTAGCGTCAAAACCGTCCATTTCGGTGAGTAACTGGTTTAGGGTTTGTTCCCGTTCGTCATTACCACCATAAAATCCACCAGCACCAGCACGAGATTTTCCTAGTGCGTCTAATTCATCAATAAAGACAATACAAGGTGCTTGTTGTTTTGCTTGTTCAAATAAATCTCGCACTCGTGCAGCACCAACACCAACAAATAATTCTATAAATTCTGAACCAGAGATACTAAAGAAAGGTACTGCTGCTTCTCCTGCAATTGCTTTCGCTAAGAGTGTTTTACCAGTTCCCGGAGGACCAACAAGTAACGCTCCTTTAGGGATTTTTGCTCCCAGTCTGGTGTATTTGTCTGCGTTTTTCAAGAAATCAACAATTTCTTCTAGTTCTGCTTTGGCTTCGTCCACCCCAGCAACATCAGCAAATTTCACACCTGTACTACCTTCCGAGTAGATACGAGCTTTACTTTTACCCACAGTCAACGCTGCTGGTCCACCACCTCCCCGATTTAGGAAAAATCCCCAAATCGCAAAGAAAATTAATGGAGGAGCTACCCAACTTATTAAAGTCCCAATCCAAGCATTTTGGTCTGGTGGTGGTGCAGAGAATTCTACTTTATTGTCGCGCAAAATCTTGGGTAAATCTAAGTCTAAGGCTACTGGGGTTGTTTGGAAAACTTTTTCTGGGGTTTTTCCTTTTAAAGTTTGATTCTCTGAAGCTTCACCTTTTAGGGTATATTGAATACGCTCATTACCAATAATAGCCTTATCAACTTTACCCGCTTGCACTGCTGCAACAAAATCACTGTAAGGAACTTGTGGTATTTCTGGTCCAAATATGTTAGGAACAAATAAATTTAGGGATAATAGTAGCGTCAGTAGAATTAGTAAACTACCGCCAAACTGTCTTTTATTCGGTGGTTTGATTTTATTTTTGTTATTTGTTTCTACTGGCATTTTATATATCCCTCCGATTTGTTTTTATACTTAATTGTCCATAAACACGAAAAGTCGTAGCAGTTTTGCTGCAATTCATATCAATCATACAAAACATACAAGTTAGTCTATTGATAACTTTTAGGAAAAATTGGAATAATAAAATTACTTAATGCTTATCTATATTTTATAGTTAATAAGTTAACAGCTATTTAAGTATTAATAACTGTAACTATAGAGTATTGAGATGCTGACTAAGTTTATTGTAGATACTGGGTCTGATGAATCTCCGTCGTGTATACACTACAAAAAATATACGTATTACCGTACTTGTTTATGGAAAATCAGTTAGGATTTATTTTCAAGGTATTTTTACTATCCTTGATACTCTCGCTGCTAATTAAGTATATTTGCCCTTTTTGGCAAATTCCAGCAACAAATACTATCGCTTTGATTTTAGTTTTGTCACCAAGTGTGATATTGTTCACAATTCTTTTTTGGCGATATCAGCAGCAGCAAAAAAACTAAAAGCCCTAAGCTGAAAGTTATTTGTACCATCACCGCTAAAATTATATAGCAATCGCTTTTTAGACTATGGGGGAGTGAGGAAATTGAAGTTAGGTCAATGGATAGGCTTAATTGCCTTAGTTCTTTCATTATATATTTTGTGGCAAATGCGCGAAGTTCTTTTGCTGATATTTGCCGCAGTTGTATTAGCCACTAGTTTAAATCGTCTAGCCAGACAGTTTCAACGCTTGGGTCTAAAGAGAGGAATTAGTGTCGCTATTTCAGTTGCACTATTTCTCGCACTCATCGTTGGTTTCTTCTGGTTGATTGTCCCCTCATTTCTCGTTCAATTTCGGGAACTTACAAAGCAGGTTCCCCAAGGTCTAGAGCGCTTAAGTATTTGGTTAGACCAATTAGAAACTCGTGTACCTACACCAGTAACACCTTACATTCCAGACATAAATAGCCTAGTTAAACAGGCTCAACCCTTTGTAAATCAAGCATTAGGAAGCTCTTTTGCCTTACTTTCTGGTTCTTTAGAAGCTGTTGTTAAAACTTTGTTAGTTCTAGTTTTAACGGGAATGTTATTAGCAGACCCACAATCATATCGAAAAGTATTTATTCGTTTATTTCCTTCTTTTTACCGACGACGAGTAGATAAAATTTTAGACGAGTGCGAAATTTCCTTGGAAGGATGGATAACGGGTGCGATGATTGCTATGGGTGTGATTGGGATGATGAGTTTAATTGGACTCTCTATTTTGCGTGTCAAATCAGCCCTTGCTCTTGCAGTATTAGCCGGATTTTTGAACCTAATACCCAACCTCGGCCCCACCATTAGCGTTGTCCCCGCAATGGCGATCGCACTTCTAGATGGGCCAGTAAAACCGCTATTAGTTTTGGGTCTATACTTCTTTATCCAACAAATGGAAGGAAACTTCATCACCCCCATAGTTATGGCCCATCAGGTCTCGCTATTACCAGCAGTGACTTTAATCTCCCAACTATTTTTCGCTTATTTTTTCGGCTTCTTAGGTTTATTTTTAGCCCTACCCCTAACAGTGGTAGCAAAAATTTGGTTCAAACAGGTGATAGTCAAAGATGTTTTAGACGAATGGGAACACAAACCTAAGACAGAAAGCGAATACGTTGTTGTCTCAAACCCATCTGAAGCAGTAAACCCAGTCACACAAACAAACGACTACGACGAAGATAGACCCACCCATTAATTTCTATCTCTATTTTTCATTTTCCACAGGTTCGTAGTTGCGCTTTAGCGCTCTTAATTTAATTATATAAAAAGAGGGGCTGAAGCCCAACTACAAACCTAAGCAAGTAATTTATATCGACGAATATCAGTTTCACTTACCACTAAACCATCCAATTTACTAATAGCCTTCGCAATATGAGGAGATTGCAAATGAGCATCCAAATCTTCATCGCTATTCCACTCCTCAACAAAAGTGAAATCAGTAGAATCAGATTGGTTTTGCAAAAGTTCATACTTAATACAACCAACTTCCTTTCTAGTCGGTGCAATTAATTCCAGCAAAACAGCCTTTAACTCATTTACTTTATCAGGTAAAGCAACAACACGAGCAACAGCACGAATAGTCATAAAAAATCAAAATTAAAAATTAATAAAAAATCAAAATTCCGAATTCAAAACTTGCTTTGCAGCCACCATATAGCGAAAAATATACTCAGTCAACTCAATATAATTGCGAGCAGCTTGCAAAGAAGACCCCCAAACAGTCACACCATGATTGCGAATAAGTAGCGCAGGAATTTTAGGTTTATTAGATTGAAATCGCTTACCAATTTCATCCGCAATATCCGACACCCGTAAATAATTTTCAAACAAAGGCATTTTGCAATTAGGATTTTCTTCCCAAACACCCAAACCTTTAAGCATTTCCAAAGGAGGCAAAGACAACCTATCACCCTGTGCTAAATTAGACACTAAATTTGCAGCCACAGAGTGAACATGGTAGCAAGCTTGGGCCTCCGGAAATAATTCATAAATAACTTGATGTATAGAAGTTTCTGCCGATGGTTTAGAAGAGGACGAAGGTTGATACACCTTACCATCAGGATACATCAGAACAAAGTCATCCAAACCTAACTCACCCTTAGGACAACCACTTGCAGTAACCCAAAAACTACCATCTGGTAAACGTCCAGAAAGATTACCCGCAGTTCCCAACATCCAACCTTGATTATAAAAATGTCGAGCAGCGCTTACGAGTTCTTCACGGGTTGCTAACTCAAAGCCACAAGCATCTAAAACTTTGTATTGCATAATTTTCAAAGCGCAATCACTTCCAATACTACACTTTCCAATACTAAACTTTCTAAGAGGATGTTTATAAATAAAATATTAAGACACCATGTACACCACAAGCCAGCCAGTCAGCCAACCAGCCAGCCAGTGACTTTAGTCACTGTCTAAAAGCTAAAGTCCTCTAAAGAGGACTAATGAGAAATAAGGTTTTTGGGAATATCTTAAATTTTATAAAATATTTGTTTTTGATATATTATATCAGTCCTCTTTTAGAGGACTTCAGCTTTTAGACAGTGACTTTAGTCACTGGCTAGCTTGCGGTATACATGGTATTTAACATTTTATTTATAAACACCCTCTAAGATTAAACTTTCCAATATCCAACTAAATAATCTCGGACTTCCAAAAAATCATTCCAAGGGACATAAGACCTCTGTCGTTCATCAAGCAACACAGCTAAACGGTCACGAGCAAAAACTAAAGGTACAGCTTGAGCCATATTCAAATCAGTAACAGAATCCCCGATAGCTATTTTCTCATTAACCGCGTAACCATCCATCACCTGTACCTTATCTACCAACTCAGTTTTACCCTCATAACCAGGTAACACTTGCAAATAGGAACCCGACTTATCAACTTTCACAGCATGAATAGCATGAATTCTTCCCAAATGTGGCTCTAAAACCACCTCAACCATTTCTCGCAGTCCACCAGAAACCACCACCAATGGGACACCTTGAAAATCCAAAAAATCCAAAAGTTCCACAAATCCAGGACGTATAAGTTTAGCACGAGTAAATTCCAGAATATCACCCATCCGGGATGAAGGAATCGACTCCAAAATTTGTTGCACACCCTCCCGTAGAGTTAACTTAAGAGCATACATCTGGGGAATCAACTTCGCAGAAAGTGAAGGTGCAAACTCCTTAAGAACTGCAACAAAAGTTTCCTCCGCAGTAATTGTGCCATCAAAATCGCAAAAAATAATTCTTTTCATTGGGAGTGGGGAGTGGGAGTGGGGAGTGGGAGTGGGAGGGGGAGTGGGGAGTGGGAGTGGGGAATTACCAATTACCAATTACCAATTACCAATTACCAATTACCAATTACCCACTCCCCATTCCCCAATTAGCAATTAGCAGTTTGCCGAAAACGAATCTCTTTACCTGTATATTCAGGAACCCAACCGTCAGTACCAATAAAGTAGCGCACTGCTTTGATACGACGATTTGGTGTCAAATAAAACCAATGTTCTGTCCCTGCTGGTACATTAATATATTCTTCTGCTTGTACTGTTAACTCCACCTGGGAGCCATCGGGACGCACAAAGCCAAAAATACCTTCACCATCAACTATGTAACGCACTTCATCATCAGCATGAGTGTGAACGCTGTCAAACTTAGCTAACATCGCATCCAAGTTTGGGACTCCTGGATGAATAACAATTAAATCACGAGACTGGTAACCTGCGTTGCGTTTGAGTTCTTCAAAGTAGCCATCTAACCCTTGAAGCACTTGCTCCTTCTCGTCATCATCTAATTTATCTTTCGCCAGTAAACTGCGTACATGATAATTATCGCCCACCCACCAGTGATTGAGTTGAATGCCTAAGGGTGCTAATTCCTGTGCAATTTCATCCAAATTCGTGAGGAGCGTTCCGTCTTCTAATTTAAGAATAGCCATAAATAGTCGCCATTAATAGTTGCCATTAAAATCTCGCGCACCAAAGATTTATTGTAGTACGTCAGAGTGGCAACACCCAACCACAATGTAGAGACGTTACATGTAACGTCTCTACACACAATGTCATACGAATCATATTTATGTTACATGATTGTAGTGGAAAATACTGAATCGACTAAAAGAAAAATATTGCTTTCGTGAAAGCTTTACCTTTCTGTTGGGAATACTAAAAAATATAAAGATAAGTTTATAAGTGGAGGTAACCTTATGCCGACAACTTTTAATACAAGTTCTAACGTACTGGACTTAAGTGCAGTAGTTAAAGCATCACAAACTCTTTCGAGTGAGACCCACTTACAGAATTTACTAGAGAAATTAATCAAAATTGTTGCAGAAAACGTTGGTGGTCAGAAAGGATTTTGGGTAACCAGAAACAACTCGGAATGGAAAATAACAGCATCATTGGGTGAATGTGGTGATTCCGATGATTTAGCTATTTCTGTGTTAAACTACGTCGAACGTACAAAGAAAAATGTTGTATTAGAAGATGCTAGACGCACAGAGCTTTTTGCTCATGACCCCTATATTATCAAAAATCAACCTTTGTCTGTTTTATGCACACCAATTGTTCATCAAAGTAACCTGACAGGTATTTTATATCTAGAAAATAACCGAGTTACAGGAGCATTTACTTCTGATAGATTAGGAATTTTGAGCTTGCTAACATCACAAGTCTCTATTTCTATAGAAAATATTATTTTATATGCTCGTGAACAAGAAAAATCACAACAATTACAAGAATCTTTATGTAAACTACAACAAACTCAAACGCAACTCGTACATACAGAAAAAATTTCTTCCTTGGGTCAATTAGTCGCAGGGGTAGCCCATGAAGTCAACAATCCAGTAAGCTTTATTAATGGTAATTTATCTCATATTAATCAATACGTTAAAGACTTAACAAAAATACTTAAATTATACCAAAAACATTTACCAGAAGCACCTGCAGAAATAGCCGATGAGATGGCTGCTATTGATTTAGAATATATGCTAGAAGATTTACCCCAAATGATAAATTCTATGCAGTTGGGTACAAGTCGCATCAAAGAAATTATGCAATCACTACGAAACTTTTCGCGTAATGACGGAGATGAAAAAAGAGCTATAAATCTTCACGAAGGAATTGATGCTACTTTAATGATATTATCTCATCGTCTCAAAGCACAACCCGAACGTCCTGCAATTGTAATTATTAAAGAATATAATAATTTACCACCAGTTGAATGTTATCCAGGACAGCTAAATCAAGTATTTATGAACCTGATAGCAAATGCTGTCGATGCATTAGATGAATCCAACGAAGGTAAAACCTATGTAGAAATTCAGAAAAATCCGAATGCAATAACTATTAATACAACGGCTAAAGAAGATTGGGTGACAATAACTATTGCTGACAACGGGCCAGGAATGAGCGAACATGTGCGAGAAAAATTATTTAATGCATTTTTTACTACCAAAGTTGAAGGAAAAGGCACAGGATTAGGTCTTTCTATTAGTCACCAAATCATTACAGAAAAACACGGTGGAACACTAGAGTGCATTTCATCAGCTGGAGAAGGAGCAAAATTTGTTATTACTATTCCGGTTAAAACAAGATATAGCTGTGCAGCGTAGAATAATAAGCGGGTTCCCATATAAGGGCAATAAGATAAGGGCAATAAGACAAGGGCGGGCAAGGATGCCCACCCCACAATATAATAACTATTCCCCACTCCCCACTCCCCACTCCCCACTCCCCTCCTATGGATAACAGACAACACGCTCCCGCAACACAAAGAAATCGAGAAGCTATTTTGGAAGTACTTTTACAGGTATTGCCCCCAACAGGTACTGCTTTAGAAGTAGCAAGTGGTACAGGTGAACATGCAGTATTTTTCGCTCCCCATCTGCTTCCTCGCAAATGGCTTCCTTCCGACCCTAACCCTACATCACGCGATAGTATTGCTGCATGGAAGGATAATTCCCCTTCATCCAATCTATTCTCACCAATCGAAATTGATGTTCGCGCTAATGTTTGGCCAGTAGAAAAAGACCCTTCACCTCAATGGTCACCCATTACAGCCATCGTCAATATAAATATGATTCACATTTCCCCCTGGTCAGCTTGTTTAGGTTTAATGGCTGGAGCTAATCGTATTCTTCCACCAGGTGGTATTCTTTATTTATACGGGCCATATAAACAATCTGGAAAACATACTGCACCAAGTAATGCAGCTTTTGATGAATCACTACGGGCACAAAATCCAGAGTGGGGTGTGCGTGATTTAGATGACGTTATTGCTGCGGCAAATAAGGAAGATTTTTCTTTCTTAAAGACTTTTCAAATGCCTGCAAATAATCTTTCGGTTGTATTTAAGCGACTTGGTGGTTAAAGGTGCTAATTTACAAATAGTTAAGGGTATAAACTTTAATTTATTTATTAGCCCAAAAAACTAACAGTGGTTAAATATCTACCTATTGATAGACGACAGGATAACCAAAGTTTTTATTCAAATAAAAGCTTTCCATTTTCTAATAACAAAAATCCGCAAAGTTGGTTACGGAAATATTTAGGAGGAACATTAAGTGCTGCAGTTTGCGGTTTTGTTTCTACAATTGCTATTGCACTACCAGGACAAGCGGCAGAAAGGATTGCTTTTTACTATAACCCGTTTGGTGAGTTCACTATTACTACTGATTCCCTAGAGAAATTTGCGAAAGAAGGCAAAATAGATGATGAGTTCGCTTTTTATGCAGGTAGGTTGCCAAAATCGCAGCTAGCGCAACTACGAGAACTTTTGCAAACTAAGTTTGAAGTGACTCCAACACTAGTTTCGCAGTTCACCTACTCACCTATCGGGGTAAATTTATTGCGACGTTTAGGTGAATTATTGCTGACCGATGCTCGATTAAACGGCTTTTACGCTATTCGCTCTGCGTTAATTTTATCTGCTGCTGACCAAGAAGGCTTAACGCTGATAAACGTTATCCGTCGTTACCCATCTGAAAATATTCGTCTCAATTTATCTGAGACTTTAGAAATTGCTGATAATTTATCAGGACTTTTAAAACGACGAGACACAATAGTCAGCACACTCAAGCAAATTGCACAAGCGGAAGCTGCACAAGAATCAAAAATAGATTTTACAAAACAGCCAGATTTACGACGTGTAGGCACTTTTAAATCACAAAAAATCTCCCTAGAGTTAGACGATACCTCTAGAAAACGTCGTTTCCCTATTGATTTATATTTACCCTCTCAACAAAAACCCTCACCTGTGATTGTCATTTCCCACGGTGTTGCAGAAAATCGTGAAACCTTTGCTTATGCAGCACAGCATTTAGCCTCTTATGGTTTTGCTGTTGCTGTTTTGGAACATCCTGGGAGCGATTCCAAAAAATTTCAGCAATATTTTTCTGGTTTAGCAGGACCACCAAGAGCAGACGAATTAATTAACCGTCCTTTGGATGTGAAATTTTTGTTAGACGAACTTCAACGTCGCTCCGAGTCTGACGAAAATTTAAAAGGAAGATTGAACTTGCAACAGATAGGAGCAATCGGACATTCCTTAGGGGGGTATACAGCTCTGACTTTAGCGGGAGGAAGATTAAATTTTTCCCAACTGAAAAAAGACTGTTTTCCCAATCGCTCCTTAAATTTATCTGTTTTCCTACAATGTCGAGGTGCAGAACTACCACCCAAAGATTACCCTTTATTCGACCCACGTATCAAAGCAGTTATGGCACTTAATCCGTTGAGCAGCACCATCATAGGAAAAACAGGATTAAGTCAAATTAAAATTCCCGTAATGTTAGTCGGTGGAAGCCAAGATATTTTTACCCCAGCAGTACCCGAACAGGTTCGTCCTTTTACCTGGTTAACACCCAGCGATAAATATCTAGCCATCATCGAAAATGGTACTCACTTCTCAGTCTCCGAAGACTTGCAGCAAAAGGAAAATATTTTACCAGTTCCCCAAAGCTTAATTGGACCCAATCCAGCAATAGCTCAAACCTACATCAAAGCACTTAGCGTCGCTTTCTTCCAAACCTACCTATCAAATCAACAAAAATATCGTCCATATTTAAGTGCATCTTACGCTCAATTTATCACTCAAGAACCATTAAACTTAAGCCTAATTAAATCATTCTCAGAAGAACAACTTACACAAATATTTAACAGCAAAAACATACCAATAACAAATTCAAACTCTCTTTCAAAAGGCTACGTACACACCAATAAATCCCTGAACTAAAGTTCGGGGGTATCTTCCTTCGTGTCCTTCGTGTTCTTCGTGGTTATAAAAACCCCTCCACTTAACCAACGTAGAGGGGTAATACCGTTATACGGATTTGAGGGATTATAAAAACTTAAGCATCTTCCATTTCCAATTGAGCTACAGTCACAGCATTAAACGCAAAAGCTGCAACCATTGGAATTGGGCACTTTAACCAATAAGTGATACCAGCCGCAAGCATAGTAGTAACAATTGCGGTTACAGACCAAAAACGTTCTTCTATAGTTTGTCCTTTTTCAGACTTAATAAATCTTAAAACTTTTTGAGGTATTGGTTCAGGCATTACCGCTCCTGGAGGAAATGCCCAATAATTATTGCAACGTTCTATAAATAAATCTGTCCAGCCATTTTCGGAACACCATTCCTCAATCCAAACATCATCATAATGTCTCATGTTAGGGTCGATAAGTCTGTTTAGCATGTTCTTTAACAACTCGATATAAAGTTATGTGTAATTTTCGGCGATATAGTTAATCTTTCAATTAACCGAGATTTACTTTAGATTCAATAATTATAAAATTATGAAACTTGTATGACATATGTCAAATGACATATCAAATAACATCGTCAGGCAAAGTTCCCTTCGCACCTATTAAACCTAACAAGATTTCTCACAATTGGACAGCTTAAGATAATAAACTTTACGTCCTTTAGCATCCGGTTACAAAAACCGATAAAAGAGCTTATTTAAAATTAAGAAATATTAAGAGAACTCGTTTACATAAAAATTAACAAGCTAAAACCATTGTATAGCAAGCTTTCCAAAAATTTAATACTTTTTATATCTTTCTAGACTTATTTGTTAACTAATGTTGCAATTGCACTAACTAAATCATCGAGGTCAACGGGTTTAGGTATATGTTTTTGAAACCCTGCGGTAATAGCATCTTCCCTGTCCGATTCTCCAGCGTATGCGGTAAGAGCTATTGCTTTCACGTTTCCTCCTTTTTGAGCAGGAAGTTGTCGAAGTTGACGCATCAGCATATACCCGTCCATATCTGGCATCCCAATATCACTAACTAAAATATCAGGAATTGAGCGTTCAAATATTTTTAAAGCATCAAGACCGGATTCTGCTGTTGTAACGACGGCATTTTCTCCCTCTAAAGCAAAAACGATAAAGTCTCGTGTGTCTGGGTTATCATCAACTACTAAAATCTTGATACCGCTCAAATCAACTTTTAATTCCGAAGATATCTCATTAGACGCCATTTCCGCATCTTTTTGAGATAGAGGAATTTGAACTGTAAAAGTAGCTCCTAGACCAATACCTGGGCTTTCGACTTTAACTGTTCCACCGTGCAATTCTACGATTTGACGTACTATGGCTAGTCCCAAACCTAGTCCACCAAATCTACGTGTGGTTCCAGTGTGTTCTTGCCGGAAATACTCGAATACATGGGGTAAAAAGTCAGTATCAATACCAATTCCTGTATCTTTAACTTGAAATTGTGCATATGTACCCACCTTCATCAAGCTAACCTCGATAGTTCCACCTTGCGAGGTAAACTTAACCGCGTTAGATAAAAGATTCCATACTACTTGTTGTAAGCGCTCTTCATCACCATTGACTATGCCAACTGACGGTGCAATTTGTATTTCAAATCGCAAAAATTTGGCTTCTGCGGCTAACCTCACAGTTTCCAGAACAGATGAAATGACAGTCTGTAAACTAACCTTGGTTATATTTAAGCTCATTTGACCGCGAATAACCCGAGAGATATCTAGCAAATCGTTAATAAGCTGAGTTTGTAACTTAGCATTGCGCTCAATAGTCTCTAAAGCATAATCAGTCTCTTCTGCGCCAAATTTTTTGCTACGAAGGAGTCTAGCCCAGCCCAAAATAGGGTTAAGTGGTGTGCGTAATTCATGGGAAAGAACTGCTAAAAAATCATCCTTGATGCGGTTAGAAATTTCAGCTTCTCTACGAGCGGCTTGTTCGCGCAGTAGCAATCTGTCTAGTTTCTCCTCGTTTGTTTTGCGCTCCTCCTCCATGCGGTGACGATGGCTAATATCGGTATGAGTGCCAACCCATTCCAAAACTTCTCCATTCTCATCTAATACTGGTACACCTCGTGCTAAGAAGTTACCGTATTCACCTTTTGCAGTCAGTACCCGCATTTCCACTTCATAAAGTTTTTGGTTCGCAACCGCATCAGACCAAACTTTAACCACGTGGTCGCGGTCGTCTGGATGAACAGCATTCAACCAACCCAACCCTTGAATTTCGCTCGCACTTTGTCCAGTTAATGCTTGCCAAGAAGGGTTCTCGTTACAAACTTCCCCTTGCTTATTGGTAATCCAAATGGCTTGAGAGGTGGCCGTAGTCAAAACGCGAAAGCGAGCTTCACTTTGCTGTAGAGCAATTTCTGTTTGCCGTTGTTTTTCTCGCACACCTGCCTCGCGAATTTCCCGTTCGATAGCCGGAATCAAACGTGCCATCCGGTCTTTAAGCACAAAATCATGGGCACCAGCTTTTAAAACTGTGACAGCGGTTACTTCGTCAATAGAACCGGAAACAACAATAAAAGGAATGTCCAACCCTTTTTCTTTAACCAAGGGTAATGCTTTGGGAGCGCCAAATCCGGGAATAACATAGTCACAAATAATAATGTCCCAGGCTTGACGGTCAAGAGCTGCCATCATATCTTTTGGGGTTTCTACCCTTTGATGGATGACATCATAATCATGCTGTCTAAGTAGATGTAACAGCAATAACATATCATCTTCTGAATCTTCAACAATTAAGACCTGTAGTTGTTTCCCCATGAGCGCTTTAGCCTTCTAGTGTAAAGTAAAATACTGCTCCCTCTCCAACCCGACTTTCAGCCCAGATTTTCCCACAATGACGATGAATAATTCGCTTGACAGTGGCTAAACCAATTCCACTTCCTTCAAATTCTGTAGCTGAATGTAGTCGTTGAAAAGGTTGAAAAAGTTTGTTCGAGTCCTTCATGTCGAAACCAACACCGTTATCGCGAATAAAAAAGACACCTGAACTTAGCTGACCATTATTTATCTGACCAAACTCAATTTGTGTACAATCGCGACTGCGTGTGTACTTCCAAGCATTAGCCAATAGGTTTTCCAGCGCAGCTCGCAATAAATTAGCATCAGCAGAAGCGGTCAGGTTGGGTGTAATTATGAACTCAGCCTGTCGAGGTTGCTCTTTCTGCAAGTCTTGCACAAGCGTCTGTACCATCGCACTTACATCAACGGTTGTTCGATGTAATTCAGAGCGACTGATTCGAGATAACCGCAACAAATCTTCGATAAGTTGCCGCATATGTTGGCTGGAAGCTTTAATGCGATTTAAATAATCTTCACTTTCTGCACTCAGACTACTATTGGCAGAATTTAGAAGCATTTGTGTAAATTGGTCAATGCGTCGTAGGGGTGAACGTAGGTCATGAGAAACAGAAGAAGAAAAACTTTCCAACTCACCATTAATTAAAGTAAGTCGTGTGGTCATTTTTTCCAAACTATTATTTTTCTGTTGTAATTCCAGCGTCCGCTCTGTGACAGTTGCTTCTAAAGTTTGAGTGTACTGTTCCAATTGTGTATTAGCAGCAGCTAGTTCAGCATTAGTTTGAGTAAGATTTTCATAAAGTTGAGCATTTTCTAAAGAAACAGCAATTTGAGCAGATAGTAACTTTAAGATTTCCAAGCGTTCAACCGTAAAAGCTCCTGTAGTTAAATTATTTTCTAAATAGAGCAAGTTTTTTATTTTTCCTTGGTGAATAATGGGAACACACAGCACAGATTTAGGTTGATTAACAACAATATATGGGTCTTTATTAAAGGTACTTTCGTGAGTCGCATCATTGAGAATGACACTTTCTCTAGTACGAAACACATAGCTGAGAATTGTTAAAGGAAGTGGTATTTCATCGAAGGAAGATAGAGAAATTATTTGATTGTTATCGATTGTAGCAGCTGCGACGACTGTAAATCCTTCTAATGCTTCGGTAATCAAAAATCCTTGCTCAGCAGCAGCATTTTCGACCACAATTGCGATTAATCGATTCAATAAATTTTTACGTACCAGTTCGCTAGCTATAGCCTGAGAAGCTTTGACAACAGTAGATAAGTCTAACCAAGCTGTACTATTTAATGATGAGGAGATAGAGATATTATTGAGACTTAGGTTAGTCTGTGGGGTTAATAAATCTGGATAACGAGTTAATAAATCTTGGGCTTTAGCTGCTGAACCCCAGCTAGTGTAAGCTAAGTAAGCATGATTTAAGTAGGCTGTGGCAATTTTGGGTTTGTTGATAGTTAAATAAAACTTTGCAGCTAATTCGTTTGCAAGAGCTTCATCCTGGATATATTGGTTATTTTTTGCAGACTGAATACTTTTATCATACATATCCATTGCTAACAGGGTTTGTCCCTTAACTCTAGCGATTTCAGCTTCCACTAACTCATATTTGTGCTGAAAATTTATCGGAGCATACTCAGCCTTTTTTCTCAAAATAGCTTGGTTTGCTTCAATTTGCTGAAATACCTGTAGCTCTTCGTAGTCGCTATTATTTAACTGGTGACAGCGAGCTAGAAGGATAAGTGAGTGATAATAATAATACTCAAAAATCATCATCATACCCACAACTGCTTCTAAATTTCTCGCTGTGGACTCAGCTTGGATTAATGCTTGGTCATAATCACCAAAATGATAAGCCAGCATCATTTTAAATAGATAAAAGCAAAAAAGTAGCGTCTGCCAATTTGCAGCTTCTACAATAGACAGCATTGTTGCTTCATCGAAACTCTCACCAGTTAATATGAGTATATTTTCTGTCTGACCGATAAAGTTCAAAACTACTTGTCTTGCTATGCGAATATAGTAAATACCTAACTCTTGCTTAGCCCAATCTACGAGTTCAACATAAGGAAGAGCCTTTTGGTTAATAATTTCTAAATTGTCACCACAAAAAAAGCTATACATTACATATTCGCTAGCACCGTATCCGATAAACTCCAGATTACCTACTTCTATCGAACGCTCGATTGAAGATTGTAAAAATTCTAATGTGGAGCGTAATGAGTTTTTGATTAAATGAATATGAGAACCGTAGACCTTTAAGACGCGAGGAACAAGAGTTTTATCATTAAATTTTTCTAGCGCTTTCAAAGACAATAGCCCAAATTCATATCCGGTTTCGCTTTGGTCAAACACGTTAGCGCATACTAACCCGAAAGCGCAGTAAGCAAACGATGACGGTATCCAGTTGCCATACTCAACTGAAAGCCGAGTCATGGTCAACATTAGAGGCATAAATAGTTGAGGTTTTGCAATATAAACAGGTCCCGGCATGGTATTTAGTATTTCCATTGCTGCCCGTTTATTCGCATCTTTCATAAGAGGTAAATTGGCTAAAACTGCTACTTCACCTGGTTGAAACGAAAGTTCTTGTCGTAATCTAGTATTGTAGTTTTCTATTTCTAAACTATCTGTGGGTATATGAATATCCAACAGTTCGAGTACATTTAACGCGGTTTGAATTGAGCCAAGCGAATCCGCTCTAGCAATTTCTAAATTAATTTTTTGCTTGTAGATACGAACCCGGTCGAGTAATGTTTTTACTTGTTGCAACGCCAAATTAATTAAAGATTGGCAACGTGCATAATTAGCATTAATACACTCTACATCTATAGCAGACTCATACAATGAGAGCGTTAATTCATAGTTAGTTTGCCAAGAGTTATCAGCTAAAAGTTCTAATCCTAAATTAAGATAATTAGTAGACGGTTCATAGGCAATTGCGGACTTTGCTTTTTGACCAGCGATTAAATTTAGTGCTGCTAACTGATTTTTTTCTTGCTGCTCAGTGATTAAATCTTTGGCATAATTTAATTGGTTAACTAATTCAAAGATATTTTCTTTTTGTTCATCTGCTGATAGTCTTTTTTGGAGTCGTTTTCCAATTTTTAGATGAGTAGCTTTGCGTTCTGCTTCTGGAATCAAACTATAAGCGGCTTGCTGAACCCGGTCATGTAGAAAACGATAACGAATTGCACTTTCCTTAAGAACAGTCGCGACGGTTTCTTCTCCTACTACCAAAGGAATTTTGTATGCATTACAAAGAGGCAAAATCAATCCGGCTTTCATCGCTAACCAAATTTCTGAAGCCGTTGTCGGTACAGATTTATTAGATATAACTGCTAGTGTTTCTAAGTCAAAACAATGACCTATACAAGCAGCAAATTTAAGCAAAGTTTGTGTATTTATAGGTAATTTTTGAATTTTGCCAATCATTAATTCAATTACATTATCCGTCACACCCAAAGTTTCGATTTGCTTTAAATCCCAAAACCAACGACCTATAGTAAAATCAAACCGGATAAGATTTATTTGCGCGAGAGATTGTAATAATTGAGTTAAAAAGAAAGGGTTTCCATCTGTTTTTTTGTAAAGAACAGTAGCTAATAATTGTGAGTTTTCTGCTTCCTGTAGTGTATCTGCTACTAATTGTTTAACATTTTCAAGACTTAACGGCTGTAGTACAATATGATTGACTATTGCTCCTGAATCTTGCAATTGTGCAATACATTGAGTTAAGGGGTGTGCTGCATTTACTTCATTATTGCGATACGCACCTAATATTAGTAAATAACCGCTATTGGAATCACTCATCAAAGTTTGGATAAATTTTAATGAAGCAAAATCAGCCCATTGTAAATCATCTAAAAATAGAACTAAAGGATGTTGTGGTTGGGCAAAAACGCGAACAAAAGCCTGAAATACACGATTAAATCTAACTTGAGCCTCAGATGCTGCTAATGTCGGTAGAGGTGTTTGCTTCCCAAGAATTAATTCTACTTCAGGAATTACATCAACTATGACTTGACCATTTTTCCCCAAAGCTGACTGTATTTTTGCTTTCCAAATTTCTAAATTGGTATCACTTTCAGCTAACAATTGTTGCACTAACAATCGAAATGCTTCAATCAAGGAAGAATAAGGAATATCTCGTTTAAATTGGTCAAATTTACCAGCAATAAAATAACCCCGTGCAAGTAAAATAGGCTTATGAATTTGCTGTACTAAACAAGATTTACCAACTCCAGAGTAGCCACTGACAAATAGCATTTCCACTTTAGATTTTGCATTTTCGACCCCTGCTACCCGATTAAACGCTTGCATCAAAATTTCAACTTCTGCTTCCCGTCCATACAGCTTTTGTGGGATTAGCAAATATCCAGAAGTATCATGCTGAGCAATGGTAAATTCTTCAATTTTACCTGTAGCAGTCAACTGTGCTAGACAAGCTTCTAAATCAGTCTTCACCCCAAAAGCACTTTGATAGCGGTCTTCTGCATTTTTTGCCAACAACTTCATCACTATATTGGAAACCACAACAGGGATATTTTGTCGTACTTGATGTGGTGGGATTGGTTGTTTGGCTATATGACAGTGAATCAGTTCTAAGGGGTCATTAGATTGAAACGGCAAATGACCTACAAGTAATTCGTAAAATGTCACTCCCAAAGCGTACAAGTCGCTACGGTAATCTACCACTCGATTCGTCCTTCCTGTTTGCTCTGGGGAAATATAAGGAAGGCTACCTTCTAGTAAATTGGGTGCGTTCAGATAAGGATTTTCCTTTAGTAAACGGGAAGCAATACTAAAATCAATTATTTTAATTTCCTGTTGAGGATTAATCAAAATATTTTTTAGCTTAATATCTTTATGAATAATTTGATGATGGTGAATCTCTCCTAAGATAGATGAAATTTTAATCGCAAAATTCAGAAAATCTTCTAGTAATAGTGTTTTTTCTGCAACAAATGCTTGAAGAGACTCACCGCCAAAATCTTCTAAAACCAACGCCAATCTTTGTTGATATTGTTCTAACCCATAGGTTTTAACCACACCTGGGAGCGGCAAATCAGTCAGAATTTGATATTCTTGCCTTAGGCGGGCAGTTTCTTCTACTCTAGGAAAATCAGCTTTGAGTGTTTTTATGATTAAACTTTGATGGTCACTTTCTCTAAGGCAGCGGTATACAATTGTTTTTTCGCCAGAGTAAAGTATTTTTCCAAGTCTATAACCGGGAAGGGCAATCATTGTATTTTGGTTCAGATAAACATATTTACAGTGCTTAGATTTCCTTTATCGAAACAGGCAATTTATTTTAATTTTTTGTACACAAATTTTGTAGTATTGCAAACCAATCTATAAAATAAATGGTTTATTATTACCATATTATATGGCGTTTTTAGTAAGACTTAATTATTATATAAAACTGATATCAAAGCAGTTATATCTTGAGATAGAATTTCTTTTTTTAAAAGTAATATAAGTATGCGCCTGTACATAGAACCCCACCCCCAAAGAAAACCCCACCCCCAACCCCCTCCCCGCTTGCGGGGAGGGGGCTACGATTAAATTACAACTTAAAGAAATATTTTTCTATTTTGCTCGTTTAAAGAGTTCTCTCCTTAAAATCGTAGCCCCCTCCCCGTTTACGGGGAGGGGGTTGGGGGTGGGGTTCTATGGTTGGGGGTGAGGTTCTGGGGTTTTGCGGATTATCTAACAAACAGAGGCATAACCTCAGCCGCAGTCAATATTCCATAAATCCCTTTATTATGTAACTGCTTACCCGCTTTCAAATATCCAAAAGCTGGCCCGCAAACGTTAGCAGCCATACTTGTTTCGTCACCTAAAGTAAAAGTATGGGTAGAAATCCGACCTTCAAAAGTGCGTCCAGTGACTTTAACGTTAGTACTTAAAGGCTTTTTAGGATTGCGAGTATCAACAACACCCCCAACAGTAACGTTTTCACGGGAGCAAATACCAGCTAATTCCAGCATAATATCGTCCGCGTGTTCCATATTTTCCAATACTAAAATGCCATCGGTTTCATCCAGAAGCGCAGCAACTTCAACATCTGTCATTGCACTGGCAGTTTCTACGTTATAACCGGGCATATGAGCAATATCTTCGCGAATTGTGGCACGATATGCTTCCCAATTAGCAATTCCGACACCAAAAGTTATTTCAACTTTATGGACTTCCGCGTAGCTTTGAGCAGCTAAGGAAGCCGCAGCAGTTAAAAGTCCGGGGGTTGCACCACACCCAGTCATATAAGTAATTCCATTTCCAGCGAGTTCGTCTTTCATAGCTAATAACTGTTCGACCGCACTAGTACGTTTAATCGCATCAACTAGCACACCTTGCCAACCTGATTTAATAAATTGCTTAGCAACAGAAGCGATAAAGTCATTGGGTAAATTTGGTAATGCCAAAAAATATCCATCTACAGGACTACGACTTTCGATTAAATCCTGAATACTGTTAGTTGTAAGACAACCAAACGGCTCTAAATAGCCCACTGAACCTTGGGAATTATAAGTCTTGATGCAGTCTTGAGCGTTTAAACCATCTTTTTTGTAGGCGTAACCCTCTTTATCTGCCGTTGCGACTAAAATCATTTCTTGTTTCAGCGCGACTACCCTCGCTGCGGCTTGTCCCAGTCCCCCAAAACCTAGTACCCCGACCCTAATTGATGTTGCGCTGCTAGTAGAAGCTTGAATTTGCTCTGCGTTCATAATGGATTCCCGCGTTGGATAATTTCTCTCGTAGGTTGGCGTCGAGGAACGTATGCCGAAGCGGCACGCTGTGCGAACACCGCAGGTGGAGCGGAGCGCTTGACCCAACAATTTAATTACTGTGTATTCATCACAAAGTTGGGTTTCGTTCCAGAAGCCAACCTACCTTTGATATGGAAAATTTATCATATTAGCTTTTTCTAATTTTAATAATCTTAAATGCATCTAATGATAATTATTTCTGATTATTAGAATTTTTTAACATCTATCGCTTCTTGGATATATAGCGCAAATCGTTACTGCAAAAGTTTTACAAGGCAATATTGCGAATTTAAAACCCAACTTGACTTCCTAATGAAGATAAAGGTAACTTACATATAACTGGTGCAAGCACTTATAATTAGTATAACTTTTGTAAAGATTCTGAGATATATATTGTGATAGATGGCACATTTTAAACAAAGTGGCACCATCTAAATTAGGGGAAACGCTGTTTTCGGAGGGAATTTTTTTATCCTTTTGAAACCAGCAAGTAAATTTCAATCGTAAAACTGTGGTTGTCTGAGGAAGCATGGAGACGTTAGAGTTCATCATTTATCCAGATGGTCGGGTACAGGAAAAAGTAACTGGTATCATCGGTGCTTCCTGCGCTGAAGTCACAGCAGCGATTGAAGCGCAGTTGGGACTGGTGCTTAAGCAGGAGACAACTTCTGACTATTACAACGCCAATAATGTGCAGCAGCAAAATACTGCTGCTAATACGCAAACAACTTTCAGCGACTGGTAGATTTTTTAACTTAGTTCTAGATTTACTTAACCACAACAAACATGTCACACTTTAGCCAAATCAAAACCCAAATTCGTAATCTTGAATCCTTGAAAGATGCCTTAAGTGATTTAGGCGTCGATTGGAAGTCTGGACCTCGTGAAGTTAGAGGTTACCAAGGTCTAACCGAGTCTGCTGAAGTAGCTTTCGAGCAGCAAAACGGTTACGATATCGGCTTCAAATGGAACGGCAAAGAATACGAACTAGTAGCTGACTTGCAATATTGGCAACAGTCTTTGTCTGTAGATGGTTTCCTACGTCAAGTGACCCAGCGTTATGCTTACCATACAGTGGTGAAAGAAACCGCACGTGTTGGTTTCCAAGTATCAGAACAACAAAAAAATGAAGATGGTTCTATTCGCTTAGTAGTACAACGCTGGGGTGCGTAATGCATGATTTTTTGCCGTCACCGGAAGAAACAGAGAGTAATCGCTCCGGTTTAGAGCCAGAACTAGGCGGCTTTTTACGGGATGCCCCAGAAAGGTCTGGTTTAGAGCCAGAATTGGGGGGTATTCTGCGGCAAAAGGGCGTCTACGTAGACGAAATAACTTGTATTGGTTGTAAACACTGTGCCCATGTTGCCCGTAACACTTTTTATATCGAAGATGATTATGGGCGCTCTCGCGTAATTCGTCAAGATGGTGACTCAGAAGAAATTATTCAAGAAGCCATCGACACCTGTCCAGTTGATTGTATTCACTGGGTAAATTACACCGAACTCAGAAAGTTAGAAGAGGAGCGTAAATATCAGGTTATTCCGGTAGTGGGGTATCCGGTTGACCATGCTGTTGTTATTAGTCAACAGCGTCGTGAAAAACGAAGAAGAAGCCGCAAAAAATCCAGTTATTAATTTATCATTTTTTTACTTATTTATTAATAAAGGGCTAGCAATTCTACTAGCCTTTTTGTTTGAGCTAATAAAGACAACAAGCGAGCTAGAAGCTCGCACTACGTTATTTTTCTTGCAGCGAGCGAGCTAGAAGCTCGCACTACATTATTTTTCTTGCAGCGAGCGAGCTAGAAGCTCGCACTACGTTATTTTTCTTGCAGCGAGCGAGCTAGAAGCTCGCACTACTTTATTTACTAAGAAAGCTTTGAAAATTGTTGTAACGGTTTTATAAATCAAGTAAATAAATTATTTGAAAGTATCATGTTGTGAAAGCAATTTTTCCACTTTTGCCTCATCAATTCTGGCAACCATTCTTCGGCTTTCATGCATATCGCGCATAGTTTTAGCCAAAGTGAAACTAGAACCAATGGAAAAACCCAAACCCATACCCATGTAACCTTTTACCCAGTTATCCACAGGTAAATTAACCACTCCAATTGTCGTCATAGAAATAGAAAGTGCAAAAGCAGCCCATGTTTGAAAAATCCATGCAGCGCTGTCCTTTTGCGGGCCAACTTGATTCATATTTTTATACCTTGGGGATAGTTATATTATTTTGATATTTGGCTATTCCCTATTGTATAGCTCGGTATTCAGAAACAAATTAATACTGCTGCCACTTTGGCAACCGCACACGCAATATTTATATAAAATTTATTTGTCGTGAATATGAGGAAGGGGATTGCTTCGTCGTGCCTCCATTCCCGCTATAGGGTGTTTATGAAAAGAATATTAAGCACGTTCTTACCAAGCCAGCCAGTGACTAAAGTCCAATGACAAGAATAAATAATCGTAGCCCCCTCCCCGCAAGCGGGGAGGGGGTTGGGGGTGGGGTTTTCTCGTGCGTAAGTCAGTCAACTAATCCGACTCTGGAAAAGTTTGTACCTTCCCATTAGGTCTAAGAACAGCACGAATTCTCACACTTTGCCCGTTGCGGTTAGGAGAAATAAAAGACTCACCAATTAAAGGAAGACCAGTGTTATCAAGATTAGTTCGTGCAGCACGGTTAAGAGGCTCAATCCTTTGAATACTACCGTCCACATCAACTAAAATACTGTACTCAAGGGTTTCCTTTAACCCAGAAGGCGGTTGCCATTTTTTCCTTAAAAATTCCCCCGCTTCTGCGATTTGGGGAGCAGATGGTGCAGCAGATACGCGGTTACGATTTGAGGTACGACTAGATGAAGAGCGATTTGTAGAATCCGCAGATGAACCTGGGTTACGCCCTTCTCTAATTTTGGATATTAAATCATCTCGTCGTGCCGTCGGTGGAGTTTTACCAGGAGATAAAGGCTGAGTAGCAATATTTCCAGGAGAAGTTGAGCTAGCCCCAGTGAGTGGTGGAATAGCCGTACTAGCTGGAGGGATATTTTCTAGCGAAGGAATAGTACTTGCTGGTGGTACGCCTTTATTTGACGAAGCCTGACTTCCTCGTCTACCACCTGTGGATGCAGCAATATTTGGATTCGGTGGTGGTGGAATGACGATAGGTTCTGGAATTGTGGGCAATTTGCTATTAAGACCTCTGTTTGAGGCAACTGCTCCGGGTGATGCAATTGAAGGAATATTTACCCCTGGTTTGCTTCCGGGTATGTTGATAGTACCGATTCCAGGAGTTACCCCAGCGCCAAATTGTGGAGAGCCTGGGGTTAAAGTGCTATTAACACCAGGTAACTGAGGTTTTGTTGCTGTCGCGCCTGGTTGTGTGAGGTTCGCTCCCGGTACTCCTGGTGTTCCTGGTAATGTTGCGGCACCCGGAACCTGTTGAGGTACTCCTGGTGGTAGAGCGGAATTTGGGAGAGGTAAAGGTGTTCCCAGATTTGGTATTGGAGGTAGGGTATCTGGGGTTAATAAAGGTTGAGGAATTCCCTGACCAGCTCCTGGTGTTGGCTGTAGGGCTACTTGGTCTTGTTCAGCAGCAGCGGTTTGAGTTGTTCTTTGTTGCCGCATACGGTCAGCAAACTGCAAAGTTAGTGGTGTCATGCTCGCAGCTAACACCAACACTGCCGCTACTGGTGCCCATTGTGGTATTGTGGAAACACTTCTCCGGGTTGGCTGAGGTGTAGGTAACGCCATAACGTCACTGGAGTATTCATCAAGAGCAGTTGCCAAATCAAACAATTGCAGCGTGCTGAGTTTTACGAATGGTCCAGATGTTGGACTTGCGAGAGAGCCAAGAAAAAGTTTATGAGTTAAATGGTTGTTAGGTTCTAAACGAATTTCCCTATCGGGGAATGGGACAACTGAGTTATTAAGTTTTGTTTTTGATGGAGAAGAGTTATCTGATTCTTCTTCATGGGGCGTATCTGATATATTATTTGACTCTTTTTGAGTATAAAAATTTTCCCAAAAGCTATTAGGTGGTTCTTGAAGAACATTTTGCACGTAGTTTGTCACCACCGCACACAAAGCTTCTAGTTGCTCCCGGTCACCCCGAATTTCAATTCTGTCATCTTCTGGTAGTCGCGGGTCATCAAAGCGAAGCTGAAAATTCTGTAGCTTCACTACTGATTTTCCCGTCCAACGGGATAAAGGAGAGTTTTGCGCCAAGACTTCTAGCGTGCAAGTAGGTGGTGTATACCGACGAATATCAGAATTTGATAGAGGCATGACAGGAAGTGCGAGGGGACATTTGTAGGGACATTTTTAATGTGTGATTTTGGATTGGAAAATTGCTAATTGGCAATTTCGATATTGTATTTAGCCATCAGCTATTAGCCAATATTTATTAGCTTTTTCTATTAGCTATTTTTATCAGCTCTTCCCAAATCTAAAATTTTGTTGAACGGTCTAAAAGTGCTAGCCACAAACGGCGATGTCCACCAGGACTACTGTAAAACAGTAAATCAATTAGTACTTTAAGCGCCAAACGAGTGAGTGCATCTGTAGAGATTTTCTCGTCTTCTTCCATCCGCTCTTCATAGAAGTTACAGAAGGCATCGATATAATCTCCCAGTAATCCGTAGGAATGTGGCTCGCGGTTATTTTCCGCTGCTTGTTCCAACAGGTCAACTCCACGACGAATTATTTCCTGGTTTTGCTTGGCTAGGTGACAGGTAATTAGAACTAGCGAACGCGCTTCTTCGACATCGAGTTTTTTTCGTCCTCCTTGACCTTTGCGGATTGGGTTAGATTGACGCAATCGCCACAAAGCTACACGGTCGGGTACTTTTGACTCCAAATTCAAATCAGTCGCCGCTTGTAACATTGCCTCAGAACCAATGCCAGTAAGAGCTTCTAGGGCTAGCAACACTAAGTCTATTTGGGTTTTTATATTATCCCAAGCAACCGTGTTAGGGTCTGGAAGCTTAATTAAATCCTCCCACTGGGCTTTTGGTGTGGGTGAATTGGCAGCAGATTGCATAACTTTTAGCATAGGTGGTCAGGCTGGTGGGGCTGTCGCTGTTACCCATTTTGAAACCAGACTCTTAAAGCTAGCGTTTGGTTTCCACTGATTGGCTTCCCCGAACGACTAGCAAAGAACCTACAACAAGTTGTCAATTTGGTCAACAGCAAGGGTATTGTCCTACTCTAAGACTAAATCCCATTTTGTACAAAGCAATCATTTTAATATTTATTGTCTGCTATTTTAGCTACATTTGACCATTCTTTTTATTTTTCCCCGCGATTTAACTGACATTTAAGTATCATTAAATATCGGGAATTGGTAATTGGTAATGGGTAATGGGTAATGGGTAATGGGTAATTGGTAATTGGGAATTGGGAATTGGTAATTGGGTACATGGACAAAAATGCAAACACGTTACATGTAACGTCTCTACAGGTATATGTACGCAAGATTAACAAGTAAAATATTTTACACTAATCAACCATCACCCATTACCCATTACCCATTACCCATTACCCATTACCCATTACCAATTACCCATTACCAATTACCTATTACCAATTACCTCATTCAACGTGGGCTACTGTTACACCGCTACCACCGTCTGCTTGTTCTGCTACCTCTGTGCGACTAACTCTTGGATGCTGCTTCAAATAGTTGTGAACTCCCTGACGTAACTTACCTGTTCCATGTCCGTGAATAACCCATAGTGGACCATTTGCCTCCGAAATTGCTTTGTCTAAAATGATTTCCGCGTCTGCTACCCGCTTTCCGCGTAAGTCAATTGTGTTTTTGGAGGTACGAATCAATAATGCTGGCTGTGGGGGTGCTACTGGTGCTGGTGCTGGTTTGGTTTTTGCCGTTGGTTCCGGTTTTTTGCCGTCCAGAGATTCGATATCTTCCAGTTTCACCGTCATTTTCATGATTCCGAAGCGGACAGTTAATTCTCCGTCACTATCGGGTGCGGTTAATACTTCTGCTGTTTGCCCCAATTTGAAAATACGAATGCGCTCTCCAACTTTGGGAACAAATCCTTTCTTTTCTTTTGGTGGTGGTGGTGGTGCGTATTTATCAGCGATTTGGTTAATTTTCTCTGTCGCTTGTTGGGCTTCTTGAGCTGTTGAAGTTCCTTGTTGCAAACTTTTAATTACTCTGGCAATTTCACTCTTTGCTTGAGCGACTGCTTGCTGTACAGCAATTTCCTGAGAGGCTTTCAAGGCTTTTTCCCTTTCTTGGAGCGCTGTGGCTTTGTCGGAAACTTCTTTATATAAGCGCTCAGCTTCTTGTAATAATCCCTGTGCTTCTGTTGCTTTTGTTTCCTGACGACGACGTTGTGCTTCTAACCCAGCAATTACCTGGTTAACATCATCCGAAGCACCCCCTACTTTGGCTTTTGCTTGTTCCACCACTTCAGCTTTTAACCCTAAACGTCGCGCAATAGTTAACGCATTGGAACGTCCGGGAATTCCCCACAGTAAACGATAGGTTGGTGACAGTGTAGTTTCATCAAATTCTACAGACGCATTTTCAAACCTATCATCTTGGTACTTTAACGCCTTTAACTCACCAAAGTGTGTTGTTGCCATCGTCAGTTGACTATGGTCTGCCAAAAATTCCAACAAAGCTATAGCTAATGCACTACCTTCCGCAGGGTCAGTACCTGCACCGACTTCATCTAGTAAAACTAGGGACTTACCTAATTCCGCACTCCCCTCTAAAGCATTCAAAATACGACTAATGCGGCGAATATGTCCGGAGAAGGTGGATAAGCTTTGCTGTAATGATTGTTCGTCTCCAATATCGGCTAATACCTTGTCAAACCAAGGTAATTCTACTGGTTCGCGAGCTGGAACAAATAAACCGACCTTAGCCATTAATACCGCTAAGCCCAGCGTTTTTAAACTGACTGTTTTCCCCCCTGTGTTGGGTCCAGTAATTGTTACAACCTTTATTGCTGGGTCTACCAGTAAATTAACAGGTATTACAGGATGCCCTTGCTCATGGTTAAATTGCCACTCTAGTAAGGGATGGCGTAATTGCCTTAAGGTAATAAATTCGTTTTCTTGACGGTTAATAAAACGAGGAGGATTTGCTTTTAGCCAATAACCATAACGAGCTTTGGCTGTGGCAATATCTAAAGTTGTGACAATTGCTAACAAATTTTCTAAATCGGATTCTACTGCTGCGACTTGTTCAGTCAAAACCCGACGAATTCTTTCTTCTTCTGCTTGCTCGCGTCGCAGTAATTGCCGCAATTGGTTGCCTAAAGGCACAACAGAATTTGGCTCTACATATAAAGTTGAACCACTAGTTGAAGTGTCGTGAACAATTCCTAAAATAGCCTCTTTGTGAGTTACCTTTACCGGAATCACATAGCGCTCACCCCGTTGGGTAATTATTTGTTCCTGAACCGCGCTAGATTTTGCCTGCAAAATATTATGTAGTTTTTGATTGATTTGACTACGTATTTTCCGCAATTCCGTACGGATTTCATCAAGCTTTTGGCTAGCTCGGTCAGTCACTTTGCCGCGCTCGTCAATACAACGATGAATCTCCTGTTCTATTTCTGGATAAGTCCGTAAATCAGCAACCAACTGAATCAGAATAGGAAAATCAGGTTGGTCATCAATTACACGTCGTAAATTCCGCGCACCGACAAGGGTTGTAGCGATGGCTAAAAGTTCATCTCCTCCGAGAATAGATTGAATTTTAGCGCGTTCAAGGGAATCCCCAATATCTTGAATCCCTTCAAAAGAAAGACCAGTGGTTAAGCGGGTTTCAAGTTCGTAAACTTCTTTGGTTTGAGCCAGTAAATCCTCACTATCGCGTTGGGACAAGGGAATTTGTAAATCGCGACAAGATAGCGCCCCTAGCTTCGTCGCAGCAAAGGTTGAAAGGTGCTGGCAGAGGCGATGCCATTCCAGTAGTTCTAAAGTTTCTGACTCTATCAAGGCTTTATATAATATCTAAAATCGGAATAGGAATAATACATAAATGGTAACAAAGGAAGAAGGAAGAAAGTTATTGCTTTACTCGCAACTTAGAAAAAAATGTTCCAAGTAGCCTCGCAATTTGATAACCTTACTTAAATAAGTTTTGGGTACTTCTGAGCGTGGACATTCAACTTGGGCGTGGAAAAACAGCACGCAGGGCATACGGTATCGATGAAATTGCTCTCGTCCCCGGTAATAGGACACTAGACCCCAGTTTAGCTGATACCAGGTGGCGTATTGGCAATATAGAGCGGGAAATCCCGATAATTGCTAGTGCGATGGATGGCGTAGTTGATGTCCGTATGGCAGTACGTCTATCGCAGTTAGGGGCATTAGGAGTTCTGAACCTAGAGGGTATACAGACTCGTTATACGAACCCAGAGCCAATTCTAGACAAAATCGCAGCAGTTGGTAAAGAGGAATTTGTTTCCTTAATGCAAGAACTGTATGCGGAACCGATTAAACCAGAATTAATCGAACAACGAATTAAGGAGATTAAACAGCAGGGTGGTATTGCGGCAGTAAGTGCCACCCCCGCAGCAGCTAGTAAATATGGTTCGGTGGTAGCAAATGCTGGAGCAGAATTATTTTTTGTACAAGCAACAGTGGTATCTACAGACCACGTATCACCAGATTCGATAGTACCACTAGATTTGGCGAAATTTTGCCAAGAAATGCCAATGCCAGTGGCATTAGGGAACTGCGTAACCTACGAAGTCACCCTAAATCTAATGAGAGCAGGAGCATCTGCTGTATTAGTGGGGATTGGACCAGGAGCAGCCTGTACTTCCCGTGGTGTGCTAGGTGTCGGAATTCCTCAAGCAACAGCAATATCGGACTGTGCAGCAGCAAGAGAAGATTTTTATCAAGAAACAGGCAAATATGTTCCCATTATCGCCGATGGTGGATTAATCACTGGTGGGGATATATGTAAGTGTATAGCTTGTGGAGCAGATGGCGTTATGATAGGTTCACCCTTTGCCAGAGCATCTGAAGCTCCTGGAAGAGGCTATCATTGGGGGATGGCTACACCCAGTCCCGTTTTACCTCGTGGCACGCGCATTCGCGTTGGAACCACTGGTAGCCTGCAACAGATACTAACGGGTCCAGCAGGGTTAGATGACGGCACTCACAACCTCCTGGGAGCCTTAAAAACAAGCATGGGCACTTTGGGAGCCAAAGACATTCGCCAAATGCAACAAGTCGAGGTCATAATAGCTCCTTCGCTGTTAACAGAAGGAAAAGTGTATCAAAAAGCTCAACAGTTGGGTATGGGCAAATAGGGAGTGGGGAGTGGGGAGTTGGGAGTGGGGAGTGGGGACTCCTTAAAGAAATTTTTCCTATTGCTTAAACAATAAGTGGAAAAATCTTTTCTTTCGCCTACAATGAGAGTAGCGGAGACGCATGTTTCCGTTCACTCCTCACACCACACTCCGCCCGGACTATATGTTCGGGCGGTTCCTTATGTATAAAAATAAATTGTAGTCTTGAAAAGAAATGTAGAATCTTCTCGAATAATGGATGGTTTTTGCTATGGTAGAATTTTCACCAAGCTCAGAAACATCATAAAAACAAAGGTTTGTAGGCATGTCAGCAGCCGCAGTTACCGATTCAAGCTTTCAGCAAGAAGTTCTGGAAAGCGTTGTTCCAGTTCTAGTAGACTTTTGGGCGCCTTGGTGCGGCCCCTGCCGGATGGTGGCCCCAGTAGTCGAAGAAATCTCTGCTCAGTATGAAGGCCAACTTAAAGTAGTTAAGGTTAATACAGATGAAAATCCGAATGTTGCAAGTCAATATGGCATCCGCAGCATCCCCACATTAATGATTTTTAAAGGTGGGCAAAAGGTTGATATGGTCGTCGGAGCCGTACCCAAAACTACATTAGCTAATACTTTGGAAAAGTATCTTTAGATACTGACTTGACTCAAAAATCTTTTGGAGTATTCTCCGAGTAAGGATTTTTCTTGAGTATTTGTCAAAAATCCAAGATATGTTCTTAAGAAGAGTGAAAATTAGACTTGCTTCGGGCTGTGCTTTTCCCTAAAGAACTCTGCTTTTTCCTGAGAGTTTTTAGGTTAAACGTACAGCCCTTATTTGATTTATTGGTTGGGTAAGTATTGTTATTGACGCTCCCTTGGATAATCTTCAACAATAAATTGAAATCTGATTGCTTAGTAGATTGCTAAATAAGCGTTTAAGTTCCTGCGGTTTTTCACTCATCTTAATAACTGCCTCAAAACCTGCTTATAAACCTAAACTTTCCAACTTCCTAAAAATATTGCCGTAGTGATACAAAGTGGGTTAAGTTTGTTATGTTACTTTTGGGGCTTTAAGGTGTTTGTTGCTTAAGTTGCATGACGTTATATAAGGGACGCAGGAGATTGCGTCTACGTAAAACAAAAATCCACGTCATAAACTTCACTCCCTGAAGGGTAAGTTGGCGACGTAAACCCGTCAACAGTACCTTGGTAGTTAATTGACCATAGGTGCTTTTTATTGCAAAAACACTGTACCTAGAGTTTGGTACTCTCAAATTAGGTTGTGCAGTATATTACAAACTGCACGCGAAAGTATGTAAATTTTTATGCCATTTTGGCGGCAGTTCTCATGACCTCATCAGCTTCCTTTGATACATTAGAGTCTCTCCAAGCGGATATTGCGGAATTAATAGAACGCTTACCGAATCACAAAAATCAGCAGTTTATTGCCCAAACACTAGCCGCTATAGTGCGTCTAGCTGGCAGCGAAATTGACCGTCTTGATTGGAAAATATTGTCGGCGTCTTTAGCAGATATGGAAAAGGGTTTCCAGCTGTTTTATAATTATCGCCATGTTCGTAAAGTTACTATTTTTGGTTCTGCTCGTCTTTCTCCACAAACTCCAGAATACCGTATGGCATCTGATTTTGGTCGTCGTGTTGCAGACCTAGGATTCATGGTGATGACAGGTGGTGGGGGCGGTATTATGCAAGCAGGACATGAAGGTGCAGGACGAGAAAACTCTTTTGGTTTAAATATTCAGTTACCTTTTGAACAGGAAGCTAATCCTGTTATTCAAGGAGACTCTAAACTAATTCACTTCAAATATTTCTTTACCCGCAAGCTGTTTCTACTCAAAGAAAGCGATGCTGTGGCTTTGTTCGCTGGTGGTTTTGGTACACAAGACGAAGCTTTTGAGTGTATGACTCTCAGTCAAACAGGAAAGTTTGGCCCTGTTCCATTGGTTTTGATTGACTCTCCTGGTGGAGATTATTGGCGTTCCTGGAGTGAGTACGTTAATAAACAGTTGGTGGAAACAGGTCTAGTCAGTCCTGAAGACCCCAGTCTTTACACAATTACAGATGACCTGGATGTGGCTTGTAATGCAATTACTAATTTTTATCAGGTATATCACTCTAGTCGTTATGTAGCTAACCAATTGGTTATTCGTCTTAAAAGTGATTTGTCCGATAATATTGTTGAACGGTTAAATATTGAATTTAGCGATATTTTAGTCAAAGGAAAAATACAAAAAAGTCAGGCTTTACCCCAAGAAAGCCAGGATGATACTTCTGAATTACCGCGTTTGCTTTTGTATTTTAATCAACGGGATTTGGGACGGTTATATCAAATGATTGCCGCTATTAACCAAATGGGGAATCCTTCCGAAGAAGATACTGCACATCCTGAGAGGAAGTAAAATTGGTTGACGGTTGACGGTTGAAGGTTGACGGTTGAAGGTTGACGGTTGACAGGTGACTGTTGACTGTTGACTATTGAAGGTTAAGTTTTATGCCCAGAGCTTTGATAATTTTTCTCTGCTTAAGATTTATATTTACTTAGGTATTCTCAGCCTTTATACTGCTTTTACAAGTTATTAAATATACGATATACTTGAATATATACAGATATCTTCTGCATATTTGGTTAATTAATTAACGAAGAGAAAAAATATAGTTCTTATCATTTTCTTTTCATTTTTCTAGACGATTTCAAAACAGGATTTCCAGCTTTCTAGAAAAATTTCAAAAAAAATCTGGAATCCACAGATTAGATATTGTAGCTACTTTGCAAGCTATACGACATATTAAAGATAAAAGGTAGATAGATATTCCCTATTATTATTTTTTCTTCATCGGTGCATCCATCCTCAGGTAGATAAAAAGTTGCAGACAAAAGCAATTACAAAAACTAGATAAAGGATATATTCCTCAAATTTGTGTTGGCTAAGCTTTTACCAAAAGGCTTTTACTGTTGATTACATGGTCGATTACAGTTCGTTTTGTAATAACTATCAACAGCTTAAATTGAAGAGAATAAAAAATATGACAATTAGAATTAATGAATTTTCCAGAGGGTTTGTAGAAGTAGAAACACCAGAAGGTTTTTATGTATCTGGAGGATTTAGATTACCACCAGAACAATTAAATCGTCTCAAACCATCTCAGCTAAGAATACCCACTATTATTAGTCAAGCTGTTAAAGAAGGTGAATTTGATATTCCTGACGAATACTCCCCTGTCTTAGCTGCTGCTAAGCTAAATTCTTCTGGTAATCCGTCATTAAATTCTATTGCTTTAATTGCCAGAGACTTAGGAAACTATTCGGTTTTAGTGGTTGCAACTGGGCAAATGGACGAAACTGACAATGATGTTGTTGTTGGTTACCGATATTTTTGGTTAGATAAAACAGTTGCATTGACCTTAGATGGTATAAAAACGCTGTTGCATTGGTGGTGGCAAAAAGGTTGTCCTTGCTTTGATATGAATCCTTTAGCTTGGGAACAGCAAACTCAGTCCAAGGAATTTTATATTGCGGAGTCTATAAGTTATGACCATCAATCTACGACAATAACAAATCCTGAATATATACCTGTACTTCTAGAAGTCCCTGAAAGTGAATTGAGTTTAGAAATACTAGAGCAATTTCATCAACAAGCACTGCAATTACATACTAGCTACGACATTCAAGGGTGGGACAGTCGCGTCCCTTGTCCCTTAGCTTGGGCTTGGAACGTGCGTTCGTTGACACATCCCGATAAATTTGCTGTAATTGCCTATACCCTTGAGGATGCCTTCGATATTATCCAACAACCGTTGCAAAACCTGAAAATTGGTCAACGGCAAATTTTAGAAAAACATCAACCAACTGAAAATACTCTCTGCGAAATTACTGGAGAAGATATGCAAAATAAAGTACCTTGTGTTTCTGTACCCTACGACGAAATCAGAAAACTCCTGATTGGTATTGCTAACAACCCAAACAACAGTAAAAAGAATGTTGAACTGCTATGTTGTTTAGAAACCTTTTCTCCTGAGATTTGGGAAAGCTGTTTCGACCAACAAACTGTAGCTCAAGTACAAGCTAATCCATTGGTAAACACAGTCAAATATAAAGCTTTGGTCACAATGCTTGTACCATCATCAGTTCCTGGATGGTTATCTTGGGTGAAAGCACAAAAAAATTCTCAAGAGTCTTTAACTTTCCAAGAAGAAATTTGGGAGACCAGTCAACAAAATAAAAATGCCAGGGAAAACCTTCGTAAGCTCATCCGTGGTGGAATATCTGAACTGTTATGCCAACTAACTTTACCTGGTGTTTCTGATGATACTTATGAAAATGTTAAATGGTTGCTGGTGAAGCAACAACGGGAAAACGTATGGCACGATAGGTTTAGAAGCTATTCTAAAGATATTTTTGATAACTTACGCTCTTTGTGCTTAGAAGACCCAAACAAACAGGGAAATATCTTTTACTCTTTATTAGCGCAAACTTTAAGGGAATTAGACAAACAAGAATGGACGACTACACGTCCCGAATTTATTAGAATCGCTAAATTAATAGAAAAATATGAAAATTATGAATTAGCAGCTATTTTCTATCAGATTAGCAATGGTAGCGTTCCTCAAAACGTAAGAACCAAGATGTCAAAAATTGATGAACAATACATCACTGAATATATCCCACTGAGGAAAGCTCCTGCTAACTCATTGTTAGATAAGTTTAAACCAAAAATGTAGACCTAACCCCCCTACCCCCCTTCCCTAGGAGGGAAGGGGGGAAATAAAAAGACCAGGGAAATAAAAGACCAGGGGAAATAAAAAACCAGGGGAAATAAAAGACCAGGGAAATAAAAGACCAGGGAAATAAAAGACCAGGGAAATAAAAGACCATAAGAATAAAATATTCCCCCCTTCCCTGCGAGGGAAGGGGGGTAGGGGGGTTAGGTCTGTTTCTTTAACCCATTACCCAATTAACCAAAGTGCGAACACCAAAGCCTGTAGCACCAGGCCCGTTGTAGCCATTTTCTTTGTCTGCCCAAACTGGTCCAGCAACATCTAAATGTGCCCAAGCAGGAGTCTCTTTCACGAACTGTTTTAGGAAAAGAGAAGCTGTTATAGAACCACCAGCACGAGGCCCAGTGTTTTTCATATCGGCAATACTAGACTTTAGTCCATCAAAGTATTTCTCTTCCATCGGCATCCTCCAGAGTTTTTCTCCTGCACTGTCAGACGCTTTTTCTAGTTCTGATGCGAGTTCATCGTTGGGAGTAAACAATCCAGCAATATCTTCACCTAAAGCTACAACACAAGCTCCTGTTAAGGTCGCTAAGTCTACAATCGCTTCAACTCCCAGCTTATCAGCGAACACTAATGCATCCGCTAAAGTCAAACGACCTTCCGCATCGGTATTATTCACTTCAATAGTTTTACCATTAGAAGCTGTAAGAATATCACCCGGATGCATAGCGCGTCCGCTAATCATATTTTCTGTAACTGCGGAAATAAAGTGAACTTCTACGTCTGGCTTTAATAAACCAATAGCTTTCGCAGCTCCAAGAGTTGCAGCTGCACCACCCATGTCAATTTTCATGGTTTCGATTCCGCTACCTGCTCCTTTAATATTCAGTCCACCAGAGTCGAAGGTTAAACCTTTACCTATAATTGCGACTTTCCGCTTTGCTGTACCTTCTGGCTTATAAATCATATGAATAAATTTAGGTGGCAATTCCGATGCTTGGGCTACTCCCAAAAAAGCACCCATTCCCAATTTTTCGCACTCTTCTTTTTCCAGAATGTCTATTTGCATCCCCGTTTCTTTGGCAATATCCAAAGCGGTTTCTGCCATTGTAATTGGAGTCACCGAATTTGCTGGTGCTGCTACCAATTGTCTCGCTAAAGCAACACCAGAAGCAATTTGATTAGCGCGGGTAATTGCCGCTTCTTGCCCAGATAAACCCAGCAAATCTACTGTTTCTACCTGTACTATTTTTTCGTCAATTTCCGATTTAAAGCGATTATCTTGATATAGCGCTAGTTGCACTCCTTCAGCTAAAGCTTGGGCTGTGGCTGTTGCATCATCATTCCACAAAGGTAAATTGATACCGATAGTTTTGCACTTTTGCTTTTTGCCCAACCTCGCAATTGCGGCTGCTGCTCTACGTAGAGTATCTAGCTTAAGAGTATCTTTTTTGCCTAAACCAACTAGTATCACTTTTTTAACATGGCTAGAACCACCTATCCTGGTGAAAAAAGTGCTACCACCTTTACCCTTAAAATCTTCTTCTGCAATAACTTCTTTTAATATACCTGCTAACTTCGCATCCAAAGCTGCCAAATCACCAACTAACTCTACTCCTTCTTCAAATAAACCAATCGCTAAACAATCTCCTGTCCAGTCTAAAACAGGAGTACTACTCGCTCTAATTTCCATTTTTAGCATTCAGTGTAAAAGTTCTTGTCCTAGTATTGCTTAAAAATCGGAATTTATGGGGAACCCCCCACTCCCTATTCCCCAGTCCCCACCCCCTAACGATTCAGCAATTGTGTTATGACGGTTGTGAGTTCGTCAGGCATTACTGGTTTAGAAAGGTGTATTTGGAAACCAGCCTCAACCGCTTCGTCACGGTCTTTATCACTTGCGTAAGCGGTCAGTGCTATTGCTGGTATTTGTCCGCCTTCCTCTGGTGGTAGTTTTCTAATTTGATGAATAAAATCATACCCATCTTGTTCTGGCATCCCAATATCACTAATGAGTATATCTGGTTTTAAGGATGAAAATATTTCTAAAGCTAAGGCTACACTTTCTACGGAGGTTATAATTGCTCCTAAATCAGAAAGAGCAAAGTCTAAAAAATCCCGTGAGTCCGCATCATCATCTACTATGAGTATTTTGACACCATTTAAGGGAAATTCGGCATTAGAAAGTTGAGAATTTTGCATATTTCCTATTCCCTCTTGCCTATTTTCTAGAAGAGGAATTCTAACAGTAAAGGTTGCTCCTTGATTTTGTCCTAAGCTATCGACAGTAACGCTACCTCCATGTAATTCTGTCAGGTTACGTACAATTGCCAATCCTAGTCCTAGTCCACCATATTTACGAGTAGTACTTGCATCTTCTTGACGGAAAGATTCAAATACATAAGGAATAAAATCCTTATCTATACCAACTCCTGTATCTTTGACTTTTATTTGGGCAATGTTGTCTTTGTCATCAGTTTCATTTATTTTTACCGATTCTAGGGCTATTTCTACCTCCCCATCAGAGGGAGTAAATTTAATTGCATTTGATAACAAATTCCAAACTATTTGTTGTAATCTGTTAGCGTCACCCAGTACTTGGAATCTTGAATTATGGTTTGAATTATGATTTGAATTATTATTGGAAATACTATCGGTAGCAGAATCTAAAATCGAAAATTTTAAATCTATAGACTTTGCTTTAGCCGCTAAGCGCATAGTCTCTATAGCTGCTTCTATGGGGATAACTAAATTGGTGGGTTCTGGCTCTAATGTAAATTTCCCACGAATGATACGCGAGATATCAAGCAGGTCTTCGATAAGCTGAGTTTGCATTTGAGCATTACGCTCGATGATTTCTAAAGCTCGCTCAAAAGAAACTTCATCTACCTTACGGGTACGTAATATTTTTGCCCAACCTAAGATAGCATTTAGAGGCGATCGCAATTCGTGAGAGAGGACAGCCAAGAACTCGTCTTTGATTCTATTGAGTTTTTCTAGTTCTTCTTTTTGTTGCCTGAGTAGGACTTCAGCTTGTTTTACGTCCGTAATATCATGAGCTATACAAAGTAGTGATTCAATCGAACCATCCTGGGCAAACTCTGGTACAATTCGAGATTGGAAATAACGGTCGCTGCCATCAAGACTGGGAAACTGTGTTTCAAAGTCACTCCCAACCCCTGTATCTAAAACATTAAGTAAAACCTGCTTCCAAGGAGCATAAAATTCTTCAGGAACTCCTAACTCCAGACAATCCTTACCAATTAATGTATCTGGAGGTTTACCTGTAAGCTTTTCAATCACTGGATTTACGTATAAAATCTTTAGTTCAGTATCAAATCTACCAATAACATCTGGAGAATTTTCTACTAAAGCACGGAACTCTTGCTCTCTACGATTAAGTTCAGCTTCTGCATGTTGACGAGCGCGACGTTCTTGGGCTTCACGCAATGCTCGTTTAACAGAAGGCACAAGACGCTCTAAACGCTGTTTAAGTACGTAGTCAGTAGCCCCTTTTTTTAAAGTTTCAATTGCGACTTCTTCCCCCATCGTAGCCGTAACAAAAAGAAACGGCACATTAGGATACATTTCCTGTGCCATTTCCAAAGCACGAATACCATCAAAGCCAGGAATACTGTAATCCGAAAGAATTAAGTCAAAACCACTTTGTTGCAGCGTACTTTGGTATTCCTCACCTGTTTTTACCTGAACCAAGGAACAAGTAATATCACCTTCAGAAAGTATAGCCTCAATAAGTTCTGCATCTAACGAACTGTCTTCGAGCAAGAGAAACTTAAGTCCAGCCATCTCTGTAACTCCAATTATTTAATTCCTTGATTCATACGCGAAGGTGGCAACGAACCTGGGGGTGGTTCATTAATTATTGCCCAAAAAAGTCCTAAACCTTTAATTGCGTCAACAAATTCATGAAAATCAATGGGCTTGACCACATAAGCATTAGTACCTAGTTCATAACATTGTGCTAAGTCGCTTTCCTCACGGGAAGAAGTTAACACAACGACAGGAACGGTTCTCAAAGAACGCTCGCGTTTAAGATGTCCTAACACCTCAATACCATCAACTTTGGGAAGTTTTAAATCCAATAATACTACAACAGGATTACCTTCACGTCGAAGCCGATAAACACCACGACGATATAAATAATCTAGGGCTTCTTCACCATCACGAACGACAACTACTTCATTGCCCAAATTATTTTCTGCCAGCGAAGTAAGGATTAATTCAACATCATTAATGCTGTCCTCTACCAGGAGAATACGTTTTAATTCCATCTTCTGCAATCTCTTACTCCATTTTTCAACAGAAAGCCCTCAATACAATTCGCGAATTGCAAATTGCGAATTGTTTTCCCCACTCCCTACTCCCCACTCCCCGCTCCCCCCTCTTTAGGCAAACTAAAATAAAAAGTAGCGCCATTATCTACCTCTCCTTCAGCCCAAACTTTACCACCATGACGGTGAATAATGCGCTGCACATTGGCTAAACCAACCCCCGTACCTTCAAAATTGGGGTCACTATGTAATCTTTGAAACACACCAAATAATTTGTGAACATAGCGCATATCGAATCCAATACCATTATCTTTTATATAGAAAATAGCCTGCTGCTGCTCGTAATAACACCCAAAAGTAATCTCCGTGACAGCACGAGTTTTGCTGTATTTAAGGGCATTTTCCAATAAGTTACGTAGTACAAGACGAAGCAAAGAAGGGTCACCATTAACAGTTGCTAACTCGGATACATGCCAAATAACTTGACGGTTTTTTAATTCTAAATGCAACTCATTTTTAACCTCACTTAGTAGTATATTTATATCAGTCAATGTATAACGTAAATCGGTACGACCAATTCGTGAAAAAGCAAGCAAGTCATCAATTAATTGACCTGCTTTTTTGCTAGTGTCGATAATTGTATCGATATAACGTTTACTTGTGTCATCCAATTCGACTGATGATGAATTAAGACGTTTTTGTAATAAATCAATAAATCCGGCAATATGACGTAAAGGCGCTCGCAAATCGTGAGAAACTGAATAAGAAAAAGATTCCAACTCCTTGTTTGCAGCTTCCAATTGAGCGGTACGCTGCTGAACTCGCTCTTCTAAACTTTCGTTGAGTTTACGAATTTCTGCCTCGATACGCTTGCGACTGGTAATATCATGACCGACAGCATATATTAATCCAGATTCTATATCCGGAGTCGAATTCCAGTTTATCCATTTATAAGAACCATCTTTACAGCGGTAACGGTTCTCGAAATTGATGATATTTGACCCAGAAGCTAATGCTTCCACTTGCTTTACCGTTACCTCTTTGTCTTCGGGATGATTAAAATCGACAAACGGAGTAGACAGCAATTCTTCCTGACTATAACCAAGTATTTTTGCAAACGCGGGGTTAATCCGTTTAAAGTAACCATCAGTCCCCGAAATACACAACATATCTAGCGACAAAGTAAAGAAACGGTCGCGTTCTAACTCCGCTTGTTTGCGGTCGCTAATATTTAAAATAAAAGCTACCGACTCTTCCCGTCGTTCACCTATTAAAGCATAACCAACCAAAACATCAACTCGACTACCGTCTTTTCTAAAATATTGTTTTTCATAAGGGGTACAAGCTCCCCTAGATTGAGCTTCTGCAATATGTATATCATCTAACGGTAAATATTCTGGTGGGGTAATATCTAACCAACGTAACCTTCCTGCTTCTAGGTCATCGTGGGTATAGCCAATTATTTGTAAAAAGGCATCATTAGCTACCGAAATTCCCCCATAAACGTCACCAAAAAGAATACCAATAACATCGGAATTCAAAAACAACTGCAATCGCTCTTGGCTTTTACGGATAATTTCTTGCGTCATTTTAGTATCGTGAATATCCGTATTAGTACCAACCCATTCCACAATTTCTCCGGAATCATTTCGCATTGGTACAGCACGTGTCAATAACCAGCGATACTCACCATCAGATGCACGACGCATGCGATATTCTGTTTCGTAAACCTCACCTTGGGTTCTACACCTTTCCCATATCCCATTAATTTTTTGTAAATCTTCTGCTGGTACTAAAGATACCCAATTTTCGGCTACGGCTTCGTGGTAAGTCATGCCGCTATATTCCTGCCATTTTTGATTGGCAAACAAATATTTACCGTTCACATCTATTACGTACACCATATGAGGTATAGAATCGGCAAGAAATCGATAACGAGCTTCACTTTCCTGTAATTCTGTTTGTATTTTTATTTTTTGAGCATCAATTTTGTTGAAAAACTTAGCATGTCGCCAAATAATTACGAAGAAAATCACGCTCAATGATAACGCTAACAAGGACATTGCGAATGCGGGGTCGTAAAGATTGGCTTTTTGTCCTTGATTAATTATCCAGCCTAAAATTAATGGTATAAAAAGGGCACTAGGCAATAGCCGTCTGGCAAGTAAACCACCATACAAATCGCTAATAATAGGTTGGATATATTCTGCGTTTGGACGGCTTAATAAAATCCCTAAACAAAGTACCTCAAAAGTTAGTGCTGTATGTAATGCCATTGAGGTGGTATAAGCACTGAATTGATAGAAAACCTTCACCCCATAGGCGTAACCGATTAAAGCTTGAAGAGAAATTAAAGCGGGCAGTAAGGTGAAGAGTTGAGCTAGGAAGTGGGCAGTGGGGATTGGTCTGGAGTAGGGAGTGGGGAATTGCGAATTGTTGATGGGGGTTTTGTCTTTTAAAAATAACCATAGTGCTGCACCAAGGAACAAAAAATTTAAAGCTGTGTTCACTCCCATTCTTCCTGGATGAGAAGTTGCAGGTGATATGGGTAAATCGCGAAATAGTAATTCATCAATTCCTAAATTCCAGCCAAAAAAATATTGACTTAGAGTCAACAAAGCAATTAAGAAAACAGCTAAAGCGCATCCTTGGCTGAAGGTAACTGAAATAATTCCACTTCGGTAGTTCCGAAACTGCCTATTACTCAATAGTCCAAACAGTGCCAAACCTACCAAAATAAAGCATAAAGCAGTGTTCGCTTTCATTGCCCCCTGTCCCACTATTATGCTTTTGAGGATGGAAATGTTTAATACCCAACCTATTAATCCAAGACAGCCAGAAAACAGCACCAAAATACTCGCAATTTTTGATGCTGTTCTCAGTTGATTCAATTTAGATATTTTGCTATACATGTCTATTTATCACTCCAAAGTTACCTGACTTGTGACTGGAGTGTCGTACAATGCCTCGCTTATAAATTTATGATGCACCAACCAAATAACCGAAAGTATTACTCAAACCTAGATTAAGGCTGCACAGTTTTTTTGGGACTAACCTTTAGATAGATGATTGATTATACAATTAACTATGCACCTAAATACGGTTGACATAATCTATAAATTTGTTATGTAAAAGAATAAAGCTGCCAATAGAAGCGCCTGTCATTGCGCTCCGGAACGACGAAGCAATCTCCTTCCCCCATAACCCACAACGAATAATACATATGAATATTTAGTGGGGTTCAGAGTTGTTGGGGTTGCTTCGTCGTTCCTCCACTCCCTCTTAGGGAGCACTTCGTGAACGCAATGACAGGTAATTCAACTTGTGTGTACGCGGTAGGTAAACAGGGAGTCACCGTTGGGGGTGGGGTTTATTTATGTTTACGCGCTTGTTTTAGCTTCTATCGCATCAAGAATTCGCTTTTCTTCTGGAGTAATTTGACCATTGCTAGCTGCAATTCTGTAACACTGAGCCAGCAAAGGTATAGCAAAGTCAAGGTTAAGTTGTTGTAAAAGTGTATCTAGAGATTTGGGAGATTTTATATTTTGAGCAATAGCTTCTAAGGAATTAGAACTCAGGTGCAAAGTTTGTAATTCTGGTAAAATTTGTTCCCAAGTTTTTTCGGGATAAGTCGTGAGAATCATATGAACCAAAATTTGGTCCATGACTGCTTCTTGAGCTATAGCGGTTTCTAGATATTTTTCGCTTTCCTGCTTTAACTCTTCTAAAGTTTCTTCGGAATTTAAAGACTTTGATGCGTCTAGCTTGGCTTCATAAAATCTACAGGCTGCATAACCCAAAGAATATACCATTGTAGCGTTGGAGCTTGCACTAATAATGGCTCCAGCAAAGGGAATGTTACGCAGCAAGCCTAAACCTGCTGCTTTTAATAGTCTTCCACCACCTAAGGCTAAACCAAAAATTGCTATAACTTCACCTTTCCGTGCTGGGTCTTTGGAATCTAATCCGTAGGCACTTGCAATCTGATACACCATTTCCGACTGTAATTCTGTAGTCGCTGCCAAATCAATTGCAAAAAGTGCAGCAGCTATTCCTGGTAAAATACTAGTTGCTAAGCCAATCGAACCAGCTTTCGCAGCTTTTTCTACCATGATGCGATGGGAGATTTGGCTGGGTGATTCCGAAGGATGTTCTTGCTGTAATTTTTTGACCGCTTCTATAGCTTTTTGTAAATTAACACTATCAACAGCACCAACCAGCCAATTTAAATTTAATACTCCCGATACTTTACGGATGAGCCAATTCTCTCCTAAACGATTAGCTACTTCTCCAGCAGTATGGGTTGCTTGTTCTATAATTTTGTGGCTTTGTTTACTAGCTGCTTCCGTGACACCAGTTGCAGTTTCTACGGCAACTTTACTGTTATCGCTGGCAGATTGTCCTAAGTTACATAATGCTTGAACTATACTTTGGAAAAATCCTGGTTTATTTTCTTTAGATATAGGTACTTCTTTTACTTTTTCTTCCTGTCGGTTTACCATTTTGCATTACCTGAAAACTCTTAGTTTGTTATTATATTTCTAGCGAAATAATAGGTATTTTGGCATCCACCATTAAGAGCATTTTTTTAAAATTAATTTCTTTTTATGTAATTTTAAATCTATAAAGTGCGAATTTCATTTTTTTTCAGAATAACTAATTTCTTTCAATTCGGCTTCTAAAAAATTATTTTCTTGTAAGATATCGTAAAGATTAATATCATTTTCTAACAAACAAGCATGTCCACTATCCGGCAAAACTAAAATTTTAGCATTAGGTAGAATATCCATTAAACGTCTAACTTCTGGCACAGAGGGTAAAAGTCTATCCAGAGCACTTCCTATTAATAAAACAGGTTGCTTTAGATTACATAAATTTTCATTTTTGATATGGAATTCTTTAATTAAAGATAATCTCCAAAGAACTGTTTCCGATGGAACAGAACGCATTGTTCTGAGTAATTCTTGACGAATATCTCGTTTTATTCTTCCTAAAGCTGCTAAAAATGGTAATAAACCTAGTGCCCCAAAATCAAATAAAGATGATGGCACAATATAAATGAATTGGGATGCCCAATCATACCAAGGACGTAAATGGTAACTACTGGCTGGGTTAATTAAAATTATGCGATGAAATAAATCTGGTGCTAAAGTAGCAACTTTTTGTGCTAAGCAACCACCAAATGACTCTCCACACAAATAAACTGAACGTTGAGGATTTTTTTCTAATTCAGCCTGGATTAAACTTAGTACGTTATGGGCTAAATCGTCCCAACTTGTGAGGTCGTTACGGGGTATCGCAAAAGAGCGAACATCAAAACAAGCTTCTAAACCCTCCGTTTGACAACGCAGTAGTTCACCCGTGCCATCCATCCCTGGTAAATATACAAATAATGGATACTGCGGTCGTATAAGCTTAGGAGTTAAAAAAACAGGCTTTGGGTTAATTTTGGGTATAGTCATTAGCTGCAAGTTAGTGGTCGGTTTGGTTCTCAGTGGTATCAAGCCACTATTAATAATGATAAAGTTATACTAAGAAATTTTTCGACCTCCCTAATACTTAAAAAAACAGAACTCCACCCCAACCTAAAAACCCCACCCCCAACCCCCTCCCCGCGCGCCTACCGTGTACACACAAATATCCCCCAACCCTGTTCGTGTGGGACTACACGAACAGGGTGAGGGGGCTTTAATAGACGGGAGATTCGGGATTTTTTGAGATGTGTGTACACAGTAGGTAAACGGGGAGGGGGTTGGGGGTGGGGTTTTCTTAGTAGCAACCTTCACTTAACAAATTGGCAATTTCGCTGTGACAGTGTTGCGTTACTTCTGTCACCATGCTTCTTCCTTGTTTACCTTGATATTTTTCTCTGTGCTGTTTTGTAATCCAATATGGGTGACCAACTAGTACCGCTAGACGTTTATAAATTACCAGTGGATGCATCCCCGGTTGATTAAACAAAGGTTCTGAAGGGTCAAACAGATTTAGTAATCGTAAGGGTATGGCGCTCGTACTCATTTCTTCGATAGAGGCGATCGCAATTGGTAAAATTGTTAAATCTTCAACAGCGGCTCGTAATGCGAGATGGGCAAAGCCTCGTTGGAAATCTCCCATTGTGTTAGGTTGATTAAACTTTACCATCGGTTGTGCTCCTTCGGGAAACACGCCTACCACATGTTTTGCTCGCAACAAGATTTGTGACTGTTGAAAAAAACTATTAGAACGTTGTTCATTAACTTCTAAGGGAAAACACCCAAGTTGTCCCATGACAAATTCTCGCATAATTGGCACTTGGCTCATGTAGTGATGACACGCAAATCTAACTGGCTTATTTAAAGCTGCCATCAAAACTGGTGCATCCATAAAACTACGATGATTACTGACAACTAGTACTCTTGCATCTTGGGGAATGCGGTCTTCATAATAGCGAAAAATCTTGGTGGACAGCGCTTGCAGCAAAGAATGCGAAATATCCAGAGGAGTATTGAAATTCATGCTTATGAAGTAATAATAATTTTTTATGAATATAATTTGGTTTTCTTGATGTTATTTTCACATTTCTTTATGAACGTAAGTACTGCCTTAAGATAGAAATATCTCATGTAAATACTTATGCACAAAGTGTCACATCATAGATGAAAATAAACTAAATACCTGGTAAGCGCTGTTTCTGTAGTGTAATAAAAAGCATTCCTGAGAAATAGACAAGTATATAGCAGCTTAAGTTACTAAATCCAACATCTATGATTAGATTTGTTGAATTTAACGAATTAGAAGCAGGTAAATGCCTGATTTTAAAACTACTTAGTAAAACTACGAAGGATGAAAATGAATTTAATTCTAAAATCTATGAATCAAAGTATTATATATACAGTTATAAACTTTAGATATTCTTAAACAGCTCTACGAGAAGGAGGATTTAAGTAATTAGATAACTATTGAAAGGTTTTGAAAAATAGCCTACTCACAATCTCCTTAAATAAAAATTAGTTTTTGAGATGGGACAGCATTCAATACCACCAAAAAGCAACAATCCATAAATAAGCAAAGACAACAAGCGACATAAAAAATACTCTATGAAAAAAAAATGTAGTTTTAGCAACAAATAGTCATTGCAGCAAGTGTCACATAGGTTATCAGGAAAAAACTTTAAAGTTTATACCTTTGATAAAACAGTTGTTTAGAAAATAAATTTGTTAATATTAGGGTGTTGCTTGAAAATACGCTAGCAATATTATATAATTGCGGGGTTTTAGCTCTGAAAATAGGGCAAAAAGCAGATTTAACAAATTATTATTCATTCATTTTGCATGAACCGAGAAAATAAAGCACAAAAAACATTTGCACTGACAACGCCTTTATATTACGTAAACGATGTTCCTCATATAGGCAGCGCTTATACAACAATTGCGGCGGATGTACAAGCAAGATTTCAAAGGCTGTTGGGGAATCAAGTCCTGTTAATTACAGGAACAGACGAACACGGACAAAAAATTCAGCGTACCGCTGAGGACAAAGGACTAAAACCACAAGAGTTTTGTGATGAAATTGTGCCGAATTTTGTCACATTATGGAAACTGCTAGACGTTCAGTTTGACCGCTTTAGTCGGACTACCGCACCTCGTCACCAAGAGATAGTTAAAGAATTTTTTGACCTGGTATGGAAAAAAGGGGACATTTACTTAGGACAACAAAAAGGCTGGTACTGCGTTTCCTGTGAGGAATTTAAAGAAGAACGTGAGCTCCTATCCGGAAAACGCTGTCCGATTCATAACAACAAACAAGTGGAATGGCGAGATGAATCAAACTACTTCTTCCGTCTATCCAAATACCAAAATACATTAGAACAACTATATAAAGAACGACCGGATTTTATCCAGCCAGAAAGTCGCCGAAACGAAGTCCTTAACTTTGTCTCACAAGGCTTACAGGACTTTTCGATTTCGCGGGTAAATTTAGACTGGGGTTTTGAAATCCCAACCGACCCGAAACATACTATATATGTATGGTTTGATGCACTGTTGGGTTATGTGACAGCTTTACTAGAACCAGATGAAGAACCCACTTTAGAAAATGCCCTTGCTAAATGGTGGCCAATAAAACTACACCTGATTGGTAAAGATATTTTAAGATTTCATGCAGTTTACTGGCCTGCGATGTTAATCTCGGCTGGTTTGCCTTTGCCAGAAAAACTCTTTGGACATGGCTTTTTGACGAAAGACGGTCAAAAAATGGGAAAAAGTTCAGGAAACACCATTGACCCAGTGACGTTAGTTGAAAGCTACAGTTCCGATGCAGTTCGTTATTACTTCCTTAAGGAAATAGAATTCGGCAAGGATGGGGACTTTAATGAAGTTAGATTCATCGATGTTCTGAATGCAGATTTGGCAAACGATTTAGGGAATTTGCTAAATCGCACATTGAACATGGTGAAAAAATATTGCGGTGGCAAAATGCCGCAAGTGCAACCAAGGGATATACCTGATGATAATTCACTAAAAGCCATTGGCAACGGCTTAGGGGAAACAGTAAAAAATGCTTATGAAACACTAGCTTTTAATCGAGCCTGTAAATCTGTCCTTTCGTTAGCCCAAGCTAGCAATAAGTTTATCGATGAACAAGCCCCTTGGTCATTGTATAAACAAGGACAAATGCAAGCAGTAGAACAAGTACTGTATGCCGTTCTAGAATCAGTAAGGCTAGCTGCGTATCTGCTCTCACCAGTGATTCCAAATATCAGTAGCGATATATACCAGCAACTGGGCTTTGAGATTAACTTTAACGACCAGGTACAAACAGCAATATCAGCCCCTTTTATGACACACGCAACTTGGGGATTACTCAGCAGCGAACAGCAATTAGGGGAACCAAAACCGATATTTAAACGGATTGAACCCAAATCACTCTGATGAGGGCAAATCAAACCGGGAAATTTATTGAGCGGAAACTTAACCTTATTTATCTCTGATTCTTTCAAATTTGTCGGGGCTGAATTATTTAGCCCTGAAAGATTATCATAAGTGACTCTTTCTAGTTTGTAACAAAAAATTCATAGTATCAATTTAAACAAGGATAATAACTGAGGTATGACAACAATGTTGAATAATTTACAAGACGACTCAATATTCTCCCCGGAACAAGTACTGGAGAATAGAGGTCGGGTCGCTATATTTATAGATGGTTCAAATCTATTTTATGCAGCTTTACAGTTAGGTATAGAAATAGACTACACAAAACTGTTGTGTCGTTTAACGAGTGGGTCTAGACTTTTACGGGCTTTTTTCTACACGGGTGTAGATAGAACCAACGAGAAACAGCAGGGCTTTTTATTGTGGATGCGTCGTAATGGCTACCGAGTAATTGCGAAGGATTTGGTACAATTACCAGACGGTTCAAAGAAAGCGAACTTGGATGTAGAAATTGCTGTCGATATGATGGCGCTAGTAGATTCTTACGATACCGCTGTTTTAGTCAGCGGTGATGGTGATTTAGCTTACGCGGTAAACTCCGTAAGTTATCGTGGAGTCAGAGTAGAAGTTGTCAGCTTGCGGTCAATGACTAGCGACAGCTTAATCAATGTTAGTGACCGCTACATTGATTTGGAAGCAATAAAAGAAGATATCCAAAAAACACCCCGTCAAAGCTATCCCTATCGACCATTAGGGGGTATGAGTTTTTTGGAACAGCCAAGTCAAGCAGATAATCACCTGGAAATTCAAGAATAAACTACCTGCATAACTCGGGTGGTAATGGAGGTTTTAGATGAGACTGCTTTTTATGAGTAGTGATAGGGGAAGGCAAAAGCAAAAAAGGAAGCTATTTATCCTTTATCTTTTACCTTTCACCTTTTACCTTTTATTTGGATTATTTGGCTGTAGCAGTTCCAATCCAGAAACTCCTAAACCAACTACTTCTCCTAGTGCTGCCAAAAAGGGAACAAGTTCAACTTTTTTTGGAGGAGTTCTAGAAGAATTTGATGATACAGGACGGCCAGTTTGGAGAGTACAAGCTCAAAAAGCCGAATACACGGTGGAAAGTAAACGCGGTCAGGTGGAAAATCCCTATGGAGAACTGTATCAAGATGGCAAAGTAGTTTACCAAATCAAAGCTGATAATGCGGAGATTGAAGGGAACGCACAAAAACTTTTTCTCAAAGGGAAAATTATTGCTGTTGACCCCAAAAATGGTGTGCAACTGCGTGGTAACGAATTGGAGTGGCGTCCAAAAGAAGATTTGTTGATTGTCCGCAACCAGCTCAATGGTAATCATAAACAACTGCAAGCTGTAGCGCAAGAAGCAAGAGTTAAGACCCGTCAACAGACTGTAGAATTTATTGGTGGGGTCGTGGCTAATTCTAAGGAACCGCCATTACAAATGCGAACCGAACAATTACTTTGGCGACTGAAAGAAGAAAAATTAATTGCTTCTCGTCCCATACAAATGTTCCGCTATGCAGCAAACAACCAAATAACCGACCGAGGTAGTGGGGATTCTGCGGAAATTAATTTAAAGACAAAAGTTGCTACGGTGACTAAAAATACTCGAATAGAGTTAATTGAGCCACCAATTCAAATTACTAGTAATACAGCTAGTTGGGATTTGAAAAAAGATGTTGTAACTACAAATACACCTGTGCGCGTTTTCCACCGTACAGAAAATCTGACGGTGACCGCGAATCAAAGTAAATTAGAGATACCACAAAAAACCGTATATTTAACAGGAAACGTTTACAGTGTTGGTCAACGTCAACAGTCACTCAGGTCAGAGAGGCTCACTTGGTTTTTAGATAAAAAGTTAATTGAAGCGACTGATAATGTAATCTACCAACAAGTTGACCCTCCTTTAACTTTTAAAGGAGATAAAGCAACAGGTAATATTGAAACCCAAAACATTAGCGTTACTGGTGGTAATTCCGGTCGTAGAGTTGTGACAGAAATTATTCCTCAACCGCGACAATAGGGAGTGGGGAGTGGGGAGTGGGGAGTGGGGAATAGGGAGTGATTAATTACCAATTACCAATTACCAATTACCAATTACCAATTACCAATTACCAATTACCAATTACTAACTCCCACTTCCCACTCCCAATTCCCTACTCCCCACTCCCCATTTATCGATTAACGATTTCCATACGACTTTCTGCTCCCATCTCTGGTGACTTTTTAGGTGTAGAGTGAGGAGCGATAGCTTTGGGAAAAGAAGGACCTGCGTGTAGTTTTTTCTGTAACTCGGTTAAAAATTTATCTTGTTCTTGCCGAAATGCCATTACCTGTGGTCCGCGATTAATAATAGCAAACCAAACTAAACCCCGGTCTCTTGTAGGTAATACCCCAGCTAAAGCGCTGACATCCCGTAAAGTTCCCGTTTTAAAAGGTGTTGCTTTTGGCATTGTTCTCGCGTGGGTAGTTCCACGTGAATCATAGCCAGCTGTGGGCATCATATCTGATATGGTCATGTTATGAGGAGCTGCAATCCTTTGTAGCGCCATTATCATCGCACAAGCGGCTCTGGGGGAAATCCGATTTTCTACTCCTAGTCCAGAACCGTTGATTAATTGAATTTCTGATTGCGGTACTTTTGCTAGTTTAGCGGCTTCTGCTTGAACAACTGTATGCCCTCCTACTGCGTCTGCTAGCATTTGAGCGATATCGTTGTTACTGAAAACATTCATCTCGTTGATGATTTGTTTTACAGGCAAAGAACGATGACGTATCAGTACATTACCTGCTGGTGGTGCTGTTGCTAATTTTATATCACCTTTAATTACTACTTGTGGTTTAGGTGTTCCTTTAACCATATTAGCGAGGTGAAGCTCTACTCCTCGAGGCCAAGTAGTGTGGTTTAGTCCTTGCTTGAGTAACTGACCAGCTAGCACTGGGTTTCGTTGGAAATTAAAGGCAAAGTTTCCTGTAACGATTAAACTTCCTTTGACTTCTTTAATCCCCATTTTATTTAGAGCATTTCCTAAGGCGATGCCTTCTTCCCAAACTAACATTGGGTCGCCATTGCCAGCAATTACCAAATCACCTTTTAACACACCATTATGTATTGGTCCGGTAGCGCTAACTAAAGTTTCAAATTGAAAGTCTGGGCCTAGTATGTTGAAAGAAGCGAGGGAAGTCGCAATCTTAGTTACAGAGGCAGCCGGAAGGGGTGTAGTTCCTTGGTGATTAGCCATCAACATTGGACCAGACTGTATCCATATCCCCTGATTGGGAGTAAGTTCTGGCCCAATCAACTTAGATTTGACCAATCCTTCAAGATATTTCTGTACAGTGGTAGCCCCAACTGGATTTGGGTCAAAAGCAATAGCTAAGCTAGGGCCTGTCTGCCAAGTTAAAGCGTCTATAGCCTCCAAAGGTTTGACCTGCACCCCAGCCATTTCTAACCACAGGGTCATCAAGCCTGAACCAAACAATTCCAGCATTCTTCACTCCTATTGTGGATGCTTACCAATGTTTTTGCGCTATGATAGTATATTTAGCTGTTTTCGTGTACTGGGTAATGTTAACCGGTAATTCTTGAGAACGAAAGTGGGGCGGATAACAATTTTTAATCACCAGTAGCGACTCTTTTCTAAATGAAAGATACTTTTTCCGGCTAATTTTTCAAATTTCCCAGCAAGTAACAATAATATGCGCGAAAATATGCGCGAATATTCAGCTAAAAAGTCAGGGCAATGTTGGTTGATTATACCCGTTTCCAGTTTTTTTTCAACAAAAAATTTTGGGAATGGGGAGTGGGGAATGGGGAGTGGGGACGTTTAATGTTATGTTAGGCTTGCTGGAAAGTATATGTTGCACGAGCAGTCTTCAATAGCTTCTGGTAAAATTTGTAAGGTTTCTAAAACTGTGAGCAATGGGAACGACTAGCGTACGCATTGCAATTGATGCAATGGGAGGAGATAACGCACCTAGCGAAATCGTGGCTGGCGCACTCAGGGCACGAGAAGAGCTAGGTGTGGAAATTTTGTTGGTGGGTGACCCTGAACAAATTGAGTCAGTCCTGCCATCAAAATCTAATGTAGGGCAAGTGGAGATAATTCCTGCGACTGAAGTCATCACTATGGATGAGGAGCCTTTAAGCGCTATTCGCCGCAAACGGAAGGCTTCTATTAACGTAGCTATGGATTTGGTGAAAAAAAAGCAGGCTGATGCTGTGTTTAGTGCCGGTCATTCTGGAGCAGCAATGGCATCCGCATTACTCCGCTTGGGACGAATTGATGGTATTGACCGTCCTGCTATTGGAGCGGTTTTTCCCACCATATTAGCCAGCAAACAAGTGTTGATACTCGACGTTGGCGCCAACGTAGATTGCCGTCCCAAATTTTTAGAGCAATTTGCTGTTATGGGTTCGGTTTATAGTCAATATGTGTTGGGCGTTGAACAACCCAAAATCGGTTTATTAAATATCGGTGAAGAAGACAGCAAAGGTAACGATGCTGCTGTTAGAACTCACCAAATGTTACGGGATAATTCTCTAATTAATTTTGCTGGCAATGCCGAAGGTCGTGATGTCCTTTCTGGTCATTTTGATGTAATTGTCTGTGATGGTTTTGTGGGAAATGTATTATTAAAATTTGCCGAAGCTGTTGGGGAAGTTTTACTGCAAATCTTGCGGGAAGAATTACCTCAGGGTTTACGTGGACAAATTGGTACCGCAATTTTAAAACCAAACCTGAAACGAATTAAACAAAGGGTAGACCATGCCGAACACGGTGGTGGTTTACTGTTGGGTGTAGACGGGATTTGTATTATTGCTCATGGTAGCTCCCAAGCCCCATCGATTTTTAATGGAATTCGTATGGCTAAAGAAGCTGTGGATAACCAGGTGCTACAAAGAATTCAATCCCAGTATCAAACCCTACAGGAAAACGCTTAATAAACAATTCGCAATTCGCAATTCGCAATTCGCAATTTAATGAAGCAATTAATTACTTAATTAAAATGGCTATACAGCGTAAATTAAGGTGTAAGTCCCTTCTTTAATTCGCAGTTAGCAATTAAATAATTACTCAATTAATTGCCTGCGAACAATTGTTTAATTAACTGCGAATTGCGAACTGCGAATTGCGAATTGCTTATGATGGGAGAGAAGGTGTGGAAAATTTGGGTATAGCATTTACAGGAAGTGGTTCTGAAGTACCAGTAACTTCCATTGATAATAATGCTTTGGCTGAGTTGGTCGAAACATCGGACGAGTGGATTACCACGCGAACTGGAATTAAACAAAGAAAGTTGGCTTCCAAGAGTGAAACTTTGACATCCCTTGGTGCTGCTGCTGGTCGTCAAGCGCTTTCAGCAGCGGGGATTAATGCCTCTGATTTGGATTTAATTCTTTTGGCAACTTCCACCCCTGACGATTTATTTGGTACTGCTTGTCGTATTCAAGCCGAATTAGGTGCTACGAACGCTGTTGCTTTTGATTTAACTGCTGCTTGTTCGGGCTTCGTTTTCGGACTTGTGACCGCAGCCCAGTACATAAGAACTGGAGTTTATCAAAACGTACTTTTAATTGGAGCTGATATTCTCTCCCGTTGGGTCGATTGGCAAGACCGCAATACTTGTGTACTATTTGGCGATGGCGCAGGAGCTGTGGTCATGCAAGCAAATTCTCATGACCGACTTTTAGGATTTGAATTAAAAAGCGATGGAACGCAAAACCATTACTTAAATTTAGCTTACACAGGTGAGGAAAATGAACTTGTAAAAGAAGCTACAATTTCTCAAGGAAATTTTGCTCCCATCACCATGAACGGGAAAGAAGTTTATCGCTTTGCGGTACAAAGAGTACCAGAAGTTGTAGATAAAGCTTTATTCCATGCGAATTTAAGTGTTGATAAACTCGATTGGTTAATATTGCATCAAGCCAATCAACGCATACTTGACGCAGTTGCACAACGTTTAAATATTCCTTCATATAAAGTTATTAGTAATCTGAGCCACTACGGCAATACCTCAGCCGCTTCCATTCCTCTAGCTTTAGACGAAGCAGTAAGAAGCGGAAAAATAAAACCCGGAGACTCTATAGCAGCATCAGGGTTTGGAGCTGGTTTAACTTGGGGAGCAGCAATTTTTCAATGGGGAAGGTAATTAAGAAGGCAGAGGGCAGGAGGCAGATGGCATTTCGTAAGAAAAGGAAGAAAGACTAAAGCACTCTCTACCTTTTTTTCTGGCCACCAATTACCAATTACCAATTACCAATTACCAATTACCAATTACCAAATGACAAAAACTGCATGGGTTTTTCCCGGACAAGGTTCCCAAGCAATGGGAATGGGAATGGATTTATTAAATCTACAAATCGCTCAAGAAAAGTTTGCTCTAGCGGATGAAATTTTGGGGTGGTCTGTTGTTGATGTTTGTCAAAACGATGAAGAAAAAATATCGCGTACTCTTTACACTCAACCCTGTTTGTATGTGATAGAAAGCATTCTGGTTGATGTTTTGCTGCAACAAGGACAAAAACCAGATTTAGTTGCTGGTCATAGTTTAGGGGAATATATTGCGCTTTACACTGCTGGGGTATTTGACTGGTCTGTTGGGTTGCGTTTAGTTAAACAGCGAGCGGAACTGATGGACTCTGTTTCTGGTGGAATGATGGCTGCTTTGATGAATTTTGATAAGGAGCAGTTAGAAAGAGCTCTGGCTGAAATACCTGATGTAGTATTAGCTAATGATAATAGTGCGACACAGGTAGTAATTTCTGGTACACCGGAATCAGTACAAACAGTTATGTCTCAAGTAAAAGCGAAACGAGCTATTCCTTTGAAAGTTTCTGGAGCTTTTCATTCTCCGTTGATGGCTGCTGCTGCTGCTGAGTTTCAAAAGCTTTTAGAGGCTGTGGAATTTAAACAAGCGGCAATGCCAGTTTTGTCAAATGTGGAACCAACGCCATCACTGGAAGCCGATGTGATTAAAGAACGGTTAGTAAAACAGATGACAGGGGGTGTACGCTGGCGTGAAATCTCGCTTTTGTTGCCAGAATTAGGTATTGAGCAAGTGGTGGAGATTGGTCCAGGAAATGTTTTGACGGGGTTAATTAAACGTACTAGTCCAAATGTAGCTTTGTTAAATATCAAGAGCGGTGCGGATTTGCCTACTTAATTTCTTCTTAATTTAAATCGCGTATAAAGGAAGAAGGAAGTTCCCTCTTCTCTCTTCTCTCTTCCTTTTTTCTATGACTCCGTGCTTAAATCCTGAATGTCAATATCCTAATAACTTAGAAACAGATTTACACTGTCAAAAGTGTGGCTCGAAGTTGTTGCTAAAAGACCGATATCGTCCTATAAAGCTTTTGGGTTCTGGAGGATTCGGAAAAACTTTCTTGGGGGTGGATGAAGATAAACCTGCTAAACCTTTTTGTGCGATTAAGCAATTTTCTTTTTCTAGCGATAATCCCCAAGCATTACAAAAAGCAACAGAATTATTTAAGCGAGAAGCTGTACGTTTGGAATCTCTGGGGAATCACCCACAAATTCCTGACCTGTTAGCTTTTTCTCAACAAGATGGACAGCTTTATTTAGTACAAGAGTTTATTGAGGGTGGCACTTTAGAGCAAGAGTTACAGGAGTTAGGAGTCTACGATGAGGGTAAAATTTGGTCACTGCTGCTAGATTTATTACCTGTCCTAGAATTTGTTCATCAGCATCAAGTTATACACCGAGATATTAAGCCAGAAAATATTATCAGGGCTAAGAAAGATGATAAGCCAGTGCTGATTGATTTTGGGGTTGCTAAATTAAATACTGAAACTGCTTTGATGCAGCCCCTGACTAATCTTGGGACGATGGGTTATGCGGCTGACGAACAAATGAGAGGCAATCAAGTTTTTCCTGCAAGTGATTTATTTAGCTTGGGTGCTACTTGTATTCGCTTAATGACAGGAAAGTTTCCTTCGGAAATGTTTGATGCCTACAACGGAGTTTGGTTATGGCGTGACTTTTTACCCGAAGAGACAGTGGTGAGCGAAAATTTAGGTAAAGTTTTAGACAAGTTAATTCGCCCTCATTGTAACCAAAGATATCAGTCTGCACGGGAAGTTTTGCAAGCTATTGAATCGCTCAAAGTACCAGACACAGAAATTGGGACTACTTCCGGGGGTACAACTACTTCTAATGATGATACTATTCTGGGAATTGACCCAGAAGTTCCGTCATTTACCACAGTAAATCCTGAATCAAACCCCAAACCAGATAAAAAAGTCTCAAAGGCTACACAGGCTACTTATTGGTTGATGGGTGAAAAAGCTGGACGAGTTACAGTCACTGCATGGAAGTGGCTATGGGGAATGCCTAAGGAATGACCGAAAACAATTCCCAATTCCCAATTCCCAATTCCCAATTCCCAAGGTAAATCTAACTATTTTGTTTGCATATCTAAAAATTGGTAGAAATTGGTATTGATTATGCCGCATATATGTATTTTTGATATGTATTCTTGAAACAATAAGCAATAATTGCGAACGAAAACTAATTTTAAAATTTCATAAAAATAAGGCAAAGGTTAAGCAAAGGTTAAACAATTTATCATAAAACTTAAATCCGAAATTATACTTAGATGAGATGTTTTAGTAAAACTTGAGAAAAAAATCTGGAATGTTGCGAAAGTAATTTGTAGATTACGATAAAGCTGCAAAAATTGAGTTATACCTGTTAGATAAGCACTCAAAAAATTATACCTATTAAATTCTAGCATATGAAAAAAGTTATTTATTGGGTAATGGGAGAAAGAGCTGGTAGGACTATTGTCGGAACTTGGAACTGGCTTTGGGGAATGCCAGTGGAACAAGGTGGTAAAGTAGCGGTGCGAGTAGCCGAAGAATCGTTGGAATCGATGCAGGAATCGGTTACAAAACTCGCAGAAGCTGTTGCCATGCAGGTCGGTTCTTATGAACGAGCTAAAAAGAAATATCAGGAAAAAGTGCAGGAATTAAAAAATTTAGAGCAACAAGCAGCAACCGCTAAACGATTAGGAAATGAAGACGCTGCAAGAATGGCTATTACCAGAGTGCTTCAGATAGAGCAATTGTTACCCCAATTAGAAGCCCAAGTCAATCAAGCAGAGCAATTTGTTAATGGTTCTAAAGACAAATTAAATCGCGAACGCATGAAGCTAGAACAATATAAAGCTGACATGCAAAATATGAAAGACTTGGCTGAAGTTAATGAAGCCTTGGGTGCAATTGCTAAGGTTAATAATGAATTTAATATTGGTTCTGCTCGTTCGCAGTTTGAAGAAGCGAAAAATGCAGTTCAAGGAAAAAATTTACGCCAAAATGCGTTAGCTGAGTTGTCTGAAAATCCAGCAGAAAAGCTTCAAGCTGATATGGAAAACATGACTCTAGATGAGGAAGTTAACCGTCGCTTGGGTATGTTAGATAGTTCAAATCCCAAACAATTACCAGAATAAAAAACTCTGAGGAAGGAAACTAATATGGCTCAAAGAAGTGGTCCACCACCAATCGTTTTTATTCTGTTATTATTAGGTTTACTTGGCGGAGGTTATTGGTTCTTTATTGGAAGTAAGCAGAATCAAACTGCTAATTTACCTAATAGCACTCCACAAAATCCGACAACTCAAACTAATCCTACAGATACAACAAATACAACAAATACAGCAAATACAACAAGCACAACAAGCACAGCTTTTCCCGCTCCCACTACAGTAGCAGCAGGAACAACGGTGAGAATTGACGGTTCTACCAGCATGGTGACAATTAACGAAAATCTCAAACGAGCTTTTCAAAGTCAATTTGCAAATACCAGCGTTGTTACAAATGCAAAGGGTACTGATGTAGGAATTCAAGCTTTGTTAGCTGGTACTGTTGATGTTGCAGCAATATCTCGTCCCCTAACTGCACAAGAACAAGCTCAGGGATTGGTAGCTGTTCCTGTTGCCGCAGATGCGATTGCTATTATTATTGGTACAGGTAATCCTTTTAATGGAAATTTAACCGCCGCTCAGGTCTCAGAAATTTTTCAAGGAAAAATTAATAATTGGTCTGCTATAGGTGGTTCACCCGCTAATATTCGTGTGATTAATCGTCCTGCGGTTAGTGGAACTCATCAGGCTTTTAAAGATTTGGTGTTAAAGGGTGCTAATTTTGGTACTACACCTAATGTGACAACATTACCAAAAGATGCCACAACTCCACTAATTCAAGCTCTGGGAAATGATGGTATCGGTTATGCTACTTATACCCAGGCTAAGAAACAATCAACAGCGCGAGCTTTACCTATTGACGGGTTGATGCCTGATTCTCCCGCTTATCCTTATAAACGACAATTGTTTTATGTTTATAAGACTTCGAGTCCTGCTGTACAAGCCTTTTTGGGTTATGTTGGTTCACCGAGTGGACAACAAGCTATAGCTGCGGCTGAAAGTTAAAGAACCCTCAAAAAACTTACCCCTGAAAAAGAACCTAAAAAAACCCTAAACCCTGCAAAAGGAACCCCACCCCCAACGGTGACTCCCCGCTTGCGGGGCTACCGTGTACACACAAGTCCAATAAACCCCTTCACGCTTCGTGAGGGCTAAAAGCTGAAACCCGTTTCAACGGGTTTGAATTTGCACTCTTATCCTTTATTTCAACCCGTTTTCAACGGGTTTTAGCTTTTAGCCCTCACGAAGCGTGAAGGGGTATTTCAGGGAACTTTAGGGTTATTTCAAGACTTGTGTGTACACGGTAGGCTTGCGGGGAGGGGGCTACGATTTTGATGAGTGTTACAATATGAGCATTCCCCAACTTACAAAAAACTGCCATGATGACTCAAGTGATGGTTCAACCCTCATCGTGGGTAGATTCTGGAATAAAAATCAGCAAAGTTAGAAATTTAAATTTGTTCAAATTTTCTGACGAACTACAATCTCGCTTGGAAAAACTTTCCGAAAATAAAAAAGCTGGTATACTTACTTCGGAAGACGAAGCTGAGTTAACTGGAATCTTAGAACTCGATAGGATTTTTACTTTACTTAATGCCAAAATTATTGCTGAGTCATGACCGTTAATGATGCGACAAGAAAATTAGTTCGAGAAAGAGCAAAATTTCTTTGCGAATACTGCCATTTCTTTAGAAGAAGCAAGTGCAGCTTTGTTTGCAATTGACCATATTATCCCCCAGTCGCTTCCAGGTTCAACAGATAAGTCTGATAATCTAGCTTTGGCTTGTCAACGTTGTAATGGATACCGCTACAATTTTACAACTGGTATTGATCCAGAAACTGGAAATACAATTCTACTTTTCAATCCTCGCAAACAAAACTGGTCAGAGCATTTTATTTGGTCAGTAGATAGATTAAAAATTATTGGTATTACTGATACAGGACGAGCGACTTGTAGTCGTTTAGACTTAAATGATGAGCGTCATAATGATGGTTCGATTGTAAAAACACGCCGTATGTGGGTAAAGGGTGGTTGGCATCCACCTTTGGATGACCCACGACAAGATGGTCAAGATTAATTGGCTACCAAGATAAAATAGTAAAATTATCACCTGTAGAGACGTTACATGTAACGTCTCTACATATCGCGAATTTTCGTAGCCCCCAAACCGCTTGCGGGGAGTCACCGTTGGGGGTGGGGTTTCTTTTGGGGGTGGGGTTTTGTTGTGTAGGTGCAGAATATAAAGTAAGCTAAATAGAGTTTGAGTGGGATTATTCCTAGTGGGTAGAAATCGCGAACCGCTTATTAGTCTGGCGTTTTATAACTACTTTAAATGGTCGGTTGTTAGTCCTGTATTCCTGGTTTACTTTCAAGGCAAAATTCATGGTATTGAAAAAGTACCGAAAGAAGGGTCAGTTATAATAGTAAGTAATCATGCGAGTTACTATGACCCGCCAATAGTTGCTGCTGGTATGGGACGTCCTGTTTCTTACATGGCAAAAGCGGAGTTATTTAGTAATTCTAATTTTGGTAAATTGTTAAATATATATGGTGCTTACCCAGTTAGTCGAGGAACTGCCGACCTTTCAGCGATACGTTCTGCCTTAAAGTTTTTAGATGATGGTTGGGCTGCAGGTGTTTTCTTAGAAGGTACACGCACACCTGATGGTAAAATTACAAACCCTAAACGTGGTGCTGCATTATTAGCGGCAAAAGCAAAAGCTCCTTTGTTACCTGTTAGCATCTGGGGTTCTGAGAAAATTTTAGAAAAAGGTTCCCCAGTACCCCGCAGAGTTCCTGTGACTGTGAGAATTGGTAACTTGATTGACGCACCCACTTCCAGTGATAGGAAAGAATTAGAAGAAATAACCCTCCGTTGTGCTAAAGAAATTAACGAAATGCATGATTTGGGAAGGTAGGCTATCAACTCCTAGCACTTACTGTCAACCAACAACTAAACAGCTTTTATGACTAACGAAAATTTACGGGCTAAATTAACTGAAAACTTGGATGAGGCTGAATGGGATTGGCTTGTTCCTCATGTGCAAAAAGATACGGTGATTGTTGTATCTTCTGTATTGGATTTATTGGATGTGGGAGTCGCGATTGCAAGTGATGATATCCCTCAAGTGGAAAATTTAATTAATGAAGCCTTAATTACCAAACCTTCTGCTGAACAATTAGGGGAATGGAATCTTAATCGTAATAAACGGTTTAATGCTCTGATTGTTGAACCTTATGTGTTGGTACAGGAGAAAGTTGGGTAATAGCCCTCAACCGTCAACAGTCAACAGTCAACAGTCAACCGTCAACCCTTAGTCTTAATATCCGCTCCTGTATAACCAATTGTTACCCAAAGCAATGCTCTAACTCCATCCCGGAAGGTTTTTTCAATTGGTTCTGATTTTTTATTGGAAGGTACGGGTACTGTTTTAAAGTTTATCCCCCGGCTACCCAAAACTATATCACCGACGACTCTAGCGCGACGCATATGAAAATCTGAGGTGACTAAGTATACACTTTTTATGCCACGTCTTTCTAGGTCATCGACGATTGTGGTAAAATTTGTTACAGTGTCTACAGCATCATAGTCAAAAAATAGGCGTTTGGGGCTAACGCCAGCTTTATTAAATACTTTTTCTGTTGTTCTTTGAGGACTTCCACCACTGATTAGGATGGGTAAACTTGGATGCTTACGGGCAAAATCTGCCGTAAACTTTTCTCGCTCTAATTTTTTGGTTGACCCTCCCAACACCAAAACCGCTTCCGGTTCCACGATTTGGTTTTGCACTTCTTTGTATCCCCACCACATTACTGCTGGTAGGAACAGGAGCATAAACCGGATAGATTTTCTAGAATGCGTCTTATTCAAGGTTCTATCACTTCGGCAGCTATAGCGTTATTTGTTATCTACAAAGAATATTCATGTAGATTATCAGATTTCGGAAATATTTCAAAAAATATATCTCTAAAATCTTTAATAAATAAAATATTGGCTTGTTATATCACAGACGTATCAAGATTGTCTGTAGGTTCCGACCATTTATTGGCAAGATAATTGTATCTTGTATTGCCAATAGAAAAAAAGAGTTATTACTAGAAGCACAAAAACAATGACATTTCCCGAACAAGTATGACATCTCATCTATAATGAGTTGTAGTTAACTTTTATGGAAATGTCCAAATATGTACCACCAAGAGTGGCTGCTTCC